>Ga0114999_10000060_pt1 | contig 135930 bp, 109 predicted proteins | sample ArcticOcean_MG_C_3_FD_89820 | JGI IMG/M metagenome (GOLD analysis project Ga0114999, IMG submission 89820) | Marine microbial communities from western Arctic Ocean - ArcticOcean_MG_CB8_126 | ecosystem: Environmental > Aquatic > Marine > Oceanic | place: Arctic Ocean: Canada Basin | collected...
ACTCCGCGATCCTCCCGCTCAAAAATTCGCGTTCCGCCACTTCGCGACAAATCCCGCCCCGACCCCGGCGCCACCCCAGCACGCAACCCGATACAGTGCTACAACCTTTTTTCGACAGCCCCCCTGCCCCGTGGCCGCGTCCCACACCTTGACCGTCCTGTCCGCACTCGCCGAGGCCAGCCGCTTCCCGTCCGGGCTAAACGCCACGCTCATGACCTCCCGGTTGTGTCCTTTCAGCGTGAGCGTCTCGGCGCCTGTGGCGGTATGCCTTGTATCGCCCGGTGCGACCGGCTTTCCGTCCGGGCCGGACGTCACACTGGTCGCTTCATCCGGCCCACCGACAATGCGTAGTCCCTCGATTCCGTCGAGGGGGCTTACGTCGTTCACCCGAGTCCCGCTGATATCGAGCGTCCGCAGGCTAGTAAGTTGTGCCAGCGGGCGCACGTCGCTCACCTGAGTCCCGCTGAGATCGAGTGTCCGCAAGCTAGTGAGCTGAGCCAACGGGCTCAAGTCGCTTACTTGAGTCCCGCGGAGGTCGAGTGTCTGCAGGTTGATGTACTGTGCAAGCAGTCTCACGTCGCTCACTTGTCGCCCAGCAAGGTTGATCGACACGATTTGTTCTGGGAGCCATACGGGCAACTGAAGCGCGTGGTGTGCCTGCCATAATATCCGTCCAGCCAACGCACCGGACAGGACGATAGTGACGGCAAGAACTCGAACCCACACGGTCCTCCTGATTCTTCCGGGGACATCCGCCAAGCGGTTACGCATGCGACCTAACAGGCCTGTCGTGGAAGCAAGAATCTCGGTCGTTCCCGTTCGTTCCATTGAAGGCACGACGTGATCCGCGGTGGACGTCTGCGTCAGCTCGTCATTGAGGATTCTTTCTCTCAATCGCAGCATTGCCGGGTTGTCGGGCTGAAGTTCCAGCACGCGCTCGACCTTCTCCAAAAGCCCTTCGGTCTCGTGCTCGCGCAGGGATGTGCTGATATCCGCTATCAGGTTTCTCAGTTCGGCTTCGTTCTCAAGCCTGCCTTCCTGTAGTTCTTTCCCGTGAACGTCGAGGTTCGGGCTTGACGTTGTGGTGGTGATTACTGGCGAACTCGTTTCTATCGAATACGCATTTGTCTGGAATTGCTGCAGTGATGCAGCGACTTCGGCCATGGACTCGGGGCGACCTTCCGAACGCTTGGACATCATCCTCAGGCAGAGAGATTCCAGCTCACCGGATAGGCCGGGGCGCAGTTCGGATGGTGGGACGGGTTCATGCGTGATGATTTTCACGAACACCGAGGCCACAGAGCCGTCGAATGGGACTGTGCCTGTCAGCAGTTCATAGAACAATACGCCGAGGCTGTAGATGTCTGACCGCGGGCCGATGCGCCGCATGTCGCCGTCCACCTGTTCCGGCGACATGTAGACCGGCGAGCCGAGCTGCATGCCCGTCCGCGTCAGACGCACGTCCGTACTTGGCTGCGTCGACATCGCCAGGCCGAAGTCCATCACGATTGGCTCACCCTGCGGGTCGACCATGACGTTCGCCGGTTTGATATCCCGATGAACAATTCCGTTGCGGTGCGCTTCCTCAAACGCCGACGCCAGCTTCCGCACCCAGCGCACGATCTGTTTTTCGCCAAGCTGGGTGCTGTCATGGGGCTGCTCCGGATTGTCGACGCGAGCCTCGGCGATGACCTGCGACATGACTACGCCATCGATCCATGCCATCGCGATGTAATACGTCCCGTCGACATCGCCGTAGTCAAATGTCGGACAGATATTCGAATGCCGCAGCACTGCGGCCGCCTGGGCCTCGCGCCGAAACCGCTCAAGCTGCTCAGCGTCGTCAGTGCCGGTCAGACTGGGAATCTTCAGAGCGACCGGGCGTCCGAGGATGGTGTCTTCGGCCAGAAACACCCGGCCCATGGCGCCGCGTCCGATTTGTCGGTCGATCCGATATCGTCCAAAGTCACGCGGAATCTTCCCGACGCTTTTCCGTCCGCCCGCCGTGTCGGCGCGCGTTTCCTGAGGGCGCAGACTGCTGTCCGGTTCGCCCGACGTCTCAGCCTGAACACTTCGGAACACTGCGACAACGATGTGCTCCTGGCCTTTGAACCGCGTGACGTACTCATTTCGCTGAGGCGCTTCACCAGCGTTGCGACGCAGCTCAATTTCCAGCTCCAGCAGCGCTTTCAGATAGTCGTCTTTTGCGGTCGTGTCGACAGACGCGAGGTAGCTGTCGATCAGCGGCCGCCGTCCCTCCGACCAATCGGATTCGAACTGATCGCAGCAGCGATCGATATCGCGGCTCCGTCGAACGTTCAGAGACTGTGACGAACGGTTCATGCTCTGGCCATGTACGTGGCACGTCCTGGCAGAGTTACCGCGACGCGATTCTGAGTATACACATCATGGGACGCGCCAGCATGAGCGTCAGCACAGGACGAACCGCGACTCGCGATTTCAGTCATTGTGACGTCCAAGGTGTTTCGCACGTGACATGCAGGGTATCGCGTTGGCCGGACGGGCTGGAATGCCGCGCGTCAACGGTCTTAACGTCTCAGGCACCCTCAGCGCGATCTGCCGGGCCCCCAATTATGCATTTCGGCCTGGTATTCGAGTCCTTCCTTCTGTTCGAGCAACCCTCTTAACCGAAACGTGATCTGCTCGAGTTGGACGGAAAGATCGTTTTCATTCTCAGGGTCGTCTTCAGTATTGAACAACTCATACGCTGGAGTCTTTCCGTAGGTGACGACCAGCTTCCACAGTTCCTGCTCGATGACGATCTTGCGACCTGAATTCGCAAGAGTGTGGAAGGTGTTGCCATCGGTCTCGCGCGACAACAGCGGCCAGACCGGTGGGTCTGAATCGTCTGTCTCCTCGGCCGCATCGGGTGCTTTCAACACGTTGGAACTGGCAGCATCCGGGACGCCGTCAACATCCACGGCGCTGTCTTTGGGATTCTGTGAGACGGCGACGTTGCCATAAACGTGCGCGGGTGTAGAGGGCTTCTTCACGATAATCGAAGGTCCCTCGAACTCGTGCGTGACGTTGTCTGTCGCGGTGACCTGCGATCCGCTGGCGTTGACCGCGTTGCGATAACCGCTGATTCGATTGTTGGCGACGGTTACTGTCGAGTCCTTCCAGACCCAGACCGCCGACCCTTGCCCTGGTCCTTTCCCCTTGAATCGGTTTCCCAAGATGCGGACGTCGCCGTGAGCCAGGACCCCCGCAACACCACCTCCGGTAATGCTGTTGTGGGACACGACACCCGTCGAACCACCTTTCACTGCCACCAAAGGTGGCGCACCACCGCCGGTTCGCAATAACTCGTTGCCATGAATGTATGCCGTCGCTCCGTCGGGGAGCCCCACCGCGACCAGGCGATTCTCCAGGCAGCGATTGCCGATAATCACCGCGACCGTGGCTGTGTCTCGCACACCGATGCCGGCCATCTTGTTCTCGTGCGATTCGTTGTCGACGATCACGGGTCGGGCGCCCCGACGAGAACCGATGCCAGCCATTTGATTGTCGTGCGTCCGGTTACTGCGAATGACGGGTGCCGCACCTTCGCGTGATCCGATGCCGGCCATTTTGTTTTCAAAGCACTCGTTATCCACAATCACCGGTCGTGCTCCCAGCCGAGATCCGATTCCCGCCATGTCGTTGCTGTAGCAGTGGTTGTTGCGGATGACTGGCGCCGCGTCCTGTTGCGACCCGATGCCCGCCATCCTGTTGTCGAAGCACTCGTTGTCTTCGATCACCGGACGGGCCTCTTCGCGAGAGCCAATTCCGGCCATCCGATTGCGATAGCAGCGGTTGTGGCGGATCACTGGAGCCGCTCCCAGGCGCGAACCGATGCCTGCCATCTCGTTTTCGAAGCACTCGTTGTGCTCGATGACTGCACGCGCCCCGTCACGTGATCCAATGCCGGCCATTCTGTTTTTGTAACAACGGTTGTGGCGGATGATCGGACACGCGTCATCGCGGTTCCCGATGCCGGCCATGTCGTTTTCATAACACTCGTTGTACTCAACGATCGGCTGCGTCTCTTCACCGGTTCGGATTCCGATGCCCGCGCGACGATTCCCGTAACACTTATTGCCGCGAACGATTGGCCGTGCGTGATCACTGATGCCGATGCCGGCTCGGACGTTGTCGAAACACACGTTGTTGATCACCAGCGGGCTGGCATCATCATGTCCGATGCCGGCATAGAAGTTTTCGAAGCAGGTGTTTTCTTCGATGACCGCCGTTGAATGCTTCATCGAACCGATGCCGCCGCCCATGTTTCGCCAGGTGACGTTCCGGTAGATGTGGGGAGAGACTCGCTTGCCCTCGGCTCCAATGACGGCGATGCCGGTGTAACCAATGTGATGGACAATGTTGTTGCTCACTGTGCAGCGCTCGATCCCGATCACACTGATCCCGGCCGTGCCGGGCTCGCCGATCGGTTCTTCAGACTGCTCCTCTCCCTGTGTCGCATGGTGCTTCTTCCAGGCGTCGTCGTCGTATTCGCCGACGCCCGTCACAGTGAATCCGTCAATCGTCGAGGATTCCGTCATCGCCACACCGGGCCCCGTCGCGCCCTCTACGTCGCCGTCGATGATTGTCGATTCGGCCCGCTTGAGGCCCAGTGTCCCTTTGGTATCGTCGCCGGCGCTCAGGAGTGTGACTCCTGCTTTCAGCCGTATCCGCTCCCTGTATATCCCGGCGCTGACCAGTACGGTGTCACCTTCCCGAGCCGCGTCGATCCCTGCCTGAATCGTCTTCTGGTCCTCGGGGACCGGTACGATGGCAGCCTGAATCGACGCCGTGCACAAAGAAACGACAACCGCAATCAACGTGGTGGTGTCAAACGGTGAAGACATGTCAGAACCCGCCTTTCCACGAGGGTGTCGGTATAGTGGCGGTCAGTCTGACGTCCATTCATTCTCAATGGCTCGCCGCGACTGATCCTTCGCCAGCCCAAAGCGGCATAGCCGCAACCAAAAGTAGGATGGGCACTCTTGCCCGTCTGCCAACAGGGACGGGCAGGAGTGCCCGTCCTACGATGCGCGCGCACGGCGCGATCGTGTCCTATAGTAAAAACCTAATGATATCCAGTGAGTTTCACCGAAGCGCTCGAGACATGATCGCCGACGGTCAGGATTGCCGTCGCCGTCGGCCGGGCGTTAAACAGTCGATGTCGATTTACCTCATACAGACTCTCGATCGATCCCCATGAGTCCCAACCGTCAATTTGCAGCAGATGTCGTCGACAGGCTGTCCAACGCCGGATTCGCCGCCCTGTGGGCGGGCGGGTGTGTGCGCGACGAGTTGCTTGGACAAACTCCGAAGGACTACGACGTTGCGACGGACGCCAGGCCCGAACAGGTCCGTGAGTTGTTTGGTCGAAAGCGAACTTTGGCTGTCGGCGAGAGTTTCGGCGTGATCGTCGTACTCGGCCCGAAAGGCGCCGGGCAGATTGAAGTCGCGACATTCCGCTCTGATGGCGAGTACCTCGATGGTCGACGTCCGGAGTCCGTGCAGTTCTGCTCAGCGGAAGAAGATGCGCGGCGGCGAGACTTCACGATCAACGGCATGTTCTACGACCCGCTGAAGCAGCAGGTGCTCGATTACGTCGGCGGCCGGAGCGATCTGGAAGCCGGCATCGTCCGCGCAATCGGCGATCCTCGGGCGCGGATGAAAGAAGACAAGCTGCGGATGCTGCGTGCCGTACGGTTCACTGCGACGTTCGATTTCGAGTTGGATCACGCAACGGCGGATGCTGTCCGATCAATGGCCGATCAGATTGACGCCGTCAGCGCCGAACGGATTTCCCATGAACTGCGCCGTATGCTGGCCCATACCAATCGTGCTCGAGCCTTGCAGCTATGCCACGACGTCAACCTGCTGACTCAAGTGCTGCCTGAACTTGATGATGTCTCGAGCGATCCGGATGCGTGGAAGGCACTGCTGAGTCTACTTGCTCGATCAGGTGGATCGGGGACGGGCGGTGACATCGCATTTCCTCTCGCGTTTGCCGCACTGCTGTCGCCGGTTGTCGTGTGCAGAAACCTCGACGTGACCGCGGCGGCTCAACTGACTGAGGAAGTCGGGAAGCGACTCAAGCTCTCGAACCGTGAGATTCAACACGCCGCGTGGCTTTTGCGCCATCGCGAATCATTGCGTGATGCGGACCAACTCTCAGCGGCACAACTGAAACGTGTGCTCGCACAGGGCCATGCACGCGATCTGCTGTTTCTGATACGAGCGAGTGACGAGGCACATCACCGGACACCGAAAGACGCAAACTTCTGCGAGGCATTTCTGCGCAACACGTCCACGATTGAACTCGACCCGCCAGCATTGATCTCTGGTAGTGAGTTGATTCGCGCGGGTCTGATACCCGGGCCTCGCTTCAAAGAGATTCTGGAAACGGTAAGGGACGCTCAGTTGAATGGCGAAGTCACAACGACCGAACATGCTCTAAAACTGGCGCAGACGATTCTCGAGTCTGCCTGAGCCACGGACACCCAATCCGGAAGACGAACATGATCACGCTTGAAGGACACACCGCACTCGTGACCGGCGGCACGATGGGCGTCGGTCGAGCCATCGCGGAAACGCTTGCCGGATCAGGCGTCGATGTCGTGCTGCACGGACTGAATGAAGACGACGCAGCGCGGCAGGCGGTTGCAGCGATTCAGGGCGTGGGCCGCGCATGTCATCTGGTCACAGGCGACCTGGCCGGATCGACGGAAGAGTGTGTCGGACACGTGTTTGATCAGGCCATCGCCGCGATGCCGGACATCGACATCCTGATCAGCAATGCCGGCGCCTACAGCGAGCCGGATTTTCTGGATGTCGAATTCGAGACTTTCGATCGCACCATGAAGCTCAACGTGTACTCGCACTTTTTTCTGATTCAGCGGTTTGCACGACGCTGGATCGAGAATGGTGTCCAGGGCCGAGTGTTACTGACAGGTTCGATCAACGGCCGGCTCGCCGAGCAGACGCACGCGGCATACGACACGTCGAAAGGTGCCGTCGAAACGATGGTCAAGACGCTGTGTGTCTCACTTGCGCCGCATGGCATTCGCGTTAATGGGATGGCGCCGGGGCTGGTGAGAACTCCGCTGACTTCTGTCGCGCTGGATCAGCCGGGTGTTACTGAATGGATGCAACTGCACACTCCCAACGGGCAGGTGCCCGGTCCGGAACCGTGCGGATCGGCGGCGGCGTTTCTGGTCAGTGACGAGGCTTGGCACGTGCAAGGCCAGATGTTGCTTGTTGACGGCGGCATGAGTGCCTGGCAGCAACCGGACCCGCCATAGTCGTCGAGGGGCGTCGCGGTTAGGCGAGCGGCAGGTAGTGCAAAGACGCGAGAACCCCCGGCGTAAAGTCGGGGGCGTTGGTAAGTTCTCAACTGCCGTACGCCTTATCGATCGAACCGGGACTGCAGCCGCTGGAGGTCTTCCGGCGTGTCGAGGTCAAGCAGGATCGAGTCGGATGCGACGGAGTGCTCGCAGACCGTGACACCGTCCAGAGTCAGCAGCCAGTTCAGACCTCGGTCGTCGGGAATTTCGCTCAGCCGACTCGCCAGAGTCCAGCGGAAGAACGCCGGGTGACCGCGTTTCCCTGAATGGACCGGCACCATGATGTCGGCGTCCAATGTCCGCCAGACATTGACGAGTTCGTTGATCACATCGCCATCGAGGACCGGGTGGTCGGCCGGGATTAGAATCCAGGCGTCTTCCGGTTCCGGTGCGAAGTGACTGCGAATCGCGGCGACTCCGTATTCGACGCTGTGCCGCATGTCGGGCGGATCGCGCGGGGGTTGTACGGCAACGACATCGAAGGGTTGCAGCACATCGCGAAGCTGTTCGTCGGACCGGCGGAGCACGATCGCTGTTGCCGCGATGGCGGGATGATCGAGCGCATCCAGCAGACGGGCGATGACCGGGCGGCCGGCCAGATCGAGCGTCAGTTTGGGACGCCCCATGCGACGGCTGAGCCCCGCGGCGGGGATGATTGCGAAAAGACGCACTCAACGGCTCCCGAGAATCGGTGGGCTCGGCTGAGGAACCAGAAACGAATCGACGCCTCGTCACGACGCGCGAGTTTCAGTCGAGCTGTGTTGTCGACTCGCCGTCGTGGAACTCGGCCCAGCGATCCCAGGCGTACGTCCACTCCATCCACATGCGGAGGAATGACCACAGCAGTCGCATTTTTGAGAGGCTATCGCCGGGCAACTGGCCTTCATGCTGCATCGTATCCATGGCGGCCGTGCGCAGTTGCCAGCGATCTGCCAGCATCGCGGCGATTGCGTCCGACGTCAGATTCGGCTCAACGTCCTCTTCCAGCAGGCCGGCTCCGTCGGCCATGACGAACAGCTCGAACAGACTCGTCCGATGGGGATTCATCTCAAGAGGTTTGGTCTGGTCCTCTGCTTCCTCGATCACCGACTGAATCCGGTCGACGATTGTGAGGATCAGCGAAGATTGAGATACAGGACCCTGAGTCTGGGACTTTTGCGTCACGGCGGGCTTCCTCACAGTTCAAAGGTGAATCGCCATCGTACGCAGCCGGGGAGCATCCGCCAAACTCGCCCGAGGCAGGAATTGCAGAATCCTGTCAAATGTCGGGTGTCTATCTCCTCTTACTCGTACTCTTACTCGTAATCCTACTCTCAATCTTACTCCCCATGACCGACGCCAGCGTCGCGGCCGGGACGCTGAATCAGGCGACGTCGAAAAAAGAGCAGCCCCGCCGCAACGGAAAGCGACGGAGCATCGTCGCACTCCAGAAGTCGCACGCAAACGGCGACCAGGAAACGAAAACAGCCTGCCGCGGGGAATTCCCGGGCAGGCTGTCGTTTCTGCTGATGAATGTTCTCGCTGAGATTACGGCAGGGCGTACCACATGCCTGTCGTCACTGCAGCCTGATTGAGGGCCGCTTTGGTGTTCCACGGAATCTGCTTGACCTGCTTTGGAGCACACTCCCCAGGACGATACCAACCCAGTGTGTATCGCTTCTTGCAGACGGGATCGATCGTCATCTGATAGGGCAGCCCGGCCAGTTGCAGCCCGAACCTTCCGAGCGAAACGAACGGTTGAATCACCTCATCGTGGACGTGGCCATACCGTTCCACGCCCGGGTCTTCGAAGTACAGCGGGTAGTGGTACAGATTTGACGCCTGCCACTGATACAGGATCGGGTCCAACTCACGAGGCCCATGAGCTTCGTCACTCAGCTCGATCTCCTCGGGTGCCTTCAATGTCGGATCGAGTCCCGTTTCCACCTTCATTTCGGGGCGATAGTCCAAGTAGGGCAGAATCTCTTTGATCGATCGGAGCTGCTGCGGATCGGACGCTGTGTCCTGGTAGCCCGCTTCGATGAAGTCCACGTCGGAATCGGCGTCGTCGCCAGCGAGAGGAACGAACGCCTCGACTTCGGCAATCGGCTCCCCGTCTGATTCCGACCCACCCAATGGCGCTGGCAGCGGCGGCAGTCCGGAATCCGCCGACTCTTCACTCACCAGTTGAACTGGCAGCCCACCACTGAATAACAGACTGTTGGCATTATCGTTGACTGAGATTGGTTCCAGCTCGCCGTCGGAGATCCGCAGTCCCGGATCGGGCTCTCTGTATTGGGCGTCTTCAGCCTGGCGGAGTAATTCCTGCGCTTTCTGCTTCTCCCACCGCTTACGGGCCGAGCGATTCTTGAGCCAGCCGATCGGATCGGGGATCACCGATCTGATCCCGGACTTTGCGGGCTCGGCGGCGTCCACCGTGGCTGTCCCGCTGGTCAGCAGGAGAGCCAGTATCACACTGCGGACAAGGCTGTTATGGCCCGTCCGCACGATACTCAGCGGTGTAATTGGGTGCTTCCTGCGTAATCGAAATGTCATGGGGGTGATTCTCCCTGACCGTCGCTGCGGAGATTTGAATGAATCTCGCGGTCCGCAGCTCGGAAATCGTCCTTGCTCCGAGATAGCCCATCCCGGCCCGCAGGCCACCAATGAGCTGGTAAAGAAAACCGTTCAACGGCCCCTTGTAAGGAACTCGACCCTCGACTCCTTCAGGCACGAGTTTCTTCGCTGAGTCTTTATCCTTGCCGCCACTCTGGCGGTAACGATCGCTACTGCCTTTCACCATCGCCCCGAGTGATCCCATTCCGCGGTAGCGTTTGAACGTTCGCCCCTGGAACAGAATCGTCTCACCCGGGCTTTCCTCCATCCCAGCCAGCAGTCCGCCGAGCATCACCGTATCCGCCCCGGCTGCCAGTGCTTTGGTCATGTCTCCGCTGTATCGAATGCCTCCGTCCGCAATCAGTGGCACGTCCGTGCCTTCAACACCTTTGAGTGCGTTGGTGACCGCCGTGAGCTGCGGAACTCCAACACCCGAAATAATCCGTGTCGTGCAGATCGAACCAGGCCCGATGCCGACCTTCACAGCATCTGCCCCGGCTTTTACCAGGTCGCGGGCTCCGGCCTCGGTGGCCACGTTGCCTGCAATCACGTCGATGTCCCACTGCCGCTTGATCTCACGGACGGTATCGATGACGTTCGATGAGTGTCCGTGAGCCGAGTCAACTACCAGAACATCAACACCTGCGTCCAAAAGTTGTTCAGCTCGTTCAAAGTCGTTAACGCCGATCGCAGCACCGGCTCTCAGACTGCCCCGGGAATCCTTTGAGGAATTGGGGAAGCGCTGGTTCTTGTCGATGTCCTTGATCGTGATTAATCCCTTTAATCGGTATTGGTCGTCAATTAGTAAAAGTTTCTCCACTTTATTTTCCAGGAGCATCTTCTGAGCGGACTCGAGGTCGGTGTCAGCGGGAGCGGTGACGAGATTGTCCTTCGTCATCACATCCTCGATGCGGATGTCCTCTGATTCGAGAAATCGCAGGTCGCGACTGGTCAAAATACCCTTCAACCGACCGTCCGCGGTCGTGATTGGGACTCCACCGATGTTCCGCTCCTCCATCAGACGCCGCGCGTCCCCAGCCGTCGCCTCGGGACGTAAAGTTTCGGGATCGACGATGACTCCGTGCTCGGACCGTTTGACGCGGTCCACCTCCATTTTTTGCGAGTGGATCGACATGTTCTTATGAATGATCCCGATTCCGCCTTCCTGGGCGAGAGCAATGGCCATGTCACTTTCGGTGACGGTGTCCATCGGACTGCTGACAACGGGAACATTCAGCGAGATGTTGCGGGTCAGGCGTGAGCTGACGTCACATTCAGACGGCATGACCTCGCTGAATGCGGGTTCCAGCAGTACGTCGTCAAACGTGATTCCAACGCAGGCGATGCGATCCTGCATATGATGGTCCTCAAAACTGTACTGAGAGGTGGGGCGGGAGTTGCTGCATTCTAATTAAGCTGAGCACGATTCGCAGCCTGGGCGGTTGACGCGCGATGCGTGACCCGGAAACGCTCGACAATTCGATACTCGACGGCCATCGTATGGACTGCTGTGAAACCGCGCCTCGGAGAAAAGCCGTACGAATTCTATCGCGGCGGTGCCGCGCCAGGGCTTCTGTCGCTCAGGGACTCCTCACGACCCATGATCTGTCGACTCCATTATCTCTGTCTGTGTCTTTTTCTGGTGCTGTCGCAACAGGTGTTTGCAGCGCCGAACATCGACATCGAGTATGCCGAATGGGGATTTGACGGGCGTGCCGTGCCGGGCCGGTTCAATCTGCTGTCCGTCGAAATCCGGAACAGCGGTGACATGCCCTTCGAAGGTACGCTGAGCTTACGCCGATTGCTCACAACGGCTGGTGCGTGGACTGGGATCGAGCATGCGGAAGCCATTTTCGTCGGACCGTTCTCACAAAAGCTGGTCTACTTCTATCCGTACATCCTGGTAACCGCCGACGAATGGGAACTGAGGTGGGGAGAATCACTCGACGATACCTACGTCGTCGAACGACCGGCTCTCAGCAATGGTGACCGAGTCATCCTGAACGATCAGGAGTTGCTGAGCGGAATCATTCCTGGGCTGAAAGGGTCTCGAGACGACCTTTTCCCGCCAACGGTCACCGGCACGGACACGTTACGGACCGTCGTGCTCGACCACACGCCTCGGTGGGAAGAACCGCGGCGGCGGGCCTTCCGGGACTGGCTGTACCTCGGTGGAGTTCTGCATGTGCTGCACGAGAACACCGGAGACTTTCCCGTGCTGCCCGTGGAAGCACTCAACGGGCCGGATCGTGTGCAACGATACGGCGCCGGACGTGTTTTCTGGCACGATCGACAGCGGGCCGATTTGAGTCGCGAGTACGTCTACGAGACCATCTACGCGACGAGCCGCGACAGTGTTTCGGTCGCCGCGCCGGGAAACGTGTCACTGGATGTCGACCCCACGGCCCGAAAATACTACACGCGGCTCAACGCTTTGGAATTCTACGAAGCAGCAGCCGACTGGCATTCCGAAGAAGTGATTCCCGCCCGGTTACGCGAACTGGTGACTCCCGCGCACAACTGGCTGCTCATTTACGTGCTGTCCGGCGCGTACCTGCTGCTGATCTATCCCGGTGGTGTGCTGCTGAATCGAACTCGACTGGATTACCGCTTCGGGATGGTTGCGCTGGTCGCGATCGTCGGCTTGTGGAGTTGGATGTTCCTCGCGATCGGCTCGCGGGGCTATGGAGAGACCACGTCGACGTGCACCGCAGCGGCAGTCCGCCAGCTTCCGGACGGACGATGGGATGTCGAACAGTGGAGCAGCCTGTTTGTGACCACTGGTGATAACTATTCACTGGCGCATCCTGGAGAATCGGTCGCGTATTCGACGACGCAAAGTCACGAGCAGATCGAAGGGCGCATTGAAAACGGCCAGCCCGGATTCCTCTCAGTGGACATGCCCCCTTTCACGTTTCGGACGTTTGCTCATCGAAACCAGGTTAAGATGAGTTCCGTCGAGGTTAGCATTTCGAATGTTGATTTCGGTCTGGTCGACAAATCAAAGCTCGATTCTGAATTCGCACCTTTGATAACGGTTGATGCCAACGTCACGGGAAGTCTGCCAGGACCCGTTTCGTTTGGACACGTTGTCTATCGCGACCACATCTACCGGCTGAATCCCGACGCATTCGACTCAGGATCCGGAAACCTGATCGCAGGGGAACCAGCAAAGATTCACTCGGTGTTTCGGATCGATCGAAGGTTTCGTCGATTCCCTACAAACGTCCGACAGGATCCCGCCGCCGGGCTTGATCGTTTCGCTGTCTGGATGATGGCTCGGAACCTGCAGATTCGGCGCAACATCGACGTCAGCGAATTCCGCTTCCCCCCGAACCGTATGCGTGTGTTTCTTTACGGTGAGCTGCCGGAAGCACTTCGTGCCGTCGATGCGGTCCATCCTGACGAGCCGCTGGGAAAGCAGTTCGGACGAGTGCTCTACTGCATCGACGTGCTCATGCCTGACGCGTGATTCATTGCTGCCCGGTGTATTCTCCTTTCAGCTTCACCATTCCGCTCCGCTTCTCACGGACATTAATCAATGGCCCGCCTGCTCCATGCCGTGTTCATTCTGGCTGCTGTCACGCTGCATAGTCTTGCCGCGGAAAAGAAGCCCGTGCCGGACGATCACCCGGAGCGCGTTCGAAAGGGACTCGCGCTGTTCAAGCAGCACGTTCGAACCGACCTGACGAAGCACTGCCTGAAATGTCACGGGGGGCAGTCGGTCAAGGGCGACTTTGACCTGGCGACGCGTAAATCACTGATCGACAGTGGCTTTGTCGAGACGACTGCAAAGGCCAGCCATTTGCTCAGGCTGATCACGCACGCCGAAGAACCGCATATGCCGTTCAAGTCTCCGAAGTTGCCGAATGAAGTGATCCTGCGCATCAGCCAGTGGATCGACCTGGGCGCTCCCTACGACAAGCCTCTTGTCGAGAAGACCGAAACGGACGCAACACAACCAATGCAGGTGAGCGACGAGGATCGGCAGTTCTGGTCGTTTCTTCCGCTTGCCGCCAGCCAGCTTCCGAATGTGCAGAACGCCGACTGGTGCCTCACGCCGATTGACCGCTTTGTTCTGGCAAAGCTGGAATCACAAAAACTTGTTCCCAATTCTCCGGCGTCCAGACGCGTGCTCGTCAGACGCGCCTATGCATCGCTGCTCGGGTTGCCGCCCACTCCTCAGGATGTTGGCGCCTTCGTCTCTGACGACGACCCGCAAGCCTGGTCGAAGCTCATTGACCGGCTGCTCGAATCACAGCATTACGGTGAACGCTGGGCCCGGCACTGGATGGACGTGGCTCGTTTCGCTGAATCACACGGGTACGAGCAGGACTACAACCGACCGCACGCGTACCACTACCGCGACTTCCTGATCAAAGCCCTGAACTCCGACATGCCCTATGACCAGTTCGTTCGCTGGCAACTGGCGGGTGATGAGCTGGCTCCAGACGACCCGCTGGCCATGATGGCGACGGGATTTCTCGGTGCCGGTGTATTTCCGACGCAGCTCACCGAAGCGGAATTCGAATCGGCCAGATACGACGAACTGGATGACATGGTCACGACAACCGGCGTCGCGTTTCTGGGCCTGTCCATTGGCTGTGCCCGCTGTCACGACCACAAGTTCGATCCCATCCCGACGCGCGACTACTACCGGCTCGCGTCCTCATTTACATCGACGATTCGCAGTGAGATCGATCTTGATCTCGACCCCGTCGGCAACCGAGAGAAAAAGGAGGCATGGGAGACTCGACTCGCGGAACTGACATCGCAGTCCAAAAAGTTCAGGCAGACCGAACTGCCCGACCGGTTTCGCAAGTTCCTGAAAACATACACGCCGGAAAAGCAGCTCAGTACGTGGGAAACTCTGCACATCGTTGAAATCAAATCGACGGGCGGCACAAAGTTCCAACTGCAAAGTGATGCGTCGCAGCTGGCGACAGGAGCAGCTCCGAACAAAGAAGTCATCACAGTCCTCGCGGAAACGAAAAGCACAGCAATCCGGGCCATACGGCTTGAAGCGCTGACCCACGCTTCGCTGCCGCGCAAAGGACCTGGTCGGGCAGCGAACGGAAACTTTGCACTCGGTGATTTCAAAGTCGTGGCGATGCCGCTGGAGGGTGATCCCGTTGAGGTGTCGGCCAAACTGGTCGCTGCCCGGGCGACACATCAGCAGAACACGACCAGCTTGTCGGTTGCGGCGTCCATCGACGGCGACGCCATCAGTGGCTGGGCCGTCGACAAGGGCGGTATCGGAAAAGACCAGGCGGCAGTTTTCGACTTCGAAAAACCAGTGGGCTTCGAGCAGGGAACACGTTTCACAGTCACACTGACGCTCAACCATCCGAACGCAAAACACACGCTGGGTCGATTCCGTCTGTCCGTCTCGGACCAGGCAAGCCCGAAAGCAGAAGTCGGGAACACCGGACTGGATTCGAAAGTCGTCGAAGCTCTGGCCAGCCTGAAGCAGAAGCCAGACGAATCGTCGGCCGCATGGAAGACGGGATTCGACTGGTTCGCGACCACCGTTGCCGAGTTTCAGGCTCTGAACAAATCGATCGACGAGCACCGGAAAAAGAAGGACGCGGGTCTGCAGCTCACCAAAGTGATGGTCAGCAGTGAGGGATTCCCTCACATGAAGCACCATGCGGACGGCCGAGGCTTCCCGCATTTTTATCCGCAGACCTACGTGCTCAAACGCGGCGATCCGAATCAGAAAGACGGAGAGGCGACGCAGGGATTCCTGCAGGTGCTGATGCCAACAGGCCGAACCGCCGCTGACTGGAAGACTGAGCCGCCCGCTGACTGGACGCGCACCAGCTATCGTCGAGCCGCTCTGGCCAACTGGATGACCGACACAGAAACCGGAGCCGGGCAACTGGCCGCACGAGTCATTGTGAACCGGCTATGGCACCTGCATTTCGGCCGCGGCATTGTGGCGACTCCGAACGATTTCGGTTTTCCTGGCGAGCGACCGACACATCCGGAATTGCTCGAATGGCTGGCCACCGACCTGATTGCTCACGACTGGAAGCTCAAGCGTCTGCACAAGCTGATCATGACCAGCAGCGTCTTCATGCAGTCGGGTGACTACGACGAGCAGCGGGCGAAGATCGATCCAGTCAACATGTCGTTGTGGCGCCGCTCTCCGCGACGTCTGGAAGCCGAAGCGATTCGAGACTCGATGCTGGCGATCGCCGGTCAACTCGACACAAAGATGTTCGGTCCCGGGACGCTCGACCAGAACATGAAGCGGCGCAGCATTTACTTCTTCATCAAACGCAGCAATCTGATTCCGACCATGATGCTGTTCGACTGGCCCGAGCACCTTGTCAGCATCGGAGCCCGCTCCAGCACGACAATCGCACCGCAGGCATTGATGTTCATGAACAGCCCGCAAGGGCGTCAGTACGCCACAGCGTTTGCAGGCCGTCTGCCAGTCGATTCGGCAGAAGAAGCAATTCAGGCTGGCTACCGCCTGGCTCTTTCACGCAGTCCCTCGCAGATCGAACTCAAAGTCACGAGTCAGTTCATTTCTCAGCAGGAAGAACTCTATCGCGAGACTGGCCAGGGCAATGCCCGCCAACTCGCACTAACCGACTTCTGCCAGACACTCTTCAGCATGAACGAGTTTGTCTACGTGGATTGAGCAGCGTCATTTCTGACAATGACAGCGTTCCGCTACACGTTCAGAGCATTCCGGAGACCTCACATGATCAGTTCTCGTGCATCGCTTGATCTCACATCAGTGTCGCGTCGTCAATTACTTGCCCGCGCTGGCTGCGGGTTTGGCATGCTCGGTCTGGCCGGGTTGCTTCGGGATGAGGGTCTGCTTGATTCGGCGAAGGGCGCAGACGTCCTCGGCGACCGGTCACTGAATCCGCTGGCTCCGACAGAGCCACATTTTGCACCCAAAGCCACACGCGTGATCTGGATCTTTATCAATGGTGGCCCGAGTCCCGTTGATACCTGGAACTATCGGCCCGCCCTGACGAAGTGGAACGGCAAGTCCATCCGCGAGTTCGATGCCGGGTTCAAGAACACGACCGGATTCTTCAAGAACTCGGTCGGCAATCTGATGCAGTCGCCGTTCAAGTTCGAGCCGCGCGGTGAGTGCGGCAAGATGGTCCCCGAGATCTTCCCGCATCTGGGCGAACACGTTGATCGCATGGCATTTCTGCTGTCCGGGCATACGGAATCAAATAACCACTCGCCGGCCCTGTTTGCGATGAACTGCGGTATTCCGCGCATGGGGTTTCCGTGTGTGGGATCGTGGGTGACCTACGGACTCGGCAGCGAAAGCAGCGACCTGCCAGGGTTCGTCGTGATGAGTGATCCAAAGGGACGCGGACTGCCGAAAGGTCATGCGGCGAACTGGAGTGCCGGGTTTCTGCCGGGTGTTTTCCAGGGCACACACCTGAGGCCCAGCGGCCCACCGATCGACAATCTGTCACGCGTCGCCAATGTGACCGATCGTTCTCAGCGAAATCAACTTGACCTGCTCAAGCAACTCAACGAACTGCATCGCAGCGAACGCGCAGCCGAAAGCGAACTGTCCGCGCGCATCGAGAGTTTTGAGCTGGCGTGGCGAATGCAGTCTGCCGCGCCGGAAGCATTCAATATCGACGCCGAGCCGAAGCACATTCAGGAGCTGTACGGAGTCGGCGACGATCGCTGCGACCACTTTGCCCGACAGTGTCTGGTCGCTCGACGGATGGTCGAACGGGGCACGCGTTTCGTGCAGCTCTATTCGGGCGGGATGGAGAACCAGCGGTCGTGGGACGGACACAGCGACATCGCCGGGAATCATCGACAGTTCGCGGGCGAAACGGATAAGCCGGTCGCCGGGCTACTGAGCGATCTGGCTCAAAGTGGTTTACTGGATGACACGCTCGTCGTGTGGTGCGGTGAATTCGGACGGTTACCAATTGCTCAAACCGGAGCGAAACCTGGTCGTGATCACAATCCGCACAGCTTTGTCGCATGGCTTGCCGGTGGCGGGGCGAAGGGAGGCGTCGACTATGGGGCGTCCGACGAGATCGGGTACAAGGCGGCCGAGAACCGCATGCACCTGAACGACATGCACGCCACGATCCTGCATCTGCTGGGGATCGATCACGAACGACTCACGTACAAATACAACGGCCGCCGTTTTCGACTCACGGACGTCGCTGGCGAAGTCATCCACGACGTGATTGCATGAAAGCGAACTGCCACTTCAGCGCTGAGCTTTGGCTCGAAATGCCGGGTTCGGTCTGGGAATCCTGGCTCCAACATCTGCCAGCATTTGAGTCAGACGCTGATCGAGTTCTTTGACTTTATCCGGCATGTCGGCCGCAAGATTCTTTGATTCAGCCAGATCGTCTTTGAGGTTGAACAGTTCAGAGATGCCCTCGTCGTAACGCAGCAGTTTCCAGTCACCCTTGCGCAGGATGCTGTACGGTCCGGGCGCATGGCGATAGTGCGGAAAGTGCCACAACAGCTCGTCGCGGCCGAGTGATTGCTTACCAGCCGACTTCAAGTGACCAACGAGTGACAGACCGTCGATGGCTCGGTCGTCCGGAATGTCGATACCGGCGGCCGTCAGAAGTGTCGGGAAAATGTCGATTGAACAGACCGGTTCAGGAGAAACTGTTCCCGGTGTTACGACGCCTGGCCAGCGCACCAGAAACGGAACTCGAATGCCGCCTTCATAGGGATACCCTTTTCCGCTGCGAAGTGGAGCGTTCTCAGTGGGTGCCCCGCTGCGATCCAGTCCGCCGTTGTCCGATGTGAACAGCACGACTGTGCGGTCGGCGATGCCCAGTTCATCCAGCGTGTCGAGGATCTGCTTCGTCGAGTCATCAACCGATTCAACCATCGCCGCGTACTTCGCGTTCTGCTCGTTCTTGCCTTCACGCCGATACTTCGCGGCTACCGCATCGATCGCCTGAATCGGCGTATGCACCGCGTAATGAGCAACCTGCAGGAAGAACGGTTTGTCCTTCCACTGCCGAATCAGGTCGACCGCTTCGTCGGCTTCGCGGTGAGTCAGATACTCACCCGGCTTGCGACCGGGCATGAACGGGATACCCGCCCGGATCATTTCGTGCCGGTGCTTCGGCTGGTTGAACGGATCGAAGTAGGACGGCGGTTGACCATAGTCGCAACCACCAATGTTCGCGACGAATCCCTGCCCGGTCGGATACCAGGCATCGTCGCCCAGATGCCATTTACCGATGTAGCCCGTGGCGTAGCCGTTGTCTTTCAGCACCTCAGCGATGGTCAGTTCGTCATGCTCCATCCAGTACGGGTTGGGCGGGCACAACAGTTTCTTTTTGGGGCCACCAACGTACTCGGTCGGGTTCTTCTTCGGCGTGCCGATGTTTCCTCGTTGGAAACGGGAACGGATCCAATCCGTCACTCCAACGCGTGCTGGATACCGTCCGGTCTGTACGGCGGCCCATGTCGTCAACGAGGACGACGACAAAGTTCAACGGCGCGTCTTCCGCCTGAACCTGATTCGAGCGTGACAGAGCAAACGCGACGATGACAATCAACAGGACACACTTCGGCATGACGTCTCCGCGAGATTGATTACAGACTGGAGTGAATTTAAGCAGCTCGGCGACGGGCATTCCTGTGAACGCTTCGCCTGCTTCCCGGAATCTTGCAGTGGAGATGACCTCGCTGCAATCGGATGCCGGGTGCGCGCATCAATTGACAGTCGCTGAGGCCGATTCATACTCCGGTCCAATTCACGTGGACGATTTCGAGACACAGGATGGCGGTCGCCGATGAGAGGCCTCAAAGATAAGAACGTGCTCGTGACAGGCGCCAGTTCGGGCATCGGTCAGGCCATCGCCATTCGGTTTGCCGAGGAGGGGGCCAATGTCGCGATTCACTACAACCAAGGTGTTGATGGAGCGAGAGAAACGAAACAGCGGATTCTCGACGCCGGGTTCGAGGGCAAGCTGTTACTTGTGCAGGCGGATGTCGCGCAGCAGGCCCATGTCGAGCGGATGTTCGAAACGGCGCTGTTGGAACTCGGGGGCATCGACATTTTGATTAACAACGCCGGGTATCAGCTTTCCGGCGATTCACATGACCTGCCGCTGGAAGATTTTGTCAACGTCATCGCGACAAATCTGACCGGGGCATTCATGTGTGCGCAACAGGCGATTCGCCACATGCTCGCCGAGGACAAGCCGGGGGTGGTAATCAATGTGTCGAGCGTCCATGAAATCATCCCGAAGCCGATGTTTGCCGGTTACTCGGCCAGCAAGGGTGGCATGCGGAATCTGACGCGAACGCTGGCGCTCGAATATGCCAGTCGCGGCATTCGAGTGAACGGTCTGGGTCCGGGAGCGACCATCACGCCCATGAATGACGCTTGGATCGACGACGCCGAAAAGCGAGCCATCGTCGAAAGCCACATCCCAATGGGCCGCTCCGGGACGTCGGAAGAGATGGCTGCTGTGACGGCGTTCCTGTGTTCGGATGACGCGTCTTACATCACCGGACAAACGCTGTTTGTCGACGGTGGCATCACACTGTTCCCCGAGTTCGGCACGTCATGGGCATCGAAATAATTTCGGCACAGCGGACAGCACGTGGGCCGCTGGATTGTGCATCGAAACAAAAAAACGGCACAGCAAGTCATTGACTCGCTGTGCCGTTCAATCGTTCTGAGAAGCCGTCGTTTACACGAGCGGCATTTGCTCGGGTTCGATCACGTACGGGAAGACTTTGATCGGTGTTCCCGGATCGACTTCTTCGACGTACGGGAGTTGTGCCGCCCGATCGGCCGCAAATTGCAGATGAGTCAGTCGCAGTCCGCAGTAGACGTCCTGGCCTGATTCCGCAGCGATGTCCGCGAAGACCTCACCAGCGGAAGCGGCGTGTCGGCGGACACCGTGAATGCTCTTTTCGCGAACTTTCACGCCGGCAGCGGCCAACTTGACCAGGCCCTTCAGGAATCGGCCGATCAGTGATTCCGGATTCGAGGCCCGCCACAGTCGCTCCCATTCCTCGTGAGCTTCCCAGTAGTAGCCGAAGTTGAACAGGTCGATCGCCAGCAGGAAGTTCCGGCTTTCGTGCCAGTTTTCAGGATCCAGGGCGGTCGGTGCGCGGCCTTTGCGGCCGTGGCTGTGACCTTCCGGATGACGGATCGGATGCGGCGTCCCGGTACCCGGCACATACGTGTATGTGGGCAGGATCGCCGCCGGAAAAAGACGCGGGGCATGATCCTTTACAGGAAGAACTTCGCTAATCAAGGGACTGATCTCCTCAAGTGGATTAGAAACATTGCTCCAGTCTCAGGCCCGTCCGCTGATGCCCATCCAGGCAACCAGCAAAACGAGCCTCCCCAGTCACCGGGATTCACGGAATCCGCGGAAACTGACATGCCGGCCTCAATGAATCCTTCACGGAGGAACATCCGGTCAATAACGAATAAGTCGGACGGTCACGCAATTTTGGGAACAGAAATCAACAAATCTGTCAAAAGAGGGACAGGTTCCGTGTCCGACTGCAAGGCCGTGGCGGCCTCAGGAGGTGGGAGCCCAATCGGGCTGATTCAGGGAGGGATGGTGTGTTTCAGATTTGAAACACGCGAGTCCCCAGCATACTCAGGCCGCGCGATTTTTTAAGACCAGTTTGGGCGGAAGCTGCAGATTTTCCCGATTCAGTTCGGCGACCTGGCTGCCGTGGCTCCGTTCGGCCTGACGTCTCCAGGAGACCGCCCAAACGAGATACACAGGTCAAGGTCCAATGACGACCTGAACTGCGACTTTTCGAATTCCGGTGGCTTGTCTATCGTTTCGCCTTATGGAATCGGAACTCACAGCCATCCTGTTTCTGGCAGCGTACGTGGCCGTCGCTGGCGGTCTTGTGATTCGCAACATCCGCCGGTGTCGTGACGGCTGGGGCATCTGGCTGCTCTATGTCATCGAACGTTTGTATGTGGCATTGATGTTCGGCTGGCGTGCGAACAACGGGCCCAGTCCGTTTCCAGCCGAGGGTGGCGGAATCGTGATTGCCAATCACCGCAGTCCCGTCGATCCGATGATGACGTGGATGAACCATCACCTGCGACCGCACAGCCGCGAGATTCGCGTCGCCGCATTCCTGACCGCCAAAGAGTACTGTTCGATTCCTGGCCTAAAATGGCTGGTCCGCACCATGCAGACGATCCCTGTCGAACGGGACGGTCAGGACATGGGACCAACGCGAGAAGCGATTCGGCGATTAAAGGCCGGCCGGCTGGTTGGCATCTTCCCTGAAGGCGGGCTCAACTTCGGTACGGATCTGCGCGAGGCCAATCCGGGAGTCGCGTTTCTCGCCTTGAAAGCGAAAGTGCTTGTGTACCCGGTGTTTATTCACGGGGCGCCCCAGGAAGGCAAAAACCTGGTAGCTCCGTTCATGAAACGCTGCCGTGTTCGAGTGACCTATGGGGAACCGATTGACCTGTCCGAATTCCACGGACGTCGCACGAGTCCCGAATTACTTGCCGACGTCACGAATCTGCTGATGTCGCGGCTGGCCAGTCTGGGCGGCGTTGGGATTACTCCGGTGATGGTCGATGGCGAGACGGAGACCGACACATCCAAACGCCGGAACGGCCGCCACGCTGAAACCAGACCCGAACCAGCGGCGTCCTGAAGGACTTCGTCGGCGGCGATCCATGAAACTGATTATGGTCCTATCGGTGCCGAGTCGCGTTGAGGTGTGGCCCCGCCCGTTGCTGAGAACCAAACGGCGGATAGACTGGTGCTTCGTCAGTCGTAAAGTGATGGATGTAGCCGAACTCGCCAGAGTTTGGTTTCTCCGAGTCCGGCCAAAGTCTGGCGACTTCGGCTACCCCTCGAAACACAACAACCGACACAGCACAAGCGGCGCGAATCACCCTCGAAGAACATTTTGCTCAGGCTCAGAGGTCACTCTCGATGGACGGGTACGTTCTCTTCACAATGCTGCTTGTGACACTGGGCGTTGGAATTCTCATCGCCGAGGTGTTCATTCCGTCGGGTGGCCTGCTCTCGATCGTGGCACTCGCATCTTTTGCTGCATCCGGATTCTGTGCGTGGAAGGCCTGGTACGAAACGGGCGAATACGCGTGGTGGTGGTGTTACGTCGTGGGAATGGTCGTTGTGCTGCCGGCTGCCGTGTGCGGCGGCCTGTATATCCTGCCCCGCACGAGTTATGGCCGCAGCATCTTCGCAGCTCCGCAATCGCTGGAAGAGTTGACACCGTTTCAGGACGAAGAGAACCGCCTGTGCGAGATGATTAACAAAACGGGCAAGGCGACAACATTGTTCTCGCCAGGGGGCATGGTGTAGATAGGGCGCGAGCGGATTCATGCTGAAAGCGAGGGCATGATGATCGAACCGCAAACTGACGTCGTCGTTGTGGGCGTCAAAGGCAACCGGCTGGTCGTTCGCCCCGTATCGATGCAGCAGGCAATGGCGGATGCGTCGGCCGAAGGTGCGGATGTGCCTGAAGCCGACGCGGACAGCGAGTCGCTGGACTTTGACGTTCCCGAGACGGCATAACACGCCTGCAAGTGACCATTGGCGTCACAACAGACTGAGCCCGCCGGTCGTTCTGAAGGATTCACTTAATGCAGCCGACACTCGTACTTGCCAACAATCTGCTCATCGGCGCGTCGATCGTCGTCATGATCTTCGGCCTGATCTTCGTGGCGGTCTTCTTCCGCTACATCGGCCTGTGGATTCAATGCAAAATGACTCGGGCCGCAATCAGCTTTCCGAATCTGGTCATGATGTCAATCCGAAAGGTGAATCCGACCATCATGGTCCGCAGCAAGATCATGGCAGTCCAGGCTGGATTGACGCGGGACTATCCGATCAGCACCCGCCAGCTTGAAGCTCATTATCTGGCCGGTGGCAGCGTCCCCAACGTGATTCGTGCCCTGGTCGCCGCCCACCGGGCTCAACTGGATATCGACTGGCAGACGGCTCAGGCCATTGACCTTGCGGGCCGTGACATTCTGGACGCCGTTAAGACGAGTGTTTATCCGAAAGTGATCGACTGTCCGGATCCGAAAAAAAGTGCAGGTACACTCGACGCTGTGGCTGGTGACGGTATTCAGCTCAAAGCCCGAGCTCGCGTGACTGTTCGCACCAACCTGAAACAGCTCATCGGCGGGGCGACGGAAGAGACCGTCATTGCACGTGTCGGACAGGGCATCGTGCAGGCGATCGGATCGACGCCCAACTATGCCGAGGTGCTCGAGAATCCAGATCGGATCTCGCGACTGGTGCTGGAACAGGGGCTAGAGGCCAACACGGCGTTCGAGATCGTCTCGATCGACATTGCTGACATCGACGTCGGCGAAAACATTGGGGCCCGGTTGCAGGCCGATCAGGCCGAAGCCGACATGCGCGTCGCTCAAGCCAAGGCAGAAGAACTGCTTGCCGGGGCCACTGCGAGAGAACAGGAAATGAAAGCTCGAGTGCAGGAAAACCGAGCCAAGGTGGTGCTGGCAGAAGCGCAAGTGCCAAAGGCGATGGCCGAGGCGTTTGAAGGCGGAAAACTCGGATTGATGGACTATTACGATATGAAGAATGTGCAGGCTGACACGAAAATGCGGACGTCGATTTCCGGAATGGGCGACTCAGACGGTCCCACTTCAGCCTGAAGCCAGTTCGTTCGCACGACTCGTTGACGCGGTGACCAATCATGAGCATGTACCTACTGGCGGCCGGAATCGGAGACGTACTTCCCGTCCTGTTTGTACTCATCGCCATAGCCAGCGGTATCATCAACTTCTTCCGCGAGAAAGGTGCCGCGAAACAGGCTCAGCAACCGGGACGTCCGCCAGGTGGGCGTGACGACGCAGTCGACAGTGAGATCGAGATGTTCCTTGAAGAGGTCACTGGACCCGACGGCCGGGAACGTCGACCTCAGAGGAAGCGGCCGCGACGTTCACAGCGGGATCGACCAAAACGCAAACGCGCGCAGCGCGAGCCAGAGCCACAGGAGCCGGTCCGCCGGGAATCGGTAGCAGACCGCCACATGGAATTGGCCGAGCAAAGCAGCGTCGGCAAGCGTCACGTGGAGAGTCATGTCGGTGAGCGGCATATGCAATCCGGTGTCGAGGAACGGCATCTTGTACGTGGCGTCGGAACCGCCGCCGCGGGTGCCAGGTCTCGTTCGACGCGCGCCGGCAAAACGTCTCCGATCATGGCGATGTTTCAGACGGCCGGTGGCGTCCGCACTGCGATTGTCCTCAACGAAATCCTGTCGCCGCCGCTGGGGCGCCGGAATCGCTCGTAACAGACTGCAGTCAATCCGGCGTATCAGGAGCAACCGCAAGACTGTGACGGAATTGCCCCACCGTCATGCGATAGAACACGTGTGGCAGTTCTGCGTGCACCCCTTCGCGTTCGAAGACGAACCTAAGCTTCTCCATCACGCGGCGTGACGGCAGATTCGTTACCCACGTGAAGCAGATGACGTCCGCCAACTGCAGTTCGCCGAATCCGATTTCCAGAATGCGGGCGGACATTTCAGTCGCAAGGCCCTGATTCCAGAATTCCGGCATGACCGTGTAAGACAACTCGATGTTTCTGCCACTGTCCGTTTGATGATGTCGCAGTCCGGCGCGGCCGACAAAGGCGTCAGTCTGTCGGTCGAAGAAGTGCCAGATTCCGAATCCGTGTCGCTCCCAGTGATCAAGGTTGCGACGCAGAGCGCGATCACACCTCGCATCGGTCAGGACTCCGCCCAGGGTCGCGCAGACGCGTTCATCCTGAAACATGCGGCGCACCAGGCTGCGGTGTTCCTCACGGATTCGGTCAGCGCGCAACCGTGATGTTTCGAATGTCTCCATGATCCCCCTGACCGACGTCTACAAAAAAAGCCTGTCGTTTCTGACAGGCTCTTCTTGTCTGTAATTCGCTTGTCCGCGTCAAACCAATGGTGCCGCTCAGACAAGCTCCCTCATCGGAATGCGTTTCTCGATCAGGTACTGCGGCCGACCCGCCGGGTCAGCCAGCGTTGTGGTCTCCGGGTCGATGCCCAGATTGTGGTAAACGGTTGCGATGACCTCCTGCATGTGAACGGGTCGATCGACCGCGTACTCGCCGAGGCGATTCGTCGAGCCGATGAACTGACCCGTCTGCATGCCGCCGCCAGCCATCAGACAGCAACTGACTCGCGGCCAGTGATCTCGACCGGCACCCGCGTTGACTTTCGGTGTGCGCCCGAACTCACCCCAGACGACAACGGTGACGTCGTCCAGCATTCCGCGTTCTTCAAGGTCCGAGACCAGTGCTGTCACGCATTGATCCAGCTTGGTCCCGTGGTCACGGACAAGATCGAAATTCTTGCCATGGCTGTCCCACCGCCCGAATGACAGCGTCACGGATCGCACACCCGCTTCAACCAGTCGGCGAGCGATCAGCAACTGATCGTTCACGGTCGGGGCTCCGTCATACTGGTACTGATAGGGCTTGCCGTCGCCGTAACGAGCGACCGTTTTCGGGTCTTCTTTGCTCAGGTCCAGCGCATCGAGCAATCGACTGGACGTCATGACTCCCAATGCCGCCTGATTGAACGCGTCCATACCTTCCAGCACGCCGGTTGCATCGACCTCGCGATTGAGCTGGTCGAGTCCACTGAGCAGTGACTTTCGGTCCTGCAGCCGGTCCAGCGTGACTCCGTTCAGTTTCAGATTGGAAAGACCATCCGTGTCCGGCTTGAACGGAGAATATCCCACCCCCAGAAATCCAGGACCGCCGGGTTCTGACCACGGCTTGTGACTCGTGGGATTCGCCAGAGCCATGGCTGCGGGCACGCCTGGGTCAACCTGACCGAACACTTTCGCCGCCACCGGTCCGACCGCTGGGCGTCCGCCGATGAACTGCATGTTGCGGCGGTCCCATCCGCTGAAACACTGGTACGCGTCATGTCCGCCCGCGCATCCGACGATCGAACGAATGAAGGCGAACCGGTCTGCCATCGAGGCGATCTTCGGAAAGCATTCGCCAATCTGAATGTCAGGAACAGCGGTCGCGATCGGGTTGAACTCACCGCGGATCTCGCGCGGGGCGTCTGTTTTGATTTCCCACATGTCCTGATGCGGCGGGCCGCCACCAAGAAACACGTTGATGACAGCCTTTTGAGACGCCGACTTCGCAGCGGCCGATTCGGCACGCAACTGGTCAGCCAGAGGCAGACACGCAGTGCCAGCCATCGCAAACCCGCCAATGGACAGGAAGCTGCGGCGCGACAAACCATCGCAAAACGAGCGATCGCGGGGACCAAGAAGTGTCAGCATTTTATGTCTCCCAGACTGAATGTCCGACAACACGCGTCAAAGCCTGTTGATGCGTCCTAGAATACTGCCTGGTTCGAGTGTGGACAATGTGAAGCCAGGCTGCGACACCACGTTATCGGCTGTTGACCGCCAGTCCGTTCAACGGGCATCCGAAACGCAGCCATCAACAGGCCACCTGTCAGCAAACGGCAGGCACGCAGTTCCCCAACCGTCCGGCGTCGAAAACTCGCACATCCTTGAGTACGCTGCCCGACTTCAATCGATTCACGGACTCCCGCACCTGTCGGAGCACTTCTTATGAGCGTCTTCCTTGGCATCGACGTCGGCACGAGCGGCACGAAAACTCTGGCGATGCGCGAAGACGGGGTCATCCTGGCGAAGGACACTGTCGAGTATCCGCTTTACACACCCAAACCCGGCTGGTCCGAGCAGAACCCGAAAGACTGGTGGGATGCGACCGTCCAAAGTGTCCGGGCGGTGATTGATGCCGGTGGCATCGATCCGGCGGAGGTGAAGGGCATCGGCTTGAGCGGTCAGATGCACGGCAGCGTGTTCCTCGACGCGGACCACAACGTCATCCGACCCGCCCTGTTGTGGAACGATCAGCGCACGCAGGCCGAGTGTGAGGAAATCGAATCGCGTGCTGGCGGACGGTCGGCATTGATCGACATGGTCTCTAACCCGGCGCTCACCGGTTTCACCGCGCCGAAAATCCTGTGGCTGCGCAACAACGAGCCCGAGAACTACGAGAAAACCGTCCAGGTCCTGTTGCCCAAGGACTACGTCCGTTTTCGGCTGACCGGCGAGTTCGCGTCTGAAATGAGCGACGCTTCCGGCACGCTGTTGCTCGATGTCAAGAACCGAAAGTGGTGCCAGCCGCTGCTCGACAAACTGGAGATCGACAAAGCCCTGCTTCCGGACGTGTATGAATCAGAAGTCGTCTCAGGCAAGCTCAGCCAGATCGCGGCCCAGGCATTGGGTCTGCCAGCAGGCATCGGAGTGGTTGGCGGTGGTGGCGACCAGGCGGCCGGGGCGGTCGGCAACGGCATCGTGCGCGACGGAGTCATCTCGGCCACCATGGGCACGTCCGGGGTTGTGTTCGCGCACTCCGATGAAGTCCAGACCGATCCGGAAGGTCGCGTGCACACGTTCTGCCATGCCGTCCACGGTAAGTGGCACGTCATGGGAGTCGTGCTGTCGGCCGGTGGCAGTCTGCAGTGGTATCGCAATCAGTTTGGTGAAATGGAAACGGCGATCGCCGCCGGCTTCGATACCGAAGCGTACGAGCTGATGACCACCGCAGCCGGGCAGGCTCCGGCCGGATCTGAAGGTCTGTATTTCCTCCCGTATCTAACCGGCGAACGTACCCCCCACTGCGACCCGTACTGCCGTGGAGCATGGATCGGACTGTCCCTGCGTCACGGCCGCCCACACATGATCCGCTCGGTCATGGAAGGCGCGACGTATGCCATGCGCGACTGCCTGGAAATCATCGAAGGCATGAACATCCCGGTCTCAGAAATCCGAGTATCCGGCGGCGGCGCAAAATCAGCCTTCTGGCGCCAGTTGCAATCCGACATCTACGGCCAGAACGTCTGCGTCACCAACTCCGACGAAGGCCCTGCCTATGGAGTCGCACTGCTCGCCGCAGTCGGAGGCGGCGCCTACGACGACGTCGTGGAAGCCTGTGAGGCAACCATTAACGTCACGGGTACGACAGAAACCTGTGGGACAGCCAAAGCAACATACAACCAGGCATATCCGATGTATGGCCAGCTTTACCGCTCACTGAAAAGCGACTTTCCGAGTCTCTGCGAGTTGGCGGAAAACTGAAGAATCGGGCATACCCGGATCGCCCGTTCAATTGCTACCGGGATTGGTCCTTTGTTTCGTCTTCGATCAAAGCTGCCGAGGGCACATCCGGCTGAGAGGACTGCAGCCCCACATCTCCATCCAGGTGCAACAGCAGCGCCGTGTGCTCGTCGAGTTCGAATGGCTTATCCGGTGGATCGAACCGCGATGGATTGAAGACCTGCTGTCCTCCCAGTTCAACATTCACATCGGTATATCGCGGTGTCGTTGAGACTCGGATTTCGTCGATGACGTACGGAGCATTCGGCTGAGCCTCGCACACGAACTCACGCCGCCAGTTTGAGCTTTGTGGCAGAGTCAGCGGCTTCTGGCTGTAGCCTTCCCACCACGTGCTTCGATAGTTGCGTCGATCCAGGCCGTCCACATAGACGTGCAGGGCCATGCGCGAGGCATCACGCTTGAGCGGCCGCCACTCAAACGCGACATGAGTCCATCGACGAACCGGGAGTTGCCGTTGATTCCAGGTGTTCACAAAACCGTTTGACACAAAATGAGCTGTTTGCTTCCCGCTGAGACGTTCATCCCAGAGTTGTTTCACGAAGAACTCGACCGTTCCCTGACGCGCGTTGAATAACCGTCGAGTCTCATTCCTGATCATCACATGATCCGGGATGCGAAGCGTGCGCCCGGACCGAACCAGCAATCCACGCCCGAATCGACCTTTCACAAACGGCTCGTCAGACAATTGCGTGTGACGTTCGTCATTTGGCAGCGCTGCGAGAGTCGCAGCCAGGGACGGTGGCTGGATCGGGTCGTCATTGTTGACACCTACCCAGCAGTCTTCACGACTCAATTCCGCAAATCGGAACCAGGCTGGCGAACGGTTCGAGGTAGCTGTCTCGACACGCCCGATTCCAATTCGCGTTCCAGCTTTAACTGATGTGGTGTCAACAGTCATACGACCGTTGCTGATATCCGCATCCAGTACCTGCGCGTCAGTTGTCCTTACACGCAGTGATTTGGCCTCCGCCGATTCCATCGTCAACAACTCAGTGCCACTCGAAATTGGATAGTAGAATGTCTCGTCTCCGCTGATCGCGATTGGATTCGCGGCGTTGAGCATCAGGCGACCGTGCCTGCTGGTTTCAGCGGTCTCCGCCGATGGGGGCGACGACCCCTCGATGCTCAGAACGGCGAGTTCCAGCGACGGAGACAGTACATAGAATCCTTCCGTTTGGCTGGCAGCGATTTTGAGTTCGTGCAGGTACACCTCGAACTGTGGCATGACTCGGTCGAATGGTTGTATCTGCGACGCGGCGCGGGTGGTGTTGACCGTGAATTCGCACGGCTGGCCGCGTGGATCGATCAGTGTCAGTTTCTGGTTGTAACCCCATAGCGTGGCATTCAGTGCGCGGCCGCGCGATTTGTAGATGGCGATGGCCGTCCGTTGTGGCGACGACAACGGTGCCGGATGAACTGCAATTCCGTCGCGTTTTGCATCGTCCAGCGCCCACAACAATCGCGGGACTGCCGTGAAGGATTGGATCGGCGCGTAGGGATTGTAAAGACGACGTCCGATATCCTGTGGGCGGGCCAGTGGTTCGGCGTTAGGCAACAGTCGATCAAGTGCCAGCAACGCGGGACGCAGGTGTCGCGGATTGCGAGTGAAATACCACGCATACCCGATGTGCACGTCCGAGTATCGGCCGACGTTTTCTCGGAACGGATCGGCCAGGTAGCACGCGGCGAAGTACCGTTTGAAAATGTCCGGCATTCGCGGGTCCTGAGTTGCCCGGGCATATTTCCAGAGCGCCGGTACCCAGAAGTGTGCCAGTTCCGGAGCGTCGGCATACAAAGGCAGGCCGTTCTCCTGTGTGCGCCATACGCCCATCCGATGCTCCGGATCGAGGTACGCAGCCGCGCACTCCCGCAGCACCTGGCCGATCTCGGGATCCCACGTGTGCTCATACAACGTGGCCAGACTGAAGAAGTACGTCATTTGATGCCGCAGGCCTGAAGTGAACGGGCAATAGTCGCGGACCATCTCGGCCCATGTTTTGGCCGGCTCACCTGGCGCCGTGGGCTGATACCACGGCTGCTCTCGAATCCACTCAGGCATGCCCGCTGAGGCGCTCGTCTTACCGGCCAGGTCTTTCCAGTACTGCCGCCAGAATTCGATGACGTCGTTAAAGCGTTCGTCGCCGGTGATGTAATAAGCGAGTGAAGTTGTCTCCAGAGTCCGATGATACGACGCCTGAAACTGCGAGCACCCGCGCAGCCATGCCTCAGCCGAGTCTCGCTGGCGGACGTAGAACAAAGGACTGTCGATCGACCAGTCGCCAGGTCGCATCTGCAACGTCTGCTTCTTCAGAAATCCGCCGCGCCAGTCACATTGATACTTAAGCGGTACGTGCGTGACAGCGATGTCGACCCAGTGGTTTTCAGACGGGATTGCCCAGTCGTAGAACTTGCGTTCGCCACTGCGAAAGTAATTCCACCAGAGTTGCGTTTCTTTCTGGTACGTGTGGTATTCAAAGCGGCGCGGATCGGCGTAGTGACGCTGCGATTCCTCATCCCACTGATAGCTGTAGTGCGGACCACTACCAAAGATCCACCAGCCGTAATCGCCAAACGCGTCCTGAGCATACTGACCCAGATCGAACAGTCGGTCCACGATGGCTTCGTATCGCGAAGGACCGTGGTACTCGTCTCGCTCGGCGAGACGCGTTAATTCGGAGGACGACTTCGATTCGGTGCCTTGCGGTTGTGGTGAGGTGTTTGAAGCTGAGTTCGCTTCGACCGGTGATGTAATGCCATTGCGCGGCATCAGGGGACCGAAGACGTCGGTCGAACAGTTCCACTCCGGTGTGGCCAGGGCCAGCGGCTGACTTGCGGCCAGCTTTCCGTACTCCATGCCCTCGTGGGCCCGGTCAGTGTTCGAAAAATGCAGCCAGAACTCGTGATGTTTGTTTATCCCTTTTCCGTCCACGTCGCCGCGAGCCATCGCAGAATGGCCCGCTCGATAAAAGTAGTTGGAAATGGCGTTCAGATTCTTCGGCTGCCCTTTCCATTCGAGCAGGTCGCGCCGCCCGCCCTCTCCGAAGACAGTGCGAATTCCGTCGGCCCCGAAATCCAGTTCTCCCCCACGGGGACTCCACAAGTGAAGCGTTAAGCGGTCCTTCGTGGCTTCCCACTCCTTGGGAAACTGCTGCCACATCCAGCGGAGTGAGCCGGTGATCGCAACGTCGTCATGCTGAACCTGCATCCATTCACCGACGTGGTCGGATTCGCTGACGATGTGTTCTTTGGAGCCGCGCTGTTCGACGACAGCTCCCCTGCATTCCGGATTACCGAAATGGCGATAGGTCGCCTGATGCGAGGACACACTGGTCGTGCCGGGCTGCCAGGCCACACGCTTGAGTTGATTACCCGGTTCGCCCGATGCATCGACGACAACCGTCCGCGTACTGCGTTTCTTCGACAGCTGCAGCTGAAACCCGATGTCACGAAACTGAGTTTCGCGAGTGGAACCGACAACGCGGAACTCATGGACGGCTTTGATCAACGTCAGCCCGGCAAACATGTGATAGCGCGTTCGCACAGCGACGACACTGGTGTTATCCGGACCGGCGTATTGACCGTCGACACGGACACAGGCACGCACCGGTCCTGCGGTTTCAAGCACAACCCTGGTGTCTTCACCGCTGCGCGAGTTCGAAAATCTCTGGCCAGACTGGTCGATGTAGTAGTGCTCGCCGTCGGCGGGACCAGTGACAACATCCTCGTCGGCCGTGAACCGCCCGTCTCGATTCACGTCGAGACTGATCCGTGCGATTGCGGTCTGCATCTCGTTTGAGAACTGCACTCTCAGAGGACCCGTCACGACGTGCTTGGTGTTGGCCTGCATATTCGATCGCGTTGATTCGCGTTCGACATCCGAGCCGAATTCGAGTGCATAACTGCGGCCGGGATGAGCGATGAAATCGATGGTCAGCCAGCGAACGCTGGAACGTCGGGCATCCCACGTGGCAGCGACACGCGACTGCAGCAGTTGTTCCTGTCCGCGATCGTCGAGTAGTCGGCAGTGCTTCTGGTCCGACAGTGCTCCCTGCGGAAAGGGAACGCCGGTCGTGATCGGCCACGGGACCAGGCGTTCCTCGAACGGCTCATTGATGATCAGGTCGACGCGCGTTGCCGCGTGTGTCGCCGTCGGCAGACCCACCAGACTTGTTATCGCACCCAACGTAAGAATGAATCGCATCGGAGTCTCACAAGCGTATGTGTGTTGATGGCCCGGCATCATTGAGGTTCATCCGGCGAATGATGGTGGAGCAACCTGTTGAGGCCTTGAACCGATTCAGTGACCATAAATCGTCGCGTTGACTTCTGGGTGGCAGGAGCGAATCCAAAGGGACGGTCATCCGGGAGTGTTCGTCCCGCAGCACGCAAACGACATCAAACACCAACGATAAACTGTGCAACTTCAAAAGGCGCGCGTCGGGGCCGGGAGACCCGTTCTACGGAGTTTTGGCACAGAGCCTGGCCGTGCACGGGCGCCGTGCCTACAGTCTGCGAATGACCGGCTTTGATTCACCTGATCGGGGCGACGCTTCGATCGCTCAATCTCTACACCGAAAGGACATCACCATGACTCGGCGATTACTTCGTGTTCTACCGCTGACGCTGCTGTCACTCTGCCTGGCTTCCGACGTCCGGGCCGAGGTCAAACTGGCATCGATCTTTGGCGATTCAATGGTGCTGCAACAGGAACTGCCGGTGCCCGTGTGGGGCTGGGCAGATAAGGGTGAATCAGTCACCGTTACGTTTGGTGATCAGAAGAAGACCGCCGAGGCTGGCGACGATGGACGCTGGCAGGTCAAGCTCGACGCACTCACGGCGAACGCCGATGGTCAGACTCTGGCCATCGCGGGAACAAATTCGATCGAGGTCAAAGATGTCCTGGTCGGCGAGGTCTGGATTTGCTCCGGCCAGTCGAACATGGAGTGGTCGCTGAGTCGCTCACTGAATGCGAAAGAAGAAATCGCGGCCGCGGATTTTCCGAACATCCGGCTGTTCAATGTTCCCGGGCACATTACATCGCCCGTGGCAAAGGACGAGGCACCGGGACAATGGCAGGTGTGTACGCCGCAATCCGCACCGGGGTTTACCGCGGTCGGTCAGTTCTTCGGGCGACGCCTGCACAAAGAACTCGACGTCCCGATCGGACTGGTCGGTTCCAACTGGGGTGGAACACGCATCGAACCGTGGACGTCCCCCGCAGGTTTTCACAGCGTTCCGGAACTCAAGGACATCGCGGCACAGGTCGACGCCTATACCGCGGAGACCAAGGTTGGTGGCGGCTCACCTTCAGCCATCTACAACGCCATGATTCATCCGCTGGCTCCATTCGCGATGCGGGGAGCGATCTGGTACCAGGGCGAATCGAACGGCAATGAGGGCGAGTCCTACTTCCACAAGACGCAGGCGCTCGTCAACGGCTGGCGCAAGCTGTTCAATCCGGACCTGGCCTTCTACTGGGTGCAGCTCGCCAACTACCAGGCTCCGAACGACGACCCGGCCGGTGGAAACGGATGGGCACGCATCCGAGACGCCCAGACTAAGGCGCTGAACATCAAGCACACGGGCATGGCCGTCATCATCGATATCGGTGCGGCCAATGATATCCATCCGAAGAACAAGCAGGATGTCGGCGGACGTCTGGCTCAATGGGCACTGCATCAGACGTATGGCAAGAAGGACCTGGTCCCGAGCGGACCGTTGTTCAAGAGCCAGCAGATCGAGGACGGTCGGATTCGCGTGTCGTTCAAGCACGTCGGCGCCGGCCTGGTCGTCGGTTTGAAGAAGGGTCTGGAGCCGACGCAGGTCATTGAGGACGGCAAACTCGGCCGCTTCGCCATTGCCGGTGAAGACAAGAAATGGCACTGGGCCGACGCGAAGATCGACGGAGAAGACGTCGTCGTCAGTTCACCGGAAGTCGCCAAACCGGTGGCCGTGCGCTACGCCTGGTCCATGAATCCGGAAGGCGCGAACCTCTACAACCTCGACGGATTCCCGGCCGGCCCGTTCCGCACCGACGACTGGTAAGTCTGATTGAAACGTGCAGGGGGGCGGTCCTTCGACCGTCCCCCTTTTTTGTTGACCGTCACGGTTTGTGGCGTGGACGTAGAATCAGTCGGCTTTCTTGATTTGCCACCGGCTTTAGAGGGCTGTCGATTTATTTCCGACAAAGCGAGTTTGAGCCGATTCGCAATTCTGAATTCATACCTCTCGTCGATTTCGTAATGCCAAATCGCGAGGAGAGGCCGTGAAACTGAAATCTCAGAGTACCCTTCCGATTAAATCGACAGTCCCTTAGCCGGTGGCAAATCAAGAAACTCGGCTGAAGCCGACTCAGTCTACGTCCACCCCACAAACCGTGACGGTCAGGATATTTCTGTGGTCATCGTACCACGGCCAATCGGTTGTTTCCGCCGTGAGCGGTGACTCTGTTACTCTCCGAGGTTCAGCCGAAACCTTGGCTTGTTAACTCGCTGACGTCAGGACCGAATCGTTCGCCATGCTGTTCCCTATCATTCTGTTGGCCGTGTTCTGCCTCGCGTACGCCAACGGTGCCAACGACAACTTCAAGGGCGTTGCGACGCTTTTCGGTAGCGGAACGACGGATTACCGACGTGCCCTGCGGTGGGCCACAATCACGACGTTGCTGGGCTCGTTGACTGCGGTCTTTCTGGCTGAAACGCTGCTCAAGAGCTTCACCGGCAAAGGACTTGTCGACACCGAACTTGCCGCCAGCGTCGATTACGGTGCCGCGGTCGCCCTGGGGGCCGGGCTGACTGTGTTGCTGGCAACGCGAATCGGTATGCCGATTTCCACGACACACAGTCTGGTTGGCACTCTGTTGGGTGCGGGGTGGGCGGCTGGCTCAGCGATCAATCTGGAAAAGCTCGGCAGCGGCTTCGTTGCACCATTACTTCTCAGCCCGTTCCTGGCTCTGGGTGTGACTGTCCTGCTCTATCCGATTCTGACGCGCACACGTCAGAGATGGGGCGTCACATCTGAAACGTGTCTGTGTGTTGGCAACGAAACGGTCGAGGTCGTTTCTGCGTCATGTAACAGCGTTGCACTGCAACGGGCCGAACAGTTGTCCGTGCAGATTGGCGATGTTGTGACTTGCCAGAATCGCTATCGCGGAAAGATGCTGGGAATCGATACCGCGTCGACTCTGGACCGTCTGCATTATCTCTCCGCCGGCATGGTGAGCTTCGCACGCGGGTTAAACGACACGCCTAAGATCGCTGCCCTGTTGCTGCTGGCTCCTGCGCTGGGCGGTTTCGGCAGCACAGCGCTGGTTGGCGTTGCGATCGCCGCGGGCGGCATGATCAGTGCTCGTCGAGTCGCCGAAACGATGAGCCAGAAGATCACTTCAATGAATCACGGTCAGGGCCTGACCGCCAACCTGATCACCAGTCTGATCGTGATCGGTGCCAGTCGGTTTGGACTTCCTGTTTCCACGACCCACGTCAGCTGTGGCTCGCTGTTTGGGATCGGCACGGTGACACGTCAGGCGCACTGGGGCGTGATCGGAAAGATTCTCGGAGCCTGGCTCGTGACGCTGCCGATGGGTGCGGCCCTGGGTGCCGTGTGCTTTTGGGGAATCCGGTCTCTTTGACGAGAGATTCCTGCCCCCGTTCGGCTCGTCTCTGCGCGACAGCTCCGGGCCGGTCCGCACTTACTCGATGGGACGAACAACACGTGGCGTGCCGAGTTCCTCGATGCGTTTTTCCGCTTTGGCTTTCGCCAGTCCGGCGAGGGAGGGGATCGCACGGCTGTACCAGTAGTGTGGGACCGCCGCGAACTCATTGCGTTTCTGGCTGGCCTGCATCCAGTTCCACCATTCGTCCGCAAGGCTGAGCTGCTCCTGCGGGTCTGTCGGGTTTGCCAGGTCCTGTTTGACGAGTGAGGTAAGGACTTTGTCGCCTGTCTTTGAGAGTGCCTGCAGGCCGGCTGGCCAGAGGCCTCTGGCCAGGCACAGATAGCGGCCTCGGGCGAAGTAGGCCGTTGAGTCGTACGGATCAGCCTTGAGTGCGGCAGTCGCCGCCGTGAACTGCTCGGCCATAGCCTGTCGCACCGCGATCTCCTTGCGCAGCCCGGCCAGTACTGGTTGCAGGTCGCGACCACGGATACGTGCCGCTGTGGCGTCGACGGTCTTCAGCAACGCTCTGGCGGCGTCGAAATCCTCGGCATCAATGGCCTCACCCGCAGCTTCGGCAGTAGCGGTCGCCAGTGCGACCAGAGCCTGCGGTGTTTTGGCAGCCGTACGCAGTGCTTCAAAGACGTCGGCGCGCGAGGAATGCGCATCAACTCGAAAGTCCTGCCTGATCACGGCCACGATGGCGAGTGTTTTGTCGACGTCACCCGCGGCCACTGCCAGATCACGAGCGGCTTTCAGCATGACGTATCGTGCGGCCGCGTCGTTGTTGGATTTGTCCTGTCCCTGTTCGAGAAGCTTGTTGGCCATGGCGAGTTTTTCTGCCGGTGTCCTGGCCTCGCTGATGTCCGACTGAAAAACTTCCCGCACCAGCGCGGCCGCTTTCGTCAGTGCTGCTTTGTCCGGCATGGCTTCGATTGCGTTCCCGCTATCTGCCAGCGACTGCGGCTCCGGCGGCAACGCGGAACTCGATGAGAGTTCCAGGCGGCTGACTCGGTAGGTCGTATTGTCTGTTGCCAGAAAAACAGCGGATGTTGTCGGTTGCTGGTATTCCGGCGGCAGTCGCAAGCGTGACACGTCACCCTGCCAGTCGACCACGGGCAGGTCGTTGCACGTGACGCGTACGGAATTCTCACTCACTGCGCACTGGATGACATTGGGTTCGTCAGGTGAAAGCCAACTGCCGAACACCGACGCTTCGTTTCCGTCGGCCGGCTGCCCGTCAATCAGTCCCAGCCCGCTGGCTTGAGCCGACCAGCCGTCAATCACGACCGCCACGTGCTGATTCGCGATTTGCAGTCCAATGAGGATGCCGTTGTTTCCTCGCACTTCATCGACTTCGAGTGTCAGTTCGTACGCATCCGGGAGCCCGATTTCGATGGGCAACTGGCCGAGACCAATCCCCGTGGTACTCAAGGCACCGTCTTCCTTGCTCCAGTTCCCGACGAGAGCAGGGTGGTCCAGGTTGACCAGTGGTATCAGGTCGATGATCCCTTTCTTCGGTGCGTCTGCTACCGGCGTAACAACGTCGGGATCCACTGGCTCGCCCACGACGCCTGTGGATTCGCCGGTGTCTGGTAATTCGTCCGGTTGCGTATCCGTGTCCGGCTCATCCGGGTCGGACCGACGCGGGGCTCCTGTGCTGCGCTGTCCGGGGTTGTCGGCGACTACGTATGGTGCCGGTTCAGGAGCCGGTGCATTGCCACTCGGCAGCATCGAACTCGCCAGCATCACGACAGCGATCAGCCCGCCGACGGCCAGCCCAACTCCGAGTGGATTTTCTTTCAGATTCAGTTTGCGTTTGCGCGGCTTCTCCGTCGGTTCAGGTCCCGGCGAGTCCTTGCGTTTAGCCACTTTCTTTTCCGGAATCAGCTCAGACGGAGTCGCAGCAGCCGCGGCAGCGTTGCGTTTCAGAACCGGCTTTTCTTCCTTCGGCTCACGTCGACGCACTTTGCGTTTAGACAGCGGCTTCAGATCCGGCATTTCCGGAGCCGCGCGAAGCGCTTCCTGATCGATTTCGTAGGAATCCCGATTGGTTGCGTCATCCAGCTCGAAGGGAATCTCGCACTTCGGACATGGATGCGATTCACCGAAACTTGCACGACTCTTCAGCCTGAGTGCGGCCCCGCATTCGGGGCACGTGACTTTGATGGCATCAGGGTCGTAGGCGACGTTTGAATCGAACGGGTCGTCGGACGCCGGAGACGACCGACTTGTCTTTGCTGCCGTTTCAATTGGTGCCGGTTTCGGAATACCTCGAATCAGTGGTTCGTCCGCCTTTTTCCCGACCGGTTTCGGGACGGACACAGGAACCTTGGACTCGACGGGAGTTTCTGCGACCGGCGCTTGAGATGCGGCCGGTTTCGGATCCGACTTTTTGGGTGCGGGCGGTGGAGTTGTAAAGAACCGGGCTTCCAGCAATTGCTGGTCATAGGCCGTCTTCGCATCGGGATCGAGCAGGCACTCGACGGCGGCATCAAGTTCAGTCAGGAGCTGCTCGGCGCATTCGCTATGCGGTCCATCAGCGACCGATTGCAGAATCGCCTGCCGATCTGCGAGGGCTGACCCGATCGCCGCGAGATCCGACTCAAACTGCATGACGCCAAGAAGCTCGTAATGATTGGGCGACGGTTTGTCCGCGGGAATATCGAGCCATTCTGAATAGGCGTTGAAATCCGGCATGACGACTTACCTTGTGGGTATTATTCCGTCGGGACGAGGGCGGCGGCGAGGGCGGGCAACTTCCAAATCCGGATGACGCCATCCTGCGCCGTTGTCACAACGTGTGTTCCGCCGGTCAGAAAATGCGCTCCGACCATGCGGCTTCCCTGCAGATTGCTGTCAGGAATCTCAATCGGCAGACCGGTCTTCGGTCGATCTTCTACGGGAGGATCAGCAGGGGGCGGCTCACGATTCAGATCAATCAACGACAGCCCCGACTCTATTGTGGCGAGGCACGTGCCGTTCCCCGACAGATAGACGTATTGCGAACCCGGTCGAACCTGGCTGATTTCAGTTCCCGAATCGAGTGCCCAGGTGCGGACCGTTCCGTCGTCGCTAAACGACGTGATCTGCGATTCGTCATCGGAGAACGCAAAACGGTAAACCGTCTTTAAGTGTCCCATGAGTGCTGTGACCTGGTCTCCGCTTTCCACGTCGAATACGCGGACCGCCGCATCATCGATTACCGCGACGAACTTGCCGGATGGCGAAAAACTAATGCTGCTCGGTGTACCGGAACCGTCTCCAAACGCTCGCACCACGCTGCCATCCTCGATGTTGCGAAGCTCGATCAAAGCGGGCCCTTTTTTCTTCGGACGGGAGACGACAGCAACGTGGTTACCGTTTGGAGCGAAGTCGAATGCAGCCATCTCAGGAATCTTGAACGACCCGAGTTTCTCGCCGGACGTGACGTCCCAGTGGTTCAGACCATATCGGTTCCGCGACACGAGCGTTTTTCCGTCGGCAGATATGACGGTCCGCGAGGCGCCCGTGTTGCTGGACTTGAAGATCAGTTGGCCGGTCCGTGTATTCCACACCTTGGCGCATCCGGCGTGAGCCGCCGTGAGAAGTTGTCCATCGCTCGTGCAATGAGGGACTCCTGCGTAGGACCCTGCCAACAGAATCCTGCCAACTTCTCCGACCGGCTTATTGACGTCGAGCGAATCGCTTGCCGCTCCGTCTGTTTCGGCCGGCATGCCAAATGCTGCCAGATTGAGTACGCGATCGGGCAAATCCCAGACGGTGACGCCTCCATTGGCATGTCCGAAAGCGAGCGACTTGCCATCCGGCGAAAATGTCATGCAACTGAGGGCGTCTTCCTGGCTGCCAAACTGAGCAACGTGACGGCCGCTCGACGCATTCCAGATACGGACCGCCGGAGTCCCGCTTAACAGCGAGACTGCAAATCGACCATCGGGTGAGAACATCGCGGATTTCGTCGCCACTTGTGTCGAGTAGCCGCGAAAACGCCGCACTTCAAGACCGGTCACGGCATTCCAGAGACGCATGGCTCCGGCATCGGTTGTGAGTAATCGATCGGCTGGCTGCGGAGCAAATCTCGCGACGGGCGTTCCAGCTCCATCGAAGACGCTTAGAGGTTTCCCCGTCGCCCGGTCGAGCACACGGATCGTTCCGTCGACGGCCGCCAGAATCTGCTCCCCGTTTGACGAGAATCCGGCGGATGAGGCGCCCACGTTGAGCAGCGAGTATTGCCACATCTGCGTACCGTCATTGATGTCCCACAGCCGGACGTTACCCACGCCACCCCGCCCGTCCGCAGCCGTCGACACCATCGCCGTACCGTCGGGCGACACTTCGACAGATGTCACGTACAGATCGTGTTTCTGCCGCCATTGCGACGCTTTCCTGGTCGCGATCTCAGTTTCGACGATCGCTCCGTTGGAGTGGACGGTGACAATCGACTTTTCACCTTTCGCCAGCGCAAAGGCATATACGGCGCCTTGTTGTGCGTCGACGACGAGCTTCTCCTCGTGGGTCGCCGCATCCCAGAATCGTACGTCTTTGTCATTGCCTGACGCTGTCAGCAGTGTGGTGCCGTCGCCGCTGAATTCGATCTGCCGCACATCGCGTTCGTGTGCCGTGAACTGCTGGATTGCATCACGGTAGCCCTCAAAGTCCAGAGTCGATGGCTTGGGAACGGAGTCGGCCTCAGTCAGTTCGCTGCTGGCTTCGTCCGGCAATCGCCAGAGTGTCACATCGCCACCTTCCATGGTGAGTAATCTGCGCACGGAGTCGTGTGCGGTACTCACGGCCGCAAGCCAGCCAAGCTGTGCTTCCTTGTCACCATGCGGTCTGGTTGTCCCACTGGCTACGTCGAAGATTGTCAGCCCATTGTTGTTGCCGTAGGCAAAGGCACCGTCCGCGCTGAGGGCGACGCGAGACAACGAACCTTCGATCGGCACAGCTGCCATCGCGCGGCCATCGACGCCCCAGACGCGCAGAATCCTGTCTGCATTACCCACCGACGCGATCACTTGCCCGTTCGCCGAAACTGCGAGGGGAACAGTGATCGCAGCGCCGCGGTCATACGGTTCATGGCCCTCCAGAGTTTGGACAAGCTGGCCGGTATGACGTTCGTAGACTTTGATTTCCGTTCCATCGATGGCCACAACATGCTTGCCGTCACCAGTCAGGACGGCTGGTTGTTCCGTCGTGGGAAAGCGGCCGACTTCGCCGCCGGTCACCAGATCAATCAGCACGGGAGTGAGTGGCCCGACAAACTCCATCCGCATTGAAACCAGCGCCATCCGATTGTCCGGCGACAACGACATGCCGCGCAGAGTCATGCCCGGCAATGCGATGCGATTCAGTTCACGCCCGTCGGCAACGTCCCAGACGTGAACGGCCAGTGAACTCGCCGAGACTACGTAATTGCCATCCTGTGAAATTGCGAGATGTTCGGCTGAGTGGTTGATGGTCTTGAATATCAACTTCCCGGTGGCGGTGTCCCAGACCTTGGCACCGCCGTAATAGATGGATGCGACTCGATGTCCAGTGCGTGAAGCGGCTGCCGAAGTTTGAGCGTAGCGAAAGCGACTCAGGCGATTACCACTCTCCGCTGCAGACGACGCAGGCGTGGCTGCCGGCTCACCAACTGCAGGCGGATCGAGTTCCGGCAGGCGCCAGATGCGGGTGGTTCCGTCCCGGCCACTTGACGCCAGGAACTTACCCGACGGGAAGAAGTCGACGTCGTAGATGTCGCCCTCATGCCCGGTGAACTTCGCCACTTCCTCGCCGCTCGTCGTGTTCCAGACCTGGATAAACGTCTCCTTGCGGTCGGGCACAACCGAGGCGGCGTACTGGCCGTTTGGTGACAAGGCCAGCGCACCTGACGACTTCACTTCGAACTCGTGGACCTGCAGTCCGGAATCGGCGTTCCAGATCTGAAAATTGGAATTGATACCCCGCGCGAGCACACCGCGACTGTCGCCCGTTGGCGCATACGGCGTGATGGCATCGTACATCGTGATCTGATCGCCCGACTCCGCGGACATGCGGACCAGGATGTCATCGACGACGGCGAACACCCAGGCTCCGTCGGGTGAAAACCGGACGTCACGAGCAGCACGTCCTGTTCGTACGTAATTCCATCGCTCGTTACCCGATTCCAGATCCCACATCCGCACGCTGCCATCGCCCTGTCCGCCAGCGGACGTTGCCGACTTGCCGTCCGGAGCGAAGGCCACAGACGACGGAGCCGCCGTGTGTCCTTCCAGCGACCGAACAGGCTGACCGGTCTCCAGGCTGATGTGCCGCAACTCAGTGCTGTCGCCGTTCGCCAGAATGGAATGTCCGTCCGGAGCGACCGCGAACGTATACAGGTATCGTCCCGACCGAAAATTGCGGATGGACTTTTCCGCCTGCAGATTCCAAAGCCGAAGCAAGCCATTCGAACTCGACGTGAGCATGTACCGACCCGACGCGAAGGGTCGAACCTTTGTGAAGTACTCTTTTTCGTCGCCCTTCAGAACCATGGCCTCATCGGAAAATCCGCCGGGCAATTCGAATTCGTCATCAGACAGCGAAAGCAACAACGCGTTGGTGACGGCTCCCTCCACAAACGACAGTTGCAGCGTGGGCGGCTCGGTCGCCACGACGGGAAATTTTCGCGTCAATACGGCATTGGCTTTGTTGCGCAGTTTGTCTCGCAACTCGTCGACATCTGGTGGCTCTTCCGACTCGTCTGCCTGGGGCATGTTGGCAACTTTGACGACCAGCGTATGATCGCCGCCCTCCAGTTCGATTCCGCTTGTCAGCTCCTCGATCGGGAAATCGGTCTCGTCAAGCTCGAAATAGACGAGCTTCTCTTCGAACTGTTTCGTGAACGCCTCATCGACTTCAACGCGAAACTGCGCCGGCCCATCGGGGTCGACCGTTACCGGCCCGAACAGCATGAAGAGCACGAACAGCACCACAACAGTCGTGCCGCCAATCAGGTAGTTGCGAGGCAACCCTTTGATGTAATCCGCCGCCTGCCGGCCAGACGCAATTAGCTGATCGGGCAAAGAGGGTTTGGCGAGCCCATCCGTGGCGCTGTCTGTCTCCGGCGGATTCTCCGCTTCGATCTGCGCTCGCAGTTTCTCGTCGTAGACCTCTTTCTTTTTCGACCTCAGCAGGCACACCTGCGCCTTTGAAACCTCGTTCAGCAATTGCTGTGACGCCGCCATATTCGGCCCCAGCGCGAGCTGCCGCAGAAAGGCGGACTGGCGATTGCCGGCAGATTCGATGACTTCCAGATCGTCCTCGAATGCCTCGATGCCCAGCAGCCGGTAGTGGTTGGGCGGTTGCTCTTTAGGCGGGATCCCCAGCCATTTGTGGTAGGGATCAAACGCACCGGCATCGGCATCAGGGGGTGAATCGGCCATGGCGGGGAATAGCGTGCGGGAGGAGAGAGGTTGAGGAGGGACTTTCAGTATAGCCCGCCGAAGTGCTCACAAAAGGGCCAGGCCGTCGATCGGCGAGTCGAGCCACAAGTGCCGTCCTGCCACGAATCACGCTGGCCGTCTGCTGTGGGAAAGTGCTTCGCGAGAAAGCAGCCTTACTTCCCATCCAAACCACGGGTCTCTCGGCCAACGAAGGACGTCCAGGATTCCATCTCGTCGGCATTCAGGCTGTTGTCACGGGCAAACGTCGTTTTCGCTTCCGTGTCGTTCACGCGAGCCGTGACCTGAAGCCGGCCGCTTTTCTGCATCTCGTAGCGAACATATACCGGAGTTTTCGCTGGCAGGTTCGCGGGCAAATCCCGAATCGATGAGACGCCCACCTGAGTGCAGTATTCCGGCACGGGGTTCTCGCCCTCCAGCACCTCCACCTTGACGCTCGGCTGCCCCTGTTTCGCAGTCGTGAATTTCTGTTCGACAGCATGCGGAAGAGGCGTGTTCTTCGGGATAAGGATGTGATTGACCTTCCGCTTCGTCTTCCCGTCCACGCCGACGATTCCGATGCTGTGCGAGTTCACGTCCGTCAGATTAAAGCGGGCGGGTTCACTCTGATGCCGTTCGCGTCGTACCAGCATGTCCGCGTATAGAGCCGCTCCGTGAGCCACCGCTTCGTCCGGCGACATCGATCGGTCGACGGGGCGGCCGCTGATGTTCTCCAGCATTTCGCCCACCATCGGCATTCGCGTCGAGCCGCCGATCAACAGCACTCGGGAAATATCCGACCACGCCAGTCCGGATTCGCGCAACGCGAGTTCTGTTGTCTGGCGCGTGCGACTCAGCATAGGCAATGTGGCTTCTTCGAAATCCTCGCGAGTCACGTCAATCTTCATCCGCGAGCCCTGGTAATTGATGTGCATCGCAGCTTTGGCCCGCTCGGTCAGGGAACGCTTGGCACTTTCGGCCGCCGCTTCCATTTCCACCTTCGTGGACGGATCGTCACGCGGATCGGTGTCGTGCTCATCTTCGAAGCGTTCGGCTGCCAGGTCGACCAGAGCCTGATCCCAGTCCTTGCCCCCAAGCAACACGTCACCATCCGTGGCGATGGCTTTGAACGAATTCCCCAGGATTTCCAGAATCGTGACATCGAACGTCCCGCCGCCCAGGTCGTACACGAGCACGCGCATCGTGTCGCCCGACGCAGTCGCCAGATTTCCGTCAAGAAACCCGAACTGATGGCCAAACGCGACAGCAGCGGCTGTTGGTTCGTTGATGATGTCCAGCACGTCCAGTCCGGCCATTCGCCCGGCATCGACAGTCGCCTGCCGACGTCGTTCATCGAAGTAGGCCGGTACTGTGATCACGGCCTGCTTCAGCGGCTGATCCAATTGACGCTCGGCATCGGCCTTTAACGACCGCAGTATGATCGATGAAATGACCTGTGGCGGAAGCTGTTCCCCGTTGATCGGTTTGCTGAAGACCTTCTGCCCCATTTCTCGCTTTGCACAAACCGCCACGCGGTCCGGCTCAAACACCACCGATGCGACCGCCTCCTTACCGACGACGACTCCACCGTCATCAAACAGCACGACGCTGGGCGTCAGCAGGTCACCATCGGAATTACGAATGCTGACGGGCCGCCCCTGCGAATCGACATAAGCGAGCGCCGAATAGGTCGTGCCAAGATCGATCCCCAATGGCGGAATGGCGTCCTTCGCGTCATCCGTCGTCGCCGGTTGCGGCGTCGCGGCCGCCGGCGTCGATTTGCTGAGGCGGTGTTGCGCGCTCTTCATCGCCGCCCGAAAGACCTGATTGATCGCACTCGAAGCATCCGGCCGCAGCGCCACAACGCCGGCATCGCCACGGTAGGTCTTCGGGAACAACTCGGCGAACAGGGCGTCCCATCCGAGCGTCTCGCGGCCAAGTTCGCGGCACTCGGGCGGCAGTTCCAGCCAGGCGGCTTCGACAACCAGCTTCTTATAGAGGTCCGGGTCAGCCAGAACCGTTTCCGGTTGCCCCAGCATATTTGGCAGGTGCTTTCCCACGAGCTGCTTCGCGGTCGACTGAAACAGCCCGAATGTTTTTTCGCTCACCACAACTCCAGCCCCAGGGCAAGGTACCTGATCCTATCGCATGAGGGATTTCGCCCGGGGCCGATGATCGTCCACTGCGGACCCGAATTAAAGCGAGTGACTGCAGTTGGTCCTTGAGGCCGGCTGGATCGAGTACAGTCTCGCCCGCGTTCAAAGTAGACGCAGACGAATCACCGCAAACAGGAAAACCTTCGACCGGAGAATGTGCTGATGAACTCGACTATTCGATTCCTGCTGTGGATAGCGATCTCCCTGACGATGTGCGGCCTGACCAATGCTGAAAACTGGATGCGTTTTCGAGGGCCGAACGGTCAGGGGATTTCCAGCGAGACGAATCTGCCGACGACGTGGTCTGCAGACGACAAGGTCGTCTGGAAGACGAGTATTCCAGGCAAAGGCTGGTCCTCTCCGATTGTCTACAACCAGCATGTGTTCCTGACGACGGCCACCGAGGACGGCGTCTCGTGCCGCATCATCTGCGTCAATCGAGATGACGGGACAGTTGCCTGGAACACCGAAGTCCATCGTCAGAAGCAGGGGCCAATGAGAAGGCAGAACTCCTATGCCACTCCGACGCCCGTGACCGATGGCAAGCGGGTGTATGCGGTCTTTTACGATGGCACCGTAGCTTCCGTCGATTTCTCCGGCAAACCGGTCTGGAAGAACCAGGATGTGAAGTTCTTCAGCCTGCACGGTCTTGGTGCATCTCCCGTCCTGGCGCATGGTCAACTCATCATGCCTTTCGACGGTAGCAGTGCCGAAGAGGGACGCATCGGCTGGAAGATTCCCTGGAAGAATGCCGTCATCCTGTCACTGGACACGGCCGATGGCTCTGTGCGGTGGAAGGGAAAGCGAGGCGAGTCCCGTGTGGGGCATGTGACTCCGATTCTGATCAACGACGGAACTCAACTCGTCAGCGCTGGCGGAGACCGTGTTCAGGGATTCAACGCCCGCACCGGCGAGCGAACCTGGTCGATCTACAGTCAGGGCGAAGGAGTGACGCCTTCACCGGTTGTCGGAGGCGGATTGATCTACACCTCATCTGGTTTCGAAGCGCCCACACTCCGTGCCATTCGGACCGGTGGAAAAGGAGACGTTACAAAGACGCACATCGCCTGGGAGCAGAAGAAGGGAGTCTCGGCGCTCGCCTCGCTCCTGTACGTGGCCCCTTATCTCTACACGATTTCAAGAGACAACATTCTCCATTGCATGGACGCTTCGACCGGCAAGATCGTCTGGCTTGAACGACTCGAGGGCGTGCATTCCGCGTCACCTGTCCTTGCCGACGGAAAAATCTACGTGCTGTCGGAAGATGGTGTCACATTAGTCTTACGCCCGGGACCCAAGTACGACGAAGTCGCTCGCAACAGCATCGGCGAAACATGCCTTGCATCGATGGCTGTCTCGCAAGGGAACTTCTACATTCGGTCATCGACGCACCTCTATAGCATCGGCTCCGCATCCGAAGAGTAAGTGCTGTTTCAGAACGTCACATCTGGACCTGAGAGCGACGCTCCGTTCGCGGTGCAGCACCCTGATCCGAAATGGATGCGACCTCGGTTGGCCGTTGATGCAATCCATTGAATTACGGACTCAACAGGTACTGCCGGACGAAAGCGGTTGGCTGTTTTGTAACCTGACCGCCGGCGCCGGCAACGCCGTGGTTGCCGCCCGGAATGACGACCAGTTCTGAAGTTACGCCGACGGTTTGAAGCTTGTTATGCAGGTTCGCAGCATGCGAGAGAGGGACGATGTCGTCCTTGTCGCCATGCACCTGCATGATTGGCGGGTCGTCTTTGCTGACGAATGAGATGGGTGAAACGTCTTTGATCAGCCGGGCGGCGAGTTCGGAGGCGGGAGTGCCCGGTTCGTAGCCGATCAACTGGCGATAGGCCGGATGGCGGTGCTCGATTGTACTCAGCAGCGACCAGTCGGTTGGGCCGGCAAAGCTGACTGCACAGGCAACGCGCGACGAGTGACGCTTAATCAAATCATCGGAATCGGGGTCGGCCGCGTCGTCGTGCAGAGCAACATACGCCGACAGATGACCGCCTGCAGAACCCCCAGTGACTCCCAGACGTTTTGGGTCAATGTTCCACTTCGTGGCGTTGTGTCGCACGAACTGCACTGCTCGCAGACAGTCGTTGACCTGGGCCGGGTGCGTCTCAACATTGGTGAAACGATACTCGACGGCGACAACCGAAAGGTGACCTGCAGCGAAGAACGCTTTCAGCCAGCCTGGAACATTGTTCTTTGAACCCGCCCGCCAGCCGCCGCCGTGGATGTAGATCATTGCCGGTGTCGGCTTGTCGGATTTCGCGAGATAAACATCGACGCATTGAGACTCGTGGTCGTCGTCGTAGGCGACGTTGCGATGTGCGGCCGCGGAACCGCGAGCCTGAACGAAACACGCCGTGTCGATCGCAGTCACCTGCACGACACTCAATAAGCAAATGACGCTGGCATTCCGGATGGAATTCATGGAGTGAGTCTCGCCTGGTGTGATTGTGGGTTTGAGTGTGCCGGTTTCAGTGCTTTCCACGGACGAATCAAAGACCGTTGCATTCGTCGCGGCTAAAGCAATTTAGGCCCTTCGATTCCAGGATCAACCAACATGCTGTCGCGCGTCCTGGTTCTTACTCTTATTCATGATCTTACTCTTACTCCCGCCCCATTCTGTCTCTTCAAGGCGGACTGCCGCGCAGCGGCCCTGAGTATTGAGCTTGTCTCAGAAGCCGCGTCGACACGTGCAGAGTCAGGTCAGATAGCGCCCGTTGTTTTCCGAGCCAGCCCTCGGGAGAATTCCGGGTAACTGTTCCAATCCACGTCGCGAACCGAAAGGAGCGACCCGCGATGACACGCGATAGTACACCCCAGGTTGCATCTGCCGACATCAATGAGAAAGCCGCCACCGACCTCGTAACGCGACTCATCGCGATCCCGGGAAAGAGTGGCGAAGAAGGCGCGGTTGTCGAGTTCATCACCGCTCATCTGCGCGACCTGGGCATTCCTGCCTCGGCGATTCAGACGGACTCCGCACACCGCAAGAGTCATCTTGGCGGACAGACCGGCAACCTGATCGTCAAACTGCCTGGCACCGTCCGCGCACCGCGACGACTGATGATGGGGCATATCGATACCGTCCCACTGTGCGTCGGTTGCAGGCCAGTTCGTGACGGTGCGTTTATTCGGCCCAAAGATCCGAATACGGCACTGGGTGGCGATAACCGCGCTGGTGCGAGTGTGGTGCTTACGGCAATCACAGAGATCGTGAAGCGTGACCTGCCGCATCCGCCGCTGACACTGCTCTGGCCGGTGCAGGAAGAAGTCGGCATTGTCGGAGTCCGTCACGTGGTCGTCAGCAAACTCGGCCGACCGAAGCTCGCATTCAATTGGGATGGCGGGCCGCCCAACGTGCTTGTCACGGGAGCAACCGGCGACATCAACATCGAGATCGAAGTCAACGGCATTGCCAGTCATGCCGGGGCTCATCCCGAAGACGGAGTCAGCGCTGCTGCGATTGCCTCGCTGGCGATCGCCGATCTGACTCGCGACGGCTGGCATGGATTGATCGCCAAGGGCCGACGCACGGGGACAAGCAACATTGGTGTTATCTCTGGTGGAGATGCGACCAACGTCGTGATGTCGAATCTAAAAATCCGAGCTGAAGCACGCAGTCACGATTCGAAATTCCGGCAGAAGATTGTGGATCAGATCCGGAAGTCGTTCGAGAAAGCGGCCCGTGAACTGAAGAACTCGGCCGGGCGACACGGCACTGTCCACGTCGAGTCGAGCCTTAAGTACGAGTCGTTCAGACTGGATGCCGACACGCCCAGCGTTCAAGCAGCGGCGGCGGCGATCGAGTCACTCGGCATGATTGCGGAGACTCGCGTCTGCAACGGCGGTCTGGACGCCAACTGGATGACAGCCCACGGCATCCCGACAGTCACGCTCGGCTGTGGTCAGCAAGGGATTCATACCGTCGATGAAGTGCTGCACATCGAGAGCTACCTGCAGGCCTGTCGCATCGGCCTGAGGCTCGCGACGGCGGAATAAAGGGCCGCGGATGACGCTGATTCAGCGGATTTCCACGGATCAGCGATCATCCACCGAATCCGCGTTCCAGAGCACTTTCAGAATTGGTCTTCAGGTGTGAGCCGTGACGCGTAAGCGGCCGGGCGGAGAAATGCCCGAGGCCTTACGGCCAGCGGCTGATCGCTCCACCGCAAACCAACTCTGAAAACGCTCTATTCCTCTGTCTGCGCGTCGAAAGCTGACGACGGTTGGTTTTTCAGCCGAAGCTGCCCGCAGGCGGCGTCGATATCCGCACCCTTCCGCTTCCGGACCGTAGCCGCAATTCCGGCATCTTCCAGAATGGCAACGAACTCGTCAGTCCGCGGGGCTGTTGGCTCCTGGAAGGGCAACGTCTCGACTTCGTTCATCGGGATCAGATTCACGTGAGCGTTCCTGCGACGCAGCAGTCCGACAAGCTCACGAGCATGCTCCGGCTGGTCGTTGAGTCCTCCCAGCAGCACGTATTCGTAAGTCACGCGTCGACCGGTTGTCTCAAAGTACTCGTCAGCGGCCGCCAGAATCGTGTCGACGCCAATGTTGTCATTCACGGGTACAAGTTCGTTTCGCAACTGATCATTCGACGCGTGCAGAGAGACTGCCAGGTTGTAGGGCTTCCCAATCTGAGCCAGCTCGCGGATCTTCTCTGGCAGACCGACAGTCGAAATGGTGATCCGCCGCGGACTGAGTTCCATTCCAGCGGGGTCCGTGACAACGTCAAGGACGGGAAGCAATTCGCCCAGGTTCTGCAGCGGTTCGCCGATTCCCATCACGACGATGTTCGTCAGTCGTTCGTCGTCATCCAGTAATCGGTCCAGTCGCAGAATCTGTTCCAGCATCTCGCCGCAGTTGAGGTTGCGTTTCAGTCCGAGCATTCCGCTGGCGCAGAAAACACAACCCATCGCGCAGCCAACCTGCGTACTGATGCAGATCGTCCGCCGACTGGTTTCCCGCATGAGAACGCATTCCACGGTACTGCCGTCGGACAATTCGAGCAGCAGTTTTTCAGTGCGGTCTGTCGCGATCTGATGCTGAATGACTTCGCTCTCGAACAGCCGGAATTCTGCATTCAGCACGTCGCGGAATGACTTCGGCAAGTCATTCATCGCATCGAACGACTCGGCACGATTCTGGAGCAGCCAGCGCCGAATCTGCGCAGCACGGAACTTTGGTTGTCCCTGCTCAAGACACCACTCGATAAGTTCGTCGTTACTCAGATTGAGAATGCCACGCGGCATGTCGATATTGATCCTTGTTGCAATCGCGATTCAGAATCCCCCGTGAGCAATCTCGTCGGGCACGCGGGCGAGGTCGCCGAATCGCATGGATTCCGCCATCCAGGCAAGCGAGACCATGCCGGTTGGCCCGTTGCGGTTCTTGGCGATAATCACGTCTGCCTCGCCGGGGCGGTCCTCTGGATCGTATGCCGCCGGACGGTGCAGGAACATGACGACGTCGGCGTCCTGCTCAATCGAGCCGCTCTCACGCAGGTCCGCCAGTCGTGGCCGCTTGTCTTCACGCAGCTCGACGCCCCGATTGAGCTGGGCCAGTGCGACGACCGGCGCCTCGATCTCCTTCGTGAGGAACTTCAATCGGCGACTGATCAAGGCAATCTGCTGCTCGCGCGGCGCCGACTTGTCTTCCGGCTCAATGAGCTGCAGGTAGTCGATGATGATCAATGACAGCCCGCTACTGCGTTTGAGTCTTCGACAGATGGCTCCAATCTGAGCCATCGTGCGTCCAGGAGCATCGTCGATGTAGATGGGCAGCTCGCTGAGTTCCTGCGAGGCCCGCATGAGCTGATCCTGCTCCACTTCATCGATGATGCCCGCGCGAAGCCGGTGACCGTTCACCTTGGCCCGGATGCACAGCAGACGCTCGGCAAGTTCCAGCTTGGACTGTTCCAGACTGAACAGGATTGTCGGCGCCCCCGCCTCGGCGGCGCTTTCAGCGATGTTACAGACGAGCGCCGTTTTTCCCATACTGGGTCGGGCTGCGAGAATGATCACCTCCGTCGACTGAAATCCATTGAGCTGTTTGTCGAGGTCGGTGAACCCGGTTGTCAGTCCACTGAGTTCGCCTTCCGTCTCAAGCCGCACCTGAATTCGATCGAACGTGTCGATCAGAATGTCATGCAGGTTGATCTTTGCCGAGTGCTCCTGCTGCTCAAGGATCGAGAAGATGCGCTGCTCGGCGCTGGCAAGAACGTCCTCGGTGTCCTTTCCGCCTTCAAAGCACTCGGTCAGGATCTCGTTGCAGGAATAGACCAGTGAGCGTTGGATGGCCCGGTCGCGAACGATGTCGGCGTAGTACTTTGCGTGAGCCGCGTGCGGGACGGACTCCAGTACCTGGACCAGGTAGTCATCGCCGCCAATATGTTCCAGTTCGCCAGTGCGCTTCAGTTCTTCGAACAACGTCACCGCGTCGATGCGCACGCTGCGTTCGTACAGAGCGTGGATGGCCTTGTAGATGCGTTGATTAGCGTCGTTGTAGAAGTGATGTGCCTGCAGCTTATCGGCCACGTCGTCGTACGCCTCGTTGACCAGCAGAATGCTGCCCAGGACGCCGCGTTCGGCTTCGAGGTTCTGCGGCGGAAGACGTCCGGCAAACGGGTCCTTTGCTGGTCGCTGGTCGCTCATGTCAGTCCGTTATCGAGGTACAGAAAATCGAGACGTGGTCAATGGGGCCAAGAATGGCAGATGCGGCCCGGCTGTCAATCAGCAACGAATGACTCGTTGTTAACACCGAATCGACATTGCTCCAGACATGTCCCGGTAAATGCGTTCGCGCAAAAAAGAAGCCCGGTCTCCATTCGAAACCGGGCTTTCGGCCAGATTCATCATCGATCACGCCTCGGCGACGACCTTTGGCACGACCCAGACTTTGATATCGGTTTCGACTTCGGCTGCCAGTTGGACTTTCACTGTGTACATGCCGGTTTCTTTCAGTGGACCTTCCAGCTTAATCTGGTCGGCTTCCACCGGATAATTCGCACTTTTCAGTTGCTTGCTGATATCGGCGGCCAGAATGGAACCGTACAGGTGCCCTTCGGCATTCGCGTTGGCTTCGATGGTGACGCTGTACCTGTTAACGGTCTCGGCCAGGTCTTTCAGGCTCTTGATACGGTCTTTGCGGGCCGTAGCCTGTGCCGCGCGGTGTACATCGACCATCTTCTTGTTTTCGTCGGTCGCGATGGCCGCCAGACCCTGCGGGACCAGGAAGTTGCGTGCAAATCCGGCACGCACGCGGACGATATCGCCCTGGTTCCCGAGATTCGGGACGTCCTCGGCAAGCAGCAGTTCCGCCATGCGCCGATTTCCGGGGATTGCTTTGATGCGGGTATTCCTGGGCATTGGTCGATTCTCAATCTGAATGGTTGCGTCACGCCCACGTCCGGCTATTGCCTCATCCTCCCATTCCAGAGAGGCGCCGGGCGAAGGTATCGCGTCTGTATCCAAGTGCTCTAAAAGGGAACGTTGTCATCTGGTGGGCTACCGCCACCCTGTGGTGGCTCGAAACCACCGGCCTGTGCTGGTGCAGGTGCAGATTCGCCGCCGCCAAATTCCTGAGCCGGCGCCGGTGCCGCCGACCGCTGAAATCCTCCGCCTCCGCCCCCACTGCCGCCAGCGCGGGGCAACATTGTCATCTGCTCGCCGACGACCTTGAGTTTGCTTCGCTTTTGACCGGATTCCTTGTCGTCCCACTGGTCAAGCTGCAGGCGGCCTTCAATCAGTACGCCCGCACCTTTGGTCAGGTACTCGCCGGCGACTTCGGCGGTCCGACCCCACAGGGTCACATCGACGAAGGTGACTTCCTCTTTGCGCTGATTCGCCTGTTTGTCGAACCAGCTTCGGTTTACCGCCAGTCCGACTTCCGCCACAGCCTGACCAGAGGGCAGGTATCGGACCTGCGGATCACGGGTCAGATTGCCCATCAGAATCACTTTGTTGAAACTCGCCATCGGTCACGATCCTCATCCTGGCAGGACAAAAACTGGCGACACCTCAAAGAGCAGTCTACTCGGCGACTGCAGTGACTTCAGCCACTTCCTCAGACGCGACAGCCTCACCCGTTTCCGCGGCAGCCTCACCCGTTTCCGTGGCGGGAGCGGGAGCGGGAGCAGGAGCAGGAGCAGGACGGGGTTTCGATTCCGGTACTTCGTGTCGGAAGGCCTCGCCACTGACGTGTTCGACCATCTGTTCGAATAGGCCTTGATCGTGACTCAGCACCATATGCCGAATCACGTTGTCATTCAGTTTGACGATGCTGGTAACCGTGCCGATCGCACTGCCCGGCGCTGTGAAGAACGCCAGGTAGTACAGACCCTTGCGATTTCCGTTGATCGGATAGGCGAGCTTGGAATCCTGCCATGGGCGATGAGCCACGACCGTTCCACCTGCCTTTTCGATGATCCCCGAGACCTCTGTCGCAGCGGCTTCCGGGTTCGACCCGTACTTGCCGCTGTCGAGGATAAACATTCCTTCGTAGTAGTGCGTGAGTGTGGCCAATTGAAGACCCCTTACCTGGGACGCGGCAGTTTGATGACCGCATCATTGGAAACAAGACCGGATTGCTCCGGCAAACGTCAGGGCTGGCTTCGGATGGGGTGATGGGCAAGTCAGCATCACGGCAGGAGGCGATTGCATCCTGTCACGGACAGGTGAATGCCTGTTCTATGTCGACTCGTCCGAAGCGTCCTGATCTTTCAGCTTTTTCTTTGGTGTCCTGTCAGTTGCCGTCTTGTCTGTGACCAGTGGCTGATTCACCACATTCATGGCCGCATCCAGTCCTTCGCGAATCCACATTTCCAGTCCGGCAACCGCCTCCTGAATCGTAACGTCAATTTCCGTTCGCTCGTCGTCCGTGAACCGCTGTAACACGTAGCTGCTGGCATCCATTCGACCGGGTGGTCGACCAATTCCAATCCTTAACCGAGCAAAATCCTGACCACCAAGATGGCGAATGATATCCGCCAGTCCCTTCTGACCTCCCGCGGAACCCGATGCCCGTAACCGTTGCCGTGCCGTTTCAAGATTCATGTCATCCAAGACGACCAGCACGTCCGACCGATCAATCTGAAAGAAATCCAGACACTGTTGCACACTTCGGCCGCTGGCATTCATAAACGTCTGCGGAGCCAGCAGAATGACTTTTTCGCCATCGATCGAATGATCCGTGACCAGACCATCGAAACGCGTCCGGCAGGGCGAAAAAAAGTGCCGATCAGCGAACGCGTTGATGACGTCGAACCCGACATTGTGCCGAGTCAGGTGGTATCGAGAGCCCGGATTACCAAGCCCCACAATCAACTTCATGATGGCTCGATCTTACTCTTCGCCTTCTTCTTCGTCCTTAGCGCCAATGACTTCCGGCTGAGCCCCGGCAGACGCATCCTCCTGGACAATGTCAATTTCCTGAACCGCGTTGATTCTCAGTACGACTGTGTCGCCGGGCACTTCCGTTGTGGCTCCCTCAGGCAGTTCCAGGTCAGAGACAGTGACTGTGTCGTCAATCCTCATTGAGCCGAGGCGAACAGAAAAGTTAGCCGGCACATCGAACGGCGGACATTCGACTGTGAGCGAATGCATCTGCACATCCAGAACACCTTCGCTGACCTGACCGCGAGTATCGATCGCGATGTTGACTTCAATTCGCGCCGTTGGGTCGATCCGTTGCAGATCGACGTGCAGGACGGTCGTGAGAAATGTGTCCCACTGAACCTCTCGGATCATGGTCATTTCGACGTTTCCGCCGAGGTCGACATTGACCACATGCGCCCCAGCCAGAAGGACCGGCATGGCGCGGTCTGCACTCAGTGAGAGCTTTACTGCATCTTGCCCCAACCCGTACATACTGGCTGGAATTTGCCCATTCATGCGGAGTCGCTGCGAATTGGATGTTCCCAGAGCTGTCCGGACTTCAGCGGACAGCGTTGATGTTGTAGCCATTTCCGTGCTCGATATGCTTATACAGTAAGTGTTTATGATCGAGGGCGACTGCTTGGAGACGCCGACCGTTACCGCAGACTCTGCTCCGGAAACAGTGCCCGAGCAAAAGAGAAGCGGGGAAGATACTGGCGGTCCCCAGGCGGTTCAAGGGTATGGCTGCAAACGGTGTTACGCCCACGACGGACGGGCGGCCGAAGCTCCCACTGGCCACAAAATGGCAGGTCCAGGCAGTCTCGGGATATCAGGTGTGTGTGCCATGTTGTGATCCAGTTCAGACTTTTCAGGCGGCTGTTTGTCCCAACCGCCCTGGTGATTTCCGTAGTCCGGGCCCCGATCAGCTTCACGAGTACCGGTCGGTGATCAACGGCTGTTGTACTTCTGGAACTCAACTGCGATGCGCCCCAAACGGTGCGTGCTGGTGAGCCTACCCGGACTGACGCAGAATCGTGATCTAAACGTCTGATCGCCGACGAAAACTGGCGGCGCCATGATGATCGTTTCAGAGATCGGTCGCAGGAACCTGTTGAGTGATGCAATGGATTCCGCCACTCCACGGCGTCGCGCGGGCAATCTCGGCGATTGACTCATCGTGTCCGCCTCGGCGTCTGCCAGGTTAGGCCCCTCGAAAGGCGACTCGCGTTGATTCGCCAGACCTCACTTGAGACGGAAACGAATTGGCAGGCGGGCAGTCCACTCGACGGGCTTGTCATCACGAGTGGCCGGGTGGAATTCCCAGTTGCGGACCGCGTCGAGAGCCGCGTCGTCCAGGATGCGATGACCGCTGCTGCTCGCGATCTTGACCGCGCTCACAAGACCGTCAGCGCCAATTGTCACGCTCAGAGTCACGACCCCCTCCATGCCTCGTCGTACCGCGCCCTCCGGATACAGAGGACTGGGATTCTCCAGCGGGCGGGCGGGTGTTGTTTCAGTCGTACCAACCGATTGCGGGATAGCGGCAGGAGATGCCTGGGCGACGTTCTCGACGAGTTCTGTTGACAACTTGACCGGTTGTGGACCACTTCGCGGGAGGCGGACACGATGGATTGGCTGTTTGTCTGGCTTCGGCAACGACTGCTGTTCGACGGGCAGAATCTCGGTGCGGTCGATCCGCGAATCCTTTGGCTTGTCGATTTGTTGAGTGGTGCGTGGCTGTGCGGAGATCGCCACGGACTCCTGACGCCCCAGATGTGACTCGGAATGAGCGACCCGTGAGAGTTCCTGCGGTCTGTCCGTCGCCGATAAATCAAGCGGCGGCAATGCGGCGAATTGCTCGCGCATGCTTTCAGCAATGCCGGGCTCCCGAGCGGGCTCAACCGAGGGTTTGGGAACATCCAGTGGCTCAACCACTGCCTCAACCGTCAGTGGTTTGGCGGCGGGCATCGGAACTGCGGTGAAAGTCGAACTGATCACGGCCCGCGTACCAACGACCGTCGGTCGCTCAGCCCGCGCCGATGTGAACAGCGAACCAAGTACTGCGAGTACGGCGGCATGCACACCCACCGAAGTTGACCACGAAAAAACGCTAAGCCGCGACATCCTGCCTGAGACCTTTCATACCGGTTACTACGACCCGAGGTGACTCTTCCACGTCGTATGAACAACACAGAATAGACGACGAGACTCGCTGGAGCATGCGTTCCGGCCACAGCCGGGCGAACCAGAGCAGCACTGTAGCCAGTCGTGGCCGCAGTCCGAGGACCATCAGCATGGTCAATCGGTCGCCGTGGTCGTTGATAATCTGTCCGGTTCCGCGCGGCGTACGTCGGTCATTCGGGAATCGAGGCACGTTGAGCGGATTCCTGCGCCACAGTAACTGTCGGCTGAAATCCGCTTAGAACAGCTCGGCGATCGGAGCGCCTTCTTCCACAATGTAGCGCGGCCGACCTCGGGGGTCGGGATAGGTCGCGTCGACGGGGATACCAAAGTAGCGATAAATCGTGGCCGTCAGATCGCCCGGCGTGACAGGCCGTAAGGCCGGCTGGCTGCCGTCGAATTCCGACGACCCGATGACCTGGCCGTGATTGAGTCCGCCGCCCGCCATGCACATTGACATCACCGACGGCCAGTGGTTGCGGCCATCTGTGCTGCCCTGCGTGCCCATCGACGGCGAGCGACCGAATTCGCCCATTGAGATCACCAGCGTGTCCTCCAGCAGACCGCGTTCTTCCAGGTCGCTGATAAGCGTTGTCAGCAGGTGATCAAACAGCGGCAGCAGCGGGCGGAGGCCTTTGGAGATGCCGCCGTACGGCGGAATGTTGTCGCCGTGATTGTCCCACGTTCCAGATGCCGTGTGGTAACTCAGGTCGAGCGTGACGAAACTCGTACCGGCTTCGACAAGTCGTCGGGCAATCAGAGCCTGCTGACACCACAAATGATCTCCGTATCGCGCGCGGACAGCGGCGGGTTCCTGCTCAATATCAAACGCCTGCCGTGCGCGTCCGCCAAACAGTAGATCGATGGCCTGCTGACTGAACGCATCCAGTGAGTCCATCGAGCCGCCCTGGTCCAGCCCACGTCGAAGATGATCGATCTGCCGCATCAGCGACTGCCGCTCACTCATGCGCGACTGCGACAGACCTGTCGGCATGTTGAACATCGACGGGCTCGTCATCTTTCCGGTGTCTTTGCCGACCAGATCGTAAATCGGCAGCTTGCAGGCCAGGTTGGCAATGAACGGGTTGTGTTCTTTGCCCAGTGCACCGGCATAGCCGATGTGACTGCGGTGCTTCTGGAAGGCAACGTAAGGCGGCATGCCTGGCGCGTTAGCCCCGTGAAACTTCGACACGATCGAGCCCGCACAGGGAAACTGGAGGGCTTTGGGGTTCACGCGCGGAGCGGCGGCCAGGTTACCGGTCTGCATGACCATGTTCGGCTGATGGCTGCTGTGCCGGGCGTCGATCGAGCGGATGATCGTGAAGCGATCGAGCATGGCCGCCTGTTTGGGCAGATGCTCGCAGATAATCGTCCCCGGCATCGCAGTTTGAGTGACACCGAACGGCCCGCGATTGATATACGGACGCTCCGGTTTTGGATCCCACGTGTCGATATGACTTGGCCCGCCAGCCATCCAGAGCAGGATCACTTTCTTGCCGGTGGGCAATTGAGCCCCGGAGTTGGCCGCTTCGGCCCGGGCCTGCAACAGTCCGGGCAATGTGATCCCGGCCATTCCGGCCAATCCGGTTTTCAGCATGCCACGACGATTGAGCATCATCAGGCCTTCACGTTCCCTGCCGTTCAGATGCGTGAAGGCGTGCTGCGATGAGTGGTGGGCAAGGTGGGAATCAGCCATCAGTGTCTCCGCTCGTTGGTAGTCGCGGGATCTATCCGGTTTGTCCGAGGTCCGCAAAATCTGATAGACAGGCTGTCCGGGATTCCGCGACCTCGATCTGCAATATGCGGACGTCCGATGAACCGCACAAGTGCGGTTACTACGAACTGTGTCAGCCCAGCAGCAGCATTCCGGCCTGGTAAGTCAGCAGTGCTCCGACGTAGGCCAGTCCGGTCATGTAGGCGAACGTAAACGCTGGCCACAGCCAGGAATTGGTTTCCCGTCGGATAATCATCAACGTCGACGCGCACTGAGCGCACAGCGCGAAGAAGACCATGATTGAGCACGCCACCACGACGTTGTAGACGGGAGTTCCGTCCTCGTGCCGCGAAGCCCTCAGCCGGTCCTTAAGACCGTCACTTTCTTCGTCCACCTCTCCGCCCAGACTGTAGATCGTTCCGAGTGTCGAGATGATGACCTCACGCGCCGGGAACGACGCGAGCACACCGACTCCGATTTTCCAGTCCCAGCCGAGTGGGCGAACGACCGGTTCGATCGCATGACCCGCCTGGCCCAGAAAGCTGGCTTCGATCAGCGCTGCACTTAAGTGATTCTGTCGCGTCGACAGCTCTTCCAGTTCCTGCTCAATGGATTCGCGATTGCCTGGTTCCTGAGTCGGCTCGGCGGCCTGAACCTGGAGTTGTTCGACCTGTGTTTCAAGCTGGTGCAGTTCGGTGTGATCGGCGGGGAAGTAGGCCGCGGCCCAGACCAGAATCGTCGTGGCGAAGATCAGCGTACCGGCCCGTACGACGAAGGCTTTTGAGCGATCGTAAACCCGTGCCAGCACGATGCGGGCGGATGGCCACTTGTATGACGGCAGTTCCATCACGAATGGGGACGTTTCGCCTTTGAAGAACGTTTTGCTGAGCAACCAGGCAACCGGCACGGCAACAAGCGCCCCAAGAGACGACATTCCGAACAGCACGATCCCCTGCAGTCCGATGGCTCCACCGAGATACGCAACGGGCGGAACAAAGACCGTCGTCAGCAGCACGTACACCGGCAGGCGGGCCGAGCAGCTCATCAGCGGCGCGACAAGAATCGTGATCATGCGATCGCGCCGGTTCTCGATGACTCGCGTGGCCATGACGCCGGGGATTGCACACGCGAACGAACTCATGAGCGGCACGAAGGACTTGCCGCTCAGACCGAGCTTTGTCATCAGTCGATCCATGACAAACGCCGCGCGGGCCAGGTACCCGCAGTCTTCCAGCACAGCAATGAAGAAGAACAGCAGCGCGATCTGCGGCAGGAATACCAGTACGCCACCGACACCCGCGATCGCTCCGTCAATCAGCAGACTTCGCAACGGTCCCGGCTCGACGCGAGCAGAGACGTTGTCCGAGGCAAAGGACTGCGCGACTTCCACCAGCTCCATCACCGGTGCGGCCCATGTGTAAAGTGCCTGGAAGACGACAAACATCAACAGTGCGAACACCACCAGACCGAACACTCGATGAGTCAGCCAGCGGTCCAGCCGGTCACTGCCGGTTCGCACGCGTGTACGAGGAATGGACGCGATGCCGGAAAGCACTTCTCTTGCCCATGCGTATCGGGACTTCGCCTCGACTATGGGGACGCGAAAGCCGGCCAGCTTCAGGCGATCGCGGGCCTCTTTGAGTTGTCCTGCGAGTTCCGGGCCGGTCTGCGCCACGAGATCGGTTTCAATCTGTCCGCCAGGATCCAGGAGCAGCCGCTCGATCAGATAGAAGGGCTGCTTCGGATCGCTGAGCTGTTCATCCAGCGTCTGGCATTCTTTGTAAAACTCGTCCGGAAACGGCTCGAAGCGTTTCGGGGCGGGAAGTGAGTCCGAGTTGACGATCGCCTGTCGCAGATCGCTGACGCCCATCCGGCGATGCGCTTCGCAAATGACGACTGGCATTTTCAGCCGTTGCCGCAATCCCTCGACGTCGATGCTGACCTGTCTCGCCTGGGCGACATCCCACATGTTCAGCACGAGGATTGCTGGCAGGCCCAGGTCCAGAACCTGGCTGACAAGATACAGGTTACGTTCAAGGTTCGACGCATCGACGATGCAGACGACGGCGTCGAGTTGCCCGATGTCTTTCTGCCGGCCCAGAAGCACTTCGACGGACACCATCTCGTCCAGTGTTCGTGGCGAGAGGCTGTAGGTCCCCGGCAGGTCAATCAGTTCGACGGTGCGGTTCTCGAAGTGAACACGTCCGATTTTCTTCTCGACGGTCACGCCGGGAAAGTTGCCGATCCGCGCCTGCATCCCGGTCAGCGCGTTAAACAGAGTGCTCTTGCCGGTATTCGGATTACCGATCAACGCAACGCGGTGAGGACCGGTTCGATGGGTGGGTTCTGCCATAAATCAATCGGCCGAGTCGATCAGCACGCGTCGGGCTTCTTCAGACCGCAGCGACAGGCGGTATCCGCGAATCTGGAATTCGATGGGATCGCCCAGCGGGGCTCGACCGACGAACTCAATGAATTCGCCGTCGGTCAGGCCCATTTCCATCAGACGCACCGCGATGGCGTCGTCACCGACCACATCGCGGATTCGGGCGACCTGCCCGTCGTGCAACGTATCAAGCGTCGGCACTGTCTATCCCGTCTTCTTTGAGGTTGTGCGGCGGCGTTTCGATTTGGACTTCTTGTCATCTTCCTTGAAGAACTCCTCGGATTTGAGGGCCTCTTTCAGCAGAACTCGCACTGCGACAATCTGGACCCGTCCGCCGGCGGCCGGGACCTGCACGTATTCGACAGGTGTCCCCTCCTCGATCATGTCCGTCTCCGTCGTACTGACCGTGACTGTAGCGCCCTTGTCGATGTAAACGGGTGCCTTCTTTAACTGTGCCACGTTCAGCGTCAGTGTTTCGTAGTCGGCAAACTTCTCGTCCTGTTGCCGCGACATGATCATGCCGGCCAGGTCGTAAGCGTTCGTACTTTGACCAATCCGGTTGGGAGCCTTGGCGACCCGCGGCTTCGTGCGTTTCGCGAGCGGGCCGACATGTACGGTCCACTTCTTCACGAACAGCATCTGATTGGTCAGGACACCAGTGCCAGTCACAATCTGCCGGTCACACAGGAATCCGAGGTCACCTTTGGCCTCGACCGAGAACTGAATCTTCGGCGAGATGAGTACTGTGATCGGATCGCCACCGGCTTCGCTCTTAATGACCAGCGAGGTCAGGCGTCCCTTCTTTTTCACCTCCGCAACTGTCCCTTTAAGCGACGGTGGCGGCTTCTGTGCCTTACCTTGCTGATTCCCCTGCGCCTGAACGTCCGGGGTCGAGCCAACCAGCAGACTGCTGGCGAAGGCTGCAAACAGAATTGATGTTGAGAGTTTCATCGGCGTCTCCTGCGCGTGCCGGCGTATGACTCGCGTTGTGAAGGAGTAGAAAAAGCGGGCGATTCCAATCCTGCGGGACAAGCCAGCATACCCAGGCCCGGTATGCGTTTGTAGTAACCGCATTCACGCGGTTCGGCTTCGTGCGTGCCGGGACACAAAACCGTGAAGTAGACGGGACGTCAGCCGTAGCCCGATTTCTCCGAAATCGGGACCAGACGACATCGCAACCTGCCGGCACATCGACCGCCGCTCAGTCTTCCCAGGTCCAGGGCAGCGGATTTCGGAGAAATCCGCCTACGGTTTCACGGTTTTGTTCCTGAACAGCCGCGATTCTTCCACCGTCGGCTAATTCACGCTCAGCCGGTGCACGAAGATGTCCAGATAGATCACGAACACCATCAGACCGAGCACGAACGCCATGCCGCAATAGGTGGCCGCGATCAGCACACGTTCACTGGGACGTCGGCGCGTGACGCCTTCCCAGATCAGAAAGACCATGTGGCCGCCATCCAGAACCGGAATCGGCAGGAAATTGAGCACCGCCAGATTCACGCTGAGGAAGCCGAGGAACAGCAACAGCTTGGGCATGCCCTGTTTGGAGACCTCAAACGCCACCTGCGCAATTCCGACGGGGCCGTGCAGATTCTTGGTCGACAGGTCGCCGGAAAAGAGATTGCGGATCGTCAAGTAGATGTCGATCGCCGTATTTCGTGTGTGACGAAACGCCATCCCCAAAGCACCGACCATCGAGTCATCCTGCAACATCATGGATTCGGGATACAGAATGACGCCGCGGTTGGGAATGTACCGGTCGGGGTCGGCTGTGCTCTGACCCAGCTCTTTCGTCAGTGTTTTGTTGTCCTTGTCGTCGAACGACAGCGTGACCGTTGGCCGAGCGATTTCCTGAAGCTGCCAGAACGCAAACGCCATGTTCTTCTTGCTGGGCTGATCCAGTGCAATCTCGATTGAGGACTTCTTCATCATCTGCTGAAAGTCTTCATCCTGCGATTCGATCTTCATCGACGCGAGTATCTCTCCGCCCCGGAGGCCGGCATTCCATGCCGGGCTGCCTGGGTCGACTTTCAGCACCTTAGGAGTCAGATGGAAGGCAACACCGATGGACGGAATCTCCAGCGGTGTGTCGTCGGTGCGAACACTGCTCCGCCACGCGGGAGTGTCCGTCGGCGTGACTGTGATCGTCGGCTCTTCGGGCCTGGGAGCTCCTTCGACTGTCCGTTTCACTTTTACGTCGACTTCCTGCCCGGCGTGCTGTTCAAAAAAGTCGGCCAGGAACAGCGCGTTAATTTCCGTTCCGACATCCTGGAGATCAGCATCCTCACCTTTGACACCGACTGCCGTAATCTTGTCCCCCACTCGCAAGCCAGCCTGTGCTGCGGGCGAGCCCTTCTGGATGGCCGCGATCTGCTCGATTTCCATCCACAAACCAAGCCTCTGAAACGGCCGTTTACCGACGTTCAGACTGACTTCCTGCCCATCCCGCTTAACCACGAATTCCAAATCTTCGGCTCGTCGTCGCGACTGGATGGCGACCAGCTCCGCGTATGACTCAATCTTTTCGCCACCGACCGAAACGATGACGTCACCTTCTTTGAATTCGACCCTGCCCGCCGGTGTGCCGGGAATGCTCGTCCGCTTGACCTTGTCGCCTGTCTCAAGAACCTTGAGAGAACGGGCATCGGTAATTCCGATCATCCGCCGCTCGATCAGGTCGGGCGTGATGACGACGTCGAACAGCTTTCCGTCACGGTGTACCCCGCGGATTGCCATTTCGCCGCGCGACAGCGTGGTACCTCGCAGGATGTCGGAAAACGTCTCGATCTCCCGATCGTTGATTCGAATCAGGCGGTCGCCGGTCTGGAAGCCACTCTGCCATGCGGGTCTACCCACCAGGACTTCACCGACCAGAGGCGGGGACGACTCGACGCCCAGCCGGAATGCTCCCGCGAAGAACAGCATGCCCGTGATGATGTTCATGATCACGCCAGCCGAAATAATGCCCATGCGCTGAGGCACATTCTTGGCCGAGTAACTGTGCGGGTCCTGAGCGATTTCGTCGCTGGAAAGCTGACTGGGGTCCATGTCATCCTGCCCGAGCATCTTGACGTACCCACCGAACGGGATCGCCGAAAGAGCGTACTCGGTGTCGCCTCGCTTGAAGCTCCACAGAATCGGACCAAAGCCGATACTGAATCGCTCGACAAACACGCCGCACCACTTGGCCACGGCGAAGTGACCGAGTTCGTGAAAGAAGATGACCAGGCCCAGCCCCAAAGCGACATACAGAATGTGCAGGGCCTTCACGAACAGCCAGCCTAACTCGAACGCGAGGATTTCCACTTATTCGTCTCCTTCCGAGCCCATTCGTCGAACCGGATCAAATCCGAAAGCGACGGTGAGGGATCGAAGTTGTGAGCATCAAGGACTGCGCGGCACACGCGTGGGATTTCGATAAACGCAAGGTCACCGGCCAGAAACCGCTCAACGGCGACCTCACTGGCGGCATTCAACACGGCCCCGCAACTCCCGCCGCGTCGGGCGACTTCAAAGCCCAGATCCAAAGCCGGGAAAAGCTCCCGATCTGGCGGCTCAAAGTCCAGTGACCAGGTGGCCGACCAGTCCATTTTCGGACTCGGACACTCCAGCCGGTCTGGCCAGGTGAGAGCATACTGGATCGGCAGCTTCATGTCCGGTGGGGAAAGTTGGGCAATGCAGGAACCGTCTGCAAATTCGACGATGGAGTGTACGACGGATTGTGGATGCACCACGACCTCAATCTGGTCCGCTTCCAGCCCAAACAGCCATTTTGCCTCGATGACCTCCAGAGCCTTATTCATCAGCGTCGCCGAATCGACGGTGATCTTCGGACCCATGTTCCAGGTCGGGTGTCGCAGAGCCGCATCCGGCGTGACGGCTTCAATCTGCTCGCGGGACCAGCCGCGGCATGGTCCGCCGCTTGACGTCAGAATGATCCGTTTCACATCGTGTCGCTGTCCGGCCTGCAACGCCTGGAAGATCGCACTGTGCTCGCTGTCGACAGGCAGCAGAATGGCGCCCGTTTCAGCAGCCTTCTCGACAACCAGCGGACCGGCAACAACCAGCGTTTCCTTGTTTGCAATCGCGACTGTCTTGCCGGCTTCGACTGCGGCCCATGTGCCCCGCAGACCCGCGGCCCCGGCGATCCCCGAGACGACGACATCAACATCGTCAGACGCCGCAAGCTGCTCGATTTGATCCGGTCCGTAGGTCAGCTGCGTTTCCGAATGGAACGCATCACGCTGGACTTCTCCGTTGAGCGACGTATCGCTGAGCACAGCCCTTGGGATAGCGAAATCATGCGACTGCGCAGCCAGTCGCTGCCAGCGTCGACGAGCAGTCACTCCAACCAGAGACATCTCATGGCGGAGCCCGTCGAGCACTTCGAGACAACTGGTTCCAATGGAGCCCGTGGAACCGAGGACGGCGATCCGCTTCATTTGTCCGGCTGGTCCTGGTGGATTTTCGACGAAACTCGTTCCGACTCTCCGCGTCGGAATGCCTGACATGACACTCTGCGTCCCCTGAGTCGGACGGGACGTGGAGCGTCCGACAGGCGTTCCAACGCGGAGCGTGGGAACGAGGGCGGGCTCTGCGTACGAACGGGACTGGCAATGCCGATAGTTCTGTTCCCGCAGATCGAGTGCGATTCTAGGATGCCCCTCAGAAACGCAGCAACCTCGACTCGGTTGGTCCGCAGGAACTCTCACTGTGCAGGATGACTCAACAATCACGATCCCACCGACACACCCATCCGAGGCGCAGTCACAGCACAGCGAGAATGCGAGTGCGAGCCAGTCGCCCGAATCGTTCGCGGCCGACGCAATGCGGCAGCGGCTTCGTCAGCGAATTCGGCGCATGTTTCCGATTGCTGCGCTGCTGTTCCTGTTGACCTGCGCAAGTACCTGGGCAGTCGGCGGGCCGGAATATGCGACTGCTGTGATGGGCATTCTGCTGGCTCACGAACTCGGGCATTACGTTCAGACGTTGTACCATCGGGTCCCGGCGTCGCCGCCGCTGTTCATCCCCATGCCGTTTGTTCCATTCGGAACCATGGGGGCGGTCATCGTGCAGGGATCGGGCTTCGCGGACCGGCGGGCGCTGTTCGACATCGCGATCAGTGGACCACTCGCAGGACTGATCGTCGCAATACCCGTCGCCTGGTATGGACTCCAGACATCCGAGATTGTCGAGGTCACGGCGGAATCAACCGCCATGATCTGGGGAGACCCGCTGATTCTCGAATGGCTGATTGAACTCAAACACGGACCGTTGGCCGAGAATCAGGAAGTTGTTCTGAATCCGCTGCTGTTCGCCGGTTGGGTGGGCATTTTCATCACGGCACTCAACCTGATGCCGATCGGCCAACTCGACGGTGGCCACATCATGTACACGTTGATTGGCCGGCATTCGCACCTCGTGGCCAACGGTGTAATTCTGGGCGCGTTCCTGTGGATGATTTACACGCTGGACATCGCGTACGCGCTGATGGTCGGTCTGTTGATCATGTTCGGCACACGGCACCCGCCGACAGCGGACGATTCGGCAAGGATCGGCCCCGTGCGCGCGGTGCTGGGCGTGCTGACGCTTGCGTTCGTGGTCATCGGATTCACGCCCCGACCACTGACGATTCACCAACCCGACCCGCAACCCATCCAACTTCCCGGCGAAGCGGTGGCGGTGTAGGACCGGTCCGACGGACAGATTTCACGCAAAGACGCGAAGCCGCAAAGTCAGGAACTCGTGTTCGCCCGGACGCTCGCGTCACCCGTTGTTCGGCGCGGGTCTCCGACCCCGCTGAGTTTCTGACCGAAGGTCTCCCCCGATCTTCCCTGCAGTCGCAAAGATGCCAGGGCGGCACGGGGAGACCTGCGGTCAGTGCTTCGGCGGGGTCAGAGACCCGCGCCGAACACGTTTACGCGGACGCTCGCTTCACTTCGCTGCATCCGCCTTGCCGGCGACGGGATTCTCTTCAGCGGCAAGGTCCCATCGCTGCAGTCCGTTGTGCCCGACAGCGATCAATGTGGTCGCGTCGCTCAGCAGGAATTGCTGCAGGTGCCCTTTTGGTTTGACTTTGTGCGTTGCCTTCTTATCCGACTGATCCCAGAACGCGATCACTCCGCCGCCGTCGCCGCCACCGGCTCCCACAAGAACTCCGCCGGGCAGGAACGCGATATCGTTCAGCACGGCCTGGTGGGAATCTTCACCGACGAATGTCCGCTCGCCTTTCTCCCAGTTCCACAGTTCGGCGCGGCACGGTCCGACGAATCCATCAACATTGCTGACCTGACCGATTCCGGCAACGGCCAGAGTTGCTCCATCATCAGAGAAGCACAGCGACCGAATCCCTCCAATGGACCGCGAGCGTTTCCTGGCGTCGTAGGTATAGAAGCCCGGAGCCTGAAACGTGTGCAGGCACTCGCCGGAATCCAGATCCCAGATTCGTACCTCGCCAATGCGATCGCCGCTTGCGGCCAGTCGGCCATCTGGTGAGGCGGCGACCGCGTAGATCGTCGAATGGAAGTGCTCCGGAGTTTGCGGTTTGTGGCCCGTCAGCGAATGCAGCACTTCGCCCGATTCCAGGTCGCGAACAATTACGCGTACGTCGTCGCCGACCGAGACAAGCCGTGGGCCAGCAACCGTCAGGTCGCGAATCCAGCCTGCGTGAGCGTTGTCGATCGATCGGACTGGTTGACCGTTCTCGATACGCGTCCAGTTCAGTCGCCGGTCGTATCCCGCGGAAATCACGATTCCATCGTGCTGCACAAGTCTCGAAATGTAATTGTCGTGATTCGACCAGGCCCGCTGCAGTTGAGGCCCTTCGGCATCGAGGTCAATTGTCCAAACGGCTCCGTCCATTCCGCCCATATAGAACCGCGAGCCGGAGTCGTCGGTACAGAGCGAATACGTGATGCCGGGATGCTCCCAGGTGCAGTCCAGCTTCACAGATTTCAAGTCGAGAGATTTCATATTTCATATCCGCAGATTTCACACCGCTACAACCGCACGTTCCCGCCCGCAACATCGGAACGGGACGACTAAGGGTCAATCTGGAAATAACTGTCACAATCAGCCGCAGGGCGTTAGCCCCGGTTTCCTGCAGCAACCGGGGCTAACGCCCTGCGGCTGATCATTTCGGACAGTTATTGCCAGGACGATGCTAAGCCAGAACAGCCTCGATCGGCTCAGCGTCCTCTGGTGCCAGTGGCACGGGCCGTTGTCCGTACATGTAGTGCTTCCAGGGATCGCATCCGACGGCCCGATAAATGGTCGCCGCGATGTCGCCCGGTCCGGCCTTGCCATCGGCGACTTCAATGCCGTCCTTATCCGTCTTTCCGTAGACAGCCCCCGGCTGGACGCCGGACCCGGCCATCATGAATGACCAGGCAGCCGCATAGTGATCCCGCCCGACGTCTTTATTGATCTTCGGAGTGCGACCGAACTCCGACAGCACAAACACGTGCGTGTGATCGAGAATGCCTCGTTGCTGCAGGTCTTCGAGCAACACGCTCATCACGTTGTCAAAGTCCGGTACCAGTTCGCGGTGACTCTCGAAGTTATCGTGATGACTGTCCCAGAATCCGCGAGCCACTTTCACCACCGGCACACCCGCCTCAAGCAGCCGACGGGCGAGGAGTGCGTGACGCCCGAATTCTGTCGGGCCGTATTTGATCCGCTCAGTTTCCGGTTCCGCATCGACATTAAAGACCTCATGCGAATCCATCAGGCCACGGGCTCGATCGAAGGCACCGTTGTAGCTGTCGACCAGTTCTCCGCCCGCACGGCGTTCGGCAAATTTCTCGCTGAACAGCCGGCGCAGCTTCTCCCGCTCGTCGTATTGACCGCTGCTTAAGCCATCGGGCACATCGATGTTCCGCGGACGAATCCCGTCTTCCAACAGCACTGGTGCGTAGTGGCCACCGTAAAACCCCGTCGACGGGCGGCGGCGGCCCTCTGTCGAGCGGAAGATCGAGATGTAACCCGGCAGGGTGCTGTGCGGTCGAGCGAGTTCGCGGGCGAGGATCACTCCGATTTCCGGATACGCCAGACTGGGTTCTTTCGTGCGACCAGTGCTGACGAGATCAGCGGCCGGTGCATGCGCCGTAATCTTGGTGTCGAGTGAGCGGACGACCGTGAGCCGATCCATCATCCCGGCCAGCTTCGGCATCAGTTCGCAGCACTGGTAACCCGGAATGGCTGTCGGAATCGTACGGAACGGGCCACCGGTTTCCCGGCCTGGCTTCGGATCCCACATTTCAAACTGGCTTGCACCACCGGACAACCAGATGAACAGAACCTGCTTCTGGCCGGACGTTGGCTTGTCCGAACCCGGCGCATCCGACGCCAATGACGGAACTCCACCGTCCATCATCGCCACGCCAGTAGCGCCGCCGGCCAATGTGCCCCGGAGAAAGACGCGGCGGTCCATGACGTTGCCCTGCATTGCAGTTCGCACGCTCACAGCGGAACTCCCTTGATGTGCCTGCTTCGGTCTTTGGAACTGTCCCGAAATAGATTCCCGATTTCGTCGTAGCGAAAGTCGCCAAGACTTTCGGCATCGTCTGTGGCCGAAACTCTTGGCGAGTTTCGCTACGGAAGTCATTCCAGGACTATTCCTCAGTGATTGAAGCGGAACTCGGCGGAACTGACGAGTGCCCACAGAATTGCCTTCCGAGTTGCAGCGTCTTCTGTATGGATGAAGTCTTTGAGTTGATCCAACTCGGCAGGATTCGGGTCGCGACTGAGCACGCGCCGGAACGCTTGCGCCGCAAACGTATCGGCGTTGTAGAGTTCGTGAGCGGTGATCAGATTGTGAATCTCGCTGGAATTGGCCAGGAATAGAGCTTCTCCGGCGCCGCTTTCGAATCCGGACCGTTTCGGATCGAATGATCTCAGTAGTGGCTTTGCACGCTCGGCCAGTTTACGACGCCATGCCTCGGATCCCGCGGTCTGCGGTTCATCGTCGGATTCAGGCGCGTCGGACGTTTCCGGAACTGCGACGGCCAGAATTAATGACTCGGCGAGTTGCTGTCGGGTCAACGGGCGAAGTCGAGCCACAGCGAAAGCACCGACATCCGGCTGCCCGCCGTCGCCCACCCAGCGACTGTCACGCTGCCATGCCTGAGTCAGCACAATCGACTCGATCAACCGACGGACGTCATAGCCGCTGTCCGCGAAATCATCGGCCAGCCATTCGAGCACCCCGGGAACACTCGGAGTATTCCTGCTATGCATCTGATCGACGGGATCAACCAGGCCGCGACCAAAGAACCAATGCCACATTCGGTTCACGAACGAACGCCGGAAAAACGCGTCATCCCGCAGTGCCAGACTGACAAGCTGATCGCGTCGGGTCGGCTGCTTAACGTCCTTCTTCGATTCAGGCGGCGGATCCTTGACCGTTGAGAGCACCACCGGCTCGAAGAATGCACCGGACAGGAACATCGGACGCGCTGTCTGTTCTTTGCCATCCATCCCGACGAATGTCACCTCGCCGTCTTTCTTCTCGCTGATCTTGCCTTTGCCGCCCGTCGTTCGATTGAAGAACGCCTGCATGCCGTAGTAATGCCCCTGCTTCCAATCCTCGACCAGAGGATGGTCGTGACATCGGGCACAACTGATGTCGACGCCAAAGAACGCGCGCGCCGAATCGACAGTCAGTGCATCGAGGTCCTTCGTGCGGCGATCCAGAAAGCGAATGGCGGATTTGGCCTCGTCCGACTTCCACGGACCCAGCAGCATCTCACGAAACATCGTGTCCCATGCTTTGTCCGTGTTCAGCGACTGCTCAACCCAGGTCACGAACTTATCGTCCCCGGCCCTCGTGTCCTGAATGATCCCGTCAAGCACTCGAGCAAAGTGAATGGCGAATTCCGGGCTGCTCAACAGATGCCGGACGAACCCTCTCCGTCTGGTCGATGCGACGTCGCCAAAGAACTGGTTGTATTCCTCCAGCGTCGGAATCCGGCCAATGAGGTCGAGCGAAGTTCGCCGCAGGAACGTTGCGTCGTCAGCAGGTTCGGCGGGTGTGATGCTGGATGCAGTCCAATGGGCACTGAGCCGCTGGTCAATTTGCCGAGCCACGTCGGCTGGAGTGGACGGAGACGCGGCTTCTTCGGCCTGAATCCGAGATAGGCACAGCAGAGGTGCCATCAGGCAGAGAATTCTCGCTGATCGTCCAGCAACTGCCATGAGTTCCGAGCCTTCCCGCAAATTAAGTCAACATGAATCCGCGCAACTCCGGAGCGGACTTCGGCTCGCCACTGTGTGGCGCACGAACTCACCCGGACTGCGACTGCAACGGGATTCAATCTCGCCGTTTCGACGCAAAAAAACAATGTCGCTCAGCCGTTTGGCGGCGTCGGCGAAGTCGTTCCTTCGCGGATTCTTACCTGGATGACGACGCGAGCAGGTAGCGGTTCGGAACGGTGACAGCCGTCTGATCATTCTCAAGCCGTAATTGCTCGATGAGTTTCGGACAATGCGGGCACTCCTTGAGATGCTCGGTGATTTGTTCACGGAGTCCCGGTGTTACATCACCTGCCAGCCAGGCGCGAGCGTTCTCCTGCACATCCTCACAACACACTCCACCAAACAGCGGGGGTGGAGCATCGGACGGAATCAACTGCGGAACGAATATCGCAACTACCAGGATCGCAACTCCAATTGCGCCGTGGCGAACGACTGCATGGCGTCGACCACGCTCGATATTCCGCAGCATGCCACTGATCTGCCCCGTCGGACAGTCATTCCAGTCACCCGGTGGAGCGTTGCGATTTTCCACAGTCCTGTCTCCTGCACGTGGCAGTCCGGGGTGGTGTCACCGACAGGCACACCCTTTGCGCCTTTCGAGGATTATCGGTTGAAAGTACGCCTACGCTCTGTGGGGTGCTTCACATTATCGTGCTGCCGCCATTAGACGCAGGCCTGCCCACGTCTGGAGCGCGAACTCCATCTGGCAGAAACTGAGCCGTTGCCGCTAAGAACTTCTGTGTGAGAAGACTCACAGACGTACTTTACCCGTCCGACGAGACTTCGCCCAACGGCAGCTTGCCACTTTTGAAGGCGCGAAGTTCTGGAGTGCGGTGATGCATCATCGCTCTCCTATCGTGGCGAAGCCACTTTTGCGGCGCAGCCGCTTTCCATTCTTATTGCGACGGCGTGTCTGCCATTCCACATCAGACGGACTGAAGAGAAAACACTGAAAAGAAAGCGGCTTCGCCGCGAATGGAAGAATGGGAAAGCGACGATGCATCGTCGCACTCCAAGAGTGGGCAACTTCAAAACTTGCGCCAATGGGATGCACGACGGGCTAATGTAAACTTCATTCGTTCAAGGAAGAATTCAGATGAATCGAATTGCAGTTGGTCGAAGGGCGGGATGGTGTGTTGGAGTCATGATCGCCGTGGTTGTCGTTGCCACTCAAACCACGGTGTCAGCGAAGGATCCTCTCGGTCGCCTCTGGAATGCCGTCCAGCGCGTGTCGATCGACGAGATTGACCACACCGCGCTGGACAAGCTGCTGAAGAAGCACGTCGACAAGGACGGCTACGTCGATTACCGCACCTGGTATGCATCCAAGGCGGATCGTCAGGCATTGCGAGCCTATCTGTCGCTACTGAGTCGTGCGAATCCGTCTGCAGAGGCCGGCCGCGAAGCCCGGCTGGCGTTCTGGATCAACGCGTACAACGCGGTCACGCTCGAGGGAATCATGCAGGAGTACCCCACCTCCAGCATCCGAAATCACACGGCCAGGCTGTTCGGGTACAACATCTGGAAGGAACTGCCACTGATTGTCGGACCGAGCCAGTACTCGCTTGAGCACATCGAACATCAGATTCTGCGCAAGATGCGCGAGCCTCGTATCCACTTTGCGATTGTGTGCGCGTCGGTCGGTTGCCCGCGGCTGCGAAACGAAGCCTACACCACAGCGCGACTGAGTGAGCAGTTGTCCGACAATGCCAGCGATTTCTTTGCGCGACCGCAGAATTTTCGAGTCAGTGGTAACACATTGTACGTAAGCTCGATTCTGGACTGGTTCGGAGAGGATTTTGGCAAATCCCAGTCCCAGCGCATGGCGTACCTCAAACCGTTCCTGCCGAAGTCGGTACGTCCCATAGCCACGCGAGCCGGAGCGCGTGTGGCGTATCTGGACTACAACTGGAACCTCAATGACCAGTCAAAGAAGTCGCGCTGAATGTTCGTGCGTGTGCAGCACTTCGCCATGACATAAAGTTCTGACAGACTCACCTGTAATCGTGGAGTCGACTTCACAGCCCGTTCTCAAAGCAGCGGCGAGCCAGATGGATGACAGGTTCTGGTATCTGAAGAACAGCGATTTATTCAATCGCCTGAGCCCGGAACAGATCCTGCAACTCGAATCGCGCTGCCGCATCCGTTCGTTCGAACGCCGCAATCTTGTCTATCTGCCGGCCGACGCGAGCAACGCTGTGCTGCTGCTCGTTTCGGGGCGAGTCAAGCTGTACCACCTGACCAGCGAGGGCAAAGAGACTCTTTTGGGGCTGATCGAACCGGGCGAACTGTTCGGCGAGCTGGCTGTTCTGGACAGCGGTCGACGGGACGAATTCGCAGAGACGATGTTGAAGTCGACAGTCATCCTGGTCCCTCGCGACGCGGTGCAAAAACTGATGGAGGAACAGGCTGTCGTTTCTCTGGCAGTGACCCGCCTGATGGGTCTGCGAAGACAACGCATGGAACGACGTCTGAAGTCCCTGCTGTTCTGCTCAAACCGCGAGCGACTGATTCACCTGTTGCTGGAGCTGACATCCAAGTATGGACAGCGGTCTGCGGATGGGATTCAGCTGGGCATCCGGCTGTCGCATCAGGAACTGGCCAGCATGATTGGCAGCACACGTGAAACGGTGACGGTGACTTTGGGAGACCTGCAACTGGAGGGCAGCGTGATCGTGCGTCGGCGACAGATCATTCTGACGAACGTAGACCGACTTGCGACAAGCATCGGAGAACCTGTTCCGCTGCAACCGGATATTCAGCCTCAGGAGCCACGGCTGCTGAAGCCCACCTGAGCGATGCCGCTGAAGACAAGACAGCAACAAAGAAAGCCCGGTCTGATTGAACAGGCCGGGCTTTTTTTGAATACAGACTTCGCTCCACTGCTTTACTCGGTGCTGTCAGCAGGTTTGGCGGGCGAATCACCAACAGGTGGCTTAGCCGGGGTCGGGCCGGGTTTCAGAGGTGTGGCCGAATCAGCAGGCTTCTCAGCCGGGGCATCATCGGCTGGCTTCGTTTCTGCGGGCTTTGCCGGAGCAGGCGCGTCGGCTGGCTTTTCTTCCGCGGGCTTTGCCGGAGCAGGTGCGTCGGCTGGCTTTTTGGTCGAGTCTGAATCTGTCGGTTCCGGGGGCGCTGCCGGCTTGTCCGGTGTTGCACTTGCCGGCTTCTCAGGGGTTCCTTCGGGCGGGACGTCTCCTGGCTCGGGTTCTGGTTTCTCTTTGGCTTTAACAACCTGATCGCGAGTCAGTCGCAGTTTGTTGAAGTCGTCGGCCGAGATTACGTAGTACCAGTTGCCGAAGCGCTCGTTCAGTTCCTCAATAGTCTCCAAGCCTTCCCCGGTCTTCGTCTCGCGATCCTTCGTTTCGCGTTCAAACTCAGCTTTGTCCGCGCGATACTTAATCAGAGCCTTCTTGTAGTCCTCGACGGGATCCGGCTTGAATATCTCCGGGGTCGTGTCGGTGGGTTCCGTCTCAGGCTTGTCTGCTGGTTCAGTCGCATCCGCAGGCTTCGGTGCATCCGCAGGCTTCGGTGTGTCCGCGGGTTTCGGTGCGTCAGCAGGCTTCGGTGTGTCCGCAGCTTCAGGCGTGTCAGCGGGTTTCGGTGTGTCTGCAGGCTTCGGTGTGTCCGCAGCTTCAGGAGCGTCAGCGGGTTTCGGAGCGTCAGCGGCCTCAGGTGTGTCTGCAGCTTCGGTGGTTTCCGGAGCGTCCGCTGCTTCCGGAGTCTCTGTATCAGCCGCCCCTTCATCTTTATCGGCAGCTTCGTCGCTGTCCGCATCGGCCGGCGCTGCGTCCTCTGTCGGTTTGGTCTCTTCCGTCGATGTTGAAGGCACGGGTGGAGCCTTCGGCGTCGCTGATGAATCAGGTGTTGCTGGTTCGGCCGGCGTTTCGGGCTCGACGACGTTTCCGTCCTCGTCGACTATCACACCTTCAGGAACGGCGGGCTTGATCGGCTCAACCAGTTCAGGACCCAGAAGCGTTTCGTCGAACGTCGCGCGAACGAACAGGTAGCGGCTCTTCTTCAGCCCTGAATCTGTGTCTTCGTCGGACTCGTCGTCGCCTGCTTCTTCAGGGCCAGCGGGCTTGTCTTCTTCCTTAGCGTCAGACGATTCATCGCCGTCCTTAGCTGCCGTGCTCGTACCGCCGACCTCGATGTCTTTGTCTGTGCCTTCGAATTCGTCACCAAAGCTCATGTGGTAACGGATGCCGTCCTTAGTGCCGGCCACAAGCTCACCGGAACTTGTATACAGACTCGGCTTCTCGACATTGCCGTACAGGAAGAATCCCTTCGGCTGGAGGTCACGCTGAAACATGCTCATGATCTGATTCATGAACTGCGGCGGAGCACCTTCTGGCAGGATGACTTGCAGGTCGCCCCCCAGAACCTGCTTTCCAGCCAGCGTCGGCCGCTCACGCACTCCGACCAGCTTCAGACTGTCCAGCGTGCTGACCATCTCCGTCACGTCGCTCTTGTTGACCTCTTCTGCTTCGTCATCCAGTCCGTCGAGTTTCCAGTCATCCGTCGAGCTTTCTCGTGTCAGAAGCGACTCAACGGATTCGACAATGTCCTGTCCGTCGACTTTCGTCGTGCGTGACTCAAGCCGCGCAAGTTTGTCCCGGTCGAGCTTGAGCAGGTCGTCTTCAACCCAGTCGCTGAACTTCGTGGACAGGTCGATTTCGAGAGAAGCAATGTACGTTTCTTTTTCATCGGGAATTCGTACGTAATAGCTGCCCGTCTGGTCCGGAACCTCGTTGCCGACAATCAACTCAGCCATAATCGACTTATCGCTGAGGGTACCTGCCTCCCCTTCAAAGATCGTGATTTTCTGGCCACGGCCTTTCAGCTCCTGCGACTCGTCTTCAGGATCAATCACGCCCAGACGTGCATGATCATTGGTCTGGCGGCTGGCGAGTGCACCGCGCGTGGTGCCCACCAGGGATGCTGCGGTTTTACCGAGCCGGTCTTCGCCGTCAGCCGGATAGTGGTTGTAGTCGGGCAGTTCCCAGACGCCATCGACCTTCTGAACGACGAATTTGTCCATGTCGGCCTGCTCGTCGTTAAACACAACGACGACCAGTCCGGTCGCGTCGTTAACTTTCAGATCTTCAAAGAATGGCTCACCGACTTTGCCGAAGCCGTCAACCGGCGTCGGTCGCGTGACAGACCACGTGCCCGCTGCCAGCAGAACGGAGACGACAGCAGCGACCAGGAATTTCAACGTTTGTGTCTGCGGATTCATCTTCGTAACCCGTTGATTTCGGTGAATGTCAAAGTAACCGTCTCAAGTGGCGAGATCAGTCTTCAAGCAATCATGCTGCCCGTTTCAGGGCGTGTAATCCTGGAAAAAGTTCGGCCACTCTCCCCACGGGGGGGAGAGGGGACTGAACTACTCTTTTAGTCGTCGACTTTCTTCGATCGTCTGTCGCTCCGCGGAAAGCCGCATGGTCAACACCAGGATGCCCAGCAGGATCGACGGCAGCGGTGGCAGGATGACGGCCCAGAAGCGAATTTCGTCTTCCATTTGCCGAACCTTTCGCTTTTCGACCGATTCGAGGTCTTCGAGGGCCCGCTCTTTTTCCTGTTCGATGTTCGCTTTCTGCACGTCGAACTCACGCTGCTTTTTCTGCTGAGCGATCAGCATGGCCTGAACCTTCTCCATGCGTGACAGCGTCGTGTCGCTCTCAATTTCCTCGACTTCCTTATCCAGTTTCTCCTGAATATCAGCGATTCCTTTCTCAGCCTTTTTTTCAGCGTCTTCCCGGCTGCTGCGAGCTCTGGAACGAAATTCATCGATCTGCTCCTGGACTCCCGTCAGAATCCGATGCTTCGGTCGACGGTTCCTCAAAGCCACGTACGAATTGTCGCCGGCCAGCACGTCGACGCAGTTCAGAATGAACTTCACGTTGTCGAGCCGCAGCCCGTGCATTTCGTTTTGAGAGATCGAGAAGATCTGATTCGAAATGAAGTCGAGGTCAGCGACGTAAATCGCGTTGATGTCTGAGCCATCCTTCTCACCGTGAACGTGAGCCGCGATGACCTGAGGCTTACGACTTTCCGTGTCACGTGTGATGCGGCTCGGATCCGCAGGACCGCCCATCATTCCTCGCGGGAAGTGAGCGTTCCAGTCGATTGTGCCGGACTGCGGTCCACTCCACAGCAGCGGTTCAAATTCCAGGTCTGTCTTTTCTCTCGCTTTTCGAATCAGACCGGGGAACAGAACAATCAGTTCCTGCAGTCCGCTGGTCACGTCGCTGTCGGCGTTGATCGTCTGCACGTCACCGTGCGACGAGCGAATAAAGACGTAGTCAGGTGGCAGGTCGACAAACTGCGGGTGCGGATTCGAGTCGTCCCAGACCAGCTCCGTGTTTTCCCAGGCAATGTCCAGCAGACTGACGAGGGGACCGGCGGTACCGCCGTAAGCACGTGGTTCGGGCGGCGGCTGCTGGCCACCCATTCCCATCATGCCCCCACCACCCTGCCGCGGCTTTTCCTGACTGGGTGAGTGCTGCGGATTGATGATCGGCAGCGGGTCATCCAGCAACAACACCGGGTTTCCCGCTTTGACGTAGGTGACAAGATTGTCCAATTGAGGCTGTGTTAATGAGGACGGCAGGGCGACCATCACCACGTCGACTTTTTCGTCATCTCCCAGTGAATTGAGTGAGTCAGGGCTGATCTCTTTAACTTTGTACTGCTTCTTCAGCTCGTTCACGATCCGCCATTCCGGGATGGACGTGAACCGCTGCATGTCGAAGCCACCGTTGATTTGAGCGTCCGTTCGCAGAATGCCGATCGTCTGTCGATCCTTCTGCGAAACAGTGCGGATCGAGCGCGTCAGTTCGTATTCAATCAGCGATGCCGACTCGAAAAACGGGATGACGACCTGATCGAACGGGCTGCTGATCACCGCCCCCATAAAAACATCGACCTGCTGGAACCGGCCGTTTTCCTCACTGGGAACGGGTTGCGCCCCGATTCCGAAATTGGACGCTTCCTCGGCTGCCTCGCTGTACGGGGTCGTGTCGACAAACCGAACTTCGATCCGTGTTCCGCCCGCGCGGTCGTACTGTCGCAGCAGACCCTTCAGACGCGTGTGCTGGTTGACAATGTCACGCGGCACACTCGGACTCAGGAAGGCCTGGATCGTGACGGGGTTGTCTTTGTCAATCTTCGAGACCAGGTCGTCGGTCGTGTCTGAAAGTGAATAGAGGCTTTCCGACGTCAGGTCCACCTGCAGTCCGATCGCTTCACTGCCAGTCGATACCACAACGTTGCCACAGATCAGGGCAAGCAGCAGGCAGGCCACGCGAATAGCGAAGTGTCCGCCCATCGGCATCTGATTCTCCGCTGAGACCCAGTGCCGACGACTGATCAGTACGGCGTTCAGATAGAGGGCGAACGCGATCAGTGAGCCAAAGTAGACAATGCCGCTAAGCGGGATGATCCCCAGCGAGAACTCGCTCAGTCGCTCGGGAATACTGAGCTGCGTGCATAGGCCCAGAATGAGATCCGTTGAGTTGTCCCAGAAGGACGGCTGCTCAACGAACGGCCGGCTGGAAGCGAGGTGTCCGATAAACACCGGAGCGGCACAGAACGCTGTTCCCAGTACGAACGCGACAGTCACACTGCTCGTCAATGCCGAGGCAAACATTCCCAGACTGATCAGCGTGGCCCCGCACAGCCAGTAGCCGAAGTAGGTCGTTAGCAGCAGACCCCAGTCAGGATCAGCGTAGTAGCCCAGCACGCCCAGCATGGTCAGCGAAAACGACAAGGCGACCGAAAACACCAGTACCAGGGCCGAATACTTGCCCAGCAGGATTTCGAAGTCCGTCGCGGGCAGCGTAAACAGCAGTTCGTCCGTGCCCTGCCGTTTCTCGTCTGCCCAGGTCGTCATCGTGATCGCAGGGATGATGAACAGCAGCAGATAGGGAAACGACTGGGTTAACTGGTCAAGGTTCGCCAGGTTGTTGGTGAAGAACTGCGGGTTGAACGCGCAGAACGAGGCAACGAGGACGAACACAACCATGAACAGGTAGCCGAGCAGACCCGAGAAATAGCTCATCAGGTTCCGCTTGAGGACAGCGAGAATCACATGAGTCCGCATGGGGAAATTCCGGTCTTAAGTTGAGTAGTGTTGTTACTGAATTTATTCGCTCGTTCCAACGCTCTGCGTTGGAACGAAAGTCTGGACGCTCTGCGTCCCGGTATTCGGACGGGACGCGGAGCGTCCTGTTGGCATTCCAACGCGGAGCGTTGGAACGACTTGTCGTGTTACGTCGCGGCAGCGGTCGTCAATTCGCGGAAGCGGCTTTCCATCTCCTCTTCCGAGCCCAATCCCGAGCCCGCCATTTCCGAAACAGGACCGTCAAACACCAGCCGTCCCTGACTGATCAGAATGACTCGGCTGCACACGGCCTGAACTTCACGCAGGATATGTGTCGACAGAAGCACGGTCTTGGTCTTCCCGAGTTCCGTAATCAACTCCCTCACGCCATGCACCTGATTTGGATCGAGACCACTGGTCGGTTCGTCCAGAATCAAGACCTGTGGATCGTGCAGTAGTGCCTGAGCCATACCAACTCTCTGCCGAAACCCTTTCGACAGCTTGCCGATCGGCTTGTTCCAGACAGTCTTGAGGGCACATTTGTCGGCCACGAAATCGAGCCGTTCGGTCAAGGCGCCGCCCTTCAGGGCCCGAGCCTCACCGAAGTAGCGAAGCAGGCTGGCCGGAGTCATTTCGGTGTGCAGCGGACCGTTTTCCGGCAGATAGCCAAGAATCTCGCTGGCGGCGATCCGGTCTGACTGAGCGTTGTGCCCACCGATCTCCGCCGATCCTTTCGACGGAGCCATGTAGCCGCTGAGCATTTTCATCGTCGTCGATTTCCCGGCACCGTTTGGTCCAAGAAACGCAGCGACCTGCCCTTGAGGCACGGTGAAGGTCACATCATCACACGCGATGAAGGGACCGTAGTACTTGCTGAGACCGCTTGCTCGGATCATGACCGCAGCGGAATCGGCAGCAGTGCTGGAAGTGTCTGTCATGTCAGCAATTCTCACTCAGTGAGTGGTACTGTTTGAAATATACGAACACCGTGCAGTTTCAGGTGTGCCCCAAAGTTACACGGAAATATCAAGGTCTGAACTGGAGCCCCGAAACCCATCGGTCACACCTGGGAACGACCGACGGTTCAGGAAGGAGCGACACCAGTTCGTTCTAATCTCGATGTCACCTGGAGGAGGGTGCGGCCCTGAGCCAACACTCATTGGACCAACGTGGCCGAACGTCGTCCGGCAGATTGACCCGTGGGTCAGCCGACACATACGGGGACGTTAATTCGACTGCTGGCCGAATTCCAGCGACGGTCGACATAAATATCGCCCAGTCGCCCGTGTCTGCTTTGCCCGCTGTCGTAGCCCCAGACTGCGGTTTCTGTCTAGAATCCGCACTCACGCACTGAGCGTTTGCGAATTCACACGCTTCAGCCTCTCACATGTCAATGAATCTGAACGATCAACAGATCATGGCTCAGGTTCTGTCCGGCAGGACGGAGCTGTTTGACGAGCTGGTTCGCCGGCATCGGGCTTCGATGCTGCGAGCCGCGTGCAGCAAGCTCCGTAATTCGGCTGCCGCGGAAGAAGCCGTTCAGGACGCCTTCCTGAACGCGTACGCCCGCCGGGTGACCTTTAACGCTCAGTATTCGTTCCGCGGCTGGCTGTGGACGATCCTGTTGAATACCTGCCGCACGCTGGCGCGCCGCGAACGCAACCGGCCCGATCAGGCGAATGGCGGTGACCTGCTTTACCAGAACGAGCCAGTGTCGAACGATGACGCCCTGGGCCATCTGCTGAATCTGGAACGAAATGCCCTGCTGGCAGAATTGCTCAACGAGTTGCCCGAACCTCAGGCCGACGCGCTTCGCCTGCGGTTTTACGGTGGCCTGAAGTTTGAAGAGATCGCTCAGGCAATGAACTGCAGCCTGAACGGTGCGAAGCAGCGCGTGCGTTGCGGGCTGGAGCGGCTCGCCGCGTCGGTCCGCCGAAACGGTAGCTTTTCGCAAGATCCCGAGAGAGATAAATAATGCTCACCTGTGATCAAACATTCGATTGCCTGACGGACCCAATTCACCGCCACAATGAGTCGGTGGAACAGCATCTTGATGCCTGCCCGCGTTGCCGCGACATGGCCGATGCGCTCGAACCGGCTCTCGACCTGTTCGGCGAAGTGAATGAGGTCGAAACATGGCAGCTTCCGATGGCGTCCGGTGAATACGAACTGGAAGAACAACCGCGCGTTGACCGTGCGCCGGCCGGCGCTGCACCGCGACCATGGGCACGTGGATACAAGCGATCGACTCGCCTTCATAACGACGGCCTGACGATCGCGGTCTTTCTGGTCCTGATATCAACCATGGCCGCCGCGCTGGTGAATGTTGGTCGCGACGACGAATCGGCAGCCGCTGTCGCCATACAACTCCCGCCGAACTGCCAGCGGACGGAACCGACAAAGTCCGACGCAGACAACGTCATTGCCGGCTGCGTGGCCTGCCATCTGAAGATGGCCGCCTTAGCCGACATGGAGCCGATGCATCGCCAACACGCTCAGACACTCGTGAATCGATGCGTCGAGTGTCACCTCGAAATCGCCATGCACTCGACAGACACGGATGTCGCGATTTCCCGAACCGCTGACCCGGCATCCCACAGTTTGCTCGCCAACTGCCTGTTCGGCCGGGGTTCGTAGGGCCATGCGTTTGTAGTAGCCGGATTTATCCGGCTGTTCTGCAGCTTGCGATCGCGAGCCAACTGACGAATCCAGTCACCACTTGCGATCGCACGGTCGCCCAGGGAACCGCACAAGTGCGGTTACTACAAACGGGTTGCGAACGACGCTCAGTGCACCCGCTGACCGGGCACAGCGCCGGAATCCGGGCTAAGCAGGAAGACGTCAGCCCCGCCTGGCCCTGAGGCACAGACCATGCCCTCGCTGGTGCCGAACCGCATTTTGCGTGGCTTCAGATTGGCAACGCATACGACGAGGCGACCAACCAGTTCTTCCGGCTTGTAGGCGGCCTTGATGCCGGCGAACACGTTTCTCTGCACGTCACCACCGAGGCTGAGAGTCAGATTCAGCAGCTTGTCCGCACCTTCGACGTCACCGGCCGCGACGATCCGCGCGACGCGCAGGTCGACCTTTACGAAATCGTCAATCGTGCATTCCTCGGTCAACGGCTCGGCGGCGAGCGCTTCGGCGCCGTCGTTCCATTCCGAGCCACCGTCTTCGGCGGGTTCTTCGACCTTGCTTTCATCAACCATGGCTTGAACCTGTTTGTCTGTGATGCGCTGCATCATGTGCTGAAATTCGCTGACAGGAGTTCCCGCCAGCGGGGTTTTCACGTCGTCCCAGTGTTTGACTGGTGCATTGAGTAGATCGCTTGCCTGTTGCGACAGCTTCGGCAACACGGGCGTCAGATAGATGGCCAGTTGCCGGAACAGATTCAGTGCGACCGAGCAGATGTCTCGCACTTCGTCCGCCTTCTCGGGATCTTTCCGCAGCTTCCATGGGGCCTTGTCGTTGATGTATCGATTGGCCGCGTCGGCAAGCTGCAGAATTTCCAGCATGGCCGAGTTGTAATCGCACTGCTCATACAGCTCGGCAATTCGATCAGATTTTTCGGCCGCTGCTGCGAACAGTCCCTCATCCTCCGGGTAGGTCTCGGAGAGACAGCCCGCTCCAGCGGTCGTAGACGTCACAGAACTGACATCTCCACGAGGCATACTGTCTGCCCCCCGAACCAAGTCCACCGAAAACCCGGCTTCGGCAGTAATGAATTTCGCCGACCTCGACGCCAGGTTGACGATGTTGCCGACCAGGTGCGAATTCACCCGGTTGACGAACTCTTCAAGATTCAGATCGAGATCACCCAGTCCCGGCCCGAGCTTCGATGCGAAGAAGTACCGCAGGCATTCTGGCGGCAGGTGATTGAGATACGTCGACGCCATGACGAACGTGCCGTCCGACTTCGACATCTTCTTCCCGTCGACATTCAGGAAGCCGTGAATGTGAACTTTTTCGGGCAGGTTGAACCCGGCCGTCTTAAGCATCCCGGGCCAGAACAGCGTGTGAAAGTACGTGATGTCCTTGCCGATAAAGTGATGCACCTCGGTGTCCGCACTCCGCCACCAGTCATCGAAGTTCTCGCCGTGACGGTCACACCATTGCTTCGTGGATGCCATGTAACCGATGGGAGCGTCGAACCACACGTACCAGAAGTTGCCAGGACTGTCGGGAATCTCGAATCCGAAATAGGGAGCCGGCCGCGAGATGTCCCAGTCGCGCAACGGAGCACCCAGAAACTGCCCCTTCAGGTTGTTGGCGACTTCCGTCTGGAGGTGCTTTCCGGACTGCGACCACTCATCGAGAAACCCGTGCAACTGTTCCAGTTCGATGAACAGGTGCAGGCATGTCCGTAACTCCGGCGTTGCTCCCGACAGCGTGCTCTTCGGATCAATCAACTCGGCGGGCGTGTAGGTGTGGCCGCACTTGCTGCAATTATCGCCGGGTTGATTCTCGGCACCGCATTCGGAATTCGGACAAGTGCCTCGAACAAATCGATCGGCCAGAAACGTGCCGGCATCGGGATCAAACAGTTGCTCGATTTCCCGTTCCTTGACCAACCCGGACTCTCGGATGGCCGACCAGAACTGCGCACACAGTTCGCGGTTCTCCGGACTGTTCGTTGAACCGTAATTGTCGAATTCGATGCCGAAGCCCTCGAAGTCGCGGATGTGCGCGGCCTGCATGTCCGCGATCAGTTCCTCTTCAGTACGGCCTTCCTGCCGCGCGCGGATCATGATGGCCGTACCGTGCGTGTCATCGGCGCACATATAGACGCAGCGGTTGCCACGCAGTTTCTGAAAGCGCACCCAGATATCCGTCTGGATGTACTCGACCAGATGCCCGATATGAATGTGCCCGTTCGCATACGGCAGGGCCGCTGTGACGAGGAGTTTTCGTTGCTGGGCTTCGCTCATGTCGACTCCTTCAAAGTAGCCATCTCGCTCCGCGAGATGACGCCCGATTTCGTTGCTCGGTTGGACGGTTAGCGCTTTGTCAGACCAGAGATTTCAGTTTGGGTGGCTGGGGTCGAGCGTAGCGAGCCCCCAGTGATTCCGGTCTGGGGGCTCACTGCGTTCGACCCCAGCCACCCGAAGTTTTCATTCTGACAAAGCATTAGTCTTCAATTCACAGTGGCAAACCGGCTGCATCACGCGGAGTGTGATGGCTACTTTGTGGATTCCGCATCGGCCTGGCCAGACTACCCGAAATACTCCACCGCATTTCGAAACAGCTTCAGCCCGGCACCTTCGCCTCGCAGTTTGAGACGCGTCCAGTTCGGGTGCTGTGTTGCGTGGATAAACCGTTCGGGGTGCGGCATCAGACCCAGAACCCGTCCACTGGGATCGCTTAAACCTGCGATGTTCGCGAATGACCCGTTCGGGTTTTCAGGGTATTCCAGCTTTGTTGTCAGCCACCGAGGCGGACTCTCCACGGACACGCCGTTCTGCGACCGGTAGCACAGCGCCACCTGGCCGGCTTCGCGCCAGGCGTCCAGCACCGACGGGTCGCGCACGACGAGTCGTCCTTCCGCATGAGCGACTGGAACTTCCAGATCGTCGATGCCCCGCAGAAATACGTTATTTGAATTGAGAGTCGCCAGACGCACCCACAAAGCGGTGTACCGGCCGTTGTCGTTCCATGTCAGAGTTGCATCACGTTCGTCGGATGCCTCGGCGGCCAGACCGTCGGCTCCACCAGGAAGAATGCCGGCCTTGAGCAGCACCTGAAATCCGTTGCAGATCCCCAGAGCCAGCTTGTCGGCAGTCAGAAAATCGCGAATTGCCCCGGACAGCTTACCTCGCAGATGGCTTGAAAAAATCACGCCGGCCCCAATGTCGTCTCCGTAACTGAAGCCGCCAGGAATGCACAGAACCTGATAGCTGGCCAGCACTTCGGGGTTCTCTAACACACGCAGCACATGAACCCGGTCGGCTTTGGCACCGCACAACTGAAATGCGTGGGCGGTTTCAGGATCGCAGTTCGTGCCGGGGGCTCGCAGAACGCAGACTCGAGGGGCAGGCATGTGAGGACCGCATGAAGGCAATGGGACGACGCGGCGCGAATCCTATTCACTCCCAATCGAGTCGACCAGCAACGCGCAGATCGCTCGATTTCCTGCGGCGATCGACACGACGAATCCAATCTTTGCGACCTTCGCGACCTTCTGTTCAACAGAAGATCGCAAAGGTCGCGAAGGGCAGGTGCGGAGTTCGCGACTGTCCCGTGCCGTCTGGGGAGGCTAAATTGGTGGTCTCTCCCGGACCGTTCCATCCTCTTGTGTCCGACTCATCATGCCGCGTTCGCTTCTCTGTTTATTTGTCGTTTCCATGTGCTCTCTGGCGGACGCTGCGGATTCTGCTCCGGTCGATTTTCGGACGGATGTCATGCCGCTGCTCGCGGATCGCTGTTTCGCCTGTCACGGTCCCGATGAAGACACTCGCGAGGCCGAGCTTCGATTCGATCGCCGCGAAAGTGTCTTCGGCAACCGCAAGACTCCACTGCTGGTTCCCGGCAAGCCGGCCGAGAGCGACTTGTACGTCCGAATTTCGTCGTCTGATCCAGACGTTCACATGCCGCCGCCGGACGCGACACGCCAATTGACCGCGGAGGAGATTGACCTCATTCGCGTGTGGATCGAGCAGGGTGCCGAGTGGCAGGAGCACTGGTCATTCCAGCCGATCGAACGGCCGCCCGTCCCGATCGCATTTGATGCCGAGTCGACACGCAATCCGATCGACAATTTTATTCTGTCCAGACTCGATTTCGAGAAGCTCGCGCCGTCGCCTGTGGCCGATCGCACTCGGTTGATTCGCCGCGTAACGCTGGTCCTGACCGGACTCCCGCCAACTCCAGACGAGATTGACGCGTTTCTTGGCGACGCAGCTCCCGGCGCGTACGAGCGACTCGTTGACCGGTTGCTCGCCTCGCACCGCTATGGCGAACACTTCGCGAGGGCCTGGATGGATGCGGCCCGTTATGCGGACACGGACGGTTATCAGAACGACCGCACGCGTTACATGTGGGCGTGGCGGGACTGGCTTATCCGGGCACTCAACGAGGGCAAGTCATTCGACGAGTTCACAATCGAGCAGCTCGCCGGAGACATGCTGCCGGACGCGACGCTGTTTCAGCAGATCGCAACAGGATTCTCCCGAAACCATCGGATCAATTCGGAAGGTGGATCGATTCCGGACGAATGGATCGTCGAGTACGTCGTCGATCGAGTCGACACGCTCGGCACTGTCTGGCTCGGTCTGACGCTTGGCTGCGCCCGATGTCACGACCACAAGTATGACCCGGTTGCACAGCGCGACTACTACAGTCTATTCGCCTACTTCAACAACGTGCCGGAATGGGGACTCGGACCGAACAACGGTAACAGTCCGCCCTTCATCGAAGTGCCGGCGAACTGGCCGAACCTTCGACCGGAGCAGAATCGCAAGATCACGCCGCAGCCTCCCGATCTGGTCACGACGCAAACATCCGTCGTGCGGCCGAAGCCGGGCAGCGCGAAGACGGTCATGGTCATGCACGAACTCGAAAAACCGCGGCCGACATATCTGCTGCTGCGAGGTCTGTACGACTCGCCCGACAAGTCGGAGGTGCTCACACCGTCGTTGCCCGTGAGCCTCAATCTCAGTGACTCGGCTCCCACAAACCGGCTGGAGCTGGCCCGCTGGCTCGTTGATCCGGCGAATCCGCTGACGGCCCGAGTGACTGCCAACCGACACTGGCAGCACTTCTTCGGAAACGGGCTCGTCAGAACTGCCGAGAACTTCGGCACGCAGGGAGAGCAGCCCAGTCACGCGCAGTTGCTCGACTGGCTGGCAAGTGAATTGCTGCGAATCAACTGGGACATCAAGCAACTGCACCGCCTGATCGTGACGAGCGCGACGTTCCGGCAGTCATCCAGCACGTCAGCGAAGCTCCGTCGACTCGACCCGGAAAACCGCTTGCTGGCTCGCGCGCCCCGAATTCGACTGACAGCGCACATGATTCGAGATCAGGCGCTGGCCGCCAGCGGATTGCTGGTTGAACGCATCGGCGGGCCATCCGTCAAACCGTATATGCCGCCGCGAATCTGGCGATCGATCTCGAACAACAAGTATCAGCAGGGCTCCGGTCCGGACCTTTATCGTCGCAGTCTTTATACGTATTGGCGCCGCACGATTCCCCCGCCCACGATGATGGCGTTCAATTCGTCCGACCGCGAAGTCTGTCTGGTCCGCAAGGATCAGACGAATACGCCGCTGCAGGCGCTGACCCTGATGAACAACGTCGCATTCGTTGAAGCCGCAAGGTTCCTCGCCGAACGGATGTTGAGGGAAGGCGGCAGCAATCCGATTGACCAGATCAGTCACGGATTCCGACTTGTCGTCGGCCGCTGGCCAAGGGCGGAAGAACTGCACTCACTGGACGAGATCTTCGAGACACTTCACAAACATTACGCGGCGAATCCGGATGCCGCCGTCGAACTACTTGGAATCGGCGAACGGCCTCGGGATATGGACCTCGATCCGGTCGCCCATGCGGCGCTCACAATGGTCGCGAATGTACTGCTGAACCTCGACGAGACCGTTTCTCTCGAATGATTCGTGATTGCTGTCGAGTGCCGATCACGGAACAATGGTCGGTGTAAATTCATCAGACACGGCCGGATGACTACCGATTCCCGGTTCACCGGCACGGGCCGTGACCTGATCCATTGCAACAAGGTCGTACCATGAGTGATGAACAACTGCTCGAACGCATTGCGTCGGTCCCAAACGTCATGGTCGGGAAGCCCGTCATCAAGGGGACGCGACTGACTGTGGAACACATCCTGAATCTGCTGGCGCACGGTTCGTCCACCGCTGACATCCTCGACGAATACTCCGGTATCGCGGCGGAAGATATTCAGGCCTGCCTGCTGTTTGCCTCGCAATCGTTGTCCAGTACCGCCTTCATGCCACTGGTCGCGGAGTCGGCGTAGATGCGATTCCTCGTCGATGAATGCACTGGTCCAGCGGTCGCTCGTTGGCTGCGTGATCAGTCCCACGAAGTTTTCTCTGTCCACGACGATGCGCGAGGCGCGGCCGACGATGACATTCTCAACAAGGCGCTTTCGGAAGACTGGATCCTGATCACGAACGACAAGGATTTCGGTGAAAAGGTCTACCGTGAGAGCAAGTCACATCACGGCATCATCCTCCTTCGACTGCAGGACGAACGTGCTGCGTCGAAGATTGACGCGATCGAAAAACTGCTGATTGGCTATGAGGACCAGCTGGTGGATACTTTCGTGGTTGTTACCGAAACTCAGGTTCGATTTGGTCAGGCATGACGTACGCTCACAATCGTCGGCACTTTTTCGGCCGCAGCGCGACCGGTCTCGGAATCCTGGCTTTGGGCTCGCTGCTCAACAAAGACGTGTTCGCAGCGAAGGCACCGCAGCGAAATGAGATCGGCGGCCTGACCGATCTGCCACATCATGAACCCAAAGCGAAGCGCGTGATCTGGCTCTTTCAGTCCGGAGGACCATCGCAGCTCGACCTGTACGATCCAAAACCCGGATTGCAGAAACACTTCGGACAGGAAGTGCCCACGTCGATCTATCCGGATGAACGCAAGACGACGATGACGGCGGGACAGAAGCAGTTTGTGACCGCTCCCAGCATCTTCAGGTTTCCAAAGCACGGTGACTCGGGCATTGAGCTGACTGAGCTCCTTCCGCATCTGGGGACGGTCGCCGACGAGTTGTGCGTTATCCGTTCCATGTACACCGAGGCCATCAACCACGACCCGGCGATCACTTTTTATACGACAGGGTCTCCACTGCCGGGCCGCCCGAGCATGGGGTCGTGGGCGAGTTACGGACTCGGATCGGAGAACTCAGACCTGCCCGCGTTCGTCGCAATGAGCTCCCGGGGATCGGCGAAGAACGGGCAGCCCATCTACGATCGCCTGTGGGGAGCGGGGTTCCTGCCGGCTCGGTTTCAGGGAGTCAAACTTCGTGGTCAGGGAGATCCCGTACTCGACATCAACAATCCCGCCGGCGTCGATCCCAGTGTGCGCAGAGCCATGCTGCAGGCACTGCGGAAACTGAACGAGCTGAAACTCGATGAGTCCGGCGACCCGGAGATTGAAGCCCGTATCGCGCAGTACGAACTCGCGTATCGCATGCAGACGTCAGTGCCTGAGCTGACCGATCTGTCTGACGAGTCGCAGGCAACATTCGACCTGTACGGCAAAGATGCGCAGACCCCCGGCCGCTATGCCCACAACTGTCTGCTCGCCCGCCGACTGGCTGAACGAGGCGTCCGGTTTATTCAGCTGTTCCACATGGGCTGGGATCAACACGGCGCTTTGCCGAAACAACTGCGAGCGCAGTGTCGGGACACGGATCAGGCATCCGCAGCACTCATCAAAGACCTGAAGCAGCGCGGCATGCTCGAGGACACGCTAATCATCTGGGGTGGAGAGTTCGGCCGGACTGTCTATTCACAGGGCGGGCTGACAAAGCAGAACTATGGCCGGGATCATCACCCGAGTTGCATGTCGTACTGGTTGGCCGGTGCTGGTGTGAAAGGCGGGCTCACCTACGGTCGCACGGACGATTACAGCGTCAACGTGGTAGAGAACGGAGTACACGTCCACGACCTGCAGGCCACAATCCTGCACCTGATGGGCATCGATCACGAGCGGCTGACGTTCAAGTATCAGGGCCGGCACTTCCGACTGACCGACGTGCACGGTCACGTCGTGCATGATCTGCTGGGTTGATCCTCGATCTACCTGATGTGTGCTGGTCTCCCGACCCGCACACCGGCCCGACCGAAGGTCTCCCCGTCGGAGTCGATCTGAAAGGACTTAGCGGGCTGTCGGGTGACGTGGGAGACCTTCGGTCGGCTCAGTGGGACGGTCGGGAGACCGCCCCACAACGAGCAGCCGCGATCAAACGGGCAGCCCGCGCTCCTCGCGAATGCGACGCACCTCGTCGAGTACTTCCGTGATCAGCTCGCCGTTCTGCTCGATGGAACGGAATTCGTGCACGTGTACGGCGACGTTAGCGGCGACGGTGGCGCAGCCCACGATCAGGTGAATCGTGGCGGATGTCATCCCCAACCAGCCGTTGAAGTCGACCGGCGAGGCCGGGTCGGCCGCTGCCCCCAGTGCACCAGTTGCGACGAGCAGCAGAATCCCACCGGTCATGCCAGGCATCACTCGGTACTTAAGCGACTGGTTCCGCTTGTGAAGTTCGTCAGACAGCTTGTACGCGGTCGATGTTTCCTCGATCCAGCGGCCCGTACCCATGAAGTACGTGATGACAATCGCGTGGACGAGAGCAACGGAAACCAGTGCCACAAGTCCGATCAGCATGTGCCTGGACACCGCAGCCTGAACTGCACGGTCTCGCACGGTCGGATCGTCAATGCACAGGCCGAGGTAGAACGCGATGCCGACCAGTGCCGTGCCCGCGAAAGAAAGCGTCAGAAAGATTCGGGACACGTGTTAGCTCGATGACTGGATGAGGCCGGGTGCGGGAAGAGAACCGTGCCGGTATTCTGCAGCCGGCCGGAATCCCGGACTCGTGGCTGAACAAGCGGCTCATGTTACGCACCAGGGAGCAGCGATGAAAATCACTCGGATTGAAAGCTTTGCCGTCGAGATCCCGCTCAAACCCGAACGCCGCATGCGATCGGCGCTCGGGCAGCACGTCGTGTCGCGTTACGTCATCATCCGCGTGGAAACGGACGCAGGTATCGAAGGTGTTGGCGAAGCGACCGTCATGGAACGCTGGAGCGGCGAGACCGTCTGGGGCGCCAAGGCACTCATTGACAACGTCCTGGCTCCGTTGCTGATGGACTTCGATCCGTACGACATTGAAGGGATCGACGACCGCATGGACGGGGCGTGTCGGCACAACTGGTTTGCGAAATCCGCCATCGAAATGGCGTGCTGGGACATTCAAGGCAAAGAAGCCGGTAAACCCGTTTATGAACTGCTCGGCGGCGCCGTCCGGCCGAGAGAGATTCGCTGTCGGTTCTCCATGGGAGCGTATCCTCCGGAACGAGCGCAACGTCGCGCCCAGGAACTGGTCGATGAAGGCTTCACGACGATCAAGGTCAAAGTTGGTACGAACCCGGACGAGGACGTGGAGCGCGTACAACTCGTCCGCAACGTCATCGGACCGAACCTGGACATGGTGATCGATGCTAACTGTGGCTGGGACGCGAAAACTGCCATCACCAGCTTCGAACGCATGCGAGGCTGTAACATCAGCCTGTTCGAGCAACCCACAACAGACGGCGACTTCGATGCCCTGGCCGCAGTGCGTCGGGCCATCGCTCCGACGTTTGTCATGGCCGACGACATCGTGTTCGACCGCATCCACGCCGAGAATTGTCTGCGAACTGAAGCGTGCGACGTGATCAGCGTTTATCCCGGAAAGAACGGCGGCATTCGCAAGTGCAAAGAAATCGTCGACCTGGCCGAGCAGCATGGCGTGGCCTGCAGCATGGGCTCAAACCTCGAATGGGACATCGCCACGGCGGCCATGTGTCATCTGGTCGTGGCCTGTCCGAATCTGAAGATTGAGCAGTTTCCCGGCGACATCCTGGGCCCGGACTATCACGACATTCGGATTGCCACCAATCCATTGAACATCTCTGGCCCGATTGTCGAACTGTCAGACCGGCCCGGACTTGGCATCGATGTCGACTGGGCAACTGTCGAGAAGCATCGATTCACAATCTGATTTTGTCGTCGGAAACAATCGGTCACGATTCTGATTCACCGACGAGCAACGGCAGCAGTTTCGCGATGTTACGGGCGTCGTCGATGCCGCGGTGTGGACGTCCTTCGAATCGGATGCCCTCTGCTTCGAGGACATCGCTGAGACCACGTCCTCGACGCAGCCCGCGCTTTCGGGCATAGGAATCTTTCAGGTTCAGGTGTCCGGATGCGAACGGATATGCGACCCCGTGGTATTCACTATCGCGTTCGAACTGCCACCGGTCGTAGTCGCCCCATGAACAGAACAGGCAGTCCTGGTAAGTGGAAAACCATTCAACGAATTTGCTCAGCACGTCTTTGTAGCCCAGGGCGGCGTCCACTTCAGACTGTGCAATTCCAGTCAGCTCTCGACAGAATTCCGTCAGGGCCGGATTGCGGACGGGACGGACAAAGTTCTGAAACTCGGAAAGGGCCGAATGTGTCCGGCCGTGAATCATGACCGCGCCGATTTCGATGATCTCCATTTGATCGCGCGGCACGGCGACCCGATCGTCTGAGCACGTGGCTTCCAGATCGACGACGAGAAAGTACGGTGGACTGGCGTTGTCAGCGTGCATTTCGGCAGCAACTTTGAATGGCGACGTGTGTCCGCCGGACGATTCACTACGAACCAATGGCAATGTGATCGCACTGTGTTGAATCGATTGCCGGAAAATCGCTGCGGGCGTGGACTCCACGGCTTTCCGTCCGCTCGACCGCGGCCGCAGTTATGGTGCGGGCGATCAGTAACTGGTTCTGAAGCTCCCAGCCCTGAGGCGTCCCGAATTCAAGTTGGGACACGTATCGTTCCCAGAAAGTCAGTTGGGTCTGGGCCTGCTGAAGACCATCCGCATTTCGCTGGATGCCCGCGTTGCGCCACATCAGTGAATTGAGCGAGTTGCCGACGTCCACAATGTCCAGCTCCTCCAGATCCCGATCGGGATGCTCCCAGTCGGATTCAAGTGGCACAGCCCGATAGGAATCGGGAATTTCCATCGCCTGTTCGGACGCTGCGCGTCCAGCGCGCAGTCCGAACACTAGACCCTCCAGCAGACTGTTCGAACCCAGTCGATTCGCTCCGTGCAATCCAGTGGCGCTTACTTCGCCTGCGGCGAGTAACCCCGTCACGGTGGTTTCGCCGTTCAGGTTCACGCTGAGTCCACCGATCATGTAGTGCGCGCCGGGTCTCACGGGGATTCGATCGCTGGCCAGTTCCAGACCAAATCGGGAACAGACGCGACTGATATGTGGAAACCGGCGAGCGACCAGAGCGGCATCCATATGGCTCAGGTCGAGGTACACACAGGGATGCTGTGTCTTTGACATCTGCTCGGTAATCGCCTGACTGACAACATCGCGGGGAGCCAGTTCCGCGGCCTCGTGATAGTCCGGCATGAAACGCTGGCCAGTCGCGTCCAGCAGGTACGCTCCTTCACCGCGTACCGCTTCAGAAATCAAGTGCCGTGCGCTGCCCGCGATGTACAGCACCGTGGGATGAAACTGCATGAACTCCATGTCTCGCAATTCCGCTCCGGCGCGAAACGCGGCAGCGTGACCGTCGGCAGTGGCGATCTCTGGATTCGTCGTCTCGCGAAAAAGACGCCCGGCTCCGCCCGTCGCAAGGATGACTCGCTTCGCCCACACAATTGTCTTGCCGTGAGCCTCGTTCCAGACGATCGCACCGACACACTGGCCTTCGTGAGTGAGCAGGTCGATTGTGAAAGTCCGTTCCCAGACGCTGGACGTGTTGCGTGAGCGGATCTGTTCGATCATCGCCCGCATCACTTCCTTGCCGGTCGCATCACCGAGTGCATGTGCCACACGTGGAAAGCTGTGGCCGCCTTCCTGCGTCAGAGCAATCTGGCCCTCGTGGGTGTCGAAGTCGGCTCCGAAATTAATCAGCTCTCGAATGCGATCCGGCGCTTCGCGGACGACCAGATTGACGACATCCTCATCGCACAGCCCCTTGCCGGCGGCGATGGTGTCGGCCGCGTGATTCGCCACGTCGTCCAGTGGGTCAAGCACTCCGGCAATTCCACCTTGAGCCCACGCGCTGTTGGACAGGTCGAGGACGTCCTTGGTCACGACGATCGTCTGCAGAGACGGGTCGACTTCCAGCGCAGCACGAATCCCGGCAATCCCTCCACCAATGACAAGGACATCGGCGAACATGTGCGGAACGCTCTTGGGAGTGAACCGGACAAGGTACCGGCGTCCTGGTTGCAGCGTCAGTTTTCTCACGTTGATTCCGGTCGCGAATGCTGGCATGACTGATCAGGACGGCCGGCTCCCAGCGAGCTGCGTCAGTCAGGTAGTATCCTGACAGACAGAGCTCACGCAAAGGCGCTAAGACGCAAAGGAATTCTGTTTCCAACTTTGCGTCTTCGCGCCTTTGCGTGAGACCCGAAAGCGACCATCCACTCACCCGAGTACATCGATGCCGCAGTTCAAAGCCGCCGTCGTGGGAACAGGATTCATAGGACCGGTCCACGCGGAAGGCCTTCGTCGTGCTGGTGTCGATGTTGTCGGTATCCTCGGTTCGACACCGCAAAAGTCTGCGGATGCTGCAACGGCTCTGCGGATCCCTCGCGGTTACGAGACATTTGAAGACGTCATTTCCGACGAGAATGTCGACTCGGTCCATCTGACAACTCCGAACCGACTGCATTTTGAACAGGCAGCGGCGTGCATTGCGGCGGGGAAGCATGTGATGTGCGAGAAGCCGCTCGCCATGAACGCGCGCGAATCGGCCGAGCTGGTACGACTGGCGAGTGACGCCAGTGTCGCGTGCGGGGTCAACTACAACATTCGTTATTACCCGCTGTGCCTTGAAGCGGCGGAGCGGGCGAGAAACGGTCAACTCGGCGACGTCTACCATGTCACCGGCAACTACGTGCAGGACTGGCTGTTTCACAAAACCGACTTCAACTGGCGGGTGCTGGCAGAGGAAGGCGGCGAGTTACGAGCGGTGTCCGACATCGGCACGCACTGGCTCGATCTAATTCAGTCGATCACGAGTTTGGAGGTCGAGGCTGTCTGTGCAGACCTGCTGACCGTCTTTCCAGAGCGGCACCGGCCCATCGGCGGCGTCGAGACGTTCAGCGGAAAGTTGAACGAGTCGCAGGCCACCGAGTCGGTCGCGATTACAACAGACGACTACGGCAACATTCTGCTGAGGTTTGTTGGAGGAGCCCGTGGGTCTGTGCATGTCTCGCAGGTCACAGCCGGACGTAAGAACTGCCTGCGATTCGAAATCGCCGGATCGAAGCAGGCCCTCGCATGGAACAGTGAAACGCCGAACGATCTGTGGATCGGCCACCGAGACCAGCCGAACGAGTCACTGATACGGGACCCGGCTTTGGTTGGCGATTCCGTGCGGACTTTCATTCAATATCCGGGCGGTCACAATGAAGGCTTCCCGGATACGTTCAAGCAGTGCTTCCGGGCATTCTACGGAGCGATCGAGGCAGGCGACCTGTCCGGCGCTGGAGCCTTTCCGACGTTTGCAGACGGACACCGCGAGATTGTTCTGTGTGATGCCATTCTGAAGAGCCATCGCGAAGGGCGATGGGTGAATGTCGATGAAACATCTGACGCGTGAAAACAAGGAGTTTGCGGCCGTGCGAAACAGACTGACTTCCGATTGTGCTGGTGTCGTTTTCTGCAGCCTGACGTTGACCGTCGTATCACTGACGAGCGGTTGCACGAAAGCACCGCCACAGGAACCACCTGCGATTCCCGTCGCTGCATCTCCGATACAGCCGACGGCAGATTCCAATGAAGGGCCAGCCCCATTCAGTGCGTCAGCGGGATCCGGGAAACGACGAGAGTACACAGGGATCAGTTTCGAAATCCCCGGAAACTGGACGGACAAGGCGGCTCAGATGGTCGACTCGAAGTATGTAGCGTCGACCGACCACGGTGACATTGAGATCACGTTGACATCGATGGGCGGCGGCATCGAATCCAATCTCGACCGTTGGGTGAAACAGGTGCGTCGCGAACCGAACGACGAGCCAACGTGGTCGACAGTCGACATCGCCGGAGTCGAAGCGAAGAAAGTCGATGTCCGCGGTCGGTATGCCAGCGGAGTGGGCACTGACAAGGGCACGCGTCAGGAAACACGATTGATCGGCATCGCTGTTCCGCTGCCGCTGCGAGATTTCTTCATCAAGCTCGTTGGTCCTCGCGAAGCCATGGTCGAGTTTGACGAGGAACTCAAGACCTTCCTGAAGACCGCTCGTGTCGACGATTGATCGCCTCGACTAATCAGGCGAGCGGTGAGCGTGTGTCAGTTGCTGAATTCAGTAGTTCCAAGTTTCGCTGTTCGCGAGAAGGGTGGCTGGGGTCGAGCGCCAGCGAGCCCCCAGTAGCGGCGATTCTGGGGGCTCGCTGGCGCTCGACCCCAGCCACCCGAATCTCCAAACTTGGAACTACTGGGATTTGCCAGGTGCCTCAATATCCGGGTTTTCGGTCCGTTCGGAGGCGACAACCGGGGATTGCCCTCCCGCAGGGCATCTCACATAATCCGCGCCGTCCTGACGCGGTCAGCGTCACGTCGAAGGAGTCGCAACTCGAATCGGTCCCGCAACGAGAGGGTAGGAGCCCCACATGTCAGTCTTTAACGACAATTCTCTGTCCATCGGCCGTACCCCGCTGGTTCGCATTAATCGCCTGGCGGAAGGCTGCAACGCAACCGTTCTGGCGAAGATTGAAGGACGCAACCCGGCATACAGCGTCAAGTGCCGCATCGGCGCAGCGATGATCTGGGACGCCGAGGAGTCTGGAAATCTCAAAGCTGGCATGGAAGTCGTCGAACCGACCAGCGGAAATACCGGGATCGCTCTGGCATACGTGTGTGCTGCTCGAGGTTACAAGCTGACGCTGACCATGCCGGACACCATGTCGGTCGAACGTCGCCAGATGCTGCGGGCATTTGGAGCCAACGTGGTTCTGACACCGGGCGCCGAGGGCATGCCGGGAGCGATCCGCAAAGCCGAGGAGCTGGCAGCAGGAGACAACTTTTACATGCCGCAGCAGTTCAAGAACCCCTCCAACCCGGCGATTCACTTCAAAACAACGGGCCCGGAAATCTGGGAAGACACCGAGGGGAATGTTGACATTCTGATCTCGGGCGTCGGCACCGGCGGAACGATTACAGGCGTGTCGCGATTCATCAAAGAAGAGAAGGGACACGCGCTGACGTCAATCGCTGTGGAACCGGTCGAAAGTCCCGTCCTTTCGGGCGGTCAGCCTGGCAAGCATCGCATCCAGGGTATCGGCGCCGGATTCATCCCGGACATCCTCGATATGACTCTGGTGGATGAAGTCGTGCAGGTATCGAGCGACGAAGCCTTCGAGATGGCCCCGAAACTGGCGATCGAAGAGGGCATCATCGGTGGCATCAGTTGCGGCGCCGCGATTGTCGCCGCCCTTAAAGTCGCCCAGCGACCGGAATCTGCCGGCAAGACAATCGTTGCCATTCTGCCGGACTCCGGTGAACGATACCTTTCGACACCATTGTTCGAATACGCCAAAGAACCGGCATGATTCGGCGCGGGGTCGCTCTGCTTCTTTTCGCCGTTAGCCGGAGAGGCATCCTGTTGTGCAGCCGGTGCTGATCCTCGGAGCCGGAATCAACGGTGCCGCCGTTGCTCGCGATCTTGCGATCAACGGCGTCCCGGTCTGCATTGTCGACACCAACGACATTGCCTTTGGTGCCACCTCGCGTTCGTCACGTTTGATTCACGGTGGACTGCGTTATCTCGAATACCGCGACATCGATCTCGTCCGCGAATCGCTGGACGAACGCGAGCGACTGCTGCGTCTGGCTCCGCAGTTTGTCACACCGCTGCGTTTGTCAATTCCTGTCGCGCAGCGGATGGGAGGCCTTCGCACGGGAGCTGTTCGGTTTTCCGGACTTGCCCGCACGGGAGTCGGTGACTGGCTGCACCCGCGACAGGACCAGCCACGCGGCTTATACGCCGTGCAGTTCGGGCTCAGTCTCTACGACCGGCTGAGTGGGAGCACCGGACTGCCGGGGCATTCGACACACCGTGTGAGCCGATTTTCCGATCGGCCGAAAGTCGATCCTCACAGGTTCCACTGGCTGTGTGAATACTCAGACGCTCAGCTCATCTATCCCGAGCGGTTTGTGCTCGCCCTGCTGCACGACGCACAACAGGCGGCCGCACAAACAGGTCAGTCGTTCGACGTCCTGCCCCGCCATACAGCTCGTTTGAACGACCGGCAAATCGTCGTTCGCAAGCGCGGCATGAATGAGTCCGACGAGGTCGTTCGTGAACTGACGCCCGCACTCATCATCAACGCGACAGGCGCCTGGGGTGACCGCACGCTTGAGATGCTCGGTGTCCGGGAACCTGCGCCAAAGTTGTTCGCTGGAACAAAGGGCAGCCATCTCTTCTCGACGCACGAGCCGCTCAAGAGTGCGTTGGCCGGTCAGGGAATTTATGCCGAAGCGTCGGACGGACGACTGGTGTTTATTCTGCCATGCGCCAGTGGTGTGTTGATCGGTACGACCGACGAACCGTTTGACGATTCACCGGACGACGCAGTCGCTTCTGACACCGAGATCGCATACTTGATCCGGATGGTGAATGAGGTGTTCCCGCAGGTGTCCCTGGAACGGTCACATGTCGAGATGCACCATGCCGGAGTTCGCCCATTGCCCAACGTCGAGACTGAGACCGCTGCCGCAATACCGCGCGGGCATTCGATCGCCGAGACGACGGTCAATGACATCCCGATTCTGACACTCGTCGGAGGCAAACTGACGACCTGCCGCGCTCTGGCGGAAGAAGTGACTGATCGCACTTTGGCCCACTTTGGTCTGTCTCGACACGAATCGACGAGTGATCGTTTTGTGCCGGGAGGTCAGCCAGTCGCGGGAAACAATGAATCGGGACCAGACAGCGCGCGACGCGCGGGAGAGAAATTTGGGCTGAGTCCAGCACAGGCAGAAACGGTCTGGCGTCTGGTGGGGAATCGGTTTGACGAAGTGTTCGATTCGTCGGTTGCGGGTTCGCGAACGTCGATCACGGGCACAGACATCCCGATTGATTTCGTACGCTGGAGCATTCGAAACGAATGGATCACGAATCTTGATGACCTCGTCGAGCGCCGTCTGATGCTGACGTTCGCACCGGCTCTTCACCGCGGCACTCTGGCAGAACTGGCAGCTCTGATGACCGAACAGCGATGCCATGCCACATCTGCAGAAGCCGACGCCGTGGAAAGCACCATTGCCCGGCTCGGTCAGTACTATGGGAAGTCGGTCTTGTCCGACTGACGCGCTTCGGCCAGATTGTCGGTCTCAATAACGTGCTGCCTACAAATGGACGCCGAAATGTCGCTGATTAATACGGACTGGAATCCGACTCAAAAAGACCTGACCGTCTTTTCGATCCTGCTGATCGGCTTCGGCGCAGTCGTCGGCTTCATCGCCGAATACAAAACCGGTTCACTCACGCTGGCGTTGTGGATCGCCGGTATCTGCGCAACGATCGGCGTGGCGGGACTGGCATTCCCGCCGTTCATTCGAGTGGTCTACGTCGTGTGGATGACGGCCGTCAGCCCGATCGGAGTCGTCGTCTCCACCCTGGTTCTGGCACTTACGTTTTACGGAGTCATCTGGCCGATTGGAGCCATCATGCAATTGGGTGGCCGAGATGCGCTCAAGCTGCGACTCGACCGAAACGCGAAGACCTACTGGCAGAAGCGCGAGCAGATAACCGATCCGCGACGCTACTTCCGCCAGTTCTGACCCGAGCAACAAGAGCGGTTACCATTCCCCGTGGCGGGCTTCCAGACACAGCCTCGCTGTGCGAGCGGGCGGAAGACTGGCGCTTCGGCAGAATCGGCTTTCATGTCAGGTCGTCCGGACCAAGGTCCCGCTGGGCCACGTGACGAATAGTGAGCACTTCGACGGTCGAGCCGGTGATGCGGAACAGTGCTCTGTGCGTTGGACGCCGTCCCAGGCAGAACAGCATTTCGCGGAGTTCGAAGGCGAAGATGTGGTCTTCGGCAGCGAGTGGGTAACTCTGTGGCATTTCGCCGATCCCCTTCAGCCGGGCGAGGAAGGTCTCGTACCAGCGAATCGCCTCGTCGCGGGACCGGTTCTCAGCCCACCAGACGGCATTCTCCGAAAGCGCAGCGTACGCTTCCGGCATGATCAGCACGTCGCACTTCATTCCGTCGCACGCGAGTCAAAGCCCAGCTCTTCCCGCAGCCGCCGATCGGTTTCGTCGATCGGTATACCGTGTCCGGCGTCAGCCTGTACCGCTCCCCGCTGGACACTCTCGACATCCTGCACACGACGCAGGGCGTCCATCGCCTGGCGATGTGTCTCACCGTCAACGATCACGTACGTGCGGTTCGTCGTCGGATCGACAACTTCCAGCTCTGTAGATTCTGCGGAGTGGAGAGCGTCTGCCTGTTCCTGGGAGAGTTTCGTAATCATGCGGAAAGATTACCACGGCGGAGGGCCTCCGGAACAGATTGAAGTCATTCCAGGCCGGGACTGATATCTGGAAGTTTCCCCGTGAAACCAGAGCCAGATGCCGCGTGCTGATGCGGAAGAGTGGGGATCGTTAGTCGCCGAGGAAGTCATCCTCGTAGATCAGTTCCAGCACGGTCCGTACGGCCTGCTGGACGATCTTGTCTTCCAGAACCGCGATACCGAGCGGTCGCTGGCGACCATCCGGTTGAGCCCAATTCTGAGAACAACAGGGCAGACCCTCATTGAGGGTTACGGACGCAGGGTGGCACAGGTTGCTCGCAACCTGTGTCGCGAAGCGACAAGAGGCAATCGGCGCAGCCACCAAATCCTCTTGCGGCTGCGCCGCCCCGGTTGCCAGCAACCGCGGCCACCCACATGCTGCCTTGAGATCAACCATCGCCACCCCGCCGAAAGAATGAGCTGCGTCCCGTTTTCTTTTCCGTCCCGTTTTCTTTTCGACCGAAACGCCACCAGCTACTGGCAGAAACGCGAGCAGACCACCGACCCGCGGCGCTACTTCCACCAGTTCTGACCCGAGCAACAAGAGCGGTTACCTTTTCCCGTGGCGGGGGCTTCCAGACACAGCCTCGCTGTGTCCGCACTCAGTTCCAGCACGTGTTGGTTCAGTTATGGAGAAGCGTGTCGGCTTACGGCGGACACATGAAGCTCTGCCAACTGGACGAGATCGTCCGGGAATCGTTTGACAGCAGCAACCTGAGCGGGACGCTTTTCGAAATCCACAGCACGGTCGCTCCAGCGGTCAGAACCTTCTGAGCCACCGTATCCTCACAAGGCCATTTCGGTGATAATTGGCTTGTGGCAGGACGCCAATAGTTCTGGACAGTTTCCCATGTCCTGAGGCAGTATGCAGGGATGCAACAGGAATTAATGAATGCTTAACCGTCAGAAAACCATACTCGAATTTCTGAAAGCCGCCGACAGGACCGTCTTACGAACAGAATTGACCAAATGGTCATTTCTGCTCCGGCATGAATACGGCTCGAACGGGGGCAACGCCTTTTACGACTTTGTCCCGTACCAGCTCGGCCCGTTTTCGTTCTCCCTCTATCAGGAAGTCGGGAAACTCGAAGACAACGGATACGTCCTGCGAGATGGTGACCACGGTTGGAAACTTGATTCTCGTGTGGCCTTCAAAGCCCCGACCGCCTCCGTCCAGCAGGACGTCGCGAGAATCGTCAGAAGATGTGGTCGCTGGAACACCAACAAATTGCTTGATTACGTCTACGACGCATACCCCACATACACAGTCAATAGCGAGCGGAAGAAGCTCGCCAAACGGCCGACCGCCGAACCGGCCGTTTTCACTGCTGGCTACGAAGGTATCTCGGTCGACGCATTCCTGAACGTACTCGTCGAGAATGGAGTGCGACGACTGATCGATGTCAGGCACAACCCGATCGCTCGTCGCTACGGATTTCATCGCAGCACGCTGCAGCGACTGACCGGAAGACTCGACATCGACTACGTCCACGTCCCCGAACTCGGCATTCACTCCGAGTTACGTCAGAACCTTGAAACAATGGACGATCGGAAGGCACTGTTTGACCGCTATGAGGAGTCCACTCTTAGCTCAAATAATGAGGCCCTTCAGCTGGTAGCGACGTTGATGCAGGAAAAGCCTTCTGTGCTCGTCTGTATGGAGGCCGAGGCCATCTGCTGCCATCGTTCCCGAGTTGCTGAACACATCGCCAAACGGACTTCGCTCCCAATTAAGAATCTGTGAAGCAAATGGCCGATACGCTGAGAAAACAAGTTCTGATGACCGTGATGACTTATCCGCATCCTTCAGGCGGATATCAGGAGCTCGTTTGCACAGCCGGTATCACTGAAGACCTCGAATGGGTTCGCCTCTACCCTGTCGACTACCGCTATCGGCCCAGGTCTCAACAGTTTCGTAAGTACCAGTGGATTGACGTTGAGCTGGAGCGTCCCGAACCCGGAAAAGACAACCGGAAGGAAAGTTACCGGCCCAATCTCGACTCGATCCAACTGCGAGGTGAACCACTTTCGCCAGCAAAACAATGGCGAGACCGACGAGAAATCATCGACCAGTTGCCGCATCACACGGTCAACGAGCTCAAGGCTCAGTTTGACATTGATAAGACCTCGCTCGGAATCGTGCGGCCGACACAAGTCATCGATATGGAAATCAGGGCGGTGGAAGACCCCAAGTGGAAACCCGCCTGGCAGAAACTCTTTCAGCAGATGACGATGTTCGGCCCACAACAGAAACCGCTCCGCAAGATTCCTTACACGTTCCACTATCACTTCGAATGCGAAGATTCCGAAAAACCGAGTGTCGCCATGTGCGAAGACTGGGAACTTGGCACGCTATTTCTGCGAGAAGCAGAACGATTGGGCTCTGACGAAGCCGCAGCAGAGAGCGTGAAGAATAAGTTTCTCGGAGAACTGTGCCGCAGCGACAAGGACACACGCTTCTTCATGGGAACTCGCTTCCCCTACAACGTCTGGCTTGTGCTCGGCGTTTTCTGGCCACCAAAAGTTGAACAGCAAAGTCTGTTCTAATCCGGACTTGAAACGGCCTTTTGAAAAGAAAAGGCGACGCGACTCATTGTTTAGCTGCTTTCACCGAGTGCAGTTCGGTCTGGCACGTGGGAGGGGACAACGTCGCGGTGTCTGTTGGCCCAGGACGTGATTTCGGATCTGGAGGGGCACAAAGTCACGGTCACGGTGACCCGATCGAAAACGTCGACTGGAAATGCCTTCTCGATGTCGGATTCACGGGATTCGATTCCTTCAGCTACACGGTCACGAATGGCAATCGAACAAACAGCGGAGTCGCGAATTTCCGTGTGGGCGACTCGACGCCGTGGGGAGTTGTCGAAGCGGTCGATGATCAGTTCCTGTGGACGGGTGGAACTCTGACGGGTGACGTGCTCATCAACGACTGGAGTCGTGACAACTTCGACATCGTGCTGGCGACTGCCGACAGCGTTCCTGGGCTGACGCTCCACGCCGACGGGACATTCGACGTTGCTCCGACGGACGATTGCGCCTTCCTGGCTTCCAGTGGCACATCCTTCTCGTATACCGCAACCGACAGTGAGGGATACATGAACCAACGCACGGCACGTGGCGGAATGTGATTGAGCGAAATGCTCTATTTTCTGCGTTGCTCAAACATCCACGGGACCACGCCGTCTTTGTCTGCATAGAACGGGGTCCATGAGTTGTGTCCGACGCCGGGGTACTCCGTGTACTTGATCTTGCCGCCGGCTTTGCGGATCGCCTCGACCATCCGCTGTGAACGAATTGGCCAAACGACCCGGTCCGCGTCTCCGTGACCCGTCCAGATGGGAATGTCCTTCAAGCGAGCTGCCTTTGATTCGTCACCTCCACCGCAGACAGGGGCGAGGGCCGCGAACAGTTCCGGTCGTCTCATCGCCAGTTCCCACGAACCGAATCCGCCCATTGACAACCCGGTCAGATAAACGCGACTGCGATCCACATGTGGGTTCTTGAGCGATGTTTCCAGAATCGCCATCGCCATCGCCATTTGAGCGTTCGGTTCCTTGTCGAGTGGTTTGAACTCCTTTTCGCCCCACGGCTGATTCATCCACAGTTTGCCGTCGCGACACTGCGGCATGACCAGGAAGCACGGATACTTCGCACGCCATTCGGGTTTGGTCATCTGGACGGGAAAGTGTCGCAGCAGTTTCTTTGGATCGCTGCCGCGTTCGCCGGCACCATGCATGAAGTAAACCAGCGGGTATTTCTTCCCCGGCTCGATTTCCGGGGGATTCAGGACCATGTACCGAAACTCTTCGTTCTTGTACTCACCACCCGTGAAGACGTGAACCCGCTCTTCAAACGTGCCGGCATCATCGGCCACGGCCGTGAAAGAGAGAGCAGCCAGCAGAGCGACGGAGGCCGGAAGCGAACGGCACATATGTTGTGGTCCTTGTGTGTTGATCATTGAACGCGAATTGTCTCGCGGTAAGTCCTACTGAAATGCTGATGCCACGATGTTCGACAGATGCACCAGACGCCAGGGCGCTCGCGACCGGATCGCGGACGTAAACAGCAGGCAGAAGCCGTCGCGTTCCGGATCCATCCAGCACATTGTGCCCGTCGCTCCGGTGTGGCCAAACGTGCGGCGACCGAGCAGATCGCCCCAGCTGCCCTTCGTTCCCGGCTGATTCAATCGCCAGCCCAGGCCCCATGGCTTTGAGCGGCGGTCGCCTTCCGGCACGTCAGGCAGATCGGCCAGTCGATTTGTCGTCATCGCTTCGATGGAAGCGGGTGAGAGCAGTTGCCCATTCTCGGCGGTCCCGCCGTTCAGCATCATCTGGCACAAGATCGCGAAATCTTCCGGTGCACTGAACATGCCGCCCCAGGGAACTCCAAGCTGCTGCCAGTACGGGCTGTTCCAGCCGAAGTCGCTGCCGATTTGGTAATCGGGAATCTCGACACGAACGAGCCGTCGACGGTCGAAGCCCTTCGAGCCAAGACCGGTCGAGTCCATTCCCAGTGGCTTCAGAACCTCGTCGCGGACGAATTCATGAATCGTCTGACCGGAGATCCGCTGCACGATCTCGGCGACAGTCAGCGTACCCATGCTCTGGTAGCTCAGACCCGTGCCGGCCGGAAACAGCGGCATGGCATTGATCGCCCCTTCGATGAATCGAGACAACGGTGCCTTCTGCTTCCGAAGTTCTGCATTGTCCGGCAACATGTCGGGCATGCCGGATGCGTGTGTGAAAAGGTGGATAACAAGCGTGTCTTCTTTGTGATTGGCGGCGAAGTCGGGGATGTATCGCATGACCGGATCGGACAGGTTCAGCAACCCACGTTCGACCAGCTTCATGGCTGCCAGATACACGACCGGCTTCGTAATGGATGCCAGCAGAAACATGCCATCACGGCGAATCGGCTCAGCTCCGGCTTCGGGTCCTTGACGTCCAAAGAACTGCGGCTCGACCATCTTGCCGTGTCGGCTCACAACGATCGACGCGCCGGGTATGGACCGTTCGTCATCGGTCCACTTTCGCATCAGTGCGCTGGCATCTTCGAGGCGTGCAGCGTCGAGTCCAATCTCGGACGGTTTCGCATAGGGCAGTCGGGCCATCGTGTTGTCTCCTGGATGCTCATCACAGGTCAGGTCAACAGGTGGCCGTCATCTTACTGACGTCAACGCGGTTCGTCGTGAGTCCACGGTTGTCGCGGAGTTACTCGGTTCGGCGGCGGTCTCCCGACCCCGCCGGAAACCTGACCGCAGGTCTCCCCGATTGGCCAGACGATTTACGATGCGCCCAGTGGCGCCGGGGAGACCTGCGGTCAATCCGGCGGCGGGGTCAGGAGACCCGCGCCGATCGCGCGTGGTCCCGGCGATATTTCAGCGCGGGGTCACTCGGGCGAGACCGGCTGCCGTGGTAATGAACAGGTCGTTGCCGATCGCTACGCCGGAAAACGTTGCATAGGTCGTGCTCATTCTGAAGCCGTCACGCAAATTGTACATGCGGTATTCGCCGGTCTCGGGATCGACGCGGTAAACCCCGGTACTCCGGAATCTTGCCCATGGGTATCCACCGAACCAGACCTGGCCTTTGTGTTCGGTAACCCAGTTGACTTTGTAGCCGGAAGGCCCCTTCTCGTTGAACCAGGCCGATTTGAAGGGTTCCGCGGCCTTGTCGTCGGCCCCGTAGGGAGCGATCTCCCGTCCGTATTTGGAAATCCAGGCATGTGACTCGCCCGCGAAGACGCGGCTGCCGTAGTTGTTCCGCACTCGAGTCCAGGTCTTCTCGGCCAGGTCGAATTCATAAACTGACGATCGCGTTCCGACCAGCAGTTGCTCACCCTGCACGACCAGGTGTTCTGGTCCCGCCTGCGGCGCGTCCTTGCCGTCCAGCACGGAAACCTGACCGTCGGCGTCAATGAATGCGACTCCGCCCGCGGCGGCCGTACCCAGACCGACGAACACGCCGGATTCGTGTGTTGCCAATGACATGACACGATCGTCGGGCAGGCCCTGCTCGGTGGTCCATTGCTGCCAGTCGTTGCTCGCCAGTGAGCAACGCCAGACGCCGCTTTTTGCCGTGCCGGCCCACAGGGTGCCTTGAGAGACCGCAAGGCTGGTGACTCCGGAGAACTCCTCCGTAAGAGTCTCCCAGGTGTTTCGCCTGGGGTCGAATGCCGCCACTCCGTGCCTCGCACGGTCTCGATAGGCACCGAGGCAATACAACCGGGAACCATCCGTTGCCAGCATTCCGCCGCCTTCGCCGTTTGGTCCCTTGATATAGGTGACGTCCACATCGCGGTCTTCGCGCAGCGGAACGCCGCCGAGTTCCGTGATGTACTGCTTGATTCGACTGTTGTCGTTCAAGCTCCGCACGCGTTCTCCAGCAGAGACGAACAACTCCAACGCCTTGTCGTTCAGCTTTTCGTCCATGTAGCACAGACCGAGTTCAACGGCGTAGCGTCCGTCGGTCAGTGAATTCGGCTGGCTTGGCTTGAACGACTCCAGCAGCTCCAGAGCATCCCGGGACTTGCCACCCTGTCGCAAATACCGAGCCGCGTTGACGCGCAGGTTGTCGCGAGCGTATCGGTCAGTTGCTGACTCGCTGTCGGCCAGACCGTCAGCTCCGACCAGATACCATTTTGCGGCGCCCACGTAGTCCCGAGTCTGCATCGAGATTCCGGCCAAAGAACGTGAGGCGACCTGCCGCAACATTCGGTCGTCTCCATCGACCCAGCGTTGCAGCAGAGGGATCGCCGAGAGTCCTTGTGCCGCATCCTGAGAGGAGCCAAATCCCGAAGCCAGGGCACTGACTCCCATAGCCAGTTCGTACCGATACTTCGCATCCGCGCGCTCCGCTTCCTGAGAAGTTGCTTCAATCACCTGCATGAGCATTGCCGGGTTCCGCAGCCGCGGCAGGTTTCGCGCTATGTGCGACGGTAACCGTGCCCACACGACGTCGCGGTGCTCTTTCGGGATGTTGAGGAACGCATGGAATTCCTGTTCGACTGCCCGCTTCCGCTCACTGTCTGGAACTCGTCCCTTCTGATTATGGAAGCTGACTTCAGCCAGCAGACGCAGTGCGGCGGCGCCGAGCTTTCCATCAGGATCGGACGCGGCGGCTCGACGGAGCAGCTCGTCGGCGCGGTCTGGATTCCAGATGCCCTCGTAGTGGAACGAGTAACAGAACCCGAGTGCATACGCGGCGTCGCCTCGGTCCGGTCGAATGAACAACGTGGACTCCAGCCGATCGATCGACTTCTTCAACAACGCCAGGCCGATTGGTGTATCGGCTCGCACAATCAGTGGCCCGGACGCGCGAATGCGGCCCGGCAATTCGAAACGTCGGTAACTGAAGTCGACCGGGCGGATGCGCTGGAAGCGTTTCAGGTCAGAGGCGACGCGACCAAATAGCGAATCGACTTCGTTCAGTTCCCTCAGCGGGCCAGGAGTCTCGCTGACCTCATCCGTCGAGCTGACCAGGCGGCCGGCGAACAGGTCGACCTGGTGAGCCAGCTGGACCTCCAACTTGTCGGGCGTCGCTTCGAATTCGAAATCTCGCACGGCTTTGTTAGATGCGGCATGCACAAGTTCTGCGGAAACGACGATGCGGAAGACGCCGCCGTCGTTACGTTCATCAATCTCGCCGCGGACGAGGAATGCGGCTGCTCGGTTCGGGAGTGTTTCGGGCAAACGGCTCGCATCGGCCAGGCCGGACTGGATCAGATCCAGTTCGCTCAGCAGTTCCTGCATGCTGGACCGTTGCAGTACCTGGAATCCGCGAGCTGCATCTTTGTTGTCGGCGTCCTTTGCTGCTTCGCTAGCGATGGTGTCGCTCCAGCGGCGCAGTCGCGTGGCAAACATGTCGCGCAGGCCCAGTTCCAGCGGCCTCAGTCGATCGAATCGGCCTTTGCTCTCGAACGGGGCCACGGCCACAGTGATCGGCGGCTTCTCGGGCGCGGCTTCGACGATCGCTAGGTAGCGAGCGATCTGAACTGCGGCTTCGTCCAGACGCGATTCCTCGATCGGCGCGACAGAGACGCCCCGGACGATGCCCGTTAACGACTCGACGATCCGAATCAGTACGCGTAGCGACTCGTCGTCTTTTTCGGGCTTCTGCAGTTCCAGGGAGAGGATCAGGTCTGCCGACGCGATCTTGCCCAATCGCAGCTTTGCGGCGGAATTGCGACTGAGGTCTTTGGTCAGAGCCAGTTCGTGCAGGGCGAGGTCAATCTGCCGACGCTCCACAACCGAGAGCCCGTCCTGCGACGAGACCTCGAGTTCGAGTAGTGTGAGCAGCGCACCGGCGAGGTCGCTTTCCGGCTTTCCGGCCCCGGCATAGACGGCGGCAGTCAGGGCGACTGTTGTGTCTTTGCCGTTTTCTTCCTGGGCGTGTGCCCGCGGCAGACACAGAATTGTTGCCAGCAACGTGATAGTGGTGATTCGTCTGAACACGGCAAGACTCCGAATTGAACAAAACCTTGAAGCTGTAGGCGGATTTCTCCGAAATCCGCACCCGGCAGGTCCCGATTTCGGAGAAATCGGGCTACGGCTCAAGCACCGCCTGCTTCACGGTTTTATTTCTGGAGGACACGTACTAAGTGCTTTCGCGGCTGACCTGTCCCGGTTACTTCTTCTTCTTGACGATCTTCGGGAGCAATCGGCCGGCGATGGTTGCCGCTGCTTCCTGGAGGGCCGTTTTTCCGGCGATCTGCTCGGCCAGGTCCACGGCCACCGAAACCTGACGATCGACCGCCAGCACTTTGCCGGTCGCTCGGTCCAAGGCCTTCACTTCAAGCCGGGCCTTCACGGAAATCAAATTGCCGTGCCGCGAGGCAAACTGGCTGAAGCCTTCACCGATCAGCAGCACGTCGGCCGCATTGCGGTTGCCTTCTTTGCGGTCGATCACTTCAAAGCCCAGCTCTGTGCAGATCAGGGCCAGCTCGGTCTGGGCGGCCGGGTCGATTGTGGTCTGGCCAACATGTCGCTCGGGAATGTCGATCCACACGGTCGGCCGGTCGCCTTTGCCCAGGTCTTCGGCAATGGCACCGACGCGGTCTTCATGCGTCACTGGCTCTGCCACCAGCTTCTTCGCCTGTTCGGAAATCGTGGTGGCCACGTCCTCGGCGAGCGATTCCACCAGGCCGTCGAGGTCATCGTCGACTTTACCTTTGGCGGATGCACCCAGCACGCGACTGGTTTCTGTGCCAATGATCTTCGCGACCAGGTACAGCTTGTCACCGACAACCAGCACCGATCCGGTCACAATGATCTTCGCTCCGGTCAGATAACCAACCTGAGTTGCCTGGGCCGGATTCACCAGCCCGGACAGGTTCAATTCTTGCTCATCAAACAGCTTCTTGATGTCTTCTCGCTCGACGAGATAGATGTCTGGATTCACGACGAGCTGAGCGAACAGCAGATCGGTAACCTGGCCACCCAGCTCGGCGGTATCCCGTCCACGTTCCTGGAACGGGAGGATCGCGACCGGATACACGGCGCGTTCGTCGTCGTCCTTTTTCTTGCCCTGAGCCGGCAGGACAGAGCCAGTCAGCAGGACAATCGCCAGAGCGGCACACACACAGCGACAACGATTCAACGGGGTCATCAGTCAGTCTCCTGTTCGGGATTGAGTTTGAGTTGTTGTGTTATCCAGCGACTCCAGCAGCCGCATCAGCAGGAATCGCGGCGTGGGGCCGTTTTTCCAATGTTCCATCACAGTGAATCCACACATCACCAGCACGCCCTTGCTCTGCGGAAACCGCACTTCGAGCCAGGGCCATCCACGCGCTTCATCCGTCACTGACAACTCGATGCGACCGCGACGGCTTTCCAGCAGCAGGCCACGCGACGGAACGACATTGTCTGTTCCCGGCCAGGCCTGAGTATCCAGTCGTTTATCCAGTTCAGTGATGATCTGGTGCCGAGCAAATCGCAAACCGCCAGGGGCCATTCCATCTGCACCCGGCAGCGGCAGGGCACCATCGGCAGGCGCCAGCAGGACAACTCTTCGACCGCCCGCAGCGGCATTGAGTACGCTGTCCGCGAGACTTCGATTTCGCACCAGAGACGCGCCTTCGCCGATGATCAGCACGCCCTGCTGTTTCGGATCGTTCACAGATACCGCGTTTCGAATCGAGCGATAGGGAAGTTCCAGATCGTCAAACTGATCTGCCGTATTCCCATTCGGGTCGAACAGTTCGATATCGAGCTGAGTTGCCCATTCCGACTTTCCGGCCAGCGGGTTACGAGGAAACAACCACAGAGTGCGTTCCAGTGATGCGGCGGCTTCGTTGCTGCCGCGCGGCACGAATTCGGTGGTTACCGTGGTTTTGAAGATGACGCCTTCACGTAGCTCAGGCGGTCGCAGAGTGAATTCCGCAGTCGAGCTGACACCGCCGGCGCCGGCCCGCTTCACTTCCACTTCGCCTCGGGCCAGTGTTCGCTGATTGGCCGAATGCGACCAATGGATCGTTCCCTCGGGAGCACGATCAGCAATCACTCGCATACCGATGCGCGTGTCGTCACCGGCAAATGCCGTCGACCAGTTTTCGATGGGTGCGATGTGCGTCTCCGCGGAGACAGTCGAGTGCTCTGCGGCCAGCAATGCGGCAGCAGTCATTGCAAGTAGTAATGGGATGGGATGATTCATCAGCTCACCTTTCCGTCAAGAACTGCGACGGTCTGGAAAACGCGGTACTCCGTTCCCTTGTCGCGACCGGTGAGAATCTGAACGGGCTGGCGATCCTGATGAATTCCTGATGTTGTGCCGTGGAACTGATCACGTCCCGCCATCTGCAATTCGGAGTCGATCGCGATCAGGCCGTCTGGCAACTGATAAGTCCACAGTCGCAATTCATTTCCATCCGCGTTACGCGGGGCGACTCGAACGACTTCCTCACTGCGTGAGACAACGTCGAGTGCCCAGGCAAGCTGCCAGTCCGCGCTTCCCTGCGGGCGACGCTCCACAACCACTCGCACGGCCAGGCGAGTCGCATCCGACGGTAATTGTTCCACGTCTCCGGCCGCCGATCGATCCAGCCCGAATTCGACTCGGTCGCCAGTCTCAGCCAGCCAGGCGAGCTGGCTGTCAAACATGTTCTCCATTTCTGCCAGCAGCACTTCCTTGTTCTGAATCTGCTCGTCACGAAGCCACGCATAATCGGGCGGCAGGTCACTTTCCGACACACTGCCGTGGTCCTGGAGAGCAAACCAGAAGACACCCACTGAAACCAGCAGCATCATGGCGGACCCGACGGCAAATCCGACCGCCCAGCGATCCGGCCGCCAGCCACGTCGGTGCGGGTAACCCAGCTCAGCCTGCCCCGCCGGGCTTCCAGACAGTTGCGTCGCATGGCCGTTGAGTCGCGTTTCGTCGGACGGGGACTCAAGCAGCTCACTGACAATGCGGGTGTGCAGATCGTCCAGTCCATCTGGTGCAGCGGACTGGTCGGCCCACTGACCAAGCAGAGCGTCGAGCTGCTCGTCGTCGTGGTTTGTTGTCATGACAGATGCTCCGCGAGGAGTTGTTTCAGTTGCCGGCGTGCCTCGTGAACCCGCCAGTACATTGTGTCGGTGGAACAGCCTTCGATTTCCGCCGCGTGACTGGCCGGCTGCTCCTGCAGACAGACCAGCACGATTGCCGCTCGTAACTGTGGTGACAGACTGGCCAGAGCCGTCTGCACTTCCGCCGTCAATTCCGCCTGCATCACCGCCCCGTCCGGAGCGGCCAGCGACACAGCCGATCCTTCGGGTAGTTCGTCATGAAACTGCACGCGGGAACGTCCGCGACGTTTCAAATACGTGCGAACGGTGTTCATCGCGACCTGATACAACCAGGTGGAAAATTCCGACCGTCCCTCGAACCGTTCGATGCCACGAACGACTCGCAGGAAAATGTCCTGAGTCACGTCGTCCGCCGCTGAATGGTCCAGCAGCATTTGAAAGACCACACCCCGAATCCGACTCAAATGCCGCTGCAGGAGTTCTTCGAGAAGATCACTGCGGCCGCTGTCGCGAAACTGCTCGATCAGGTGCTGGTCAGAGTGACTCAAAACTGCCTCGCGACTTTCGAACGTGTCTGGTGGCGGGTTTAGACCGCGGCGAACCGCAATTCCTGGACGGAATCTGTCTGCCTGTTGAAGAATGGCCGTGTGATCTAAAACGTGTCTGTGTCCCGTCTTAGATTCTTCCGTCGGCAGGGATGCGCGCCGTACGCGCGCGTCGTAGGATGGGCACTCCTGCCCGTCCGTCATTCCGGGACGGGCAGGAGTGCCCATCCTACTTTTGTTTGCGGCTCTGCCGCTTTCGGCAACTCGCAGAAAATGAACGACCGGCTCGTTCTGCTGGCTCGCGACTTGATGCCGGACTGCGGATAAGACTGCAGGACAGCGAAGGAGACAACAGCATGACAGACAGCCGATTTGTGGTGATCACTGGAGCAACACGCGGGCTCGGTCGGGCCATGGTGTCGCGGTTGATTGAAGCTGGTCACACCGTTGCTGGTTGCGGACGGTCGCAGGAAGCTGTCGACGAAATCGCGGCGGCATCTGGTCACAAGCACCAATTTGACGTCGTCGATGTGGCCGACGACGGGCAGGTCGGCAACTGGGCCAGTTCGGTCATCAGCCAGTTCGGGCCGCCGGACCTGCTGGTGAATAATGCTGCGTCCATCAATGCCAACGCGAATCTTTGGGACGTGCCCGCTGAGGAGTTTGACTCGGTCATCGACATCAACATCAAGGGCGTGGCCAATGTGATCCGCCACTTCGTCCCGGCGATGATCGATCGCGGCTCGGGGATCATCGTCAATTTCAGCTCCGGCTGGGGCCGATCGGCGTCGGCGGAGGTCGCTCCGTACTGCGCGACGAAGTGGGCCATCGAAGGAATGACGCAGGCGATGGCTCAGGAATTGCCGCCCGGCATGGCAGCCGTGCCACTGAATCCGGGGATCATCAACACCGACATGTTGCAGAGCTGCTTCGGCTCGTCGGCCGATCACTATCCGGACGCAGACGCCTGGAGCCGCTTTGCTGTGCCGTACATCCTGTCGATCCGCCCGTTTCAGAACGGCGAACCGTTGAGTGTGACGCCGTAGCCGCACTCAGCGTCTGATCGAAAACCCTTCAGGAACGTCGGTTGCCGCATCCAGCGGCTGCTCGTCAGCGAGTGTGATGTTTCCGTCGAACGCATCGAGGATGGCCGCGAGAAATGTTCTGACCTGGCCGGCTTCGCCAGCCACGATCAGTTCGACTGTTCCGTCCGCCAGGTTGCGGACTGAACCCGAAACAGGAAAACGGCGTGCGATGCGGTTTGTCGTGTAACGAAAGCCCACGCCCTGCACTCGTCCGTGGTAGACCACGCGTATTTCAATTCGTTCGTCACTCATAAGCGTCTCGTCGATTCTCATAAGACTTCGAAGGTGCATAAACTACCGCCGCTGCAGCGTGTGGAGGAACGCTATTCGACCATGATGGAGTCGGTCGGTGAATTCGCGTCTGTCACTAATGCCTGAACACGGTTCGCCGGCACTGGACTTTGTGCTGCCGCCGTCGTGTACGTTTTGCCGAGCGAACCTGAATCCCGCCGGACGACAGCGATATCCCGAAATCTGGCTGTGCGACGCGTGCCGCTTCGACATGGTGAATGACGAACGCGATCCTTGTCAGCGATGCGGGATGCCGGTCGGACCGTATGCACGGACCGACGAGTGCCTCGCCTGCCGAACGCGACAGTTCCGCTTCAAACAGGTCGTTCGACTGGGCGTGTATGAGGGAGAGTTGCGACGAGCCGTCATTCGAGGCAAGGGACGCGGATCGGAGGCGCTCGCGGAATCGCTCGCGGCCCTGCTGTGGCAAAACCAGGAAGCAGAGCTACGGTCCCTGAATGTCGATTTCGTCGTGCCCGTACCTCAGCACTGGACTCAGTGGTTTACGCGACCACACCATCAGGCCCGCACGATTGCTCAGATTCTGGCCGAATGCCTGGGCGTTCCCGTGCGGGACCGGTTAGTGACGAAAGTACGGATGACGCGAGATCAGTCTTCACTGCACCGATCGAAACGACTCCAGAATCTGGACAAGGCATTCGCGGTGACACGCGACGTTGACCTGGAACGTCAAAACGTGCTGGTCGTCGATGACATCCTGACGACGGGCACAACTGCCAATGAGGTCACTCGAGCGTTGCGCAACGCTCACGCCGGTCGCGTTGGGGTGGCCCTGCTTGCAGTCGTGCCACGTCCAGGTAATTGTTGACGTTCTGCGTCCCGCTCCCATTGCTCTGGAGAAGCAACATGTCCAACCGGCAAACCCGTCGCTCATTTCTGAAGACGTCCGCTCTGGCTGGATTCGGAGTGCCGTTGATCCAGTCCGGCGCACTGGCCAGTTCGAACGAACGATTGTCGGTGGCATCGATTGGAGTCGGCGGTAAGGGCTGGTCTGATCTCAACAATGTGGCGGCGAGTCCGCATGTGACGGTCAAGGCCCTGTGCGATATCGACTCGGGGCCGAACCACCTGGGACGTGCCGCGGAGAAGTTTCCCGGTGCAACGCTCTACCGAGACTGGCGCGTGCTGCTGGACAAGGAAAAGGTCGACGCGGTCATCGTTTCGACGCCGGACCACATGCATGCTCTCATCGCGCTGAATGCCATGCGCCGCGGCCGGCACGTGTATTGCCAGAAGCCGCTGACTCACACGATCAAAGAAGCCCGCATGATGACGCAGACCGCCGAGTCGCGTGGGCTGGTGACTCAGATGGGGAATCAGATTCAGGCGTATGCCGAGTATCGGACTGCGGTCAAGCTTGTCTACGAAGGAGCGATTGGCAAAGTGAATCGTGTGTACTCATGGCAGGCCGGCACACCAACGTGGCCACGCGCGATTGATCGACCGGCGGGAAGTGATCCCGTCCCGAAAACGCTGATGTGGAACAACTGGCTGGGTGTCGCTCCGGAGCGACCGTACAAAGCCAGTATCTACCATCCTTTCAACTGGCGCGGATGGCAGGATTTCAGTAATGGGCAACTGGGTGATTTTGGCTGCCACATTCTGGACCCCGTGTTCATGGCGCTGAAGCTGACCGCTCCGACTTCGCTGACGGCCCAGGCACCAGAGATTAACTCCGAAACGTGGACGGAATCGGTTCGAGTCGATTATGTGTTTCCCGGAACCGATATGACCGCGGGCGATGAGCTGAAGCTGACGTGGATTGACGGTCCGGGTCATAAGCCAGCCGAGGAACTCAAGGAGATCATTGATCCATCAAAACTGCCCGGTTCCGGTTCAATGTTGGTGGGAGCAAAAGGCTCGCTGCTGATTCCACACGTGGGGGCACCAAAGCTGCTTCCAGAAGAGAAGTTCGTCGACCATCGCGTTCCGGAACTGGAACGGTTGAGTCACTACGTCCTGTGGGCCGATGCCTGCCGCGGCGAAGGTAAGACGAAGTCCAATTTCAGTTACGCCGGTCGCCTGACAGAAACCGTACTGTTGGGCACGATCGCACTGCGACTGCCCGGATCGGCTCTAACGTGGGATGCGAAATCGATGACCATCTCGGGGCACGAGCGGGCAGCGGGAATGCTGAGCAAGGACTACCGTAAGGGCTGGGACCTTGACGGCTGATGCCCGGCCTTTTCAAGGTGACATTTTTCGTCCGTAGGATGGGCACTCCTGCCCGTCCATCAGCCGTCGGGACGGGCAAGAGTGCCCCTCCTACGACGCAATTGGCCGAAACGGCCTGGTTCGCGTCAACTCGGACGTCGGGGCTTTCCGAACAATTCGGACGACACCGTCTTGCACCGACGTGCATCTCATGCCATTCCACTGCCGTGTGAGAAACCGGCTGGTGGGACCGTGACGGGATCCTGTGCCACAACGGTTTGGCAGTAACTCGGAAGTGTTGCCTGGTCGCATCGTGTCGCTACAGCTCAACCGACCCGATTCTCTTTGCTTCGCGTTTTCAGCCCGGCCTACGATGGCCTGCTCTGAGAACCTGCAACCTTTGAGTCGGACTCGAATCATGCGATTAACACCCTGGCTGACATCCCTGTCCCGTCGTCTGGCTTCGCGACGGTCTCACGGTATTGAGAATCTGGAAAACCGTATTGTTCTGTCTGTCAATGCCTCGGTGAATTCCGGGATCTTGAACATCATGATGGACGGCAATGAAGACGTCCGGGTCAGCACGGTGGGATTGAGTCTGCGGGTCGACTTCGATCAGAAGGATGGGCTCGGTTTCCAGGAATTCGCGGCTGTCTCAAGCGAACTCGCCTCGTCCATTGTTCAGATTGATGTCGATGCCGGTGACGGGAACAGTTCGATCGACCTTTCTACGGTTATGGCAGCGACGTTCGGAGCGCTGACGAATGTCAATGTTGACGCCGGTGACGGGAGTGACGTGGTCCTGGGGCCTTCCAACGTGGGCGCGAACATCATGGGTGGTGACGGCGCCGACACGCTGACCGGTGGCTCTGGCGCGGACACGATCGACGGTGGCGACGGTGCGGACCTCGTTAACGGCATGGGTGGCGACGACAGCCTTACCGGCGAAGACGGTGCCGACACTGTCAACGGCTCGTCTGGTGACGACACGCTGGATGGCGGAAATGGCGCGGACTCGATCGACGGTGGCCTGGGTGACGACATCATCGCCGGTGGCAGTAGCGCGGATTCGATTGATGGTGGTGCGGGCAACGATTCCATCGAAGGTGGTTCCGGCGCCGACACGATGCTTGGAGGAGTCGGTGATGATACGTTGAATGGAGGCAGCAGTGGCGACTCGATCGACGCTGGTGACGGCAATGATCAGGTCGATGGCGGCACGGGCAATGACAGCATCGACGGGAATCTGGGCAATGACCAGATCAACGGAAACAACGGCAACGACACCATTCTGGGTGGCACGGGCGACGATAGTATCGACGGCGAACTGGACGACGATCTGATCCGCGGTGGGGACGGTCAGGATACGTTGTTCGGTGGTGGTGGTAACGACGCCGTGGGTGGCGACGCGGATAACGACTCGATTCGCGGCAACTCGGGCAATGACACGCTGCTTGCTGGAACGGGATTCGACGTCATCGATGGGGGCAGCGGAAACGACCGAATCGATGCACGCGAGGCGTTGCTGTCGATCAGCAATTCGACTGTGTTTGAAGGCAACAACGGCAACCGGCAGATGTTGTTTACGGTCACGCTGACCGGAACAATCCTGGATCCTGTGACCGTCAGCTTCGCCACACGTCCAGGGACTGGCGCGGCTGCCGCGCAGGAGAATGTCGACTACGTGGGACGCACAGGCCAGTTGATGTTCACCGTTGGCGACACGTCGAAAACCATTTCGATTTCCGTGATCGGCGACCTGATTGACGAAATCAACGGGGAGAATTTCTTCGTCGATCTTTCAAACCCCATCGGTGCGGCCATTCTTGACGCGAACGGTGAAGGTCGGATTATCGATGAGGACCCGACCCCTGCCGGCAACCCACCTCCCGGAACCAACACGACGCCGTTGTTCCCGGACCCGCTGCCGGTGGTCAATCTCGAGTCCGATACGCTGCGAGGGGACGAAGGCAATGACACCATTCTTGCCGGCACCAGCAACGACACTCTGGAAGGCAACGATGGCAACGACTCGCTTTCCGGGGGTGGTGGCGATGATCTGCTGCACGGTGGCATGGGCAACGACACCCTGCGGGGGGGCGACGGACAGGACACATTGAACGGCCAGAACGGTAACGATGTGTCCGACGGCGGAGCGGATAACGACACGCTGGTCTGGGGCGGCAACGCATCCGGCAACGACACGCTGTCCAGCACGGAAGGGTTCGACACCGTCGTCGTGCTGGGTACGGACGCGGACAACACCTACACGGTCGGCTCGCTGGGAAGTAGCCTGCAGATTACTGAAGGCGGCGACACGTTGACGGTCGGCAGTTCCGTCCCCCGCACGCAGATCAATGCCGGACTGGGTAATGACACGATTACCATCGGCACGCTGACAGGCGACGCCGGTAGTATCCTTGAAGTCAACGGTGAAGCCGGTACCGACACGATCACTGCCAGCGGTTCGACGATCAGCGGCTATTTCGTACAACTGAATGGTGGCGACGACGACGACACGATCACAGGATCGCAGTCGAACGACGTCATCTTCGGTGGCGATGGCGCCGATGTGATCGGGGGATCCGGTGGCAACGACATCGTGCTTGGTGGCCTGGGCAACGACACGATCAGCGGCCAGAACGGAGCCGATCGTCTGAACGGAGGCGACGGCAATGACAACATCGATGGCGGCACAGGCAAAGACACAATGGATGGTGGGATTGGCAACGACCGCATCTTCGGAAGGCAGGGATCCGATCGAATCTTCGGCGGCGACGGCAACGACACTCTCAATGGCATGGGCGGCAACGATTCGATCGAGGGTGGTAACGGAAACGATCGGATCTTCGGTGGTGCGATGAAGGACACTCTGCGCGGCGGCGCCGGGGACGATTCGATCAAGGGACAGTCCGGACGCGACGTCCTCTTTGGTGGAGACGGTGATGACACCCTGCGAGGAAACGGTGGCCGCGACACGATCATCGCCGGTGACGGCGACGACCGAATCGACGGTGGCGGCGCACAGGATCTGATCAACGGTGGTGATGGTAATGATCGGATCAATGGCCGGTCCGGCAACGACACCATTGTCGGTGGTGATGGTGACGATCAAATCTTCGCCGGTGGCGGTGCCGACATCGCGCTGGGCGAAGACGGCGACGATACCGTTTCTGGCAACGGCGGTGCTGACACGATCGCTGGTGGCGATGGAGCCAATCTGGTCTTCGGCAGCGCCACCGAGATTGACGAGCTGTTTACACTCGATGCCGAAACGCTCGCGAAACTGAATATGGTCTAACCGGAGGTCTGCCGGACCAGCCACCAGAAAACCAGGTGCGTCATTTTGACACGCGAACTGATCTGGACATGCCGTCGGTTTTCATGTCACTCTTCGCAGTTGTACAAGCGAATCGAGACGGAATTCGCCGGACTGCGAGCGCCCGAACGATGAGTTGTGAGCGATTGCGGCGCCGCTCGTGACAGGCACGGAAGACTACTGCTGACAGCCTGCTGCACAGGTAGTCCGGGTAACCATTTTTTCCAGGCGAAGTGATCGGTCGCTGGAAGTGGTGTCCCGACTTGGGTTGTGGCAAGTCGGCCACGCCGGGCTGTCGTTGACATGCTGTGAAAGGAAACCAGCAATGCCTTCACCCCTGCGGGTGCTGCTCGTGGCGGAAGAATCCGCCGGACTGCAGACACTGAACAAGCTTTTAACCGGGCCCCATGAACTTGTTGGAGTTCTGGCTTCACCGACGCATCAGTCGAAGTCGGCGACGGTCTGGAATGTCGCACAGAAGCATGGCATCACCGTCTGGCCGGCGGAGCATGTTCGTGACCCGGCATTTGCGGAACAGATCACCGAACGACACGTCGACCTGCTGCTGAATGTGCATTCGCTGTACGTGATCAAGGGCCCGCTCATCGCCGCCTGTCGCATCGGTGCCTACAACATGCACCCCGGCCCGTTGCCCCATTATGCCGGGCTGAACGTTCCGAGCTGGGCGATCTACAACGGCGAGACCCAGCATGCCGTAACGATTCATGAGATGACTCCCGAAATCGACGCGGGCACAATTGCATACGAGTCCCGTATGCCGATTGAACCCACAGAGACCGGGTTCTCGCTGATGGCAAAGTGCATCCGCGCCGGTGTTCCGTTGATCGAGCAGTTGCTCGAAGCGGCTGCCCAGGGAGCGGACGCCATCCCGAGGATTCCCCAGGACTTCTCACGTCGGCGATACTTCGGACGCAAGGCACCGAACGCTGGCCAGATCGAGTGGGACTGGGCGGCGGCGGATGTCGTGAACCATGTGCGGGCCGGTGACTATGCCCCGTTCGTTTCTCCCTGGGGTTTCCCCGAAACTCGTCTGGGAGCCAATGTTATTGGCATCGTGAAGGCGGAACGCACAGGCCAGCCCCACGATGGGATGTCGCCGGGGACGGTTGGTGAGTCGACTGATCGCGGCATATTCGTTGCGGCAGCGGACGAGTGGGTGCTGGTTCGCAAAGTCCGCATGGATGATCGCAACCGCAACGCGGCCGACGTGCTGACACCCGGTCAGCTTCTGCGCGCCGCCGCTCCGGCGATGATTCCGAGCTGACCCTTTCGCGGACTACTGTGTCTGTGCCGAGGGCCAGAGGACTCGCCCTGGGACCCGGTTCTGGATCTTCCACACCGTCTTTCCCGCCGTGACGTACAGCGTCTTCAGGTCGGGTCCTCCGAAGCAGCAGTTGGTGATCATGTCTTCGGCGACGGGGATCAGGCCCAGAAACTGGCCCTTCTTCGAAAAGACATAGACGCCAGCTTTGTTGTCCGTCGTTTGATTCGTGTAAGGCCGGTCGGCACCCGCGGCGACATAAATATTGTCATCCGAATCGATGCACATTCCGTCGCCACCGCGTCCGGCTCCGAAGTCGTGAATCTCGTTCTGTTTTCCGCTGGGCAGTCCGTCCGAATCCAGCTCGAACGAGAACACTTTGCGGACCGGCTTGAGCGGTTGATTGTCGACGACGAACAACGTTCGGTTGTCGGCCGAAATTGCGATCCCGTTCGGTCGCGCGATGCGGTCCGGACCCAGGACACGCGTCAGATCGCTGCCGTCCGGGTTGACGCGGTAAACAGCCTCGGCACTTTGTTGAAGACCGTCGCGGTCGGGACCATAGTACGGGTCCGTGAAGTAGATGCGTCCCCCATTGTCGATGCACAGATCGTTCGGGCTGTTGAACCGTCCGCCCTTGTATCGATCCACGATCACCGTCCGCTTTTTCGAGACGGCATCAATGCGTGTGATCCGGCGACCGCCCAGGCCACCCTTCTCGTTGCCTTCGCACACGATGAGATGGCCGTGCGCATCGAAGACCAGTCCATTAGCACGACCGCTGGGACGCAGAAAAGTGTCGGCCATCTCCGCTCCGGGAGCCAATCGCATGATCCGATTGTTGGCGATGTCGGTGAAGTAGACACTGCCATCCGCGTGGTAAGCGGGACCTTCGGTGAAAACGAGCTCCGTGGCTGGTTCCAGTCGCTGGCCCGCAACCACATCCGGCAGGTCGGCCGACGATGCCTGTTCCGTGCAAACGAGACAGAGAACTCCTGCGCTTACGAATCCCTGGATGGCGGTCTTCACTGAACTGCTCCTGACTTGCTGATTTATGGATTGGTGGTTTCTCATGCGTCCGCGGTTACGGCAGCCTGCTCGCCTGAGTCACCCTGGTGTATGGTCCAGAACGTGCTGTGCCGTTCGGTCGCTGACAGCGTCGGAGCTTACTCCGCACGTCATCGTCAAAGAAGCCGATCGAGCCCGGTGCTCGGCCGGGCGTGCGACATTCCCGATCAATGGCCTTGCGGACAACCGGAGTCCTTCCGCCTGGACGTCAGCGAAGCTATGAATCGTGCTGAAGAGACGGCACGAAGCCCCAGAAACGGAAGAGAGACACCCGAATGCCAGCCGCTGCTTACATTGTCTGCGCGCAGAGCGTTTCACGCGATGAGACGAACAACCTGGTCAGTTTGAATTCGGTCATCGAACGGATGGTCATCCGGATCGACCCGAAGCACAAAAAGCCGAAGAAGAAGAAAGCCGACGGTCCGGTGCTGATTCCGGCTCCGCTGAAGGGCATCGCGGTGTGGAGTCGGGAAGACGCCGACAAGGACAGCGAGTTCGAGTCCGAAGTTCTCGTTCGCACGCCCGATGGCGAAGAGTCCGTCATGGCGACCACCACATTCAGCTTTGGTGACGGACAGAATCTGCAGCGCATCTTCCTGAACTTCGCCGGTATCCCGTGGATGAACTCGTCCGGCGTGCTGGTCGTCGAGAACCGCGTGCGGAAGGCCGGTAACAAGCGGTGGAAGTCGCAGAGTTACCCGATACTGGTGGATATGGCGAAGTCGTAGTGTGATTCACGTTTCGTCTCGCACCACAGCTCTCGCGCCACAGCCCTGCATCCTCCAATCTTAATCTTAATCCTACTCGTAATCTTAATCTGAACGAGACTGCTGAGGACGGATCTCGGCGCACGCTATGCCGGTGCAGTACGTTCCGACCAACATCGCCTGCTCTGTCGGGATTAAGATTAAGAGTAGGATTAAGATTAAGAGGCTGGATGTCGGCACTCAGCGCATGGGTGCGGCTTCTCCGGAAGGCGCCGTCTCTATCGTCCTGACTCCGCCAGCATCTGCTTCACGCAGATGCTCCAGCAGAATGCGACGAAGTTCGAGAATCGTGAGCGGATGGCGATGCGCGTCTGTGTGCGTCGCCTGGACGATGATCTCGGACTCGACATCCTCCCGGTGGGCGCTGGCGAACGAAACCAGCCCGTCCCCTTCCTCGCGTCCGGACACACTCGATAGACCGTCGGGGTCTGTCATGCCGACGATATTGTGATAGCGAATTCCATGGGCATTGGGAGCGTCCGCGAGGACCTGCAGGATTTCTGAGTTCGGGGCCAGCGAGTCGAGGCTTGTGATTGGCACACTGCGGGCATGGCGGAACACCTTGCCATCGTCTGTCAGCAATTCCTGAGCCGCCGCCCGGCTGCGTTCCGGAAGCGTGACGACGCGACGCAACAGGTCCCGAAATACGGGAGTCTCTTCGCCGCTGCCTCGATGCGGACTCGCAATCGTGACGACACGACGAACTTCAGGGACCGGTTGGAAATACCATGCGCGTTCAAACTGTTCGCGCGCGGCTGAATCGATGCCCGCCTGACCAAAGTCGACATCGCTGACAGCATTCCAGTACTCGTCGCCACCTTCCAGAGTGACCAGTCGTGAGATCAGGCCGCCCATGCTGTGCCCCACGACCACTATCTGATCGAGTGCCGTCTGTTTCCTGGACGGGTCGAGCACACGACGCATGGCCGCCAGCTCCTCACGCAGGTCGGCGGCCGATTCCCAGAATGATTCGCCAGTCGGATACAGATAGAACCAAAACTGATAGCGATCGCGAAGCTCCGGCATGCTGCGCAGGTCGTTGAGTGCTTCCATCCACGTCATGGGACTCGAGAGCAGGCCATGCACCATCAGCACCGGGATCTTCCCCGGCTGGTAGGGCTGAAGCATGTACAGCCCGGCGATCTGCTCGGCCCGGTCCGGCCGCAGAAACCCATAGGTATCGAGTTTCTGCAACTCAGGATTCTGAAGGTAGTAAGCCAGCGGTGTCGTGATGTCGCTTTCAAGCGGAATGCGGCGATCGGCGATCTTCAGTTCAGATTTTTCGAGTGGATCGTAGAGCTCCAGAACTGCCGCGTCGGGCTCACCCTCCACGACTGATGGTGTCCAGCGAAGAAATGCCGTGACGGGAAAACTCAAGCCCCGTGGGTAATAGCCATCGCGATCGGTGGCGCCGTCAGGGTCGCGCCGCACAGCGATCAACGGCACACCCAGACCGAATGTGCGGTAACGGTTCGGGAGTCCGACGACGCGATAGTCCGCGACGAACTCGAAGCGGTCGAGGTCTCCTTCCTGCCACTGAAAACTCTGTGCCGCGCATGTGAATCGGATCGGGCCCTGGCAGGTGTTGATCGTCGCTTCGCTGCCAGGCTTCAGAACACCCGCCTGTTGGGCCGTACGCAGACACCGCTCCAGCGCTGAGTTGTAAAGGTCACACACACCTCGGAACTGCGGATCCCAGGCACTTCGTCGGCCGTCGAAATCCGGTGCGAACAGGTACAGGTACGCGTATGCCAGGCAGCCGACATACCGCTCGATGGCCCGTCGTTTGTTAAGCAGTTCGGAACGTCGTCCGGCCGAGTAATTCAGCTCGGCCAGAGCATACGCCAGTTCGAGATCCGGCTCGCGACGATACACGTCGGCGAGCGCGTTGATGACGTCGTCGGAATCCGGCTTTCCCAACCGGACCAGATCGTATCTGCGCAGCACTTGCAGACTGCGTTCGTCCGGCTCGTCGGGGCCGGCCAGAGCGGCCTGCAGCTTCTGCGGGCGCCAGCGGTGGTGTTCCAGTTCAATGTACTTCTGAGGAAAACACCCGGCAGTCATGCAGCACAGTGCAATCAACAGTGCCGCCGTGTTAATGCAGGACGGTCTGCCGATGCGAAACCGGTTGAGAATGTGATCCATCACGGGAAACAGACGCGTTGACGACAGGTGGGGAGTCGGCCGCAGGAAACGCTGCCGGGCGGGGTCACGGAAATTGACCCATTACCCGTATCGCGTCAACGCGGAGTTCCCCGGCTGAACGGCCACATTCGATCGGGCTCGCGGGCTCGCCGGCTGATCTTGTCGGACTGACGATGCCTGCGCAACAATCGCGAATACGACCCAACTATCTGAAAAAGGTATGACTGTGACAGCGGCATCGGGACTTCGATTCGAAGGGACTGCGTTCTGGGTGCGACATCGACACCGGGAATACGGTCCGTTCGATTACGAGTGGTCGCGGGATCTGGGAGGCGTGGAGCTGATCTACGGTCGCGAGAAGTTCGGCGAGTTCTGCAGCGCAGACGAGATTTACGCGGACCTCAAGGAATTCCATCTTCCGATGCGGGTCGTTGAGGTGACGTCGATCGTCTGTGGCTCGATCGTGTTTGGAATTCTGAACGGTTTGAGCAGCCACCAGAAACGGGAAGTCATCAGCGACCATCTGGTAAACAACGGTCTGAACCGCTTCGCCGACAACATCGAGGGGTGGCGTGACGCGTGAATGACCGGCGCGTCCCGTCAGCGCTAAGACGTGCGATCTTCACCTCGCCGACGGCGCTGACGCCGGTCGATGCCGCTGCGTCGCTCGATTGCGATTGGCTCGTCCGCCTTCCGGCGATCCTCCCGACGGCCAGAGTCACTGTCCCGTTTTTCAATCAGATGCTGCAGTTCGCGAGGCAATGGAATGCGATCGGCCATGGCGGGCACTCGTGGTGTCATGAATCGCGCGAGCGTTCAACCGGAAACAGCTCACTCGTTCAAACCGTAGTACCACGGGTCGAGTGTGCTCGGAAAAAAGTACTCAATCGCATGCGGTTTCTTGTTTTTCAGGTCGCGGACAGAGCTAAACATTCGGTCGAATCGAATTGTTCGCGGGTTTTCCGTGGCGTCGGGCAGGGTGGGTTCGAACGGGCGTGGGAATTTTTCCAGGGGCCAGTCCAGTAGTGGAGTTGTCGATCGGGCCAGATTCGTCTGCTCGATGGACTGATACTCGCTGTTAAACGGTATCAGCCGCGGAATCAGTGTGATGATGATTTCGCGGCGTATCCTGACGGTCTGCCTTCTCTGAAACAGACGACCGACTGCCCACAAGTCGCCCGCAATGGGAATCTTGTTCTGGATGTCAGTGTCGGTCTCGTCGATGAGGCCGCCGATCACCATGGCGTGACCGTCGCGCAGCACGACGGTCGTGTCCACATCCGTTGTTTCTTCTTCCGGCAGGGAGGTCGCCGGGTTGATACGTCCGTCCGAGACCTTCGGTTTCACGGTCATCATGATCTGGCCGTTCTCGCCGATGATGGGCGTGACAGTCATCACGATGCCCGTCTCCAGGAAGTTGACATCTTCCTGCGTGCTTGTCTGCGTGGTTGTCACGACGCGATAACCAAGTCGTTGACCGATCTGAATACGAGCCTCCTGACCGTTCACTGCCAGCACCTTGGGCGACGCCAGTGTTTTCGCGTCGTTGGTTGTCTGCAGGGACTCAATAACCGCATCGAGGTCGGTGGAGTCGATCCCCAACACGAACGCAGGACTTGCCGCTCCGTTGGCAAAGCCGGGCGTGGCCACAGTGACATTTGCATTCGCCAGGCGAAGCACTGCGTCAAAATTCACGCCATGCCGAGTTTCGTCGTCCAGCAGGACGCTCAGCACATGCACCTCGATCAGCACCTGCCGCGGCGGATGATCGATCTGCTGGATATAGGACTCGATCCGGGCGATGTTCTCTGGCAGGTCCTCGACCACGACCTGCTCCTGTGTTCTGCGCTGATCTCCCGTTTGACTGAGTCGGGCAAAGGACTTGCCCACGGGCGACAGCAATCCCTTGATCACGATGTCGATGTCTTCGCCGGAGACCCAGGTGAGTGGGAAAACTCGCAGTTCCTGGCCCTGCGTGCTTGGGGGCGACGACGAGTCTTTGCCGGTGGACGTGACGAGGATGATGTCTTTCTGCCTGGACCAAGTGTAACCGTTAACTCGCAGGATCGCGTCCAGCGCGTCTTCCAGTCGGGCGTTCACGAGATTTACGGAGATGTTGCCGCTGACCTCCGCAGCCGCGACCACGTTCAGGCCGTGCTGCTGAGCGATCAGCGACAGGACCTCGTTGACCGGTGCTCCATTCACCTGCAACGAAATGTGATCGCCGCCGCCGCTGATCTGCACCTCACCATTCAGGTCATTGATGGGAATGCGGACCTGCACGGCAGGCTCTTCGTATGCGGGTGTTTCCGTCGCCTGCGGATTGGGAAGCAGCGGCACGCGCGGTTCAGGGTCGGGCAGTTGTGGCGGCAATGCCGCGTTCTGTTCATCCGCCGTCGGTGATGCGTCTGCTTCAGATCCCTGGGCATCATCTTCATTCGGCGGAACTGGTGATGGGGGACCGTCCGGGGCCTGAAACGCAGTCTGAATGATTTCTGGTCGGGCTGGCGCACTGGCGGCGGGGGGCTGAGCGGTGTCTTGTCCGCCGGGCGACTGTTGCCAGACAGACGCTGATTGGGCGTTGGCATCGGCGGACACCGCCGGCTCGGTCCAGCGTTTAATGAACTGGCGGGATTCCTTGAGCGGACCGTCTGCGTCCAGAAACGCAAGCAGTGCGACGATGGACAGCACTCCGATCCCCACGGTCCGACTGCCGTCGCTGGCGCGGGGTTCTGACAATTGTATCCGGTCGTCCATGTGCTCCATCCAGTCCGGTGGGATCGTCTTCGCAGTCCGTGACAGACCCGCAGTCCCGATTCCATTTTTACCGATCAACCTGCGGAAGCTGTCCGCGAAATCGTGACAGGCGTCGCGATCGGTCCACTCGGTCAATCGGCAGATGACGCACGACCGATTCAGACGGACTCAGCGGAGGGAATCAACTCACGCAGCAAGGTTCCGATCGTGCGGGTTGTACGGGTTGTGTCGGACGAATCGAGGCAACTTGCGGGTGTCTCTGGACTTTGATTCAAGATGGACACACCGCGCGACTACAGAGCATCCTCCGCCTGATTCGTCAGCTCGACCACAACCGCATCGGACTGGATCGCGACAATGCGAACATTTGGTTCCAGGTAATCGCCCACGCGCACGATACGCGAATCGATCAGAGCGACGGCACCATGCGGTCCGTTGAGTACGGCTTTGACCGGGTTCGTCACCACGTAAGTTGCGGGGGCGGATTCCACCGGATCGGTTGGTGTGGCAGGTGAGGGTGCGATGTCCGAAATCGGTATTGGGATGTCCACAGTGTGCGCCGGGGTGTCCGTAATTCCGTATTTTTTCGCGAGTTCACCGACGCGAGAAAACGGATCAAACTCGATAATTCGAGTGAGTTGCAGCGGTGACCGAGACTTCTCGGCCAGACGTGTTTCCTGCAGTTCCTGCAGAACTTCCGTCACACTCAGGACGCGATTGGACTTGGACACGTCGGATTCGGTGGGCTCTGCAATGGCAGCGAGTACGGGGACAACGTCAGTACCCCGAGTCACATTCCATACCAATCCGATCAGCAACACTGGGATCAGGGCGACTTTCCAGATCGGCGTCCGCCTGGCCTTCTTGTCAGGAGCCCGCATGATCATCTCCCGTCTCCGCATCGGAACTGAGTGGAGCAAAGAACACAGCGACGGTCAGGCTGGCTGGATAAGCTTCAGAACTTCCGGCATTCTCGCTCACGTTTAACGAAGTCACCTGACAGAGCCGATCCAGGTTGCGCAGGCCATGCAGGAAAGTGCACAGACTGATGTAGTTGGCTTTGTCGGAAATGTTGATCGTCAATTCCTGATACCCGGATCGTTCGACAACACCAACCGGCCGAAAGTCAAGCATCTGCAATCCGCTGCTTCCGGCGAGATCGGACAGTTGTCCAAGGAATTCCGTTTCGCGCACAGTCTCCGGGATGCGTGTAATGGCTTCCTCGAACCGTCGGTCCATTTCGCCGAGGTGCTTCTGCAATTGCTGCGAGTGGGTTCTCAAGCTCGCCTCACTCGATAGAAACTCCTGTGTCGCGGCGATCTCCTGATCAAGCTTCTGCAGATCAACTATCACGGGTCGGTAGACGAACAGACCTGCTGACGAAGCGATGCCCAATACGGCAACGCACCCGATGGCAAAAGCCATTTGACGGAATGTCCGCATGGACCGTTTCGGATCGGTATTCATGGTTAGAACCGGCATTCGACGGAGTACTGTCGGGCATCACCGAAGGACAATTGGAGCGTGCTGGACGAACGCAATTCTACGGACGTGAACAAGCCCTCGTTACGCAGCCCGTTGACGAAACGTGCTAGAGCATTGTCGTCCAGTGCGACTCCCTGTAGAGACAATCGCCCCGCATTCGTGGCTGGCTTCTTGGTGGAACTCACAACGCTGCCGCGTGCATTTCCTGGTGACATCTGCGTCCGATCGGCCGCACCCGGAGTCAGGATGAAGCTGCGCACCTGAACTGCCCCGATGTCATTGTGGGCGCTGCGACTGACCAGGCCCATGATCTGCAGAGGTGGATGAACTCCTTCCAGACTTTGCAGCAGAAGGTGTCGACGGTGTGCCTGGTTCAGCCGTTCAGACAGTCGCTGATTCGCCTCGCTCAGCCTTCGCAGGGGAACTGCTTGCGACGTCAAACGGTCCAGTTGTCTTTGCTTTTGCTCCGAGGTGCTGTGTGCATCCATGCAACATATAGCGCTGATGACAAGTGCTATTGCGCAGCCTGATCCCCACCGAATCAACTCGCGTCGAACCACCAGACGCCGCTGGAACGAAAGCGGCAGAAGGTTCAGTTGTGTTTTCATCACCACTCCCCTGTGACAATCTACATTTAACCTGGTACTGATAAACCGATGGCGGCAGCAAACAGGGGTTGTTGTCGCAGGCGACGCAAAGACGGTGACAATCGGGACGCTGACAACTGCCACACGGATGTTTCGAGTTCCAGTTGCTCAGCCACATATTGATCAATTCCCGCAATTGTCGCCCCGCCTCCAAGCATCCACAGGCGAGCTGGAACCAACTCGGGATGCTGCTGCCTCAGGAACTCAATCGTCCGACGAAGTTGCACCACCAGGCGATCGGCCTCTGGCGCAACAACACCACTAAGAACTTCGGCCAAACGTCCCGCCCCCGCCCTCTCCGATTTCGCGACGCTGCACAGGCTCAACACACGCGCCGATTCCTCCGGCGATGTTCCCAGTGCGTCCTCCATCGCCTGTTCGATATTCACAGTACCACACTGGCGCAGTATCCGTGTGAAAGCTGGGACTCCATTCCGCAGAATGGTGAGCAACGGACGTGTATGCCCCCAGTCCAGAACAGCCAGGGTTTCCCATTCCATGTCGTCGTCCACCAGCCCCACGGCCCGAGCCATCGCAAACGGCAGACCGTCCAGATATTCACACTGCAACCGATGTGACAGCAGATCCTCAGCACACCGTTGTGCAACGCTTTCGGGTATCGAGCAGTTTGACACGCGAACCAGCGGCGATTCCGTACGCGATTCGTCAGAGTCGGACCAGAGATCTGTAATCGTCGATTGGTTGTCGTTGTCGGCAAAGTCCTCGAGGAGCATGGACCGCAGCTCGCCTTCGCCTACCCGCGGAAGCATCTGTGATCGAGGTTCGACGATTTCCGTCGGCAACAGGCAAGCCGCGCGACGCCCACGGAATCCTGACTGCGTTGGGTGGAATCCGTCCAGAGAATCGCCAATCAAGCCACTTTCAATTGTCTGTTGAGTCAGCTCGCCGTTGCCGGCGAGTGGAAGGACACGGATTGCGGCCAGCACCCAGTTGGCGCCGCGGCGCTCGACCTGAGCCACCTTAATGACCCGAGAACCAATATCGACTCCGATCAGCCCGTGCTGTCGGGTCAGACAGGGATTCATGCGTCTGGTCAGGCTGGACAGTTGCAGGGACATGGTGCGATTCGGGCCTGCTGCTATGTATCGAGAGGGAGGGACCAATAAGCACTGCTTAGGATCGTTCGATCATTTAGTGTCGCCTTTCGCTCCGCGAAAGTGCGTTCTTTCGCAGAGCGAAAGACGACAATGTGACTCTTAATTCAAGGACGATCCTTAGCGACCATACCATTCATCCACGACCACGAAGGAACTGGCAGTGCTAGTCACTGAAATGTAGTGTGCAATAGTGTCCTCGATTGGTATTACACGAACTTTGCGTCACAGATTCGTGTTTCTCACGGTGAAAGTACGCGATTGTACAATCCCTCTAACGAGAGGACGTCGAGATTTCCAGCAGTGGCAGCATGATGGCCATAACAACTCCACAAACCACCACTCCGAGAGCAATGATGATCAGTGGCTCAAGCCGTTTGACCAGGTCGCGAACTTTTTGCTCGCCCTCCTCCTCATAAAACGATCCCATCGAGACCATGACTGGCGCCAGACGTCCTGTGCGCTCCGCTGTCTGAATCATCTGAGCCGCTCCACCTGGCAACAGAGGACAGACAACAAGGACGTCGGCGATGCTGCCACCGTTAACCACGCTTTCTTCCATTTGATCAAAGAGCCGTCGATAAAGACGGTTTCTGACAGACGCGCGACACAGTCGAATTCCCTCCAGCAGGGGAATTCCACTTTGCAACATCGTTCCGAGAAGCCGGAATGTCCGACCGGTGAGCAACGACCGCGTGGCCGGCTTGATGAAACGAAGGTTGACTATAATGCCGTCCCAGTGCCGCGCGGCACGCTCCGTTCCACCAAACTTCAGCACTCCCGCCAGAACTGCAGATACGGCCAGGCCGATCAGTGGGAAATACACTCGAACCAAACCAGCGCCATCCAGTAGACACTTAGTATGCCAGGGCGGATCTTTGCCAAGACTGGTGAACACTGTCTCAAACTGCGGCAAGATGAAGAATACGAGCACCGACATCACAACAAACGCGACTCCGATCAGAACGACTGGGTACGCCATCACAGACCGGATAGCATTCAGCAGCCGCATTTCGTGACGAAGAAGTTCTGCCAGACGCGAGAGCACGTCCGTCAATGTGCCAGACGCTTCCCCGGCTGAAATACTGGCCACGTAAGCCTCGCCAAATATCGTTGAGTGCTTCCGCAGTGCATCAGAAACGGCTACGCCAGCGGACACATCCTCGTGGATCTGAGTCAGGACGACACGCAGGCTCTCGTTTGGACACTGTTCCGCGACGATTTGCAGAGACTCACCCAGATCTACGCCTGCATCCGACATCATGGCCAGTTGGTTTGTCAGCAGCAGCACGTCGGACTTGCCAATGTGTGAGCGTCGAATCATTCCGCGTCGTGCTGACGTCGATGTCTTTGTGGTCGATGTCGGCGCTATGGATAGTGCAAACAGTCCTCGTTCGCGCAGACGCAGTCTCGCGTCTGAGGATGACTCGGCGGTCAGGAGGCCAGAACTGGACAGTCCGTCCGTGTTTTTTGCGATGTAGTCAAACTGCATGACGTGTTTGTTCTTCAGAGTTGAAATACGGCTTGCTGGCTGCGTGGCCGGCCAGGGCTATTACCCCAACGGTTCCGCGTTCCTAATCGGCCATTGCCGCACGGACAACCTCTTCAAGACTTGTTCGGCCTTCTTCCGCCATGCGGATTCCGGCCTGCATCAAGGTCGTGCCGCCTTCGTCGAGGTGGCAGCGACGGAGCTGATCAATGTCTGGTGACTTCGCAATGAGCTCTCGAACCCGCCTGGTGGCAAGCATGACTTCGTAAATCCCAATGCGGCCACGGAAGCCGGTGTCGAAGCACTCGTGACAACCTTCTCCTCGCACAAACTGACGCCGTCGATCTCCGGTATATTCAATCGACTCCAGCAGGTCTTCCGCAGGGTAGTAGGTCGTCCGACAGGATGGGCAAATCGTGCGCACCAGACGCTGAGCGATCGCACCCACCAGAGCTGCCGATATCTTGAATGATTCAACACCCATATCCAGGAGACGCGTAACGACACTGGGTGAATCATTCGTATGTAGCGTGCTGAGAACCAGGTGACCGGTCAGCGCCGCCTGAATGGCGATCTCGGCTGTCTCCCGATCGCGTATTTCTCCGACCATGATGATGTCGGGGTCCTGACGCAGGATCGAGCGAAGCGCCGTCGAGAAATTGAGTTGCCGAGATCCTGCCTGAATCTGATTGATCAGTTCAAGCTGATACTCCACCGGGTCCTCGACCGTCACGATGTTCTTTTCCACCGATTTCACGAGTTCGAGGGCCGAGTACAGTGTTGTCGTTTTTCCACTACCTGTTGGTCCCGTGACCAGCATCAGCCCGTGTGGACGAGTGAGCATTTTCTCCATCCGCTCAAGCAGATGAGTAGGGATTCCCAGATCGTTCAGATTGAATGTGATGTTTCGACGGTCAAGAACACGCAGCACCACTTTTTCACCGCGGACTGTCGGCAGAGTCGACACACGCAGATCGATACCGGCGCCTTCCACGGAAACCTGGATGCGGCCGTCCTGTGGAGTGCGGTGCTCGGCGATGTCCAGCTTTGCCATAACTTTCAGACGCGAAACGATCGCCGGGTGAAATTCCCGCCGCGGACGCAGCACCTCGCGTAACTGCCCGTCGATCCGGAAGCGCACGATGGAGTGATTGAGTCCCGGTTCGATATGGGCGTCACTCGCCCCCTGTCGCACCGCATGCACGATTACATAATTGACGAGGTTGATAACCGGACTCGCTTCGTCGCTCAGTCCACCCGACTCAAGTTCGATCGACACCAATTCGTTGTCGACCTGGATGTCGTTCTGGTCGAAGTCGGCAGTAATCGCGTGATCGCCGAAACCGTTGTCGTACGCACGCTCGAGCATTTGGTCAATTGTGCTGGCGAGTGCATACACCGGACGCACCTCCAGCCCCGTGATTCGCTCAATCTCGTCCGTATGGTCCAGACACTGCGGCTCGGCCATTGCAACGGTCAGTTCGTCGCGGACCCGAAACAGCGCGATAGCTTTCATGCGTCGAGCGGGAATTCGCGGAAGAAGTTGAACCACCTGCGGATCTACATGCCCCTCGCGCAGTCGCAGCGATGCTACGCCCAGCAAACGACTTGTGAACGGCACAAGTTCGTCTTCCGAGATGAATCCCAGTTCGAGCAGGACTCGTTCCAGCTCCCAGCCGCGCTGCACCTGCTCGGCCCGAGCGGCGTCCAGTTCGTCATTTGTGATGACGCCGCTGCGTACCAGTTCGAGACCCAGAGATGAAACCTGCCGCGCTGGCACGCCGATGATTGCTGGAGGCTGCGAAGTTGGGCCGGACATGGCTGCTCTCATAGCGCAAAGCTCCCCACAGCCGTTAAGACGTCGTCGAAGATTTCGAATCGTGAATCGACTCCCGTAACCCTCAGAATGTCACCGCACAGTCCATTGGGAGTGGCCATGTGCAGATGGCCACCGCGGAGCTGACATCGATCACGCGCGTCAAGCAGTAGTTCCAGACCGGAACTGTCGATCACGGGAATGCCCCGCAGATTGAACACAATCCGTGGTTGTCCCGACTCCGTGCAACGGTTGATGATTTCACGTACCGCATCAACATACTCGATGTTCAGCGGCTTGTTGCCGGAGATAACATCGACCGCTCCCTGTTGCGACAATTCGTACATACTGAATTCCGTCAAACAATAAGGATCGAAAGCTCATTCCGGCGTCCACATTCAGAAGCGACTGCGATTACGCGGGCAACGAAAGAGTGAATCGCGAACCGCATTCCATCTCGCTCTGCACCGTGAGCTGGCCGCCGTGCAGTCGCGCTACCTCACGAACGTACGCCAGCCCCAGACCCGTTCCCTCGAGATCTCGAACGCGTGAATCACCGCTGCGGAAGAAGCGATCGAATACCTGCGGAATTTCTTCAGCAGAGATTCCAATTCCCGAGTCTTCGATGTGAAACTGGATCTGGTCGTCCTGCAATTCCACTTCCAGGCGGACCGATCCGTCTTGCGGTGGGGCGTGATCCCTTTACGTGGCGGTGGTTATGCTGACGTAAGTTGTTGTTGAGTGTGAGTTTGCCGCGTTGGCGGCTGGATGTCGCGGGGGGACTTCATTTCCTGTCCCATGTCCGGGGCAG
>Ga0114999_10000068_pt1 | contig 131484 bp, 131 predicted proteins | sample ArcticOcean_MG_C_3_FD_89820 | JGI IMG/M metagenome (GOLD analysis project Ga0114999, IMG submission 89820) | Marine microbial communities from western Arctic Ocean - ArcticOcean_MG_CB8_126 | ecosystem: Environmental > Aquatic > Marine > Oceanic | place: Arctic Ocean: Canada Basin | collected...
TCCTCTTCACTTGAACTAATCACAACATCATCAGGATAAGAGACAATAGATTTAACTATATATTCGATCAAACCGCGCATATCAGCCATTAAACGCATTCCGTAATTAACACAAGATTATTCTCCATTATCATCCTCCGAAGGAATGTTTTCTATCGGTAGTACAGCCATCTCAATCATTCTTCTAACTGCATCACTAGGTTGTGCACCTAAACGCATCCATTCTCTTGCTTTGTCTGAATCTATTACTATTTCAGGAGGATCCACTCTAGGGTTATAGTGCCCTAATTGATCAACAAATGCTCCGTCTCGAGGCTTTCTTTGATCAGCAACAACTATTCGGTAACTAGCTTGATGCTTAGAACCTGTCCGTTTTAATCTTATTCTTAACACATCATTCCCCTTTATCTGGATTCTTTTTCCCATTCATGGATTTCATTAATCTAGACTTCTTTCTAGCTACATTATTAGGATGCAATACACCTTTCTGAGCTGCTTTATCAAGGGCACTTATTGATTCTGCCAAAGAATCTTGAGCAATGTCAATCTTGCCTTCTTGAATCAAATTTTTAGTTTTACCAACTAAGTTCCTTGCTCTTGAACGGATAGGTTGGTTGATTTCGGTTTTTTTTAAATTTACTCTATGGGCTTTCGCACTTGGCACTGACTTAATCTCCTAAATATCTAATAAATCTATATTATAGTTCAAAATTTTATAATCTTTCATTCTATTCCTCGAAGTCTTATAACATTTATAACACCGCTAACGGCTTCCAATCTAGTATACAAACGATCCAATTGGTCAACGCCACTTGTAAAAGAAGTTAAAGAAATAAAAACCATATCATCGTACTCTTTTGTGCGCATATTAGCAATATTTACCTTCTCATTAGAAAACACAGACGTTATATCTCCCAGTAATCCCACTCGATCCTCACATTCTAATTGGATTCGAACCGGATATAAAGTTCGAGTTTCTCCCCAATCGACAGAAATCAATCGCTCTGATTCGTCCTCAGCCGCAATATTCGTACAATTATTTCTATGAATTGACACTCCACGACCTCTAGTTATAAATCCAATAATTAAATCCCCCATAATTGGATTGCAACAACGCGCTATACTCGTATAAAGATCACCTACTCCTAATACTTGTATACCTGATGCCGGTCCAGTTTTAGGTACGTGATGTTCTGATAATGGCTGAATCCTATCAAGTGGTGCAGACAATCTATCTATACTTGCAATAATTTTCTCTGTAGTTAAAGACCCATCACCAAGCGCTACATACAAATCATCAGTAGTTCTATAATGAAGTAAATCAGTAATCTCTGTTTCATCTAATAACAAATCAAGACGCTTCAACTTTTGATATAACTCTTTACCTCGTACTAAGTTAATGTTTCTTTCCTGTTTATTAAACCATTGACGCATTTTGGAGCGGGCAGAAGAGGTTTTTACATAACCAAAACTAGGGTTAATCCAATCATGACTAGGTCCCTTAATTATTTTACTAGTCATTATTTCTATATTATCGCCATTAACAAGAATCTGATTAAGGGAAACTAATTTACCATTAACCTTGGCTCCTACACATCCATGCCCAACATCAGTGTGAATTCTATAAGCAAAGTCTAACGGGGTAGCGCCTATCGGAAGTTCTACAACATCTCCGTTAGGAGTGTATACAAATACCTGATTTTGGAAAATATCTGTTTTAAACGATTCAATAAAATCAACTGCTCCATCAGCGTCTCTCTGCCAATCCAAAAGTTGTCGCAACCAACTCATTTTTTCTTCAAATGCCTTGTCATGATCTACTCCTTCTTTGTATAGCCAATGTGCAGCGACCCCATATTCTGCTAATTCATGCATTTCTTGTGTTCTAATTTGTACTTCCACAGGATAGGAATCCTCACACAGTACCGCTGTATGCAATGACTGATACAAATTATCTTTTGGATTGGCAATGTAATCGTCAAATTGACCCGGCAATGGTCTATATTTAGTATGAATAACACCTAAAGTAGCATAACAATCTTTTAGCTCCGGAACTACAATTCGCACAGCAAATAAATCATATATTTCACTTACTTCTCTATTAGAATCCGAGTATCTTTGGATTTTTTTATGAATACTATAAATATGTTTAGGTCTCCCATAAACTTCCGCAATTATTCCATAATCTAATAACTCTTGAGAAATTAATTCTACAATTACTTTGACATAACTTTCCCTTTCAGTACGTTTCGAATTTAATCGCTTTGAAATATGCTTATAAGATTCGGGGTTTATTTGCTGAAAAGATAAGTCTTCTAACATCCATTTGATTTCCCATATTCCTAACCTGTGGGCTAACGGGGCAAATATCTCTAATGTTTCTCTAGCCATAGCTATTTTTCGGGCATCAGGTAAAAAGGAAATGGTCCGCATATTATGAAGTCGGTCAGCCAATTTAATGAGGACAACTCTGACATCTTCCGCCATAGCCATTAACATTTTTCTCAATGTTTCTGCTTGCACCACATCTTCAGTAACATTATATTCAGTGATTTGTTCTACATTCGGCAAAAATTGGGCATCGTTAATCAATTCTGTTCTAGTAAGTTTAGTAACTCCATTAACTAATGTTGCCACATCAGGGCCAAATCCCTCTTCCAATTCTGAATAAGAAACACCGCAATCTTCGATAACGTCGTGCAAAAGGGCTGCACACAAAGTGTTTGCATCAAGTTTTAAGTCAGCTAAAAAAATAGCTGTCTGTTTTGGGTGTTCAAAATACTCTTCACCGGATAGGCGTAATTGCCCTAGGTGCGCCTTTTGCGCAAAATGATAAGCTTTCCTAACAGCATTAATACGTTCATCATTAAGGTATGGTTGTATTCTTAGATACAATTCATTATCAATTGCTAGTTTCTGAAGGTTAACCATAATCAAAAGTGTACCAATAGTTAAATACAATTAATGGAATTATAAACCATTATTTGAAACTAACTACTTAATATTTTATTAATTACGTTAGAATATCTTAATAATTGAGGAGATAAATATGCGGTTTCAAACCCCTAGAGGAACAAAGGATATATTACCGGAAGAACAAATTTATTGGCATTTAATAGAATCTACCGCCACAAAAATGGCAAAAAGTTACGGTTACTCCAAAATAGATACCCCAATTTTTGAAGACACCGACCTGTTTTCCAGAAGTGTAGGTGATTCAACAGATATACTGGAGAAAGAAACATACACGTTTGTCGATCGCGGAGGAGATTCTTTAACACTTAGGCCAGAAGGAACTGCTTCAGTAGCAAGAGCCTACGTACAAAACGGTATGCACAATCAACCGCAACCTATAAAACTGTATTATATATTCCAGAATTTCCGTTATGAACGCCCACAAGCCGGTAGATATCGTGCATTTAATCAATTTGGGGTAGAGGCTTTCGGTGAATCTGATCATTATATTGACAGTGAGATAATAGAACTAGCTTGGAGATTCCTAATTGCTCTTGGAATAAATGATCTAGTGTTGTCGATTAATAGTATCGGATGTATAGACTGTAGGCCTGAGTATACGTCTAATCTTAAGTCTTATTATTCTAATCATAGAAATAGCATATGTAATGATTGTGACAGACGTGTAGATAAAAACCCGTTAAGATTGCTTGACTGTAAAAATGACCCCTGCCAATCAATCATCTCAGACGCTCCTAAAAGCGTTAAATATTTATGCAAAAATTGTGAAACACATTTCATAGCCATCAAAACCAATCTGGATTTATTACACATACCTTTCCACATTGATAATTGCCTTGTGCGCGGCTTAGATTATTATTCAAAAACTGTTTTTGAAATAGCACCCCCAACTTCGGGACGAACTTCAGTTATAGCGGGAGGCGGCAGATACGATGGACTAATAGAACAAATTGGAGGATCTTACACTCCTGGAATAGGATTCGCCATGGGAATAGAAAGAATAATCGATAATTTAAAACGACTAAATATTCCAATAGAAAAAAAAGACCCAAAATGCATACTGTTAGCTTATATGGGAGAAATATCCAAAACACACGCTATTAAAATAGCTTCTCTTATAAGACAATCAGGGGGGTCTGCAGTGCTCGGTCCATCAAGAGGATTAAAAAGCCAAATGAAATATGCATCTTCCATCGATGCCTCATATGTTGTGATAATCGGAGATCAAGAAATAGAAAAAGGAGTTTATAAAATTAAAAATCTCTCAACAAGTGAGCAAATCGAAATATCCATTGATAAAGCAGTGGATTATCTATTAAACATATGGGATTTATAATATGAAAAACCACGACTCATTTTACGATACAGTTCAAAAATCGCAAGAATTTCTAGCAAACAAAAATATTGATGGTTGGTTAATATACGATTATCGGAAAATGAACCCTATTTTTAGCGACACCCTAGGTAACATTCCTAATATAACAAGACCATGCTGGTTATGGATACCAAAATCCGGTAATCCTGAATTAATAGTAAGTTACGTAGATCAAAACAGATTTGATCACTTAAATATTACTACTCATCTATGGGTGAGTAGGATTGAAATGCTCACATTGCTGCAAAAAACTTTGCACGACAGTAAAAACGTTGCCATGGAATATTCATCAATGGGTTTGTTACCGAGAATATCAAAGGTTGATGCCGGAACCATCGAAATTATCAGACAAATGGGATTAGAAATATCATCATCAGCAGATCTTGTTCAATACGCCACTCAACGTTGGAACAATAAACAGTTACAATCACATTTGAATGCATCTAATCTGCTTACCGAAACCGTTAAGGCGGCATTTGAATACATAGGAACAAACATTAATTCAAAGCCTTCGGAATTTGAGGTAGCAGAATTTATACGTCACCAATTTTCCAAAAATGGACTTCATTCCCCCGATGGGCCAGTTGTAGCAGTAAATCAACATGCAGCTGATCCTCATTTTGAACCTACAAAAGAAAATTCACTCTCAATCAAAAAAGGGGATTGGGTATTAATAGATTTATGGGGTTGTTTTGAGAAAGATTCAGGGATGTACGCAGATATAACATGGACAGCATATGTAGGTGATACTGTACCTTCTAAACACAAGTCCGTTTTTGATGCTGTCATCGGCGGACGCGATGCTGCTGTCGATTTAATGATATCAGCACACAAATCAGGTGATCAATTACAAGGCTGGCAATTAGATAAAGTGGCTAGAGATCATATTATCTCACAAGGCTATGGTGAATATTTTAGTCACAGATTAGGCCATAGCTTAGGGCGTGAAGTTCATGGCAATGCTGTGAATCTAGACAGCTGGGAAACCTATGATACTAGGCATTTCTTGCCGAAACTTGCCGTAACCGTGGAGCCAGGCATTTACATACCTGGAGAATTCGGAGTTCGATCAGAAATAGACATTTTTTACTACGAAGACGGCCCTAAGATTACAACAGAAAAGCAAAAGACTCCGTACATCATTAACGTGTGACATGATTAGCATTTTTTACTTTCGGCAATTTAACAAACAACAGTAACACAGTTGATAAAATAACAATTACACCACTATAAACAAACGCAATCTTAAGATTGAATATATCGGTTAGTATTCCTGCAATAAATGGCGAAATAAAACCTATGGTTGTTGCCGCATATATTAGCGAAACAACCGTAGCTTGAGATTTTCCTTGGGCAACGTCCATAGCGGCGGCAATAAAAATAGTATGCAGTGAATACAAAAAACACCCCATAAGTAAAATATTTATTGCCAAGGGAGCTCCTTGATTATTGTAATACAACCCGATAAACAACATCCCCAACATTGTCATTGATGGTATAAGTATTATCTTTCTGCCATAACGATCAGATAACCATCCCATCAACGGCTGCACAGCAATGCCCGCAACTTGTGATCCTGCTAAATAAAGCCCTACCGTTAAGTCTGTTTTCCCCAAGCCTCCCTCTGAAATATCCGATAATAAGTACACTGGCAAAAAAATGGTGACAGCTTCTGTCGCCATAGATCTAAAACCAGTGACAAAAATCAATCCTTGCATTGAGCGATTACTAAGCACATCTCGTAAGTCAGCATAATAACCTTTAAATGAAGTGGTATTCGTCGATGATGTAGGTATATTTCTCATCATTAAATAAACAATTATCGCAAAAACAAATGCTGGGATAACTCCTACTCTTAGTATTTGGTCCCACTTAAAAGCAACCATATAAGTAACAGTTACAAGTGATCCTATTCTAAAAGTTTCAGTAGACAACAATCCAACAACTAAAGGGCCTAGCATTTGACCTACTGAGCCTCCGGTTCCATGCAATGAAATCGCAAAACCTCTTTTGTCCGGAAATTTTCTAGATAAAGAAGCTATGGCAGGGGGGTGGTATAGAGCTGGGCCAATTCCAATTATTAACATGGCCAAAAATACCCACCAAAAACTTGGCGCTATTCCTAAAAAGAAATAAGAAGCTCCCATTAATGTCAAAGAGGTGCAAAGCATTAAACCTGCTTTATTAGCAAATCGTTCTCCCAAATATCCCGCAACCATGGTAGTAGAACCATTAGTAGCTCTTTGGGCGCCATTAATAATCCCATATGTCTTTCCATTGAATCCTCTATCGATTTTTAGGTGTGCTGTCAATAAAGGAAGCGCAGACAAATAAATATGCTTAATTGCATGTCCCAAAATAACCGCCACAGCCAACTGTTTTCGCCCTTTCTTCATGTTCTGAGTCAATACGAAATCATCTTCCATTCAATTAATCCTTAACAATGATTAAAAACACACCGGCATTTCAGTGATGGTACTAAAGTTAAGCCGATACATAAACATAGAACAAATATTTCATTATATTATACCTATATTGTTTGATCCCAAAACTCATAAAAATGATTTAACGGGCCATTCCCTTTGCCAATCGGAAAGTTGTTTGAAATAGCTCCGGTGACATATGATTTAGCATCTTTTACAGCGTTAACTATTGTTTTATTATAAGCAATACCACAGGCTAAAGCCGATGCAAACGTACACCCCGTACCATGAGTGTTCATAGTGTTTATTCGCTCTGCAGAAAAAACTTCAAATATATCACCATTGTATAAAAGATCCGTAACGGGGTTATTGTTTATGTGCCCACCTTTAATAACAACTGAATTTGCTCCCATTTTATACAATTTCATAGCTGCCAATTTAGCAGATTCTATTCCGTCTATATCTATGCCGGTTAATACAGTAGCTTCGGGAACATTTGGAGTAACAACATACGCCATCGGCAATAATAAATCTTTTAAAGTTTCTATGGCGTTTACCCTTAATAAACTATCTCCACCTTTTGCCACCATAACTGGATCTAAAACGATTTTGAGATTAGGGTAATCAGTTAATTTATCATGCACTCCTTTTATTATTTCTGCTGTTGATAACATACCTATTTTTATAACATTCGCTCCAACATCACTCATATTAGCTTCAATTTGGCTTATAACATTACTTACAGGTAATTCAAAAACATCATCAACACCCAAAGTATTTTGTGATGTAACGGCAGTTATAACACTAGTACCATATACCTTGTTTGCAGCGAAAGTTTTTAAATCAGCTTGTATCCCTGCTCCTCCGCTCGAATCCGAACCCGCAATAGTCATTACAATCGGTATAGTTTTGTCAATATACATATAAAATTTCCCTTCAAAATTATTTCAATGAATAAATATCTGTATATGCATCAATAACGTCCAACGATTCATCAATAATTCCTTTTTCCTGCATCCATAGAGCGAAATTCATCCATTTATTTTTTTCTTGTGTACCAAATTTGCCTTCGCCATCTTGCCAAAGATCTTTTAATATATCGCCGCCTAAACGTTCAATCCGTTCATTTTTTTTAGCCTCCGGTGCGTGAAGTATCAAAACATCAATACCTTTTTGCGGATCATCTATAGCATCCTGATAACCCTGTATTAATGCTCTCGTAAATCTTTTAACAATACTAGGATTATTGTTCAGAAAATCTTCACTAGTAACTAAAACTAATTCGTAATAATCAGGCACTCCCCATTCCTCCATACGCATTATATTCACAGGATATCCTTCATTCTCTAAAATAAAACTTTCATGGGTAAAGTATGCTCCAATTATTGCATCGACGTTTTCTGAAATCAAAGATGAGCCTAGCTCCCAACCTACATTAACAATCTCAACATCAGTTATGCCATGCAATCCTGAAAATTCCAGCATTGTATTTAATGCATTTTCATTCCAAGGTATACCGGGATATCCTATTTTTTTACCTTTTAAATCCAGTGGAGATTCATATCCTTTTGATTTCAATGACATAACCGAATTTAATGGATGCTGAACCATACCTAATATCGAAACGACGGGTACTCCTTCATTTCTAGCAATCAAAAGATCCGGTTGGTAATTTATTCCGAAATCATCTGCTCCCGATGCAACAGTTTGAAGAACTGTTGATGGATCAGATGGAGTGTAAATTTCTACATCAATGTTTTCATCCAAAAAATAACCGTTTTCAATTGCTAAATATATTCCCATATGATTAGCGTTAGGATACCAATCTAATGCCAATTTAACTGAATCAATATTATTTGGTGAATTGCATGACAAAAATGATACGAACATGATAGTAAATATTCCAAACTTAAAAAAAATATTCTTCATCACAACACTCCATTTGAATTTATTCGTTTATTTTTTTCGAATCATGCAACCACGGAATCATTAATCGCTCGATTATTCCCACCAAAAGAAAAAGAGTTATTCCCATGATCGACAAAATTAAAATTGCCGCGAAAACTAATTCTGTTTGAAATTGAGGCTTTGATCTTATCATCAAATAGCCTAACCCTTGGCTAGACCCAACCCATTCCCCAATTACCGCACCAATCACACAAAGAGGCATGGCAACCTTCATTCCGGATAATAGATAAGGGATAGATGTGGGAATTCTGAGTTTAAAAAAAATGTGCCATTTATGAGCTCCCATGGTTAGCAATAATTTTTCCATATCACCGTCAATAGATCTCATACCGTCGGATGTATTAACCACTATAGGGAAAAAACTTATTAAAGCTACAACTATCACTTTAGGAAGCAATCCATATCCGACCCATACTAACAACATAGGAGCAATAACAATTATAGGAATTGTTTGAGATGCTATTAAAAATGGATATATTGATTTTTCTATAGTTTTTGAAATCCCTATTACAGAAGCTAATAAAAACCCTGCAGAAAGTGCAATTACAAATCCCAAAACCACTTCTAATAAAGTAATCCAAGTGTGATTAAATATAATTTTATAATCAATAATTAAAGACGTTATAACAGCCGATGGTGGAGGCAATAACCATCTAGGAATATCTTGAATAAAAACCATTATTTCCCAAAATAAAAATATGATTATGACTATTAATAAAGGTAATCCCCATTTATATATTGCGCCCTTACTAGTGGATAACATGAGAAACTCCTAAATCTCGTAACAAGTTTGATTTTATAGCCATAAATTTTGAATCTGAAATAATCATAGTATTTCTAGGACGAGGAAAATCCACTTCATAACAATTCTCAATGTGGCCTGGTCTTTCTGACATGACATAAATTTTATCGGACATGAATATCGCTTCTTCAACATCATGTGTTACTAACACAACTGTTCTAGAAATTCGACTGATTACATCCATAAACCAAATCTGTAAATTGATTCTGGTCAAGGAATCTAAAGAACTAAAGGGTTCATCAAGAAGAATGATAGGTGATTCAGTTAACATTGTTCTCAAAAATGCAATACGTTGCTTCATTCCACCTGATAAGCTGTGTGGGTAATTATCAGCAAATTGGACCAATCCAAAATCTGCCAAATATGCTGTAGCTACACTAAGAGAGTCTAATTTATTATTACCTTTTATTTCCAAACTCAAGGCAATATTTTCAATCACAGTTCTCCATGGAAGCAACAAATCTTTTTGTTGCATATAAGCAACATTTCCCAATCTTAGATTTTTTTTCGTATTTGCTTCCGGATATATAGTATTTTTAACAGTATCTACGCATGCATCCAAATCTATATAGCCACAATCAGCAAAATCTAATCCTGCAATAATATTTAGAAGAGTGCTTTTCCCACAGCCGCTAGGGCCTAAAATAGATGTGATATGCCCAGTGTGAGCGGTCAAACAAACATCAGTAAGTACCGATAAAAATGAGCCGGAATTGCCAATTTGCTTATTAAGTTTATTAATTTTTATAGCCATCAGTTCCTCAAGTTTTTAACAAAAAAAAACCGCCCCTCAATAGGGGCGGTTTTTTTTAATAATTACCGAATCCCTACGCTAGAATTACCTAGATCAGGTTAATTAGGGTCGGTAGCTAAAAAAGCTACCCTCTCAGCCTGAAAATTCAAGCTCCCCCACATATTTTTGGATCAGTATAGCATATTAATATAATCAGTATTTCTTCATTTTTGGCGGTAATGCTAACAATACCAAAACCATCGATAAAATAGCCGCCAAGGATAAGCCCATAAATGCATATTTATAGCTTCCAGTAGTATCGAATACATACCCTGAAATAATAGGACCGATAATTATTCCTATCATTTGGATGGTACTGCGAAAACCTGAAATAGTAGCAAAAGCTTGCCTTCCAAAATAATCTGCTATTAATGCGTGAGGAATCACTGCAATGCCGCCTTGGCTAATTGCATATAAAATTATGGCCGGAATGGAGTCTGATATGGATTCTGCAATGGATAATAAATATATCGACACAGTCATGCACATTAAAGCAACTGCCATCACATATCGACGATTTACATAATCTCCGAGAAAACTTAAACCAAATCTACCCGGTATACTCATTACTCCAACTGAACCAGCATATGTTGCAGCTCTAACTGGATCCGCTCCAAGCCCAATATAATAAGGAACCAAATGTAGTCCCACCCCACCAGTAACCAGTGATCTTGCCATTATAGACAATGTTAAAAACCAAAAACTAGATGTCAATAATGCTTGTTTAACAGTAAAATCATCAGACGATTCTGACGCTACACCACTTCTTGGGGATTCTTCAATATTTTCAACTGGGAGGGCCCCATCGGGTAACATTCCATATTGTTCTGGTTTATGCCGCATTAGTGAAGCAACCGGTACTCCAAGAATTGCAACCAGAATCCCTACAATCAATGAAGCTTGCCTCCATCCATATTGATTAATCATCCAACCGAAAAGAGGAACAAATAAACCGCCAACACCAACTCCTGACCACATAATTCCAAAAGCGGCACCGCGACGTTTTTTAAACCAATTAGCTACTGCAGCTGAAGCAGGAACCGTCATACCCATACTATTACCAACTGTTATAGTCAAAACATAAACTAAAAGAAATGTAACTAGTCCATTAACTCTGCTGAGCAAAATGAATCCTATTCCCATCAATGGGATGCCTATTAACATCAGTTTTCTAGGTCCCAATCTATCTATGAACCAGCCTTCAATAGGGCCCAAAAATCCCGCTTCCAGCCTTGCTAATGAAAAAATTGCAGATACTGTCGTTCTGCTCCACCCAAACTCTTTTCCAAGAGGAACAATATAATTCCCAAAACCATGGAAATTAATCCCCGAAGACATAGCCATCACAAATGCACCACCAATACAAATCCACCACCCATAAAAAAAAGGCTTCTTAGCAGAATTTAAATTAGTAGATTCAACATTAACTGTATTATTTATTAATTTGCCCATATTTTAAAATTCTCCCCGACACCCATACTATTACAAAAACACAGGTAGAAGTTAACGCCATTGAAGGGCCAGATGGAAAATTCAAATAATATGACACATAGAGGCCCGTGACTGCGGACATTACACCAAACGCACTCCCTAATATCATTGAACCGGAAAAACTACTAACCAAAAGTTTTGAGGTAGCCGCAGGCGTTATAAGCATACTCAAAACTAAAACAACCCCAACTGATTGAAGAGATCCGATAATTGCTAATGATAAAATTATCAAAAATAGATAATTTAATAAATCCACTTTTAATCCCATCACCTTTGCTCCAAAAGGATCAAAAGAAGAAAATAAAAATTGTTTATGCATGATAAGCAACGTTATAATCACTAACAAAGTTAAATAAATAGTTACTAAAACATCAGCATGTGACACCGCTAAAAGCTGGCCTAACAACAAATCCTCTAATGAAAAAGAAATTTCATCATAAATTGATAACAAAATAAGCCCAAGTGCGAATAATGAAGAAAAAATAATTCCTACAGCAGTATCTTCGCTAATATCTGATTTATTAAAAATATATGCAACCAAAACTGCAACAATAATGGCGGCAGGAATGGCAGCAATAAATATAGATGTACCTATTAACAATCCAAGCACTAAACTAGGCAGGCTAGCATGGGCAAGTGCGTCTCCCATAAATGCTAAATTCCTATTTATTACATAGGCCCCCAGTAATGGCAACATCAATCCCACGAGAGTAGCCACAATCAATGAACGCACCATAAATGAATAATGTAATGGGTCCAAAATATATTCAAATACCATCAGTATGCCCATGGGATCCAAGGCTGTGGTTAGCAAACATAGAGCTATGGGACCCATATAATTCTTCTAAAACTTCAGGAGTAAATACTTGCAAAGGATTACCGTAGGCACAACAATGCCTATTCAAGCACAATACTTCGTCAAATCGTTCAGAAATAGTATTCAAATCATGAGTAGCCATTAAAATAGTTTTGCCACTATCTCGTAATTTTTTTAAAACTTCTATTAATTCTTCTTGTGAACCAACATCAACTCCACTAAGCGCTTCATCCAGCAAAAATATTTGAGCTCCTTGAGCTAAAGCTCTTGCCAAAAAAACTCTTTGCCTTTGTCCTCCTGACATATCTTGAACCATGTCATTCATCCTATCCAATAATCCAACTTTTTCTAATGACTCTTCAATAATTTCTTTTTCTTTATTAGATGAAAAAGGAGTGAAAGAATTCATACGAGTAATTCCCATTCTTACAATATTTTTTGCCGTTAAGGAAAATTTCCAGTTGACGTATTCTTTTTGCGGGACATAACCAATAAGTGATTTTGCCTGATCTGGAGATAATCCGGCAATTGTAATCGTGCCATGAGCCAAAGGAACCGTACCAGTCATAGCATTAAATAACGTAGTTTTACCTCCTCCATTTGGTCCAACTACACCGACTAATGTTCCACTAGTTACTGAAAAACTTACGTCATCCAATACCAGTTCTGATCCAAATTCAACGCAACAACTATCACATACAATATCGGAATTCAATGGTGTAATATTTTCAGATCTCATGATTTATAATGAAATCACTTGATCGGGAGGATTAGGGCCCAATGCTGCATATAAATCTGGAAAACAACCGACCGTTACACCATCCACCGTTCCGTCAACCTGAGCATTACCTGAATCTCCAACAGCTAATCCTCTTTGTAAGGAACATTGATCACACATCATCAATAAAATACCTTTTTCTTTAGCAATTTTTGCCAATCTTTCTCCTTTTGGGTCTCCTTTCCTTAACATAAAACAATTATCATCAAAGAAAAAAATCCCCAAAACATCTACCCCGTGCCTATCTTCCTCTAATTGGGGCAAAATCATATCTCCGACTTTATAATTCGCTGCATTAGGTGTATTTAATATGTATGCCACTTTCATTTATTTACTCTCCCTTATATGTAATTCTTTGAAATATCATGTCATATAGTAGCTTATTTTTTTTCTGATAAATTTGACACTATAATACTGACATTATTTAGAATAAAGTCCGCGTATGTTTCATTATTCTGTAATGTCTCACTCCAAATCCCTTTGACTAATTTTACTCCTTCTTCTTTGAAAATTGCCTCAAAAGCTACTGACGGAACTTCGGATTCAATAAAAATAATATTTATATTGTATTTATTGATCATATTCAACATTTTAACCAGATTTTTCGGGGAAAGCTCTCTATCTGTACTCAAAGAGGGCATCATTGCTGGCAAGACATTAATACCGTAAACATCTCTCAAGTAGCCCAAAGATTCGTGAGTTGTCATAATGGTCCTTTTATTTTTAGGAATTATTTCAAATGATTTTCTGATTTCCAAATCAATCTGCTTCAAATCAAGCACATAGCTTTGCGCAGATTCTAAATAACGAGACTTGTTATCTGGATCTATTAAGGATAAGTGTGTAGAAATTTCGCCAATTGCTAAAGCAACTCTCATCGGATCAAACCAAAAATGAGGATCGTAGCTATAATTATGATGATTTTCATCTTCGTGTTGATCTTCGCGTTGATCGTTATTCGAAAGTGATGATGAATAGAACTTGATAGGATTAACTTGTGAACCTAAGTTAATTATATTTGTATCGTCTAATGTCGCATTTTTAAACAATTTCATTAATGCCGGAGATTCATAATTTAACCCAATCAGAAAAATCAAGTCAGCATCATTGATCTTCGTCACGTCTTTAGGTGACGGGTGGTAATTATGTGGGTCGACAGAATAAGGAATTAAAATCTCTAAATCAATTTTTTCTCCGCCAACCTGTTTTACCCAATCCGCTAGCAAAGGAGTAATTGCCAAAACTTTAGGATACCGTCCGGTTTTAGGTAAACTAGAATCAAAAAACTCAGTATCATTAATATTGCCACAAGCAATTATAAATACTAAAAAGCACATCATTGTGCGATTTCTTAAATACGTAAAGCTCATATGTGAATCCTTATAACGTGGAGTAATTATAATCAAGAATGAGACCCATTCCTAATTATAATTACTCCACGTTACCGTGTCAACTCAATTAGGTATAATGATCACATGTCAGCAAATAAAATAGATTTAACAAAAAAATGTCGCCAGTTACTCGTCGATAATAATATACCTATAACTCGCCCTAGAATCCTTCTGCTAGAAATATTACTAGAAAATAAAGGTCCCCTGAAAGTCGAGCAAGTAATCAAACTATCAAAAGGAAGTATTGCCATTTCATCTCTTTATAGAGTTATAAATGATCTTAAAAATCTAGGTTTAATTAGTGAATTCCAAACTCTAGAAAACACCAAAGTAATAGAATTAGCCAGTGTGAAAGGGGAACATCATCATCATATATTCTGCAAATCATGTGGGGCAGTTGATGATTTTGAAATCAATACTTCCTTAGAAAACGATCTTGAACAAGAGATACAAAAAATAGAATCCTTATATAATATTTCGGTACTCTCACATTCACTAGAACTTTTAAGTCTCTGTCATAAATGCAAAACCAACTAAATTCAAATCAACTACAATTCTTATTGATCCAATCCCATAAAATATCATATCTCGACTTATCAAACTCATTACTGGAATCCATAACACTTCTAATGGTACGAGTGTAAGATCCAATCACCTGTAAATCTGTTCGTTTATCGCTCCATTTCCACTTATGTCCTGCAGAAGACAAAAAAACCGTGTCGCACAATTCTTTAGTTACAGGAACTGCTCTATTAAATCTTTTTGACCAAGATGATCCGGCAAACAACCAAAACTTGTCCCACAAATCAATGCTACTCATTGCACGTCTAACATGGGCATTGATAGCGAATCTTTCCATATCTATGTTGCCTAGAGGTTCATTTATTGATTTAACTATTTTGTTTACATGAATATATCCGATGAAATAAAATCCGAAATCATTTTTATATGCTCCATCATCCCATTTCTGCAATCTCGATATATATAACAAAAAATCTCCCCGCATTGTTTGTTTCAATGCACTTGCTCTCGGGTTTATTTCGCAATTATCTCCGTAGGTAAATGAATCGAATTCAGGATCCATATGAGCAGTTATGTCATATATATTCTGTGGTATATATTTCAATAGACCTTTACTCGGGTCATAAAATGATTTCAAATCTTTATAAGACCGCCCATATATAGGATCTATTTGCCTATCTTCCGGAATAGGAATAAATTCAAAAGTTTGATCATTAAAAATAGGACTACAAAAATTATGGCTAGCATTTGAGCCCACATTTATTATAAAAATCCTACTCATCTAATTTCGTTTCTCTATTTGATCCAAAGCAAGTCGGATCTCATTTTTCACCTGATTATCCATTTCGGTTATGTATGCTTCTCTTAAAAAAATACCGGCTTCTTTTGTAGCTATTTGGCCCAAAGCCCACGCCGCATGTGACTTAACTAATGAATCTGAATTCTGCAAAGCTTTATAAAGCGGCTTAACAGCGTTTGGGTCTCGGTTGTTGCCTAATGCAACACATGCATTTCTTTGTAATCCAATTCTTTTAGTTCGTTTAACCGGACTATTTTTATATTTCCGATTAAACTCTTCGTCATTTAATTCTAAAATTGGGATCAAATCAGGAGTAGAAAAGCCTGGTCTCTTTTTAAAAGCATCGGTTGATCCAAGCGTTGCTTTTTTATTGACCGGACATACGTCCTGACATATATCACAACCAAAAATCCAATCTCCCATCATTGGCCTTAATTCTATTGGAATAGAACCTTTCAATTCAATGGTCAAATAACTAATACATTTTTGATTATCAATCTCATAAGCATCAGTTATTGCACCAGTTGGACAACGTTGAATACAAATAGAACAATTACCACATGTTTTTTTTAAAGGTACATCCGGAATTAAATCAACATCTAAAATTACCTGAGAAAGAAAAAACCATGACCCATATTTACTATTCAAAATATTTGTATTTTTACCAAACCACCCCAATCCTGACCTATTAGCCGCTGCCCGATCATTCATAGGACCATCATCGACAAACGTTCTAGTTTGTACAGCAGTCTTCATAATCCCAGGTAATTCATCACATAAGATTTTTAATCGTTTTTTGATAACGTTGTGATAATCATCTCCCCAAGAATAGCGAGCCATTTTCCCTTTTAATGACGTAGACGGATCAAATTCATCCCCTAAATAGCTAAACAAAAGAGAAATAATAGATTTTGCACCCGGTAAAAGAACTTCAGGATGATTCATTTTTTTTACTCTTTCTTCCGTATACCAAGAAAGCCCGTCCATTTTTCCTGATCTTACCCGTTCCAAAGCAATTTTTTCATCATCCCAAAATGGTTTCGCATGAGTAATGGCTACCTGGTCAAAACCAATAGAAAGGGCGAAATTTTTAATTGTAGTTTCTATATTAACCATAAATCATTATTACCGAAGATTTTATTCTGTTAAAACTAATTTAAAAACTCTGTCATGACCTAATAGGTCTTTAATAATGGTACATATCGAGTTCGGAATAATAGCCTCAACAAGCAAAAGTATTTCATCTGCTTGAGAAGGATCAATTTCAATCAAAGCAGTACCTCCAATTTTTAATTTTTCTTTACACTGTGTAAGCAATTTTCGGATTTGTTGCAAACCATCACTTCCTCCATCCAATGCAATCATAGGTTCTCTTTGAATTTCTGCTTGTAGGGTTGAAAGCCACGAAGTCGGTAAATACGGTAGGTTCGACACAATGCAATCTAATTGCCCTACAATCGGATCCAACAAGTTTCCTAATTTCAAAGATACTCGAGTAGATAATCCGTGATTACGCCTATTTTTGTCAGCAATACGAAGAGCTTCACTGCTAATATCAATAGCTATAACTTTAGACAGGGGCAACATATAAGCGATAGAAATAGCTATGGCTCCACTCCCAGTACCAACATCAGCGACTGCTATTGTGGGGTTTTTGGACATTTTTGAAATTTCAATGACATTATCTACCAAAAGTTCAGTTTCGGGTCTTGGTATCAAAACATCTGGACTCACATAAAAATCCATGCCATAAAATTCTCTATGCCCCGTAATGTAAGATAAAGGCTCATGGTTCAGACGTCTTTGAATTAATTCTTCTATTTTGACTTCTTCTATATTACTAATTTCATTTTCTAAATCAGTAAAAAGTTTAGTTCTATCAATGCTGAGCACATGCCTTAACAAAACTTCAGCCTCTAATCGTGCATCGGGAGTGCCGCTTTTTCTTAATATCTCACCTGTAATCCGTAAATTATCCTTGATCTTCATAAACCAGAATGCTCCAATTTATATGCTTGTTCTTGTTGACCCAAAGCTTCTATAAATTCAATTAAATCTCCGTCAAGAACTTGTTCTAAGTTATAACTAGTCAGGTTAATCCGATGATCTGTTATTCTACCTTGAGGATAATTATATGTTCTAACTCTTTCAGATCTATCTCCAGATCCAACCATAGATCGTCTGTTATCTGTAATCTCTTTTTGTTGTTTTGCTATCTCAGCAGCTAATATTCTAGAACGGAGCACAGACATAGCTTTTTCTTTGTTTTTATGTTGTGATCTCTCATCCTGGCACGTTGTAACTGTGCCTGTTGGAATATGAGTAATACGAATTGCAGTAGCTACTTTTTGTACGTTTTGCCCTCCATGACCGCTTGAGTGATAAACATCGATTTGCAATTCTTCGTCTTTTAATTCAACATCAACCTCTTCTGCTTCAGGTAAAACCGCAACAGTTGCTGCTGATGTATGGATGCGCCCGCTAGATTCAGTAGCAGGAACTCGCTGAACTCTATGCACTCCACTTTCATGTTTCAGTTTACTGTAAGCTTGATCTCCATTGACTTGAAATGTGATTTCTTTTATACCTCCAATACCAGTCGGTTTAGTATCAATCAAATCTAGTTTCCATTCCAAGCGTTGCGCTAATCTCGAATACATTCGATACAAATTAGCCGCAAACAATCCTGCTTCATCTCCGCCTGTACCTGCCCTTATCTCAATAATTACATTCTTAGCATCATTGGGATCTGAAGGAACTAATGCTAATTTTAATTCACTTTCTATTTCCTGTTTTTTAATCTCCAATTCTTCTTTCTCTTCTTTGACCATTATAAGTAAGTCCGCATCATTTTCTGTGCGAAGCATAGAGCCAATATCGTTCAAGGTATCTATAATAGTTCTGTATTTTTTCGCCAATTCTACTACCAGTCGCATGCCAGATTGTTCTTTGGCATATTGCTGAACTTTTGTATGATCAATAACAATTTCTGGATCTGAAAGCAATCTGTTCAATTCTTCATATTTTTCTTCTAAGGAAAATAATCTATCTAGCATAAAAAATTCACTTTTAATTTATTTATCATTGGAAAACTATATAGTAACTTGCAATAACTCTTAATTCCAACACAAAAGGAAGTAAAATGAAAATAACTTCAATAGAATTTCTAATACTAGACCAAAAATTTCCATTCATACTAATTCATACTGATCAAGGCATAACTGGAATAGGAGAATGTTTTCGTAGACAGCCCGGTATAACAAAAGAGGTGGTTGAGAAATTATTGGCCCCAGTATTAATAGGAAAGGACCCTTTAGAGATAAATGTTCGATTTAATGAAATGGTAATGGCCGGAAATGCATTTGAAATAGGAGGAGCGATCTGGATTGGCATTGCCGGGTTAGATATTGCACTTTGGGATATAAAAGGAAAATATCTTGGATTGCCTATTTACGCATTATTAGGTGGAAAAATTCGAGATTACATTCCAGTATACGCAAGTTCAATGAAAAGAACTCTTACTCCATTAGAAGAAGCAAGAAGAGCTGTATCCTTAGTTGAACAAGGATATAAAGCATATAAACTTCACAGTGCAGTGCCCGGACAAATTGATGACTCTTCGGACCAAACAATTGATACAGTTACAGAAGTCAGAAAAGCTGTAGGAGATAATATTGATATATTAGTCGATGTTAATGGCGCCTATTCTGTACATCACAGTATCGAAATAGGAAAACAATTAGAAAATCTAGGCGTGTTTCATTTTGAAGAACCTAGGCCACACTATGATTTAGATGGTCTTTCAAAAGTAGCGGATGCTTTAAGTATTCCTATTGCATCAGGTGAAATGATATATACCATTTATGAGTACAAAGAATTAATAACTAAGGGTAAAGTAGATATCATTCAACCTGATGTGGTCAAAACTCCTGGATTCACAACACTAGTAAAAATTGCGAATCTAGCGGAGTCATTTGGGATTCCCATTACCTGCCACAATACACAGCCAACTATAAGCACAGTAGCTCATGCTCATTTTGCAGCGGCGACAGCCGGGGTTCCATATGCTCAAGAATACAACATAGAACATATTTCCATACGAGATGATTATCCAATTCTTACAAATCCATTAGAAATAACGAATGGATTACTTAAAGTTCCAGATGGTCCAGGTTTAGGCGTTGAATTAAACATGAAAATAATTGATAAATTAAGATAATGTAAATATTTTAATATATAATGCAATTAATTATATGAATAATGCAATTAAATAGGATTACAATTGAATGGTACGTGGTAAAAAAAACCCTGAACAACAGATAGCGGCATACATTCTATACAGTAAGGGAGAAAAATTATCACCGATCCACCTTACGCTTAAAAGCAAGTTTAAAGAAACAGCTCCAAGCCTTAGAAGTGTTGCAGGATGGATCGCTGAATTCAAACTTTTACCGGACAATCTTGCGAAAGAAGATAAAAATTTTGAATGGCATAAAAGTCAAGAGTACCCTATTCCGTGGGAAGCTTCTCAAACTATCACACAATTAATAGACAAAAAATCTCCCATATCCGTAAGGTCTGTTAAATGGCTATGGCGAGTAAGTCAATCAAATAAAAATTTAACCTCACAAGAAATCATAAAGATTGCGGAAAACTATTCAAAAAGAGAGATAATATGCCTATTAAACAATAAAAATATCGATTTTAGTGACTTGAACAGCGAACTAGGATATTTTAATAGTCATACTGTTGATAAAAAGACTCTTATATTCAAAAAACTCTGCCGCAATAACAATGAAATAAAAAGCAATAATCTTTGGGATGAAAAATAAATTTAATCTTAAAATGCATTATATCAACCAATTAATGCATAATATAACCTTATTAATGCAATAATAGCACAACATTGACATTAATTTTAATAGCCTATTGCTGCCCCATCTTTTCGCGGCTCAGATCCGGCAACTAGTACACCTGTTTCTTCGTTTCTGCTAATAACTTGAGCCCCTCCAAACATAATTCGGTCGTATCCTTTTATTACTTCTATATTATGGCCTCGATTTTTCAAATCCGACAAAGTATTAGGGTCAATACCTTCTTCGACTCTTACGGCTCCCGTATCTTTGACATCTACACTAAAGCGAAGTTCATCTAGCGCCTGCTGTGAATCCATTTCAAAATCCACCATATTAGAAATTACCTGTAAATGCCCTTGCGGTTGCTGAAATCCCGCCATAACACCAAAACTAAGCCACATATTATCGCCTCTAGTCGCCATACCTGGAATTATAGTTTGATATGGTCTTTTACCACTCTGTATATAGTTAGGGTGATGTGAATCTAGCGAAAATAAGGCCCCTCTATTTTGAAGGGCAATACCAGTACCCGGAACAACTAGCCCAGTCCCAAAGCCGCTATAAAGGCTATTAATAAAAGAACAAGCATTTCCGTTACCGTCAACAACAGTTAAATAAACAGTGTCCGCATTCGCAATAGGATCGCCGTATAATACATTTTGTAACGCCTGAGAAGCATTGATTTGGTTACGTCGTTTATCTGCATACGCTTTAGATAACAGCGCCTCTATCGGCACATTGGTAACTCGTGGGTCTGCCACATATTGAAGTGAATCTGAATAAGCAAGTTTCATAGATTCTATGAGATAATGATACCTATCAGGAGACTGAGACCCCATAGCTGAAATATCATATCCTTCAGCTATATTAAGAGCCATTAAAGCCGCTATTCCTGATCCATTTGGAGGGCATTCCCATACCGTGACACCTCTATAATCTGTACTAATTGGCTCATCCCAGACCGACTGATGATTAAATAAGTCCTGTTCAGTAATCCATCCACCTTCTTCTTGCACAAAATTGGCAATTTTTTTTGCTATATCTCCTTGATAAAAAGCATTTCTACCTCCTTCCGCTATCTCTCTCAGGGATTTGGCAAGAGTAGGTAATTTAATTAATTCGCCATGACGAGGCGCCCTGCCATTCAATAACATTTCAGCACCTGAAGGTCTTTGTTTCAGTTTAGGTTCTAATTTGGACCAAAAATGTGATATGACATCCGATACTCCGAATCCATTTTCCGCATACTCTATAGCAGGCTGAAGCACTTCACTTAAACTCATAGTTCCGTGAGCATTTAAGCATTGTTGCCACCCATCAACGGTGCCAGGCACACTTACAGCAAGTCCTGCATCCGGTCCGTTATTAGGTATCGCATCATACCCCTTATTAATGACATCTTGGGCATTTGCCCCTGATGCCGATTTTCCACTACCATTTATTGCAGTAACTTTCTTAGTGTCCGCCATCCAGATCAAAGCAAACATATCTCCCCCAATCCCAGTAGACATAGGTTCTAATACATTTAGAGCAGCCGCTGTAGCAACTGCAGCATCAACCGCATTACCTCCATTTTCAAGAATTCTTATTCCTACTTGTGCTGCCAATGGTTGACTAGTAGCAACCGCTCCATTAAGAGCAACAACCGGTGATCTACGAGAATTAAAATAAGACACTACTTGGCCCCCTTTCATTCAATTGTTTTAAACACCCATGAATTACACGGATTATACACTCGGAGAAGTTAATTAAATTGCCCGCGAATAAAATACCAACTCCACATCCAATACATCCTATCGGTAAGTTTTATATTTTTAAGCCTATTGATAATTAAATGGCTGTGTATCACAAAATCGCCTTATGCATTGAAATCATCTACGTCAGTGATCCAGATCCTTGGCCATAGTCACGAGGATTCCATCTATCTTGCTCCGTCATTCCCAAAAAGTCGGATACAGTACTATTAAAAAAGGCGGGGTCTTCTAAATTTATAGCATGTCCTGATCTAGGAAACACTATCAAACCGGAAGTAATAATATGTTTTTTCATAAACAAGGATGGATTTATGCATGGGTCATCTTCATCGCCCGTCATAATTAATACCGGGATTGTAACTGAATTAAATTTATCTTTAAGTTCAAAAATTGGCGGTCTTTTAGATAAAACACCTTCAAATGTATTAGCAGATCCAATTGAAGAATGTTCCATAAATTGCGTCTTAAACAAGTTATATGCTTTCGGAGATTTTTTTTGCAACTGTACTCTCGCTGGACCAGAAACATAATTTTCCATAAACCCCATTCCTTCTTTCCTCATCCCTTCTGCCATACTTATAATCCTCTTTCGAAAAACTTCAGGATCATCGGATCCTGTGCCTGTACCTGCAGCAACTATCGAGGAAGCCATGTTTGGATAAGTAAGTCCGAAATTGATTGCTACGTTACCTCCCATTGATAATCCAACTATGTGAGCTTTCTCAATACTTAAAAAATCCATCAGACCTTTTAAATCTTTCACTGACTGCTCTTGGCTATATGCTGAAACTTCTGAAGGCACCTCGGATGGAAAATAACCTCTCGCCGAATAAGTAATAACGTTGTACTTCCGGCTAAAGTAGCCCACCTGCAAATCCCATGAACGATAATCGCCGGCAAACTCATGACAAAAAATAATCGGATAACCGACTCCATTAGTTTCATAAAACAATTTTATTCCATTTATATCAGCTGATGGCATTTTTATCCTACTCTTTATACGTTTATTGAATCTGATTTAAGGGTGCTCCTGTCGCTAGTATACCCATATCAGTACTCCCCATACAACGCATGTTATTAACAAAGGTGATTATTTTTCTGGCAGTTCATTATTTGAAAATGGATTCAAATCCTATACATTAATTATTAAGAAGACAGAACACGATAACACTAGCCTCAATATACAAAAGGTTTTCCGTATTCCATGTTTATGCGTTTTGTAATGCATTTGTAACTACAGCTTGAGGAGGGGTCAAATCTTTATGAACAGGAATTACTTTTTCACCTATTAACCTTATTGATCGCATTAATTTATCATGCTCGATTCCACCCCACATCATCCAAAGGCTTATGTTAGTAACACCTACATCATTGGCTTTTTTAAACTTTTCGATTAAATAATCTGGATCCCCTAAATAAGTTCGTTCCAAAAAAAGTTTGTCCCTCATTTCACCTTCATAAGGTATCGCTTGTACTTTTCCGTTCACAACCTTCTTGTCAGCCAAAGCTTTCCGCGCTCGTATCTGCCATTTTATATAAGGAATCTGCTCAATAGCCTCTTCCATAGTGGGAGCACAATGTGTCATGCACTGTAATGCCATTCCGAGATTATCTACAGATTTACCAGCTTCCGCTACAAAGCGCACATAATTGCCAAATTGCTTTGTAACAGCCTCCAATCCCATCATGCTGGACGTCAATGGTAAAATGTCTTTTGTTGCAGCAAGTTTCATTGAACCTTCAGAAGAACCTGCCAACCATAAAGGCGGGTGAGGTTTTTGATAAGGTTTCGGAAAAACGGTTATCGGTTCTTTCACCGTTATATAATTGCCATGATAGGTCCAATCTTCATGCTCTCGCCAAGCTTTCATCATAACTTCAAGCCCTTCTTGAAATCGGGGACGCGATTCCATTAACTCAATACCAAAACCACCCATTTCATACGGTTGATAACCTCTTCCGACACCACAAAAAATACGTCCATTTGTGAGATGGTCTAATACAGCAATCTCCTCTGCAGCTCTAAGTGGTTGCCATTCAGGAAGAATAATAGCGGCAGTACCGATTTTTTAATCTTTCTGTGTTTTCTGCTATCTTCAATGCCTGCAACAACGGTGCCGGCGAAAATCCATAATTAGAAAAGTGATGCTCTGCTATTAAAACATAATCAAATCCTAGTTTTTCAGATAATTGTATTTGTTCCAGACCTTCAGAAAAAATATCCCCATATTCACGTAATTCCGGATTGGGCCACTCATAAAATAAACCGAATTTCAACTTTATTGCACTCCTCTAATTCAATCTTATAACTTATAAAAAATAGATGGTGGAGCTGGAAAGGATCGAACTCCCTGCCTCTTCAATACCATGAGGAATTATAGAAATATCTATCTTTTCTCTCCACTCGGAACCTATCTGATACACATATTGAAGGAAACATGTCATTTTTAAAAGGATTCGTACTTAGAAATGCCTGTCAGTTGTGGACAATTATACATAATGACTGACAAAAACTCGGTAGCCAATTGCTTCTTAATCATTAGGTGTTAGAAAAACGGTCATTTAGCTACGGAATCAGGAATTTGAGTGCCTTTTCGGCTTGGTACATCACCTACCATATTTTTCTAGAACTCATAGTTCGGGTTAATTTCTAGAGCCTTTGAAAAGTCTTGGATTGCTTTATCGTCTTCTTCTATACCCTCGTAACAGTGTCCTCGGCTGTAGTATACGGATGCATTTGTTGGGTCAAGTTCGATTGCTTTAGAAAAGTCTTGGATTGCTTTGCTGTAGTATACGGATGCATTTGTTGGGTCAAGTTCGATTGCTTTAGAAAAGTCTTGGATTGCTTTATCGTATTCTTCTATATTCTTGTAACAGTCACCTCGCATGTCGTATACGTATGCATTGTCTAGCCAAAGTTCGATTGCTTTAGAAAAATCTTGGATTGCTTTATCGTATTCTTCTATATTCTTGTAACAGTCACCTCGGCTGTAGTATACAGATACATTTGGGTAAAGTTCGATTGCTTTAGAAAAGTCTTGGATTGCTTTATCGTATTCTCCTATATTCTTGTAACAGTCACCTCGCATGCAGAAAGCGTCGTATACGGATGCATCTTTTGGGTCAAGTTCGATTGCTTTAGAAAAGTCTTGGATTGCTTTATCGTATTCTTCTATATTCTTGTAACAGTCACCTCGGCTGTAGTATACAGATACATTTGTTGGGTCAAGTTCGATTGCTTTAGAAAAGTCTTGGATTGCTTTATCGTATTCTCCTATATCCAATCTTCGTTCCAAATCGTATGTTCGTTTCAAATTTCGTAAATGTGCTTGGTAGGGCATATTATAAAAACTCCTGAATACGCTTCACTCTTATTTGTTATTTGAAAAATTGTATTCCTTATTAGTAAATAATAAATAGTAGTAGTTATTTATAAAAAGTCGGAAACGGGGAAAAAATTTATAAAAAACGACTACTAAATAATTTTTTATACTAACAAACCCAAACCATAAGGAAAAGATTTATAAAGTACCTAGTAACAGAGTTCGATATTTCTATCAAACGCCACCATTTATTACCTAAACATGTCTATGAAAAGGACATCCAAAAACTCAAGGTCGCAATAGTCAATCATATGACTCATAAAGGTTCAGTGTTTAGAGATCTGATGATTATCGAAACTGCAATCAAAACCGGAATGAAAATGGCAGAACTGGCTAATTTACTCGTCAAACATGTCGATTTTGGATCAGGTTCATTTACTGTAATAGGAGAGAAGGGTGCTAGAGACAGAGTAATTCCTATTAACGGTAATTTAAAAATAACCCTAAAAACACTTTGTTCGGATAAAGAATCTAAGGAGAGAGTATTTAATCTTGCTCCTCAAAGCCTGGGGCTGAAACTAAATGACTGGGCCAAGAAAGCAGATACGCCTATACACACTCATAGCTTCAGGCATTACTTCGCTACCAAACCTTGTAGAGAAGGAAGCGAACATCAGGGTTGTACAGGAGCTCCTAGGGCACTCTAGCCTTGCAACCACTCAGGTCTATTTGTCGGTGACGGCTGACCATTTGTAGGACGCAATCGGACTGCTGGACTAGAAATAGCAAACCAACAATTGAGGCTAGCGGTTGACTAGGCCGCTATTTTCTACGAGTTCAACACTGTGGGAATCGAACACTTTGTTGAATACTTCGAATAAATCTTGATGATTGGATGACCTAAAAGATAAAGGGTAGTATTATTCAATAATTGAGATTTAGCGGTTGCTTATCATAAAGGAGATTTAAATGGCTAAGGGTCAAAATACTAAAAAAGAAGAAAGAAAACCAAAAAAACGTAAGGAAAAAAAGCCTTATGGCGGGAAAGCCTTAGATTCAAAAAAACCCTAAAGACTTTAGGTAAGTTTTCTCATCATCGTCCTTCCCATTGGCGGCGTCGTCAAAAACATAGTATATACTCGCATATAAACTCGGAGCACTGTTTCATTTATAGTAGGTTAATAAACATATGGTTAATTCAAATCTCGACTGGATCGTCAGTTATATTTGGGGAATAGCTGACGATGTGCTTCCAGATCTATATGTCCGTGGAAAATATCGCGACGTCATCCTTCCAATGACTGTCCTTCGACGCCTAGACACTATACTGAAAAAAAACCAACAGACTGTACTCGACTTGAAAGCCTCCCTAGACACAGCCGGAATAGCGGAACAAGACCAGGCTCTTCGAGCGTCGGTAGGGCAAGCCTTCTACAAACCTCAGCCAATGCGCAGTCTCGAGGAGATACGAGCGCCTGACATTTTAGCCTTGGAACAAAAACCCGAAGGCCTGATGGGTGAGATCATTGGAGGGAGCCTCAGATGAGGGAGATTCGTGGTGACGCAAAGAATATCCGTACCCTGCTAGGGGGATCGAAATTCGCCATTGACTACTACCAGCGGGAATACCGCTGGGAGACGAAACAGGTCAATGAACTCCTCGATGACCTTATCGACAAGTTTCTGGAAAGTCACGATGTACGAAATGAACGCAGCGCCGTCGAGCAGTACGGCCACTACTTCCTGGGTTCCATCATCACAAGCGATAAGGAAGGTCAGAAATTCATCATCGATGGTCAGCAGCGTCTTACTACTTTGACACTACTATTGATCCACATCTATCACCAACTCGAAAATGAAGGACAGAAAGGACAGATCGGCGACCTCATCTTTTCCCGGAAGTTCGGCAAGCGCTCTTTCAACCTAGACGTGCCTGAACGCACCGCTTGCATGGATGCGCTCTTTACCGGCACTAGCTACGACAATAGCGGACAGCCAGAATCGACTGTCAATATCCTCAATCGCTTTCAGGATATAGAGGGGCACTTTTCCGACGATCCAACTGGTGATTTAACCGTCGTTGCCCTGCCGTACTTTGCCGACTGGCTGATCGAAAACGTATATTTCGTTGAAATAATCGCCTATTCGGACGCCGACGCCTATACCATATTTGAGACTATGAACGACCGTGGGCTGTCGCTGACTCCCACGGACATGCTCAAGGGTTACCTGCTGGCAAATATCACCGATACCAGCACTCGCAACGAGGCCAGTAATATCTGGCGTAATCGCATTTCTTCTCTCCAGCAAATCGGCAAAGAAGAGGATGCAGACGCCATAAAATCGTGGTTGCGCAGCCAGCACGCCAACACCATTCGCGAACGCAAACGTGGTGCCCAGCCACGCGATTTCGACCTAATCGGCACAGAGTTTCACCGGTGGGTGCGGGATCACGAGAACGGCTTGGGACTTGATAGGAGTAGCAACTTCGGCCGTTTTATACAACAGGACTTCGAATATTACAGTCACTGGTATGAACGCCTCCGCAAAGCTGGTGAGTCGCTGACCGACGGGCTCGAGGTGATCTACTACAACGCCCAAAATAACTTTACGCTCCAGTACCCTGTCCTGCTCGCGCCTCTAGTCCGATCCGACAGCTATGACGAGAGTCTGCGTAAGCTGCGCATCGTCTCATCGTTCATCGACATATTAATCGCACGTCGCGTCTGGAATTGGAAATCCACCAACTACTCCGCGATGCAGTACAATATGTTTCAGTTAGTGATAATGAATATCCGTGGCAAGTCGGCTTCGGAGCTGGCAACCATCCTGACCGAACGCCTCAATACCGACGAAGAGACCTTCGCCAAAAACGATCGCTTCAGTCTGCACGGGATGAATCGTCAGCAGATACACCGGCTGCTAGCCCGCATCACCGAATACATTGAAATCCGCTCCGGCCTCCCGTCACGTTACCTTGAATACATCGGGACTCAAGGCAATGACAGACACGAGGTAGAGCATATCTGGGCCGACCATCCTGAGCGCCACGAGGATGAGTTCGATCACCCCACAGATTTTGCTGAGTACCGCAACCGCATTGGCGGTCTGTTGCTGTTGCCAAAGAGCTTCAATGCAAGCTATGGCGACAAGACCTATGCCGACAAGCGTGAGCATTACTTCGGCCAGAACCTACTCGCAAAGAGCCTCCATGAGAGAGCCTATGCCCACCACCCTGGATTTCGGAGTTTCCTAGAAGATAGCGGGCTACCATTCCGAGCGCATTCTGAGTTCAAGAAGACAGACCTGGATGCCCGCCAGGACCTCTATTGCAAGATTGCTGAGCAGATCTGGAATCCGGAGAACCTTTTGCGGGAGGCGGACGCATGATCTCCGACCTCAAAAACCATACCCCGTGATTGAAGGACTCCGGCGTCGAGTAGCTGGGAGAGGTGCCTGAACATTGGAAGGTGCGCCGGCTGTTTAAGTACACGCCGATTATTTCCAATAACGGAAACCCTTGTAAACACTTTTGTAAACAGGGAAGAAAGTCAGTCTATTAACAAAATCAACAAGACTAGTGAAACTGTGACTAATACTGATAGGTGGTGGAGCTGGGGAGGATCGAACTCCCTACCTCTTCAATGCCATTGAAGCGCTCTCCCAGATGAGCTACAGCCCCACATAATGATGAACGACTATTATACACCGTTTTTATACCTACAGAAGCTGTATTATTCGATGCCATTTTCCCTTAGGCAATCCGTAAAATGACTTGCACGAAATAGGTTTAGCGGGTAAACCATGCTCCAGAGTAAACACCTCTTTCTGGCGAAGAGGTCATCAAGGAGCTCATCCCCGCAAATACTTTCATGACAGTATCAGAGGCTGCCTCTGCTGACTTACTACTGTCATATATTCCTATGATAGTTATTTCATCTTTGCCAGTCACGGCAACAGCAAACCCTGTCATTCCATCTAACTCAGTTACTAATCCTGATTGCGAGTCTATAAACTTAGTGACCTCTTCCATTTTGCCAGGCTGTAAATTAACTACGGTTTTAGATATTCCTGCCATCTTATCAACTCCTTGTTTTATTTAATATTAAACAGAATTTATTAATATTTATATATTACTGCGACTTAACAGAACATGACGACGATTTGTTGTATGAGGTCTAACTCCAGTACCCCATCTACCTTTTTCAACGGCTGCACTCCACTCATCACTAACTAAAACATCAGGACTTTCAATTTCATATATCGCTGTATGCTTGGGTTGGCCTTCAACGGTTATGTTTTTAATCTCACCACCGATTGACAATTTCAATTCATCTGTTTGAAAACGTGCTATTGAAAGTACCCCCGGTACATCTGAGAGATACGGAACATGTTCCGTATCATATACTTCATTAAAAAGTGACTCTTTATCTTTAGGTATATCCATACTGACTACAAATAGATGTTTAGCACTCATTTTTCCAATCCTCCTTTATTTATTTGTTGGGTATCACAACATTTGAAGAGTACCATTTATTATTATTGATCATACAATGTTTACTAAAAAATGAATGTACCCATTTTTATTACATAATAATCAAATCTATCAATGATACAAAAATATTATGCCAATAATTGAATGTTGTAATAAAAATAGTGGAATACCGATTACAACAAAAATGAAAAATATTACGGTGATGAATAAGTTCAACTATGTCTAATAGTTCTAATAATGAATTGCCAACCTTCTATAAGATATTTCTTGGAATTAGTCAGGCAACAATAGAATCTATAGGCAGTCTCACGTATGTTGAAATTTGGAAAAAACGATTGATGTCTGTAGTTTGGAGCGGATTATCTGCAAAGCTAATAAGATATTAACCTTTTGGGTTTAGTTAAACCCAAAAACAAAAACGAATGAACTGGGCTAAATAAATCACAGGAAGAACTCCTGAAAAATATAAAGATACGTCTAAAACATATCTCCGTATTGTGAAAAAGAAACAAGTCTCATCTCTCAATATAATGATGCTAAAGCTAATCGATTATCCAATAAAGTCAGAAATTCTTTCATTTATGTTCAGACGAATGCGCAATTTATATTTACTACCATGATCTATTTCACGACTCAAACCTGTTTCAATGAACAAATAATCAATAAAGCATCTTGAGTATCATTGCAGACAGGTAGATAATTATCAAAAAATATATATATGCTTGTTTACAGGAGTTAGTTTCTAGGCTATGTCAGGAACATTTGCAAATTTAAGAGTTATAGATTTAAGTGAAAATACTGCTGGGGATTATACTGGGCTACTCCTATGTGATATGGGTGCCGAAGTAATTAAGATCATTCCTACTAATACACCGTCTTCCATAATAGAAAACGACAGCCGTTTTTTTAATCGCGGTAAGAAAAGCGTTACCTTAAATATGGATTCAAAAAACGGAATTGAAAGCTTACATGCTTTAATAGCATCCGCTGATATCGTAATCTCGACCAAACTAATAGCAGAAGCCACTAAATTAAAATTAAATTATGAAGATATTGCTGCTCTCAATGAATCACTGATTTATTGTTCGATCCCCCCATATGGTGACACTGGCCCAATGGCCAATATACCGGGTGATGATGGAACTATTGGAACCTATACGGGGGTACATGAAGGGCAAGGCGGCGAAACCGGAACCCCTCAATATGTACAGGTTCCTTTGGTAAGTTACGGAACGGCTTTCACTGCATCCCTTGCAATAGCAGCTGCATTACTAGAAAGAGAATCGAGCGGACAAGGACAAAAAGTTGAAGTTTCAATGTATGCAGGGTCTGCAGCCATGCAAGCAACTAGCTTCATAGATGGAGAGGAGGTTACGAAACGTATTCGAGTTGGAGGAGGAAAAAGAGGATTACCTGTTTACAGGCTATTCGAATGTAATGATTCATGGCTGTTTATGGCATGTGGGAATAATGTTTTTTGGAATAAATTGTGCATAGCCTTAGAACTATATGATCTTTTGGATGATGAACGTTTTGCCAATGCACCTTGGGGTATACCAATGGAACATTGGGATGAACTGTCAGATCTAATAGAACCAAAATTCGCGTCTAATACCCGAGAATATTGGTTAAAGTTACTCACTGAAAACGATATTCCTTGCGGACCTGCAGAAACAAGAAAATGGTTTGAAACGCATCCTCAGGTTATTCACAATCAGATGTTATTAGATATAAATGATCCAATACTCGGACAAACTAGGCAACCAGCACCCCCAATCAGATTTACAGAATCTAACTCTAATGCACAAGGTGCGGCCCCACTACCCGGTGACGATAATAACATCTTAAAAACGTTGATTCCTAAATCAACTTCAATTAAAAAAACAATGAACCCTCTCTCGCATCCCTTAGAAGGTATTAAGGTCGTAGATCTAACTGGATACATTGCAGGAGCATACGGTACTACAATGCTCGCAGATTTAGGCGCAGACGTCCTAAAGGTAGAATCTTTTGCAGGTGATGGATTTCGACAAAATGGAGCTGCTTTTCAAGGTTGGAACCAAGGTAAACGAGGCGCCATAATTAATCTTAAACACCCTGAAGGAATGGAAATATTTCACCAGTTAGTCCGAGATGCTGATGTGGTAACTGAAAATTTCAGAGGGGGAATTGCTGAAAAATTATCTGTAGACTATAAAAGTTTGCGCAAAATCAACTCAAACATAATTTACTCAACTGTAAACGGGTATGGCTTAACCGGTCCATACAGTAACTACCCTGCTTTTGACCCATTAATCCAAGCACAAGGTGGATTAATGAGAGATCAAGGAGGTGACGGCGCACCTATATTCCTCCGACTAGCTGCATCAGATTATTCATCTGCAATTTTATCAGCATACGGAATTGTAGCTGCATTGTATTATCGAAAACTACATAATATTGGCCAACATGTCGAAATATCATTGGTTAATTCAGCATTTGCATATCAAGCAGCAGAATACTTTTCATACCCTAATAAGCCTCTTCAAAAACGCGTAGGTACTGTTGGTAAGTCTGCCGATTATAGGCTGTATCAGACAAAAAATGGCTGGGTTTTCATATCTTGCAAGCAATCTTCTGAGTGGTTAAAACTTTGCGATGCTATAAATCGCCCAGACTTACAACAATATGAAAATATTGGAAAAAGACAAAATGAAGATTCTTACTTAAATAATGTATTAGAACAAATATTTATGCAAAAAGAATTAAATGAATGGTTAAATATTCTTAGAAAAACAAAGGTTATGTGTGCCCCAAACCAAAGTATTACAGGTCTACACGATGACCCCCAAGCTCAAGCTATAGGGATCACAACAGAAACAAACACTTTCAATCTTGGAAACATACGGCTACAAGGATTACCTTTTAAATTTTCAAGAACGCCTGGTAAGTTAGATTTACCAGCACCTGCGCATGGAGAGCACACTGATCAAGTTCTCTCTGAATTAGGATTCGCAAGCATCAAGATCAAAGATTTGCGGAATCGTGGAATAATTGGCTAATCTCGTAAATAAAATCAACAAAATATGAAATCTTATAAATATATAAATTACAAAACCATAAAACATATCGCTATATTAACTCTTAACCGCCCTGAAGTGATGAATGCTTTAAACAGAGAAATAACATTAGAAATACATGAAATTTTAGAGCAATTACCTTCCTTTTTTCCTGAAATTCGCGTTTTAATAATTACTGGTTCTGGCAAAGGCTTTTGTTCAGGTGCCGACTTATCTAGAATGGCAACTATCGGTTCAGAAAATCGTAAAAGTAATCAAGCCAGTAATATTAAGCGAATACAAGAATTAGCCCCGGCTATAAGAAATATCCCTCAGCCTGTTATATCTGCTGTTAACGGGCCTGCTGTAGGGGCTGGGTTATCAATCGCACTAGCTAGCGATATAAGAATAGCCTCAGACAAAGCCTCGTTTTCAGCTATTTTTGTAAAAAGAGGATTAGTTCCAGATACAGCCGCATCAGCAACCTTAAATTCTATTGCCGGACATTCAGTAGCAGCAGAAATGGCTCTCACTGGCAACAGCTATGATGCAATCTGGGCACTGTCAAAAGGTTTAATAAGCGATATAGTACCTGCCAAAAATTTGATTGATGAAACTGTTAATATGGCTCAAAACATAGCCGGTAACCCTCCGTTAGCTGTTAGGCAAACTAAAAAGTTATTAAGATATAGCATGCCAGATTGGGCAGATATTATAGCTGAAGAAGACGACTCCGGTGATATGTTATATGACACAAAAGACAAAAAAGAATCAGTACAAGCCTTTTTAGAAAAACGCACACCTAATTACACAGGAAAATAAAAGAAACCCCCGGAAAACATTAGTATTGTTATCCGAGGGAATTCCCTCTGCCGCTTCACTTTAAAAAGTAGCGACCACTCTACAATAGATCTTTTGTTCTAATAAGTCAATGTTTATTATGTAGCTGAATGTATATTTTTGTACTTAAAAATTGGCTCAACTTGCTGTCATAATAAAAATAAACAATATCAATTATATGTATAATCAGTTCTATACTAGAAATTATTTACAATCTTATGCTCATGAAACCAAATATATATAAGAAGTATGTTGAGTTAGCTTTAACGATTAAAGAATCCCGTAATGCTAAGTATTTGTCACAAAGGAAATTATCCTCAAAACTTGATATGAGTAATAGTTACATAACCCACGTTGAAAACGGAAATGTCCAGCCTTCGTTAAATGTTTTAAAAAAGATTTCTAGTATATTAGAAATACCTTACGTTAAATTAGCTTTCTTGGCTAAATATATTGATAATGAAACTTACAATAAATCTTTATCAGCAAACTACAACCCTAGGCTACTTCACATCAGTGATTTAAATGACAGAGAGTGGGCAACAGTTGAAAACTTCATTGAATTTGTAAAATCCCAACGTACCGATTAGTCTAGCTATTATTTGATCAAACTAATCAAGTAGTAAATAAAACAGGATTCCTCATCTCGGGTGCAATTTGTTGTTCTGATAATTCTATTGCCTCTTTTTTATAAATCTGAATCCTGTGATTCCCAAAATCTGTAATGAAAAGTTTGAACTCATTGTCTATCTTTACCATCATTGGAGCGTCAAGACGTTGTGTTTTTTCAAAATCTGCCATGGACCTCAATCTCAAAGTAACCGAATTAGCCAAAATATATTGTTGACCAGATTTAGATAAAGTAGCATTGCCATGAAAACTCTGAATATATTTAAAGTTTTTGTTTAACAATTGAACTCTGTCATTATCCGAATCACAAACATAAATATCCCCATGATTATCAACTGCTACAGATGTAGGCCTAGAAAATTCTCCTTTACCTGTTCCTGATGATCCAATTATTGCGACAAATTCACCTTTATCAGTGAATTTTTGAATTCTGTCATTTTTCCAATCGGAAACATATATGTACCCTAACTGGTCTATCGTTATCCCCCAGGGCATATTAAATTGCCCGCTTTCAGTACCAAATTCACCAATACTTTGTATGAATTCTCCGTCGCGAGTAAGACGTTGCACCCTGTTATTCATAGTATCCGAAATCAAAATATTCCCGTCCAAATCGAACACCATGCTTGAAGGTCTATCTAATTGCCCCTCCGAACTCCCTTGCTCTCCCCATGATTGTAAATGATTGCCATCTTTATCCATTACAACGACTTTATGCCCAGCTTCATCACTTACATATAAATTCTCTTGTTCATCAACTAAAAGACCGGCAGGCCATTGAAAAAGGTCCGTTCCGCCCCTGACGCCCAAATTTTCATCTTCCCAATTAATCACTCTAACTTCAGTACCTAGGCCACCTCTAGTTAAAACATAAACATTTTCCTTGCCAAATCCTATATCTATCGGGTTAGAAGTTACTCTCCTTTGCCCAAGGGTCATATAATAAGGAAACCCTGACCGAAGTAGATCGTATGGGGCTGTGGTCATAGCTATTAAATCTCCTACTTAATTAATTTTAAACGGGTGTAGTTGTTCATAATTACCATGAACTATGGGAGAGGCCTCTAAACCTAACCATTGCTCTAGAACGGTCCCATAGATGCCTCTATAATCAATAGTATGTTCTAAATCTTCTCCTTTTGCCCATTTATCAGGCTCCAAGGAAGGATATTCAGAATATAAACCACCTGAAATCGGCTTACCTACTAAGTAGGCTCCTCCACCTGATCCGTGGTCTGTACCTGAACCATTATCCCATATACGCCTCCCAAATTCGGAAAAAATCAACATGATCACATTATCATCAGAATCATGTTCTTCAAGGTCAGCAAAAAAATCATTTACCGCTCTTGATAGATCTCTGAAAAGCCCTGGTTGAGTCGGCAACTGATTCGCATGAGTATCGTATCCACCCTGTTGAGTGTAAAAAATCCTTGTGCCCAAGTCCGCCGTATGAACACGAGCTACATCTCTCAAAGATTTAGCTATGGCACTATCAGAATATTCTATTGTAGATTCATATTTCTCAGGGGCAACTTTTATAAGATCTGCGCCAGAAATAACATCCTTACCGGTTCTAGACAAATAATCCATCACTGGCCCTGAACCAATTGCCTGACCGTACATATCTTTAAATATTTGTAGCGCTTTATTTCGTTGTGTTTGTGCACTTATTCCGCTCATCAATCCATATTCATCAAGATTGGAAACACTTGTAACAGGAACTCCTGCTTTAGACATAGCTCTAGGCAATCCGACCCCGAAATTGACACCTGTTAAAGGATTTTCCTTGTTTGGATCCAACTGTTCAATAACTGATCCCAACCATCCAACCGTAGATACTTCAAAAGGAGTGCATGTATGCCATATATCCATTCCACGAAAATGGCTTCTATTAGAATCAGGGTATCCAATACCTTGAACAACAGCTACCATCCCTTTGTCATATAATTCTTTAAACGGACCCATTTCAGGATGCCATCCTAAGGTACTATCTAAAGGCAACACTTCATCTGCTGATATATTTAAAAACTTGCGATTATCATAATACCTAGCATTATTATATGGCACCAAAGTATTCATAAAATCATTTCCGCCAGATAGTTGTACCACTACAAATACGGGATCTTTTTTAGTTACAGTTGTCATTTTTATTTTCCTCAACAGTTAAAAATTTATGGGATATTTATATTAAGCAAATTGGTATTCTCTAGTAGAAACTATCAACTGAATCATTCTAGCTACAAGTTCTACGTTTTCTGATCTAGATTCCTCGGTACTTAAATCAATATCACCAACAGCATCAGCATAGGATTTTAATGCTTTATAGGCATCATCTCCTAATTCAATTGGCCCAACAATACTCAAACACTTGTCTAGCAGCTGGTTAGCTGGAACCAAATCACCCAATCTATCTAAAATATCCGCCAAACCAGGAACTGAAAAATCGTTGAATTGATTAACCGCAAAATTGACTCTCTCATTCAAAGTGCCCCCATCTATCCATTCATGCCCAGTATGCCAACCCTCCACAGTAGGAGGATTCATTATAGCTTGACCCATTACAGAAGCTGCAGAGTATAGTTTTTCAACTTGCTCGCCAGTTTGGGGAACGATCCCATAGGTACCGGATAATTTCAATGTCCCTGCAACCAATTCTGCAGGATTTTTTATTTTTTTATACATGGATTCTTTAAAAAATCCTGAATTAAAAACAAATCGCATAAGAGGCTTAATCTCGCCACCATTATTCATCAACACTTCTATCATCGCATTTATAGCTTCAGGGTTTTTAGGAGGTTCAATGCTCCATGCTGGAATTTGTGGCTCATCTTCAACAAAAAAATTGTATAGATGTCGGGATATAAACAAAAAAGTGGCCCGTTCTTCACATATGATATCTACAATATCTTCACCATCAAAATTTCCTGTGCGCCCAAGAAATGTTTTTTCACCATTATCATGGTCCTTCTCATCAAAAACAAATGAGGTTTCATAATTACCATATGGGTATAACGGTAATGGTTGCTCAAATGTCCATCCAGTGAATGCTCGAGAAGCATGCTTAATATCATCTTCTGAATAATTACCCACACCCATTGAAAACAATTCCAGTAATTCTCGGCCCCAATTTTCATTTGGTTGATCAGAATGGTTTTCACAATTATCCAACCAGTAATTCATAGCAGGATCTTTACATAAATCAAACAAAACGTTTTTTATGCTAGTTAGTCCATTTTTTCTAAATGTTTCTATTTGGGTAATCTGAGAAGGCGTATGTTCGCTTTTATACCAAGCAGTCGCAAAAACTTGATGCCAAAACAAAGCCATTTTTTCAACCAATGGTTTATTTGTATTTATCATTCTCCAAATCCAATGTCCAGCATGTAACGGGTGTGAATCCGGATAACGAAGTTCCGGATTATATCTCCGTACGTAATCTTCATCTATATCGTCAAATCCGTCAGGATTAAGGAGATTTTCAACAATTTCTTCGTAGCTTTTATTAGATATTTCTTCTAACTCTGATGGAGATGCTCCAAAGCCAGCTCTTCTTAAAAGATGTGCTTTTAGTGCTAAATCATTGATCGACATTTTAAGTTTCCCTCCCTAATATCTTCGGTTTGACCATTGTTGAAATTTCAATGTTAACGTAATTCGTATTCTAGCCAAATCAAAACAAAACAGCAAGATTTAATTTTTATTTTAGTCGAATTTTCCCGATCTATTAGATAAATAATCGACTAATAAATATCGCCCCAATTCGTCAGGCTTCGTATAAAAAGATCGGCCTTTATTTATTTTGGACATTTGATCTAAAAATTCCATTAAAAAATGATTTATTTCTAACATAAATGTGTTTATGGTAATACCTTCTCTAGTGCATTTTTTAACTTCCATCAAAGTATTATCAAGAGTTTGCTTAGTAGGTGGGTGGGCAAAAACAGCTCTTCCATTTTGCATATGCACAGTGGGTTCTCCGTCAGTAACCATTAATACTTGCCTATTAGATACATTTTGTTTAGATAATAATTGCCGCGCCATAATTAAACCATGATGCATATTAGTTCCTGCAACCCAATGATTCCAAGTTGATTCAGGCAAATCTTTCCCTTCAATTAACATTGCATAATCTGAAAACCCTACTACAAATATTTTATCCTTTGGAAATTTAGTTTTAATTAACCAATATAAAGCTAAGGATACTTTCTTAGCTGCTGTGTATGTTCCATACATACCCATAGATCGACTTTGGTCCAGCAAAAGAACAGTTGCTGACTGGCTCAAATGTTCATATTCATTAATTTCTAAATCATCTTTATTTAATCTGATCGGCAAACCTGATCCTTGGCGTAAAACAGAATTAAATAACGATTTCTGTAAATTAATGTCGAAGTTGCCTGCGATTTCAAATGGTAAAGTTTGGCCGGTTAAATCTCCCCATTCACCTTTTAAAAATGTATCGTGATTACCTAGGCCATTTTTCTTCATTTGATTAAAGATTTCTTTCATAGCATCCTTAGCTATTTGAGTTACTGCAGAATTACTTAATTTATATCTATCTCTGTTTTTTATTAAAAAGCCAGATTCTTCTAAGGCTGCAACCATTTTAATTATTTGCTGAAGAGATTTTTTAGCATCTTGTCCTACTAATTCTTCAACTGCATCCAAATTTATTTGGCTTAAATCACCTTGCGCAATAGCGTTTTTAAAAGAAGCTCGTAATTGGTCTATTTTGTCTAAGTAAACAAATACATCCAAGGCTTCATTGAAATTGGCTGCTTCATTTTCTACATCACTTCCAAAAGACACGTTTTTATCACTAGTAGTTTTTTGGAGATACTTAAAAGTGTCTTCTATAATCGGAACAGGTATCTTCAAGCTACTAGATTTTGAATATAATTCATTACGTTCATCTAATGTTAAATGAGTAAATACTCGCCCTAAGCCTTCTAGCGAACTCGACCTATTTTCTAGCAGCCGCAACTCCATATCTTTGAGACCTAACACCGGTGTGTCGGTGTCACTATTCACTCCATCTTCGAAAACTTTTTGTAACGCCTCATTTACATTTCCTATCTCTAAAATTTGCTTAGAAAAAACATCAATCGATATATCTCTACTTAAGCCTAGAGATTCAGTGTCATCTTTTTTAAAATACCTATAAGTAGTCAAAGTTTTTATCTTGAATTAGGCACACATGGGGTCATCTGCATCCCATCGATTATATGAAGGGTCTTGCTCCAACGCCAATCTAGTTCTAGTGTCTTTCCATAAATCAGACCAAGCCACTGGATCAGTTAAAATTGCTGACGGATTTTTAGTGCTCCTAACAACAAATCCCGGAAAACTTTCCCTTCCTGTTGGTTCACCGATTGGGTTGTAACGTAAATCTAAACTCCACCTAACATGATTAGACATGTTAGGTAGAGATGCATGTGCCGTTAATTTGTTAATCAATAAAACGCTACCACGTTTCATTGGAACCGGAATTGCCGTATTTGTATTTAATATTTGCTCGGGAATACCCGCACCAGATGTTGGACTAGGGCAATGTTGATATAGGCCAAAATTGTGACTTTGCGGTTTCACCTGTAGGCACCCAGATTCAATAGGAGCATCCCAAACAGGAGTCCATACAGTAAGAATATTACTGTCGTCCGCTGTTTCATTAATAACTCCAGTATCTTGGTGCCATGGAGTCTGGCTTACTAGAGAACCCCAATACTTTTCTCCTGTGATTGGATTAACCGGTAACTGATCCTCCGGTGGCTTAATACGAACATGTTGAACAGGATTAGAATAAATCTCATCTCCCATAATAGATTCCACAACATCTAGTAATGGGTCGTGTGTCAAAATGTCGAAGACTGCAGGACCGTGCCACATTGGAGTGTCATGTTTAATTCCTTTCTGTGGTAAAGAAAAATCAAAATGAGATGAATAAGTTTTTCCTGTTTCCTTAATAATTGCAGTTATTCTTTCACCGAATGGCAAATCGGAATACGACTGTTTCAGTTCCTTTTTTTCAAGTAACTCTACAACTAACGAATCTAAAACATTTGCAAATTCAAGTTCCAATACTTGCATTTTTTCGGACATTCCAGGTAACTTTTCTATTAATAAAAATCCCTCATTGGTAAATCGATCCAACTGGCTCTGTGTGAGTTTTGGCATTTTCCGCTCCCTTACACTGTTAATATTTTTATGTCTAATTAAATTAACAAATATTTGCAAATCCTATTAAATAAATGCTACCGAATTTTATTATAAATGAAAACCATATGCCATATGGGTGTTTTTAACATAAAAATCCCGTTTCCCTAAACCGCCTTTCTTTTAAAAAAACTCAGTCTATTTTTATTAATCTCCTTGAGATCTAAAAGGTGCATCTCTCATTTCTAACGCCGCTTTTAATCCTTGTTCATTAGAAATTCTATTAAACTCTCTAACTATCGGGGATTGATGAGCAACTGCATCAGTCTCTGCTGCAATAACTTGCATCATATTACGGCCCATTAAATCTAAGGCCTTATTTACAATACTTTTATTAGCAGCTAACATCTCCCATGGAGTTTTTGCGATTTGTGTAGCTAATGTCTCGACTGCATCATCTAAATCTACATGGGGTACAGACTTTAAAACTAACCCCATTTCAGCAGCTTGTTTCCCAGAAACAGTTTCTCCTGTCAACATAAACCATTTCGCTATTTGGGGACCAACTAAATACGTCCACATATGAGTAGGAGGGGTTCCCATTGCTCTAACAGGAGGAAATCCTATGTTCGCATCATCAGCAGCAATGATTAAATCACAATGCAATGCCAAATCTGTTCCTCCAGCAATTACATGACCATGTATTCCCGCAATAACAGGCTTACTCAAATCAAAAATAGCGGTCATCATCCGTGCTGTTTTCTGTAATCCGTGCATATCGGAACGAATATTTGCTCTGATAGCTGCACTGGCCTCTCTCTCTTGGTCTGTTTGTGGAGGAGTTACATCATAACCCGCACAAAAAGCTCTTCCTGCACCCCTTAACGTAATCACCCTGATTTCCGGATCATCATCGGCATTTCTTAAGCAATCCATTAGCTCTGAGCGTAACTGCAAATTAAGTGCATTGAGTTTCTCCGGCCTATTCAATATAACTCTAGCAATTCCATCACTGGGTTCATATTTAATATATTCATATGACATTCTCTTAATTCCCCTTATATTTAATAAAATAATAGCAATATTAACATGAAGACATATTAGAATGGTTTAATATTATTTTGGATAAAACAATTGAAAAGAATAATTAAAAAAATTTATGTTTGGCACCCTACGCCCCCTTTCTATTATGGTTGGCTAGTTTTAATTATAGCTGGGTTTGGTGCATTTGCAGCTACAGGTATTTCTCAAACGGTTTTAGGTGGAGTTCAAGATTTCATAATAATTGATATGGAATGGAACAGACAAACTATCGCCTTAACCGCTACTGCCGGGACATGGGCATCTGGTTTTGTAGCAATCGCAATTGGCCGTCTAGTTGATAAGCATGGACCGCGTCTGATTATGCCTATTGCTACTCTAATCGTCGGAATCGGTTCTATATTATTATCCAATTCCAAAACACTTTGGGCATTTGTCACCATATACATCATCATTCGAGCAATAGCAGGGCCAAGCCTTCAAAATTTAATCCCTAGAACTGTGGCTGTAAATTTTTTCAGTAAAAAAAGAAATTTAGCTATGGGAATCACGACTTTTAACAAAATTGCGGGTGAATCCATCAACTTACAAATCATTACTTCTTTAGCTAGTACATTCTCATGGAGAATAGCATATAAAATAGTTGGAGCAATAACTATTCCGTTGTGTATTCCAATATTATTAATAGTAAGGCATAAACCGGAAGACATTAATTTATTGCCGGATGGAAATCTAAATCATAATTCCGAGCAAACAAACAAGCAATTAGACGATAAAATTTGGACAGTAAAAGAAATCCTTAAGTTCCGTTCATTCTGGTTTATTTTATCAGGAGAATTTATTGCAGGAGCATCTACATCTATGATAATTTTCCAAGTCGTACCATATCTCACTGACGCCTATGTTGATACACAAACAGCAATACTGGCATTAACTCTAGGAAACATATTAGGCGGTATTTCAGTGCCAATATGGGGCTATTTGACAGATAAGTTCACGACAAAACGTATTGCTATTTTAATAATCACATTAGCAATAATCCCAACAATATTACTGACTCAATTAGATACTCAAATCTACGGGTTTTGGTTAATGTTAATTTGGACAACTATAACTGGTTCAATTTTAGTACTAGGTAGCATGTTATATGGTACAGTTTTTAGCCGCAAATCATATGGTACAGTTGCTGGTATCACTGGTCCGAGCAGAACTGCAGCCGTCGGACTAGGGCCCACACTTGGGGCTTTGATTATCAGAATATCAAAAAGCTATTCGCCTATTTTTTTCGTAGCTACGATAGGTTATGGATTGGCTTTAGTCTTATTCTCTAGCATTAAATACGAAACGCATCCGAAATGAAATTCCGCATCTTAGCTCGAACTTTTTCAGCTAACTGCGTGGGTTGTCCATCAAACCCGTGTGTCGCACCTGGATAAACATGTAAAGTTGACTTATTCCCCGATGCAAACCATCTAGAATGCATAAATAACGTGTCATCAAGTAACAAATCTAACGTACCGACTGTAAACAGAGCCGGAGGCAAATCATGTAAACCTGCGTACAAAGGAGAAACATCAGGATCAGATCTTTTTGCAGCAGGTACATAATGATCATAAAACCATTGCATAAGTGGTGTATTCAATACCAAAAGACGATCACCCCATAAACGTTGACTAGGAGTCATAGTAAAATCATATACTCCATACGCTAAATTAGCAGCTTTAAAACCAGTGTAATTATGCTTATCTCTCATCCTAATTAGAGTAGAAGCAGACAAATGTCCTCCTGCAGATTCTCCACCAATCACAATATTATCTGTGCCAAATTCCTTCACTGCATTTTCAATAACCCACAAAGCTACCATTTCACAATCATCTTGCGCCGCAGGATATGGATGCTCAGGAGCTAATCTATAATCCACACTAATAACAGCCGCATTACAGTCATCCATAATATCTTTCAGTTTTTGGTCTTGATAATGTGCTCGACCTAAAACCCACCCTCCACCATGAATATGAAGATAAATACCATCTATTTGGCCTTTAGGAATAAATGCTCGAACTGGAATATCACCGTAGTCAGAAGGAATCATGCGTTCTATCCCTTCTTCTAGCAATATCGGCTTTGCATACCTACCCCCCCCCTGCTCCATTTCTAATCTTATATCAACTGGAGACCTTTCATTATTGGCTGGGTATTTTGCCTGCTCTTTTTCCAATTCGTTAATGTATTCTTTCATCTCTTCTTGCATTTCTAATGTGTAAAATGATTCTTCTTGCATATTATTCCTCGTACTTATTGCAATATGATTTGAAAAAGTTAGGGTTGTATATCTAATTAAAACATTTTATAAACGAATATGTCCATTACCAGAAACAATCCATTTATAAGAAGTTAATTCTTTAAGCCCCATAGGTCCTCGAGCATGTATTTTATTAGTACTAATAGCTACTTCAGCTCCTAATCCCAATTGTCCACCATCATTAAAACGTGTAGACGCATTAACTAAAACCACACTAGCGTCGACTTCGTCTAAAAATTTATCCGAGTTTAAATGATTATCTGTAATTATGGCATCTGAGTGACCTGTCCCATATTTTGCTATGTGGGCGATTGCTTCATCCAATGACTTAACTATCTTCACTCCTAATGTTAATCCCAAATGTTCTGTATTCCAATCTTCATTAGTTGCCGGCATTACGTTAATATTTTTCTTAGTTTGTAAAATATTAATCGCCTCAGAATCGCATTTCAGTACCACTTTGTTTTCTGTCAATTTATCGGCCATCATAGGCAAGTATTGTTTTGCGATTTGGCTGTGAATTAATACTGTATCCAAAGCATTGCAAACGTATGGACTTTGAACTTTCGCATTGTCAACAATATTTACCGCCATATTTATTTCTGCAAACTGATCAACATATGTATGGCATACCCCAACTCCTCCGGTAATGGATGGCATCACTGATTTTTTCGAAACCAAGTTTACTAATTCTTGTCCCCCTCTTGGAATCATCAAATCGATATACTCATCCATTTTAAGCATTTTTGAAACTGCCAATCTATTTCTAGTATTAATATATTGAACTGCGTACTCAGGAATACCAATTGCCCCGATAGATTCTTGAATAACACGAGTTAGGATCTTATTTGAACAAAAAGACTCACTGCCTCCTCTTAAAATAACTGCATTTCCGGATTTCAGACATAAAGCAGAAATATCAACAGTAACATTTGGCCTACTTTCATAAATAACTCCGATGACACCCAACGGAACTCTTTTCCTAAGAATATACAAACCATTGGGCATAACCATATCATCTATTATTTCTCCGACGGGATCTGGTAAGGTAGCAACATTGGAGGTATCTAAAGCAATGTTTTGTAATTTTGCTTTGGTTAACCTCAATCTTTCAATAGTTGACTCGGGAAGTTGTTTGCCCAAAGCATTTTTTATATCTCTTTCATTTTCGACGATAATATCGTCTGAGTAATCAATTAACCTATTAGCTATATTTTCTAAAGCTTTACTACGTAAATCACTAGAAATATTGGCGAGTTTACGAGAAGCTAACTTCGCAGTTTTCCCGACATTTTGTATTTCATTCACAGAGCTCTATCCTATATTTATTATTGCTATAACAAAATCATATTATTTCTGTGTATAACTTCATCACCAAAATGATACCCTAAAACATTTTTAATTTTATTAGATTGGACACCTGTTATTTTGTCTATATCAAGTGAATCGTAATTTGAAATACCCATGCCAATCACGTTATTATTTATATCAACTATAGATACAACATCACCTCTTTTAAATTTACCTTCTATATCAATTAGTCCTGCGGGCAAAAGGCTACTTTTATTTTTCAATAATGCCTTCACTGCGCCATCATCAACTATAATTTTAACTTCGTTTATAGACCTGCTAAGCATCCACCTCTTTCGGCTCTCAACATGAGAACCAGAAGATTTAAAAAGTGTGCCAATTTTATCTCCATTTATTAATTTAGTGATAACAGATTCAAAAGTACCGTTCGCGATAATAACGTCAATTCCTGACGCTATTGCTAATTTCGCTGCTTCAATTTTAGTTACCATACCCCCTCGTCCCATAAAATCAATAGATGGTCCTGCTAGTTTATCTATATTTGAATCTAATTCAAAAACTGTTTGAATTAGCTCTGCATCAGAATAAATATTCGGGTCTTTATCATACATCCCGTCTATTCTGCCTAAAATAATCAATAAATCCGCATCTATCATACTTGCTACTAATGCTGACAAATTATCATTGTCCCCAAAAACTTCGCCAGTTAATTCGTCTACAGAAACGACATCATTTTCATTAATTATAGGAACAACCCCGTGTGCCAACAAAGCCAATAATGTATTACGTATATTTAAATATCCAAGGCGATCGTTAACATCACGTTTTGATAACAGGGCTTGTGCCGTAATAATTGAATGGGCTTCAAATGATTTCTCATAAACATTAATCAATCTGCCTTGACCAACGGCAGCTAAAACCTGTCGATCAAGCTCTCCGGCATCATTTACTATGCCTTTCATGGCTGTTCTACCTGCAGCTACTGCTCCGGAAGAAACAAATATCATTTGATATCCAGCTAATTGCAAGTCGGAAATCTGGGATACAAGAGTTTTTATAAAATTCTCATCCAAGTAATCATCTCTAGACGTTATAAGACTTGTACCAACTTTCACTACAATTCGTTTATATTCTCTTTTAATTGATTTATCCATTATTATTTACCTATAAAACAAATCGACCAAAACTTTTATCGTATTTAGCAACTCCATCTATAATAAATCAAACTTAGATAGAAATTGGATTGTATTTATATGAATATTTTTTTTCTTTAATAGTAAAGGCGATTATGCTTGCTATTATTAACGTGAGCCCAGCCACCATGAATGGTATTCTATAAGAACCTGTTAATTGTTGGATTTCCCCGGTTAACAAAACACACAGTGCTCCACCTATTTGGTGATACATATTGGACATCCCATTGAGGGTTCCTAAATTGCGTAAACCGTAAATATCTGCGGTTAAAAGTGATGTCATAGAAACGGTTGGCAACCAAGACATACCTGCCATAACAGCAAACAAAATCATACCCGTTTCACCTCCTACCCCCAACAGCATCAAATATGCTAGAGCTCTTATTGCATAGGCTGATCCTAAAACAAATTTTTGACTAATCCTATGAGACAAATATGCTGCCAACATAACTCCGATAGAATTTAATCCCATCATTCCTCCAAATATAGAAGCCGCAGTAAGAGGTTCTATACCTTCATCAATTGCGAATGGCACAAAATGCACGCTTAATATATTAGTCGTTATTCCACATATTAAATATGCGATTGATAATTGCCAAAATGGAAACGTTTTTAACGCGTCTTTCCAATGAAATGTGAATAGTGGACCCTTAGTGATTAATGTATTGTTATTCGGAACATTTTTGTCGTTTCCTTCATTATTGACAACTTGATTAGGATTGTTTTTTAAAAACACTACAGCCAAAGGACTTGCTATAAACAAAATAAAAACACCCAATATTACAAACGCTGTGCGCCATTGATAAGTCTCAATTAAATATGAAGATAATGGTCCAAATAAAAGAGGCCCGAAGGAACCACCAACCACTGAAATACTAATAGCGAGTGATCTTTTTGCAAAAAACCATTTTGATAAAAGAGTATGCATAGTTACGAATCCAATTCCACTTGATGCAAAGCTGCCAACAAATGCATAAATAAAAACAAAAGATAGAATCGAATTAATAGTACTCATTAATATAATGCTAATTCCCAACAAAATTAACGATAGGCAAATAATAATTTTGCCTCCATATTTATCATTCAAATAACCGACCACAAGAAAAGAAAAAGCCCCAATTAAGATCCCCAAAGAAAGAACTCTGGAAATATTTGCTCGATTCCATCCCAAATCATTTTCAATTGGAACAATAAAAACTCCCATGCTAGTTCGAATTCCAAATCCACACATAATAAGAAAAAAACATAGGGCCAAAATAAGCCAGCCATAATAAAGTTTTTCGGTTTCTTTTTTAGTCTGCAATTAGGGTCCTTTCATTTCAAGTTAGTATTTTAAAAAAACAATTATAAATACAATCAATATTATAGCTCTCGATTCAACTTAAAAATATATGCATTGACTCGTTAGATCTGATCTATGCTAAAGTTGCCGAATTAACAAATATAAATGAGGATTTTTTATGATTGATAGGAAGCTTAATCGTGATTGGGAAAAAGATAATATTTTATATCCTGATCCTGCAATAGAAATTATTGACGAAGAATTTAAAAAATACGTAATTGGAAACGCAGTTATTGATAGAGTTTTTACAGGAAGCCGATGGGCAGAAGGGCCTGCGTGGTTTGGAGATGGAAGATACTTACTTTTTAGTGATATTCCCAATAACAGAATTTTGAAATGGGAAGAGGAAACAGAAAAAGTTAGCGAATTCAGGTCCCCGTCTAACAACGCCAATGGAAATGCACGAGACCTACAGGGTCGTCTTATTACATGTGAACACCTAACACGACGAGTAACTCGTACTGAATACGATGGAAGTATTACGATATTAGCTGATAATTATGAGGGTCTAAAATTGAATTCCCCGAATGACGTCACTATACATAAAGATGGTTCTGTCTGGTTTACTGACCCAGATTATGGCATTTTAGGTGACTATGAAGGTGATAAATCAAAGTCGGAAATATCTCCCGGAGTATACCGAGTGGATTCCATAACCTTAAATATTACTAAAATGGAAACAAATCCAATAATTAAACCGAATGGACTATGTTTTTCACCCGATTATAAATATATATATATAGCTGACTCAGGCGCGCTTAATCCCAAAGTTACTTATATTTATCAAGTAACCAATAATGCCAACTCATTAGAAAACGGCAAAATATTTATAAATACAGGAACCGATGGCACTGATGGTATAAGATGTGATATTGACGGAAATCTATGGTGCTCAGCCCAGCAAGGAACTAATTCAATTTCAGTTTATAACCCCAATGCTAAATTAATCGGTAGAATTTACTTACCTGAAAAACCTTCTAACCTCACTTTTGGGGGGATAAAAAAGAACAGATTATTTATAACGGCAAGTAAATCTGTCTACTCGATTTATGTAGGGGCTAAAGGTTCCTCTCTAAGTTAGTTCAATATTTCAGTGACTTGATGATATTCTTCATCGCTTAATTCCCATTCGCAAGCTAACGCATTTGCAATGACTTGTTCCGGTTTAGTTGCACCAGCAATTACCGAGCTTATGTTTTTATTCCATAAAAGCCAAGCAAATGCTAAATCTAATATCGATTTATCTTTTGTTTTACAAAACGTTGTTAATTCATCTAATATATTGAAATTTTCATCAGACATTATGTCAAATCGGTCGCTTGCTTCAAGCCTAGTTCCTTTTGGAATAGCTTGATCTCTTTTATATTTTCCAGTTAAAAATCCGTTTGCTAAAGGAAAATAAGGCAATATACCTAGATTATATTTGTCACAAAACGGTATTAATTCTTTCTCTACTACCCGTTCTAACATACTATAATGTGGCTGTACGCTTACAAAAGAATTAATACCTAATGATGATGATGTCCATATTGATTCACAAACTTGCCAAGCATTAAAATTCGAACACCCAAAGTACCTGATTTTCCCTAATTTGACCAAATCATCCAAAGTTCTCAAAGTTTCTTCTATTGGGGTAGCATTATCCCACCAATGGATTTGGTACAAATCAATATAATCTGTTCTTAATCGAGCTAAACTTTGATCTACTTGTTCCATAATATGTTTCCTGGAATTTCCCGCTTGATTTGGACCTTCAGAAATTCTCGAGGAAACTTTTGTGGCAATTACGACTTCATGCCTGCAACCTTCTAGAGAACGCCCAATATATTCTTCTGACAAAGTATTTCCATAGCTATTTGAGGTGTCAATTAAATTAATACCCTCATTGATGACTTGCTTTAAAACTAAATCAGTTTGATGAAAGTCTAATCTACCTCCAAAATTATTGGCACCTAATCCAATGACCGAAACGTCCAATCCTGTTTTTCCCAATTTTCTAAATTTCATTATTGATTCCTTCTAAAAAATTAAATAGACAAAACTACTTTAATTATCTCATCTTCATATTGTTCATATTGATCATAAGCTGAATTAACGTCAGAAAATTTTACTTCATGTGTTTTCATTTCACCGGGATTCCACCAACCTCTACTTTTCAATTCAATCATTCTTTGAATATGTGCTATAGGATCTTCGCTGCCTGCTCCTGAAGTTGGAATAATCGTCGGAGCATTTTTTAATAAATATTGTGTATCAATTTCTGTTGTTCTACCTTTTGGGCCTTCTTGAATACCGAAAATAATTACTTTTCCATGTTTGGTTGCCCCTCTTATCGCAGCATTTAAGCCATCAGGAAATCCAGAAGCCTCCACTGAAATATCCGCTAATTTACCCTCTGTAATGTCCGCTAAAACTACATCTACATCTACCTTATAAGGATTTATTGTATGAGTTGCTCCAAATTTTTTACCCCACTCTAGCCTGTAGTCTAAAGGGTCTACTACGATTATTCTTCTAGCTCCTGCTTTAGCTACAATAGAAGTAAAAGATAGACCAATACTACCTTGTCCCATAATAACAACATCCTTACCGAGAATAGTTCCCATTAATTGGCAAGCATAAAGAACTGTACCCGACGGTTGGCATAAAATCCATTCACTGAGATCTCCATAATCTGGCACCAATGCCATCCTATTTTCATCACCAGGATAATATTCTACCAACCCTCCTAGTCCTTCAGGAGTAGGTAAGACAATCACTCTCTGTCCTATCTTAAATTTCTCAGACTTTGTTTCAACAACAATACCTGCACATTCATGGCAAGCTCCTCCCTGTTTCATGGGGTACTCTTCTTCAGAAAAAACTGGCCCATAGGCATGTCGTATATCACTTCCGCAAACAGACCAATTTTCCAGTTTAATTAAACACTGGCCATTATCTATTACAGGAATAGGTATATCTTCAACCTCAATCTTTTTCGGACTTGTAATTCTTGCAGAAAACACAATTTCACTTCCCTTATAACGTTATGTTTAGTTATGATTTGAACATTTCTGTAACACTGTCTGGTTTAGTTAACGAAACATGAAAGAAATCATGTCCGTCGGAGGCTCCATGCCAATGTTTTTCTCCCGCAGGAATGAAAGCGGTGTCACCTTCTTTCATTTGAATCTCCTCTTTTTCATCCGCAACAATGCCGATTCCATGGGTAGCAAACAATATTTGGTCACTAGTATGGGTATGGAAATGATTTTTAGATCCTTCGTAAAATTTTACTATAGCAAAACTATATTGATCAGTTTCCGGATTCCCTACAATAGGTTGTCGAGTTACTTTACCTCCATAAAACAATGGTGCATTAGTAGCATCTTGAGGTAAAATATTTTCTTGTTTAATAACATGCATTTTATATTCTCCTATTTATTTATAATATCAAAACCTGTGTAGGGTCTAAGAACCTCAGGAATTATAACGGAACCGTCTTTTTGTTGATAATTTTCTAATATGGCAATTAAAACCCTCGGCACTGCCAATCCTGAACCATTTAAAGTGTGAACTAACTCAAGTTTTCTTCCTTGTTTAGGTCTATATCTTATTGCAGATCTCCGTGACTGAAAATCAGTACAATTGGAACATGAAGACACTTCTAACCATTCTGTAGATCCGGGACTCCACATTTCAACATCATAAGTTTTTGCAGCGGAAAATCCTAAATCCCCTGCGCACAACTCTAACACTCTGTACGGAATATCAAGATCTACCACTAGACCCTCTATGTCTAACAATAGTAAATTTAATTCATGATATGAATTTTCAGGTTTTACAAACTTATATAATTCCACCTTATCAAATTGATGAACTCTTTTTATTCCTCGAGTGTCCCTACCTGCAGAAAATTTTTCTCTTCTCCAACATGGCGTATGGGAAACAAACTTCATTGGTAAATTACTTTCTTCTATTATCTGATCTCTAAACAATCCCGTCATCGGGGCTTCAGCAGTCGGCACCAAAAAAAGATCGTCTTCCGAATCATGATACATATTCTCTTCGAAATGAGGTAAATGACTAGATCCAGTTACAGTGTCTCTATTAACCATAAATGGTAAATATAGTTCCTCATAATCATTTTCTCTACCATGTTTATTAAGCATCCAATTTATCAATGATCTTTGCAAAATAGCACCCTTGCCCCGCAATACATAAAATCTTGACTGTGCAAGCCTAACACCTCCTTCCAAATCCAATATCCCTAAATCAGTCGCGATTTCCCAATGTGGTCGTGGTTTAAAATCAAATTCTGGAATATTTCCCATTGTTTTGGCAATAATATTTCCAGACTCATTTAAACCAGGAGGAACAGACACATCTGGAATATTTGGAATATTCATAAGCATTTCAGTTAACTGTTCTGAAATAGTTTTAATTTCCTCTTCTAATTGTTTGATCTTAGTCCCAACATCACGCATCTCTTGTAATAATGCAGGGGGTTTTATTTTAGTCTGTCCTAAAGATTTTGATACGGCATTACGATGAGATCTTAAATTATCTGACTTCACAATATTTTCTCTTCTTTGCAAGTCTAATTCTAGCATCTTATTAACAGGATATACTTGTCCTCGTTGTTCTGCAGATTTGCGAATTATATTTTGAGTTGCTCTAATAAGTTCGATGTCAATCAATCAAAAAATCTCCTTAACTATTTAAGTTTTTACTAACATTTTATAAATGATTGCATTTAATTAGAAATAACAATAATCCTATTGTTGATCGCGCTAACAACCATGCCTATAATTAATATACGTTATTAACAAGAGTTAATAATAGTATTTAACAGTCATTCAAGAATATTATGAACATATTTAGGAGAATAATATCGTATTGGTATCTAAAAAGTCCTCCATTAATAAAAAATGCATAGATTATGGATCTCTACGAGTAGGGGCAATTATTTCTGATCGCAAGCATGTTGTTAATATAAATACTGTAAAAAGTTATATAGCGGCTGTTAAGGATATGTCAGCTGGCTTTTTTTTACTAAACCCTCCATATTGCATTCCCCCTATGGCAATATCTGCCTTAAGTATTCGCGGAGCCATACATGATTTGAGCATCCCAGGTGGTACCGTACATTTAAGTCAAGAAATAACTTATTACGAATCTGTACAGGTTGACGATGAATTATCATGTCTAGCGTATTTAAAATCCAATAACGTAAGAAACGAGTGGAGATTTCTGAATATTAGCCTTGAAGTTCGTAAAAGCACTCGTCTAATTATGACTGGTAAAAGTACAATTATGTTACCAAGCCCATGAATGAATATGTAGAGCTAAAATCAGTAATCAAAACTATCGACCTAGATCTTATACATGATTATGCCAAAGCATCTGGTGACTATAATCCTATTCATATCGATAAGGAATTCGGTGAAAATTCCCAGTTCAAAAACAACATAGCGCACGGTATGATGGTAGCCGCTTCTATATCCGAATTCATGGCTCTAAATTTCGGATTAGATTGGTACAAATCAGGTACTATGAAAATTAAATTTAAGGAACCTGTATTTCCAAACGATACAATTATAACGTCAGGAACAATAACAAAAACTACAATAATCAAAAAACAAGAACAAATAGCATGCAAAGTAACTGTAACAAATCAAAATGGCGTAATCGCCATATCTGGCGATACTTCCATATTTAAAAACAAAAATGAATCCGGGATGAATAAACCATGACTCTATCAAAAAAACCAATAATAGCAATTGATGCAATGGGCGGGGATAACGCCCCCCAAGCTCCAATAAATGGTGCAGTGAAAGCCGCCTCAAATGGACAAGCTGATATTTTATTAGTCGGAAACCCTAATGATATAAAAAATGAGTTAGAGCAATATGATATTGAAAATCTACCAATTACAATAATTCCGTCAGAAGGAAAAATTGAAGATAACGAATCTCCTGCGATAGCTTTAAGACATAAACCTCAATCTTCAATTTCAGTCGCTACTAATTTAGTGAAGTCCGGCGATGCCGATGGGGTTATTTCAATGGGATCAAGCGGAGCAACAATGGCCGCTGCAGTAATAATACTAGGAACTGTTGATGGTATTGACAGGCCCGCGATAGGTGGTCCAATAATTTCTTCAGCCCCTAATCAAATAATAATAGATCTGGGATCTAATATTGATACTAAACCAAATACTCTAGTTGGGTTTGGTGTATTGGGATCAATTTTTAGTCAATCACTTTTGGGAATTACATCTCCAAAAATTGGCCTGTTAAGCATAGGGTCAGAAGAAGGTAAGGGTAATACACAAGTTAAAGAAGCTGCTAATTTATTCAATAAAAGTGGCCTTAATTTTATAGGAAATGTTGAGGGAAATGATTTAATCACGGGAAAAGCTGACATTGTAGTTTGCGATGGATTTATAGGTAACATAATATTAAAATTAGTAGAAGGACTTGGAAAAAGCTATATTTCACAACTCAAATCGATGTTAGAAAAACATATACCTCAAAAACAATTGGAAATCATACTTGAAACTCTTTATAGTCAAAACAACATAACCAACGCTAGGGGTGGAGGACCCATATTAGGAGTCAACGGCATTAGTATAATAGGCCACGGCAATGCGTCTGCTAATACTTTTGAAAGCGCTGTAAACTTATGCATAATGTGTTTAGATACTCATCTCGTCAAAACGATGAATACAAAAATACCTCAAATTATGGCTAATCTTTTAATTTAATATATTTATATCAGGAGTTAATTTGTCGGAATCAGAATTAAATGGGAAATTCGCATTGGTAACAGGAGCAGCAAAAGGTATAGGAAAAGCTTCGGCTATCAAATTAGCTCAAATGGGTGCAAATATTATAATAAATTACCGTTCTTCAGAAAAAGAAGCCCAACTATTAGTGTCCCAAATCAAATCATACGGTAAAGATGCTTTTGCAATTCAATGTGATGTTGGCAATTTACTGGACGTCAATTCAATGATGTCTACCATTAAAAATGAATGTGGAAAAATTGATATTCTAATAAACAATGCGGGAATCATTGATGATGCTTTACTACTAAGAATGTCTGATGAAGCGTGGGAACGCGTTATTGATACAAATCTCAATGGTACATTCTATTGTACAAGAGCCGCACTAAAATTAATGATTAAAGAAAAATGGGGAAGAATCATAAATGTTGGATCCGTTGTAGGACTTAGAGGAAATCTCGGACAAACCAATTATTCGGCATCTAAAGCAGCAATAAATGGCTTCACTTTTGCATTAGCCAAAGAAGTAGCAACGCGCAACATTACAGTGAACACAATAACACCAGGATATATTAATACCGATACTGTAGATGTTTTAAGCGATAAACAAAAGGAAGCAATTATGGGATTTATTCCTATGAAAAGATTTGGGCAAGTAGCAGATATAGCTGAAATGATTGGTTATTTATCAAGCAATAAAGCTAGCTATATAACAGGACAAATAATTAGTATTGATGGCGGTATGGCAATATAGTGATGAAATATGATTTTTCAAATAAAGTTGCATTAGTAACCGGAGGCTCTCGCGGTATTGGTAAAAATATTGCTATGGAATTTGCTAAACACGGCGCTGATGTAGCTTTCAACTATCTCAAAAATCATAAAGCTGCGACTGAGACCCAAAAGGAAATACACGATTTAGGAGTAAAATGCTTCAAATTAAAGTCACATTTAGGAAATGAGGACAAAATAATCGAATTATTTCAACAGGTTAAAAAAGAATTCGGTAAAATCGACTTCTTAATAAATAATGCCGCCTCAGGGGTACAACGTAAAGCCACAGAATTAGAATCTAAGCATTGGGACTGGGCTATGAACATAAATGCCAAAGCGCCTTGGTTATGTTCAGTTGAAGCGGCAAAACTTATGCCACCCGGCAGTAGTATTATAAACATAACGTCTGAAGGGTCTAGAAAAGTACTGCCCTATTATTTGTCTGTTGGAACATCAAAAGCAGCCCTAGAATCATTAACAAGATATTTAGCAGTTGAATTATCCGATAAAGGAATTAATGTTAATGCTGTTTCAGGTGGCTTTGTCGAAACAGGAGCTCTTGATAGCTTCATAAATAAGGTGAGCATGAAAATCGCCGGTAAAAAGACTTTAGCTAATCGAATGGTCACAACTCAGGACATTGCAAATATAACCCTCTTTCTATGCACAAAAAATGCTGAAATGATTAAAGGGCAAATTATTATTGTTGACGGTGGAGTAACGCTTCAGGCTAATTTATAAATCAATATCATTCATAAACTTGAACTGTGTAATCATCATATGATAACTCTACTCCCGGTTTTGAATATATATTTTTAACATATCCTATTCCCTGATGGCTATATACAGATGTAATAATTCCAACTTTTTTGCCGTCATACCTTAGATCGCCAAGCTGAAGCTGTTTATCACTTCGTAATTTTACTAAAGTGCGTTGAACTTTGTTATAGGTATTCAATCTCGCAACAACTTCTTGTCCAATATAACACCCTTTATTAAAACTAATATGTTCTATTAATTGTGCTTCTAAGGGATTAAACTCTTCAGTATACTCATTACCATATTTGGGATATCCTATTGAAACACGCAATTTTTCATATTCGTCTACGTCAATGGAAGTTCCTAATTGTTTTAATTCATCAAAAATTACCGAGAAATCTTTTATATCTCCAATTATATCTAAGTATGGCAAACCGGCCATACTATTTTTAATAAGCATAAGATTCTTATTAAACAGTAGATCCATTACAAAATGACTAGGTTCAATAAGATCTACTTTGTTATATATTTCATGAATGTTATGACTAATAATCCTAATTTGAAAAGTTTCTTCAGTAACATCAAGGAGTTCTACATCTTCCATAATTGTATAAAAATCAATCCATTCAGACACTTTGGACACTGCGTTTAAATCATTAATTAAAAATAAATAATCTTGGAAGAAATAAATTTCTAATAAGTCTATGATTCTGCCCTTATTAGTTGTTAAAACAGAAGATAAACCATCGCCTAATTTAGTCAAATAAGTTAAATTATTTGTGGTTAATCGATCTAAGAGATTAAGATTATCTTCACCTTTAACTTTTAATCGACCCTTTAAATAGCTAAGGTCTACAATACTCAAATTATCATGCGTTGATACTTCCATACCTAAACACTAAAAGAAGTGCCACATCCACATGTTGTTTTAGCATTAGGATTATTGAAAACGAACCCTTTGCCATTCAAACCACCTGAATATTCCAAAACAGTTCCTGCTAAAAATACATAAGATTTTTTATCTACAAATAATCGAACTCCATTATCTTCGATTACTTTGTCAGATTCTTTAGGTCCGTCATTCACAATTTCCAATATATAGGTGAGGCCTGAACATCCCCCGCCTTTTACTCCAACACGTAAATCAGCGCCTATTTTACCCTCTACTTCAGCAAATTGACTAACGTGCACTGCGGCCTCATCGCTTATTCGTATTGTAAGTGGATTTGGACTAGTATTTAGTGTCATTACTCATATCCTTATATTACATTTTAATTACTCAAATGATTGATAAATCATATGTCATTCTATTAATCTACAAAATATTAGTCAATTAAACTAATTGTATAAATTATTTATATCGGCGAATATCCAACGCAATAGAAAACTCTTTGGAGCAGTACTATGAAAAAAAATGATCTTGAAAAGCAAATACCAAAACTTACTTAACTAATCAGAAATTTAACTAAAGTATAGCAATCTAAATTCTTAAACTGTAAAGGTTCTGAGATATATAAAAAAAGCCTTCCATAAATAACTCAAATCGAACAATCTATAAAAATACAGATTATTATAATTCAAATTCACTCTATGGTATCACGCCATCTTCCAATTCCAAAATAAACACAAACGAACGAAACATTTGTATATTGATTTCTTTTTTGCATATTTTCATTATGCAAAAAAATTAAACTTAACAACAATACGAATAAACGAATAAACGAATAATGATAATTAATTAAGCAGCTTGATTAGATTTAGAATTTCTCGAATCTGATCCTAATGCCATTCCAGGTAATTCACTTAAGTCAATGACTGCACCGCACTGTATACATTCTTTAAAAATACCATATGTATCATGACGTTCATGCATATCTCCATCGCACCTGTCACAAGATTTATAATAAACCATTATTTCTTTCCTCTACCATAATTATAACGTTCCAACTCGCAAGCGATGAGAAGCATAAATCAAATGATATATTATTTCAACCCATGATAATATTATGATTAGTATTGTGTTTTATAATAATATGGCAGTTTTGCGGCAATCTAGGGTATATATTTAACTCTATGTACTAATAAGTACTAATAAGCCTTGCCTTTTTAGATAGTGTTGTTTATAGTTTCGGTACTTATGGGTTAGTCTATTCTAACGATATAATGAAGAAATTTCACAGGAGAATCTATCTATGTCTACAAAAACCTCATCTGAGGAAACAACAAAAAAAAGTATTGGTGACGTGATACTAGAAGTAAACAATTTACAAACTTACTTCGTTTCAAAGTGGGGTGTAGTTAAAGCAGTTGACGATATTAGTTTTAATCTTCGTAGCGGCGAAACTCTCGGTATAGTCGGAGAGTCAGGTTCAGGCAAATCAGTTACCGTTACCTCGCTAATGAGGCTAGTTCCTTCTCCTCCGGGACACATTGTGGGAGGAGAGGTTTTTCTTGAAGGAACAGACCTCTTACAAGTGAATGACCGGGCTATGGAAAAAGTTCGTGGTGACAAAATGGCTATGATATTGCAAGATCCTATGACTGCATTAAATCCTGTCTTTGATATTGAAGATCAGGTTGGAGAAGCGCTTGGAATACACGAAGGGCTGAGAGGAAAGACTCTAAAAAGCACCGTAATTGACATGTTGAAAAAAGTCCGAATTCCTGCTCCTGAAACTAGAATGAAAGATTACCCCCATCAACTTTCAGGAGGAATGAGACAACGTGTAGTTGGTGCTATTGGCATATCATGTAACCCAGTTGTATTAATTGCTGACGAACCTACAACTTCCCTAGACGCAACTATTCAAGCACAATACCTGAACCTACTGAATGATTTACAAGAAGAGACAGGCGTGGGAATCATATTTATCACCCACGACTTTGGAGTGGTTGCTAAAATGTGTGATCGCGTTGCTGTAATGTACGCCGGTAAAATCGTAGAAACTGGCACTGTTAGAGAAATATTCAATAATCCTCTTCATCCATACACTGAAGCACTTATCAAATCAGTGCCAAAACTGGATGAAAATGTCGACAGACTTTATGCAATTCCAGGTAACCCTCCAAATCTTTCAAATAGACCTTCAGGATGTAATTTCCAACCTAAGTGCTCAACTCCAAATGAAGCGTGCATAACTGAAGAGCCAATTTTAGTGGAAGAAAGCGAAGGTCATATAGTTGCATATTGTGCTCCCTGTTACGAAGAGCATAAATGTGCATGGTTTCCACGAGACATCAATTAACACTTAGATAAAGGGTAATAATCAAAATGACTAGTGAAAATGGAGCTTTATTAGAGCTAAGAAATCTTAAAAAATACTTTCCTGTTGGAGGCGGATTATTAGGCGGGCTTACAGGTAAAAAAGAATATTTAAAGGCTGTGGACGGAATCAATTTAACGATTGAACCCGGAACAACATACGGTTTAGTGGGAGAATCGGGATGTGGCAAATCCACAACAGCTAAAATGGTGTTAATGCTAGAAAATCCTACGGAAGGAGAAATATTTTTTGAAGGGCAAGATGCTATTAATTCAAGCTCTGCAGCCAAAAAATATTATAAATCCAATGTTCAGGCAGTATTCCAAGATCCTTGGGCATCTCTAAATCCAAGAATGAGAGTACAGGGAATAATTTCTGAACCCTTGGAAGTTAATACAAAAATGACAAAACTTCAAATCAAAAATAAAGTTTCTGAAATACTGGAAGAGGTTGGCCTTCAATCATACCAAGCTAATTTATATCCTCATGAATTTTCAGGTGGACAAAGGCAAAGAATCGGAGTGGCAAGGTCACTAGCTTTAAATCCGAAGCTCATAGTATTAGATGAACCCGTATCAGCACTTGACGTATCCATCAGAGCTCAAATAATGAATTTACTGATGGATTTACAAAAAGAACATGGATTAACCTACCTTTTAATAGCCCATCATCTAGCAACAGTACGATATATGTGCGACAAAATGGGAGTTATGTATTTAGGTAAAATGGTTGAACAAGCCGTAACTGACGATTTATTCGACACTCCAGCTCACCCATATACTCAAGCATTAATCGGGGCAGCTTTACCATATCACCCTGATGACACTAAAGAAGATTCGATTTTAGAAGGAGAGGTCCCATCACCAATTAATCCGCCTTCTTGCTGCAGCTATGCTCCTCTTTGCCCCGAACCTGATCCCGCATGTGATGCAAATGAAATAACATATAGAGAAGTCGGCTCTGGAAGAAATCATTGGACTGCACATTGTGCACATTGTATGGACACATATGGTTGTTATTATTTTCCTCGAGTGAACCCGAACGTTAGAGGAATATAATTATTAGAGAGTAACCAATAAATCATCAAGCTGAAAAGAGGCGGCAACAGCTACATAGTTGCCGCCTCTTTTCTTTGAATCATAAAAACCATTTGGTCGCTCCCCTCTATAAACAAATCCATTGATGAATTAGCGTAAATATTATTAACTTCTAAATTAGTCAACGCCAATAAGTGTTCCATTTCCCATCTATGCGTATACCTTGATTCATTTTGAAACAAAATTGTTTTACTGACATAACCTTTTGTATCAATAAAGTCGACCGTATATTGCGAAAAGTATATTTGAGAATAATCATCATATTCTCTTTGTTCATAAACGACTGAATATAAATCTCCTGAAGCATTCCGAATATCTAATAAATGGTAATTAATTGATGGGTCCGACAATAATTCTTCTCGTTTTAAAACTTTAATATTTAAAATAATTTTACCCTCATTTGTTAATAAGTCAGTTAAATTATTTAATAATTCCCGTTGAGCATTCACATCTAATATAGTCATGAATTTATTGTGTGCAAAAATAATAGTGTCATATTTTTTAACTGGTGTAATCAATGACTCCAAAGATTCAACAACGGTTATGTTACTACTAATCTTTAAAATAAGCCGTTTTAAAGTTTCATCATTGGATCCAATGATTAAAACGATATCAGCAGAACGAATAAAAGAAGGAAAAAACTCAAACCTATAATGTAGTTCACAAATAGAATTGTACACTTTCAAACAATGAGAATTATCATTTTCATTAGGGTAATAAATCAATATATTTTACATTTATCCATATAAAGAAGGCGGATATAACGCGCTTCTTTTTTTCAAATCTAACCTTCGATCATATTCTAAAACAGCTACAATTAAATCTTTGATTCCACGAACTTTTAGTGGTAATTTTCCTAAATCTCGATTGTGTCCGCACATTATACAAAAAATTCTTACTCCATATATGTCTTCATCGCTCGTTAGCGTTCCTGTACCACATCGAGGGCAAGAACCCGTAAGAACTATTGTGTCAATCATAAATGTTCTTTACCTTTTTCCAATTTATAATATACTGACCTTTTTTATCATAGTCCATCATAAAAACTTTATAACTATAATATTCATATTATAATCACCACCACTTCAATAAATCTAATCTTCGGGAAGATATGATTTCCTGTGATATAAATCTGCTTTTGTTTTTTCATAATATTTACTAGATATCAATCTCTTTTGGAATTTAATTTCTAATTCAGATATCAAATCTTTTAATACCTGTTTTTCTGAGGATCCAGGAAACCATGAATCACTTCGTTGCCTCAGTTTTAAGGTATTATAAATTCCAAAACTGCCAATTATAAATAAAAACAAGAGCAGTCCAACTGGTCCTAAATATTCATATTTAGTATCCCCAAAAGTTTTAAATGTTTTTTCTAAAAAAGTTGGTAACGGTAAATTAGACAATCTAATTTTACTTTTATGTTCTCTCGAAATTCCTTTAATTTCCTGTACGTTATAAATTCTACCTCCTATTTCCGCTGGCCTTACGGGAATATCAAAATCACTTCCAAGCATTATTTGTCCTTCTGGTATCACCAATCTGAGGTTACCAGCACCATATCTCCATGTTTTAACATATTCAAATATTGCATTTTCATAATAAACATCATATGTGTACATAAGATCATGGATTCCCGGTGGTACTGATGCAATTAACGCAAAACCTTTGTCAACTTGCAAATAATCTGCTCCTGCTATATCAGTATCAACGATTAAATGTTGTGCTTTTGGTGGTAATCCAAATCTCAACAAATCCATCGGGCCAGAGCCGGGAATATAAGTTAATTTAGAATCATTACTAATAGTGACTATTTCTAATATAGACAATGTTTTTTTGGTGCCGTCTACTTGAGTCAGCAATATAGAAGCATTATTGATAGATATAATGCTATTATCATTAGTAGTTTCGTAAACTTTTAATTCAATATCAAAAATATCCTCACCAATAGCATTGACTGAGGTAACATATACAGTATCGCTATATTCAACTGATAAGCCATATATCGATTTATCTGAAAATGCTATATCTTCAAATAAAAACTTGCCGTCATCATCAGTAATATTAGTATAAATTTCAGTACTAGTATCGAGAGAATCTACGTGTAAAGAAACCTTGATTCCTAGAATAGAATCGTTAGAAGTTTCATTAATTAAATTGCCTGACACAACAAAATTTGGATTGTCCGCGCTTACATTAAAATAAGGGCTGACTATTAAAATAATAAAAATTCCTGTCAAATAAATTTTTGCCATTAAAGGCTTCTCGGCCCATTAGGAGGATTTTTAATTACCAAATTTTGTTGTATTTGTGCCATAAGTTGCTCTTCTTCATTTTTTGAAAGTTTTAAAGCCTTTAAAACTAAAGCGGCTTCATAATAATATGTTTCTTTAAGAAAATCATAATCTTCTCTACGAAGATTGCCTATTCCATATTCTAATTCAATACCCATTAATCCTTCAATTGATGATTCCCATCTTCTTTCTAAATCCGCTAATAGAGAAGATTCATCTTGGGGTATAAATACATTAGTTGCATGCTTTTTAACTAAAGGTAAAATCAATATGATTGCGGGAATCAAGGATAAAATGAATGTTGATAATACTAACATTATTTAAACACCTGCCGAATTATCATTATGCATTCTATTTTTTACGGGAAGAGTTATCTTTATTTTACGAGACTTTCGCCCATATGATAATGAAAACAGCGTGCCCACGATCAATACCGGACCAGAGGCCCACATCCACCATACCATTGGATTAATCAAAACTCTAAAAACCGCCTGTCCGTCTTTCTCAAAACTTGACGGCACTATATAAAAATCTTCCATCACTGTACTATGAATAGCCCCTCGAGTAGCTGAGATTCTGAATTCGGGGTAAACAGCTCGATACGGATACAGGAATCCGAGTGGTTTACCATTAACCCAAATTTCAAATTCTGCTGTTTCTTCTAAGCGATCATCATATTGTTTATTCGTAACATCAACATATTTAAATGTATATTTACCAAGAGTTTCAATTTCACCTGGCCGCATAACAACATCTTTTTGAACATCGTAAAACGATGAAGCTGTAATCCCAATCGCTAACATAATTATGGAAATGTGAACCACATACCCTCCATACCTCGGTCTATTAGAAGTTATTAATCGTATAAATGGAAATAACCATAATTCGCCTTTTGTTCTTCTAGAAATTGTTCCTCTTACCCATTCTTGCAATATTCCACCTGTAGCAATAGCACAAGCAGTAAAAGCTAACATCGCCCAAATATGCCTATAACCAACCGCATATACAAAAACTAAAACAATAACCGTAAATAACGAAGGGTACAAAAGCATTCTAAAAACAGCTGTAATCGATGATTTACGCCATGGTAACAAAGGACCAATTCCCATTAATAATATCAATAACAACATTAATGGGCCGTTGACTTTATTAAAAAAAGGCTGTCCTATTGTCATTATGTTATCGTCAATGGTTTGGGAAAAAATCGGAAAAACCGTTCCCCACAATGTAATAAAAGCAATTAAAAGAAAAAGAATATTTTGTATCAAGAAAACAGACTCTCTAGACATCAAAGATTCTAATTTTCCTCGACTCTTCAATGTGTCAAATTTCAAAACAAAAATAGTAATTGAAACAAATAAGGTTAATGCCATAATTGCCAAAAACACCCACCCCATAGTAGATTCTGCAAAAGAATGAACGGAAGGAACGGGGCCACCTCTATTTATAAACATACCTAATTGAGACATTGTAAATGCAGTGATAATGAGCACCATATTCCACATACGAAAAATTCCTCGCCTCTTTTGCACCATAATTGAATGCACAAAAGCTGTCATAGCAAGCCAAGGCATTAACGCTGAATTTTCTACTGGATCCCATGCCCAGTATCCACCCCAACCTAAAATTGTATAAGCCCACCAGGCGCCTAACATTAAACCTATAGTTAATAATAACCAGGAAAACATAGCCCATAATCTACCTTGATCAACCCATTCATCTCTACCTGCTCTTCCCGATAATAAGGCACCTATGCATACAGAATAAGGCACCGCAACCGAAACCAGTCCCAACATTTGAACAGGCGGATGTATAAACATCCCAAAATGAATTAACAAAGGATTCATTCCTTGTCCATCCAAAGGAACAATCGGAAGTCTTTCAAATGGATTAGCTAAAAATAATAAAACCCCAAGGAAAAAAAGCGTGATAATTGACATAACCCCAACAGCATACGGCGATGTATATGGCAATTTAACGTTAAGAATCCTAACTGCAATCGCACTCATCAAAGAAAATGCCGTAGTTATATATAGCAAAGATCCTGCGTTGCCTGAATAAAAAGCAACCCACGAATATACTTTAGGCATTGCTAGATTACTATTTTCAGCTACATATTTAACAGAAAAATCGTTAGTTACAAAAGCGTAAACCAAACAAGCCGTTGAGCCTATTAACAAAACCGGAATAAAGTAAAATCCCCAACGAGAACTTTGCGCTAATTCTCGACCATTAAGAATTCCTCCGGCAAATCCAACTATCGTAGAATAAATTACTATGATAAATGCAATAATAATGGATATTTGCCCTATATCTACTAAAATAATTTACTCCTTTACGGTTGTTCGTCGGTCACGTTTTTAATTAACGAATAATATTTTTCTTGTTCATGCTGACTTAAATTTATTGAACTTGATTTCATGCCTCGTTTATTAATCATCTTATATAAAACTACGCATAAAATAATAAAAGCAATAATAAAAGCAATAATCGGAACAACCCAGACAATCAAATAAAAGCCCGAGTAAGGAGGTTGCAACAAAATCACTTTTCCATATCTTTCAACAAAATAGTTTTTTATTTCTTGATCTGACTTATTTTGATCAATTAGTTTAACTATTATGTTTTTCATATGTACTGCTAGCTCATTTTGTGATTGGTCAATTGATTCTCCTGGGCAGACAGGACACATAATTTGTTGATTAAGCGATATGATGCGTTGCTCTTTATCGCTTAATTCTTGGGTATTCACTGCCGAACAGGCAATTAACCCTAAAATACAAATCATCAAAATAAAATATTTGAATACAAAAATATTAATCACATCTATAAAAATATCATCGTGTTTATACATATATTATAAAACGGTATTAAAAGTTATGGGGCATCATCTAATATTATATTTGCCTCTTTTAATTCTCCATCCCTATAAAAGTAAATGATTATTTCGTCACCGGGCATATGATTAATTAAAAACTTAGACAAATCGCCTGAATTAGCAATCAATACATCATCTATCCGTACTATAACATCCTCTATTTTAATTCCAGCTATAGCTGCAGGAAATCCTTCAATTACCTTACCTACAAGAACTCCTTCCTCAAAAGATAAATTTAACTGATTTTTTAAGCTACTAGTTATATTAAACGGAGAAATTCCTATAAATCCTCGACTCACAAAACCCTTACTTAATAATTGAGAAATTATTATTTTTGCATCATCAATATTAATCGCAAATCCAATACCGTTACTATTATCAATAATTGCCGTATTAATTCCAATTACTTCCCCGTACAAATTTAATAAGGGGCCTCCACTATTACCAGGATTAATAGAAGCGTCAGTTTGAATTAAATCCACCATAGACATTTGTGCATCAATGTCTATGGTGCGTTGCAAAGCGCTCACTACTCCCTTACTTACTGTTGGTCCTCCCTTCAATCCTAAGGCATGCCCAACTGCAATAACATCTTCTCCAACTAACAAAGATGCTGATTGTCCCAAGCGAGCAGGTATCAAACCCGTGGCATTAATTTTAATTACAGCCAAGTCCGTTCTAGTATCACTTCCTATTATTGACGCTGTAAAGGTTCTACCATCGCTCAAATTAACCTTTACTGTTTCTCTACCTTCCACAACATGATTATTAGTAAGAATATGTCCCTTATCATCTAAAATAACACCTGACCCGACTCCTGATTTTGGAATTACTTGATTGTAATCTCCCAATGCTAATTGTTCTGTGGAAATTTGAACTACTGATGGAGTTAATTTACGAACTACATCTACAGTTGTAAGTAATTCTGCAAATAAGTTATCAGCCTTCAATAAAGAAACATTTAGATCGGTTTTCTCATCATTAATTTCATTATTTAAATCAATCTTGTCGCTTAATACCTGCTCAATACCACAACCAATATTCAATAAAATGGCGAAAACTATTATTTTTATAAAAATGTTATTCATACTATCCTTTCAAATATTTATTGATACTATCCTTTCAAATATTTATTGATATTTTATAAAATATCAATAAAATTAGGTACTGTTTATAAATTATTAATATTTGATTTTTAAATAATATACTAAATTTATATGATTATATTACTAATATAGTCATATAAATAGAAACATATTTCATGAATAATAATTAGTGGAATTTTAGTGTAGAAAAATATTGACATTCAAATTGACCCATTACCCCCTTGTACACCCGCTTGCGTGGGTGTACAACATATAAACCTAATTAAATATTAGGTATTAGATAAATAAATTAGTCTTTCGAGCAAATGGATATTAACCACTGGTCCGATTAATTTATCCGAAGTGATTGAACTGCGGTATAAAAACACTTATAGATCTAACTATAAAGTTATCACTACGGAACAAATCTATAATTAAGTCTCTTAAAAAAAAGAGGCGTTACTTTTGAGGATAGAGTTGTGCAAAATTTATGAACGATGATTTAAAAACAGCACAAAATATTTGGCAAGCGGTTTTGGGTAAAATAGAACTGAGAATCCCGAAATCAAGTTATGAGACGTGGCTTGAAAATACGAGTGGATTAGCATTAAAAGACAATCAAATAACGGTTAACGTTGAAAACGCATTTACAGCTCAATACCTTGAAGACAGAATGATTGGCATGCTTCAAAGGGAAGTCAGCAATATTGTTGGCTTATCAACAACAGTCAAATTCACTGTTAACAGTGAAACTGAGTTTAAAGAAATATCAGCAACAACCAAAACACTTATTACAAAAGAAACCCCTAGCTTCACACACGGCTATATTCCAAAACCTCTAAATCATAAATATCAATTCGATAATTTTATTGTAGGAGACACAAATAAATTAGCATATGCGGGAACACAAGCAGTTTCTGAATCTCCTGGCACAGCATTTAATCCATTAGTTATATATTCAAACGTTGGTTTAGGAAAAACACATTTATTACATGCCACGGGCCATGTATTAATTAAAAAAGGCTTAAAAGTAATCTACATAACCTCTGAAGAATTTACTAATCATTATGTTTCAGCAATAAAAAACCAGACCACTGATGAATTTAGATCCTTATTTAGGCAAATTGATGCCCTGTTAATTGATGACTTACAATTTCTAATTGGAAAAGAACAAACACAAGAGGGGTTTTTTCATACATTCAATGAATTGCATATGCAAAACAAACAAATTATTGTCGCCTTAGATCGCCCATTAGCTCAACTGCATTTACTAGAAGATCGAATAACTTCACGACTTGCAGGTGGCTTAATAACTGATATTGAAAAACCATCTTATGAAACTAGATTGGCAATATTACACGCCAAATCCGATGCACTTTATATGAATTTTCCAAATAACATATTAGAACTACTAGCGCAAAGGTCTTTTTCAAACATTCGACAATTAGAAGGATCATTAAATCGAGTTGCTGCATGGTCACAATTCACAGGAGAAAAAGCCACCTCGTCTGCTCTATTAGAATTTGTTGAAAATGATGTTTCGTTATTAGCCAACAATCATAAAACTTTTACAAGCGACGATGTGATTCAGGCAGTATCTAATCATTTTAATGTGTCACCTGAACATATTAAAAGCAAACAAAGACGTAAGTCATATCTGATTCCTCGTCAAATTATTATGTTTCTGTTGCGCGAAGAAACCTCAATGAGCTTATCTGAGATTGGTAAAATATTAGGCAACCGAGATCATTCAACTGTTTTACACGGATACGACAAAATGTCATCCTTAATAAACATTGACAATAATCTTAAACAAGAGATTTTAACAATAAAAGATAATTTGATTCGAATATAAAATGAAACTATTATTAATCAGACACGGGGAAACATACGCAAACATAAACATGCAGTGGTCTGGGTCTAAGGATTTAGAAATTACCAATTTAACTGACCACGGTATTGAACAAGCAAAATTACTTGGTAAATGGTTCATGGACAATAAATATAAGCCATCTTTTGTTTATGTAAGTCCCCAAAAACGAGCACTAGATACTTATAGTCTAGCTGGGGCTCACTGGAACCTAAAAGAAGTGGTAACCCCATTATTAAAAGAAACCGGTGCAGGGGATTTTGAAGGACTGACTTGGAACGAAATAGAAAGATTATTCCCTACACAAGCACAACAATTTGAACATAGCCGCAATTGGGATGTAGTAAACGGTGCTGAAACCGAATCAGAAAGGCGATCTAGGGCTAGTCTTGTACTAGATATTATTTTATCCCATTCACAAAAAACAGATCATATTGCAATGTTTTGTCATGCTAATATAATTCAACAAATCATTTCTGTATTGTTGCAATCTCCAAAATTATGGGGAATCAACATGAAAAATACAGCCTTGTTCGAATTTGAATTACAGCCGAATAAATGGAATGACCAAACTCGCACAAAATTCAACCCTACGTTATGGCGGATTCTTAAATTTAATGAACATCCCCATTTAACTTCAGAACAGGCAGGACCTGGAAATAAAAATTAGTCCGTAAATAAATGGGAAACATCAAGAAATTTTATTATTTCAAAAGAATCTATTTTATTTAATAAACTATCCCCACTAACCCATCGATCTGGATTTATATTAAATTCAAATACTGCAGTATTTGGAATTTTAAGTTTCCACACACGATTCGTGCCAAGAATCACAGCTAATAAAAAAGCCATTATTCCACCGTGGGAAACAACTGACACTACATTGTCATCATTATGTCCTTGTATTAAAAAGTTCATTGCGTTCACGGCTCTTTTACGCAATTCATATCGGGATTCAGCTTCAGGTACAATATCAAAGTTTTGAGTATGTTTAAATTGAAGGGCAAATTCAGGATATTTATCTTGTATTTCACTATTAGTTTTTCCTGAAAATACACCAGAATTACCTTCGATTAAGTCTGGGATTTTAATTATTTTTCTTTCAGGAAAAACTAATAGTGCAGTATCTAACGCTCTTTTCAATGGACTACTATAAATCATATTGGAATTAATATTATGTTTTTCAAAATGTTCTTTCAAACAATATGACTGAATTTTTCCTTTTTCAGTCAATTCATAATCCATATGCCCCTGCCATCTTTTTTCTTCATTAGCTATAGATTGTGCATGTCTTATAATAATTAGTTTCATGAATTTTCCGTTTGCGTAATTGCGTTAGATTGCTTAACAAATAAAGACAATGCACCCGTACAAATGGTAATTATCATCGCAATGAAAAATGCTTTATTCATTGCAGTAACATAAGCTTGACGTAAACCAATATCCTTTAATTTTTCTATATCCGACAAATCAGGATCATAACCTAAGCTTGACATTGTTGAAGCCACTATCAAAGCAGGAAGTGCAATGCCAAAAATATGACCGGCATTTCTAGTTAAATTCAAAAATGCGGAAACAATCCCATAATATATTCTACCTGCACTACCCATAATTGCGCTGCTGTTAGGGGCCATAAATATTGCAATGCCTAAACCTTCGAGAGTAGATGCGATAATTATAACTATAATGTGGGATTCAAGTGTTACAGAAAAATAAATCGCCATGGCAATAGTAGACATCAACATACCAATAAAAGCAGGAATTGATGTTCCTATTTTATCTGCTATTTTCCCACTTATTGGTCCAAAAATCACCAAGCAAGCTGCCCTAGGTATCAATAACATAGCCGCTTCATTAGTTGGCATTCCAATGACTGAAATAAGATAAAAAGGTAATAATAAATTACTAAATGAACTAGCAGTAAAACATAATCCTCTTGCCAATGAACCAAGGGAAAACATTTTCCTTTTAAAAATTTGCAAAGGTAACATTGGATTTGAATAAAAATTTTCCCATGCTATAAATATTATAAAAATCGCTATAGAAATGATAAAACTACTAATTATATATATAGATGACCATCCAATTTTATTAGCGAAATTGATCGTTAATATAAATAAAGATAAAAATGCTGCTGATAAAATTGTTCCCAACCAATCCAAATTTGCTAATGTAGATTCTCTTACATTACTTTCTTGGTCTTTCTTAAGCAAAAAAGAAGCAACAAACATAGCTAGCAAACCAAAACCAAACATAAACACATAAATTGCTCTCCAGCCAAATAAGCTTTCTATTATACCTCCTACCAACTGTCCTCCCACTGCACCAACACCAACCACAGACATATGCAATCCCATAGCTTTACCTCGTTCCGAATCCGGAAAAACCTCTCCCACTATGGCTACACCATTGGCTTGCACTCCGGCTGCCCCAATACCCATGCTAATTTTACCCATTAGCACAAAAAAAAGATTGGTAGCCATCGACGTGATAAGGGACGCTAAAGAAAAAATCAAAAGTCCAAAAATCCACACTTTTTTTCTTCCTATAGTATCTGCTATAACACCGGCCGGCATCATTAAGGCTGTTACACTTAAAATATAAACAAGAGTTATCCATTGTGAAGTAGGAATATCTATTTTGAAATGTTCTGCTATAGTGGGCGTAACAATGGATGTAGCAGACTGGTCAATTACTACAATGAATGTACCTAAGGACGCCGCGAAAAACACCCACCAATACGAGGTTAGATTTTTATTTACAAAGAAGTACAAATTATTTGCCCATTATCATCTGCAGTGAAAAGACTGTAAAAATCATAACCTCGTTTTTTTATTTCTAAACTTCCGCCTGCCATTCTATCCATAATAGAAAGAACCTTAACAACAACGCATTTTTCCTTTTCTATTTGTTCAATTGTATGAAAAAGACTAGCTCCACTTGTACAGGTATCATCAATAACAGCCACTCTCATATTTTTAACGATATGCCCTTCAATAACTTTGCCTCCTCCATGCATTTTTTTTTCTTTCCTGACAATTAAACCCGGAATTGGGGTACCCATTGTTTGGCTTATTGCTGCCACGGAAGCTACTATAGGATCAGCTCCGAGGGTTGGTCCGGCTATGGCATTAGCACCACATTCTTTTAATATAGGAATCAAACATTGGGCTATCAATAAAGCACCTTGCGGATTTAATGACAATAATCTTCCATCAAAATAATATTTACTGGTTCCTCCCGATGAAAGAATAAAATGTCCGAATTGCAACGCATTTATTTCTTTAGCAACCGATAGTAATTGTTCATGTAAATTCATGTTTATTCCTATTTTATTTATATAATTGATTTTTAATTATGTATGATTTTATTGATTGTGGCACCAAACAATCAATAGATTTGCCTTGCTTTATTCGATTTCGAATATCTGTAGATGAAATGTTTGGAGTATCAATTTCTACATGTTTAATATTTAGCCAATTTTCATCTGTTTTTATAACATCATTTAATATTAAGGCCGATTCATTTGGTCGAGATACGACAATGATTTCACATTCTTTTAACACTTTAGTTGAATTATGCCAACGATCCATTTTATTAATAACATCGAGACCAAATATTACAACGGGTTTGACTCCTTGTCTTTCTATATTTTGGACAGTATCGATTGTATAGGATGGTCCGGAACGGTTTATTTCCATATCGGAAACTTTGAATTTTTTATTGGAATGAATTGCTAATTCCACCATTTTATATCTATGCTGTGATGGAGATACATCAATGTCATTTTTCAAATATGGCATACCCGCAGGTACAAACATGATTTGATCCAAATTAAAAACAGACATTACAATATTTGCAACTTTCAGATGCCCATTATGGATTGGATCAAACGTACCTCCAAAAAGACCTAGTGTCATAATGCATTACCTTTTTAATTTAAAACTTCTTGAAATAGGTCATATCATTTAATACTATTAAGCAATCTTAAGTTTAACTTAAGATTCAAATATAAAAAGGATCCTATGGTAATGGGTTTGCAAAATGAAAAAAAAATATCATCATTATGGCAAACCATAAATTTGGAAAAGCTTCTATCAAAAGCCGCTCAAACAATTAGTCCGGGAAACGCCACTGATGCTGGTAAAATGTGGAGGCTTCCCACAGATCACCCCAACCCGATTTTATTAGCATCGGGAATTCCTGATACCAGCACATTGCCTAGTAAAGAATTATTAGAGGGGTTTACTCGAGCACTAAATGAAGCCCCTTCAGATTCATTAAGTTACGGCGGATGGTTTGGAGACGAACAATGTCGTAAATCAATATCAAAAAGACAAGCATTAATAGAAAAGGTTGTCTTAAATGAAGATAACATTATTCTACATAATGGAAGTTCAGCTTGTTTAGAAAATATACTTAAAACTTTTATTGAACCAGACGATGTTGTTATTGTGGAATCTCCCAGTTATTCAGGTACAGTTCGATGTATTCAAGGGTATCTAGCCAATGTAATTGAATTACCGATAACTGATAATGGTGTTAATCATACTGACTTCACAAGTCTTGTTGAAAAAATAAAAAACAATGGCAAAAACATCAAAATGTTTTATACGATTCCAGATTATCATAATCCCACTGGAATTGTGACTAATATAAACACAAGAAAAGCCATTTTAAAAACCTGTGAGGAACACAATATTATTATAGTTGAAGATGCGGCATATACTGAGCTTTATTTTGATTCTCCACCGCCGCCATCCTATTTTTTTCTATCCCAAGGTTACGGTGTAATTAAAATGTCTAGCTTCAGTAAAATTATTGCTACCGGATTACGTGTAGGATGGATACAAGCAAGACACGAATATATCGAAGTTTTAACAAAAGTACGTTTTGATATGGGAAATAGTCCATTACTACATTATGCAATAACATCCTTTATAGAAAATGGCGGGTTAGATAAACATGTTTCGCAAATGAGAAATTTATATAAAGAAAAATGTTTAGCTCTTTTAAATTCAATAAATGAATTTTGTGATCCGTATATTGATGTAAATCCTCCATCGGGTGGTTATTTTCTTTGGGTTAATTGTAAGAAGCATAAAGCATTTAAAGTTTTAGAAGAGGCATCAAAAGTAGGATTAATTTTTCCTATAGGGTCAGTTTTTTATGTGGACAAAAATTTAGATGATTCTCATTTTCGTTTAGCTTTTACCCAACCTACATTTAAAGATCTAAGAGAAACAGGAAAAAGACTTAAATTAACTTTTGAAAGACTATCTATTAATTAAAAAACAGGAAAATGGAGCCGATGGTCAGGATTGAACTGACGACCTGCTGTTTACAAAACAGCTGCTCTGCCACTGAGCTACATCGGCTTTTTCATACTAATTATAAAACCCGTTACTATAGTATATATTTTAATCCCATTCCCATTCAACATTACCTAATCGTACGGTATCGCCTGCGGCAATTCCGGCTTCTTCCAATGCCTGTACGACTCCTGTTTTTTTCATATGTTTATATAATTGCATTCTAGCCATCCAATCTTCGTAATTTATTCTAGTTGCAATTCTTTCAACTCCTGGTGCTTCAACAATATATACATCATTTTCTATAATAATTGAAACATTTCTTTTAATTGGAGAGGGCTGTATTAAAGTTGTAATATGATTTGAATTTATATCTTTATGTTTTGCAATACTACTATTATGATCTTCCAACGTTTGAATTACAGCACTCATCATTTCTTTGATTCCTTCTCCGGAAATTGCCGAAATAAAATAAGGTTTAGTTGAAATATCTTTAATTGTATCTAAAATATCTGAAGTGAGAATTTTTACTTCATCTAAATCTAATTTATTTAATACAATCACTTGTGGTTTTTCTAACAAGGATGGATTAAATAATTTTAATTCATTATTAATATTTAAAATTTGTTCTTGTATGTTATCAACAGAAGCATCTACAAGATGAATGAGAATTTTTGATCTTTCAATATGTCTAAGAAAATGGTGCCCCAACCCAATTCCGGTATTTGCACCTTCTATTAATCCTGGAATATCTACAATAACAAATTGTTTGTCATGAATATCTACAATACCTAAATTAGGTTCAATAGTTGTAAATGGATAATTTGCAATTTTTGGTTTTGCTGCTGTTAAATATTTAATTAAGCTTGACTTTCCTGCATTGGGAAATCCTACAATACCAATATCAGCTAATAATTTTAATTCTAATTTTAATTCTAAATTAATACCCTGTTCGCCGTTTTGTGCAATTACAGGATATTGATTAGTTGAAGAAGTATATTTTACATTTCCATATCCGCCTCTACCACCTTGAGCAACAATGAATATTTGATTATGATTTGTCATATCTACTATTAATTCATTATCTATATTTGTAATTTGAGTCCCAATAGGAACTTCTATAAGCATATCTTTTCCATTATTGCCATGCTTATTTTTTGAACTTCCATTTCCACCATTTTCAGCCACGAATATTTTTTGATATCTAAAGGTTAATAAAGTATTTAAATTTCTATTGCCAACAAAAACAATACTTCCACCGTTACCTCCATCACCTCCATCCGGTCCGCCCTTTGGAATAAATTTTTCGTGCCTCCCACTAATTGCACCATTTCCACCGTTTCCACTATTTACATTTATGAATACTTGATCAATCATTTTATAAGTCCGAATTAAATAAATAATAATAGTAATAATAATAGTGTTAATCTTGTTATTTATAAAGCTAATAGTAAGTGGAATAAATAGTATTTTATTCCATAAATTAGTGGAAATAATGTTAATAGATAAATTAATTTGTGGAAAACTCTATAATTATTTAATTGGCGGGAAACTTTTTAAAGTTTTCCACAAATTATCAACATTTAAAATATGTAAATAATAAAAAGGATCCTATAAATGGTACATGAAGAAATCGAATTAAATTATTTTACTATTAAACAACAATTCCAATCATATTTAGATGTAGAAGCGGCATTAGCGAGAGCACAAGCACAACAAGGCATTATTCCTAAATGGGCAGCAAACATAATAACAAAAGAAGCAAAAATTGAAAATCTTAATTTTGAAAATATTGAAAAAGGGTTACTTAAAACTAAGCATCCTTTAGTTCCATTAATTTGGGAATTAGATCGAGTTTGCGGACCAAAAGCAGGGGGATTTATACATTGGGGAGCTACTACACAAAACATTACCCAAACAGGGAAACTTTTATTAACCAAAAAGGCACATAAAATTTTTCTAGATAATTTATTAAACCTTCTTAGTATTTTAGCGAACACTGCTATAGAAACTAAAAATTATGCTATGGCAGGTAGAACCCATGGGCAACACGCGGTGCCCGCAACTTTTGGATACAAAGTTGCAGTATGGATTGATGAATTAATGAGGCACTATGAACGTATGAAAAATTGTGAAAACAGAGTTTTTGTAACAATGTTGGGAGGAGGAGCCGGAACAATGGCGTCATTTGGTATGGAAGGACTAGAAACTCAAAAACTTATGGCAAAAGACTTACAAATGGCTTCTATGACAATGCCGGCTCGAACAATTGGGGATCATTTAACGGAGTATGTTCTTTTACTTGCAATGTTTGCGGCAACAGCCAGTAAAATGGGACGAGAAATATATACTTTAATGAAGCAAGAATTTGGAGAAGTAGAAGAGCCGGTTCCCTCTGGCACAGTTGGTTCGTCAACTATGCCACAAAAAAGAAACCCAAAATCTTGCCAAGACATTGTAGCGTGGGCTGCAGAATTGCGTTCCCTCGTTCCTTTGTCATTAGAATCGATGCAAACCGAGCATGAAGCGGATAAAACAACATCCATGATGATTAATGTTGCTATTGATCGATCGTGTAATTTGTCAGATAAGATAATCAAATCTTTGATATATATATTTAGTGATTTAAAAATTTTTCCTGAAAAAATGAAAAGTAATTTAAATTTAACTGGAGGATTAATTATGTCGGAACAAGTCATGTTACATTTGGGTAAAATATTGGGCCGCCAAAGGGCACACGATGTTGTTTATGATGCTGCTCAAAAATCAGTTAATGAATCACGACCTTTTAGAGAAACACTTTTAGACGAAAAAGAGATTATTGATAATTTATCAAAAGAAAAAATTAATCAACTGTTAAACCCAGAAGAATATTTGGGATTGTGTGAATATTTTTCCGTTCATTTTGCCAATAAAGCCAATGAATTAATAAAGGCTGAAACAAATTAACTTAAAGATATTGGTAATTTTCGAGGAATGGCCCCGGATATTTGTAAAAAATTAATTTCAGATTGTGATATGCCCAAATCTGTTAAAATTTGGATAGTATCTTCGCCGAATTTTTGAGGCAAAATACTGGGTTGCCTGGCATTGGAGACTGAAACAGGATTACCACTCCAAGTAGCCGTCCCCCATGTTTTGGGCGAATAGTGTTTAGTTACAATCATGCCTCTTTCATGATTGTAAACATTTGAATAAATATCATCTGATACTACGTGTTTCACAGCCTGTATACCAATTTTAGACAATATATTTAACCAATGTTCAGTTGTGTTTTTAAGGAAAAGTTTTTCTATTTCACTGCGATTTTTTTTGTTTTGTAATAATAGCTTTCCCCATAATTTTTCTAAGGATACATTTACGAATATCCATCCATTTTGGGTTTCATATAAACGATTGTTTATTGATGATCCCCTTAAACCGGGACCTCCAATATCAGTTTTTTGATAACCATCATAATCAACAGATAATCCAGCAGACAACATAGTAGAGGTTGAAACTAAAGATGCCTCAATTTCTTGTCCAAAGCCAGTTTTGTTACGTTCAAGTAAAGCTAAAATTATTCCATATGCAGCAGCTAAACCAGTTCCATAATCATTGAGAGTAAAAGTAGCTTGCCTTGGTTTTAAATTAGCCCCACCATTTCTTATTTGAATACCGGTTGCTGCCTGTGCATTTTGTTCAAACCCGGGTCTTGATTTCCATGGTCCGTTGTGTCCAAAACAATTTATTGAACCGTAAATGAGCCGGGGATTGTTTTTCGATAATGTTTGGTAGTCTATGCCTAATTTTTTTGTGACTCCTTTTCTGAAACCGTCAATTATTACATCTGCCGTATTTGCCATTTTTAAAAACACATTCAATCCACCGGGCTTAGTTATATTTAGACAAATACTTTTTTTACCCCTACCTACGTCTAACCAAGGTGTTAGGCTAGGCGGTCGGTGCTCTGGATCGATTTTAATTACCTCTGCACCATATTGAGCAAGCGTTCTGCCACAGGTAGGTCCGGCGAGAACGATACAAAGGTCTAAAACCCTGATACCTTTTAATGGCAAGTTTTCTTTATTAATCATTGTCACTGAATCCTGTTTCTGAATCACTATCAAACGTGTGAAATGGTGAAGCAGAATTTTTAATTGAACCAGGGTTTGTTTTTGTTTTAACTACAATGCCGGGCTGTTTCATTAATCCATACTTGTAGTCAAGTATACTTGTTACGGCTCCTGAACTTATAGCTTGTTCCTCATTTATCCATTCACTAATTGTTCGACACATGGTACCGGGAACACCGATTTCGGCCATTACATTTTCCCATTCGATTGCTGTTCGGGTAAGCCATATTAATGTAAATTCTAATTTGAGTTGATGTGCTTGTGATTCGTTATCTTTTATGTGTGCTAAGTCGTTAATAGGTATAAACCATTCTGGTTTATTTATAGCCATTAAAAACAGCTCTAAAAACTTGGGGAATCCCCCAATATTCACGTTAATCCATTTTTTATCTTTACATTGGTAGAAACGATTTATTATAGGATGTTTTTCTTGACGCCCATGATTTCTATTTGAATGCCGTACCAGCTGTGTTCCCATACCTTGATACATCGCATCATGTATGGATAGTGATATTTGTTGACCACGTCCATTGTTGTCTCGTTCAAATAAAGCGGCAGCTATTGCTGGAACGGAAGTAAGCGCTGCAAATCCACTAGCGTAATGTACATTATGGAAAGAAGGCCCTTCCCCCTGAATCGGCAATTCGCCGGAAGGATTCAGGCCATACACTCCAGATGCTGCTGCTACTATTCCTTCTAATGATGAGAGCGATTCGTGTACATGTCCTTTTGGAAATGATGAAAGCGACAAATAAATTACAGACTTGTTTTTTATAGATAATTCTTTATAGGAAAGTTTAAATTTTTCAGCTTCACCGTAATCTAAGTTTTCTATTATAATATCGGCTTTTTCTGCTAATTCAGTAACATACCTTAACTCTTCTGGTAAGGAAAAATTTATAGCAATTGTATTTTTGCCCCTATTCCAAACAGAAAAAAACTCTGTTTCTCTATAAAGATCGCCACTAGGAGGCTCAATTTTTATAACGTTAGCACCTTGGTCTGCTAGAAGCATTCCTGTTGCAGCACCCCCTGCATAATGTGCTAATTCTAATACTGTGTATCCACTTAAAGTGCCCAATTTTGCTCCAACTAAATTATTTATATATTCACATAAATTATAAAATCAAGGCTGGATATATTATATTTTATGAATCATTCTAATACTTAATTTTACAACAAAGTGTCAACCCATTTGTTTTAGCTATAAAACACTTAAATTTTAAATCGCATATTTGGCTTTAGTAAAAGGGATCAAATTTAGTTTAAATGATTTAAATGATTTAATTTGATATTATTAAGGTCCATCATTTATAAGAACTTGTTTTTAGAATGTGAGGGTTTTCACAGAGAAGGATTGTTTACTGTATCTTGTGCTTTGATGGTACGTTATAAAATGCTGCATATGCATATTTATAATAAGGATTCATAATATTATTACTGAAGTTTTAAATGTAATGTGTTATTAAGCAAATTGACATATGATTGGCCACTTAATTTGATTAAAGGAATATTTTAAATAAAAAATGAAACAATTGGTGATCGCAACTAAAAACAATAAAAAGCTAATTGAAATTCAAACATTAATGGGCAAACAGGATTATTGTTTAAAATCTTTGGAGGATTTCGGGATTTTTAAAAAAATTGAAGAAACAGGACATACGTTTGAAGAAAATGCAATTATAAAAGCAGAACAGTATGGTAAAATAACTGGTATTTTAACTATTGCTGATGATTCGGGATTAGAAGTTGATGCATTAAACGGGGCTCCGGGTGTTTATTCTGCTCGTTACGGCGGTTTAGGCAAAAATGATTCTGATAGAAATGCGTATTTACTAGAAAACTTAAAAGGTAAACGTAATTTAGCGGCTAGATTTACATGTGTTGTAGCTTTATGGCAACCTGGTCTTCAACAAACTAAAGTGTTTGAAGGAATTATAGAGGGTGTGATTACAGAACCTAAAGGAGACCATGGGTTTGGATATGATCCTTTGTTTTATTACCCTCCTATAGAAAAAACGTTTGGTGAAATTTCAATTGAAGAAAAACATCGCATTAGCCATAGAGGAAAAGCTATTAAAAAAGCAGTAGAATACCTGCAACAAACTACGTTATGAATACACTGAATATGAATACACTGAATTAAATCGATGAAACACAAAAAAAACTCTATATTCGATACCTTTCAAAGACCATTGAGAGATTTAAGAGTGTCGGTAACTGACCGGTGTAATTTTAGGTGCCCTTATTGTATGCCTGCGGAAATATATGGTGAACGCTATAAGTTTTTGCCTAAGGAAAACCTGTTAACTTTTGAGGAAATAACTCGAATCACAACCATTTTCAGCAAACTAGGAGTTAAAAAAGTTCGATTAACTGGAGGAGAACCCCTTGTTAGGCATAATATTGAAGAATTAATTACAATGTTGTCAAAAATTGATGGTATAGAAGATTTAGCTATGACAACAAATGCATATTTATTATCCAATTATGCTGTTAAATTAAAAAAAGCCGGACTTAATCGCATTACTGTTAGTTTAGATTCCTTAGATCAAGAAGTTTTTCAAAAAATGAATGGCCGAGGTTTTAACACTGATAAAGTAAAAGATGGGATATTGGCAGCAAAAGAAGCTGGACTTAGTCCAATTAAAATAAACACTGTTGTTCAAAAAGGCACTAACGACCATACTATTCTCGATTTAGTTAAATGGTGTAGAGACAATGAATATACGCCTCGTTTTATTGAATATATGGATGTTGGAACCTTAAATAACTGGAAATTGAATCAAGTTATGCCCGCGTCAGATATTGTTAACAAAATAAATGTAATGTTTCCCTTAGAGCCAGTTGAAGCATTATATTCCGGTGAAGTGGCTAAAAGATATAAATATGTTGATGGTTACGGCGAAATAGGCGTTATTTCCTCAGTGTCCCAGCCATTTTGTGGTGATTGTACTAGAATGCGCTTGTCTCCGGAAGGCTTAATTGTCACCTGTCTTTTTGCAGAAGGAGGAGTAGATTTACGAGAACCTATTCGCTCAGGGGCAACCGATACAGAATTACAGAGTCTCATAACGAATAAATGGTTGAATAGGAATGATAATTATTCTGAAAGACGATCTAGTATGACAAATCATTCAATTAAAAAGGTTGAAATGTATCATATTGGAGGATAAGTCTGATGATTAATATTTATACAGATGGTGCCTGCTCGGGTAATCCCGGTAGAGGAGGATGGGGAGCAGTGATTATACATGGGCCCAAGAAATATGTTTTACATGGATTTGATTTAGCAACTACTAATAATCGCATGGAAATTACTGCAGTTATAAGGGGCTTAGAAAGTGTCAAAAATCATAACGAAATAAAAATATTTTCTGATTCGATGTATGTGATTAATACTATGACTAAAGGATGGAAACGCAATAAAAACCAAGATTTATGGGAACTTTTAGATCAAGAGGTATTAAAAAGAAAAGTTACTTGGCAATGGGTTAAGGGCCATGGCGGAGATGTTTTAAATGAAGAGGCAGATCGATTAGCTTTTAATGAAGCACAAGGCAAGTTTAAGGAAGTGCTTATAATGGATGACGGACCGGATCAAAATATTGAGGAAACGCTAAACGAACTCTCGCATATAGATGAAAACGGAAAAGCAAAAATGGTTGACATTGGGGAAAAATTTGCTACAAACAGAGTGGCAGTTGCAAAATCTACCATAACTATGATTCCTGAAGTTTTGGATAAAATAAATTCGCATGGTTTTGAAAAAGGAGATGTTTTATCTATTGCTAGAGTTGCAGGAATAATGGGAGCAAAACAAACGTCCAATTTAATACCTTTGTGTCATCAATTGTCTCTGACTCAAATATTGATTAATTTCCATATCGACAAAAAAAACAGTAATATATTAATTGAAGCAGTAGCGAAAACATTTGGTAAAACCGGAGTTGAAATGGAGGCTTTAACAGCTGCTTCTATCGCTACACTCACAATATATGATATGTGTAAATCAGCAGATAAAAGCATGAAAATAAACACATGGCTTTCTCGTAAATCAGGAGGTCGGTCGGGAGATTTAATCCTTGATTAATAAAACGACTATTGTTGGTATTAATTTTTAATATCGTATATTATGAGATACAATTGTAAGTGATTATGATAACAATGTGGTAGAATTCCACATACTTAATATAAATCGGTTTGATTTATTGGTACGAAAAGCAGGGAAATAGAGAATTGAATATATACGTTGGAAATATAGCATATGGTACATCTGAAGACGATCTTAGAGATCTTTTTGGAAGATACGGAGAAGTAGCTGATGTCAGAATTATTACTGACAGAGATAGTGGGCGTTCTAAAGGATTTGGATTTGTCGAAATGACCGATGACACTCCTGCAAAAGAAGCTATTGCAGCTTTAGATAGTAAAGATTTTATGGGTCGTGATATAAGAGTGAATGAAGCTAGACCTAGAGAGCCTAGATCATAAAACAATTGCTTTATTCACGGATAGAATCTGGAATAGATTAACACTTCATTTTTACCTGTTTATAATAATTTTATTGTTATAAACAGGTGATTTTGTATTTTTATAGGGCCTGTTGATTATAGGAGAAATGATTTGATGGACTCAATGAATAATGATCTTTCAACTTCATTAATAACAATTGGAGAAGAGCCATATGTAGGGGAAACTCCAGAACCTTTTTTAGATACTTGGCTGACGCCGAATAATCGATTTTATATTAGAAGTCACTTTAATTTTCCTCAACTATCATCTGAAAATTTACTTATTCCAATCAATGGTTTTGTTGAAAACCCTCTGACTATAAGTATGAAAGATATTAAACGGTTTCCTAAGCATACGCTACCAGTTACTTTGGAATGTGCAGGAAACAACAGAAGTGATTTGCTGCCAAAAGTTCCGGGAAACCAATTTAATAGTGGGGCAGTTAGTAATGCCATATGGACTGGCACCCCTCTTAAAGAAATATTAAATCTTGTTAATGTCAAAAACAATGTCAGCGAGATTTTATTTAAAGGGGCAGATGTTGGGGTTACAGATCCGAATAAACCGAATGAACCATATTTAAGATCATTGTCTTTAGAAATGGCTAATCATCCTGACACCATTTTAGCCTATGAAATGAATGGTGAAGAACTTCCAATAGAACACGGATACCCTTTACGCTTAATAGTGCCGGGTTGGTATGGAATGGCTTCGGTCAAATGGATTAGTGAAATAACGGCCATAGAAAAGTTGTTTAGTGGCTATTTCCAAGGCAAAAAATATGTATTGAAATATAAAGATGGTACAGAAAAACCATTAGAAAAAATTCATGTAAAATCACTAGTAACTTATCCGCTTGCAAATACAACTTTTGAACAAAACGATGTTGCTATTGAAGGTATTGCGTGGTCTGGTTATTCGGGAATAAAAAAAGTTGAAATATCTGTTGATGGTGGAATTCATTGGAACAATGCTTCTTTAATTGGCCCATCAGAAAAATATTCGTGGCACCAATGGCACTATAAATGGATCAACCCTGATAAAGGAAACCATAGTATTATTTCTAGAGCAATTGATGGAGATGGCAATATTCAACCTATTGAATCTGTTTGGAATGAATTGGGATATGCTGTTAATGGCTGTAAACCGGTTTCTATTGTGATTGAATAAACTAGAAGATTTATATACATTGGTTTTATTGCTTATGTGGGAAAAGGAATAGGTTTGTCCGATTTAACTCGCAAACAAGTTTTAAGTTATTATGGATCTGATAAATCGTTAGCGGGACAAAATTTATCAGGACTTGATCTGTCAGAATTAAATTTAGCTAACGCTAATTTTCGAGGTTCCAATTTAACTAATGCCAATTTGATTAATTGTAATTTATCAGATACTGATTTAACTCGTGCTACTTTGCGAGGTGCGATTTTGAATAATGCTAATCTTCAAAGGGCAATATTGGTTCGTTCAAATCTAACAATAACTCAAATGAAAAATGTAAATTTAAATTACGCAACTTTAGAAAGTGCTAATTTAAGTGGAGCTGCGTCTAATTCAGGCCAAAGTACGGCACGCGTCATCGGAGCTAATTTACAAGGTGCTACTGCAATAAAAACAAATTTTAACAAAGCTATTATGGAACGTGTAAATTTAAATAATACAAACTTAATTGGAGCATCTTTTATGCACACTAATATGACTAGAGCGTCTCTGCAAGGTGCAAAATATGATTTAAATGCTTTTGATTTAGCGATAAATGTTTAGGATGAATACCAATCATAATAGACAACACATTGAAAGATAAACCACCGGATCTTATTGTAATAGGTATTGGTAATCCCGGACCTAAATATGAGTTAACTCGCCATAATGCCGGATTTTGGTTTCTTAATAAAATTATAAATGACCTATCATTAGCATTATTAAAAAAACATAAAACCACTTTGTTAGTAGAATGTTTAATTGAGGATTTTAAAATAATTATTGCTAAACCTAGAACCTACGTTAATGAAACTGGTCAAGCCGTAAAATATTTACTTACACGATATCAAGTCGATGTAAATAAATTATTAATTGTTTACGATGATATTCATTTGCCAATCGGGAAAATCCGTTTAAGAGCGACGGGTTCTTCCGGAGGCCACAATGGAATAAGATCCATTATGTCTAATATAGACTCCATAAATTTTCCGAGGCTTCGTATAGGGGTTGGAAAACCCGCACATGACGATGATCAAATCAAATATGTATTAGGCATTCCTACCATTTCAGATAAGCAATTGATAATGGAAGCTATTAACAAAGCGCCGGAAATAATTTTACATATATTAACTGAAGGAATTGACGCGACTATGTCTCGATATAATTAAATGGAATTTATGTGCTATTAAAAAACAAAATTAAAGTTGACAATCCCAATTATAAATGGTGGGTATATTCATCAGTTGCGGTCGCTATATTGGTACAGGTAGGTGATCAAACCGGTACAAGCATAGCTATGCCTAGTATGTCGTCAGAATTTAATGCAGATATTCCTACAGTACAGTGGGTTTATCTTTTATATACTTTATGTATTAGTTCATTGTTGTTACCAATGGGAAGATTTTCCGATATTTTTGGAAGGAAGCCTGTTTATTGTGGAGGGCTAGTCCTTTTTATTATTGGGGGAATAATTGCCGGTATATCTTTTAATTTCACAGTCTTACTTTTAGCTCGTGCCGTACAAGGAATCGCAGTTTCGATGATTTTAGCTAATGGCATGGCTTTGTTAGTGGAGGCATTCCCAAATTCACAAAGAGGAGTAGCACTTGGGCTATATATCACGGTAGTTGGAATGGGAGGCCTATTAGGTCCTTTAGTTAGTGGGTTTTTGGTGAGTGAATTTGGTTGGCGTTCTTTTTATGTGGTTAGTGTATTGGTTGGCGTAATAGGCTTGTTTCTTTCAATAATTGTTGTTGATTATAAATCAAATAATAATTTCAACAAAAATAAAATGATTTTCGATTGGCTTGGTGCAATTTTATTTTCATCAGCTTTAGCTTGTTTTCTATTATCTATGACTTTTACTCATCGTTTAGGGTGGGATAATGTTTTTGTTTTTATTGGCTTTATTTTATCTTTAACGTTGTTGGCATGTTTTCTTTGGCGAGAAAAAGTTTTTAATTCTCCTATGGTAGAGCTATCTTTATTTCGTGACCCTGTGATTTTCGTGGGCCTTTTAGGGCGCTTTTTGACATTTATGGCGGGATCATCAGTGTATTTTCTAATGCCTTTTTATGTTATTCAAGTAATGGGATTAACAGCCTTCACCGCTGCCTTATTAATGACACCTATGCCTATAATGATGGCCATAATGGGCCCATTAAGTGGCAAGCTTTCTGATAAAATTGGAACTAAATGGCCAGCAACTGCAGGATTGATAACTTGGGGGGCTGCTGTGTTATTAGGTTCTACTTTAAGCATACATTCAAGTTCCTTTATTGTTTTAATTTGTTGTTTATTGTCTGGTACCGGCAATGGTATTTTCCAATCCCCTAATCAAAGTTCCGTTATGAGCGTTGTGAACCCAGAGAAATATGGAGTTTTAACCGCCTTAATTAGTATGGTTCGTACAGCAGGAAATTTAACCGGCACTGCAATTGCAACTTTTGTAGTGGTTTTGACTATGTCATCTATGGGACAACCACCAGATTTATCTGCTTTAGAATCATCTATTGATATGATTAACAACCAAGAAATCAAATATGCATTTACAGAAGGAATTACTAAAGCTTTTAAAATCGGCATGGTTTTTCTAATTATAGGATTAACTTTAACTGCCTTAGGCCCAAATACAAAAAACCGATAGTTTAAATATTTCTTGCAAGCATATTTACTACGCTTTTGGTATAATTGTTTACTTAATAAAGATAATTTATGATATTCAAATAAAAGTGAAACGTAATAATGACTAGCAGTGAATATAACTTCTCAATATTTTCTAAAAATGATTTTTATGCTACGTTAAATGCCAAATTAATAGATTTAGCAGACGTAGGATCAGATTCAAAAATCGTAGATCTTGCTTGCGGTGCAGGAGGTGTTACTCGTTTAATATTAGAGCGTATTAATCGTACTAGAAATACTATGGTAATTGCATTAGATCATTCACAGGTGGCTCTGAAAACTGCTATGGACGAGTTAAAAGATATTTCTAATGGTGCGGTTAAATATGTTCAAAGTGGTGTAGAAAATATGTCCGATGCAGTCAAAGATACGGTTGATACTGTTGTTTTTTGTAATGCAATACATTATGTGCCTGATAAAGATGATGTCATATCAAACATATCTAGAACTCTTCGTAAAGGAGGTAAGTTTGCGTTTAATACTTCTTTTTATGACGGAGGACAACATGAAGACTCATTAACTTTTTATTCTAAATGGATGTTTAAGGCCTTCCGTATTTTAAGAAAGGACTATGGATTAAAAACAGATAAATCAGTGAAAGTTGAATCTAGGCGCCAATTAACCCCTAAAGATTATTCCGATTTACTTGAAAGAAATGGGTTAAAGCTTTTTATTCAAAAAATTGATACTGTGCCAGTTCCAATTGAAGGTTGGTTAGATATATGTGCTTTTTCCGATTTTATTGAAGGAACAATGCCCGGAGTACCTTTGGATATTGCTAGTGCGGTTCTTCAAGAAGGAGTCAGGCAAACCTATGCTGAATTAAATATTACTCATGTGCCTCGTAACTGGTTAGATATTATCGCAGTCAAAATTTGATTGCTGTTACAATGAAGGAACAATTACAGTAAACAAATTTTCATGGGTAATTAAATGCAATCTGATGTTCCACAACCCATAAATCTCCCAGATAATGCAGGTAGATTCGGAATTTATGGTGGTCGTTATGTGCCTGAGACTTTGATGCCGGCAATTAATGAATTGGAAACACACTACATCGCGACATTAAATGATCCAGTATTTCAATCTGAGTTATCTTCATTATTGGCTAATTTTGTTGGGCGACCTACTGAATTATATTTTGCGGCTAATTTAACAGATAGACTTAATGGCGCACAGATTTATCTCAAACGGGAAGATTTGGCTCATACAGGAGCACACAAAATAAATAATGCTTTAGGCCAAGGCCTTTTAGCAAAAAAAATGGGCAAAAAACGTATTATTGCCGAAACTGGAGCTGGGCAACATGGAGTTGCCACTGCTACAGTCTGTGCAAAATTAGGATTAGAGTGCGTTATATACATGGGGGAAGAAGATATTAGAAGACAATCATTAAATGTTTTCCGAATGAAATTACTTGGAGCTGAAGTGCGACCTGTTAATTCCGGAAGCAGAACACTAAAAGATGCGATTAACGAAGCAATTAGAGATTGGGTTACTAATGTTGATGATTCTCACTATTTAATAGGAAGTGCAGTTGGGCCTCATCCTTACCCAATGATTGTGAGAGATTTCCAAAAAATTATAGGGAAGGAGGCTAAATCACAAATTTTAACAAAAATTGGCCGATTGCCTGACTATGTTGTTGCTTGTGTTGGGGGAGGCAGCAATGCTATAGGAATGTTTTATGAATTTATTGAAGATTTGGAAGTTAAATTGATAGGAGTAGAAGCTGGGGGTAATGGAATTCATACAGGTAAACATTCATCTACTATTTCAGCGGGACGTGTTGGAGTGTTACATGGAAGTATGTCATATTTAATACAAGACGATGATGGCCAAGTACAGGAAACTCATAGTATATCAGCCGGATTAGATTATCCTGGGGTAGGCCCGGAGCACAGTTATTTGCATGATATAGGCCGTGCAAAATACGTGAGTGTGAATGATACAGAGGCATTGAAGGGATTTAAGCTCATGTGTGAAAGTGAAGGTATAATTCCTGCTCTTGAGCCAGCTCATGCTGTTCATTATGTTTCACAAATTGCGCCTCAATTGAGTAAAAGTGAGGTTATATTGCTCGGAATGTCGGGTAGAGGAGATAAAGATATGAACACTGTAGCATCTGCTTTAGGTGTCGACATCATATGAAAATATGAATTTCGTTTTTTTCAAAAAGGCCAGGTAATTTATTTTAAATCGACAGCGGTGTTTATTTCTTATTTTCTTATTTTTTTATGCTTTCATATTTCAAATTCATTCCCTGGAAACAAACGGTTCCGTTAGAGTCTATGAAGAGAAAGAAACAAACGGTTTTTTAATCGGATTGGGAACAGTGCCCGCTTCACCTTCAACAGGCGTTACTCATTTCGCCACTTATGTTAAGGAAGAAACTTCAAATTATAGTTATTCGAATGCGAACATTAAATTCACTGCGTTAAGAAAGGGAAAAGATAGTCCGAAAATAGGACCTGTGCCTATGGTGAATACTATCAAGGATCCTACATTTTATGAATTCAACACATCCTTAAATTATGAAGGCAAATGGTTTGTGTTAATTGAAATTTCCATGGAAACTGGTGATGCATCAGCGGTTTTTGAGATCGATGTTACCAAACCTAATTTAATCACGCCTATTTTATTTTTTTTAGTATCAGCGCTTTTTTTATTTATTATGATAAAATCTCTTAGATCTTTAATTCAGGAGTATAGGAATAGGAAAAATCTATAGTTTATTTAACAATTCGGTATTTTTTATTTGTTGGTCAAGTTTGTTGTTTTCATGTTCTGCTAATATGAATATGGTAGCAGATGAAGATGTACCTATAATAAAACATGAACTGGAAATAGTTACTGGTCATTTAAATGATGTTAAACAAATTATTTCTGTTGAAAAGAACGATATTGTAAGCATCATTTTTTCAACAGATCAAGCAGTTGAAATTCATTTGCATGGCTATAATTTAAAACGACAAATAATTCCTGCTGGGTTAAATGAAATGAGTTTTAAAGCTAATGCTACTGGACGTTTTAATATAACAACCCATTATAATTCTTTAGACAATCAACATTCTACCCACGGTACGTTATTTGAATCGGATACTCTTGCTGAAGGGGATACATATGTTTATCAAATAAGCAATGATTTGGCTGGAACAACAATTTATTATCATGACCAACTAGATCATGATATATCAGGTAAAATTATTGTTTCTAATGAAATAAATCCACTTTTAAAAAATACTACTAGAATTATTAGCTCAATTAATAATGAAATAATAGCTAACCCGGGGGATACATTGGAATGGATTGTTGATAAAAAAGATAAAATGAGGATAACCAGTGGATTACCACCAATAGATATAAAACATACGCACGGAGATCATAAAGATAACCGCAGTAATTTTAATTCTGATCAAGAGGCAGTTTTAGCAGTTCTTGAAGTATGGCCTTAATTTAAAAGCGAAATGCGACATTTATTAAAATCTATTAAATTAAAAATCGTTGGTATTGCTTTATCATTATTATTTTTTCAACCTGAGATTATGTACGCACATGGGTTTGGCGAGAGATATGATCTTCCCGTGCCATTTAATTATTTCATGGTAGCTGCTGCCAGCACGGTTTTATTATCATTTGTTTTTATGGCTTATTTTATTAGGACAACCAGTATTTCTTATTCATATCTGCGTTTTAATTTATATTCTGTTGTAGGGTTTAGGAAAATATTTGCCATAATAACGACAGTATCAAAACTATTTGCGGTTTTACTTTTTCTTTTAGTTATACTTACGGGGTTTTTCGGGACAAAAGAACCGTTGGATAATTTTGCTCCGACATTTGTTTGGATTATTTGGTGGGTTGGAATTGTTTTTTTTACAGCCTTGTTAGGAAATGTTTGGTTAATTTTAAATCCATGGCTAATTTTATATACAGTTTACGAGAAATTTTCATCACGGCAATCTTTATTATTAACATGGCCTAAAAATTTTGATGCTTGGCCTGCAGTAACCTTTTATTTAATGTTTTGCTGGATTGAAAATGTTTATGTACAAAGTTCGCAACCTTTTAATTTAGCTGTTTTGATTCTTATTTATACGGTTTTAACATTTACTGGAATGTTTGTTTTCGGGAAACATGTTTGGCTACGTAATGCTGATCCTTTTTTCGTATTATTCCAACTTTTTTCTAAATTTTCCCCGATTGAATTTAGAGTAATTAATGAAAATTGTGTTCACAAAAATAATAATGGACAGATTAATACTAATTTGTTAATGCCTGTTTTATATAGCACTGATTGTTTGCAGTGTTGGGAAAATTGTGACGCGGATAAAAAAGAAATAAATATACGTCCGTGGTTTGTTGGGTTGGCATCCGGGGGGAGAGTTAATGTCTCTATTATGGTTTTTCATATTATTGCTCTAGCTACGGTTACATTCGACGGGTTTTCAGAAACTCCGGCTTGGGTTGGGATACAAAACTTATTGTGGCCTATTGTAAGCCCACTACCCGGTTCAACTGTAGGAATAATATCATCTCTGGGAATTTTTCTAATACCAATTTTTTCAGGATTAGTTTATGTTTGGGTTTGCTCAAAGGTTTCTAAGTTTTCTAACAATAAAATTTCAACATCTGAAGTGATTTTACGCTTTGTGTTTTCGTTGGTTCCGATTGCTATAGCTTATAATTTTTCACACTATATTTCCTTTATTGTTATAACAGGCCAAAATATAATTCCATTGTTATCCGATCCTTTTGGATTTGGGTGGAATTTAATTGGAACTTCTAATTATATTCCTTATTTGACAATTATTGATGCTCAGTTTGTGTGGTTGTTTTCATTGGCCGCTCTTGTAATAGGACACGTGATTTCAGTGTATATTGCCCATGTGATTGTTCTGAGATATTCGGTTTCTCATGCCCGTGCTATAAAAAGCCAAATTCCTATGCTTATATTAATGGTTTTTTACACTGTAGCTAGTTTGTGGATTATTGCTCAACCAATAATAGAATAAAGTATATTGTAATGAATTATTTATTTTATGTTCACACGTATTATAGATTTGTCTGTTAAGATCCTTCTGAATATTATTTATTATTGCTCATGAAATTAAGGTGAATATTTAAATGACCACTTCTAATACTGAACCAGAAAATATCCAACAATTTAATTGCTCTAAATGTCATAATACTTCTTATGAGACAGGCACGATTCGAACTACAGGAGGAGGTTTTTCTAGATTCTTTGATGTGCAAAATCAAAAATTTTCTCATATAACTTGTGATAATTGTGGATATACGGAATTTTTTAAAAGAAAAGGAAGTCGTGCAGGAAACATTTTAGATATGTTTATAGGAAGATAATGATACAAATTTATATTGGAAAATGCCAATGAAAGAAGCTTGTGGAGTCATAGGAATATATTCTCCCAACCAACAAGCTGCTAGATTAGCTTTTTTTGGTATATTTGCATTGCAACATCGTGGTCAAGAAAGTGCAGGAATAGCTAGTAGTGATGGAAATACAATAAAAGTCACTACTCAAATGGGCTTAATTGGTCACGGATTTCAAGAATCGGATTTGGCGAATTTAGATGGCTATATATCTATAGGACATACACGATATTCAACAACAGGATCAAGTAATATAGGAAATGCTCAACCATTTATATCAAAAAGCAGTAGCGTAGAAATCGCTTTGGGGCATAATGGCAATTTAATTAATGCAATAGAATTAAAAAACGAATTATTAGAATGGGGAGTTGAATTTAATACTTCTGCTGATTCAGAAATTATAGCGCATTTGATTTCAAATGCGCCTGCAATACAATGGTCAGAACGAATAGCGTATGCGATGCGTAAATTACACGGAGCATATTCTTTAACTTTGATGACTAAAACCGAATTAATAGGAGTTCGGGATCCGATGGGTGTTAGGCCTTTATGTATCGGGAAATTAGATGATGGATGGGTTTTAGCATCGGAATCTTGTGCCTTAGATCATATCGGCGCAACATTTATACGAGAGGTTGAACCTGGAGAGGCAGTTTTAATTGACAATCAGGGGCTGCAATCTATTTATAAAAAACCCCGCAAATTTAAAGAACCTATAGGTAACTGTATTTTTGAACATATATATTTTTCTAGGCCAGACAGCATATTAGATGGCGAACTAGTTTATAGCACTAGGATGGCTATGGGGGCTCAGTTAGCAAAAGAACATCCTGTAGAGGCTGATTGTGTCATAGGTGTTCCTGATTCAGCGACTGCTGCTGCAGTAGGGTATTCACAAGAATCGGGTCTTCCGTTTACGGAAGGACTAATAAAAAACCGATATGTAGGCAGAACTTTTATACTTCCGGATCAAAAACTTCGTGATATTGGAGTCAGAAGAAAATTAAATGTCTTACCGCAAATTTTGAAAGGAAAAAGAGTCATTGTGGTTGACGATAGTATTGTTCGGGGTACAACTACTCCTCATGTTGTTAATTTATTGAAGAGGGGGGGAGCAAAAGAAGTTCATTTAAGAATTTGTGCACCTCCAATTATTTCGCCTTGTTATTTTGGTGTAGACATGGCCACTAAATCAGAGCTTATAGCGAGCAATATGTCTATAGATGAAATTAGAGATTATGTTAAGGCAGATTCATTAGGATTTTTAAGCGAAGACGGACTTATTAGTGCAGTAAAAGGAAATAAATCACAGTATTGTTTAGGTTGTTTTACTGGTCAATATCCAATCCCAGTCCAATTGGAAATGAATAAGCTTGTTTTGGAATCCTGAACGTCATTGTCAGTACTTATGACTAGGTGATTAAATTAGAATAATTAGGTATATTTTGATTAAGTAATAATCACTTAACACATTAATTTGTTAATTTATGTTTGAAAAAGGAGCCCGTGTGTCTTGAAAAAACCATCACATCATAAACCTAATACCTATGCTTCTGCAGGAGTGAATTTAAATAATTCAGTTAGTGTTAAGGAACATATCAAAAAAATAGCTCAAAAAACATATGGAACGAAAGTGGTAGGGGGAGTTGGAGGTTTTGGTGCTATGTATAGACTTGCTGGACTAAAAGATCCAATATTAGTTTCTAGTACAGACCCAGTTGGCACTAAACTTATGCTAGCAGGCATGTATAATGATTTTTCTGCAATTGGCGTTGATTTAGTAAACGCATGTGTTAACGATTTAATTGTTGTTGGTGCTACCCCATTGTTTTTTTTGGATTATATTGCCACTTCACGCATGAATCCTGATATTGTTACTACTATAGTTGAAAGTATCGCAATAACGTGTCTGGAATCAGAATGCGCATTGATAGGTGGTGAAACGGCGGAAATGCCGGGAGTTTTTACTGAGGGTAATTTTGACATTTCAGGGTTTATTGTGGGAGTTGTTGAATCAGAGGATATGCTTCGCCCTCATGATAATATTCAGACTGGGGATGTTTTGATAGGTGTTCCCTCAAACGGCCTGCATACAAACGGTTATTCTTTAGTGAGGCATATTTTTAATTTAGATCAAGATGTTTCAATCCTGTCTGAATATATGTCGGAATTGGGAGATACCTTAGGTAAAACTTTGTTAATCCCACATCGTTCTTATTTTGATATGTTTCGAGAAATCTATAAAGATGTTAAAGGAATTGCACATATTACAGGCGGAGGTTTATATGAAAATATACCTAGAATGTTACCAGATAAATGTAGCGCGATTTTATATTCCTCTGACTGGACAGTGCCGGCTATATTTAAAGTGATACAAGAACATGGAACAATAGATGAAAAAGAAATGTTTCGTGTTTTTAATATGGGATTGGGCATGGTTATCGCATGCGATTCATCTAAAGTTGGTAAAATCACAAATCACATACCGGATGCAGTCATAGTTGGTGAAATAGTTGAGTCCAATGGAAAACCTAGCGTAATAATTAAATAAATGTTTAATGGTGTGAATTAATGAATGCTTTGATTAGTGTAAGTAATAAAGAATCTATCGTAAACTTTGCAAAATCTATTACTGAATCGGGACACTCCTTGATAAGTACCGGAGGCACTTGGGCGACTATTCAAGATGCTCATTTACCAGTAAAACAAGTTTCTGAAATTACCAAGTATAAAGAAATATTAGATGGAAGAGTTAAAACTCTTCATCCTAATATCCATGGTGGTATTTTGGCCAAACGAGACTATAAAACTCATGTTAGCCAATTGGAAGAATTAGGTATTGAGTTTATTGATATTGTTGTGGTGAATTTATATCCGTTTGTTGAAACTGTATCTTCTCCTAATGTTAGTTTAAGCGAAGGCCTTGAAAATATTGATATCGGGGGACCTGCAATGTTGAGGGCGGCAGCAAAAAACTTCACTGATGTAATAGTTGTTGTAGATCCTTGTGATTATGATTGGATAGGAAATAAATTGATCAATGGAGAACTCATAAATTTAGATGAGCGTAAAAAATTAGCTAGAAAAGCTTTTCAACATGTCGCCTTGTATGATACGGCAATAGCCACTTGGCTTGATAATGGCAATTTATTTAAAGCTTCAGAAATCACTGTTGGGTTTAATAAAATCGAGGAATTAAGATATGGGGAAAACCCACATCAAACAGGGGCAGTTTTTGCTAATATATTAGGAGATGGAGGGATAGTGAAATCAGAGCAGTTACATGGTATGCCAATGTCATATACCAATTACCTTGACGCTGATTCAGCTTTAACTACTGTTAATTCATTCTCAGAAACAGCTTGTGTGGTCGTAAAACATACAAATCCTTGCGGAATTGCAATCGATGATGATCAAGTAATTGCTTTTCAAAAAGCATTTAACGGAGACTCTGTTTCCGCATATGGAGGTATTGTTGGGTTTAATAAAAAACTAGAAGAATCTACAGCTATGGCAATGAAAGGAATTCTTTTTGACATCATAATTGCTCCTTCATATGAGCCTCAAGCATTAATTATATTACAAAAAAGAAAACGGACACGAGTGCTAAAAGCACACTTACCGTATGGACCATTATCACATATCAATATTAAATCAATATCTGGAGGTGCTCTTATTCAAACCAATAATGATATTGATGAAGATATGAAAACATGGCAAATAGTTTCTGAAAGATCGCCGACCGATAAAGAAATGATTGATTTGATTTTTGCTTGGAGATGCCTTAAACATATAAAATCTAATACAATTGTTTTGGCTAAGGATAATGAACTTGTTGGAATGGGAGCAGGTCAGCCTAATCGCTTAGTAAGTATTCATCTCGCACTTAAAATTGCAGCAGATAAATCGAATGATGCAGCATTATCATCAGATGCATTTATGCCGTTTCCAGACAATATTGATATTGCAAATACTGGGGGTATCAAATCAATAATTCAACCAGGAGGGTCAATTCGGGATTCAGAAGTTATTAAAAGAGCTAATGATTTCAATATGGCTATGGTGTTTACTGGCGTTAGGCATTTTAATCATTAATTATGGAAAGAACATACAACTACTTTGTGCCTTTCACAACCTGAGTAAATCAAACCGCATTCAATCGAAACTAAATATCCTTTCCGTTAACATTTGCCCTTACTGGAATCCGGAGTGGGAAAAATATTTTTCGTGGCATAGAAGAAATACCTTTGGTTTTTGAACAATGATTCTAGCTTATTACGGAACCATAGGCTCTCTGAGCGAAGAAACAGAAAGGCGACTTTTGGTATTAAAACTTTGATTGTGACATAGGATTAATATATGATATTGCTTTTGTGGAGAACCATCTAGAAGGGCAATTCATTATGAATACTAGGAAGCCAACAGTAAATATTGTGATTCCTGTGCTAAACGAAGAAGCGAATATAATTTTTGCTATTAATAAATTATATTTATTTTGTGAGAGTAATTTAAATCGATATGACTGGGGAATTACAATTGCTGATAATGGATCAGTCGATGACACATATGTATTATCTCAGCAAATCTCACAATCTAAATCACAAGTGCATGTTGTTCGACTAGAGCAAGCTGGGCGTGGCCGAGCATTAAAGAGGGTTTGGTTGCAAAGTGATTGCGATATTTTTGCATATATGGATGTTGACTTATCAACTGACTTAAATCATTTGCCGGTGTTGTTAGATGCTGTAAACACTAAATCTTGTTCGTTGGCAACTGGATCAAGATTATTGACCGATTCAGTTGTTAAAAATCGTAGTTTTAAAAGAGGGTTTATTTCTCGTTGTTATAGTTTACTGTTTAGAAGTATGTTTTTAGTATCATTTAAAGATGCGCAGTGTGGATTTAAGGCAATATCAAAAGATAGTGCCCATATATTACTACCGGTAATTCAAGATACTGGGTGGTTTTTTGATACCGAATTAATGATTTTGGCCAGTAAAAATAAATATATAATTAAGGAAATACCAATATTATGGATAGATGATCCTAATTCTACTGTACGGATTTTGCATACGGCATGGGAGGATATAAAAGGTTTGTTAAGGATGCGATTTCTTGGTTTGAATAAAAATACAACAAATCTACTTAAACTTTAATAAAATTGCTCTAGAGGCCTGCTTAAGAGTAAAATAAGCATATACGCAAAAACGATTAACGCAAATAATGACCACACCACATTTTGAAATTAGACCATCTATAATTAAGGGAGATCCTGCAGATACTTACTTGCATTGGACTAAAGAAATCATGCGATTAGAATCTCTTAATCCTCGCGTATTAATTGATTTTTTTGCTGAAAAAGATGGTGTTTTATGCGGTATAGAAGAAGCCAAGGCATTATTAGTCAATGTGTTACCTAAAATAGAACAAGACAACAATGAGGTAATTGTTTCTGATGTTGAGATTTGGTGTTTGGAAGAAGGCCAGTCTTTTAGAGCAGGAGAACCTGTGTTGAGAATCATTGCTAATTATGCTTCTGTTGTTCTTTATGAAACTAGTTTGTGCGGCATGCTTGCTTCTTCTAGCGGGTGGGCTACCGCTGCTAGAGAATGTGTTGAAATGGCAGGAAATGCTACCGTTATCACACAAGCCGCTCGTCACATTCACCCAAATGTAGCACATATATTGGATTATGCTTCTGTGATAGGCGGATGCTCTTCTGTTTCAACCGTCCTTGGCTCAAAACAGTCTGGGCGAAATACTTTTGGAAATATGCCGCATAGTTTACCCTTAATTTTTGGGGATACGGTTTCAGCTGCCGTAGCTTTTGATAAACATATGGGAAGAGAAATTCAAAGGATAGTAGTTGTAGATACGTTTCAAGATGAAGCGCAAGATTCATTAAATGTGGCCAATGTATTAAGAGATAAATTACGCGGAATACGGCTAGACACTCCAATCGAGAGAGGTGGAGTAACGCCCGCAATGGTTTTGGAAGTGAGAAGTAGATTAGATTTAATGAATTTTCGTCATGTGGAAATATATGTAAGCGGCGAAATTACCCCTGCGAAAATTAAAGAATTTGAAGCGGCAGGGGCTCCAATAAATGGCTACTTAGTAGGCGATTATATATCGAGTGCGGCACCTGTTAATTTTACGGCAAATATTTTAGAAATCGAAAATAAACCCGTAGCTAGAAGAGGTCGAGTGCCAGGTAGGCTAGATGGTCCCCGATTAGGAAGGTTTTTGTAAATATCAGATAAAGGATTGACTTGTTTTATGTCTCACGTTGAATTATATGACACAACGTTACGTGATGGTGCTCAATATGAAGGTATTTCTTTTTCTGTCGAAGATAAAATAAACATTTTGAAATTAATAGATGATTTGGGAATACATTATGTTGAAGGTGGATGGCCTGGATCTAACCCCAAAGATGCTGAGTTTTTTGAGCGAGCAAAATTAATTCACCTTAAAAATACTACACTTACCGCATTTGGATCTACACGCCGCGCTAACGTTAAAGTAGACCAAGATACTCAAATAAAAGCCCTATTAGATGCTGAAACTGAAATTATTACTTTGGTAGGGAAAAGTTGGGATTTACATGTTACAGATATATTAGAAACTTCATTAGAAGAAAACCTTAAAATGATTGAAGATTCAATAAGTTATCTCTGTAATAAAGGCAGAAAAGTTTTTTTTGATGCCGAGCATTTTTTTGACGGATATAAATATAACCCTCAATATGCTTTGAAAATATTAGAAGTTGCAGCAAAAGCCGGAGCTTCATGTGTTATTTTGTGTGACACAAATGGGGGAGCTATTCCTCAAGACATAGTAAAAACTATTAATATTATTAAAAATAGTATTCATATTAATATTGGAATTCATACACATAATGATGTAGATATGGCGGTTGCCTCTTCTTTGGCAGCATTCGATGCAGGAGCTACGCAAATTCAGGGAACGATTAATGGTTATGGTGAAAGATGCGGCAATGCAAATCTGATATCTATAATAGCTAATTTAAAACTTAAAAAAGATATAAATTGTGTGTCTGATAAACAATTAGCGGATTTGGCAAGAGTGTCTAGAAATGTTGCAGAAATTGCCAACATGCCCCTAATTATAAATCAACCTTATGTTGGAATGACTGCTTTTGCTCATAAAGGTGGACTACATGCATCAGCTGTACAAAAAGTGGAACGCAGTTATCAACATATAACTCCTTCTGCCGTTGGGAATGAAAACCGTGTATTAATTTCTGAATTGTCTGGCAGAAGTAATGTTCTATGGAAAGCTGAAGAAAAAATGGGACTTAAAATTGCTCCCCAACAAGCCACTGAACTTGTTTCAATGATTAAAATAAAAGAAAATGAAGGATACCAATATGAAGGAGCGGAAGCCTCTTTTGAATTATTAGTATTACGTTCTATGGAAGGATATAACTCTCCATTTGACTTGATTGACTTCATGACTATTGTAGAAAAACAATCAGTAAATATAAATTCGCAAGTAATGGTGAAAATTTCGGTAAACGGTAGTGAAATGCATACGGCAGCAGCATCGACTCAAGGTCCTGTAAATGCGCTAGACAATGCTTTGAGGAAAGCCTTATTGGGATTCTATCCTCATTTGGAGATGGTGCGCTTGAATGATTATAAAGTTCGAGTGGTAGATCAACATAACGGAACCGGTTCGATTGTTAGAGTTTTGATAGAGTCAACAGATGGAGAGCAAACATGGTCTACAGTAGGATGTTCTAATAATATTATCGAAGCTAGTTGGATTGCTTTATCTGACAGTTTGGAATGGTGGTTATTACAAACGGGCATGCGAGAACAATTAAATAATTAATATTAGAGCTATTTAATCCCCGACATTTCACAGAAATCAATTATGGTGCTGTAATTGCCAAAAGGGGGAATATAATATATGCCGGATACAATTCCTTTTATTTCTTTTGCTATATCAACACTTATTTCCATTCCTTTTGCTTTAGTGTCTTTTGTGTTCCTCATTTTTTCTAATATAAAGTCTGGTATATCAATACCCGGTACTTCGTTTTGTAAAAATTTAGCATTATTCAGACTCCTAAGAGGTAATATTCCAACTATTACAGGTACAGGAAACCCGCCTAATTTTTGTTCAAGCTTTATTATGTCTTCACTGTTGTAAACAGGTTGAGTTAACAGGAAATCTGCACCGGAACGTAACTTTCTGTCTAATCCCTTCAGTTCCTTTTCTAGATTATTTGCTGAGGGGTTAAAGGCAGCTCCTTTAAAAAATGTTGTTGAATCACCTAAATTTCCTCCGTCTAAATCAACACCTTTATTGAAGGATTGCATTAATTTTAATAATTTTGACGCTGTCATGTCTGAGAATGTCGTTGTGAAAGCTAGCGAATTCACGTCGGGAGCATCTCCCATGACAGCGAATATGTTTTTGATCCCTAATGCATATGCCCCCATTAGGTCAGAATGTAATGCGAGATAATTTTTATTGCGTACAGCGACATGCATTATTGTTTCCATACCTAATTTAGATTGAATTAATGATGCCATTGCTAGAGGGCTCATTCTTCCTTGAGCACGAGGATTGTCAGTGATGTTCAAGGCATCAACTATGCCAGCAGCCCGTATTTTTTCTAATTTTTCAAAATTGGTATGTGTGTTGAATCCTTTTGGTGGCGCCACTTCCATTGTTAATATCAGTTTTTTAGATTTAATTTTTGTTTGTAAATCTGATTGAGAGGGGACAACTTTAATTGTTGAGGCAAATTTTGTTGTCTTTGAATGATTATTAAGGGTATTTATAGGTTTAGGGTATTTATTATTGGCCATAAAATCACGAAATGCTTCAATGTGACTTGGCGTGGTTCCACAGCACCCACCAACGAGAGATGCGCCAGCTTTTATTAGGAATTGTATTTGTTCAGACATATATGATGGTGACGATTTGTATAGTATTCTTCCTGTTTCTGCAGAAGGAAATCCAGCATTGGGCTGTGCTATTAACGGTAACGCAGTAACATTAGACATTTGTTTGATGGTAGATATCATGTGAACAAATCCTGTACTACAGTTAGCCCCAATTGCTAGTGCCCCTAGTTTTTCCATTGTATTTGCTGCTGCTGCAGGAGAATACCCGGAAAGAGACATTCCGTCATTCCCAAAAGTCATTTGAGTGATGAAATTAATACCAATATTTTGAGCAGCTTTACTGGCAATAATCAGATCTTCAATATAATTAAATGTTTCTAAAATCAGTAAATCCGCTCCACCAATTGCTAAAGCTTCCATTTGTTGTGTGTATACTTTTAAATAGCTGTTACGTTTTGAATCTCTTTTTACATTTAATGGTCCTACCGACCCTGCAATCCAAGTGTTATTCCCTGTCAAAATTTTTGCTTTTTGGGCTAGCTGAGCTCCCGCCTCATTAATTTCAGTACACATGTTTATCAGGCCGTGTTTATGTAATTCCTGAGAATTAGCTGCAAATGTGTTTGTTGTAATGATTGATGACCCAGCATTAATGTATTCTAAATGAGTATTAAGAACTAGGTTGGGGTTTGTGATATTAAGGTATTCTATCGGTTTATTTCGCTCACTTATTTTTAACTGATTATCAAGTTGGGTTCCTACGCCTCCATCTAAGAGTATTATTTGATTTTTAATTAATGAGTTTAATGAATTTAAGGGCATGTTTTGTTATTTATATCTTGTTTGAATTTTAACTAAGTGTTTTAGTAAAAGTTATTTTTATGCTTTTAGTTTGATTTTCTGGTTTTGCCCATTCGGCGATTCTATAACCAACAATCCAAGCTATTTTTTCGTCATTAGTGGTAATAAGAGGTATTTTATCTCTACATATCCTAGGTATTTTTTGATCTACCATGTAGTCTTGCAGTTTTTTTGAAGTAGAATTTTGTTTCATATATAATCTATCGCCTGATTTACGGCTTCGCACATATAATCCATTGGCCATCAAGATATGGCTTAAATAGGCAACATAGTTATTTGTATTATTGCTCGAATTATTTGTATCTAGTGTAGATCTAATATCCCATCCGGGTATACGCGTTATGCCAGTTAATCGTACTTTTTTGTTTTTTGCTGGCAATGGTAATGTATCAGTACTTGTATTATCAAAACATATGATTAATTCACCATAATTTTTTTTGGCGATTATTTGACCAGGTAAATTTATTTGTTTACCAGAAGGCCCATTTGCTATTTTTATTAGTGAATTAATGTGGGTCATATATATATCTTGTTCATTACCTTTAAGTATCGCGATTGCTTTTTTTAATAACCTTAACGATATTGACGGATGTAATTTTAGCAAATCTGTTGTGTTAATACTCACCATATTGTCTTTAAGGACTGCAGTTTTGTTCCAGCTATGGATTAATTGTGTTTCTATGAAATCCAAATCCTTGGCAACAGTTTCAGCAAGGCGATTTATGTTCCTTTTTACTTTAGGGTTATATTTTTCTAAAATTGGAAACACCTTAATTCTTAAAGCATTTCTCCTGTAGTCTGTTTCATTGTTAGTGCTATCGAAATTGAATGCCAGATTTTCTTTTTTTAAATAATCTTCTAATTTCATTTTGCTTGTGTGTAAAAAAGGCCTGTAAATATAAAGTTTTTTATCGTTTAAAATTCGCGTTGATAGTTCTTTCATCCCGCTTATGCCATTTAGACCCGATCCCCGGATCAAATTTAAAAGTATGGTCTCTGCCTGATCGTCAAAAGTGTGGCCTAGTGCTGTTAAATCGGTACTATATTTTTGAGATACGTCATACAAAAAATCATGCCGAGCGTTCCTTCCAGCATTTTCTAAAGATGTTTTTTGTTTTAATACCTCTTTTGAGATGTCTATTTTTTTTACTTCTAATGGTAATTTTAGTTTTTTAAATGTAAATGTAACGAAATTCTCATCTTCGTCGGATTCTTTTCCCCTAAGACCATGATTTAAATGAGCCCCAAAAATCTCAATTTTATTATTTTTAATTTCGGGTACGATAGAATAAAGAAGTGCAATTGAATCTGCCCCACCAGAAACAGCGATAGTCATTTTTTTCCCGTAAAGACCATTTTTTTCGATAGATTCTTTAATTATAGTATTCAAATTTTTGTCTGTTTTCAAACGCTTTTATTAAACCTGTCTAATCAACTTTAGGTTCGTGGTTTGTTATGTCAACCACATCATTGTTTTGTTCGGTATTTTGTAGATCTTTTTTCGTGATTATTATTGAATCAATGCGTAATTCATCCATAAGTGATATTTCGAATTCTAAATTTTGGTAAACAAATCTATCCCCTTTTCTAGGAATTTTTCCCATTTGCGACAGCGCAAAACCTGCGATTGTTTCGTATTCACCAGTCGGGAGATTTAAATTCATTTCATCATTTGCTTCATCAACATACATTCCTCCCTCTGTTTTGTATGTGTTTTCAGTAATGCTTGCATATTCTTCTGAAAGCAATTCTCCTTCTTCCCCAACTTTTCCTACTATTGCTTCTGTTAATCTTTTTAAAGTAACTAATCCTGCGATTCCCCCATATTCGTCCAAGCATATTGCCATTTGATTACCGGTTTGCCTTAATTCTTCAAAAAGATCAGTAGCTAACTTGGTTTCTGGTACAAAATAGGCATCTCTTATTACTTCATTAATGGAAATATTTTCAGATATTTCTTGTGATGCCATGATCCTTAATATGTCTTTTGCAGATAGTATTCCTATGATATCTTCAGGGCTATTTTTGTGGACGGGAAATCTGGTGTGAGAATGTTTTCTATATATTTGCAGAAAATCTTTGAATCCAGCTCCTTTTTCAATTGAGACTATCTCTGTTCGAGGAGTCATAACTTCTTTGGTTTGCTTGTCACTGAATCTAAATATGTTTTCTACCATTTCCGCTTCTGTTGCTTCAACAGTTCCTTCAGCTTCACCGATGTCAATTAAAGATAATATTTCATCTTCAGTAACGCTTTCATCATCAGCATTCTCATGGCCAAATAATGATTGAGTGTTAGAAGATAACCATTGTAAAAATATAACTATTGGATATAAACAAAATTCTACTAACTTTAGAGGGCGTGCAAATAAAAAGGTTACTTTTTCAGCCTTTTTGACTGCGATGCTTTTAGGTATTATTTCTCCGAAAATAAGTAATAAACCAGTTCCTATTGCGATAGCTATTATAACGGAAATAGCTGAACTGGTTTGCATTAATTCGACAGATAATGAAGTTATCATGGCGGTTAGTGCCACATTGACGAGATTGTTTCCAAGTAAAATGGTAGACAGTAGTTTTTCTGTATTTGCTACCATATTTGCTATACGCTCAGCCCCAGGTACATTTGAGTTTACTAGAAATGAAAGCCTTGTTTTTTGTATAGATAGGAAGGCGGCCTCAGAACTAGAAAAGAAAGCTGAGAAAATCAGGAATAAAATTATTAGAGTAATTTTAATTTCCATCAATTAATTCCTATATCGTATGTATGATTATTTATAACTTATATACTAATAAGATATCATGAGTCGGGAAATTATTGATGCATTTCTTGCCATGCAAGAGCTATTGATGTTTGGATCGTATTAAACCCAAAACCTCTTCTTGTTAGATGGGCGGTTAGTTTTTTATCATATTCCGTTTTAGGTAAATCTTTTAACGACCTTGATTTTTTAGTTGCAATTGCCAAGGCATTTTCTTGATCATTTACTTTTAAAACTGCTGTTTCCGCATCAATTTTTGATACACCTTTTTCTTTTAATTCTTTAATTATCATAAAGGCACTTTTGGGGCGAGATGAATTCCGTGAATTAACCCACATTTGAGCAAATCTTTTATCGTCCAATAGGTTTTCACGGTGCATTTGCGATATTGTTTCATCAACTATTATGCTGTCAAATTTTTGGAGTAAGCGCCGTTTTAATTCAGATTCACTTCTTGGTCGATAAGAAATAAATCTACGTGCGGCATTAATGGCTAAATTTATATTGTCTTGGTCGATTTTATTTTCCATTCGTTTTCTTTATTCTTCTGTAACTGGAATTACCAAATCATTTAAGGTATTTGGATTTAAGGCTTCTTTTACCATCTCGTCAATCTCATCTGTTAGAACTGGATTTTCTTTTAAGAATAATTTTGCATTTTCTCTACCTCGCCCTATTTGAATTTCTCCAAATGAGTAAAACGCGCCACTTTTTTTAATTATTTCGTGCTCTACGGATAAATCTAATAAATCTCCTTCCCTGCTAATCCCTTCATTAAACATTATGTCGAATTCTGCTGTTTTGAATGGTGCGGATACTTTGTTCTTTACTACTCTTGCTCTTACTCTATTGCCTATTATTTCAGTGCCTTGTTTTAAGGATTCAATTCTTCTTAAATCTATTCGTACTGAGGCGTAAAATTTTAAAGCTCGCCCTCCTGGAGTTGTCTCTGGGCTACCCCAGAAAACACCTACTTTTTCTCGTATTTGGTTTATAAAAATTACTGATGTGTTTGATTTGCTTATTGCTGCTGTTAATTTTCGTAATGCTTGAGACATTAGCCTTGCCTGTAACCCTATGTGAGAATCACCCATGTCACCCTCTAACTCAGCTTTTGGTACCATGGCAGCGACACTGTCGATAACGACTACATCTACTGCACTACTTCTTACAAGATATTCGCAAATTTCCAAAGATTGTTCTGCTGTATCAGGTTGAGAAATTAATAAATTTTCTATATCTAAACCACATTTTGCTGCATACCCAGGATCTAAGGCGTGTTCCGCATCTATGTATGCTGCTGTACCAGTATTTCTTTGAGCGCTTGCCATTATGTGGTACGTCAGTGTTGACTTGCCAGATGCTTCGGCGCCATATATTTCTGTAATACGACCTTTGGGTATTCCTCCCACACCTAGAGCTGCATTTAGTGACGGTGAACCGGTAGATATTGCTTCAACTATTACTCCCTGCTTGTCGCCTAGTTTCATTAAAGCGCCTTTACCAAAATGCTTATCTATTTGACTTATCGCGAGTTCCAGGGCTTTAGTCTTGTCATTTTTATTCATCATTTATTCCCTTGTTGTCTGTGCACTATTGGTAAAATTAGGCTCTTCTTTTTACAATATAAACACATTTGTTCTAATTAATCAAACTATTTTCGAACAAAAGGTCTCCGTATTATTCATTGTTTACTTTTAGATCATTATCTCGCGTAGTGTTTTTCCGATTGATGCTGGTCCGGGAATTATTGCTACTCCGGCAGTATGTAGCGCTTTGGTTTTTTCTGAAGCTTTTCCTGCAGAGCCTGTTATTATTGCACCTGCATGGCCCATTCGTTTGCCTGACGGTGCACTTTGTCCTACGATAAGCGCTGCAATCGGTTTTGTGAAGTTGCTTGTTATGTATTCAGCTGCTTCTTGTTCTTTTGTTCCCCCAATTTCTCCTATCATGACCACATTGTCTGTGTTTGGATCTTCCTCAAATTTTTTCAGAATATCTATGAATGTAACACCTGATACGGGATCTCCACCAATTCCAACACAGGTTGATTGCCCTATTCCTAATTCTGTTAGTTGATGAACGGCTTCGTAGGTTAATGTCCCGCTTCGTGAAACTACCCCAGTTTTGCCTGGAATATGAATATGACCGGGCATTATTCCCATTTTAAAATTTTCTCCGGGTGAGATGATACCAGGACAATTTGGTCCTATTAAAGTTACACTTTTATCTTTAATATATCGCACTACTTTTATTGTATCTTGTACCGGAATACCTTCGGTTATACATGCAATGACTTGAATACCTGAATCTATAGATTCTACTATTGCATCTGCGGCAAAAGGAGGAGGTACGAAAATCAACGATGCATTTGCCCCTGATTCTTTTACGGCCTGTTTAACAGTGTTGTATATTGGTACAGAGTCGTTAAATAGCTGACCTCCTTTTCCTGGAGTGACACCTGCTACAAGATTAGCTCCATATTCTGCGGATTTTTGTGCATGATAACTTCCCTCTTTACCAGTTATTCCTTGTACTAAAAGTTTAGTGGTTTTATTGACTAGAATACTCATTTTAGGTCACCTATATGTCGTATGTTTAATTGGTTTATGATAGGGCTTTGATTGCATCTGCGGCTTCGTCTAGTGTTTGTACCAATGTTATATTTAAATTAGACTCTGTTAGTAGGGATCGCCCCTCATCAGAATTTGTACCTAACATTCGGACCACCATTGGTCTCATTTTATCGGGTATTTGTTCAGATGCTAGAATTAATCCTCGGGCAGCTATATCGCAACGCAGAATTCCACCGAAAAGATTTATTAATACTAGCTTTACACTGTTGTCTGATAAAACAAGCTTTAATGCCTGTGCTACTTTTGCTTCGTCTGCGCCACCACCAATATCCAAAAAGTTGGCAGGTGAGGCACCTGATGAACTAGCTACATCCATAGTAGCCATGGCTAACCCTGCTCCGTTCACTATACACCCTATATTTCCATCTAGTTTTACATAATTGATATCATTTTGTCGTGCTACTACTTCAAGAGGATCTTCTTGTGACGAATCTTCCATTTCTTTTAATTGCTTGTGTTTAAATATTGCGTCATCGTCGATATCTAATTTCGCATCTGCAGCAAGAATTTTTCCAGCAGTCGTAATTACTAGGGGGTTTATTTCAATAAGGGATGCATCAGTGGAGATGAACACTTCATACAAGTTTTGTATTAACGCTGTTGTTGGTCGTATTTGATCAGGGGTCAATCCTAATCCATATGCTATTTCACGACCTTGAAATGGCTGTAATCCTACAACAGGGTCAATTGCAATTTGTATTATTTTTTCAGGCGTAGATTCGGCAATGTCTTCAATATTCATTCCACCGGCAGCACTTGCAATAACTACTACCCCTTTAGATGATCCATCTATTACCATGCCTAAATATAATTCTTTGCTGATTTCAATTCCTTTTTCAACTAGCACTGTGTTTATTGGAACACCATTTGGACCTGTTTGAAATGTGACTAGATTAGTTCCGAGCATCGACTTTGCGGCATTTTCAGCTTCTTCAGGAGAGTTAACTATTTGAATTCCTCCTGCCTTTCCTCGACCTCCAGCATGAACTTGTGCTTTTATTACTACTGTCCCACCTATATCAAATGCAATTGCAGCGGCTTCACTCGGTGTTTGTGCTGTTTTACCTTCAGGAATAGGGATACCATAGTCATTTAAAATTTTTTTTGCCTGAAATTCATGTAGTTTCATGTTTACTCTCCTAGAGTATTCCTAATATTTATTGTTCATGGCGGAGGGTGTGGGATTCGAACCCACGATATCCGTTAGGATATGCTAGTTTTCAAGACTAGTGCATTCGTCCACTCTGCCAACCCTCCTTAATAACATGTATAACTATTTTAATTCTTGTTCTAGGTTAAGAGCAACCAATTGGATTGTGTGTTTTTATACTATCGGCCAAGGGATATCGAAATTTGGATCTAATATAGGCATTTCGGGGTTATTGATAATTGCACTAATTCTTTTCTCCAACGATTGTATTTCTGTTTGAGATACTAATTCACTAAGTTGATCGTAAATCGGTGAAATTAAATTGTTATCATTTAATTCAGCAAGTAAAGTGTCGGGAATTTTATTTCCACAATATTCAAACATTACAGTTCTCATTTTAAATATATGATGGAATGTTAACCCATGATCTATAGACCATATTTTATTATTATCATCCATTAGTAAATGTCCGCCTTTCCTATCAGCATTATTGGTTATCAGATCAAATAATGATACAGAAAACAATTCCTTGTAATTGTCGTCTCTAATGTCGAAGTACGTTATTCTAGGATCACAATCAATATAAAGTTGTACTGATCCAATACCATAAGGACCATTTCTAATGATTGTAAGAGGAATATTCGGCCACCCTATTGTTGTGCTTATCAAATATGCAGCTTGTTCTCGTTTATATAAAGAGCCTACTGTGAAATCACGTAACGGTTTTTCCCCACTCTGCGGTTTGTAAATTACTCGAAAGCATTCTGTGTCGTTAAGTGATATCCACATTAAAAATGTATAATTTGATCCCCATGGCATGGTATGGCCACCTATAAATTCTCCGTCTACCATAAAAGGTAACGCTACTTCCGGACTTACGTTGACAATGTTTTTGTCAGGCATAGGATAATCTAAACGAGGATCTGCGTGTTCTTTACCTAAATCATATTTTGTCATAGCATATTTTAAGTTATTTAAATTCCATAATTTATATTAAATCTTCTACAGATTTTGAGTGGCCATTTGATAAATCGCAGTGATGACCGTTAGGCTCCTTAGGTTTTTTACAAAGTTCACATATTAATCTACCTGAAGAAACGATGAGAAGCCCTTCCTTGCAAAATGTTTCTACTTTATTTGCTTCTACCCAAATGCGCAGTGTGGGGTTATCAAAATCCTCTTGAGGGCTATAAGCATCTATGATAAACATACTCGTATGTTTATCATAGCCTAAGGCTATTTTATCTGGTTTAAATTCAATATTAGAAAGTGGTGGGGCTTCTATATTTTGAAGTGGGGAAGTGTTTAAATATTCTATATTCGTAGCCTCATGAAATAATTGATTCATCGTTGAACACAGTTCAGATAATTGTTCTTTTTCAACCCATATTTTTGCTGTGCTACTAGCGCTGTCAACGTTAATTCTAAATGTACGCATGCCGGGATCTCCAAATGTCTCGGCTATCAATTTCGTGACTTGAGTGAATTGAAAAAGTGGGGTAGGCATTGAAGCTTCCTTGGGTTTTTGTTTAATATTCCAATATGTGTTTTAAGTTCTAAGTTTTATTTTATTATCAGTTGTTTTTAGTTGGAATGCTACAGTAATTCTTTTTAATAAAACTCATATTTTTTTCCGCGGCCAATTTAATTTGATTATGCTATACTCTTTGTTCTAACTGAGACTAAAAGTCTAAGAATTATTTAAGAATATAATAGGAGAAAAGATTGGCGTACGTTACTCTCCGAGATGGAGAAGAGCCAGAAATATTATTAAAAAGATTTCAAACTCAAATGCAGAGATCGGGTATTTTGCGAGAACTTCGTAATAGAAGGTTTTTTAGATCAAAAGGCGAACAGGAGAGGTTGGATCGACAACGAGGCATTAGAAGACTCAGAAGACGTAGAACAAGACGTTAATTTTGGTGCGATTGGATTATAATTTGAAATATTAATACTAAGGTGTGAATAATGGGAGCAATTTTTATAGCTTCAGATTCTATTGGTGCCGGTAAATCATTTTTTGCCCTTTCTATGAGTCAATGCATGGTAGATAAGACTGAAATGGAAGATGGTGATGTATCCGTTGTTTCCATAGTGGATAATGCTAAGAACATATCTCATAATATGGATCGCACTTTTAAACAGAAATACATATTGATTGCGAATGCTGAGCATGATTTAAGCCTGCTAAAAAAAACTCATAATAAAATTTTTATTGAAATATCTAATGATATCCCCCAAAAAAATATTGATGAATTGATTGCAAATGTTGGTGGTACTGTTATTGTTATTACAGATTATCGTAATATACGAGCGGGCATAAAATTAGCTTTGCAATATAAAGATAATTTAAAGGGATTGATTGTTAATTTTTTGCCTAAATATTCTATGGTTCAGTTTAAATCCGAAATTTTACCTGAATTACATCAATCCGGAATTAATTTATTAGGTGTTATTTATGAAGATCGCGCCTTGTTATCATTGAGCATTAAGCAAATTCAAATTGCTCTGAACGGAACTTTTTTATATGGTGAAGAACTCCCCGATAATTTAGTCGAAAACATTATGGTAGGTGGATTTGGTATGGATCCTGGCGAATTTATTTTTAGTACTAAAAATAAAAAAGCAGTTATTGTTAGAGGAGACAGGCCGGATGTTCAAATGTCTGCTTTGGCAACGGATTTGGAATGTTTGATTTTAACATGCGGATTGGAACCTACCGAATATGTTACGTATGAGTCAAAGGAAGAAGAAGTTCCGATAATTTTAGTTGAAACTACTACATTGGAAACTATGGCTACTGTTAATACGTTTACATCATTAGCTAATTTTGACCATTTGGACAAATTAAACAGAGGATGTGAACTTATATCTTCGCAATTTAATATGAGTGATTTTTTATAGTCCTTTTGCGTAAGCGGAGTGAAAGGAATCCACCCCACCTTTCATAAGGCCATTGGCTTTAGTGACAGCTACTGGACTTGCGAACATTTTCGCACCTGATTTTAGATAACTGTTTTCCAACACCTTGATTTGGTGACCTTTTTCTTTGAGCTCATTTATTACTTGCATTGGAATTAAATCGGTTATGTCGTTGAATTCTGAACTGCAATCTATTCTAGGGGCATCAATGGCATCTTGGGGGCCCATATTAAAATCTATCATTTTGATTAATAATGAGCTCACACAATTTGTGATTCTTCTGCCGCCTGATGCGCCAACAGCAATTTCGACGCCACTATCTCCAATAACAATTGCAGGAGTCATATTGTTTAATGGGTATTTTCCTGGGGAAATTGAATTCACTCTTCCTGGGATTGGGTCGTACCACATCATCCCATTATTCATTATTACCCCAGTGTTTTTAGGGATAATACCAGAACCAAAACCTGACATAATTGTATTGGTAATCGAGACGGCATTTCCGTCACCGTCAATTACTGCCAAATGTGTTGTTCCTTTGTCTGGTGATGGAGCGCTATTTTCGAGCGAAAATTTAGGGCTTCTTCCTTCCTGTATCCATGGATTACCGGCTGAGTAGGTTTTAGGGGCTATGTTTGTAAATTCAGAAAATCTTTTTATGGAGTAGTCTTCGGAAATTAACCCGTTCCATGGTACATCTGTGAATTCGGGGTCGGCGATATATTCAAACCTGTCTGCATATGCCATTCTTGCTGCCATAATATAGTTGTGTAACATATTTGTAGAATTGTGACCCATAGATGCAATATCTACTTGATCTAGTATTTTAAGTGTCATAGCGGTTGTGATTCCTGCAGAAGCAAAAGGAGGAACTCGAATAGTTTTGCCACGATAAGAAAATTCTAGGCCATTTTTCCATAAGAAAGGAGTGTATTGTTCAAAATCTTTCATTGAAAGAATACCACCATGGTCATTTATGTTTTTCACCATGGCTTCGGTGATATCACTTTTGTAAAATCCATTAACACCTTGGTTTTTTATTTCAATCAAAGTGTTTGCTAGATCTGGTTGTTTAAATATACCTTCAGATACAGTCGCATAAGGCAAAGAATTGTCAGGCATAAAAACCCGCTTAAGCTCAGAATATCGAAGTATCTGTGAGGTTAGACCCCCTAATACAAATAGGCTATACCATTCAGGTTGAAATCCTTTTGAAGCTAGTTCGATTGCGGGGGATAAAATTTCAGCTAAAGGTAATTTGCCATATTTTTTGTGGGCGTTAAGAAGTCCGGAAACGCAGCCAGGCACTGCTATTGATTTATATCCATGAATGTTTTCATCGTTTTTAACACCTGCCCACCCGAAAGCTCCGACGGAAGATTCTCCCGTTAAGTCGTACATGTTTGCGGTTGCGTTTAATGGGCCTTTCATAGGAAACCCATAAACACCACCCTCTTCAGCCATTTGGAATACCATGTACCCGCCTCCGCCTATTCCACTTGATTCTGGTTCTACTACCCCGATAGCAAAACAAGTCGCAACAGCGGCATCCATAGCATTCCCGCCTAATTTCAGCATTTGTAACCCAGCTTCAGTAGCTAATTTATTTTTTGAGGCTACCATTCCATTTTTTGATGTAGATTCAGGTTTATGTAGATATGAGTTTGTAAAATTTTGAGCCATAGTTTTTCCTTTTTCTTCGATCATCTAAGCTAGTATAAAACCTATTCAATCGTATAGTACATAATTTTTATGAATAAATCCGTTCGATCTTATAATTGCAGTTAGGTTTTAGGTATGGAATTGCCTGGTAATATGTTAAACTCATTTCTGCAACACGAGATCTTCAGATTTCTTAAAATTATGTAAATGGTGTTTATTTGACAGAATTATATATTACTAATTGGTCGGTAGTTCTTATAGTTGCTTTGGTCGGACTTGTTGCAAGCCTAGGTATGTTTGCGGTAGCTCGGTTTATCGCCCCTAGAAATCCTTCTGAACTTAAAGACACTCCATATGAATGTGGTATTCCTGCTTCAAAATATAATTGGTCTCAGATTCAAATACGATATTATGTTTTCGCAATTATGTTTATTGTGTTTGATGTTGAAGCTGTTTTTCTTTTTCCCTGGGCTATGGTGTTTCTAGAAGCTGCGGATACAGTTTTTTATGAAATGATCATTTTTATCGGCATATTATTTTTCGGAATTATTTATGGGTGGAAGAAAGGAGTTCTACAATGGAAGTAAATAATAAACAATTTATCCCAACAGAAAAACTATTAGGTGAAGGCTATGAATCTCAAAAGGGAAATAACTTAACGGATAGTGTTTTAAATAAAGTTTTACCTAATGCTTTAACTGCAAAATCTGATGAATTGTTCGCTTTGGCAAGAAAATCTTCCCTATGGACTCTATCGTTTGGATTGGCTTGTTGTGCTATAGAAATGATAAGTACACATGCCTCTCATCATGACGTAGACAGATTTGGTATTGTTACTTGGCCTTCTCCGCGGCAAGCTGATGTGATGATTGTTGCGGGAACTGTGGTTAAAAAAATGGCTGATCCTATAAAACTTCTTTATGAGCAAATGCCGGATCCCAAATGGGTTATTGCTATGGGGAGTTGCGCAACTAATGGAGGTCCATATTATAAGTCCTATTCTGTTGTAATGGGAGTAGACCATTTAATTCCTGTAGATGTTTATGTGCCTGGTTGTCCACCTCGTCCGGAAGCGTTGATGTATGGGATATTACAATTGCAAGAGAAAATTAAGCTTGATGGGCAATCAAGGACAACCAAGTAATGTTTATAATCTTGAATGGGTGTTATTGGTAAGTCGATGGTTGAACCTAATAAAGTAATAAAAAGAGAAAGAGAAATTCCTACGGTCCCTGTTAATTTAGATGTGATAGGGGAAAAACTTATAAGCTTTTTGGAGAAAGAATCTTTCCAGATATTTGATGCTTTGATCAGTGTTGAAGCAGATATGGTTACTATAAACATAGATAAAGAAAAACTTGTAGAAACTGCGATTTATTTGAAATCAACTGGTGAATTACAATTTGATTACCTCTCTTGTATTACCGTAGTTGATTACATTGCTTCCGATAATAATTATGAGATTGTTTATCATTTGATATCTCTGACACATCAATTTAAAATGGCTATTAAATGTATTCTTACTGAAGAAAACATGACTATTCCAACACTTTATGATGTGTGGCGCTCCGCTGATTGGTTTGAACGAGAAAGTCATGATTTGTTCGGAGTGTTTTTTCAAGGGCATCCGAATTTATCCCCCTTATTATTGTATGAGGGATTTGAAGGGTTCCCGGGGAGAAAAAGCTTTCCTTTTCACGATTATGAAGAGTGGTGATATTTTTAATATGGAAGTACAACAAATTCATAATGATGATGCTATTGATCTGATGATCAATATGGGACCACAACATCCAAGTACGCATGGAGTGTTTAGGCTAGTAATTTGGGTGGATGGTGAAAAAATCGTCAAAGCTGAACCACATATAGGATATCTTCATAGAGGATCGGAAAAAATATGTGAAAGTGAATACTACAATCAAGTAATAACATTATTTGATCGTATGGATTATGTTTCTAATTTAAATAATGAATTGGCCTTTTCTTTAGCTGTTGAAAAAATGATGAGCTTAGATGTTCCTGAAAGAGCACAATATATTCGTGTCATTTTATGCGAATTAAATCGAATTGCTAGTCATATGTTGTTTTATGGGGTCTATGGTTTAGATGCTGGGGCAACTACTCCCATGTTGTATGGATTTAGAGAGCGCGAACGAATTCAAGAGTTATTTGAAAGCGTAACTGGTGCGAGATTGATGCATAATTATATTCGTATTGGAGGCCTAAAACAGGATGTGGGACCTGATTTCAAGTCCAAAGTGTTAAAAGTGACTGAAGATCTCAAGCGTGGTATTGAAGAATGTGATGTTTTATTGTCTAAGAATGAGATGTTTTTGGTGAGAACGAAGGGTATCGGAATTATTAATGCTGCCGATGCAGTGAATTATGGAGTTAGCGGTCCATCATTAAGAGCCTCGGGTATTGCATACGATGTCCGAGTTAATGATCCTTATTCGATTTATGATAGATTTGATTTTTCGATACCAGTTGGTAGTAATGGTGACTGTTGGGATAGATATTATGTTCGTATAGAAGAGATGAAACAGTCGCTTCGGATTATTGAACAAGCTTTAAGAGATATGCCTGATGGTGAAATTTCAACCCCAATTAAAGGCATGGTTCGCCCTCCTAAGGGGGAGGTTTTTATTCGAACGGAATCTCCAAGAGGGGATCTAAGTGTATTTTTGGTTAGTGATGGATCAGATAAGCCGTACCGAGTAAAAGTAAGAGCTCCTTCCTTCGCCAACCTTCAGGCATTGGAAATAATGTTGCGAGACACATACTTGGCTGATGCTGTTTTGGTATTAGGGTCTATTGATATCATTATGGGGGAAGTAGATAGATGACATTAATAGAAGTTTTAAAATATCTTTCCCTTGCAGGTGGTTTATTTTTTTTGCTTACTATGGTGGCAGCATACCTAACTCTTATGGAGAGAAAAGTTTTAGCTCGTATACAACAACGAATGGGCCCAACGTATGTCGGATTTAAAGGAATATTACAACCGTTGGCAGATGCAATTAAATTGATTACAAAGGAAGATTTGTTACCTTCTTGGGCGGACAGAAGTATTTATTGGCTAGCTCCTATTGCGGTATTAGTGCCTGCAGTGCTGATGTGGGTTACGATACCAGTTACTGGTGAGTTGGTACTCAGTAATTTTGATATGGGACTTTTGTATATAACTGCTATTTCAGTTTTGTCAGTAATGGGATTGGTTATGGCTGGATGGGGTTCAGCAAATAAATGGGCTGTAATGGGTGGACTTCGTGCCGCTGGGCAGTTAGTGAGTTATGAAATACCGTTTATTATGTCTATCTTGGCGATTGCAATGTTGGCTCAATCACTTAATTTAAGAGAAATTGTATTTCAACAAAATCACTTTGCATTTATTCTTAAACAACCATTAGCCTTTTTTATTTTTTTTACGGCAGGATTAGCCGAGTTAGGTCGTATTCCTTTTGATATTCATCATGCTGAATCCGAAGTGGTCGGAGGACCATTTGTCGAATATAGCGGTGCGCATTGGGCTGTTTTTTATTTAGCAGAATATATGAATACCTTTACGGTAGCTGTATTAACTACCTTATTGTTTTTAGGAGGATGGATCTGGCCTACTATGCCTTTTGATGGCACCTTACACAATCTACTATCTTTAATTTTGTTTATGTTTAAAACAATTTTAGTTATTTATCTAATTTTTTGGATTAGGGGGACATTTCCTAGATTGCGAATAGATCAATTGATGGCTTTTGGGTGGAAAATTTTAGTGCCGTTGTCTTTTATTAATATATTAATAACGTCATCAATATTATTTTTTGCTGATAGGAATCCTGCATTTTCTCCTATTTCTCACTGGATCATGTCACTAACTTCACTTATGTTATTGGTATTTACGGTTTATTTGATTAAATATCGAGCAAATGCGAATGGAGATGTTGATTCAGTTAGACTAGTATCTGCTAGTGAAATCAGACAAAATATCCTAAAGAAGAATGAGGTCACTCACTAAATGCTTAAAAATATTGCTAAGATTGGTTTTGTGGAAGGTTTAATAGTTACTATTAAGGCTACTTTTAGAAAACCCGTTACAGCTGAATACCCTAACCCGGATAAAAGACAAGCAGTGGCGGATCGATATATGGGATTTCCTGCACTGATGTGGGATATGAATATCCAAGAACCTTATTGTACGGGTTGTATGGTATGTGTGAGAAACTGTCCGACGCAATGTATGACTGCTGAAATGAAAGATAACCCTTATTATTCCGACGGTATTAGTGGAAGACGAAAAATAATCGATAAATTTGAGATTAACTTAGGTCGATGTATACTTTGCGGAATTTGCGTAGATGTTTGTAATTTTGATGCTATTGAAATGTCTCATGAACACGAATTAAGTAAGTACCAACGCGATGGGAATCGAGCTGATTTAAATAAATTACTTGATATGGGAAAAGAATATCAATTTAAGCTTAACTGGATACCTAAACAGCCCGAAAAAAATAGCGGCACACCCAAAATAAAAACAAAGAAAACTGAGGTTAATAAAGCTTCTGTTTTCCCCATTCTAATTGATGTAAAGAAGGGCAATAGCGATGTGAAAATGGAGAAGCCAACAAAATGATTTCCGTCTCTTTATTGTTTTTCGGTATAGCTAGCTTGCTAGTGATTGGTGGAGGTATTGGAGTTGTAGTGGCTCGTAATATTATTCATGCCGCATTGTTTTTACTCGTTACAATGATAGGTACTGCTGGTGTGTTTTTGTTGGCTCTGGCGGAGTTTTTAGCCCTTGTTCAAATATTGATTTATGGAGGAGCGGTTTTAATAGTTATATTATTTGCCTTGATGTTAACTAGGATAGAAGATTTCAGGCAATTAGGTGATAATAATCAAAAACCAATAGCAGCCTTAATATCAATTTTTTTATTTATATTAATTACGACTAGTATACTAATGACTGATGTTTCTACGAGTCTTATTTCTTCAGTGTCGCTAATAGACGTAGGCCTTACTTTATTTACCGACTGGGCTATTCCTTTTGAAGTTGCGTCTTTAGTGTTATTGATTGCATTGATAGGGGCAATTGTCTTAGTTAGAGAAGAGGAAGATAAAAAATAATGATCACCTTAATGCACTTCCAAGTACTGTCAGCAATATTATTGTGTTTAGGAATTTATGGTGTCTTAGCAAAGCGAAGTGCGGTATTAGTTTTAATATCAATTGAATTAATGTTGAATGCTGTGAACATTAATTTGATAGGTTATGTAGCGTTAAGAGGGCTTGGAAAATCTTATCAGGCATACGGCCAAGTATTAATCATCTTTGTGATTACTATAGCTGCTGCAGAATTAGCTCTAGCTATAGCTATTATTTTGCGATTATATAGAAATACCAATAACGTTAATGTTGACGAAATAAAATCATTGAAGGGTTAAATGTAATTGTTAAATTTAGAGACAAATTTAGTTTGGACGCTACCTTTAATTTGTGCAGTATCTTTTTGTCTGATAACTTTTCTCGGCAAATATTTACCGCTTAGGGGAGCATTTATTTCAATAATTGCAATCGGAATATGTTTTGTGTTGTTTTGGTTCATATTAAAGGATTTTATCGCTCATAATTGGATTGTTAGTGTTTATGATTTTGATTGGATAATAATTGGTGAATGGAAAATAACATGGGGATTTGCTGTGGATCGGATTTCCATTGTTATGGTGGGATTAATAACTTTTGTTGCTTTACTGGTTCAAATATATTCGTTGGGATATATGAAAGGTGATTCTCGATTCGGATGGTATTATGCTGTGCATTCATTGTTTGCAGCAGCTATGCTACTATTAGTTTTAGCAGATAATTTATTGTTTTTATATTTCGCCTGGGAATTAGTGGGATTAGGCTCGTATTTATTAATTGGATTTTGGTATCAACGACGACCAGCTGCTGAAGCAGCAAAAAAAGCGTTTATCACTACTAGAATAGGCGATGTCGGCTTATTAATAGGAATCATTCTTGTTTTTAATGCTACTGGAACTTTTCATATAACATCTATTATTCATGCTGCACAGGAAGGTGCTATTTCAGAAACAGTCATGTTTTGGTCTGCGCTTTTAATTTTTGTGGGTGCGATGGGTAAATCTGCTCAGTTTCCGCTACATGTATGGCTACCGGATGCTATGGAAGGCCCAACTCCTGTTTCAGCTTTGATTCATGCTGCAACTATGGTTGCGGCTGGGATATATCTTGTTGGGAGAATGATGCCGTTTTTTGAAATGATTCCTTCTGTATTGAATATCATTTCTATTATAGGTATCTTCACGTTTCTTGCAGCGGGTTCAATTGCTTTGGTGATGAAAGATATCAAAAAAGTTCTAGCTTATTCTACGATTAGCCATTTAGGATTGATGATGTTGTCGTTAGGAGCAGTGGGAGTTAGCGCAGCATTTTTCCATTTAATCGTTCACGGATTTTCAAAAGCATTGTTGTTTTTAGGAGCCGGAAGTGTAATGCACGGAATGAAAGAGCATACGGATTTGAATTTAATGGGAGGATTGCTTAAAAAAATGCCGATTACTTCAATAACCTTTTTGTTTGGAGTATTGTCCTTGGCGGGAATTTTACCTTTCGGAGGATTTTTTAGTAAGGATGAGATATTAATATCAGTGTTTCATGGATTGAACCCGACATTTTTAATTTTGACGATGGTCGGAGTATTTTTAAGTGCATTATATATGGTGCGTTTATATTGTTTAGTTTTTATTGGTAAACCTAGGTCAAAGGAAGCAAAAGCTGCACATGAGTCTCCTTATGTTATGTCTATTCCTTTAATTATTCTTGCTGTTTTAGCTCTCGTTTCTGGTTTTTTCGCACTGCCGATACCGATAAATGGATATGAAGGGTTTGGAACTGTTATTGATTCTTATCATCACTTTGAGATGATTCCATGGCTAGCCATAGGGTCTTTGGCAATTTCAATATCAGGAATAATATTGGGCTGGTTAATATATGGAAAAGGGTATTGGTCTTCAACTCAAATCACATCGAAATCTTACCGGTTATATAAAATAATACTAGATAAATATTATTTTGATGAAGTCTATCAGTGGATTATAAACAAAGTGATTTTAGCGTTTGCAAAATTTCTAACAGTTTTTGACAGAGTTATTGTTAATGATACGGGGATTGATGGTATTGGGATATCAATTCAAAAATCTGCTGTGAAAATTAGACTGATGCAAACGGGGCAAGTATATAATTATGCTTTGTCCATGATATTAGGAATTTTATTCGTAGTTATTTTATGGTGGTTAATTTAATATATTATGAGTTTTTTAAACGAATCAGCTTTATTAATATTAATAATACTTCCTCTATTGGCCGTTTTTGTTCTTGTTATCACCCCAGGAAATAAACCTAATTTAATACGATATATCGCATTATTTTTCGCCACAATAGTTGCTTTGATTTCTATTTATGTTTTTTGTATTTTTGATGATTCTTTGGGACTAATTCAATTTCAAAATGCGTATAGTTGGTTAGATATTCCTGGCCCTTGGGGTGACGGTACTGACGCTATAACATTGTCATTGGGCATTGATGGTATATCGGCTTTAATGGTTCTTTTGACAGGAATAGTTATGTTTACGGGCACTATAATTTCTTGGAGTATTGTTGAAAAAAATAAAGATTTTTTTATTTTATATTTTTTATTATTGTCAGGGGTGTTTGGGGTTTTTGTAACATTTGACATGTTTTTCTTTTTCTTCTTTTATGAATTGTCGGTACTGCCTATGTATTTGTTGATTGGTAAATGGGGAAGTTCTACTAAATTCCCTACTTTTAATAGAACAAAAGAATATAGCGCAATGAAACTGACATTGGTATTAGTAGCCGGAAGTCTTTTAATATGGTTGGCAATTATTGCGATATTTATTCAAGCTGGAATAGGCAGCTTTGATATTTTAAGAATTCAGAATGAAGCAAGTGACCAATTGTCTTCGGGTTTTCAAAAAATCTTCTTTCCGTTTTTGATGATTGGTTTTGGTATTTTGGCAGGCTTATGGCCTTTTCACACTTGGTCTCCTGATGGACACGTATCTGCTCCTACTGCAGTTAGTATGGTGCATGCAGGAGTGCTTATGAAATTGGGAGCCTTTGGAATAATACGGATTGGGATAATGTTGATGCCAGAAGGCGCTGAAGCTTGGATGCCACTTTTAATGATTTTGGGCGCAGTCAATGTTATATACGGTGCCATATCAGCAATGGGCCAAACAGACCTTAAGTATGTCATAGGGTATTCATCGGTTAGTCATATGGGATATGTGCTAATGGGAATCGCCTCCTTACAACTTATGGGATTGACGGGAGCTGTTCTACAAATGTTTTCACATGGAATTATGACAGCATTATTTTTTGCGGTGGTAGGAATGATTTATGAACGTACACATACAAGAGACACTTTTGTGTTAGAAGGGTTGGCAAAAAAAATGGGGGTTACTGCGGTTTTATTTGGAATAGCAGGACTTACATCATTGGGTTTGCCAGGATTAAGTGGATTTGTTGCTGAGTTGTTAGTGTTTATAGGGGTTTTTCAAACTGGAGGTTATGGTGGTGTGGTAATGGGATCTATTGCAGTCATTGGTGCGGGAATTACTGCTGTATATATTTTGAGATTGTTATCAAAAACCTTTTATGGGCAAGTAGCCGAAAAATGGGAAACCTTAACTGATTCTACAATTCGAGAAAGGTTTGCTGCGGTTTTTTTGGTAGGAGTTATTCTTTTGGTCGGATTATGGCCCTTTCCTTTTGTTGAAGTAATTGAAAGTGGAGTGAATCCAATATTAAGTTATATGTCGGGGTCGGCATGAATAATTTTTCTTTATTAATCCCAGAATTTATGGTTGCAATTCTAGCATTTTTGATTTTGTCACTCGATTTATTTTTGTCTGAGAATAAAAAACAAATATTAGGATGGATTGGAAGCTTTGGTTTTTTGGTGATTTTATTTGTCACTATTTTTGTTGCAGAAGATGGAGAATTATATGAAGGTCTTCTGGTATTCGATGATTATACTCATTTTTTCAGGATATTCTTTCTAATATCAGGTGGTTTGTTGTTTCTTATATCACGAGAGTACCTGAAAAACAGGTTGAAATATCAAGGTGAATACTATGCAATTTTAGTTTTTACTGTTTTAGCAGGTATGCTACTGTCTTCTTCATCAGAATTACTAACAGCGTATATCTCACTAGAATTGTTGAGTTTTGGCCTTTATGTTTTAGTTGCATATGATCGTTATAATCCAAAGTCTAATGAAGCAGGTGTGAAATATGTATTGTTAGGAGCTTTTTCTTCAGCCCTTATTTTATATGGATTGAGTAATATATATGGAATAATGGGTACTACTCGATTTGATGAAATAGCTTTGTTTTTGACCTCAAACCCGAATTTTTCTCCCGGATTGGCCATTGGGTTTATGTTTTTACTTGCTGGATTGGGCTTTAAATTGGCTGCTGTTCCTTTCCATATGTGGGCTCCAGATGTTTATGAAGGAGCCCCGTTGCCTGTGACGACATGGTTAGCCATTGGGTCTAAAGTAGCAATAATTGCTTTAGTATTGAGATTTTTTTGTACAGCATTTTTACCAGCTGTCGAAGAATGGCAACTTGTCATTATTGTTTTATCGATTATCACAATGATAGTTGGGAATTTATCAGCTTTAGTTCAAACTAATATTAAGCGATTGCTCGCATATTCTAGTATTGGGCATGTTGGCTATATTTTGATGGGTATTGCAGCATTGTCATATACAGATGATCGGGGTGTAATTACTACCAATTTGACTCAGTTGGTTTCTAACGGAATAATTTTCCATATAATTGCTTATTCTATTACTAATTTCGCAGCTTTTATTTGTGTAATTGTTGTTTATAATCAAACAGGTTCGGAAAAGATTAGCGATTTTGCCGGTTTGTCTGATAGGTCGCCGTTGTTAGCACTTGTATTAGTATGTGCATTATTTTCATTAGCTGGGTTGCCAATATTTGCGGGATTTACTAGTAAATTTTATTTATTTAATGCGGTTGGGGCTCAAGGCTTATTGTGGTTAGTTGGGGTAGCTATAGCAATGAGTGTTGTTTCGCTTTATTATTACCTTATGGTTGCTAGGCAACTTTATATTGAAAAAGGTTCGGATACTACTAGTATTTTAATTCCTGCTTCGTTAAAAAGCTTATTAATTGTTCTTTTGTTTGGAATGATTCTTGGTGGTGTGTATCCTAAACCCTTGATTCAGATAATTCAATTGATGTCTAATGCTGTTATTTCTTGATGATGATTAGTTAAATTAAAAAATTAGGAGACTATTATGGCTCACTCGAATGATTGGCCGGAACATTATAAAAGAGGTTTAGTTGTAGTTGCTCATGCTGATGATGCCGAATACGGGTGTTCTGGAACCGTTGCACGGTTAATTAGAGAAGGATGGGACTTTGCATATGTTTTATGTACTGATGGGAGTAAGGGAAGTGCCGACTCTTCAATTACAGAACAACAATTGGCTTTAATAAGACGAACGGAACAAGAAAATGCAGGGAAAATATTAGGATTATCTAATGTGGCTTTTTTAGATCATCCTGATAGCTATTTGCAACCTACATTAGAATTGCGCAAAGATATAGCGCGAGAAATCAGACGCCAGAAACCGGATATTGTCATATGTCAGTATCCTATGCGTGTTTTAGACGGCGGATTTGGATCTGGCCATCCTGATCATATGACTGCTGGAGACACGACATTATCAGCTATTTTTCCTGCGGCTAGAGATCATATGACATTCCCAGAGTTGTTAGAAGAAGGCTTTGAACCCCATAAAGTGGCTGAAGCTTGGATTATGGGTCATCCTGAGCCAGATCTTTGGATTGATATTAGTGACCATATGGAAACATCTGTGAAAGCATTGATTGCGCATGAGTCACAAATGAGTGGGCAATCTTACCAACAAATACTAGACAGAATGCTTGAATGGAGAGCGGAAAGAGGAAAGGGTAGAGGGATGCCTCAAGCTGATGCGTTCAGGCGCATACATTATAGGATTTAATTAACCTAATCCGACCATTTTTATAAGCGATATTAGGTCTTCACTCGTTTGCTTGTTAATAGAGCTTCCTGGAAGACGAACATGAGGGCAAGAAATGAAATTTCGGTTATATAGGCCGTATTTTCTTATAGATAATCCGATTCCTTCTTGTTGTTCGAATTGAATTAGTGGCAGATATTGGTAGAATATTTTTTCGGCTTCTTTTACATTTGATGTCATTTTAGAGCAAATTTCTACTAGTATTTCTGGGTATGCGAACCCCGTCATAGCTCCTATTGAACCTCTTTTTAGTTCATCTAAAAGGAATACCCCCCCTAGGCCACCAAATATTTCTATTTTGCCACCTGTTTTGTTTATTATGGCAGAAATTTTTGTTGGAGTAGGAGGGTCTTCTAGTTTTAGATATTTCACTAGAGGTATTTCATTTGCCACTTTTGTTATGAATTCTATTGGCATTGTCACCCCGGAAACTTGTGGGTAATCTTGCATTACTATTGGGATTGAGATGGATCTAGATATATCTAAATAGTGCTTGAATAAAAACTCTAAATTTGATTTTGGCATTGCAGGAGCTGAAATCATTACTGCTTTCGCCCCTAATTGCTCTGCTTCCTGGCTTCTTTCAATCGCAACTTTAGTACTATTACCGGTTGTGCCTATTGTAACAGGCATATTTCCTGCATTAGAAATGATTGCTTTTGTAATTTCGTTTCTTTCTCTGTCAGTTAACTTGGAAACTTCTCCCATTACTCCTAATCCAACTACTCCCGTGCATCGGGATTCTATGGCGTGACTAAGGAGTTTTTGTATAGAAGCATAGTCTACGCTTTCATCAGCATTGAAGGGAGTCGCAAGCATCCAGTGCATTCCATAAAATTTTTGATTCAATAGATTATTGCCTCTTTAATTTACAATTCGTATTCTGTGGTTTTCACTGTCTGCAATATATATTACTCCGTTTGTATCAACCACTATACCATGGGGCCGTGCAAGGCCTGCTTCTAGGGCATTTCCTCCATCGCCATGGGCCCCAACTTGACCCCCAGCAATTGTAGACAATTTATTTGATGTAATATCTAATTTACGAATAGCATGATTCTCAGTATCAACTATTAGAATATTGCCCTTTTTGTCACATCTGATTGCTTTAGGCCCATTAAATGTAGCGGATATAGCTATATCCCCATCTCCTGAGTATCCGTGTTCTCCTGTCCCCGCAACCGTAGTTATTATTCCATTGATATCGACTCGACGTAAGGTGTTTCCTTCCCGTTCACAGATATATGTATTACCTTTTTGGTCAACACTCACAGCTCTTGCTCCATAGATAGCTGCATTTGTTGCTTGTCCATTGTCTCCACTATGTTCTTTTTTGCCATTTCCGGCGAAAGTTGTGATGATTCCTGTGTCTAAATCAAGTCTTCTAATACGTTGATCGTGAATATCAGCAATAAGCAACCCTCTTTTTTGATCTAATATACAATCATTGGGCTCAATCATTTCTGATTCTATAGCAGGTATATGGTCTTTACCTGATCCTTCCTTTGTAGTGCCTGCGACGGTAGTAATGATTTTAGTAATAGAGTCGATTTTTCTTATCGACGGATTGAATCTTTGACATAGATATAAATCCCCATTTATATCTACTTGAATTGCGTATATTTCATCAATATCGGCATTAATTGCAAGGCCTCCGTCTCCGGAATGTCCTTGATTACCAGTACCGGCATAGGTTTCTATTGAATTGGTTTTTAAATTCAGTCGCCTAATTCGGAAGTTAAAGCAATCAGCTATGTATAAATAGGTGTTGGTCGAATTAATGTCTACATGAAAAGGATTGTCCATCATAGCTATAATTCCACTAGAGCCATCTCCGCTATATCCTTGGTTTCCGTTACCAGCGATGCTTGTGATTACGTTGTCCATACTTTTCACTCCTTACGATACCGGTTATTTATCTTGTTTGTATTTACTGAAGATTTTATACTAGTTGTTTAATTTAATGTTTCATAATATAAAGGCGAATTAATTTTAAGGATAGTTATAGTAATGAAAAAAATCCATTTGATTGCAATTTCGGTTATCGTATTGTTATTAGTTGCATGTTCTGTTCCTAATGTAACAGCGATTGAAGACAAACAAAATATAGTAGAAAACTTAAATATTGGTTATTCACGGCATAGCGATATGAAATTAACTATGGGAATATCATATGATGGATTTGCTGAATCTTATCCATTAACAATTGTAGGTGACATTTCGGCAAATGGTTCAGATTTTTCTGGTGTCATGACTATATTAGAACAAGATGAATTTCAGGATAGGCAAATGAGGGTGATTTCCGGGGACCATTTTTTTAAATATCCAGACAGAAATAATTGGGCAAAGTTAGCATCGGATCAAACTTCTTTGACTCCTATTTCATTAATTAATGCAATTTTCGCAAATATTTCCGATACAAATTTACGGATTGAATCAAATAATAATCAAAATAAGTTGTTTGGCCAATTTGAATCATCATTTTTAGCCCCACATATTCCAATATTGGAAGGTTCAACTGGTGTTCTTAATGCCGAGATTATAACTAATGCTAAAACGAATCAAATATCTATTATAAAATTAAAAAGTGATGGCACATTAATATCTGGACCTGATGTAAAAGGACCTAACGGAGAAAATGTTGAATTAGCTTTTGATGTAACTATTATAGATTCTGAATTCGATAAAAATGTTACATTGATTTCTCCTCCCATTCCGCCTTCACCTAAAAATATGACTTGGAATAACCCTCCCGAATATAATTTAGAATCGGGAAAAGATTATAGCGCAGTGATTAAAATGTTTGACGGGGGTGAAATTGAAATAGATTTGTATGAAAATTTGGTACCCATTACAGTCAATAATTTTGTTTTTTTATCACAACAAGGTTTTTATGACGGAGTAACATTTCATCGAGTTATTGATGGATTTATGGCCCAAGGAGGTGATCCTTCAGGTTCAGGTCAAGGGGGACCGGGATATGTTTTTGATAATGAATTTAATGCTAAAGCAACTCATTCGTCCGAAGGGATTATTTCTATGGCTAATTCTGGTATTTATAACGGATCAGGAACTAACGGGAGTCAATTTTTTATAACTTTTAGTGAGACCTCAATGTTAGATGGCATTAATGCAGATGGCACGTTAAAAGATTGTGCGATTGAAGGCATCTCGTGCCACTCTGTTTTTGGAAAAGTCGTAAACGGTATGGATGTGGTTAATACTATTTCTATTATAGATCCAAGCTTACAAGGACCTCCAGGAGATGCTATAGAAAGTATTTCTATACTAGTCAAATAAATTCAAAATACTCATAGAACTGCATATAGTGTTCGTTGGTGTCGGGAAACAACGATTTATGAGAAAAATGTCCCAGTTTAGTTACAAAAATATATTTTATATCTAATTTAAAAACACCATGTGCAAATTTAGACGGTGAATTTGTGTCACTTTTTGGGTGCGTTTCACATAAAATCTATGTGAATTTAAAAATAAAATGATTAATTCATAGCTAAAAATGACCATGTAATTATAGTTCAGTGAGTGAGAGAGTTCCGACTTATCTAAGTCGGAACTCCTGTAAAAATTATTCTTTAGGAGCTTGAGGAGGTGCAGGATTTATCATATCCATTCCGAGTGTTCCAGAGAACATCGCATCAATTTCTTCAAGGCTCCATCGGCCTACTTTTCTTAATGTTCGTTCTTCATATGGATTACTCATTAAAGATATTTGCCCACCTTGACAATGAAAAACATGTCCGTTTACTTCACTAGCTTCATCGGAAACTAGCCAAGCAACCATTGGAGCCACATCTTCAGGATCTCTGTTTAATTCTATTGCCTGAACGGCTGACTGTGCTTGTATGCCACTAGCTGCTCTTAAATCCTTTGCAGATTGTGGTACTGTTTGTGTCATTCTTGAGTCGGCACCGGGAGATATCGCATTCGCAGTCACACCATATCTTCCAAGGTCTCTTGCGATTCCTCTTATGAATCCGGCTATTCCGTCTTTAGCGGCTCCATAGTTTGCTTGACCAGAGTTGCCATAAAGTCCTGAGGTAGAAGAAAAAGCTATAATTCGCCCACTTCGTTGCTGGCGAAAAAGAATAGATGCCGCTTTACAAACTGAAAAGGTTCCTTTTAAGTGTACGGCGATAACTGCATCCCATTCTTCTTCTGTCATATTGAATAACATTCTGTCTCTTAGAATTCCAGCTACTGCCACTACAATATCTAATTTTCCGAAATTATCTAACGCGGTTTTAACCATGTTTTCACCACCTTCCATGGTGGATACAGAGTCGTAGTTAGCTGCTGCTGCCCCCCCATTAGCCTTGATTTCGTTTACGACTTGATCAGCAGGCGTTGCAGAGTCGCCACTACCATCTACTGATCCTCCAAGGTCATTCACTACAACTTTGGCACCTTGCTCTGCTAATAATAAGGCTATACCTCTGCCTATTCCTCTTCCTGCTCCAGTTACTATTGCTACTTTATCTTTAAGAAGGTCTCCCATCTTTGTTTCTCCTAGTTATTTGTGATGTGTATTTGTTTTTATTTCGCCACTTGAGGTGGTGAAGGGTTAACTAAGCCTTGAGTAAGGTTTTTGGGTGCTAATTTTCTTAATTCATCTACTTCCCAGCGACCTTGTTTAAATATAGTTCTTATTCTTCTGGGAAGAGCAAGTTTAGTAATAGTACCTCCATAAACTAAGAAGGTTTGTCCATTAATGTTAGCGGCCTGATCTGAAGCTAAATATGCAACCATTGGAGCTACATCTTCCGGATTCATTGGATCACTTTCAGAAAGTGTTTCTGGTTCACCATTTGATCTTAATTGCCTTGCTGTGTCTGGAATTGATGCAGTCATCCGTGTGCTAGCCCGAGGACAAATAGAATTTGCTGTTACTCCATATCTACCTAAATCTTTAGCCGCCACTTTAGTAAATCCAGCTATACCTGATTTGGCAGCAGCGTAGTTACCTTGACCAGCATTTCCAACTAGGCCAGATTCAGACGCGAATGTTATTATTCTCCCACTTTTTTGTTGTCTAAATAAAATTGATGCGTATTTGCATACTGTAAAAGTTCCTTTCAGGTGTACGCGAATTACATCATCCCATTCTTGTTCGGTCATGTTAAAAATCATTCTGTCCCTTAAAATCCCAGCGACTGTTACTACGATGTCTAATTGGCCATAGTTATCTAAAGCGGATTGAACGGTACTTTCGCCGCCTTCCATTGTAGATATGTCAGTGTAGTTTGCTGTTGCTTCCCCCCCGGCTGCCTTTATTTCCTCAACTACTTGCTGTGCGGGAGTGTTTGAAGTACCTTCTCCGTCTAAAGCTGCACCTAAGTCATTTACGATGACTTTAGCCCCTTCAGCAGCAAGTTGTTTTGCTACTCCAGCACCTATTCCCCTGCCCGCACCAGTGACAATAGCCACTTTGCCGTTTAAGTAATTAGCCATTTTTTTCCTCCTGAAATTCCATTGTTTCTTTTTTTATTTAAAGAATTTGGCAGATGATTATTGTGCCACAATTGCAGTGAGTTGTCATAATTTATAAAACAAGATGATTATTCGAAGTGTAATCATATAAAAATAGAATTAAGATATCATTATAATTTTTTAGAGGTGATTTATTTTCCATATAGTTTTATATACTCCGGAAATCCCGAATAATACGGGTAATATTATTCGAATATGCGCCAATACAGGCACAGAATTGCATTTAATTCACCCATTAGGGTTTGAAATGTCAGAAGCAAAACTTAAGCGAGCATCATTAGATTACGGAGATCTTACTAACGTTTTCCAACATGATTCCTTTGATGTTTACTTGAAAACATATCCTTCAAGGAGAGTGTTTATGACATCTTCCAAAGCCAGTAATATATATACTAAAATCAAATATGTTTCTGGCGATTCTTTTGTGTTTGGTCCGGAATCTAAAGGATTGCCCTCAAAATTATTTGACAGTATTGAGAAAGATCAACAGCTATATATTCCTATGATGCCGTCTAACAGGAGTATAAATTTAGCAAATGCGGTATCGATAATTACATATGAAGCATGGCGACAGAATTCTTTTTGTGGGATCATTCTCTAGCTTTTGATTGAAATTAAGGAGAATGTTGTGAGCAGATCTAATTGGCATTATGATCACCCTCCCGCATGTACATGCGCTTCGTGTGTGGAAGAGAGATTAAAAATAAACAAAAATATATTTGAAAGGTTGGCTAACTGGATTACGCGACTTTTTCGTAAACATTAGGAGTTAATATAGTATGTTCACCATATCTCAAGCTTTAGTAGATTCTATGGTTAATCATTCAATAATAAACAAACCAAATGAATGTTGCGGTATATTGGCAGGTGTTAGTAATAATATTACTAAGGTATATGAAGTCCCAAATAAAACTCCGAGCCCTTATAGATATGAGATGGCACCGAAAGTAATACTGGAGGTAGAACAAGATGCTGATACCCAAGAATTGCAGTTGTTGGCTATCTATCACTCCCATACTCACTCTCCTGCGTATCCGTCAGATACTGACAGGCGGATGGCTTTGGAATCAGGCTGGGTAGATTTTTGTTATGTGTTAATTTCCTTGGAAAAAGATAATCATCCTGTTGTAAACTTTTTTTGGATTGATGTTGATGGTTATAGTAAACAAATTGACTATAAAATAATATGATTCTGAAAGATAGTTATTGAACTATCCTTTTTAAATGATATGCGTTGTATTGAGTGACACACTTGAAAATTGGAGGTTGCAAATGAAAAACATAATGTTTGTGATTATGATGTTAGCTATGGGCTTTGTTTCAGCTACTAATATAGCTTGCAATACATTAGTTGAGGCTTCAATGCGAGAAAGATCTAATTTTATAACTGGTAATACAAAATATGACCAAGATTTGACACAGGAAAAAGCAGACGAGAAATTGACGAAGATAGAGAAGATAGTAACGGAAGGATACGAACATCAAGGTAAGCCTGGTCGTCATATTAAAAGAATCAATATAGAGCAACTCAAA
>Ga0114999_10000069_pt1 | contig 130002 bp, 133 predicted proteins | sample ArcticOcean_MG_C_3_FD_89820 | JGI IMG/M metagenome (GOLD analysis project Ga0114999, IMG submission 89820) | Marine microbial communities from western Arctic Ocean - ArcticOcean_MG_CB8_126 | ecosystem: Environmental > Aquatic > Marine > Oceanic | place: Arctic Ocean: Canada Basin | collected...
GTTTCCCGGTTCCACAGAGTACTGTTCGAACACTTCTTTGAAGAAACTGTTCAGCTTGACCCTGGTTTTCGCGTCCTCCTCCGGATCGCGTCGACGGTCAGGGTGGGTCCAGCTGTAGCCAACATAGCCCGGCCCAAGCTCCATGGCCTCCGGGGCGTTAGGGAATGCGTAGACGTAACCGGTTGCGTGCAGTACGGGTGCAATGCCCGCCAGATCCTGCATGTTTGCTCCAAAACCGTGGAGCATGACGATCATGGGGTATTTCTTGTTTGGATCGTAGTCGTCAGGATGTACGGTCAGGTACTTCAGCGGCGATCCTTGATGTTCATGCGATTCCATTGGAGGTGCACCTCTTTTGCTGCGATTGTTTGGATTTTCAGTTTCTATTTGGGCCATCAGCACCCAGGTCACTATCTTCCGGTAGCCGCTAGGTAGCTCAGGTGCAGGATGAAATCCTGCTTGAATAACCGCCAGGCTTATGCCCTGCTGGGTCCAGGGCTTGGCCCTGGTCATTGCATGTAGACGCCGCCACCTACGTGGAGCGTCTGGCCTGTGGTATACCCTGCGTCGTCCGACGATAGGAACACGCACGCGGCAGCGACCTCTTCCGGCGTACCCATTCGCTGCATCGGGATGCCCTGCCTTCGACTGAGGTCGTCAGCGACCACTGTTGCAGTACCGCCGGCGGCGTAGGCATGCTGGTCGAATCGCTCTGTGTTGATGGAGCCCGGAGAGACCACGTTGGCGCGGATGCCGATCTTGCCGTAATCGAAGGCGATGCCCCGCATGAGGCCGATCAACCCCGACTTGGCTGCCGCTACCGCTACCGTGTCCTTGCGAACGCCGAACGCCGCGAGCCCTGCTATGGCGATAATACTGCCGTGTTCTGCCTTGATCATGCCTGGCAGAACGGCCTTTGATAGGTAGAAAGCCGCGTCAAGGTTAATGCGCATGACTGCGCGCCATTCTTCCACACTCACTTCGTGTATCGGCCCATGGGGGCGGACGCCTACGTTGCTTATCAGGATGTCCACAGGCCCGAGGGTGCTGGCAATCTGGGCTACCATCTTGTCGACCTGCTCCGGGTCCGATACGTCGGCCAGGATTGGGAGGGCCTTACCCCCGCGGTCTGTAATGAACTTGACCACCTCGTCAACGGTCTCCTGGTTCTGAAGTCCATTTACGACGACACTTGCACCTTCATCGGCCATTGCCAGAGCAATCGCCCGGCCTATGTTCCTACCGGCCCCGGTTATGAGCGCTACTTTACCTTCAAGTTTCATGGAATCTCCTTTGTTTGATCAGGGCCTATTATGCGGCGATGTCTGCCCCACCTCAAGGTGCTTGACCTAAGGTTGACTCCCTGCAGCTTCCTATCGATACTGCGAGGTGCCGAATTTATCCCTGATAAACGTCTGGAGGCGAGATGCCCGGTCATATAGAGACCCTTACCGAATATATGATGCATGCCAGGACGGCAAAGCTTCCAGCAGAAGCTGCATTGAAAGGCAAACACCATATTCTGGACACTCTGGCGGCCATCGTTTCCGGCGCCGCGCTCCCACCCGGGCAGATTGCGCTGAAGTACGCGCAGGCTCAGGGCGGCACGGAGGAGGCGCAGGTCATTACGACGCCGTATCTGACCACTGCAGTGAATGCTGCGATGGCCAATGCCTTTCTGGCCCACTCCGATGAAACGGACGACTCCCATGCGGCATCGGGTACCCACCCGGGCTGCTCCATCGTCCCTGCGGCGTTGGCAATGGCCGAGCGAGGCAACGTCAGTGGTGAGCGACTGCTGAACGCGGTGGTGCTGGGCTACGACCTGTGCGCACGTACGATGTTCTCCCTTGGCGAGCGTTACATGCTGGAAGAGGAACGCGGGATCAGCAGCCACAGCATGGGCGGCCTTTTCGGTTCAATGGCTGCTGCGGGAGCATGTATTGATGCCACGGCAGACCAGTTGCGCTACCTCATCTCGTACACATCGCAGCAAGCAGCGGGGATACCCACATGGGCACGCGATACCGACCATATTGAGAAGGCGTTCGATTTCGCCGGGATGCCTGCCAGGAGTGCTGTGCAATCAGCCATGTTTGTAGACGCCGGCTTCACCGGTGTTTGGGACGTGTTTGAAGGCAACCGAAATTTCTTCAAGTCCTTCTCTTCGTCGCCCAACCCTGACGAGATCATCGCCGAGCTTGGAATCCGCTATGAAGTGGTGAACACCAACATCAAGAAGCATTGCGTCGGCTCGCCCATTCAGGCAGCGGCAGACGCCATGGGCCACATCCTTGAAGCGCATCCCACAAAGCCTGAGAATGTCGAGAGCATCCGGGTCACCCTGCCCGTCGGTGGTGCGGCAACCGTCAATAATCGGGAGATGCCCAACATCAGCCTGCAGCACATGATGGCGGTGTTCCTCATGGACGGCTCCATCTCCTTTGCAGCGGCCCACGACATGAAACGTTTCAGCGATCCAGTGACAGTGGCACTTCGGCAGAAGGTGGAGTTGCTTGGCGATAACGCCCTCGTCACGCCTGAGAGCCCTCGTCAGGGCATCGTGGAGCTACAGACCAAGGGTGGGGAGAGCTACCGCGATCACGTGGTTGCGGTACGTGGAACTAAAGAAAACCCCATGACCACAGAAGAGGTGGAGTCCAAGGCGCGAGACCTCCTGGTGCCCGTGTTGGGGGCAGACAAGTCGGAGCGCCTTATTAAGGCCGTCAGGGACTTAGAATTAATGAGTAGTGCCCGTGAGCTACGTGAGTGGTTGAGACCGTAAATTATCGAGGAGAAACCAACGATTCTGGAGCAATACTACCTGGGGTGTTTGGCCCATGCGTCATACCTCATCGGCGATGCAGAGACCGGCATCGCGGCGGTGGTGGATCCCCAACGTGATGTGGATGGCTACATTGAAGACGCCGCTAAGCTGGGCCTAACCATCAAACACGTTTTCCTGACCCACTTCCATGCGGACTTCATAGCTGGACACCTGGAGCTTCGAGACCGGGTGGGCGCGCAGATTCATCTTGGCGCCCAGGCTGATGCTGACTATGATTTCGTGCCGATGGCTGACGGCTCCACTGTCGAAATGGGCTCGGTTCGGATCCAGGTGTTGGAGAAGCCGGGCCATACGCCGGAGGGTATCTGTGTGTTGGTCTATGACCTGGCCGCAGACGCAGATAAGCCCCATGCCGTGTTGACGGGGGACACGCTGTTCATCGGCGATGTGGGTCGGCCTGACCTCATGGCATCCATAGGGGTGTCTGCTATGGATCTCGCCGGGATGATGTACGACTCGCTCCGGACAAAGCTGCTGCCCCTCGCCGAAGAGACGCTGCTATACCCTGGCCACGGTGCAGGTTCGCTTTGCGGCAAGAACCTCAGCAGCGACACCGTTTCCACCATAGGTGTACAGAGGCTGTTCAACTACGCGTTGCAGCCCATGAGCAAGCGGAAGCTCATTTTGGTGGTCACTGAGGATCAACCGCAGGCACCCCAATACTTCGCCTACGATGCGGCCCTCAACAAACGGGAACACCCTACCCTTGACCAGACCATAGAGCGAGTGATGGTGCCGCTGACGCTGGACGAAGTCCTGGCTCAACAGGCGTCAGGAGCGCAGGCGTTGTGCTGGACCAGACTCGACCAATCGTTGTCATCGCAGACCCCGGCATGGAGGAAGAGGTCGCCGTTCGACTTGGGCGCATCGGGTTCGACAGCATGGCAGGCTACCTAGATGGGGGCATGCAATCGTTGGCTCCACGGCCTGACCTGGTTGTGCGAACGGAACGCATCACTGCTCCAACCCTCGCAGAACAACTGACTACGCCCGATGCCCCTGCGATTCTTGATGTGCGAGCCGAAGGAGAGTGGGGGACTGGGCACATTGAGGGCAGCGTGAATCTCCCTCTCACCTACTTAAAGGGCAGGATTGCAGAGGTGCCGGAAGGCCGACCATTGATTGTGCATTGCGCAGGAGGGTACCGGTCTGCGGTGGCCATCAGCATCCTGGAGAACCAGGGATTCACAGACGTGATTGACCTGGTGGGTGGCCTGGGTGCGTGGGAGGCGTCCAAGCTGGAAACTGTAGGTGCATCTACCGGTTGAGTTTTGCATCTAAGGTATGCTTTCCTCAAATTAGAGTCGTTTGTATACTGCCGTAACTATTGAGCAACGGCTAAAGTAGTAATGAAGAGAAATTGATTGAGAAGGAGCAGACATGGCTGATTACGTTTTGATAGAGTCCAGAGACCCGTTTGAATACTCAGACACCGGTTATTTCTATGAGGTGGCCGCAGACCTCTCCAAAGCGGGCAACAATGTGACATTCTTCCTGGTGCAGAACGGCGTTCTGACCGCTCGTAAAGGCATAAGCAACAGCGCGGTGGACAAGCTGCAGAAGGCGGCTCCCGGCGTCAAGGTATTGGCCGATGAATTCTCTCTGCGAGAGCGGGCCATCACCGGTGGGAAGCTGGCATCCGGCGTAGCGTCTTCAGACGTGGACGAGTTGGTAGACCTGCTGGCCGTTTCCGGCGTTAAGGCTATCTGGCACTAAACACCAAGATATCAAACAACCATTAGGAGACAGACAATGACCACATCAAGTGAGAAAAGCATAACCATCGCTCTGATGGACCCACCGTACGAGTCAGGCACAACCACCACAGCACTTCGTATCATGGATGCTGCGCTGCGGAAGGGCATCAGCGTCAACGTGTTCGCATATGAGGGCGCGGTGAACCTGACCATGCGAGGCCAGGCGCCTCACCCCAACCCGGTGAAGGGAACCTCCATAGAGGAGCAGGACCACCCCAGCACGGCCAAGTTCATCGCTGGCCTATTCACCCTGGGCGCCGACAGCCCCAAGTTGGAGTGGGTCAACTGCGGTCTCTGTGTCGACGAACGTGGCGCGGGCGAGTGGATTGACGGCCCCCGACGTGGCGGCCCCGGCGACCTGTTCAAGTTCTCTCAGGAGAGTACCAACACACTGATAATCGGCACGCGCTAAGGAATCCTTAGCGGCTTTCAATAACGAAAATAGGAGGCGATCATGCCTGGGATTCTCTCTATAGTAGAGCGAGCCTATCACGGGACAATTGAAGAGCAGGACGACACGATCTTGTGGCTGAGCCACATGATCAAGAACGCAGGAGCCGATCTTTCGGTTCTACTGCGGAGCAATGCCGTCAACTACGCGGTCAAAGGGCAGGATGCCAGCGGCCTCAATATCGGGGGCGTGGCCCTTGGCGTTCCACCCACGCTGGATACCGATGTTGTAGCACTGTCTACCGCTGGCGTAACGGTGTATGTGGTTGAAGAGGATTTGAGTGACCGGGGCATCGGCAACGATGAACTCTGCGATGGTATCACCAAGGTGAAGCGCAGCGGCCTGGCCAAGTTGTTTGACGATCATGACGCCGTGTGGCACTGGTAACGTTAGCTAACTAGCACGCGTAAATAGAAAGGAGCCGCCTGATGTATCAGGCGGCTCCTTTGCTTTTGCCTGGACTAGACCTGCGGAGCTCCTAGCACCTGGAGAAGGCCTTCCGCGGTGGGCCGGTCTCCGGCGTCCCTACCGATGTGAAGCCAGATTATCGTGCCGTTGTTATCGATAATGAACGTTGCCGGCGCGGAAACCCCATCGTCGAGCAGATCGTACACGCCGTAGTCCTTCGCGGTTTGTGTGCCGGGGTCTGCAAGCACGGGATACGTAGCTTGGGCATGTCCTACCATCTCTCCTGCATCAGAGGCACCGTCTACGCTGACTGCTATTACCTGGACGTTGAGGGAGAGGAACCGCGCATAGTTTTCCTGCAACTCCACGAGCTGCGTTCTGCATATTCCTCAGAAGTACCCTCGGTAGAACACGAGCACCACCGCATCCCGATCCTGAAGCTGCGACGCGAGGGTGAGTGTAGCTCCATCCGGGGTTGATAGCGCGAAAGATGGAGCTATGTCGTTTTCCCTTGGCGGGGCTGTATCCCCTGCCAACGCCGTGTAGACGCCGATAGCGACAAACACTGAAACCACCATGGTGATACCCAGCTAAACTAACGGGTCACGGGTCAGCCTTCTCTTGCCTATGAGTGTCCTTCGCGATCACTGGTTTATTGTAGGGCTGCATCAAGAGCCTTGCTTAGCTCATCTGGTGTCAAAAGGCCTTCCCATCGGGCGGAGACACGGTTGTCGCTGCCGATGACGAAGGTCCAGGGCTCTGAAGGCAAGCGCCACTCCCGGGAGATAGCCGTCAGCTCAAGCTGGCCCTCATTGCGAATCTTATCCAGATCCCACGGCTCAATGTGGATGAACTCTACCTGGTCGCTGTAGTCTTCACGTACCTGTATGGCTACATCTAAAACAGGGCCACACGTCTGGCTGGTGCAGAAAGCGGGTGTTGAGAATATGACGACGAAGGGCTTCGCGCCTTCCAGGGCATCAGCCACTGTCAGGTCATACAATCCAGGCACTATGGGCTCCAGCGATGTGATCTCTACAAGGTCGCTTACATCGCTGGCTGTGGGATTCAGGCTAGCGGGTGGCGTGTCGCCGATTGCAAATGTTATGGACTCCTCCAACACCTGGAAGGTGAGAACTGCCCTTTCAGTCCCGCTGATAGTAGAGCCTGAGACAGTGAGGTGGGCCTCCCAGATTCCGGCCTCCGTGAAGGAGACCCCCTCTAAGAGATAGATGCCCCGGACCTCTTGGTGGCCATGATCTGAGCCGTCGGAATGTTCGTGCCCTCGTTCGATTCCCTGGATTTCCTGGAAGCTGGCTTCAACTGCCCCCACAGGAATCAGGGAGTCGTTTTGGTGTAGCTTAAAGAGTTGTGCTTCAACGTTGGCACCTTCTACAACCTGTCCATTGAAATCAAGCAAAGTAAATGGTAACCGATTGTAATCCAAAAGAATTTCAGAGGCAGCAACGAAGCCATTTAACTCCGGAGGCTCACTTGGCGTAGCTACTGCAGCCGGTGCGCCGCTGGTGGAAATGCTATCGGAGCTGGTACACGCTGCGGCCGTCAGAAGCAGCAACATCGCGATGATAAAAATGCCTCGCGAGTAACAACCAATCGCGTAATGGACCTTCTTTGGAATAGTGCCAGACATTGAATCCTCCATAACTAGCGCGACTTTTGAAAACTAAACGGGAGTCACAACCCTCTCAGCTTACTCCCCCCTCACTCTCCTACGTCAATGAGAATAATTGGGATTGCGATTGGGATGGTGGAGTTTTCTGGTTGATGTATAATCACCTACGTAATAATGCCTATGGCGCTGACAAAGCTATGCGCCCTACAAAAGGAGAATTTCATGGCAGAGATTGTAATTGGCCTAGGTACGTCCCATAGTCCACAGCTCAGCCTGACTCCGGACACATGGCCACTCCATGCTGAGAATGACAAGCGAAATCCATATTTGTATGGCCTGGATGGAATACATCACACCTACGAAGAAGTATTGGCCATGGTCGACCCATCGATTGAGAAGCAACTAGACCCTGAACTTTGGCAGAAACGATACGACGCCTGCCAGGTAGGCATCGCCACAGTGAGCCAGAAGCTCGCAGATGCCAAGGTTGATGCTGTCATCGTCATTGGCGACGACCAGGAAGAGATCTTCCACGAAGACAACTTCCCGGCTATGGCCATCTACTGGGGCGAAACCATTCCCAACGTCCCGGACAGCCTACAGGCGGCGTTGAAGCGTGCGGCCTGGGCGTATGGCCTGGAAGAGAAAGAGTACCCGGTAGCCCATGAGCTTGCTTCCCACATGATTGGTTCATTGGTAGAGGATCAGTTCGACATTGCCCACAGTCGATATCTCAACAAGGGACGGGGCATGGGACATGCCTTCAACTTTGTGTATACCCGAATCATGCAGGACAAGATTATCCCCATGGTTCCCGTCATGTTGAATACGTACTTCCCTCCTAACCAGCCTACACCGGAGCGTTCCTATAACCTGGGGAAGGCTATCCGCAAGGCTGTAGAGTCCTGGGATAACGACAAGCGTGTTGCCGTAATTGCGTCCGGCGGCTTGAGCCATTTCGTGATCAATGAAGAAATAGACCAGCGCGTCATCAAGGACCTGGAGACGAAGAACACGCAGGACCTTTTCGACCTACCAAGAGAGCACATCTCTTCCGGCTCCTCCGAGATACGGAACTGGATTGCCACAGCGGGTGCCACAGAACACCTGGACTTCAAACTCATTGATTACGCGCCATGCTACCGCTCCCCTGCGGGAACTGGTTGCGCCATGGGATTCGGTGCCTGGTCCTAGAACTTCCAGGTAAACACGGAATAGGAAAATAGCCCCTCGGTATCACGAGATACCAAGGGGCTATTTCATAGGCGCGCTACGGGCGGGAGTGGTATGATGAGCAGGTACAGTCCGTATTCTCTTTAGGTATGGGTGTAATGGTTCTGAGTGATCGCGATATCCGCAAAGCTCTTCAAGATGGCCGACTCTACGTAGACCCTTTTGATGATGCATTGATCCAACCGGCCAGCATCGACCTACGGCTGGGTTCAAAGTTCCTTATTTTTAAGAGGACCCAACAGCCTTTCATCGATGTGCGTCAATCTGTCGACCATTTCACGGAGAAGGTCGAGATCGACCCTGCAATCCCTTTCATGCTCCACCCCGGCGAGTTCGCTTTGGGCGTGACCCTGGAAGAGATTCATCTTTCGGCGGACATTGTTGGTCGCCTTGACGGTAAGAGTTCCCTGGGGCGACTGGGGTTGGTAGTGCACTCCACGGCAGGGTTCGTAGACCCTGGTTGGAAGGGTCGATTGACCTTAGAACTCAGCAATCTGGCTAACCTCCCCATTAGCCTGTACTACGGCATGAAGGTATCTCAGCTCTCATTCATGGAATTGACATCGCCGGCAGAGAAACCCTACGGCTCCAAGAGCCTGGGAAGCAAGTACCAGGGTCAGGACGGCCCGATGGTGAGCCAGTTCTATCGCAACTACGGCGTAGATAGTGTTGGGAGCGCGCCCCCTCGGAAACGAACGATAGATGCTTCTGCGCTACGTGAATGGCTGCAGAATAGCGAGTACAAAGGAAGCGTCACGCTATTCTCAGAAGCCCTGGGCGTCTCGCTTAAGACGGTAGAAGACTGGGTTTACGGACGATCGAAGCCATCGCTGAAACACTGGAGCCAGCTCTATAAAGCCACTGGTTTACCCGAGTACCAGCAATTGATGGATACCAAGGGATGATTGACCTATGCAGTACATGCAAAGGGCAATTGAGCTTGCCCGGAACACACTAGGCTCCGCGAGCCCCAACCCATCCGTCGGCGCAGTCATCGTCAACAATGGTGCAATCGTCGGCGAGGGTTGGACACAGCCCGTAGGCGGCCCCCATGCGGAAATTGTGGCCCTTGAGCGTGCAGGTGACGCCGCCCGTGGTGCGATTATCTACACTACCCTTGAGCCGTGTTGCCATTTCGGCAGGACTCCTCCTTGTACCACCGCGCTTCTGAAGGCAGGTATAGCCGAGGTGCGAACAGCGATCCTCGATCCGGACCCACGAGTGAACGGTGAGGGCATCGCTGAAATGGAGCGGGCCGGCATTAAGGTCTCCCTTGGCCTCTGCGCGGACGATGCAATGCAGGTCATTGAGAGTTACGTGCATCGCACCACCACCGGACTGCCCTTCGTCATAGCCAAGTTCGCCATGAGCCTAGACGGCAAGATAGCTACTTCCAGCGGCGAGTCCCAGTGGATTTCAGGAGAAGAAGCCCGGCGACATGCCCACACCCTGCGTAGAACAGCAGATGCGGTCATGGTCGGCGTAGGCACAGCCCTGGCTGATGCCCCGCAGTTGACAGCACGAGATGCCAATAACGCTGCCCTGGAACGACAGCCCCTACGTGTCGTCGTTGACAGCTCCGGCAGGGTCTCTCCTTCCTCCAAGCTGTTCAATAGCCCGGGGAGTGTGCTCGTAGCGACGGCGACGATGGATGAAGGCAGCGAGGCTGCGTTGACCTCGGCGGGTGCGGAGGTCGTTCGACTTCCCGGGGATGATGGGCGAGTCGATATCGGAGCGTTGATGCCGTTCCTCGTGGCGAGAGGCGTGAACTCTGTCATCGTTGAAGGCGGAGGGACATTGCTGGCCTCGCTGATAGAGCAAGGTTTGGTGAGCAAGGTTGAAGCAATCGTAGCGCCTATGCTCATCGGAGGTCGGAACGCTCTAACACCGATAGAGGGCGATGGGTTCAGCAGCCTGAAGGATGCGATGCGACTGAGCAATATAACAGTGGGCCGATTGGGAAATGATATCCATATTGTTGGGTATGTAGAAGCCGGTTCAAAGGACGGAGCATAGTGTTTACAGGGATTGTTGTTGAGAAGGGGAAGCTGCTCAGTTCCATCGATGGCGTTTTCACCATCGAGAGTTGGCTTGCCGTTGAGGGCGGGCAGATAGGCGATAGCATCGCCGTGAACGGTGCATGCTTGACTATCACTGCCCTCAGTGAAGGGCAGTTCTCCGTGGACGTGACTCCGGAGACGTTGCGCCGCACCAGCCTTGGTGACGTGACCTCTGGCTTGCCGGTCAACCTGGAACCGGCGTTGGCATATGGTGGCAAAGTCGGTGGGCACCTCGTCCAGGGCCACGTTGACGCCGTTGGTTCACTGGTGGACGTGACGCCTGAAGACAACAGCTACCTCATCACCATTGAAGCACCCAAAGAGGTCATGCGCTATCTAGTGGAGAAGGGCTTCATCACAGTGGATGGCATCAGCCTGACTGTTGCAGGGCTCAACGATACGCAGTTCACCATAGCAGTGATACCATATACATACGAACACACCACGTTGGGGGAACGTCAGCCAGGCGACAAAGTGAATTTAGAGGCTGACATCCTGGCCAAATATACAGAGAGACTGTTGAAGGAAGGCGTCGGTGACGCTGATTCCAGCTCGACCTAAGAGTATCTGACCGTCCGAAGGAGGACCTAGTGCCTATCAGCACCATAGACGAAGCGATTGAGGACGTCCGGAAGGGCAAGCCAATCATAGTTGTTGACGATGATAGTCGGGAGAACGAAGGCGACCTGGTTATAGCCTCACAGAAGGTAACCCCAGAACTGATCAACTTCATGGCCCTGGAAGCTCGAGGGCTGATTTGCATGCCCATACCCGGCGAGCGGTTGGACCAGCTAAACATCCCGATGATGGTGAACGACAATACCACCAGCCATGGAACAGCTTTCACGGTCTCTGTAGACGTTTTGGCCGGTGCAACCACTGGCATTTCCGCTCAGGATCGATCGGCAACGGTCAAAGCGATGATCGACCCCGCGACAAAGCCAGATGACTTGGGCAGGCCAGGCCACATTTTCCCATTGCGATATGCCAACGGCGGGGTGCTTGTGCGAACCGGCCATACCGAGGCGAGCGTTGACCTTGCTCGAATGGCAGGCTTGTACCCATCCGGTGTCATCTGCGAGATCATGGCACCGGACGGCACGATGGGTCGCATGCCCTTCCTGGAAGAGTTCGCCCAAAAGCATGACCTGCATATCGTGTCCATCGAAGACCTCATCGCGTATCGTCGACAGCATGAACAACTGGTTGAACGCGTAGCAGACGCAAAGCTGCCAACCCGCTATGGTGACTTCATAACCGTCGCGTACAGCAGCATGGTAGACGCAGATGAGCACATCGCCCTGGTTATGGGTGACATAACCCCGGATGAGCCGACCCTGGTGCGTGTCCACAGCCAGTGCACTACTGGAGACATCTTTGGGAGTCTGCGATGTGACTGCGGCCCTCAGATGGATATGGCGCTAGAGGCCATCGCCAAAGAGGGTAAGGGCGTCTTCCTGTACATGCGTCAGGAAGGCAGAGGTATCGGCCTTCACAACAAGATCAAGGCGTACGCCCTACAGGACAACGGCATGGACACGGTAGAAGCCAATGTTGAGCTAGGATTTGCTCCGGACCTTCGCTGGTATGGCATCGGCGCTCAGATCCTGGTTGATCTGGGAGTCAAGAAGCTACGGCTGCTGACGAATAACCCCAAAAAGGTAGTTGGCCTTGAGGCATACGGGTTGGAGTTGGTGGCCCGAGTACCCGTGGTGATTCCGCCCAACCCAGAAAACGAGCAGTATCTCGAGACAAAGCGATTAAAGATGGGGCATATCCTTGAGGAGCCGCTAGGCTAACCGAGCAACGATGACCTAGGTTCAGGAGACTCACACAGACCTCTGGAGGCAAGGTGGCTAAGGAACTAAATGGAGAACCCAAAGGGGATGGTGTAAGGATAGCGATTGCCATCTCTCGGTTCAATGAAGAGATAACCCTGCGTCTGCTTGAAGGCGCATTGATGGCTATGCAGGAGCACCATATTGAGGATGACAACCTCACCCTGGCCTGGGTGCCTGGAGCATTTGAGCTTCCGCTCATCGCGTCTACGCTGGCCAAGACCGGGAACTACGACGCCATTGTGTGTCTTGGCGTCGTCATTAAGGGAGAGACGGCTCACTTTGAACACATATCGGCTCAGGCTGCGGCAGGGATTGAGGCCGTATCCAGGGAAACGGGAATCCCTGTGATGTTTGGGGTACAGACGACGTACACTACTGAGCAGGCAATGGAACGCAGTGGCGGGACAAAGGGCAATAGAGGCTACGATGTTACCGTTGCTGCTTTGACCATGGTGGATGTCCTTAAGCAGGCAAGAGACGAAATAGACCCACCTGCGTAACAAATGAATACAGGGCCCGCGTTGGCACAGAGTACGAAGCCAACGGGAGCCAAAGTCCGTAAATGGCTATAGAGAAGCCACACATCGACAATAGAAACGGCTTGCACACGTACTGACGTACGGGCAGCCGGGAGGTTACAGTGAATTATTGGATGCTGTCCATGTCAGAAGAACATTTCGACGTCACCAGAGCGCAAGGGTACAACGTCCAGGGGTTCGGGCTTCGGCAACGGCGCAAGACAGACCGGATGGTCAAGGGGGACAAGCTTCTTTTCTATGTGAAGGGGATCAGGGTCTTCCCCGTAGCAGCTACTATCATTTCCACGGTGTTTGAAGACGAGAAGCCGCTGTGGATGAGCACCCAGCCGAACGAACTATACAAGTATCGGGTTCGCACACGTGGTGACCTCATTCTTCGTCCAGAGCAGTACTTGCAGGCTATCCAGATAGCTCCAAGGATGGAGTACGTGCGAAGATGGCCACCGGAAATGTGGCCTCATGCGTTTTTCGAGGAACTGCACCTGCTGCCGCGGAAAGACTTTGAGCTCATTGAAGAAGAGATGCGCAAAGTCCTGAGAGGACAAGGCCCGACTCAATCAGTCCCTGTCCGTCCTGTCTCTTTGGTGAGTGATATCCGCGATATGGGACCACAGGATTCAGAAGCTGCACCAGCGTAAGATACGCTCCTCAGCTCTGAACCCTGCCTTCCCTCTACTTATCGAGACTTCCCGGCTTTGTCCAGAGGAGCCAACTCCTTGGTGAACACCTCGTCGAAGAGTTGCTGAAGTTGAATCAAGCAATCGTCGCAGGGGCGCTCAGCCTCAGAAGCCGATGTGTAGACCTTGAGGTTCTCTGTTGTCGTGATGTTCGGCAGGATGGAGCACACCGATGGCTCTGTCAGCGCGAAGGTGATGGCAATCTGATCCAGGTCCAATGGGTGATGGTTCTGCAGGAACCGCAGTTCTTCCAGCTTACGAACGGCCTCATCAAGCCAAGCCTGATTCCTGTGCGCCCTATGATCGCCTTCCTCAAAGACCGGGGGCGTGTTACGGAACTTCTCCGTCAGAATCTCAGAAGCATGGGGCACCCGGGAAAGCAATCCGATATTGTTCTCCTGGGCTATGGGGAAGAAATCCCTTGCAGGCTGCTGCTCAATGATGCTGTAGATGATCTGAACAGACGCACCATCGCGTTCTTTCATGAAGGTCTCGCCCTCTTCAAACCAACCAATGTCCGGGCCTAGGGCTGCGCCGTAGTATCGGATCTTGCCCTCTGCCTTCAAGTCTTCAAGGGTTGCAAAGACATCATCGCGCTGGATGGCTGTCACCCGTGGGTTGTGCAATTGGTACAGATCAATGTAGTCAGTCTTGAGGCGCCGGAGGCTTTGCTCGCAAGCATAGCGTATGAAATCCGGCTCAAACTTCTGCGGGCGCTCCTTGTGGCCTTCCCTGGGGGTTGGGTCGTAGATGTCATAGCCGAACTTTGTGGAGTAGATGACCTCTTTGCGATGAGTGCTCATCGCCTTGGCAAGGACCTCTTCGCCGTACCCGTCGCTATAGGTGTCAGCGGTGTCATAAAGGGTCACGCCCAATTCAAATGCATCTTGCAGGAGCTTGATGCCGTCTTCAGGCTCGATTTTACCCCACCAGTTGGTGGCCACAGTCCAAACACCAAAACCGACTTCAGATACGATGAGATCAGATTTACCGAGTTTCTTGTACTGCATTGTTGAACCTCTACTGCAAATTCATGAGACCACCTGCATGGCAATGCTGACAACAGGCACACACCCAGTATAGACCAGATGCATGGAGAATCAGCAAAGGGCTGCGTCTCAGGAAGATAGTAGCAGAGCTATCAAGCACGGACTATGGAGGCAGGCACCAACGTCCGAATCTAGACCGCTACGGGGTTCAACGTGAGCTTTCCGTCTCTGCGCTGGAGGTAGCCTCCCCTGGTCTCAACGCCGTGAGAGAAGAGCAGCAGCCAACCATCGCGCTCTGCAGTGGCAAGGAGGTCACGCTTTTGCTCCAGCGTGCTCTCCGGATACTGGTCCAGCGATGAGATGGTTGGGAGCCCCAGGTGGAACGCGGACGGAACCAGGTCACCAAGGTATGCGAACCGACTTCCGAGTTGCTCCGCTACCACCACCTGGTGACCGATGCAGTGGCCGCCGGTGACCTTTACGTTGACCCCCGGTAGGATTTCGTAGTCGCCATCCAGGAACTCAATCTGCCCAGCTTTTTCAAGTGGAAGATAGTCCTCAGGACGGAAGGAGCCTTTACCCAACTCGTTAGGTGTAAGGGCATCATCCCAGGCGTCACGCTGAACCAGGTATCGTGCGTTTGGGAAGGTGGGCACGGTATCGCCGTTGCGTACCCTGCGAGTGCCTCCACCGGCATGCATGTCATGGAGGTGGGTCAGGACGACAAAGTCAATGTCCTTGGGCGTCAAATCCATATCCCGCAGCTCTTTTTTCAAGCGGTTGGCATTCAGCCCGGTGCTTTCACGTTCTTCATCATCGTGCTTTGAGCCTGCGCCCACATCAACAAGGATGTTCTTGTTGTTTGATTGAATCAAAAGGGAGTTGATGCCCCAACGCACGCGATGCCTGCGATCGGGCTTTACCATTGTCTCCCACGCAACTCTGGGAACCTGCCCAAATATTGCGCCACCATCAACTTTTACAGCTCCGTCATTCAACAGATGGATGCCCATTTCTTTCATCTGCATAACACTCTCCCATTACACCTAGGTGGCATAGCACAACCACCGTAGCGTACGCTGCTTTGTTCGACTTTCAGGCTGCCACCCATCAATTTGGTTGGCTGGGAACCCACTAAACTTAGCGGGTACAACACAACTAAAACTAGGGATAACCTGCTGGTCTTTGCAGACTTTAGAAGCCGCCAGAAGGCGTGTCAAGAGAACGTGTGTACTCCCCACATAGCGATTCCTCCCAAGTTTAATAATTGGCCCCAAAACCGACATAATTAGATTGAAAAATGAGAATGGGAACCACTTGGAGACCGAATGAATCGACACGGGAATTGCTGGTGGTGGACACAGAAAAGCCGCCTCGATTTCTGAGGCGGCTCTCTTACAATCAAATAGGGAACGAGTCGTTAACCCTCTTCAGTAATTTCCATTGACTCAATGCGGATTTCTTCCGTCGGCGATGACTGCTCGCCGCTAGCGCTCATCGTGGTCGGGGTGGCAGCAATGGTCTCAACAACATCCAAGCCGGCTGTCGCCTGCCCAAAGATGGTGTACTGCTTTGGAAGCGGGACGTTTCCACACATGATGAAGAACTGGCTGCCGTTGGTGTTGGGCCCGGAGTTGGCCATAGCCAACGTGCCGAGGCTGTAGTCCCGTGTCACCTTTTCATCGGCAAACTTGTAGCCGGGGCCGCCGGTGCCGGTGCCTGTAGGGTCGCCGCCCTGGAGCATGAACCCTGAGATGATCCTGTGGAAGATGACGCCATCGTAAAATCCTTCTTTTGATAGGAACACAAAGCTGTTCACCGTGTTAGGGGTCTCATCGGCGAAGAGGTCAAAGGTCATGACCCCTTTGTTGGTCGTCATGATTGCCTGATACTTCTTTGCCGTGTCAATCGCCATTTCCGGGGGCGCTGTATACTGCTTGCTCATACCTACTCCTAATTTTGTTTCTTGTTTGAAGCCACTTGGGATTATTCTTCCATGATTCTGATGGTCTGGATGACATCGCCATCAGTAGTCGCTGATGCGGGGTTTCTGAGATGGATAGCGCCTAAAACGTCCATGCCCTCAATGACTTTACCAAAAACTGCATGACAGGAAACAAACGGGTCCTGACAATTTTTAGCTGAGCCGTCTGAATTCAGCCCGTCAAGGGAGAGAGTGGGGCCAAATGTTATGAAGAACTGGCTGCCATTTGTATTCTGTCCGCTGTTGGCCATTGAAAGGGTGCCAGCGCTATCGTGGCGGAGGTCTGGGTGGAACTCGTCGTCGAATCGATAGCCTGGGCCGCCTGAGCCGGTTCCGGTGGGGTCTCCACTCTGAGCCATGAAGCCTGCTAGCACGCGGTGGAATGTCACCCCGTCATAAAACCCGGTCCTAGAAAGATGGACAAAGTTGTTGACGGTATTAGGGACTTCCGCTGCGAACAGTTGGATGAGTATCTCACCATTCTCTGTGACGATAGCCGCCGTGTAGCTCTTGGTGACATCGATTGACATCGCCGGGGCACCACTTGCACTCGCGGATGAGGCTGCTGTGGCTGCAATCGGTGCTGGGGTTGTCGTTGTGGTTGAACCGGAACCGCTGATGGTTGAGTCTGATAGCGGGTCGTCGCTCCCACATGCCACAAAGGCAAGAATTGCCAGAGACGCCAGGGCTAATAGACCTGTTTTGATCACAACGTTCTCCTAATCTGATTTCACTTACTTGTGTTCAAGAAGCATCCGGGTATTTGACCTGGGACTCATCGTCCAGAGAGAGGAAATTCTCTCCCCACTGGTTCTCACTGTTGAGATTCCATTCTTCGTTCAGGTCTGATGGGATCAATCGAAGGCCCCAGTCCCCTCCGTAGATAAGCAATGCCTCGCCCGAACCAGATTCCTGAATCTTGACGGCATACGCCGGGCACGGGCTCCCATCGTTCTCACTGGACCAGCCGGTCACCCGATGGAAGACGGTCTCCTTACCAAAGTCGCCGGTCAGGACTTCAGCCACCAGGCGAGAATCCGCCATGGTGTTGAAGATCAGTTGTGGGACGCCATCGCAGTTTGGATTGTCTTCAACTTCAAGCATAAAGGCCATGCGTTTTGTGGTGCCTCCCCTACTAGTACGAAGGATTTTGAAAGACCGATTCATACTAGTGAACAGGGGGGAAGTATAGCTGTGCAGAAGCCAACGGGCAACAGATGCCTGCGGTCTTACACGTCAATTCAACTCACGTTGGCGGTATTGAATGGCCTCTGCCAGGTAGGCAACGGTTACTGCCTCCGACCCTGCGAGGTGGGCGATGGTCCGTGCTAGCTTCAGTGTGCGGTGGTACGCTCTTGCGGAAAAATGAAGCTGCTCCATGGCGGTCTTGGCAAGGCGTTGGGCGGCTTCTTCCAACTGGCAGTGGTTCCACACCTCTGATGGGCCCATGTCTGAGTTGGACTGGATGTTGGTTCCAACGAACCGTTCACGTTGGAGTACTCTGGCGGCTTCTACCCTACGGCGCACCTCGGCAGACCCTTCAACCGCGTCGGGTGACGTCAGCTTGTCATAATCCACACGAGGTACGTCCACAAAGATATCTATCCTGTCCAGCAGGGGCCCGGAAATGCGCTTCTGATATCGCGATACGTTGCCCACGCTGCACGTGCATGCTTTAACAGGATCGCCATAGTTCCCACAGGGGCAGGGGTTCATTGCAGCAACCATCATGAAGTTGGCAGGGAAAGTCACTCTGCCCTGCGCCCTGCTGATAGTGACGGTCTTGTCCTCGATAGGCTGTCGAAGTACCTCCAACACGCTCTGGCCGAACTCAGGCAACTCATCAAGGAACAACACACCCCGATGTGCCAGCGTCACTTCGCCGGGGCGAGGAAAGTGCCTTCCTCCAACCAAGCCCGCGTTGGAAGTGGTGTAGTGCGGCGCACGGAAAGGGCGCTGAGACATCAGTGGTGCGTCTGAAGGGAGCAAACCAGAGATACTGTATATCTTTGTCACTTCCAGGGCTTCCTGGGGTGTTGAACGGGGAAGAATGGACGGCAGACTCCTGGCCAGCAACGTCTTGCCGCTCCCAGGAGGGCCCATCATCAACAAGTTGTGACCACCGGCCGCAGCTACCTCCATCGCACGTTTGGCATGCTCCTGGTCCTTCACCGCGCTCATATCGACTGCGAACGAGGTCTCGCCATCTTCCAGGTATGGCGTGGTGTCGCCCGCAATTGCGGTGATCACATCCTCCCCACGTACATGGGAGACCATCTGTGTCAGTGATGGGGCTGGAAGGATTTCGATGCCGCTCACCAGGGTAGCTTCCTTCACATTGACTTCAGGGACAACGGCGTAGGCGAAGCCCTCTTGCTGCGCCAACCCGACCATCGGCAGGACGCCGTTAGTGTGGCGGAGGCCTCCATCCAGGGACAACTCACCGATCAGTGCGGTCTTGGAGAGGTCTGCGGATATCTGGCCACTGCTTAGCAGAATACCCATCGCTATGGACAGGTCATACGCAGGGCCTTCTTTTTTCAGGTCGGCAGGTGCCAGATTCACCGTGATGCGTCGCATGGGAAAATCGCAGCCACAGTTACGGATGGCGGCTCGCACACGTTCACGAGATTCCTGAACAGCTTTGTCTGCCAAGCCAACGATTGTGAACGCTGGCAAGCCTAGAGAGATGTCTACTTCAACCTCCACCACACGACCTTCTAACCCGACCATGGCACAGGTGAATACTTTGGCAAGCATTGGTGTTCCTTAAACTAACTTGGGTGAATTCCTGTGACATGATACGGAGCATAGTTCTGGAACGCAAAGTACAGGTAGATAGCAAGCTCCATGAAGTGATGCTTGACACCCCAAGGTGGGATGACTACGGTTGAGTTGCCAACATTTGTAACTACGGATAATGGCAACTCAGGGGGAAAGCAAAGGAGGGGATTATGGCTTCTGTGGCGTTTGCTGCTCCAATTTTGCCGGGGAAGCTTGAGGCTTGGAAGCAGTTCAACGACGAGATCAACGGGGCGCGTCGTAAGGACTTTGAAACACAACAACATAGAATCGGCATAAGCAGACAGCGCGTGTGGCTCCAACACACACCTGAAGGTGATATGGCCATAATCGTACAAGAGGGTGAAGACCCCCAGAGGGCAATGGAGGCGCTGGGTAAATCTGAAAATGAGTTTGATGTCTGGTTCAAGGCACAGCTCAAAGACATTCATGGATTAGACCTGTCACAGCCGCTTCCCGGGCCCTTACCGGAACTGCAGATTGATTACATGCAACCTGCCACACGGCGCGGGCCCAACTACGATCTTCCGGACTTCAACGCGTAATCAAATCGGTTTACGTAAAAAGGCCCGATCTTTATAGACCGGGCCTTTTTTGATATCCATGCTTATTGGGAATACGTGCAGAGTTACGCGCTGTCGCCGTTCAGCATAGGTGTCCGCATCCAGACGAAACGGGCTGCGTCATACCCCAGGGCGTTCTCGCCGGAATCCGTTTTGAAAACCAGGACTCCGCGATATTTCCCCTGATCAATGACCGTCACCGTCGCTTCCGGTACCACTCCATGGCCTATCAGGAACTGCAGCAACTCAGGATCCTCCTCAGGTATCCGGTCAACGACATACGCGCTGCCTTCGGGTGCGTCTGCCAAAGACACGATGGTTCCCTGCGGTGCTTGGTAGCCGCTGCCGGGAATTGGTCGACCGAAGGGGTTCGTCGTTGGATTCCCTAGTCGCGTGCGGATGCACTCCTCCAACTCTGGGGAGATGGCGTGTTCAAGCCGATGGGCCTCAATATGCGCTCGATAGAGATCCAGTCCTAAGATATCTACAACAAGACGTTCAGCCAGCCGGTGCCTCCGGGCGATAGACTCAGCGGCCAGTCTTCCGTTGGACGTGAGTTCCACTTCCTTGTTGGCGGGGATAGTGACCAGGCCTTCCTTGGCCATCCTCCGAAGCATTCCGAAGATAGATGGCAGGGATGTGCCTACACCCTCGCCCACGGGCAGCCGACGAATATACTCTGCAAGGTTCCCTGGGGTAGCCCGCAAGCCTTCTTCATTGAGTTTGAAGAGTGACTGAAGATAATTTTCTGCAGCCGTTGAAATGCGTTCAGAGGGTTTTGCCCTTGTTGTTTTCGCTTTGGGTTTAGTGGTCATGTTGTCACCTTCTTTTGCTCGGGTGATAGGGTGGAGCGTCATTTTTTGATGAGAGTACTACGATTAAAGGTACCTTTGGACGGTAAGGAGTCGCCTTATGATGTCGTGTTTACTAGCCTCTCTAGAATCTGCATTGTATGATACCACAGCTATATCACCGCCTATGGAAGGCATCGGGCAAGGAGTTAAAGTGCACTATTTACGTCGATTACGAAACAGAAGCGGCTGGAACGTTGTTGTGTTGGGCATGGCCGTGCTGGCTCTGGTGGCCTGCGGTTCCTCTGCTGATCCAACAACACCAACTGCTGAGCCTCAATACGGCGGGATACTGGTGCGCACCCACGCTGCTGACCCTGCAGGCTTTGATCCGGTGCAGGATAGCTCTATCAATACCCTTGACCTCATCGCCCCGATATTTTCCCAGTTGGTGCGCCTAAACCCGGAAGACAGCGACGGGGCGTTGCTACCTGAACTCGCCGAGAAATGGGAGGTCGGCGATGATGGCCGTCAGGTAACCTTCCATCTCCGCGCCGATGTGCGATGGCATGACGGACAACCATTCACCTCTGACGATGTGGCATCGCACTTCAACCGTGTGATTACGCCACCCTCAGGGCTATTCTCAAGCCAACGGGCACCCTTTGTTGACGTAATAGACATCCAAACGCCGAATCCGGAAACCGTGGTTTTCATCACGCAGCAACCCAACGCCGGCCTGCTACGCAACCTGGCTGGGGGCCATTATATGGTTGTGGCCAAGCATGTTATGGAACGCGAAACGGTTGAGAACCCCCGGGGTCTGCGTAGCAATCCTGATGCACTGATAGGCACGGGGCCGTTCATCTTTCAGCGCTATGAACCAAGTAACAGCTTTGAAGTACGCAAAAACCCGGATTACTGGGATGAGGGGAAGCCGTACCTGGATGGCATTCAGTTCTTCATCATCAAAGACTCAGCGGCCAGGTTCGCTGCGCTAGTAACGGGTCGTGTTCATACAACGGCTTCCGGGACGGCCAGCCTCACGCCCCCTGAAGCTAAGGAGATCCGTGACAGTTATGCCGATTCCATCAACCTGATTGAGGCCCGCGGTCCTTTTTGGATTGGAGCATCGTTCAATTCCAACACAGAGCCTTTCAACGACCCTCGCGTTCGCCAAGCGCTGTCCCTGGCAGTCGACCGTAATGCCTACTTGAAGCTGGTCACCGGCGGCGAGGGCGGCGTTGGCATGATAGGAGGGTTCAGCCCGCCAGATACCGACTTCGGACTTTCGTTGTCGCAATTGCGTGAGGTGCCCGGATATAGGGACTTAGAGAACGCCGACATACTATCGGCGCGAGCGCTGCTCGTTGATGCAGGCGTCCCTGACGGGTTTGAAGTGTCCATCATGGTTCGGGGCGATGTGTCTGTTTGGGTGAACTCAGCCCTCTTCTTCCAGGATCAGTGGAGCGAGTTGGGGCTGGACGTGAAGGTGGAACAAGTGGAGTTTGGCACGTCGATATCACGGATGCTACAGGGTGACTTCGATGTACGCATCGGCGGCATCGCGTTCAACACCCCGGACCCTGACCAGTATCTCTTCGCTCCGTTCTCCAGCGATGGCCCGAATAACCTCTACTACCCTGCCGATTCTGAGGTGGACCGCTTACTGGATGCCCAACGTCATGAGTTGGACCCGGACTTACGTCGACAACTGGCGCAGGAAGCTGAAATACGATTATTGAGTGAAGTGGTGCCGTCAGTGGTGGGCCACTACGCAGTTTATCTCTACGGTGTCCGCAAAGAGGTCCAGGGGTGGGTGCCCCGGGACTTCATGTTGTACAACCAAGCGCGAATGGAGAACGTCTGGCTCCACCAGGATTAATCCTGGACCTAAGTGCCTGCGGCCAAGAACGATGATGTTCCTTAAGCCACCTGAGTGTGGCTGAGATGCTGGGAAATAAAAAAGAAGGCCGTTGCTTTATAAGCAACGGCCTTCTTTTTGTTAGTGCGGATTAGTCGCGGGGCGTGTAGTCGACCTGTGGGTTGGGGTGATCCGGAAGCTTCCAGACCAGGTACCCCTTCTTGAACTCTTCGTGGTACTCATTGGCTCGATCGGTGGCTGCATTGAACGCCTTTTCAAAGGTATCAAAGTCCTTCTCACCCAAGGCTGCTAACACAGGGGCGAGGTCCTTTTCAATGTAGTCGGCAGTGGCTTCGGCGTACCGGGGTCGTGTCTGTACACCCTTTTTCATGAGAGAGATGGCTTCCCTAACCTGGAAGGTGGCCAGCTGCCAGTTGCTCACTTTAGCTGCGTAGTACACGTTCCACCATCGAGCGCCCACCATGGGCATCAGTATCGCCAGCCCAGGCTGGAGGGCTGCAATCTCGTCCAGAGACATGTCTCTGTGTCCGTTAAAACCTGTTGGGCCTTCCTGCTCCGTGTCTTTTTGCTCTTGAGCCATGTTTTTTACTCCCACTATCGAAAATGTGATATTGAATATCGTAAAATCAAGCACGTTACCGAACTTCGAGTGCTTTGCCAGCGTACGGTAGCCCCAAAACCGTGTCAACCGCGCCCTGCCCTCAGGTTGCTATGTACTCCGCTGCTCGATGCGACTGCGCAGCTCACCGTCTGCAACCCGTGAACGGACTTCGCCGGGCAACTCAGAACTAAGACGATTGAACAGCGCTTCGTTCATGATGGCGGGGTCTTCTGACCGCATGTCTTGAATACGTCTATCCACCTCGCGGAAGATGTCCTCTTGCGACCATGACAGGTGGGGGAACAGGACGACCTCCCGGATGGTCGTTTGCCCGCTGAGCATCATCATAAGCCGGTCGATACCCATACCAAGCCCACCAGTTGGGGGCATGCCGTACTCGATCGCTGTCAGGAACTCCTCGTCCAGTCGGTCGAAGTCCTCGCCATCGTGATCCTTGCGCAGCTCTTCCTGCTCCTCGAATCGGAGTCGCTGCTCCACAGGGTCGTTCAGCTCCGAGTAGGCGTTGCACACTTCCATGCCGTTGATGAACCCCTCAAATCGCTCCACGTACCTGGGATTACCGGGAATACGCTTGGCCAGGGGTGTCATTTCTACCGGATAGTCTATGAGGAACGTAGGTTGTATCAGGTTGGGTTCCACTTTGTCTCCCAACAACTTGTCCACCAACCGACCCCAGCTGTCTTCCTGGGTGACGGCCACGTTACGCTCCCGCATCTGCGCGGCAAGGGATTGAGCGTCCGGGTACTCTTCGATGTCCAGCCCGGCGTAAGTGATGATGGCTTCCCGCAGGGACAGTCGCTTCCACGAGGGCTTCAGCTCTATCGAAGCCTCGCCCACCTGTATCTGGGTAGTTCCCAGGTTGTCGGCGGCGACGGTCGAAACCATCTCCTCCACCATTTCCATGACTTCGTTGTAATCGGTGTAGGCCTGGTAGCTCTCAAGAGTCGTGAACTCCGGGTTGTGTCTGGCATCCAGCCCCTCGTTCCGGAAAATCCGGCCGATCTCAAACACCCTGTCCAGCCCACCGATGATGCACCGCTTGAGGTGAAGCTCTGTGGCGATGCGGAGGTAGAGCGTCCTGCTTAGAGCGTTGTGCTGCGTGGTGAAGGGTTGGGCCACCCCACCGGCCGCCACAGCCAGAAGGATAGGCGTCTCAACCTCAATGAAGTCCCGATTGCTCAAGAAGCGGCGGATGCCCTCCACCACCTTGCTTCTGAGGATGAAGCGCTCACGAACCTCCTGGTTGGACAGCAGGTCCACTTCGCGCTGGCGGAACCGCTGTTGGATATCCTGGAGTCCGTGCCACTTCTCCGGCGGTGGACGTAGCGCTTTGCCCAACAGCGTGATGCTCTGTGCTGACACAGAGGGTTCGCCCCTTCGGGTTCGGGTCAACTTGCCGTAAACGCCAAGGAAGTCGCCCAGATCAAGGTCTTTCAGTAAATCGTAGCCGTCACCAAGGACATCTCTCTGGAGGTAGCCTTGTATTTGCCCCGTACCATCACGAATATCCAGGAACGCGGCTTTGCCCATATTCCGGACTGCGATGACCCTGCCGGTGATGCTGACCGCACGTCCTTCAGTATCCGTAGGCTTGGACTCCCTCTTTGCCAGGAGTTCCAGCACCTTTTTGATTGTGTGGGTGCGCTTGTATCGAGCAGGATAGGGGTCTATGCCCTGCTGCCGAAGCCTCTCCAGTTTTTCTGACCTGACCTGAAAGAACTCGTCGCGTTCAACCACGGAAGTTTCCTAGCTTGGGCGAATGCCGTTCCAATGAACGGATGCCATCGTATTTGCATGGTACAGACTCAGCTACATTGTAGCTCAGAGGGATAGGCAAGGGCAGTGGAGGCATTCAGAGAAAGGCAGAGAGGCTATTTAATCCCTGAGATTGTGTATTTTTGGACTCCGCCCGGCGTCTTCACTTCCGCGTCTTCACCCACACGCTTGCCAAGGAGCGCCTGTCCAACGGGTGAAGCATTGGAAATGCGGCCTTTTATGGGGTCGGCCTCCAAGCTACCAACAATCATGTACTTCAAGGTCTTACCCGCATCATCTTTCACCACCACATGGGAACCTAACTCTACGGTCTCCGAGGGGGTACTGTGGTTCGGGATGATGATGGAGTCTCTGAGGGCCAGCTCCAGTTCCATGATGTGCCCCTCAACCGTCCCCTGGTCACGCTTTGCTTCGTCATATTCGGCGTTGTCCACAGTCCCGCCGACCTCTGCCGCAAGCTTGATTTTTACCGCCACTTCTCGGCGACGTACAGAAACAAGGGCATCAAGCTCTGCTTTGAGTTTTTTTACGCCATCAGGAGTCAGGTAGCTCTTCTCTGAAGACATAACACCCCCAAATACAAAAACTGAGAAGTAATTCAATACCCTCCCTCAGCGGCACCATAATATATGAGCAGGTTCTCCAGTTGCAATAACATTAAGGCAGGGTATTCGCAATATTCGAGCTGCGGCAGAACTCTGAAGGCCTAGCATGACAAAGAGGGACCACTACATAGTGACCCCTCTTTGTGTGACTACTTGAGTATCGTTTGCTTATGCGGTGCCGGTGACCTTCTTCAAAACGGTTGTGGCATCCGAAGGGGCATCATCTCCGGTCCAAACCACGTACTGGTCAGGCCGAACAAGGATGAGCTTCGCCTCGTACTTCTCTCGGCCATCCTCATTAGTGTCCCTGATGACCTTGAACGGTACCTTGAGGGAACTAGCTGCGCCTTCGATAGCCTGGACGGCTGCATCGTCGGCACCGAATGCAAGGAGTGTGAAGCCTGTTCCAAGCTCCGCAGCCAGGTCGCGCCCGCCGGATAGGGGCTGTGGCGGCAAGTGATGGCCAGGCCTCGCATCGTAGGAGTGTGAGCCGTGGGCGCTACAAACGGCGCCTTCTGGCCCCATGACAACCGATGAACCGGGGTAGTTGGGCTCATAGGTCATTGTCCTTTGACCACCCATCTCTTCAAGTTTAGCCCATGCGGTCTTGAATTCTTCCAAATCTTTGTCCGGGCTGTATTTGGCCAGAAACTCAGCATCGCGATCAATGCCCCTTGCAATGAAATCCTCACCGGTCTCCCAGAACACTGGCCGTCGCTCTTCACTGTAGGATTCCAGAAGGGCATCGCCCCCCCAGCCTTCTAGCTTGGCGGTCAGTTTCCAGCCCAGGTTCACAATGTCTTCCAACCCGTTGTTGAGTCCGAAACCGCCGTAGGGCGGATGGCTATGGGCAGCATCGCCTGCGATGAATATGCGGTCAACCTGGTACTTGTCTGCAACAGAAACCTGAAGATCCCAGAACCCAACGTGGTCAAATTCAGCTTTGAACTCAAAGCCTGCTGCGCGGTTTAGGAGCCCCTGGAAATCATAATTCTCTGCAGTGGTATCCAGTGGCACGGGTGCATGGAAGAACCACGTCTCGCCCACGTCCACCCTACCAAAGAACATCCAATACCCTTTCAGGTCAGGGTGAAGGGCACGATACGTCGTGCCGTTGGGGAACCGCTCAAAGGCCTCGTGGAGCTCCTTGGAGCGGAACACGGCGAGCAACATTTTTTGGTCGAAGTCAGCGCCACCACGGTCGATGCCAATCTGCTCTCGGACTGTGGATCGAGCGCCGTCACAGGCAACAAGATAGTCAGCTTCAATGACGCGCTTGGTTCCGGCCACGGTTTTCGCTGTATCGTCATCAGCACTAACGAACCCTGCCCATTCGTATCGACCACCCTTCCGTGCCTCACCTTCAGTCTCTCCAATGGTGACCGTGACGCCATTTCCGTCTTGCTCCACTGTCGCTACGGTCCAACCGAAGAGCGTCGTCACAGACGGAAGGTCCTTCACTCGCTCACGCAGGACAGCCTCTGTCTGGTACTGGGGAAGACGGTCATTCTTCTCAAAGTAGAAATCCCGGACTGCCTCACGCCCTGCTGGTGACCACCAATGCTCGCTCATCATGTTGCCGTAGGCAGTCACGCCACCAATGGGGTAACCCTGTGGCATGAGCCGGGCGTTCCGGAGCTGATCGACAATGCCCCAGAAGTAGAAATGCTCCAGAGTTCGTTGGGTCAGGTTCTGGCCTTTGGGCAGGTGCTGGGGTTCTTCGTGCCGTCCGACGACCACGCAGTCGATTCCTCGAAGTCCTAGCTCAACAGCCATGCCGACTCCTACGGGGCCTCCGCCTGCAATGATCACTTGATGTCGTTCTGCCATGGGGTTCCTCCTTACGAGACATAGGTTCCAAAAGAATATCTTGGAGAGCGAATGGATTGGGGGGCAGACACTTCCAAGCAAGTGAAATGGTACATCCAACCATATGAAAGTGCTAGGGCAAAATGGTTGGGACAGGAGGAGGCTCATTGGCCCTGAGTGGGAAATGGCGGCCGTCAAGGTTGACGATGCGGTGCTCCCCTGCTGTAATGGGTAGAGTGATTGAACCGACTGCTCCTTGCAGCATCCTCATTCACAACCACCGGAAGCGTGGGGCTGTAGCTCAGCTGGGAGAGCACCTGCTTTGCATGCAGGGGGTCAGGGGTTCGAGTCCCCTCAGCTCCACCAACGGAAACCCTCACCAATCTGCTTGAACCTATCATAGGTGCAACTCCATGAATAAAGAGCCTGAGAACACGCCACAACTGGACGATTCCACCGTTAAACGCTTCTGGAATGGTAGTGGGAGTAACGCGGCAGCTATGAGCATGATGGCTCACGAGCACAACCTTCCTCCACGCTCTGCGGCATATCGCCTTCAATCTGAGATTAATACCCTCAGTGATTGGATGGCTGTGCTTCCGCCAAACGCCAGCGTCCTTGACGTGGGTTGTGGTGCGGGATCATGGGTGGAGTTGTTCTCCCAGAACTATGAGACTGTCGTGGGTGTAGAACGAAGCCCTGTCATGGTGGAAGCAGCCAGGGAGCGAGTAGCACATCTGCCCAATGCCCAAATAATCGAAGGGGATGTCCGGACGGATTTACCCCCAGGCACCTTTGATCTGATCTTCCTTGGTGGCATGTGTATGTATCTCAACGATGGGGACCTGGTGGCCCTTGTAGGCGAGCTAAAACAACGCCTTGCGAAGGGCGGTATCGTCATCCTCAGGGAATCAACAGTCCGTAAGGGTGTGTATATCCCGCAGGGCAATTACCAGGCGGCGTATCGTAACGTTGATTTGTACCGGCGACTCATTGGCGAAGGTGGCCTTGTTGTTGAAGAGGTGCGTCGCAACTACGGCTACAACAGCCTGGTCACGGCAGAGGCGGTGGTGAGTTTTCGACGGAAGTGGCTGCCGTTCCTCCCCAAAGCCTCTAATGCGATGGGGCAAGCCACATGGTCGTTGCTACGGTGGACGTCACCCTTGAGTTTCTGGGCCCTGCCACGAGTGCTTAACGCGCTTCATCTCTCATGGCCTAAGCTACAGAACCACTTCTTTAAGCTACAAGCCTAAGGGTAGCATGCGGTCTGGTTGAGGAACGCTACTCGACCCAGAGAATCGCCGAGTGGACTGCGGTCAACGCCACAACGTAAACCGTTACGACGGACACCCAGATACCCGCCATCTTGTGCATGCGGAACGGCGCAACGTGGAGACCCGCCATGACTAGGATCACTCCGTAGAAAATCCCGGCGAATGCATCGTGGCTTAATGTAGTTTCCGCCAGGAACACCCCGGCAACAACCAACGGTGTGAAGTCTATGGACAACCCCGCTATGGTTCCATCTGAGTCAACGCCATAGACATCAAAGTAAGCAAGACGCAGCACACCTGCCACAGCAATGGCCAGGAAACCGGGGTAGAACCAGGGGCTGAACTCACCGTAGGCCAGCAAGAGCACTCCGGGTGCCACTGCGGAGCTGATGACATCCACCAGCGAGTCCATATTGGCGCCGAACAGCTTTTGATTCTCTGTCCTGCCTGTCATCCTGCGGGCTACGGGACCGTCAAACCAATCGAACAACACTGCCCACAACAGGGCCAGGATTGCAGCTTGGAATTGACCCTGTAGAGCAAAATAGATGACCAGGAGTCCACTCGCCAAGCCTATGAGAGTAATCAGATTGGCCCAATCAAAGGCAAAGGAGAGAATCGTCGGCCGTTTTGATCCCTGAAGAACACCTGGCCGGGAGTTCCCGGATATGTTTGAGGTTGTTCTTAATTGCTGGCGTGTTTCACTCAAAAGCTAGAGCCTCTGCAATGATTAATCTGGGGGAATCCCCGCTAATACACATAGGTTTATCAGCGATCGATTCCATTGGCCAGAGTGGGACTTCCTCTCCATGAAGTCAAGCTCCAGAGTGGCTCCACTGGCGCATCGGTTTAGGGTTGATTGTAATGTTTATGGGTGCATGAACCTACCCGGATGCTAGTAATCAACAACTCCCAAACCCCTCAGTGGTCAAAGAATACACTACGGGCTATGCTCTGCGTGAGCCATGTGATCTTCCTGATGTGCGGAAGAGGTGGAAAGCTTGGAATTTTGGGAGCAAAAACCTGCCACGTTAGGTGGCATGATTCTTAATGACGATTCTGAAATTCTGGATAAGGCTGAGAGGGCCGATATCCTTGATCAACTCCCTCGACTGGATGGTGTGAACATTCTGGAGCTTGGGTCGGGGATCGGGAGGTATACCTCCCATTTTGCTGAGAAATCAAATCACGTCACCACTGTAGATTTCATAGACAAATTCGTCGAACAGAACCAGGAAACGAACGCTCGTTTCAACAATATCTCGTTTCTCTGCCGTGACGTTCTGGAGTTGGACTTTGAAGCCGGCTCATTTGATTTCATATTCATGAATTGGCTGATGATGTATTTGGATGACCAGCAAATCGCGCTTCTTCGCGATAGGTTGCGTGGGCGGTTACGTACGAATGGGATGATTTTCTTTCGAGAGAGTTGTTTCGTTGGTGCTAGCGGGCAGGCATACGAGTCGGATGAGATAACGCGATATCGATCAGATGTTCACTACATGCAACTTTTTGAAAATTGGTTTGAGTTGCGTCACCGAGGCAATGTGAAGGTGTACGAACAGCGATACAACAACCCACACCAGTACTACTGGCTCTATCAACGGACATAGGATGAGGTTGTGGTCACGGTAGGTTCTGGTTAAAGAGTTTGATGAGGTTACAGGAAAACAGCTCTAGGCTAGCCGAAACAAAGCCTCAGCTGCCGCCAAGTCCTCTGGCGTGTCAATCTCACACCATGGGCAGTCCCCAGGGAACAGCATGCTCATATGCAGTAACTTCTCAGCCACGAGTTCCGCCAGGACGGCTTCATAGAAGATGTTCGTATTCTTCTCCGCAACATACCGATCCAATCCGGGCAGGAAATGATCGCGCATTGTGGATTCGCTGAACTTGTACAGATTGACAGTTTTGGCTGCCCCTGCGTAGTTATAACCCTCACCCTGAGCTGACTTCAAAACAAACTCGTTGATGTCTGTACCCTCACCTCGCACGATGGTTCCGTTCATATCGTCGCGGAATTCATCAACCACGGCGATGTCCTGTTCTGCCGCGCCCACCAGCTTTGACATCAATGCTTTGTCGAATAGGAGGTCGCCTTCAATGAGTATCGTCTGGGATTCCAGGTGCTCACGGGCTAGCCAGAGGGAATAGAGGTTGTTTGTGGTGCCGTAATCCGGGTTTTCCACGTAACGCAGATTGAGGCTTTTGAACGAAGAACCGAACGACTCGCTGACCTGGTTCCCACGGTACCCCACCAGTATCGTGCACTCATGGATACCCGCTGCTTCAAGGGCTTCAAGCTCGTATTGAAGAATGGATTTGCCGCCTACCAGTGTCAGACATTTGGGAGCTGTATCCGTCAATGGGCGTAACCGCTCACCGCGCCCGGCGGCCAATATCACTGCGTTCATACGATATTACCTGCCGGATCGGCCAGCAGGTTGTGCCTCCTTGGCAGTGAAGATCGTGCGCAGCGCTGCAACTACTCGTTCGTTTTCCTCTTCTGTGCGTGATGCGATGCGGATAAAGTTGGGCCCCATGCCGCTTCTGTTGCCACGATCACTGATCAGGATGCCATGTTGCTGGAGAAGAATGGTACCAGCCTGGTGTCCGGTCACTCCTGCCCCAAGCTCACACAAGATGTAATTGCCCTGAGTGGGGTATGGCGTCACATCCGGTATGCTCTCCAGGTCTTGGAAAAGCTTCTGTGTGGAGGCGATGACATGCTCACACGACTGCAGGAACTGGGGCTGGAACTTGCTAAGGTTCTCCAGGAACGCCTGGCCTATGGAGTTGATGCTCCATATTGAGACAGCTTGTCGCAGTTTCTGCACATGAGACGGGTTTCCACTGACGATGTAGCCAAGTCGCAGTCCGGGCACGCCATAGTTCTTGGACATGCTTTTCATGATCATCAGGTTTGGGTATTCGTCTATGAGGTCACCGACCGATGGGTTGGGCTGCACTCGCGAAAACTCGATGAATGATTCATCGATAAGAACCAGGTCCAGGTGGGACAGCTTGTTGAGCAGGTCTACCATCTCATCCCGAGTAGTTATCGTTCCTGTGGGGTTGTTGGGATTGACGATCATGACGCTGTTTGCGCCTGAGGCTTGAACATGGGAGACAAACTTCTGTGTATCTAGATGGAAGTCCCCTGTCAGCGTATAAGGGGAGACCTGTTTGCCAAGGAGTTTGGCGCGATTGGGGTATTCCTCAAAGGTTGGAACGGGCATTGCCACGTTGGTGAATAGCGTGGTGGATACCGCTGCAATCAGCTCACTGGCTCCGTTTCCTACGACAATCTTGGAACCATCAATACCAATCACTTCGCCTAATACGGAAGAAATCTGCTTATTTGTTGAAGGGTACGCTTGTATGAGCGTCCGTAGGTTGGAAACCAGCAGATCAATGAACTCATCAGGCGGGAAATAGGAGTTCGTCATATAGCAGGAATCCTGGAAATCGAAGTTCCAGTAACCTCCATAAAGACTTGTGACGGACTCAAGTGAGTTTGTATCCATAAACATTCCTTTGTCGGCCAATATACAAAGCGGCCTATGAGTTCCCCAAATGTTAAGTCTGGCGCAAGCCACGTAACCCTAAGGGCGAGACTAGAAGCAATCGAACCGTGGCTTGAGATGTTTGAGATGCACCACCATGGATGTTTCCACCCGGCCACCTACATCTGCATTAAATCTGGTTTTCTGTCAGTTGCCTATGTAATTAGGGGTTGCGTGGCTAGCATAGTCATTGTTTTATCTCTACGCAACTCCGTCTCAGCTAGGAGAAAGCCTCAATTTCCCGTTGTCTGGCCTATGAAATCGCATGTGGCATTCAAAACTCCGTCTTGGCGAGTATACTGTGGGCGCTGAATACCCATGACGTATGTGGAGGTGGTAGGAATGGCTGCAAACAAAGTGAGACTTGAGCTTGATAAGAGGGAGCCTTTTGCTGGCGGCGGATCCTTTGGTGACGTAGGTGCCTATGAACGACTGGTGGGCAAGGCATACTTCGCCATCGACCCCAACGAAAAGGACTTGCCATCGATCATCGATCTTGAACTGGCACCCCGTAATGCAGAGGGGCTGGTAGAGTTCTCGGCAACCTTGGATATCATCAAGCCTGTCGATCTGGACAAGGGGAACCGGCGTATCTTCTACGAGTTCTCCAACCGTGGTGCCCGCGGCCTTGCCAGTTTCAACTACGGAACCGGCCTCGACATGACATCGCCTGACTACGCTGGTGACGGTTTCCTCATGCGACAGGGCTATACCCTGGTGTGGTCCGGTTGGCAGGGCGACCTCATCGATCGGGGGACCAACGTCGTTGCCGATCTCCCTTTCGCAATGGAGAACGGTAAACACCTGCGTGGCCGGGTACGGCAGGAATTCAACCCCATGTCTGAGAACATCCTCTCCGTAGGGGTTTGTGCCGGAGCAGAGCGAGGGCCAGACGTGCAGCCTTACCGTGTTCTCAACCGCGAAACAGCAACCCTGACATTGCGACAGAACGAGACCGACGCTCGTGTGGCGGTACCGGACTCTGATTGGGACCTGGCCAAGGCAGAAGTCAAAGATGGAAACGTTGTGCTGACACCATCGGACATAGACCTCTACATCAAGGGAGGATTCAAGCCCGGTTGGATATACGAGTTCATCTATGACACGGAAGGCTCCCGCGTGATGAACCTTGGCTTCCTGGGAATCCGCGACTTGATGTCGCTGCTGCGAAATAGCGACGAAGACGATGCTGGCAACCCGAATCCGCTGGCAGGCCACGTGGACAAGGTCTACGGCACCGGCGGCTCGTTAAGTGGCCGCGTCATTCGTGAGTATGTCTATGAAGGTTGGAACGAAGACTTTGAAGGCCGGAAGGTCTTTGACGCAGTGCACACGCATACGGGAAGCGGCCGACTACTGATGAACCAACGCTTCGCCCAAGTGGGACGGTACCCAAGGCAGCATGAGGAGCATTCATGGCCGTCAGAGTACTACCCGTTCACCTTCAATGCTGTCCCTGACCCCTTCACCGAACGCAACGAGGGGTTGTGGCAGCGACCAGAGACAGACCCGTTGGTCATTCACCTCCACACGGAGGGTGACTACTGGGTTCGGCACGTATCGCCATCGCACACCAACCTGCTGGACGCCAGCGACGTGGAGATTCCTGAGAATGCCCGCATGTACCACTTGACCGGAGCGCCGCACATGGTACGTGCCATCAATGACCCGGACTGGATTGGGCAACTGACGCCAAACGCCATCTCAGCCATCCCCTTCCGTCGTGCCATCCTTACGCTGCTTGATAAGTGGGCAACAGACGGCGAAGCTCCACCGAAGTCGCTCCTGCCGATGACGGGCGAAGGTACTTTGGTGAAGGCAGAAGAAGTGCTGGCCAAATACCCCAAGCTATCAGGCGTGAACCTGCCCAAGGGACCGAGTCGATTGCCTCGATATAACTACGGCCCGGAGTACGAGACGCGCGGCATCATGAGCGTGTTCCCTCCAGAGCCGATTCCTGGCGAGGAGTACCCGTTGCGGGTGCCTCAGATCAATGAGGACGGCAACTCCCTTGCGGGGTTGTTCTACCCGGATATCGCGGTACCGCTTGGCACCTATAACGGCTGGTCACTACGTAAAGAGGGTTTTGGCGAGGGTGAGCAGTGGATGAACACGGGGAGCTTTGTGGCTTTTGCTCGCACCAAGGCTGAGCGAGAGGCTAGCGGCGACACGCGGCTGTCCATTGAAGAGCGATATGAAAGCCATGAGGCGTACATTGCCGCAGTGAAGCAGGTTTGCGATGCCCGCTTGAGTGAAGGACTGATGATCCGGGAGGATGCAGACCGTTTCAATGCATCCGCAGAGAAGAACAATCCGCTTGACCCGGCAACAGGGCTGGAGCCGCTAATCCAGGCAGGAGCGTTCCGAGGCGTGTAGGGTGTTTAACACCCTCTGCTTACCGCCACATGTGGGGCATTCCATCTGATGGTTTGGAAGCCTCAGTGTGCTTGTACCTTGCGCGAGTAGGCTTGCTTACCTCGTAGAATCCGGTGCCAAAGGCTGGTAAGCCGACCCGCTAAGCGGGTAGCATGGATGTATGACAGATATGAATGACGTCATCATCGTTGGTGGCGGAGCAGCAGGGTTGATGTGTGCGATAGAGGCAGGAAGGCGAGGCAGGCGCGTCCTAATCCTGGAGCACGCAGACAAGGTGGGCAAGAAGATACTCATCTCCGGTGGTGGACGATGTAACTTCACCAACCTTGGCGCAGTACCTGAACTGTACCTCAGCCAGAACCCCCGGTTTGCCATATCGGCGTTGAGTCGGTATACAAGCGCCGATTTCGTAGACCTGGTTGAACAGCACGGCATCCCCTACCACGAGAAGACGCTGGGGCAGCTCTTCTGCAACGGTTCCTCTGAACGCATCCTGGAAATGTTGCTCCATGAGTGCAGCGAAGCCAACGTTGGGATATGGACATCGTGCACCGTGACAGGCGTGACACGTGGGGAAGAGGGGTTCACTTTAGAAACCTCGGATGGCTCCGCATCGGCAGAGTCCCTCGTCGTAGCGACCGGCGGGTTATCCATACCCAAGATGGGGGCGACAGGCTGGGCTCACTCTCTGGCAAGACAGTTCGGCCTCAAGTTGACGGGCGTCAGACCGGGCCTGGTGCCGTTGACCTTCAACCCTCCAACCCTGGACCTGTTCAGCAACCTCTCCGGTGTCTCACTGGACGCAGCAGTCACCTGCGATGGAGTCACCTGGCGGGAGAGCATGTTGTTTACCCACCGTGGACTCAGCGGCCCGCCAGTCCTTCAGGTTTCATCACACTGGCAGAAGGGGCTTGAAGTGGAGATAGACCTCCTGCCGGCCGTTGAAGACCTGCAGGCCCACTTTGAGACCGAGCGTGCAAAGCACCCCGGCACCGAAGCGGCCACCGTAGTTGGTCGATTGATGCCGAGGCGTGTTGCGCAGTCCGTGTGCGGTTCGCTGGCTACGCGCCCACTGAAGTCATTATCAAATGCAGAGCTTGCTGAACTCGCGGAGTCGCTGAAACACTGGGTTGTGATGCCTGACGGCACAGAAGGGTACCGCACAGCAGAGGTCACCGTGGGTGGCGTTGATACAGCGGGGTTGTCATCGCGAACAATGGAAGCGAGAGACGTTGCCGGGCTGTATTTCATTGGAGAAGCCGTGGATGTCACCGGCCCCCTGGGCGGTTATAACTTCCAGTGGGCATGGTCCTCTGGCTACTCTGCGGGGCAGGTGGCATGACCGATAACTTTGCTGATTTCGTAATGTGGCTTACGAAGAACAGCTATTTCTGTTATACTGCTTGCAACGGCACACTTCCGACAGCCCCACAATAACCTCTGGGTTTGGCAAAGAACCACATTAGTTTCTTGCACCTCCCCATTGTTCATGCCGCGCTGACGGTCCTGTACCGACCATACATAATCAAGGAGTCAGCGCTTTGACGTCTTCTACAACCCTTCGCCGAGGGGCGAAACCTAATGCTAGTGCCCCGCACCGCGATTCACATCCTGCAGTTTGTACTGCATGTGGCGCAAACACCACGGTTCCCTTCATCCCACGACCCAACCAGGCTATCTACTGCCCAAGCTGCTTCAGATTGCAGAACCGGCAGAACCCCGCTGCCAGCGAAGTAAACCCTGTAGACAATGCACGCTTCGCAGACGTATTCCCAGACATGACCCTCATGCCCTCGACAAGAGTTGCTGTGGGCGAGATGGGGATTAAGGACCCTACGCCGATTCAAACCGCCACGATTCCCGTCATGCTTGCTGGGAAAGACGTGATTGGACAGGCTCGAACAGGCTCCGGAAAAACCCTGGCCTTTGCCATTCCGATGGTTGAGCACGCCGATCCGACCAAACGCGGCGTTCAAGGACTGGTTCTGGTTCCAACTCGCGAACTTGCCATGCAGGTAGCCGAGGTGGTTCAAAGACTGGCCAAACGACGTAATCTTACCGTTACACTTCTTTATGGCGGGCGTTCACTCTCCCCTGAAGTCAGGGCACTTCGAGGTGGGGCGCAGATCGTCATTGGTACGCCGGGCCGAACGCTTGACCATCTGAAAAGGGGTGGTTTGGTTCTGAAGAACCTTAAGATGTTTATCCTGGATGAGGCCGACGAGATGTTGGACCAAGGTTTCCAGCACGATGTTGAGGCTATCCTGGAAGCAGCACCTGCGGGCAGGCAGATGGCACTGTTCTCAGCAACGTTGCCTGACTGGGTGGCGAAGACCGCACACAAGCACCTCCACGAGCCTGAGATGGTTGCAGTGGACGCTGATGGTGCCCAACCCCCCGAGATTGAGCACAAGATCTATGAGATTGATAAGAATCACAAGCTGGATGCCCTTCGTACCTACCTGGACAAGCGCACCGGACCGATTCTCATCTTCGGCCGTACCAAGCACGGAGTGAAGAAGCTGGCAACACAGCTGGAAGGTTTAGGCTATCCCGTCGATGCGCTTCAGGGAAACCTGACGCAGAATGCACGGGAACAGGTCATGCGAGGCTTCCGCTCAGGCAAGGTACCCATCCTGGTTGCTACCAACGTGGCGGCCCGTGGATTGGACGTCAAAGGCATTGAACAGGTCATCAACTACGACCTGCCAGACTCTGAGTCACACTTCACTCATCGCACAGGCCGAACCGGACGCATGGGTCAACAGGGAGAGGCAATCACATTCCTGTCCTTTGAAGATGGCAAGAAGTGGCGGGAGATTGAGCGAGCGCTCGGACGTAAGTTTGAACGTGAAATATGGCCGGGAAGCACACGGCAGTTGGACCGTCCCGGTGGCAGCCGAGGCCTTGGCCCGCGCAGGAACGACCGTGGCAACGATCGCGACAACGCAGGTGGCAACGCCGGCGGACAACGTGGGTCATTTAACGGGAACCGCCCTGATGCGAACAGAACGTTCCGGCGACCCGGTGCTCCGCGCCCGGCGTCAGCTCCGACGGGTGGCAACAGAGGCCGAGCCCCTCAGCGCTAGCTAAAACAACAAACCATGATCATTCAAATGAGCCGATAGCAATATCGGCTCATTTCTTTTTAGGGCCAGGATGACCTCATAACACCTGCTCTTTTGTATTTTGCTGTGGAATCGCCCTTCAAGTTTCCTCAGCAGAAACCTCTTATGGCACTTTGGCCCTTCCAGGAATCGTAGAAGACGGTGGATCGCCAATCGGGGCCTCTTTGTAAACTTGGGTGTTGGCACTGCATCGCGTTATTACTCACATCGTGATAATAAAGTCTGTGCAGTGGAGAGCAAGCTCCCACCGCCAATCCTGGACCTCGGGAATGATCCTGAGATAAATTACGGAGTGTGAGTAATGACACCTGAGCAAGTAGCATTGGTTCAATCCACAAGGCAAAAGGTAGTGCCCATTGCAGGAACAGCTGCAGACCTCTTTTATGACAAGGTTTTTGAACTTGCCCCGGGCGTGCGATCGATGTTCCCGGACGATATGACCAGCCAGAAGGCCAAACTGGTCTCCATCCTGAACGAGCTTTTTCTTTGTCCTCCGTTTGACGTTCTTTGAAGCTACAAATACAATCAGCGCGTTCTCATTGAACGAACAACCGAACGGGAGGCACGCTATGTATCTACTTCAGGAGATTCTTCACTTTGGCAGAGGCAGGAATTCAGAAGCCATCAAACGCCTAAACTGGATTCACTCTGTCATGCAGCCCAATCCTGGGTTTGTAGCTGCTCAGATATGCAGCTATCTTGGCAACTCGTCGCGACACCTCATTCTGCGTATGTGGGAAGACAAGGAGTCTTTCACTGCATTCCGAGCCACAGATGGAGGACAGAGCTATTCCAAGAACCGACCGGAAGGCATCTATGAGGGCCAAACCGTGGGTCGAGAGTGGGAAGACATCATAGACACCCCCGGCGATGCGAAGGGTAACTTCCTGATCCGTGGCATCTTCGATATCACCGAGGGTCGTTGGGATGACTACACGACGCTGCGGAAGAGCCAGGACGAAGTCCATAAGCAGACCGGCGGCCTGCAGTACTCACGGAACTTCAAACAGCTTGATGAAGAGAACCAGGCGTTGATGGTGATTCGCAAAACCAGCAGGGAAGACCACCTGAAGTATATGGAGAGCCACCTGCTGGCGGATGTGCGGAGCAGTGGCCCCTCAGGCACGTTCACGGCAAAGGGCAACGAGTACTACGAGATCATTGATGAGACAACCAAGTAACCGGTGACATAGCCGTTGGTGGAGGAGCTAGGCAGCCTTTGGGGTGTCTGGCTCCTTCTGCTATCACGGCAGCAATCAATTCTTTGTGAGGAAAGCTATGGGGCAGATCATTTATCAGGTCGATGCATTCACCAACAAACCGTTCGCCGGGAATCCCTCTGGCGTGTGCTTGCTTGAAAAGCCTGCGAGCGAGGGTTGGATGCAGAACATCGCCTTGGAGATGAACCTGTCTGAGACTGCATTCCTCGTTCCCACCGCGGATGGATACGACCTCCGTTGGTTCACCCCAACCAAAGAGATGGACCTTTGTGGCCACGCCACTCTGGCCAGTGCACATACCCTCTGGGAGACCGGCGCCTTACCGGCTACACAACAGGCGCGCTTTCATACACGCGGCGGGCTGCTGACAGCCGACCAATCGGGTGATTGGATAGCGATGGACTTCCCTTCGGACCCTCCGACACCCCTGGCGATGCATCCTGACGTCGAGAAGGCTTTGGACGTTGCGCCGCTGACCGTCAATAAAGGCCGAAACTACTACTTGGTGGAGATCGCATCGGAGCATGACGTGCGTGCGTTGAACCCTGACTTCAGCCTGTGGCCGGAAGCTATGACCGGCTGCATCGTCACGAGCGCTGCGGATAATGGGGAGTTCGACTTCGTGTCCAGGTTCTTTGCGTTGGGCCTGGGGATACGCGAAGACCCGGTCACCGGCTCGGCTCACTGCCAACTGGCGCCGTACTGGGCGGAGAAGTTAGGACGATTGGAGATGGTTGGCTACCAGGCATCTGCACGCGGCGGCGTGGTCCGGGTTCGCCTCGAAGGAGAGCGTGTGGTTCTGTCGGGCCAGGCGGTAACAGTCATGCGTGCTGAGCTGACTACCTAGATTTCCCTACTACACACTCAGATTCGATTGTCTTTGTGTTGTCTTGCTTCAACGGATTAATTCTTTATTAATTTCCCATTGCCCACTTATCACCCCATTCTTCATTCTCCCGTAGGATGTTCCGCCACCTTGGTTCTGCGAAGATAGGTCTAACGAACAGAGAGCCAGAAGGGGAGAGGCAAGGAGGCAGTGATGAAGTACCTGGAAGTCATGAAGCACCTGCAATCCTTCGACGAGGCCTCACCAGAGATGCAACAGTTGGCCACTCGATTAGCGGTCCTGTTCTATCGGTCCACCGGGCTGGCAATGACCAAACATTTCGCAGACAACTACAAGGCCTAGAAACAACAAGGAGCGCATAACAATGGTCGTAGAAGGAAGGACGAAGTTCTGTACACGGGATATCGGGTCATGCTCTCAAGCTTCATAGCTGCTACTTTTTCCCTTTTGATAGGCAACTAAGAAAACAAACAGCAATAGGCAACGGCGTGCTGAGTCACTCAGTGCGCCGTTTTTTTGTGCGTTGAGCAAAGCTGTGGTGTAGCGGAAGGCAAACTACTGGGGTACCCTGTCATTCGACGAATTCATACGCGTGCCGAAAGGGGATCTATGGCTGACCGAATTGGAATCATAGGGGCGGGAGCCCTGGGTAGCTACGTTGGAGCCTTCCTTGCGAGGGATGGACATGACATAACATTTATCGATATGTGGCCGGAGCACGTGGAGGCCATGAAGCGTGACGGTATTCGAGCCAGTGGAAGCCAGGGTGATTTCCACGCCCCCGTCACCGCGCTGCATCTGACAGAGGCTCAGAGCATTACAGAGCCTTTTGACTTAGCTTTCATCTCCATGAAGTCCTATGACACAGAGTGGGCGACACACTTCATCAAGCGGCACGTGAAGCCCGGAGGCTACTTTATTTCCCTCCAGAACTGCTGGAACGACCCTGTCATCGGCGACATCGTAGGGGCCGAGAACGAGCTTGGTTGCGTGGCCTCTCACATCGAAGTAGCTCTCTGGGAGCCTGGACACGTGGAACGAGGCGGCGCTGTAGGGCGGGACTCTGGCCACCACGTATTCCGTGTGGGTGAACAGAGTGGCAAGGTGACGGAAAGGTCTCAGCACATCGCTGACATCCTGGACGTCATTGATGGCTCCTATGCCTCCGACAACCTGTGGGGCGAGCGATGGGCCAAGCTCTGTCAGAACTCTATGGGTAACGCTATCTCAGCCATGACGGGCTTGGGCACCAACGAGCTTGCTGCTGACCCGCGATGCCGTTCAATATCGGTGCATCTGGCGAAGGAAGCCGCTCAGGTAGGCCTGGCGCTGGGGTTCGATGTTGTGGATATCAATGCGAAGCCGGCAAAGATGTGGGCAGACGCCGACAAAGGTGACGTTTTCGAGGAGCTAGAAGATTACTTTGCTGGAAGACGTTCACGGGTGAATTGGCTTGCTTCAATGGCGCAGGACGTCCACAAGGGGCGACGGTCAGAGGTGGATTTCATGAACGGGTTGGTATCAAAGAAGGGCCTGGAAGTCGGCATTCCAACGCCATACAACGACGCTATGGTGACTGCGATGCACCAAATCGACGACCGGTCACTGGCCCAAGGTCCAAGCTTGATTGATGTTGTCCTAGCAGAAGTGCGCCCATAATAGGGCGCACGTTCTTCAGTATCTTGGGGCTTGGTGAGCTATTGGGTTAGGATGCCCAGAACCAACCTTTCTGATTTGCCGTTTCTTGAATCTTCCTCATCTCCGGGTTGATCCGAGTTGGCATGGGCCATTCCGCCATGTAGAGCGGACCCTTTGCGGCATCGAGATTTAGTTCAATATGGAAGGTGAAGGTAACTTGCCCTTCCGCCGCACCCTCGGCAGATGCGAGAGCCATTTCGTTGGTGGTAGTGGTGACTTTAGCTACCTGCGCTAACCGAAGGAGATCATCGCAGAACGCTGAGGGGTTATTTGCAAGGATCTTCACCACTGTGCCGCTCATAGGCGACCCGCCAACCTCAAGAATGATTACTTTCAATTGCTGACCCAGACTGCCCAACAACTGAAGCACTATCCATTAATCTAGGACAGCCCTCGTTCACTGCGGTGCGATACTCTTAGGAGTTTGCAGATTGACGGTGGAATCGTCTTGCCAGCAAGGGGTGTAGCGTTGCCTGGTACCGCAGGATCGCCTCGTAGAGAAGGAACGATGAGAGGACGACGATCCCACCGGCCACTGAGTCAATCACATAGTGGTTGCCCGTCATGATAATGATGAAGAAGGTCAAGGTTGGGTAGAGCACACCCCATATGCGCAGAGGGGGCTTTCCGGTCCGGTAGAACAGGAAGCCAAAGAGAACGGTCCATCCAAAGTGGAGGCTGGGCATGGCAGCAAATGCGTTGTAATAATCAGCCGCATCCCTGCTGGTGTACCAGGCTGGCCCGAATTGAGCGAGGGTATCAATGAAGCCGTACTCCGGCAGGAACCTAGGTGGCGCCAAGGGGAATGCCGCAAATATGATGAGGGCAAAAACGAAGCTCAGTAATACGACATTACGGTAGTAGCGGTACTTCGGCCTGTCCTTAGTGTAGAGGATTGCAGCCGTTGTAAGGATTACCGGGAAGAAGAGGAAAATGTAGCCCCATGTGAAGAACACTAGAAGGCTTTTGGCAGAGTTGAACGCCCAATCTTGGAGGAGAGGCTCCCAAAAGAACCCTATGGACAGTTCAAATTTGATTACCTTGGCCGCATTGTCCAGTGCAAGGTTATCCAGATCAGCGCCGACAAAGTTCCGCACGAACATGTATACGGAGTAGCCACCAATGATGATTATCACTTCTCGGAGGTAATTGAAGAGGTGATAGGTAGGGTAGGGAATTGCGCGCTTCAGCATGTAATTGATGGCCAATCTAATGTCTACCTTTTGCTATTGCAACCATGTCGGCGAGTTACTCTATCTTTGTTTGCACCTACTGATTCCAGGTTAAATACTTCAACAGATACATCAAAACCAGAGTTTCGCCTTGCCTCCCCTTGAGTAAGGAACCTTCTCCAGAGTCTGAGCTTACCTACTCGAAGGTATGTTACTCCATGCTAATAGTAATAAGAAACCTGTTTCCGTCGTTTGTTCAGATTCCTGTGTTTATCCAAGTATAAGATGCAATAGATGCTTGGTAGGTTCTTGGAATAGTAATGTTATGAGAGTTCTTCCTCTGCGCCGACAACATTGGCCGCTAATCGAGGCTAACGTTGGCTAGAAGTCGCTCGACAGTGATCGGTGGCTTTGCCAACGCCGCGGCAGACGATGCGATCACTGTTCCAAAATCCTTCTCGTCCAGCCTCGATACAAAAACACCTTTCAAGAACTCTGTTGCGCCCTTGGCCCGTTCCGCGCTTGCTCCCCATGAGTCTTGAATGAACTTAATCGCTGTTGGATGGCCTTCATCAATCCACTGAGAGACCTCTTGGTGGGCTTTGATGAGCCCGGCGACCATCTGAGGACGCTCGGCAAGAGTCTGTTCGGTGACCGTTAGGCCATGAATCAAGGTGTCCGGGTAATCAGTACAAAGCTCTATCAATGGTGTGAACCCCTTGGCTTCCAGTACCTCGCGCTCCAGCGTTCTCGCAATTGCACCGTCCTCTTCGGGAGCCGGGCCGTCGTCCGTCCAGTCCGCGTGGGATTTTTCATAGGTGAGTTCTACATCTTCATCAGGCTTGAGGCCATTGGCCGTCAGCCATTTCCGTACCATCACATCAGGCTCTGTGCCTTTGTCGCCGGCCTGGACCTTGCCGCCTTTCAGCTGCAAAACGCTTGTGACACCTGGGCGACCCATCACCCAGTGCGGCCCGTTGTGATGAATGAGCTGGACGATCTTCAATGGTGCATCGTCGTTCATGATTGCTCGAATGGTTGCGCCAACGGACACGACTACGTCCAAATCACCCGCTCGCAACGCCTCGATGCTGCGAAGGCCCGCGATAAAGTCGAATTCCACGTCCACGTCATGCTTTGCGTACAGGCCAGCGTCCTTCGCCAGCAGCAGGTCAAGCATGTTGATTGTGCCGTTGATGATCCCGATTCGTGCCTTTTCCATTGTTTACTCCATTTGTGTAGTTGAACCTGAGTGGATGCTATCACGATTGTGTCGCGGTATCACCCATCCACTTCTACCGGAGCCTTGGCTTCTCTTGCGGGAGGCTTGGTTGTGGCGACGAGGAGGGCTGCGACTACCAGAACTCCGATGGTTGGCCACCAGATGTACTTGAAATCGCCGGTGACGTCCGCTATGCGCCCAGCAAGTGGCCCCGAAATGCCGGCAAACAGCAGCGTGGTGGTCAATGCTGCAGAACGCACGGCACCGGCGTGTTGGCGACCGAAGTAGGAGGCGTAGAGGATTCCTTGAAGGGTTCCCACTGCGTTCGTGGCCCACGCAAAGGTGAAGAAAGCTGCAAACATCATGAAAGTATTGGTGGATGCCAGGGTAATCAGGAAGCATACGCCCAGGAGTAGCAGGTTGATTCCTACTAACCTTTCCATGCCAACGACTGAAACCTGTCGAGAAATCGTCGCTGCACCCAGGAACAGCGGTATCTGTGCGGTGCTTGCAGCAATTGCGATTGTACTTACGTTCATCCCCTGGTCAGTGAAGAACGGTAACCGGAAGAATGCCATGGATGAGGTAGCGAAGACGAAGAGGCTGAACGTAAGGGTTAGCCTCCAGAATGCCACCGTCCGAATCGCCTCTTCCCTCGTCCACTGATGCTCGGATGGAGTAGGCGGCGATGCTTCCTGCCCGTCTGCGACATCCTGGTTGGGCGTGTCACCGTCAGGTAAAAGTCCTATGTCTTCAGGTTGACGCCGTAGCAGCAGCAGCGATATCGGTAGGATTATCACAATCGCCGCCACACCCAGGGAGACCCAACCGGAGCGCCATCCAAAGTTGCTGATTATCCATTGGACAACCGGGAAGCCGATTATCAGCCCCAATGGAGCGGCCATGGAGAGGATGCCCAGCGCCTTTGCCCGTTTACGAATAAACCACTTGGCCACCGATGGTCCCGTATAAAACGGTGCCTGCCCCTGGACGCCTACCAGCCCGGTAATGACGAACACGCCGATGAGCCACCAGGCGGGATGGAAGAACCCAAGACTCATAATCGCCAGAGCTGAAACGGCACCAGCCACCGCCAGCATCACCCTGGGGCCATGCTTGTCGAGGAGCTTGCCGATGAATAACCCACCGAACGCCGCTGCCAACATGCGACCGGTGTTTGCCAAACCGAATACTGTATTGTCAAACCCCAAATCGTTCTGCATGGGTTCGATAAAGAAGCCGAAGATTGGGCCAGCCACGGTAGCGGACGTTGCGCCAATGAAAATCATGGCGACAACAATCACCCAACCGTAGTAAATCCTTGGGAAGTCCTTTGGGTTCTTGGCCACTCATGCTCCTTGAGGGAAAAGGATGGCAAAAAATGAGACCCGGGTAGAATCTACTCCAGGCCTCAAATGGTTTCTAATACTGTGAGAGACTGTCTACGCAACGCCTACTGGAGGCGTTGAAATAGAAGGGGCTATATACGCGACAGGCCGTTTCGTTCCGGCATAGTGTTTGGTGGCAAGGATGGTGCCGTAAGAAATCATGACTATCGGGATGCCCAACGCTGCCAGCATGATGCCCAGCCAACGTACTTCTCCGTTAGCGATGGTAGGTGCGAATATGGCCACTACCAGTCCCGCCGCAATGACGGCGATAAACGGTAATGTGATTTTCCGAATGTAGATTGCTGCTATGGTCATCAACGCACCGGAAACCACTCCAATGCTTGTCCCTGTTGCTGTGGCATTATTGACGTCCTGCGTCAGTCCATAATTGCCACCGATGGCCAGCGGAAAGAATGCCAGATAGCAAAACAATGTTGCTGCGGCAAGGGTAATCATGCTGCCGAACCGCAGAAGGTAAACGCCTTTGCGGAATTTTATTCGCGCAATCACGCTGGGATCAATCTCGAACTCCATTCTGGGAGTTGCGCCTGATGGCGTCTTCCACCGCCGTTTGGAGAAGATGTCAGACCCGAAGGCGATGACTGAGTAGACGATGGTGATGGCAATCAAAAAGGTGAAGGGCCAATATTCAAACATCTGGCCCCAATAGCCCTCAACGATTGCCAGTGAAATAATTGGACTACTCATACGATTATTGTACTCCTGTGCTGGTAGGGATAAAAGGCCTTACGGCATAGCTGGCCTTTACATTCCTCACGTTACTATTAACTGCACCGTAAAGCAAACCTGATTTCATTGGTTGTCATCCTGCCTGACGCTACGAATCTTGGTCAACGGGCAAGTCGACGCAGGTAGGATGCGGTTATATCCACACCCAGAACAAGAATGAGATACCAAACCAACAATAGCGTGATTGTCGTGAAATGGAAGTAGCTCATGCTTAACCGGAACTCTGTGCCCAAGCCGCCTGCTGATACAAACCCCACTACGATGGCGGTCCTGATAATGACCTCCCATCGGTAGAAGAGATAGGTCACAAACCGTGGGAGCGCCTGGGGTAACACGCCGTACACCATGACCTGGAATCGACCGGCCCCCGTAGATCTCAGAGCCTGGATGGGCCGTTGATCCAGACCTTCCACAATCTCGGATGAGAGCTTCCCCAAAATACCGGCATTGTGGAGTCCCAAGGCAACCGCACCTGGTAAGAGGCCTGGTGACAGCACAAAGATGATGAGCATGGCCCAAATAAGTTCCGGGATTGCGCGTGTTACCACAAATATGCCTCGTACAAAGAAGAAGACACCGCGCCAAAACCAGGAGCCATAGGGTGCAATATCCCCCATCATCATGTTCCTGGCCCCAAACATGAAGAATACCAGCGCAAAAATGGCAGCGAATCCAATGGCCATGACACTCATAACTAGGGTGTCGTAAGCAAGATGCCCTGTTGAACGCCACTCGCTCCATTGGGCATAAGCCGGAGTGCCTGAAGCCCCGACACCAAGGAGGTCTGCAAGGAAATCCTTGAATCGATTGAATGTCTCAGCTGAGAGGAACGAGTGGTTCTGGGCACCATCGGCGTTCAGGACAAAAATCCAGGACGCTACGATCAGGGCCAACATCGCTAGTAGGCTGAAGCGGATGAAGGTGATGCGTGGCCATCGCATCGCCGGAGCTTGTGTGTGCTGAGTGCGGTCGAAGGTTGTCATTCTGACAGCCTCCTTCTGACCATGGTGCTCCATACATCAACGATGACGACAAGCCCGATTAGGAACAGGAGATACGTCCAGACCTGATGGTAGGCCAGGTCATCCAATGAGATTCGTATTTCATGGCCGAGCCCCCCAAGTCCCACAAAGCTCATAATGGCCGCCGACCTGATGCCGCATTCCAGTCGATAGAAGGTGTAGCTGAGCATATCAGGAAGCGCCATGGGGAGGCGACCATACCAGAACACGCGCCACTCGGACGCTCCAGTGCTGCGGAGGGAGCGCAAGGGAGCATCGGGCACGTCCTGCAACAACTCTGCGTAGATGCGTCCCAGAATGCCGCCGTAGGGGATCGCCAGTGCCAGGACTGCGGCCATTGGCGAGAGTCCTATCGCCGCCACAAACAGCCAGGCCCATACCAGTTCATGGATGGAGCGGAAGAACGCCAGGGAAAACCGCGTTCCGCCACCACTGGTGACTCTCAGCCATGGAGACCTGGTCAATACGCCGGAGCCGATGGCCCCCAGGGGTATGCCGATGAGCAACGCAAGCGTAAGCCCTGCTACGGCGTAAGCCACCGTGGTCCAACTGGCGGAGATGGCAGAGGTCAATGTGTCGCCGGACAGGTCAAGGGTGAAAAGCGCCTTGGCGAACTCGCCCATAGCATCAATGCCACCTGAGTGGATGAAGCCTGTAGTCCAATCAAGGTTTAGCAGGCTCCACACAAAGGCGGTCAGAAGTATGAGGGTAAGGACTCTTCGGCTCTCTAGGAGTCTAGGTTTCTGAGCGGAGTCCCTGGAGGTTGTAGAGGTCATGGAGCATATCCTCGGTCACTTCGTGGCTAGGGAGGTCAAAGATGACGGCGCCGTTGCGCAATCCGATAAGTCGAGAGAAATGCTCGCGAGCCAGTTCCACAGAATGCATGCTGGCTATCAAGGTCTTGCCTGCCTCTTCTGCAATGCCAACAAGGAGCTGAAGCACTTCACCCGCTCTTGCCGGATCGAGAGAGGAAACGGGCTCATCGGCAAGAATCACCTGGGGATCCTGCACCAACAGACGCGCTATCGCCACCCGTTGCTGCTCGCCGCCGGAAAGGCTGCCGGCACGTTGGTAGGCGATACCTTCTACACCGACCCTCGCCAGCGCCGACAGGCCGATGTCTCTGTTCATTGGCCAAACCAAAGAGACAAGCGACTTGATAAGGCTCCACTCGCCAAGCTGCCCCGCTAGGGTGTTTTGCAGCGCGGAGAGGTTGGGAATCAGGTCAAACTGCTGGTGGATCATCCCTACCAATTGGGACACCTGACGACCGGTTGGCATGGTGGACAGGTCACGGTCGCAGAGACAGACCGTGCCGGTGCTTGTCTCCAACTGACCGGAGAGCAGACGCAACAACGTGGTCTTCCCCCCACCGCTGGGCCCCAGAAACGCCACACGCTCTCCAGCATCGATGGAGAGATTCAACGGCAAAATCGCCTCTTTAACCCCGTACTGCTTGCTGACTGCTGCCAGAGATACGGAGCAAGATGCGGCGCTGTAGAGCGTTTCCGGTTCTCTAGTTCTCAATAATGCCAAGGTCTCTTGCCACCTGTTCTATCGCGTTGTAGTTGTCGTTTTGGGTCAGGATGAACTTCAGTGAGTCAAAAGCTTCCATGATCTCCTGCTCAATGCCTCCATCGGCCGCATTGAGGTCTAATAGCGCCTTGTGAATGTCCTCTGTTGTCCCTGAGCCGAACTCCTGGTCAAGATTGCTGTTGGCTAACCAGTGGTAGTCAAAGTAGGCAGGTGTGGTGTAAAAGGCTTCTACCTTGTTGGTGTCCACGCTGCCGTCATCTACCCGCTTCTGCCAGACCACTGCATTCATTGCACCCGCTTCAAATGACCCTGTCTCCACCAGTTTCCACGTTTTATCGTGGGAGCCGCTGTAGTTGACCGCGGCGAAGTCGGCCTCCGGGTTGATTCCTGCCTGAGACAGGAAGGAGCGTGGCATCAGGTTGCCTGAAGTCGAACTCTCGCTCCCGAACGTGACCCTTAGGCCTTTCAGGTCTTCAAGGGATTTGATGCCCAAACTCTTCTGAGCGATGAACACTGAATGGAATGCAGCGTCTTCCTCACGCTGTGCCAGTGCCTGAGACCCAGGTGTCGCCAGTCTGGCCTGGACTCCGGTGAGTCCTCCGTACCATGCAAGCTGGATGTCTCCCTGGCGGAATCCGGTCACTACTGCTGCGTACTCCACCGATGGAAGGTACTGGACGTTCAGGCCGGTTTCTTCACTCAGGTATTCAGCAAGCTTTTCAAACCGGGTCTCCAGAGTGGAAATGTCCTGATCCGGTATTCCTGCTATGTACAGGGTTCTCTCGCCACCCCCAGAAGAACATGCGCCGACAAGAACTACTGTGCCGAGGGCCAGAACCAAAAACAAGATTGACCGAACAGATACAAGTGGATGCTTGAAGTGCATGGATGTGGACCCTTCCCCCGTTAAACCTTGGATGCATTGTAGCTAGGCTACGATTACGGTATAGTAAGTGCAACTACCATGCGGAATCATCATGCAAGGATTAGACGATGGAATTGACGGAAATGGAGACGTTCCTGGCAGTCTCTCGTCATAAGAGCTTTACGGGCGCTGCATGGGAGTTGCGGTTGACTCAGCCAGGGGTCAGTCGGCAGATACAGAAAATTGAACGCGAGCTTGAGGCCGTGCTTGTTGAGAGACGGCGCGGCGGGCTCCGCCTCACGTTAGATGGGGAACAGTTCAGGGTTTACGCAGAGGACGCTGTAGAGCGGCATGGCCAGTTCCTTTCCACCCTTAGGGCTGGCGTGGAATCGCTTTCAGGGGACCTCAGCATCATTGCCAGCACTACCACCGGGGAGTTCATTGTGCCGGACCTGGTTGCCCGTTTCACAGCGCTTCACCCGGACGTTGTGCCTGAGGTGTTCATCACCGATACCGCCCAGGTTGTGGAAGAGCTGGCGGATACACGATGGGACGTCGGGTTCGTTGGAGCACGCCTACCTGGGCGAGGCCTCCGGTACGAGGTGACAGGGGAGGACGAAATCCTGCTAGCTGTTGCCGCCTCCCATCCCTTTGCGAATCGAGGCGAGATAGATATCTCGGAGTTGGAGGGCCAACCCTTTCTGGAGAGGGAAGGTGGCTCCGGCACGCTCCGTAGCGTCCAGGCTGCCCTGGCAAAGTACGGCGTTACCCTGCCACCGCACCCCGTGGCGATGGGCGTCAGTTCAACACAGGCCATCCTGGCGGGCGTGGACCGCGGGTACGGCGTGGGTTGGGTTTCCGGCCTAGCGTTTGAGCCTGGCTGGAAAGGTAGGGTGGCATCGGTGCGATTAAAGGGGTTGCCGTTGCGGCGCTCATTGTACCTGGTGCAGAACCGACAACGCGCTCTTCCCGCAGTTGCCACTGCTTTTGCTGATTGGGTTCGCATCGAAAGCAAACCCAAAGCCTCTCCCTCCAGGCGTATGAAAAAACGTTCTTAGTAACGCTGTGACACTCGCCGTATTGTCTGTATACTGCCGATGACTAGCTGCCAACCATCCCCACTACCACGGAGGCTTCATGGACCGGCGCGATAAAACCGATGAGTCAGGGGACTCTCCGGAGAACCAAGGGGGGAACCTCAAAGACGATCTCCTGGCGAACTCCGGTATTTTCTATGGGTGGTGGATTCTCGTAGCCTTGGCCATCATGCGCGTCATGGCTTCCGGTGTAGGCAACAACGTCCGTAGCTTGCTTGTTATCCCCCTGGAAGAAGAGTTTGGCGCTACCCGTGCCCAGATTTCTTTGATGGCCACCGCTGGGAGCCTCGCCATTGCACTGACTGGCCCGTTGGGCGGCTGGCTCATGGACCGCTACGGGCCTCGTCGAGTCATGTTCGTCTCCCTCATATTCGCAGTATCCGGCTATTTGATGCTTGCTGGTGCACAATCGCTCTGGCAGGTAATCGTCATCTTCACCATACCCCTTGGTGTGGCGTACAACTGGGCCATCCTCAACTCCGGCGCGCCCATCCTCAACAACTGGTTCGATAGGGGCAAGGCTCGAGCACTGTCACTGCTGAACGTAGGGCATGGAGCGGGCGCCCTCATACTCCCGCTCATGCTGTTGGCCATCACAGAGTTAGGCTGGCGCACGGCAATGGTCATAGGCGCTGGTGCGATGGTCATGGTTGGGTTCCCCGTGGTGTGGGTGGTCAGGAACACCCCGGAAGAAATGGGATTAGCCCCTGACGGTGATCCGCCTGTGGTATCAACCACGGGTGCTGGTTCGGCGACTTCTGCGGCCCAATCAGGAATGACTCTTGCCCAGGCCGCCAGAGGCCCCTTCTTCTGGGCGATAGGCATTGGAAGTGCATGCATGTTGTTCGTGAACTCCAGCATCGCCTTCCACCTGGTGCCAATGCTGGTCTGGAAGGGCGAGAGCCAGACGTTCGGTGGAATACTGCTCAGCACACAGCTCACGTGGACGGTACCTATCGTGCTGGGCGTCAGTTGGGCTGCAGACCGCTTCGATGGCACACGTATCATGACTGCCATGATGTCCGTGGTGTTGCTTGGCGTTGTGGTCATGCTCTGGGCTGACGCTAAGTGGTCATACGTGTTGGCGGTCTCCCTGCTGGCTTTCGGCGGATCCCATTGGGCCATTCTCTGGGCGGTCCTGGGAAGGCAGTACGGACGAGCGCACTACAACATCATCCGGTTGTCCATCTACTCCATCCTGATTGCGGGTATGTCCGGCGCGCCCTACTTTGCGGGACTGACATTCGATAGGACGGACAGCTATGGGCCGTGGCTACGGATATTGCTTGTTGTGGGTGTGCTTGGAATCGTGTCGTTCGCGGTGGCTGCAGTAACTAGAATACGGCCAACCCCTAAGGCGAAGGTGTAGCATCAGCAGGATTTGGCTCGTCGTGACGGTCATTGGAATCGTTGTGTTCACTGCATGTACAAGCTCTCCAAGCGACCCTGTTGAGCTACCACCGACTCCGACACCCGTTCCTTTAGCTGCGACAGTTACGCCCACTGCTATCCCTATCGTTACAGTGATACCTACAAACATTCCGTCGCATGTACCTCTAACACCAAGCGCAACTCCACAGCGTCCCCGCCACACACCGACACCTCCGCCAACGTCGCTTCCAACTCTGGCAATTGTCATCGAAGCCACCGCCACCCTGGGTAGCTGCGACTTCCAACTGGAGATCGCCGACGATGGAACCGAGCGAAGTCGGGGTTTGATGCATCGTGAATCCATGCCCATGAATCAGGGGATGCTCTTTGTCTACGACTTTGAGCAGGAGTTGAACTTCTGGATGAAGAACACGCTCATTCCGCTGGATATTGCCTTTTTGAACGATGACCTGGAGGTCGTTGATGTTCAGACGATGATTCCGGAGCATGAAATCCTTCCAGCGCTGTTGCCCTTCTACACATCGGCGGCTCCAGCCAAGTTCGCTCTGGAGGTCAATGCGGGTGTGGCTGAAGATTGCGGTATTACACCTGGCGATACGATGACGCTCACCTACACGAACTAGCCAGAGTGCAGGCCATTGCCCTGCGGTGTACACTGCCCGCATCAACACAACCTAGGATCTGAGATACCTGCTTCGTCCTTGGGTAACGGTCACGTAGCCTGGGGCCAGGGCTTAGCTTTGGGGGGATTTATGCCGACGGATACGCCAACGTTCACGATACTGAAACCTGCCCGCCTCATGGACGGCACGGACAGCCCACCAAAGACCGGAATGGCTGTGTTATTGCAGGACGACCGCATCCAAGCGATTGGGCCAGCCGACAAGATAGCCTTCCCCGGCGCTGCAACAGGAGAGGTGTTGGAATTCCCTGACGCAACGCTCCTGCCGGGCCTCATTGACTGCCATACCCACACCAACATGCCTGGCACAGGCCGTCGAGGTGAGGAGGTGCACCGTGAGGACACCGACGATATACGCCTCATGCGGTCTGCGCACAACGTTTCCATTGCTCTCCAGACTGGTGTGACAACTGTGTGCGACTGCGGCGGCTGGAACAAGACCACGTTCTCTCTGAAAGAAGCTATCAAAGAGGGTCTGGTCAACGGCCCCCGCGTGTTAGCAGCGGGGCGCCCCATCACGACGACAGGCGGCCACTGTTGGTTCATGGGCTCAGAGGCTGATGGCGTAGACGGCGTCCGTCAGGCTGCTCGACAGCTCATCAAAGAGGGGGCGGACTTTCTGAAGGTCATGGGGACGGGGGGCAGCACCCTGGGCACAGACCCGTTCCGCCCTGCCTTCTCCATGGAGGAGCTGCAGGCCATCGGCGACGAAGGGCATCGTCGCAACCGAGTGGTCGTTGCCCACTGCCGCACGAATGACGCCATGCGCATGGTGATAGATGCGGGGTTTGATGCCATCATGCACGGCTGGTTCACCGACGATACAGGCAAGAAGACCTACGACGAGAAGCTGGCGGACTACATCGCAAAAAAGGAAGTGCGGGTGAACCCCACGCTCCAGATAACCCGCAGCCGCTTCCAACTCTTTGAGGGTCGAAAACTCACCATTGAGGAAGAAGCGCAGTACACGCGGATGCAGTCCAACCACGTAGAGACGCTTGATCACTGCGGTCGGTTGTTCAAAGCTGGCGTGAAGCTGATGGCTGGCTCAGATTGCGGCTGGGGCGTCTACCCCTTCGGTCACTTTGATAGAGAGCTTCTGGCGTTGGTGAACGCAGGCCTTACGCCTACTCAGGCTATCGTGGCTGGCACGAGCAACAACGCTGAACTCCTGGGCGTGGGCGACATTATCGGCACCGTGGAGGAAGGAAAACTCGCGGATTTGTTAGTTGTTGATGGTAACCCCGCTGAGAACATTACAGACATTGCAAATGTGGCCGCAGTATTCAGAGCTGGTGAACGGATTCGATAATAACCAAACACGGAGGATAGTCATGACGACAAAAGACTGGAAGAGGATAGACGCAGACAGCCACTTCCTACCACAGAGCAACTTTGGGAACGTCCGAGACATGCTTCCAGGGTATCCGGATGAGACGTTGGACATGATCCTCCGTGACGCGGCCGTGTTTGCTGACCCAAACGCTAGAAGCGGCGGTTTCAGAGCGTCGGCGGCTGGGCAGCGCACCGGGGGAGGCTTCCCTGAGATATCGCAAGGGACTATGGCATCCAAGAGCAGTGGACCCATCGGGCACGGACAGGCATCGGACAGGATAAAGCTGCTGCCGGAGACTGGATTCGACATGCAGGTGCTAATCCCGGACGGAATCTTTGCCAACACATTCGGATCGCCACTGGACCGCCCTCGTGATCCCGCTATTCAGTTGGCGCTCTGCAAAGCATTCAACAATGCAACGTCTGCGGCCCAATATGAATACCCAGACCAGCTCATCGGCACAGCCGTCGTCCCTTTCAAGGATGTTGCGGAGTCGTGTAAGGAAGCCACTCGCGCAGTGAAGGAGCTGGGACTTAAGGCCATCACCATCAGTGGCAACTGGGGCGGGCAGAACTACGATTCCTTTGAGCTGTATCCCTTCTGGAAGACGGTGAGCGAGCTTGATGTGCCCCTGTACGTTCACCACAACCCCTTTGCCTGCCAGGTCAATGACCACATCCCTACCACGGACACCATAGGCTGGGAGCGCATGAACCGCATGCACATCAGCAACTACCTGGGCTTCGCCTTTGAGTACATGGTGGGCATGGCCAGCCTGACGCTAGGTGGTGTGCTACACCAATTCCCAGACCTGAAGTTCTGCTTCTTTGAGGCCGGTGGCTCATGGCTGCCGTGGCTGATGTACACCCTTGACCGCGTGCATCACGTGGAACCACAGTGCTCTCGAGTGCCCAACCCGCCGAGCGAGTATATCAAACGTTCATGCATGGTGGCGGTGGAGCCTGACGAGTGGTGCTTGCCTCAGGCTATCGCCTCAATAGGTAGCGAGAATTTCATAATCGGCAGCGACTACCCCCACCCGCCATCGACGTACCCCAACACAGCAGCGGGCATCGAGAACATGGAGGGGCTTAGCCAAGAGCAGAAAGAGAACATCCTGGGCCGAAACCTGATGCCCTGGATGAAGATTACGTAGTAGGGGAAGGTATTGAAATACAAAGCAGTCATCTTTGATCTGTTCGGCACGCTTGTCGATGAAGATGGAGACCGTTATGAACAGATGCTCAAGGATGTAGCGAGCTTGTGGGGGATACCGTTCGAGACATTTCGACAACTCTGGCGTGCCTCAGGCGTTGAACGGAACATGGGCGGCTTCCAAACTATGGAAGAACAACTTGCTTATGTTTGTGCTGCTTTAGATATTGCGCCCGGACCCGAAATGTTGGGGGAAGCAGCAGATCGCTACGTGGATGCTCGTAGGAAGACATTGGAGCCGAGAGCAGGAGTAGTAGAGACACTTCAGCAAATCCAAGCTAAAGGGCTGGTGCGCGGGCTTCTCAGCAATTGTTCTTTTGTTGACCGCGATCTTTGGTCAGGATGTGAAATAGCGCCACACATTGATGTCCCGGTGCTGTCTGCTGAGGTTCGCTTCATGAAACCTGACCAACGCATCTTTCAATTAGCGTGTACCAAGCTTAATCTCCTTCCAGAGGAATGCTTGTTCGTTGGTGATGGTGGCAGCAATGAGCTAACGGCGGCAAAGGCATTTGGAATGCAGTCAGTATTGATACGCGTGCCGTACGACGATGTTCCTGCCGGGAGCGAGGTGCGTGAGGGCGAATTCTGGACCGGCCCACGTATTTCGTCCATTCCTGAAGTGTTGGGGCTGTTGGAGTAGTCGCTACAACGTGAGCAACGACACCCCGGAAGCGATGGCATCACGCCACTCCGGGGTGTTTGCTATATCAGGCAGGCTAATTAATGCTGACGGGGATGTTCGCTCTTGCAGCGGCAACTCCCACCAACCGACCGAATGCCACTGGCCGAACTTGTACCCATCGTCTTTGAACGCACCCAGGTAGCTGAACCCCATCGCTTCATGGATACCCGCGCTAGCAGCATTGGGCATTGTGATACCCGCGTAGGCGTTGAAGTATCCCTGAAGGCGCAGGCAAGCGAACAGCGATGTGTACAGCGCTCTCCCTACGCCGCGCCGACGGTAATCTTCTGTAATGTAGAGTGATACGTCGACAGACCACTTAAACGCGTCACGTGTGGCGTGGATGCCGGCGTAGGCGTAGGCAACGACCTTCCCGTCTACTTCGCACACCAGCCAGGGGTACGTGTCCAATTTCTGCTCGATGCGTAGAGCAAACTCTTCTGGAGTCGGCATATCAAGCTCGAAGGACACAGCGTTATCGCGTATGAACGGCGCGTAGATATCTAGCAGTTGGCCCGCGTCATTTGACCGGGCAAGCCTTATTGTACTTGTCATTATCGTAATAATCGCAACAAATCGCCCTCGCTAGACGGGTAGAGTCGTCTTATCGGGTTTCATCTCCATGCTGTTTAGCACACAGGAGATGAGGGAGTAGTAACCCACAGTGACCGTCAGGTCCGTTACACCCTGCTCGCCCAGCTTGTCCTTCACGGCATTGAAGGTTGGATCGGAGACCTTGTGATCGTTCAACAACTCAAGAGCGAACTTCACCGTCAGCGCCTCATCGTTGGTCAGGCCTGCCGGTGCTGTGCGATTGCCGATGGCTGCAATGGCCTCTAAACGCGCACCAGCTTCTTTCGCCTGAATCTCATGGGCTACCCACTCGTAGTCGGCGTCCCAGTGACGCGCCACGGTCAGAATGGCCAGTTCGTTCTGCTGCTTGGGCACCGTCGTCTCAAACCGTACGTAGGTGCCGGTGTGGGCAACCCTGCTTGCCAGCTCAGGGCTGTGCATGATCGCTGCAAAGGGGCCTCGCACCTCGCCGCGACTGGCGGCAATGGAGTCGTATGCTTTCTGGTTGTCGGCAGAGAGGGAATCTCGTGATACTGCAGATAGTCTTGGCATAGGAACCTCCGTTTAAGTTGCTAGGAGCGGATTGAAGATACTGGTGCCATTAGACGATGTCAACAGAGATTGGTTCCTTGTCAGGAATAAAGAACCAACATATCGGGTAACCATCAGGTCATACAGGTGAAGGACGAAGTCCTTCCCAGACGGCTTGGAGTCGTTCCATTGCCTCGCCTGGCAGTGGGCCCTTTTCGGCTGCGGCAGCGGCATACTCAAGCTGCTCCATGCTGGATAGGCCAACCAGCGCTGTGGATACACCTCGATTGGTGATGACGAACCTGATGGCCGCTTCTACGGCACCGTCCGTGTAGCCCTCATCCCACAGGAAGCTGAACTTCTGGGCGACGGCAACGTCATCGACAAGGTTTGCACCGCTACCGATGGGCGGCGGCGACTGCGATGCCAGTTCATGTCGCTCTGCCGTGGCACTGAGCGCTCCGGCGGCCAGCACGCGAATGGCGATGATGCCCATGCCCTTCGACGACCCAGCGCCGACCAGGTCATTGTAATCTTGGTAAGGATACCCCGATGGGACTGCGCCGCCCTGGCTGGGGTTCAGCAGGTTGTACGGCGACTGCGCTGTGTTGAACCGACCGCTATTGATAATGGTGTGGAGCGGCTCGGTTTCCCCCACAGCGGTCAAGCCCCACGCGCTCACCTTGCCCTGGATCTGCAGCGTCGTGAAGGCGTCCTGGACCTCGAATGCGTCTTCAGGCGTCAGAACCGTCTGACCCTCAACCCGCGCCGGGCCGATACTGTTGTGTAGCTGTATCAGGTGAACATGGTCCCTGCCGAGCCGCGCGAGGCTGTTCTCCACCGACTTAAAAACACCGCCTTTGAGGTTGGTTAAGTCCTCGAGTTGCAGCCGGACCTTGGTGCCGACCACCGGGTCGGCCCGCAGCTGCCGCAACGCTGCGCCAAGGTTAATCTCAGACTGGCCTCGACCGTACAGGGCCGCCGTATCGAAATAGGTGATGCCAAGGTCGAGGGCGCGTTGTACGGCTTCCAGTCGGTCCTGTACTGTGCCTCGGACAATGAGACCGCCAACATCGCCACAGCCGAACCCCATGACAGAGACCTTGATGCCAGTGTTGCCAAACTCGCGGTATTCCATGGCGCTCCCTTGTAATGTTCTGAAATGTTAGACGCTTTCCAGTACCTGCTGTGCTGCATCGTAGTCACGTGCGCCGCCTCGAAGTATGGGCGGCACCAGGTAGACGCCACGGATGCCAGCCTCTAGATACAATTGCAGTAACTCGATGGCAATGTCGGAACCGGGCTTGCCGCCGTCTAGCTCCTGCCGTATCTGCGTAGGTACGTTACCCAGCACAATGCCATCCTTGTCCAGCACTTGCAGTCCCCAAAAGACAGGTAGTACAAACGGCCCGCCTGTCTGTTTTTCATATTCATCCAGGAAGCGTTGCCTGAGTCCGAGGTCATACATTGGTTGGACGATGAAGTAGTGCGCTCCTGCCTCTACCTTGCGATGGGTGAGCCACACCTCGCGTTCAAGGTCGCGGGCCAAATCCAGCGTTGCACCGATGCAGAAGTCGGTGTTGCCCCGCAGGTTGGTGCCACGGTAGTCCTGACCAGCATTCATGGCGGCTATGGCTTCGACAAGACCGGTTGGGGTGAAATCGTCCACGGTTTTGACCAGTTCCGACTCGGCCTCAGTGAAACTGTCACCCTGCAGCGTCACCACGTTCTCAAGGCCCATCATTTGCGCGCCAAGTAGCCGTGATTGCATGGCAACTTTATTCATGTCACGTGTGGCCATGTTGAAGACGACGTCTTTGCCTGTGCGGTCCCTGATGGTGTGGGCTGCAGCTACGGAATCTGCGCGAGCCAGCTTGCCGGGGTTGTAGGCTACACAGATGTAGTCAGCGTCCACCACGCCGACGCGATCGAGTGCGGCAGGGTCGCCGCTCCTTGGCGGCGTACAGTCGCACAGCACCACGAGTTTACCGCTGGATGACGCGTATGTGTCAGTGACCTTTGCCAAAACCGCTCCTGATTCTCTCGATATGAAAATATATGGCACTCTTAGGTAACCGCTAAGTCATATGGGGTCGGGCGTTAGGCCCGATATTTTTCGCCGAGGGCGGTCTCCCAACGGAGATAGGTCATCGTGTCGGCGAAGTTGCGTTCCGGTCCGGTCAGCACCACGTCTGCCGGGATGTCGCCCGGTAGCGCCAGCACGCCCGTGAGTCCCTGCTCTATCGAGAAGTCTGCGCTGCGCCATGCCGCCATGCCACCTTCCATGCGTGAGACGTTGGTGTACCCCAAAGCCAGAAGAGTTGCGCCAGCAAGGGCCGAAGCCTGGCCATCAGTGCATGTCACGATGATCGGTGTGGCTTTGGAAGGTACGACCTCCTCGATGCGAAGCTCCATCCAACCTCGTGCCATCCATCGCGCGCCGGGAACATGGCCTGACGAGAATTCCTGGCTGGTACCGACGAAGATTACAGCCGCATTACTATTGGACTGTAGGTCTTGCGGCGATACGGTCGGAATCGACTTGGAGGCAGCTTCGAAGCCAGCGGAAGTCCGACTTGGTGCGCCCGTTTCCAGGGGATTGTTGGCCGCCGACCATGCAGTCGTGCCGCCATCGACGACGAATACGTCCTGTATGCCGAGTTGTCGATACCAGGAGGCGGTCACGGTTGCCCTAGCCTTGCCATCGCAGCAGAAGACCACAGTGGCACCCTTCACCACCGCTGCATCGTCTGAGCGTTGTACAGCCTGGCCGCCCGGTATCCACTGGAAGCCTGGGATGTGGCCCTCTGCGTACTCAGCGTTCGTGCGGACATCTATGAAGTAGATGGTGCGCTCATTTCGGGCTGAGAGTTGCGCCTGTAGCCCGTCGATATCCAGATATCGGATACCGTCCTCTGCTGCCAGCACCTCCGCATAGGCCTCTGCCGCAGCGACACCCTTTGTCGATGGCTCTGGCATGGCGAGTCGATCAGCGCCGCGTTCAAGCTCGTAGCCTGCCAACATCCAGCCCGCTGTGCCGTTGGTCAGCGCTGACACGTTGGTGAAACCCATACGTTGTAGTGCCCGTGCACCGATGATGCTCCGCGTCCTGCCTGCACAGTTCACGATGATGGCATCGTCGGCTGCTAACCCCTCTGCAATGTCTGTAATCCTGTAGGCAAGCTCACCCCCGGGAAGGCTGCGACTGCCAGGGATGTTGAAGCGTTGGTACTCCTCAGGCGTGCGTGCATCAAGAATGACGGTGTGCTTTCCTGTTTCAAGCCGGGCATGGAGGTCGTCCGCGCTGATTTCAATGACCGTGTTCTGTATCTCCACCTTCTCGCCGAAGTCCTTGCTTGGCACGTTCATGCCCCATTCGGTGGGGTACTGCTGGTTCGTCCAGGCGTTCGTGCCTCCTTTGAGGGCTGAGACGTTGGTGTAGCCCATCCCCTCAAGTGTTGCTGCAGCCAGGGCTGCGCGGCGGCCTTCGTCATCGCAGACGATTACCTGGACGCCTTTGAACGGCACGGAATCGGTCATTTGGAACTCCAGGCGACGGCGTGGTAGCCAGGATGCGCCGGGTATGTGGGTGCTGTTGTACTCGCCAGCTTCACGGACATCCAACAGGGCGAAGGGAGTTGAGCCATCGAACAGGGCGTTAAGGTCAGCGGGTGTGATGAACGCAGCCATTAGCAGTTATCCCATTTGGTTGTTGAGAAGTGGGTGATCTTGCCGGTCTGCGGGTTGTACTGCCTGCGATCCCATCCTCTAAGATCAAGGCCGTATACGTGAATCTCCGGAGTTGGTTTGTCCGTCAGGTTGTTCATTTGATGAATCTCATCCACATCAGGAATAAGAAGCGTTACCTCGCCAGTCTTCACTTCGCCAACGCGGTCTTCCTCTAGTAGGGCAAAATCGTCCTGACTCCTGTCGTCCATGCGGCGGTACCGCGTCTCCATCAGCGAATTGCCTACAACGCCAATCATGCCCCATGTACCATGATCGTGCGGTAGAGCGAAGTCGCCTGGTCCCCAAACCACTGCGGTGATAGAGAGGCCGCTTGGCGATTGATGGAGAAGGTACGAACCATGGTTAGCCCTGGGTCCAGAGCCAGTGGTCATCCGGTACTCCTCCGGGATTGCAGAAGGGTTTTGTATGAGTCGTTGGAGATGGCTTGAACCCTTTTCAAATAACCTCGCCTGATTTGGCTGGGCCTCTACCAGGGAAGTCATGTCGCTAATGAATTCATCGAGCGAATATTTAACCACTGCCATGGTGCTCCTCTTTAGATACATCGCCACATAGAAAACAAGGGAGAAGTAGTAACAAAAGAGAGTGTGTCGCGGGAGTCCATTGGTGTCAACTGATTCCAAAAACCGACTAGGCAGCGGTTTGTTCTTCTGCAATCGGCTCTCGAGCTAAATCTTCGGCCATGACTGCCACCGAGGCCTCTGCATTTCGGAGGGAACGAAAGCTGATGAAGATGAGTGTGACAAGGACAATGTTGATGAGAGCCATGACGACGAGCGATGGTTGGGGTCCGTAGACCTCTGAGGCGATGCCCAGGCTGATCATCCCGATCGGCCCTAGCCCAATGGCAATGAACCGCATGCTGATAACCCGTGCCCTGATCTCGTCAGGTGTTGCCATCTGCACCAGTGTGAAGTTGCTGGTCATGAACATCTGAACAAAGAGCCCTAAAGCAAATGCAAGGATGAGCGAAAGGGAATAAATCGACGACAGGGAGAAGAATATCAGGATAACGCCTACGCCTATCCCGGCAATCATCATCATGATATTCAGGCGCCGTATCCCGTTAGCTACTGCCACACTGATGGATCCACAGAAAGCGCCTACACCGGATGCTGTCATCAAAATACCAAGATCCTCTGGCCCTCGCTCCAGGATGTCTCGAATGATGACGGGCATGATGGCCTGGAATGGCATGATGAACATGGTGACAACCAATCCGAGCAGCAGTAACCCGATGATCAGTTGCTGGCTGCGGACGTAGCGGAATCCGCCAAAGATGCTTTGCACGACAGATTCTCTAGGTTTATCTGCGTCAGGTCTGTATGTCCCCGCATGTCTGGGGACAGGGAATAGAGCCATCCCAATAAGAGACGGTACCAGGATCCCCGCTGCCACCAGGAATGTGGTGCCCATACCCCATGCGCCAATGATGAACCCGGCGGGTGCGGGGCCGGCAATCTGACCCAAGCTGAATATGGTGCTGAACAGGGCAACTGCGCTGGGAACGTCGCCTGGCCCTACCAGGTCAGGCACAACCGATGTGCGTGCCGGCATGGCGAAGGAGAACGCTACCCCGTTTGCCAGCGAGAGGGCGAAGACATGCCAAACCTCAATCCATCCTGCGAAGAGCAGCACGGCCATCACTAGCAAGGACAGGAGATTGAAGGTGTCTGTGACCAGCAGGAGTATTTTGCGCCCACCTCTGTCGGCCAGCACACCGCCAAGGAGCGGTAGCACCAGCATGGGGAGCAGCTGCGCAGCGTTGACTGCGGTGACCATAAACGCGGAGTCTGTCAGGTCAAGGATCAGCCAGCCTCTCACGATAAGAATCATGAAGAAGGAGACGATGGAGAGCAGCGAGTAGAACCAGAACAAGCCAAACCGCTGATAGGAGAAAGCACGCATCGGACCCTGCCGCAAGCGGCTGTACTGATGACCTGGTGGTACTGGTGCAACCTCGTTGGACAAAAAACGCTCCTGCAACCGTGAAACAGAATTACGAAATCTGAGGAACTGGCAAGGATAATCCATACCAGAAGGGCAGAACGAAAGCGCCTGGGATGCTTGTTTGTGCCGTAGGCATCCAGTATAGCAGTGATGCCTTCCCCCGACCATGGGGAAAAGACGTATTTCGTCGTGACGAAATTTGACGAAGGCTGTCTTGGTTTGTACTGTGTCCACAATTAATCGGGTTTGATAAAGGAGCATAGTGATGGCTAGCGGACTGACTGCCAATGAGATGGTTGCTCTCTGGGAAGAGCACATCAAATATGAGTTTGAGACCCGAAATACAGAAGACACCCTGGAAACCATGGTTGAAGATGCCTACGTGAACCACATTCCCACACTGACCGGGGGTTACGGGAAATCACAGCTCGGCGAATTCTATTCCCAGAACTTCATTCCCAAGATGCCTGCCGATACAGGGATGGTATCGGTGTCTCGAACGGTTGGAGCCGACCAGTTGGTGGACGAGCTCGTCTTCTCATTCACCCATGACATGCAGATGGACTGGATGCTGCCTGGCATCTCGCCCACCGGAAAGCACGTGAGGATACCGCTGGTGGCCATCGTAGAGTTCAGGGACAGAAAACTGGTCCATGAGCACATCTATTGGGATCAAGCGTCTGTCCTGGTGCAGATAGGCCTTCTGGATCCCACAGGTCTTCCCGTACTTGGCTCTATAACGGCAGACAAAGTGCTGGACCCATCGATAAGGCCTAACGAGCTCATCGAGCGAAGCAGGTAACCAAACCCGCTACGTCGTCAGGAGCGTTGTTACGTAACTTGCGGCATCTTCCAGGGCCACCATGTTCGCTTCTGACTCTACACGAAGCTTGATCTCGGCCTTACCCTCTTTCAGGTTGCGAGGGCTGACCACCACTCGCACCGGGAAGCCAAGCAGGTCAGCGTCATTGAACTTCACGCCAGCTGAGTCCGTACGGTCGTCGTAAAGCACCTCAACACCGGCGTCCAGCAGTTCCTCATAGATGCTATCTGCGGCGGCTGCCACTTCTTCCTTGTCCATGTTCAACCCCGCCAGGTATACATGGAATGGAGCGACGCTTGATGGCAGGGTCATGCCCTTTTCGTCGTGGTTCTGCTCAACCGTCGCAGCCAGTAGCCTACCGACACCGATGCCGTAGCACCCCATGATGGCGGGCTGCTGCTGCCCGTCCTGGTCCTGGAAGGTTGCGTCCAGGGTTTCGCTGTAAAACGTCCCCAGCTTGAATACGTGGCCTACTTCAATGCCACGCTGCGCCTCAAAGGCGGTGCCACAACGGACACAAGCATGTCCCGCCTCTGCGGTTGCGATGTCAGCCACGATGTCGGGCGCAAAGTCGCGTGGCGTGTTGACGTTCAGTAGGTGGTAGTCAGGTTTGTTCGCGCCGGCCACGAAGTTGGTACCCACGTGTATCGACTCGTCGGCAATGCTCTTGATACCCTTCATGCCCACTGCTGACGCAGAACCGGCCACAATACCCGCCGCCGCTACCTCTTCGTCAGTGGCCAGACGGAGGTCATTGCTGCCAAGCGCGCGCTTCAGCTTCACTTCCTGGACATCAAGGTCTCCTCTGATGGTGACAAAGACCATCTCGCCATCGGACATATAGAAAACGGCCTTTAGCGTCTGCGCAGCGGTCACATGCAGGTTATCTACCAGGTCTTGTATGGTCTTCTGGCCTGGAGTAGGGATGTCCTCCATAGGCAGTAGCTCCTCGGAAGGTGCTGGTGGCCTGGCAAACGCTCCCTTTTCGGCGTTGGCTGCATAGCCACAACCCGGGCATGTGAGGAAAGTGTCCTCTCCGATGCTACTGGGCATGATGAACTCCTGGGAGTCCTTTCCGCCGATAGCCCCGCTGTCTGCCTCGATAGGCACTACGGGGATTCCGCACCGCTCAAAGATGTTGTGGTAGGCCTGCACCATGCGTTGGTACGTCTGGTCCAGCGATTCCTGGTCTGCGTTGAAGCTGTAGGCGTCCTTCATGTCGAACTCGCGGACGCGGATAAGGCCACCTCTGGGGCGGATCTCATCTCTGAACTTCGTCTGAATCTGATAGACCAACATCGGCAGATCGCGATAGCTCTGGAGGTGCTGCTTCACCAGGAGCGTGACCGCCTCTTCATGGGTTGGGGCAAGAACCATCTCTCTGCCCCTTCTGTCCTGTAGGCGGATCAGGTCAGGCCCGTATGTGGCGTCGCGTCCGGATTGTTGCCACAATTCCCGGGGTTGAAGCATGGGTAGCTTGACCTCCTGGCCCCCGGCGGCGTTCATCTCTTCTCTGATGATGTTCGCAATTTTGGTTAGGCTTTTGAGAGCCAGCGGGGCGTAAGAGTACACCCCAGCGGCCAGTTGCTGGATCATACCGGTCCGGAGCATGAGTTTATGGTTGTCTGTCTCAGCCTCAGAAGGGTCGCTGCGTAGAGTCCTGCCTAGAAATTGGGAGAGGCGCACAGAAGTCTCCTTGGTTTTGTTGTGTTTCTAACTGACTAGCATAGCAAACGTGAAGACATTCTTACTAGACCTTGTATTTAGGGCCGATAGGTGTGGATTGGGGCCAAACTGCCCTAGGCAAGGTATCTGCCCTGTGCTATATTTCGCTCGCCTCGTATTTGTAGATATGAGAATTAAGGAGGAAATACCTATGACCACACTGCGAAAAGTCGACCTCGTTGGTAGAGTGTCTTCGAAATTAGGCGGCACCAAAGCCGGTGCTGATGCCGCATTGACAGCCGTTTTGGAGAGTGTTCAGGAAGCCCTTGCTGCAGGGAACAAGGTAGTTATGACCGGATTCGGCACCTTTGAAGTCCGAGAAGTGAAAAAGCGCAGGGTTCGCCCGATCCGCGGCGGCGGTGCTACTGTGGAAATCCCTGCACACAAGCGTGTGGGATTTGTACCCGGCGCCAACTTGAGGGGGGCCGTCAGCGGCAAGCGATAAAGGCGTAACAGGGTAAAAAGAAAAGAGGGTGGTTTTGCCACCCTCTTTTCTTTTTGTGCTGCTTTATCTAACTTGCAACGGTTGTGGTGTCTTCCGCCGCCTTGGCCGCTGTAATCTCTTCAATCTCTGCCATCAATGCTGTCAACATCTCGGCCTCCGGCACAACCTTTGTCTTCACTCCCTTGCGGAAGATGATTGCCCTGCCGTTGCCACCAGCAATGCCGATATCGGCATCCTTCGATTCACCGGGCCCGTTCACCTCGCAGCCCATGACCGCCACTTTGATAGTGGTGTCCAGGCCCTTCACAAGCGCGTCTACCTGGTTGGCGAGCTTCACAACATCGATGTCTGCTCGACCGCATGAGGGGCACGCAACCAGGGTCACGCCCTTCTCACGGAGGTTCAGTGATTTCAGAATGTCATAACCGGCGGTGATCTCTTCCTTCGAATCACCGCTCAGCGAGACGCGGATGGTGTCTCCGATGCCCTGATACAGCAGGTGGCCAAGGCCGACGGCGCTGCGGATGGAGCCGGATTGCACGGTACCTGCTTCGGTAATGCCAAGGTGCAACGGATACGGAACCATCTTGGCCAACCGCTCATACGCCTCAACCGTCGTGGGGACGTCAAAGGCTTTCAAGGATATCTTGATGAGGTCAAAGTCCAGGTCTTCTAGTAGGCTGATCTCCCAGAGCGCTGTGGCCACCATGTGGTCGACGACGCTGTACTCGCCTTCTTCCGCTTGGCCGGCTTTGGGAAGTCTGTTCACCATATCGAAGAGGCGCGAGAAGCCTCGCGTTTGGCCGATCCCACCCACGGGTGGGAGACTGCCGAAGTTGACGCCGATGCGAATGGGAACGCCGCGTTCTTTGGCGGCGATAACGACTTCTTTTACACGCTCAGGATCCCGGATATTACCAGGGTTCAGTCGCAGGCAGTCCACGCCCTGATTCAGGGCTTCCAGGGCCAGTTGGTAGTGGAAGTGGATGTCTGCGATGAGGGGGATATTTATCTGTCGCTTAATATCGCCAAGGGCCTTCGCTGCTTCCATGTCCGGTACCGCACTACGGATGATGTCGCAGCCCATCTCTTCTAGGCCTTTGATCTGGGCGACTGTGGCCGCTACATCACGGGTATCGGTCTTGGTCATGGACTGCACAGTGATGGGTGCATCGCCGCCTACCTTCACGTCACCAACGTAGACCGGCTTGGAAACCCTGCGTTTCGTCATGGATGCCATCTCCCCGGCTGTTTTCCCCTGGGCCTCATACGCAAATAACTATACTCGATTTCATGTCAGAGGTGGGGAGATTCCACTGCGAGGAATTGCTCTACTAAAAACGAGGAGACCATATCGCGTACCCGAAAGAATATGGATGTTGGGTCTGCGACAGGCTACCCCTGGACGATTCTGACGACATCAAAGTAGCTGATAACGGCAATGGAACTGATGAGCACAGCAAAGCCTATGAGGTGAACCAGACCTTCTTTTTCAGGCGAGATGCGTTTACCACGCCGCACCCACTCTATAGCCACAAACAGGATGCGGCCTCCGTCCAGCGCGGGGAACGGCAATATGTTGAAGATGGCTAGCTGGAAACTAATGAAGGCCATGAACCCTACCAGGGCGATCCAACCAGATTCAGCCACTTCATCACTGGCTTCAGCAATGGCAATGGGGCCACCTAACTCAGGGCTACTGGAACCCACTATCCAGCTTGTCACCATATTGCGTAAGAGAACGACGATCTCCCACATCAAGTTCAACGAATTAGGAACAGCTTTCCAGATTGGGTCTGAGTGAGAGACTATCTGGCTGTCGATGGTTCGAATTTGCACTCCGGCATTCCCTTCACCGTCCGGAGGAGACCAACGGGGAATAAGGGAAATTTCGTATGGCTCAGTGTCCCTTGTGGCTGGTTGCGATAACCCCGGCTCGCTGCCGAACCCGAAAGAACCGGTAATCAGCAATTCGGGTCGCATAACCTGCCACGTTGTTTCCCTGCCCAGCTTGAGCTGGATACGACGTGCCAATTCCGAGGTGTTGAAAATCTCGTGGCCATCCACATCTAAGACGATGTCCCCACTCTGTAACCCTGCCTGTTGAGCAGGAGACCCTTCAGAGACACCAGCAATGAGGACCCTGCCCTCTACTCTGTCCTGGGGAACCATGAAGATGAAGCTGAAAAGAACGAAGGCCAGAATCAAGTTCATGAAGGCACCGGCACCTAATACAGTGAACCGGGTCAACGCGCCTTTGCTGGCAAGGCTATCAGGGTGAGTTGGGTCTTCCTCTCCCAACAACTTGACGTAACCACCCAAGGGGATAGCGTTCAATTGATAGACGGTGTCTCCCCGTTTGATTGAGAACAGTGTGGGGGGGAATCCCAATCCGAACTGCAGAACTTTCACCTTGAACGCTCTGGCAGTGAAGAAATGCCCAGCTTCATGAATCATGATGAGAATACTCAACATAATCAGGAACCGGGCTATGAGAATAATAAGATCAAAAGACATTAACTGTTCTCCGTTGCGCTTAGGACTGCCTGCCTGGCCCATTCGTCCGCAGAGAGGATGTCCTCTAACGTAGGACGCTCTGTCGACTCGTGACGTTCCAGCGTGGAAGCGACGAGTCGGTGGATATCCGTAAAGCCGATTCGCCCTTTAAGGAAGAGGTCTACCGCCGTCTCATCGGACGCACTCAACACAGTAGGATACGTTCCCCCGGCGTGTCCGGCTTCAAGGGCGCTGACGAAACAGGGGTATCGATCCGGGTTCATCTCTTCAAACGTCAGAGACCCCGTGGCGATAGGGTCAAACCTTGGAATCTCCTCGCTGGCCATCCGTTTGGGGTAGAACATCGCGTATTGGATGGGCAGGCGCATATCCGGCGCGCCCATCTGGGCCTTCATAGAGCCGTCTGTGAACTCCACCATGGAGTGAATGATGCTTTGGTGATGGATGACAACATCCACCTGATCCCAGGGCATATTGAACAGCCAGTGGGACTCAATGACCTCAAACCCTTTGTTCATCAAGGTGGCGCAGTCGATGGTGATCTTCTTACCCATAGACCATGTGGGATGCTTCAATGCCTGCTCTGGTGTGACTTTTGCTACTTCGTCTAGAGGCAGATCCCGTAGCGCGCCGCCTGAGGCTGTGATGATGAGCCTGCGCACGGTGCGTTGCGTTTCTTCACCCTGTAGGCACTGCCAGATGGCGCTAGGCTCGCTATCGACAGGCAGGAGTTGGCCTCCGCCCCTGGCTGCGGCCTGCATCAGGAGTTCACCTGCCATGACAATAGGCTCTTTGTTGGCCATTGCTACCTGTTTCCCTGCATCCAGGGCCTGGAGCGTCGGCAGGAGGCCGATATTGCCCACCATGCCCTGGATGATGAGGTCTACGTCAGGGTTGGTGACAATCTCCTCGAGGGTCTCTGCGATGCGTGTACCAGGTGGCAGTGATTCTGCTGGCCATTGTTCTTTGCTTGAGAGGAGCGTCGGGTGGAACTCCTTCGCCTGGGCGAGGAGGAGGTCACGGTTGCTCCAGGCTGAGAGGGCAACGACATCGAACTCATCAGGGAAGGCGCGGACGACGTCCAGCGTCTGCCGACCGATCGAACCGGTGGAGCCTAGGATCGCGATGCGTTTCATAATGCCCACAACACCCAAAAATATGCGACTACAAGTGTGGCAACGATGCTGTCAGTCCTATCCAGTACGCCACCGTGACCCGGAACAATCGTGCCTGAATCTTTGGCGCCAGCTGTCCGTTTCAACCAGGACTCTGCCAGATCTCCAACCATTGCAGCTACCGCCAGAAGCAACCCGAACGGTACGGCTTTCCATGTATCCATTGGCAAATCCATTAATAGCGTAAGCCCAAATGCTGCCCCCACGCCACCCAGTAAGCCCCCAATAACACCCTCCCAGGTCTTGCGAGGGCTGATACGTGGAGCCAAATTATGCTTCCCAATGAGCTTTCCAACGGCATATGCACTGGTATCAATGGCGAATGTGGCCAGGATAGCAACCAACAGCCAATCCCTGCCGTCTGTCTGGTCGCGAAGCAATATCGCAAGGGAAAGAGGCACGCCTATGTAGAAAGGGCCAGCCAACCCAAGGAGCTGGCTGTTTATGGCTTTGTGGCGTGCTTGTTGCACGATCTGCCACGCCAACGAGGCCAATATCGCTGCGCCGAAGGTTATCAGGAGGTATGCGCCTTCAAACTGGCCGGAGATGGTTAGACCCAGGGTGATGGCTATCGAAAAGATTAGAGGTGGAGTTGGAATGATTGGCGATAGGAGTTTGTGGTATTCCCATGTCCCTACGGCAGCGATGATTACCACGGGGGCCAGTAGCCAATAAGAACCCTGCCAGACGGCCAAAACGAGGAGGGGCACCCCAATAGCGGCTGTGAGCAACCGAAGGGCTAGCATCCGCTGTTACCGTGTCCCTGAAGGGCTTAATCCGCCGAATCGACGCTTCCTGGTGCGGTAGACATTAAGTGCTTTCAGGAATTCACCCTCATCAAAGTCGGGCCAACGTACATCGGTCACATAATGCTCACTGTAAGCGGCCTGCCAGAGGAAGAAGTTGCTCAGGCGCATCTCGCCTCCGGTCCGGACGATGAGGTCAGGGTCGGGGATGCCGTCCGTGTAAAGGTACCGCTCCAATGTGGACTCATCTAATTGGTCTGGTTTGAGCCCATCGGAGACAATGCGTTTGAGGGCATGAAGTATCTCATCCCTGCCGCCGTAATCGAAGGCAACACTGAGAACCAAACCTTGATTGTCCTGAGTGAGTGCAACCGTAGCTTCAATGGCTTCCTGGAGCGGCTTGGGAAGCCTGTCTGTTCGCCCTATGTGGTTGAGCCGAACCCCTGCCTCCGACATCTGTTCGGTTTCGTCGCCGATGACGTCTCCCAAGATATCCAACAACCCGGAGACTTCACTATCGGGGCGTGACCAGTTTTCTGTAGAGAAGGCGAAGAGGGTGAGGTACTGTACTCCGGCTTTGGCTGCGGACTGAGCCACGCTGCGGATGTTCTCTGTGCCCGCGCGGTGTCCGGCGAGTCGCGGAAGCCCACGAGCTTCTGCCCAGCGACCGTTCCCGTCCATGATGATTGCCACGTGGGCGGGGGTGTCGGTAGCCTCAGGCGGTGTGCCGGCGTGGTCAGAGCCCTTGCGTTCAGGCACGGGCTAGACCTCCAACAACTCGGCTTCTTTTGCGTCTCCGGTCTTATCGATGAGCGCTACGGAGCCATCTGTTGATTTCTGAAGTTGATCAAGATAAATGTGTGAGTCATCCTGGGAGATTTCCTTGGATTTCTCCTGGGCGCGGATCTTGTCCTGGACATCCCTGCGGACGTTCCTCACCGCAACACGGGCATCTTCCACACGCTTGCGCATTCCTCGAACAAGCTCTTTACGTCGATCTTCAGTCAAGAGTGGGAGGTTTAGGCGAATTATCGAGCCGTCATTGCTTGGTGTGATACCCAAGTCCGATTTTAGAATTGCCTTCTCCACTGCGGCAACAGCGCCTTTGTCCCAGGGTTGGATGGCCAACACACGCGCCTCAGCAACGGTGACGGATGCAATTTGGTTGAGGGGTGTGTCTGTGCCGTAATATTCCACAATGATGTGTTCAACCAGCTCAGTGCTCGCCCTACCGGTCCGGATTGCACCCAGCTCACGCTTCAGCGCCTCCAGAGCTCCTGCCATGCGATGTTCAGCATCTTTTAGGTGATCGTCTGGGGTAGCCATATCGTTATTACTCCTTGGATAAAAGCTGTTCGGGGACATCGGCAACAAGGGTACCAAGTCGCTCGGAATTCAGTAGTCTGACAAGGGTTCCCGGCGTGAAAACATCAAAAACGACTATGGGAAGGTGGTTGTCCATACAAAGGGATACGGCGGTGTTGTCCATGACCGCAAGCCCTTTGGTGAGAAGGTCCATGTAGCCGAGTCGATCGAATCGTTTGGCGTCCGGGTTTGTGCGAGGGTCGGAATCGTAGACTCCATCCACTTCGTTCTTTGCCATGAGGAGGGCATCTGCGCCAATCTCGACCGCTCTAAGTGCAGCAGCCGTATCGGTGCTCATGAAGGGGTTACCGGTTCCTGCCGCAAAGATGACGACACGTCCCTTTTCAAGGTGACGCATTGCGCGACGGCGGATGAAGGGTTCTGCAACTGTCTGGACGACTAAGGCGCTTTGAGTCCGGGTGTCTACGCCAATCTGTTCCAGTGCGTCTTGGAAGGTCAGGGCATTGATAAGCGTTGCCAGCATACCTGCGTAATCTGCTGCTGCCCGTTCCATCCCCCGTGCGGCCGCGTCTGCGCCGCGCCAGATGTTGCCACCGCCTACGACCACGGCAAGCTCTACGCCTGTAGCCACAGCGTCTTTGACTTCTTTGGCAAGGTAACGGATAGCATCAGTGTCTATGACCAAGCCAGATTGGCTCTTCAAAGACTCTCCGCTAAGTTTGAGGACAACGCGCCGATAGGCAGTAGCCATGGCCACTCTTCCTATTCTTCAGATAGCGCGAAGCGGGTGAATCGACGTACCTGGACGTTTTCGCCCAGCTTGGTAATCGCGTCGTTTACCAGTTCTTGAATCGTCTTGGAGGGATCTTTCACAAAGGTCTGATCCATAAGGCTCGTCTCAGGGTCTCCGCCCTCTTCCAGGTTGACGGTGTCCGGATCCATCGCAGCAACGTGCATGGCAATGTCATGGGCCAGGGCTTGGAACTCCTCGGTCCGAGCAACAAAGTCAGTCTCGCAGTTCAACTCCAATAAGACGCCTACCCGGTTGCCGTTGTGGATGTAGGATTCCACTACACCTTCACCTGCGGACCGTGTGGCCTTCTTGGCCGCGCTGGCCAGACCCTTCTCACGAAGAATCGCCTGTGCCTTGGTTGGATCGCCATCGGAATCTTCAAGAGCTGTCCGGCAATCCAAGATACCCGCTCCGGTGATAGCCCTGAGTTTCTTAATGTCATCTACTGTAACTTCAGCCATGTACTCACCTTGATAGTTTGTTGTATGGCGCGCACCGTTAGTGGGCGCAGACGCCAGGGATTTCAGTACTTGCGTGCGTCAAGGCCGACTCTAGTTGTTGTCTTCCTCATCATCGTCATCGTCCATCCCGTCCGGCAAGAACACGTGGTCTTGCAAATCCTCTGCGCTGGCCAAGTCCTCCAAGTTCTCATCGCTGCTGAAGGCGGAGAACTCACTGGTGTCGATGGTCTGTGTTGTAGCCGTAGCAGCTTCTTCCAACATGATGGCTTCACGCTGGTGCATGCCCTCAATGACGGCGTTTGCCATGCGTGCCGTCACCAGACGAATGGAGCGGATAGCATCGTCATTGCCGGGGATGACGTGATCCACCAGGTCAGGATCGCAGTTGGAATCTACTAGAGCGAAGATGGGAATACGGGCCTTTCGGCCTTCCTCAACGGCGATGCGTTCCTTTTCGATGTCAATGACAAAGAGAGCGCTGGGTGGTTTCTTCATGTCGCGGAGGCCACGGAAGTACTTCTGCAACCGGGCTAGCTCTACCTGCTTCTTCAGGCCTTCCCGCTTGGGGAGACGCTCAAGTTCGCCCCGTTCCTGACGGCCTTCCAATTCAACCATGTGATCGATACGAGCTTTAATGGTTGGGAAGTTTGTCAGGGTGCCGCCAAGCCATCGCTGGTTGACGTAGAGTGAATTGCATCGCATGGCTTCAGACTCAATGGTTTCTTGTGCCTGTTTCTTCGCACCTACGAAGAGGATGTCGCCGCCGTGAGCAACAAGGTCTGTCATTGTTTGAGCTACGCGCTCAAGGAGAACGAGGGTCTGCTGCAAGTCTATGATGTGAATGCCGTTCCGCTGCGTGAAGATGAAGGTCTTCATGCGTGGCTGCCAACGTCGGGTCTGATGTCCAAAATGGACACCAGCCTCCAAAAGCGATTTCATGGTCACCCTATCAGGTGCCATTTGCTGCTGTTGGACCGGTGGCGTTACGGGTGCTGGCGCTGGGGCCGGTGGCTGGGCAGCGACTTCTGGCTGCGGCTGGGCGTCAGGGACTGCAGTTTGCTCCGTCAAAGGTGTGCAACTCCTCGTTCAAATAGTTAATCAGTTTTTAAGCGAAACCAACGGAGATTATAGCATAGCCTCGGAATCTGAACAATGGAGAGGCCCTGACGAGAGCTTTGATGCTGGCCAGGGCCTCTGGTATTCCGGGCTTTCGCTTAGAAATTAGCTTTGGAGGGCAAGGTTCTGAGTGAGTTTGACCAGAGAGCGGACGGGGATCCCCGATGCTCCCTTGACCCATACGCCCTGATCCTTTTCTGCCATGTACACACCGGCGATGTCCAGATGGACCCAGGGTGTATCGCCCGCAAACACTCCTACGAAGTGGGCAGCAGTGATGGAGCCAGCTGCCCTGCCACCGGTATTCTTAAGGTCGGCCACAGTGCTCTTGTTCTGCTCTTTGTAGTCATCGTCAAGTGGCATCTGCCACATGCGCTCCCCGGCCGATTCGCCCGCTGTGATGACCTGGTCTGCCAGTTCCTGGTTGTTGCTGAATACGCCGGCTCGTACGTTGCCAAGGGCTACACCCATAGCGCCCGTCAAAGTTGCGATGTCCACCAAACGCTTCAAGCCCAGTTCCTGTCGAGCATAGGTAATGGCGTCACCAAGCGTGAGCCTGCCCTCTGCATCGGTGTTATCCACCTCAATCGTCTTGCCACTCATGGATTTCAGGACATCGCCGGGCCTGGTCGCAGAACCGCTTGGCATGTTCTCCGTAGCCGCGGCGATCATGGTGACGTTGATTTTGGGCTTCAGGTACGCAATGGCCTTCATTGCTCCGATGACCGATGCACCGCCGGACATATCCGCTTTCATCTTGCCCATATCCGCTGCCGGTTTGATGGAAATACCGCCTGAATCGAAGGTGACGCTCTTGCCGATGATGCCCAGGTTGTTCTCCGGGTTCGTTGGGTCACCGTGGTAACGCATCACCATGAACTTAGGGGGTTCCACGCTACCCTGGGCGACACCTAGGAACGCTCCCATACCCAGGGCTTCGCAGTCGGACTTCTCCAGTACAGTGAATTCAAGGCCGTAGTCCTGGGCCACCTTGTGGGCATACTCGGCCATGATGGTAGGCGTCATTTTGTTGGCTGGCTGATTGGCCATGTCTCTGGCAAGGGCGGTGGATTCCGCCAGGATGGAGCCGTTGCCCACTCCTCGTTTGATTGCAGGTTCCTTTTCGGCGTCCTGCTCAACGATGAGTAGCTGTTCCAACTTGTCTGGTTCCGCTTCAGTACCCGTCTTGTGCTGCTTGAAGGTGTAAAGCCCTAACAATGTGCCTTCAGCGAGGGCCTCTGCGGCAGCCTCAGCTTCTATGTTGCCTATGCCTGCCCCGTGGATGATGGTTGCGGCTTGCTTGATCTTGAGTTTGCGAAGCTGACGGGCTGCCTCTGCTGCTACGCCACGGGCCACATTCACGGTAAACTCATCGGACTTCCCTAACCCTGCAATGATGACCCGTTTTGCGGGGAGCTTTCCCAGGGTATGGATAAGGACATTCTGACCTTTCTTGCCGGTAATCTCACCGTCATCTATGAGGCTTGTGATTGCGCCGTCCAGGGCCTGGTCAACTGCGCCAGTAGCGCCGCCCGGATGTTTAACGCCCTCGAACAGGTTGACGATGATGGCGTCTGTCTCTATTTGTGTGATGTCGCCGATAGTGACACGAAGCTCCATGAGACCTCCATATATTCATGCTGACTAAAACTCATACAGTCTATCGCGCTGACGACTACCTCAACACCCTTTAAGGGCGTGGATTGGCGCCAAACTGAATCCGACTCGACACAACACCCAAAGTAAAACAAACGTAATAACAAATGAAATACAATCGTTATACAAATAGATGTTTATGACATTATTAGCTAATAATTAACACTAAATCAGTGATCTGCCCTGGCCTCCATCTATCGCAACGGACGCCCCGGTGATCAAATCCGCTCGGTCTGAACAAAGAAACGCAACCAATTCGCCGAAGGGTTCGGGCCACCCGAATTTCCCCATTGGAAGGTTGCGCGAGATGAAGTCCGCGACCACTTCAGACGTGTTGTTCTTCTGGAAGTTGTCCCACCCACCACCGGGAAATGATATGGAGCCGGGAGAGATGGTGTTCACAAGGACGTTGGTTGGTGCCAGCGATAATGCCATGTGCTTGGAGAAGGCGATGAGAGACGCTTTTGCGGTCATATAGGAGAGTGCGCCACCGTGTTCTCTGCCAAATACTGAGGCCACATTGACTACGCGACCCCAACCCTGCTCTTTCATGTGGGGCAATGAAACGCGCATCATCCGGATTGCGGAGAACAGATTCAGTTCTAACGTGGCAACCCAGTCTTCGTCAGTGGTTGAATCGAAGTCACGGCCACCGGAAGTGCCGCCTACGTTATTCACAACGATGTCGGCGGGACCAATGGCCTTTGAAGCGCTTTCGTAAAAAGCGTTACACCCCTCTGTTGTAGTGACGTCTGCCTGAAATCCTACAGAGCTAGGATTAAACTCCTGAAGCTCTGCAACCACTTCGTCGAGTTTGTCAGTTCCTCGAGCGCATATAGCGACTTTGCAACCCTCACGGGCCAGGGTTAACGCTGCCTGTCTGCCCAAACCGCGGCTACCCCCAGTGACAAGGGCAACTTTCCCGGTAATTCCTAAATCCACACCAGCCTCCTGTTTTAGTGGGGCCATTCTAACAGGGTGGGGTGAGATTATTGTCGTTAGCTAGCAGGTACCGGCGTCGACCGCCAAGGAAAAGGTCTTTTTGAAATCATCCGGGCTTATCTTTGCTGCTTCAGCCAGCTTGCCCAACATCTCAGGGTCATCAATGTCGCTCTGTTGGAGCCTGATCATGTACTGTCGAGCTACACGATAGTGCTCAGCGGTGTTGTCCACCTGCCGGATGCGTGTACGGCCCGTCTCCTGATCAGTAAAGTCCTCAAATGGAATGATGTGCAGGTCGCCGTCTTCCAGGCAAACCATGCCCCCGTATTGCAGACGAGTGTCTTTGCTCAAAGAACCATCGGTCAGGAAGCGGACAGCGCCGTGGCCCAGGTCTCGTGTGTAGTCGATATCGAAGGGAATCGGAGGGGCGCAGCGCAGTGAGTAGCCAATCATCACGTCGACGATGGGCATGTGCTGGCCCCTAGCGGTAAAGCGACGCTGAATCTCTCGTCGAAGCACCATGCCAAGGGGAATGTCCCCAAGTCGAAGGTGCCCATGAGGATCCCGCTCGGCCTTTGCCCCAACTATCTCCGCCAACTCCTCCGGGTCCAGCTTCTCCAGGATACCCTCTGCGATGACCACCAGGCCGTCCTGCCTACCCATGACCTGCCGTTTCAGGATGGAGCCTTCCAGCACGTTGCACACATCGTTCAGGCTGATCTGCTCCTGTGGGAACTCCTCTGGGATGACGGTCAACGTAGCGCCTGCGGCCTTGCCGATGCCCAGCGCCAGGTGTCCGGCTTTGCGTCCCATGGCCACCACGAAAAACCAGCGGTTGGTGGTGCGGGAGTCCTCCATCAGGTTCATCACGATCTCCGTGCCAACGTGGCGAGCGGTCTCGTGCCCGAATGTCGGCATGTTGGCTGGTAGTGGAAGGTCATTGTCGATGGTCTTTGGCACGTGGACAACGTGGAGTCCGCCTGCAGCAGCACGGGCTACGGCGTATGCGCTGAATGCCGTATCATCGCCGCCGATGCTCACCAGGTATGCGATACCCAGGTCTTTGAGATTGGCGACACATCGCAGGAGGTCGTCAGGGTTACGCGTAGGGTTTGCGCGTGATGTGCGGAGGATAGAGCCACCCTGGTTGTGGATACGGGAGACGTCCGATATGGACAGTTCTCGAACCTTCTCTGGGCTCCCATCAACGAGGCCCGCGAAACCATCGTAAATGCCAATGACGTCAAGGCCTCGGTTTCTGGCCTCAATGGTGGCGGCGCTGATGGCACTGTTGATGCCGGGCGCGGGCCCACCACCTACGAGAATGCCGAGTTTCCCCTTTTGGTTTTCCATCCTGGTTACCTTTCAAGCCCACACTACCTCACCAATGGTTACATCGTAGCGCATCGGGCTTGGAGGAGCATGGGAGGAATCAGGGATATCGAATGGGTGTAATACCCCGTTTTGCTAGGCCTATGTGGCAGCTGTAAGGGCCGCTACGGCGCTGCGTAGGCCTGAGAGCGCACGCTCACGCCCCAACGCTTGGATGGTCTCAAACAACGGCGGTGATACGGCCCTGCCGGTAACGGCTACGCGTATTGCGCCGAAGACTTGGCCCGATTTCATCTCCAGCTCATCGACGAGTGGCTTGACCATTGCTTCCAGTTCAGCGCCGTCCCACGTCTTCGCCAACTCAAATTGCTTCAGAGCACCCTTCAAGGCTGAGATGGTGTTGTCAGCCGTTGCACCCTTCTGAATCAACATGGCGGAATCGTAGTCGGCAATGTCCTCAAAGAACAAACCCAACACACCCGTGACATCCGCTAACGTCTTGATGCGCTCCTGCACCAACGGTGTCAGCTGAAAGAGGAAGTCGCTATCAAGGGGCCGCGCTACATCGTCCGGTAGGCCTCCCTCGGCCTGTGGTCGCTCAAGGAATGGTTGGAGGCGTGACGCCAGGTCTGGTATGGACAACGCCCTGATATATAGACCGTTCATCCATGTCAGTTTCTCTGCATCGAAAATGGCACCGGATTTGCCTACATGCTCCAGGGTGAAGTGTTTGATGAGGTCCTCTTGGGAGAATATTTCTGTGTGGTCGTCCAGTGACCAGCCCAGGAGCGCCATGAAGTTCGTGAGCGCCTCCGGGAGGTAGCCGTTGGCCTTGTACTCCAGGGTGGATGTTGCGCCGTGTCGCTTGGAAAGCTTCGCTCGGTCGTCGCCAAGGATCATGGGCATGTGTGCGAAGACAGGGGGTGTCCATCCGAACGCCTGATACAACAGGACGTGCCTGGGCGTGCTGGGCAGCCACTCTTCCGCGCGCATCACATGAGTGATCTCCATGTCATGGTCGTCAACGATGTTTGCGAGGTGGTAGGTAGGGAATCCATCCGACTTCATCATGACAAAATCGTCTAACAGCTTGGGCTCCCACGTGACGTCGCCCCGAATCACGTCATGGACTACCACTTCTGGCAGTTCCCAGGGAATTCTGAACCGAATGACGTGTTCTTCACCGGCGTCCACTCGGCTTTGGCGTTCCTCCGCGGTGAGTTCAAGCAGGCAGTGGCGGTCGTAGCCGGGAGGAGTTTTAGCCTCGGTCTGTGCCTTGCGCATCGCGTCGAGGCGTTCCGGAGTGCAGAAGCAGGTGTACGCATCGCCCTTGGCCAGGAGTACATCGGCTGCTTCGTTATACATGTGGAGTCGCTGTGACTGGAAGTACGGGCCGTGGGGGCCGCGGCTGCCTTCTGCATCACCTTCAGGGCCCTCGTCCCATTCCATGCCCATCCACTTCAGCGATGCCAGAATGGATTCCAGCGCACCTTCGACCTTCCGCTCCTGGTCTGTGTCCTCAACACGAACGATGAACGAACCACCGTGGTGACGGGCAAAGAGCCAGTTGAAGAGGGCAGTACGGATGTTGCCCACATGGGGGTCACCCGTGGGGCTTGGGGCAAAGCGAACTCTGACGGTGTCTGGCATAGGGAATCGTACCTCCGCGGACATTGTAGCAGGCTAGTTCAGTAGCGGGGCAATCTACGAAACATCTGTCAATGTCTAAACTTCATTGCAAAGACCGTCAGGGCATTGGGGTTAAGGGCTTGCCCTTACTGGTGGTATCATGTCGGCAACCAATGAAGGAGTACCCTATGGTTGCTGAACGAAGGCTACCCGAATGGATGAGAGTACCCGCGCCGGGTGCACCGAACTACCTCAAGCTATTGAACCTAGTGAAACGTAATGAGTTGCACACCGTCTGCGAGGAGGCACACTGTCCCAACATCGGCGATTGCTGGGAGCGCGGCACAGCCACATTCATGATCCTCGGCGAGATATGCACGTGGGCCTGCCAGTACTGTGCCGTGACTACGGGTCGACCGAACGCCCTGGACACCGATGAACCTGCTCGACTCGCCAGTACAGTGGCGAAATTGGGGCTTAAGTACTGCGTCATAACTTCTGTGACGAGAGAAGACATTCCCGATGGTGGCGCATCGGTCTTTGCTGAGTGCATCACCCGTATCCATGACGCCCTGCCCGACTGCAAGGTGGAAGTACTCACACCTGACTTTCTTGGGGTCGACAATGACCTGAAGACCGTGCTTGATGCCGGTCCCGAAGTGTTGAACCACAACATCGAAACGACGCGAAACGTCTTCCGACAGGTACGGCCGAAGGGCGACTACGATCGCTCACTGCGCCTGCTGCGGCGCTCTGCCGAAATGGCTCCGCACATCCCCACCAAGTCGGGCATCATGGTGGGGCTTGGTGAGACGACTGACGATATCAAACGGACGATGGAAGACCTGCGGGGGGCGAACTGCCAATTATTAACCATCGGGCAGTATCTACGCCCCACGAAGATCCATTGGAAGCTGCATCGCTTCTATACTCCTGATGAGTTCCAAGAACTTGCGGACATCGGCATGGCAATGGGCTTCCGACATGTCGCATCCGGACCGCTGGTGCGTAGCTCCTATCATGCAGATGAACAGGCTGCTGCAGCTACTACGGAGAACGCTCCCGTCTAGGCGCCAGGAGAAACAATGCGGTTTGAGAACAAGATAGCCCTCATCACCGGAGCCGCCGGTGGCATCGGAAGCGCGACAGTGCGTATCGTCGCGGGGGAATCCGGCAACGTAGCTGCCCTCGACAACAACGAAGCCGCTCTTGAGGCCCTTGCAGAGACAACAGACGCGTTGCCTGGTCAGGTCGTGCCTGTCATGGCGGATGCCTTTAACCCAACGGACGTCAAGAGTGCCGTGCAGTCTGTGCTTGATCGATGGGGCAGGATAGACATCCTGGTGAACTGCATCGGCGGGAGTACCATCATCCCGGAGACCAAGCGGCCCATAGAGGAACTGAGCCTTGAAGAGTGGAAAAGGGTCATGGATTTCAACCTGGACGCCACGTTCCTGTTCTGTAGGGAAGTCCTGCCGCACATGAAGGAGCAGGGCTCCGGCAAGATCGTCAACATCTCTTCACGCTCAGCCACTGGACTCAACCTGAACACCGCCGCATATGCCGCCGCCAAGGCTGGCATCATCGCCATGACAACGCGTATCGCCAAGGAAGCGGGCCCCTACGGTGTTAACGTGAACGCCATAGCGCCCAACACCACCATGACGGAGCGTGTGGCGCAGCTGCGATGGGCTGTGAGGACGCCGGAGGAGCAAGAGGCGTACATGGCTGACATCGCCCTCAGGCGGCTGGGAAAGCCTGAAGACCAGGCGAGGGTAATCGCGTTCCTGGCATCGGAGGATGCCGATTACGTTTCGGGCCAGACTATCCAGGTCAACGGAGGCATGTAAAAAGAGCCGCCCGCTACCAATAGCATCGAGCGACTCTCTGTCCAATCGAGTTTTTACTGAGTTAGGCCTTTTCCAGCCACCGCTCCCAGAATGATGCAGTGTTTGCTTGTCCATCAAAAGCAACGTCAACGACAAACCCGCCTGGGCCTACCTGCTGATTCCGTTCTACTGTACCCACCTTGCCGACAAAGTTGGAATTGCTCCCTTCAGCGGCGGCAGCTTTGGAAACCTTGACCTTCTCACCTAGAGAAAACTGTGGCATGGAAACCTCCAGTAATGTAGCTAAGATGGACTATACCACAGAGCTATGCCAATGGGTTGGGCCAGATGGGTCTAGGATATCGCCCTGGTTAAACGTGGCGAGCTAGTACGAAATCGCTGAGCTCAAGGAGCGCCTGCTTGGCATCAGAGTCGGGCATGCCGTCAAGAGAAGCGTTGGCCTTCACTCGAAGCTCCTCCGCGACTTTGTACGCATCATCGATGACACCCGTGTTGTGCATCATATCCACAGCGCGTTTGATGTTCTCCTCGCGTTCAATACCTTGACATAAAGCAACAACGGGGTTGTTCTCCGGGTACCGCTCAACCAGTAAAAGTGCTGGAAGCGTCAATGTCCCGGAGGCGAGGTCGTTGCCCACTGGCTTTCCTATTTCGGCCGCAGTCCCCTCGAAGTCAAGAATATCGTCGACGACTTGAAAAGCGGTGCCAAGGTTTTCCCCAAAGCTGCGCATCTGCTTGATTGTGGTTTCGTCAGCGCCGCTCAAAATAGCTCCTGCCTCCGATGCCGTGGCAAAAAGCGAGCCGGTCTTCTTGTAAATCCGCTCCATGTACTGATCCATGGTCTGCTGCCATTCATTGACCATGAAGCGCTCCGTCAGCTGCCCACTGGAAAGATCCATGATGGTTTCTGAAAAGCGTCTTATCACACGGATATTCTGGGTATCGCACACCTTGACTGCAGATGCTGCGAAAAGAAAGTCACCCACCAATACCGCTATTTCGGCCCCCTCCAGGCTGCTCAGAGTTGCACGGCCTCTGCGGACATCGGCGTTGTCTATCGTGTCATCGTGAAGGAGTGTGGCAAGGTGAAGCAGTTCAACGGCGGTGCCCATCAATACGGGTCCTTCGTCATGGCAACCGAGCATTTTAGCCGTTAGGAGCGTGATTGCGGATCGCACACGCTTGCCCTGAACATCAACAACGTGGCTTATCAGCGCGTCCGTTGAGCCCATGCCGGTGTGTACAACGCCTTTGAGGCCGTTTTCAACCTGCTTGAGTTCGCCCTGGATAGGAGCATAGAAGCTGAGGGCAGTCTCCATCGTGTATACCCTAACCCACGCTCTGGGCGTGTAGCAAGGCGGTTTCCTTTTCGACGATGTCCTCGTCAAGCTTCGTGAACATTGGCTTCGGTTCCTGGAGTGCCTGCCCGACAGGTGGCGCCGTGACGACCCATCCGTCAGCCGTGACCTCAGTCGTGAAACCCAGCAACACATGCAACCGCTCGCTTGCCTGTGGAATGAACGGGCAAAGGACTGTCTTTAGCGCCGATATCGCATACAGAGCGGTGCTCAGCGTGGTGGCTGTGCGTTCTTTGTCGTCTTTGGCTGTCTTCCACGGCGCTTTTAGATCGACGTAGCGGTTGGCTTCCCCTGCAAGGGCCATCGCCTTGCCTATCGCCTCGCGGAAGCGGGGTATCGATAAGCTATTTGCGACGTCATCCAGCGTGTCATTCGCCTTTTGCATGAGCGCTTTGTCGTCATCGTCCAGCGCTCCCGGCTGTGGCACCAACCCGTCGAAGTTGCGGTGGGTCAGCGTCAGGACGCGATGCACCAGGTTCCCATACGTTGCCACCAGTTCATCGTTGTTGCGACGGTAGAACTCTCGCCAGGAGAAATCGGCGTCGCCGAACTCGGGCATGTTGGCGGAAAGGTAGTAGCGCAGCGGGTCAGGGTCATATCGCTCCAGGTAATCCGGTGCCCACACCGCCCAGTTCTGCGATGTTGAGAACTTCTGCCCTTCCAGCGATAGGAACTCATTGGCGGGCACGTTGGTGGGAAGGTTCAACCCGCCAGCCCCCAGTGCTGCTCCGGAATCGCTATATGCCATGAGCATTGCCGGCCAGATGATGGTGTGGAAGGGGATATTGTCCTTGCCAATGAAGTAGTACGACTTGGTAGCGGTGTCCTTCCAAAAAGGGAGCCACTCATCGCTGTTACCTCTGGATTCTGCCCACTCAAGAGCGGCAGACAAATAGCCGGTACACGCTTCAAACCAGACGTAGATACGTTTGGTTTCGTAGCCCGGGATTGGCAACGGTACGCCCCACTCCACGTCGCGAGTGATTGCGCGGTCCCGCAGTCCTTCCGTCAGCCAGTTCATGGTGAAGCCGTAGACGTTCGGTCGCCATATGCCTTCACCCACGGATTTGGCCCAGTCATGCAGCTTATCCTGCAGGGCGCTCAGCCGTAGGAAAAAGTGCTCCGACTCCCGCATTTCCGGAGGATTGCTGCAGATGTGGCATCGCCAATCGATCAGATCCTGCGGGTCGAGGGTCCTGCCGCAGTTGTCGCACTGGTCGCCACGGGCGCGTTCAAACTTACAGTGTGGGCACGTGCCGTCTACATACCTGTCAGGCAGGAACCGCTTGTCGTTGGCGCAGTAGTCGTACTCAGCAGTCGCCGGGTAGATGAGGTCTTTTTCAAGGAGTGAGAGGAACAGGTCTCCCACGACCTTGGCGTGGTTCTCCGTTCCTGTTGACGTGTACTTATCGAAAGAGATACCGAGCTTCTCCCAGACATCAAGGTACTGAGCATGGTACTTGGAGACTACCTCTTGGGGCGTCAGACCTTCTTGCTCTGCGCGGATGGTGATGGGCGTTCCGTGCTGGTCCGTTCCAGACACCATGAGCACATCGTTTCCCTTGAGTCGATGGAATCGAGCGAAGATGTCCGCCGGTAGATATGCTCCGGCTATTTGGCCAAGGTGTAGAGGGCCATTGGCGTATGGCCACGCCACACCGATGAAAATTCGTTCCGACACAGTAGGCTCCCGTAGTTGATTGAGGCTGAGGAAATTCTAACACAGGGATGAGGCCGTTGTACCTAGATGTAAGGGCTTTGGGAAGTTACCGCGATGTTATGACTTATACGTGAAACAAGGAAGTCTAACTCCGGGTAAAGCTATAGAGCCTAAGTCGCTCAGAAGATGAAGATGGGGTTCTCCGTGGTGATGGTGCGGGTCTCGGCGGCGATGCCGGAACGTAGGTAGGCGGGTAGGGCGAAGATCGACTGGTTGGTCACGCCATCGTAGAAATCCATGGGGGCAATGCCGCGTTGTTTAAGTCGTGCGTCTACCTCGTCGGGAGTGAGGTCAGCAGGGTTCGGCCCCAGTGATGCAATGTTGAAGCCCCACGTCTCACCGAAGGACTGAATGTTGGCGGAGTAGGGTGCTACCGTGGGGAACACCTGGTTCAGCGTGTAGTTGATAGCGGTGTAGACCTCTGTGTGGTTGATGAGGCTGGCAGGGCCAGACTGGGTGACCATGAGTCCACCGGGAGCCAAACGATCACGGACCATCGTGTAGAAATCCAGGGTATACAGTAAGTAAGCCGGGCCTCCGTCCATTGGATCGGACAAGTCCAGCACAATGACGTCAAACCGCTCATCCGTATCCCGAAGGAATGCAGAGGCGTCGTCAAACTTCAGTTCGAGTCGAGGGTCGTCGAATGCACCTTGATGATGCTCCGGCAGGTACTTCTGGCAGACTTCCACCACCTCTTGATCCAGGTCAACCATGACCACACGCTTCACCGTGTTGTGCCTAAGCACCTCTCGAATCGTAGCGCCTTCACCGCCACCGGCAATGAACACCTTCTCCGGATTGGGGTGGGCCACCATGGCTGGTTGAACCAAACTCTGGTGATAGATGAACTCGTCTGACTGGGCAGACTGCGTCTTCCCATCCAAGACAAGGCAGCGGCCAAAGCACCCGTTTTCGAGTACCTCAACTGTCTGGTATTTACTTTTCCCTGAATACAAAACCCCGTCAATGCTGCTCATCTGAACAAGCTCAGGGGTGATGCGCTCTATGTACCACTTATCGTGGTCCGATAACACAGACACCTATGCTTTCTGTACTTCAGACCCTGCCGTCTGCGTCAGAATGCCCCGGGTCACTTCCTGGAAGTGCGGGTCCTTGCATTCAAACGCCTCTGCAATCAGTGCAGCGGCTGCGTGGGGGCTGAAATTCTCGCCGCAAGTGAAAATATCTGCTGCGGCGTATCCATACTCCGGCCAGGTATGGATGCAAACGTGGGATTCAGCAATGGCAACTACGCCAGTGACTCCCTGTGGTGCGAATTTGTGAAAGGTCTTCCCTATAATTGTGGCACCTGTTGCTTCAGCTGCGTTTAGGAGCGTTTGCTGGACGAAATCCATATCATCCAACAGGTCTGGCCGACACTCCTTGAGCTCCAAGATCAGGTGTAGTCCTAGTGCTTCCAAATATCCTTCCCCCTAACATAAAATTATGGCCCGCGGGCCAACAACCTATTATACTAGCTTTAGCTACGTTCGCAAGCCTTGGGTTATCCGAGGCGCTTCTAGCCCAGAATTAATGTTGCCTAAACAACTTGGAGGCCACCCATGAAATTGACCCACATCAGGCTACTGGTGACTGATTTCTCAGGTTGTTACCGTTTCTATCGGGACATCCTGGGTATAACGCTTTTGATTGGTGATGAGAACGGCCCGTACGCCAGCTTCTCAGGGGACGGCGCGGAGATTGCTTTGTTCAGCCGTGATGCCATGGCGGATGCGGTGGGGACGAGTGCGTTGCCCACCGTTGTCGATGCAAAGGACAAGGCGGCGTTGATCATCGCCGTGCCTGACGTGGATGCTGCATACCAGGCGGTCGTAGCCCGTGGCGGCGTGTTTGTGAACGCGCCGTTCGATCAACAACAGTGGATGGTGCGCTGCGCCCACCTCCGGGACCCCGATGGAAACCTGATAGAACTCAATAAAGAGATGAGTGCATAACCCGGTGCAGACGAACCTTGCCATACATACCCAGGGTTTGACGAAGCGATACGGCAATCGGCCTGTGTTGCGCAACGTCGACCTGGATTTACCGTGGGGAGAAGTGCTGTCGCTCTTTGGGCCGAACGGCGCCGGTAAGACGACATTGGTCAGGCTTTTGGCAGGTCTCGCCCAAACGACGTCCGGCTCGATACGCATTGGCGGCCTTGACCCTGAGCACAAAGGTGTAGAGGTGCGTCGTATGCTTGGCGTCGTGACGCATCAGACGTTTCTGTACGACGAACTGACTGCCCGGGAGAACCTGCGATTCTATGCCAGAATGTTCGGTCTAACTAATGTGGACGAACGCATTGAACAAGTATCTGAGACCCTTGGCAGCACCTCGTATCTCGATGCCCGGGTTCGTACTCTCTCTAACGGCATGCAAAAGCGGGTCAGCCTTGCTAGGGCGGTGCTCCATCGACCTCGCCTCCTCATTTTCGATGAACCCGAGGCTGGGCTGGATCAGGAGGGTCTTGAGCTGGTGGAGGCGTTGCTGGATGCCCATCGTGCCGCGGGCGGCAGCGCAATCGTGACGACGCACAATGTGGAGCGAGGGCTCAGCATTGCTGACCGAGTCATCATCCTATCAAGCGGACGCATATCCTACGATGAAGGGGCTGGCTCCTTGGAAGCCATTTCTTTCCGTGAGACGTACAGAGAGCGGACGGGTGTTCAACTATGAGCGCTATTGTCATTCTAAGGAGCCTAGCGACGAAGAATCTGGGGCCATTTTCGATGGAAGTAAGGGGAGACCAAGGATTGAGCCATGACAGAAAAGACTGACAACCCCGTTAGGGCATATAGCTCCAGGACACCGTCCTGGTGGGCTCCGATACTGGCCATCCTCTGGAAGGATGTGCTGCTAGAGAGTCGCACCCGTGAGATGGTCATGCCTATCCTGGTGTTCTCGTTCCTGGTCATCGTGGTTTTCAACTTCGTGATAGACCCCAAGCCAGCCCTCGTGACAGCGGTGGCCCCGGGCGTGCTGTGGGTGGCGTTCACCTTTGCAGGGATGCTGGGACTCAATCGCACTTTTTCTATGGAAAAGGAGCATGGTGGCATTGAGGGTCTGATGATGTGCCCTGTGGGACGAGACCTGATATACCTGGGCAAAATGCTGGGGACGTTCTTCTTTATCCTGGTGGTTGAGCTGATCATGCTGCCTGTTTTTGCAGCTATATTCAACCTTCCACTGTTTGAACCAGGGTTATGGCTCATCACCGTGCTGGCAACCTTTGGCTTCGCTACAGTCGGGGCAACGTTTTCAGCGATGGCCGTGAACACCAGGGCGCGGGAGATACTGCTCCCAATCCTCTTCTTTCCCATAGCTGTGCCTGTTATCATAGCCGCGACGGAAGCCACGAGAGCCGTATTGGCCGGCGATTCCTTTGGTGATTACAGTAGATGGCTTCAGCTGATGGCTGGGTTTGACGTGGTTTTTGTAGTCATCGCAGCATTGACGTTCGATTTCGTGCTAGGCGAGTAGTTCGCCCGGCTTTAGTCTCAACCAGGAGAGGTGCAATGACAGGACGGTTGACACTGCTAGGCTCAAGCGGTGTCCTTATGATGCTTCTCCTGGCTCTGATCTTTCTCTGGGTTCCTACAGACATCGTCTTGGGCATCTCCCAACGCATCTTCTACTTCCATGTACCCATGGCGCTGGTCGCATTCCTGGCCTTCGGTGTTGTCGTCGTCGGAAGCATCGGATATCTATGGAAGAAGAGCGAGCGTATGGACGCTCTGGCTTACGCTGCCGCAGAAATTGGGGTGCTGTTCACAACGCTCATGCTCATAACAGGAATGCTATGGGCTAAGCCCGTGTGGGGCGTCTGGTGGACGTGGTCGCCGCAACTGACAACATCGCTCATCCTCTGGTTCATCTACACCGCATACCTGATGATTCGCTCATATGCCCCTCAGGGTGACCAGGGAGCGCGTTATGGAGCGGTAATGGGAATCATCGGGTTTGTCGATGTGCCCATCGTGTACATGGCGGCCAAGTGGTGGCGAGACGTGCATCCGGAAGCAGTGGTAGGCCCACTGGCTGATGAAGGATCCCTTGAAAGCAAGATGGTTATTGCGTTCCTGGTGGGGCTGCTTGCCTTCACAACACTGTTTGCGTACCTACTGATGGAGCGATATACCTTGCGCCGTCAGGAATCCCTGGTAGAAAGGCTGAGATACAGTCATGTCTAAGCGTCTTGCCGCATTAGTGGTAATCTTGATTCTTCTGACCCCGGCGATGCTGGGGTCAAACCACACAGAAGGAGAGGACTACCTTCCCTTCCTCTTCGCCGTCTTTGCGGTGACCTGGGTGGCGTTTTTCGGCTACGCATTCTTCATGACTCGGAAGCAGGCCGACCTCAAGCGAGAGATAGATATCCTTCGACAGTCCATAGAGGAAAGCGAAGAGACTTAAAAGTAAGAAGTTGCAGGGGAGGATTAACTATGGCAGTTAAACGGGATGGGGAGAAGTACCTGGGAGCGGAGTTGCGTGTCCCTCTATCAGAGGATGGACAGGTAGCCGCTTATGTGTGGCCTGTGAGGATCGTGGTTATCCGAGGCATGGCCTGCGGCGGCCCCACCATTGGTGTTGATGTGGGCAACCAGGAAATCATGCGCTTCGATTGTCACGATACGCAAGGCCACTGGCATGCTGGCGGTTATGATTCAACCAACCCGAATGCCTCACAACGCTCTATGCCCGATGACATCGTTGCAGTTACTGACCAGCTTGAATGGTCGATGCAACAGATTAGAGAGAACGTGTGTGATTTGCTGGCAGAAGCGAACCACGACGCTGACGCACAGAAAGTATCGCCAAGTCTTTTAGCCGCTGCGCTGGACTCCATCAAGGCTCACCTCGCTAGCCAGGGCGACCTGAGGGCTAAAGCGATTGCCGATAAGCTCATCGCCGCTTAGCCCCAACCACCTCCAGAGATGACCTTGCTTAGGTAACGGCAGGTAATCCGTGTCCAGGGCCTAACCCTTAGGTAACCGCCAGGAATACGGGTCCAGGGTTTAACCCTGGTCGATGAGGATGTCGTCGCCTTCGATTTTCACCGTGAAGCAACGGAGGCCGTGGGATGCCGGCCCCAGAACGATGTCGCCGGTGATTACATCGAACATTGCCCCATGCAGCGGGCACATCACCTCACTGCCTTCCAGGAAGCCGTAGTTCAGGGCGGCACCGGCATGGGGGCATGACCGACTCGTCGCATAAATCTCGCCGTTGACGCTTGAGAGCAACACGAAGGTCTCCCCGGCTTTCGCCAGGATCATGCCGTCTTCGGGAACGTCAGACACCTTCTTGTCCAGAGCCAGATATGTCATCTACAGTCCCTTCAATTTAGCCAAGGTTGTTCAATGGAAAGTACAGTATCACCTGGAAGCATCATTCAAAAGCAATTAATCCTCGCGATGTAATAACCTCATACGTGATATCATAGCTGTAATAAATAGATAGTATTTCCTTGAACACAACAACTGGTCAATTGAGGAGCACCCCTATGCCGAGGATTCCAAAAGCGAGCTTTGATGAGCGCCGTAATCACGTTATAGACGCAGCCATGACCTGTTTCTCCCAGAAGGGGTTCCAAAAGACAACTATGTTGGATGTTGCTACCGAGGCGGGTGTCAGTCCCGGTGCCCTTTATACCTACTTCAATAGCAAAGAGGACATTATTGAAGAGGCAGCCATGGAACGGCGCCAATCCAGGGCCGTTCGTCTGGAGACAGCATCTCTGTTGGGCGGTGCTGTAGCAACTATCGACCAGATCCTCACGGACTTCTACAAAGAGATTGACCGTGATGATCCTGCTTCAGAGTCCCGTATACGCCCCCAGATATGGGCAGATGCGCTGAGCAATAATCGTATGAAGAATATATTGAAGGGCACATGGTCTGACGTGGCCCTTGGCCTGACAGAGGTGGTTCGACAGGGTCAGGAGTCTGGAGAGATTGACCCTACTCTCGATAGTAAATCGGTGGCACTCATGCTTGTGTGCCTAGGGGATGGATTGGTTCTCCATAGATTGGTAGAGCCGGAAACCCTGGATCTCACATTGATAGGGAACGTTCTCTGGAGCTTTCTCACCGGCCAATTCAATACTGGAGAGACGCCAGTCTCTCCACAGCCAAAGGAAATTAAATAGTCACCTGCAACGTAATGACTGCTTCCCATAACGATACGGAGGCCAGAGACTGTGACTCAGGCATATCGCAACCTCCCCAGTGTTGACAAGCTTCTGGCTCTTCCCGAGTTGAAAGAGCTGGCAGAGGCGCTCCCCCAAGACACGGTAACCAGCCTGGTTCGCCATCAGTTGGACTCGGCTCGAGCAGCTATAAAAGGTGGCGCGGAAGCCCCTGCGGAAGAAGCCCTTGTGGCAGCCGTAGTAGAACATGCCAATGACCTCTGGCACCCTAGACCCCAACCCGTTATCAATGCGACCGGGGTGGTTATTCACACCAACCTTGGTCGCGCACCCCTCAGCGGTGATGCGCTGAACGCCATCCGTCGCGTCGCTGAGGGATATTCGGACCTTGAATACGACCTTGTGGAAGGCGAGCGCGGCTCACGCCACAGCCACGTCGAAGAGTTGCTACGCCAGCTAACGGGCGCCGAGGCCGCTATGGTGGTCAACAACAACGCATCGGCTATGCTTCTTGCGCTTACATCGTTGGCCTCAGGCCGAGAAGTCATCGTATCTCGGGGCGAGGCTGTGGAGATAGGCGGCGGCTTTCGCGTGCCGGATGTCCTGCGCCAGTCCGGGGCATCGCTTGTTGAAGTCGGTACAACCAACCGTACCTACCCCCGCGATTTCGAGAACGCGATAACTCCACAGACAGCGGCGTTCCTATCGGTGCACGCCTCCAACTTCAAGGTGGTCGGTTTTACCAGCTCCCCGGAGCTTTCTGACATGGTGAACCTGGCCCACCAACATGAACTGCTGCTGCTTCACGATTTGGGCAGTGGCTGCTTCTTGGAAACGGCAGATTACGGTATGGCCCATGAACCCACGCCGCAAGAAAGCATCGCAGCTGGTTCAGATGTGGCACTTTTTTCCGGCGACAAACTCCTTGGCGGGCCGCAAGCCGGTATCGCCGTTGGTAAGGCAGAGGTCATCCAACGCATGGCGAGGCACCCGCTGGCCCGTGCAGTCCGTATCGATAAACTTAGCCTTGCCGCTCTTACAGCCACCCTGGTTCACTACCTGAAGGGCGAGGCCCCAGAGAAGGTTCCTGTTTGGGCCATGATCGCTACCACTAATGAAGAATTGCAGGAGCGGGCTGCTGTATGGGCTCGCAGTGTTGGTACTCGCGGCTCTGCCATACAGGGTGAATCTACCGTGGGTGGAGGAAGCCTCCCAGGTGAGACGCTGCCTACCTGGCTTCTGGCCCTGGATGTGGAAGGCATCTCCGGAGGGGCTACAGAATTGGCTCGTCGACTCCGACAGGGAACACCGTCCGTTGTGGCCCGCGTCCAGGATGAAAAGGTCATGTTGGATCCTCGGACAGTCTCGCTCGACGAAGAACCGCAGCTGCTCGATGCAGTAATCGCCGCCCTAGCGTAAAGCGCTCCAAACCCCTTCCTAACACCGTTGATACTTCTCATGCCCAACCCTACACTGGCTTCATAGCAGATTGAGGGGAGTGAGCGGCTTGGCAGACCTGTTTGACCATGCTCTTCAGCAGAGGCAGGGCAAGGATGCCCCTCTGGCGGCCAGACTGCGCCCACGGACTCTTGACGAGTATGTAGGCCAAGAACACCTGCTTGGGCCCGGTCGAGTGCTGCGAAAGGTCATAGAGTCAGACCAACTACCCTCCCTCATTCTCTGGGGGCCGCCGGGCTCAGGAAAAACCACCCTAGCGCACATCATCGCGGCCCAGACCAAGTGCTACTTTGAATCGCTGTCTGCCGTCACTGCCGGAGTCGCAGACCTCCGCCGCGTGATGGAAAGCTCCAGGGAACGGCTAGCCCTCTCCGGTCAGCGCACCATCCTCTTCGTCGATGAGATACATCGGTTCAGTAAATCGCAACAGGATGTGATACTCCCGCACGTGGAAGACGGCACCATTACCTTCATTGGAGCAACCACGGAAAACCCCTCGTTTGAGGTCATTGCTCCCCTGTTGTCCCGCTCACGTGTCTACACCCTTCAGCAACTCACAGATGAACAGGTCAGATCCATCGTCGACCTTGCGTTGTCGGATGAAGAGCGAGGATTGGGCACTCTTAATGTGGTTGTGGAGCCCGAGGCGATGGAAATGCTGGTAGGTATATCGAATGGAGACGCCCGGACCACGTTGAACAGCCTTGAATTGGCCGCGCACGCTACGACTCCCGACACCGAAGGTGTTCGTACCGTTTCCTTAGCAACGGTGGAGGACACACTGCAGCAGCGTGCTCTGATGTACGACAAGGACGGTGACCAGCACTATGACGTCATCTCGGCGTTCATCAAATCGATCAGGGGTTCGGACCCGGATGCTGCGGTCTATTGGCTGGTGCGGATGCTTGAGGCTGGTGAGGATCCGATGTTCATTGCCCGGAGGATCATCATTTCCGCTGCAGAAGACATCGGGATGGCCAAGCCGGAAGCCCTCGCAGTAGCAGTTGCAGCGCAACAGGCAGTCCACTTCGTCGGTCTACCAGAAGGGGCTATTCCTCTGGCAGAGGCGGTTGTCTACCTGGCCACAGCACCGAAATCCAACTCGGCTTATGCAGCACTGAACAAAGCACGGGAAGATGTTCGGAAATATGGCAATGCTCCGGTGCCCATGCACCTGAGGAACCCTGTGACCGGGTTGATGAAAAAACAGGGCTACGGCGAAGGCTACAAATACTCGCATGACCACCCGGACCATTTCGCAGCGATGGAGAACCTTCCGGAGCGACTTCAGGGGCAACAGTACTACGTTCCGTCCGGCCAGGGGTATGAGCAAGAAGTGGCTCAACGGATACAGAACTGGTGGGGCGACAAAAAGGGTGGAGCGAAAGAGCCACCTAAAGGCTAGGATTCACGCTAGTCGTTCAGTTGCTTTCCTAAAGGCAACATCCGTAGCACGCTCAACGTGAGGAGCGCTCCGCCAATCCCCACGGCCAGTGGTGCTCCAATGAATCCCGCAGCGATACCAAGTTGAAATCCCCCTATAGGCGTTAACCCCAACGTGAACGTGTAGAGCCCCATCACTCGACCCCTCACCGCATCGGGAACGTTAGTCTGAAGCAGAGTTGATTGCGTGGTGTCATACCCTATGCCCGCTGCACCTACAGCGCACTGAAGCACTAAGGAGAGCAGGAACCACGGTGATGCTGCAAACACCATAAGCAGAACGCCGTAGCTTCCTATCGATCCAAGGAGCAACCAACCTCGCGCTTTGATGCCGCCGCGACTGGCAATCATGATGTTGGAGATCAATCCCCCTACACCGTACGCCGCCATCAGGTAGCCAAGGCCGTCTGCTTCCAATCCCAGAACGTCCCTGGCGATGACCGGCATCATGTAGGCATGTGAATAGCCCAAAACCTCTGCCAGGAGGCTGAGTATGAGCATGGAACGTACCGGCCCTGCCCTCTTTGCGTACTCCAATCCCTCCCTGATTGAGGCGAGCATGGGTTCTGTTGGCCGAGGTTGGCTCGTCGGCTTGGGAATCGGTAGCAGGACAAGGACTGCTGCGAGGCTCAGGGCTGCCATGAGGAAGTAGGCACCGGCAATGCCTACAGCAACCACCATGATCCCACCCAGAGCAGGTCCGGCGGCACGCATGATGCTGAACGCAAGGAAGTTGGTGGCATTGGCGTTCAGCAGTCGCTCGGGGCCCACAAGGTCATAGGTGATTGTGTGTCGCGCCGGAACTTGGATGGCCTGAGTGATTCCCGTGAACATGCTTGCTGTGAGTAAGTGCCAAAGTTGCTCATGGCCCGTAACGATTAACACACCGACGATCACGCCCAGAAGTACGTTGATACCCTGGGCCAACATGAGGAGCTTTCGCCGGTCAAACCTGTCCAGGGCAGCGCCCGATGGGAGAGCGAACAGAATTGCTCCAAGGCCACGAAAGCCAGCAGCCACCCCAACCCAGAACGGAGAGTTGGTTAACTCCAGGATCAACCAACCCTGTGCAAGGGTTTCTAGCCAACGCGCTCCCGATCCGGCCATGACGTTGGTGAACAACCAGGGGTAGTTGTGAATATGGAAGGCTGCAAATGCTCTACCGGCAGACCGTGTGGCCGTTGAGGGGGCTGATGGGGATTGTTCAGAGTCCATGTAGCTCCAGAGACGCTAGGGATTCAACATTAGGTAACAAGCGAAGGCATGGTACCTCTGCACAAAAGAAAAGAGGCCTGCTCATCAGGCCCCTCCCTCGTCATGGGTAATGGGAACTATTTAACCTGGGTAATCTTGTATCGTACGGTTCCCTTGGGGGCTTCCACCTCAACCTCATCGCCTGACTTTCTTCCAAGAACAGCCTCTCCCACCGGCGAACTGGTGGAAATCTTGTTTGCGAGAGAGTCGGCTTCCCTGGGGTCTACCAGCGTCCACTCAAAGTTTTCTCCAGAGGCAATATCTTTGAGTTTCAGGTAACTTCCGTGCCGAACTTCATTGCTTTGCCCGGCATTCTTATCGATGACTATGGCCTTGCCCAACGTGTCTTCAGAAAGAAACAGACGGGCCGACAATTGGCCCTGGTACTCCCGGGCCGCTTCAAGGGGGGCGTTCTCCCTGACATCCTTGTCTGCTGCTGCTTTAGCTATCTCAAGGGAGTTGCGCGCCAACTCATCTTTCAGGTGAACAACAAGGGTAAGAAGCTCTGCGTGCCCTTTTGCCGTCAACTGAACGACTTCTTCGTTGGCTGCTGCATGGCGGGATGCTTGTGCTCTGGACTGGCGAGGTGTTCGGCGGAGTTTCACGTGGAAGGCGAGGTTGGTTTCAATAATGCCGTTTTTCTTGGAGTACTGAAGGAAGTCTCGTACGGCTTTTATTCGATCACTGCCGCTCAAGGTCTCTGTGGATGCGTCTACTGAGTAGGCTTCCATGTCAGCGGGAGTGAGGGTTGCTACTGAACGATCATTTCCGAACCATCGAAGGAATCGGGACAGGGTTTGCCGGGACTCGGCTCCACCATTTTTCTGAGCTCCAACGAAGTTATCAATGGCTTGACCTAGATTCAAACTATTACCCTGTTCCGCCACAGTTGAGCCTCCAAATGTAAACAATTTTAAGGAGTGAAACTCTCCTCATTCTACGTGGGAATAGAAAAAGGTGCAATTAAAATAACGTTGCATTCACCTGCTATCATGGGCCGACTATCAATTAAGGAGCTATCGATGCCATTCACCACATCTGAGACGACATACGATTTCAAGGGCGAGTTTGAAGAGAAGTCCGGAGTCTATGGTGTCATGAACGTAGTCAATAAGATGATCTTTGTTGGCCAAACCAAAAACCTCAAGGCGCAGATCGCTGCTCATCGTGCTGATTTGTACGACTGGATGCACCGTGAGGGACCGACGTTTGTTTGGTTTGAGGAGATAGAGGACGAAGACGCCCGGAGAAATCGCGCCAGCGAACTCACGGTGGAGTACAGCCCATCGGGTAACAGGCTGTAAGTATATAAAGGCCCGCTATCCGTTTTGGTTGACAGCGCAAATCCTCGACAATAGAATTGGTCTCCATCATCCGGTATGGCCTATCTGCGCTCATAGGGGTAGAGCTCTAAGGTGTGGAGAATCTGAAAAGAGGTGGACTATGGCTACAAAAGCATACGTACTAATAGAGACGGCGGTTGGTAAGACGCGCGATGTCATGAGTTCTCTGTCCGGGGTTTCCGGCATGGAAGCTGTAGACGCAGTGACCGGCCCATATGACATCATTGCCGTTGTAAGCGCCGCAGACTTGAACTCCGTGGGCGAGCTTGTGACGGACAAGGTGCACACCATCGGCGGCGTTCTCCGAACAGTCACTTGTCTCTCCGTCAGTGTAGGCTAGAGCGAGGCGTTTAAACGCTATCCGATAGCCTACGTTGGAGGTCAGCGGGCACTGCTTGTAGCCGCTTCCACGAGGAAGATGTCCGGCGTATTGCCACGCTTCGGGCTGCCTTTGTGACCAATTGGACTCCACCCCAAAAATCATCAACATGGATGTACTCCGCATCCACGCCGCCTTCAGGGGTGGCGTTATGGTAGTTACCAAGGGGGAATGCGATTCCCGTTGTGGCGTATCCCCAGGAAGCGAATCCACTGGCCTCGCACGTGCCACCACTCATCAACTGCCTCTGCACTTTGTAATCCGGGTTCTCTTCGGCGAGTGATTGCCGGGCTACATGCAACACCTGCTCTGCCTCCGCACTGAACGTGAACGTGACATCGCCGACGCGAATCACCGGCCCCAAGCCCTGCATTGCGCCAGGCAACTCACGACTCGACTCCAGCGACACCACCAGGCAATCCAGAGGCAGGCTATGTTCCTGAGCCATGATGCGGGCGCCTATCAACCCCACTTCTTCTGCACGGGTGAACACGCCATACACATCGCACAGAGTTGGGTTGTCGGCCAGGTCGTGTAATGCCGAAAGGATGGCCGCGCAACCGGCAAGGTCGTCTGCAGCACGCATCCGAAGCAGGTCACCATCGCGTTTGAAGTCGGGCAGGTCAAAGATGACCGAAGCAGGGAGAGGGACATCTGCCGCTTCCTTGAGGCTTACGAGAACTCGACGTTCTTTGGGGTCACCATCAGCCCCTCCGAGGGTTGCCTTCCATCGTAGGCCGGACGCTGACACTACCTCAACAGGCACGGAACCGGTCAGCGACGATGGCGGCACGCCACCCCGCGCCTCTGCAACAAGGGTGTCACCGCGAAGCTCAGTGGCTTCAAAGCCTGGGTGGTCCATGTGAGCCACGAAGGCGATAGACGGCACTCCCGATGCCATGCCCGGAATACGGGCGATGATGTTGCCGTAGGGGTCTTTTCTGGTTTCTATGCCGAGTTTGTCCAACGACTCAACCACGTACTCCGACACCAATCCCTCATGGAAGGCCGTTGCCGGACGTTTGGCAAAGTCCTCCAGGATCTGCAACGCCTGTTCCCTATCAACCGCCATTGGGGGCCTCCACATCTTGATTGTTTAGCTATGAGTTGATTGACGCATTAAAAATAACTCGGGTTTCCAGCTACATCGAAAAATAACGCTAGATAGGACAGAACTTGATTGTACCGATTCCACTGGACTGGCCACCCGGATTTAGGTCTTATCACTAGCATAGCGATTCACCTACGTCAGAAACAAGGTGACAGAGTCGGTCTCAGATGGTTTGACCCCATTTGTCCGGTGATGCTAGGCTGTGCCATCCCTTTGGATGAAGGCTGAATCACTACTGGAGATGCAACATGGTGAATACTGTACCGTCCCTGGATCAAATACTGTCCATTAAACCACTGGTGGGTGTTGAGATTCCGCAGTGGTCGCCTGACGGCACTCGAATCGCGTTCGTGTCCTCCCTCGGTGGGACTACGAATCTGTGGAGCATGCCTGCGAAGGGCGGCTTCCCTTCACGACTGACCGTGAGAATGGGCGATGTGAACTTCCTGGCATCGCGCGCACCGCTGTGGGCCTCGACCGACAAGTATCTCTCTTACATCTCCAAGAAGAGCGGCACGGATGAAGTGTGGCTGTGGCCGACGGACGGCTCCGAGGAGATACAGCTTACGCACCTTGGCGGGTTGATCCACTCCATGGCGTGGGCACCGGACGGCAAATCCGTGGTGGTGGCCTGCAACAGGCATGGAGCTTACGAGATATATCGAGTGGACGTACCCAGCGGCGAAGCGAGTCGCCTGACGGAAGGCCCGTTGTATGCCGTAAACCCCGTGTTCACTCCGGACAGCAAGCACATCGTCTACGTCCGGCTCAATGATTCATGGGAAGACCACGATGTGATGATCATGACTCGCGACGGAAAAGACTCACGAATCGTAGCTAGTGATACAGACTTCTTCGACTACACCTACGGGAAGACCTTTGGGACGCCGAACGTCTCGGCCGACGGAAAATCGGTAGTGTTCCGATCACAACGCAGCGGCCACACCAACATCTGGACAGCACCTATCGACGGTGGCGAGCCTGCTGCCCTGGCACCGGAAGAGGCCGAGCAGGACAACGCCGTGTGGTCGCCGACGGGTCGGCAAGTCGCCTTCACATCCAACAACAACGGCACCTTGGAGCTACGCGTTTCCGATGCGGGCAACGGTGGCTCGCGGGCCATCTTCTCGCCGGGGATTGGCGTGTGCTCTCACCTGCAATGGTCGCCTGACGGCGCATCGATTGCATTTCGATACGGGACGCCGACCACCCCTGCCGATATATGGACCGTATCACTGGAGGACGGGCAGGCCACCCAACTTACCAACGCCTCGCCCGGTGGTGGCCTGACTGACAGGCTTATCAAGCCGGAGAAAGTGGCATTCAAGAGCTTTGACGGCCTGACCATCCACGGCTACCTGTACAGCCCATCGGACAAGAGCCAGAAGTACCCAGGGCTACTGTACATCCACGGTGGGCCGACCAACCAGTTCTATGACGACTTGCAGGTGAACGTGCAGTACCTGGTGCAGCGTGGCTACGTGGTGCTGCTGCCCAACATCCGGGGAAGCTCTGGCTACGGGAAGGTGTTTGAAGAGGCCAACGACAAGGACTGGGGCGGCGGCGACCTGAAGGACTCCATTGCCGGAGCCGATTACCTGAAGGGCCTTGCCTATGTGGATTCAGAGAACATCGGTATCACGGGTCGGAGCTACGGCGGCATCATGAGTATGTGCGCCATCTCCTTCGCTCCCGGCGCGTTCCAGGCTGCGGTGCCGATATCGGGTTACGGCGATTGGCCATCGTTGCAGGCGGAAATGGAGCTTCGGCACAACAAGATGCAGGTGCACGAGTTCGGCTCGTTTGAAGAAAATTCTGACGTGTGGTACGACTGCTCGCCCTTCTACAAGATCGAGAACGCCACTACGCCTGCGTTCATCATCCACGGCGAGGGCAAAGACCCATCGTCGGACGCGTCACGCCTCTTTGCGGTGGAGATGAAGCGGTTGTACAAGACGGTGGAGTACAAGGTCTATCACAACGATGGGTACTACGTGGACGCCCCGGCCAACGTGCGGCAACTACTTCTGGACGTGGCGGACTTCCTGGATCGATACCTGAAGGCAGGGTGATACCCTGCACCCAAGGGCTAGCCCTTGACCCAAGTGACCTGCGGTTACCCAAGATAGAGTGTCATTGGTGGTTAAATTAGGGTGGTAGAGGTATGGATTGTGGACTGCAAGATGTGAGAGACTTGCATCCTGCTTAGTGAGGTTATCTGGGCTCAAGGTTTGAGGCAAAATCGCTCTAGGAGGTAGACGATGGCTCAATCATCGGCACAGTATCCCGCTCAACTCTCGGTGGACTACCCCGACCGGCAGCTTGACCGGCTGTCCAGTATTTTAAGGGTTCTCTATGTCCTACCAATTGGCCTTGTGGCAGCCGGCATAACCAATTCTGTTAATGGAATCCTCTTTTTCCCTGTCCTTTTGATGATTGTCTTCAGGCAGAAGTACCCCCGGTGGTGGTACGACTGGTACCTCAACATGACAAGGTTTTCGACAAGGATTGGTGCTTATGGCCTATTGCTCAGGGATGAGTATCCAGCAACAGACGAAGAGCAGGCCGTTCACCTCGATTTCGCTTATCCGAACGTTGGAACCAACCTGAACCGTTGGTTACCCCTCGTAAAGTGGGCACTGGCAATACCGCACTACATCGTTCTCGCTTTCTTGCTGGTTGGAGTGATCGTAGCGTGGGTCATTGCCTGGTTTGCAATCATGTTTACAGGCCGTTATCCACGTGGCCTATTCGACTACATGGTCGGCGTGATGCGGTGGTCGCTGCGGGTGCAGGCCTATGCATGGCTGATGACCACGGATCAGTATCCGCCGTTCAGCCTTAACGAGTAGGAATGGGTCCAGGGCCTAGCCCTGGCTAGCCCTTCGTGACGATGTTGACCAGTCTGCCGGGGACATAGACGACCTTGGCGACTGTCCGTCCATCGATGTGTTTCTGCACGTTCTCCTGAGACAGGGCTAGCTCCTTGGCGTCGTCCTCAGCGATATCGAGGGGGACGGGGAGCTTTTCGCGCACCTTGCCGTCAACCTGCACCACCAGGGTCACCGTTTCCTCAACGGCCAAAGCATCGTCCCATGCTGGGAACGACTGTAGGTGGATGCTTTGCTTCCCGCCGATGTGTTCCCAGAATTCCTCTGTCAGGTGGGGCGAGATGGGCGCAAGCAACACGAGGAACGACTTGCGTGCCTCAACCCATGCGGCCTTGCTTGCGGAACCAGCCTCCCATACCTTCTGAAGCGTGTTGGTGAGTTCCATCAAGGCGGCAATGGCTGTGTTGAACTTGAATGTGTCCAAGTCCTGATAGACCTTGCGAATCGTCTGGTGGAGCTTGCGTCGCAACTCACGACTACCATCGGCATCGTCGCCAGACTTCAGGATGCCGGGGTCACGCTCAAGGATGTCCCAGACGCGGTTGTACCAACGCGTGATGCCGTTGATGCCGCCGTCCACCCACTCACCGCCGCCCTCCCAGGGACCGACGAACATGAGGTACGTCCGGACGACGTCTGCTCCCACGGACTGCACGTACTCGTCCGGCGCGACGACGTTGCCGCGGGATTTACTCATCTTTGCGCCATCAGCAATGATGTGGCCCTGGTTGAAGAGTCGCAGGAAGGGTTCATCAAACGATAGCAGGCCGATGTCTCGCAGCGCCTTAGTGAAGAACCGTGCGTACATCAGGTGCATGACCGCGTGCTCCGCGCCGCCGGTGTACTGGTCTACCGGTGCCCACTTCTTCACCTGCTCTGGATCGAAAGCGTGTTCGGCATCGTGGGCGCTCAGGTAGCGCAGGAAGTACCAGGACGAATCGAAGAACGTGTCCATGGTGTCTGTTTCGCGCTTGGCGTCGGTGCTGCCACATTGTGGGCACGTGGTATTCACGAATGCTTCGTTGCGGGCCAGCGGCGATTCACCGGTGGGCTGGAAATCGGCGTCTTCCGGCAGGAGCACTGGAAGCTGATCCTCGGGCACCGGCACCTGACCGCATGCAGGGCAATGAACGATAGGGATTGGTGTGCCCCAATATCGTTGGCGGGAAACCAGCCAGTCGCGAAGGCGGTATATCTGTGTCTTGTGGCCAGAACCTCGTGCGTCCAGATAGGCGGCGATGACGTCCAGCCCCTGTTTATTGGGCATCCCATCGAAGTCGCCTGAATTCACCATCGTGCCGGGCTCGGTGTACGCCGCTTCAAGCACTTCTTCACCTGTCGAGCCCTCGGGTGCGATGACCGTTTGGACAGGCAGGTCAAACTTCGCTGCGAACTCGAAGTCGCGCTGATCGTGGGCGGGAACACCCATGACCGCTCCGGTGGCATACCAGGCTACGGCGTAGTCGGCGGTGAAAAGCTGCACCTGTTGGCCGTTGGAAGGATTGATGCAGTATGTGCCCAGGGGGACGCCGGTCTTCTCACGGTCCGTGGCCATCCGTTCGATGTCCGACTTCGCACGGGCTTCGGCAACGTATTTCTCAACGGCGTCGTGCTGCTCGGGCGACGTCAGGGCCGACACCAACGGGTGCTCAGGCGCCAGGACAAGGAATGTCACGCCGAAGATCGTATCGACACGTGTGGTGAAGACTTTCAAGTCTTTCTCGTCAAGCCCTTGATGCGTGATATCGAAAGAGACCTCCGCGCCCTCGCTGCGGCCAATCCAGTTGCGCTGCATGAGCATGATCTTCTCCGGCCAATCAATCAGTCCGGAGCCGTCAAGGAGTTCATCGGCGTACTTGGTAATGCGCAGGAACCACTGGTTGAGTTCACGCCGCGTGATGAGGGTTCCACAACGCTCGCACTCCCCGTCCACCACCTGCTCGTTGGCCAGCACCGTCTGACAGGACGGGCACCAGACCGCCGGGGCGAAGGAGCGATACGCTAGGCCGGCTTTGTACAGCTGAAGGAAGAGCCACTGGCTCCACTGGTAGTACTCAGGCAGGCAGCAGATGATCTCCCTGTCCCAATCGTAAATCGTGCCCATGGAGTGGAGTTGGCCGCGCATCTTATCGATGTTGGCCATGGTCCACGGTTGGGGATGAACACCATCACGTATCGCGGCGTTCTCTGCAGGCAGGCCAAAGGCGTCGAAACCCATGGGGTGCAACACGTTGTACCCCTGCATCTTGCGGAAGCGAGCGTGGGCATCCGACGGGGCCAAGACGTACCAGTGACCAATGTGGACATCGCCGGAAGGATACGGGTACATGGTCAGCTCGTACCACTTGGGGCGAGAATCGTCGTTGTCCACGTGGTGGAGCTTGTCCTCTGCCCACTTGGTCTGCCACTTCTTGTCGATGGCCTGGGGATCCCATCGAAGTTCTGATCTGCGTCCGCGGTTCTGGGTCATTTCGTCTCCGTCTGGTCGTCTTTGATGTTGATCTGGTCCGAGTTAGGCGTGATGGGGGTGGCGAGTTCTACCGCCACAGCCTCCAGGACAGTGTCTGCCAGGATTGCATCGATGAGCTCCTGGGAGCCCCCAACCAGCGTAAACGCGTAGTCAGGGTCTGTGAATACCGTCCAACTCTTGTCGTCAGGCCACCAGTAAGTAGGCGTCAAATAGTAATCTTCCTCACTTGAGAGCGCATCTACGTCAGAAAGATTACCAGTGAAAAGTGCCCCTCCAGAATCGCCGGAGCTACGTTGAGCGAGAGAGTTATAGAAGAAGCAGCAAGGTTGGTCTTTAGTAAACGGCTCCAAAACCTCAACCAGCCTCGGGCACTCATCCTCATCCAGCGTCCCTTCAGCAGGAGCGATGAGGTATTTTAACCAGCTGCCGTTGGGGAAGTTCTCCGTAAAGGAGTCCTGGGTCATCTCCGCGTGGTATTCCAACCCGTATGCCGAAGCCAAGTCCTCCCATGTGATGCGCCGACCCTCAAACGTCTCCCCAGGATCGCCGCTAACGAGGACGTCTTTCGACTGCGTATTGCCCCGACGTCTATCCGCTTCGTCCCAGGTTATCGACCTATCGGTCACGGACAGATCCTCGTAGATGGTGTGGTATATCTTGCAGTAGGCCGCGAATTGGTTCGGAAGGAACTCAGACAGGTAGCTCCAGGGACTCTGCGGATGAAGCCCCTCGTCTGTGGTCTCACTTATCCAGTTGAACGGGCTTAGGTCTTTTAGTTGGTTCATGTTGTTTTGTGTCATGTTGTCTTCCTATTAACTCTTTATTCTGCAGTTGAATTGATATTCCGCCAAACGGGTTTCAAACAATACGGCTTCAGGGAAGGAAAAACTTACAACACGAGTTTGGTCTCCTGAAATTGAGACGGTTTCCCGTTTAGGTGTGCTCTTACTTCTCTTTATTTCTGCTGTCACGACAACTGGGCCACTGGCACCTTCGTTCCTGACGTGACAGTCCACGAAAACCGTGTAGTCATCATTGACGGAAGAATCTCGGGCCGTTACCTGCACTATTTGGGCTCGAGGCTCCGTCACCTCTGACGGAGAGGAACCACATGCGGTTCCCCAAAGAACGGATAAAAGCAAAACGCTGAAAATGAACGCTTTGGATGGAATTGCTATCAACGCCTTTGACACATCCAATCTCCCTCCCCAACAAAAAATCCGCCCCGTGTAGGGACGGATTGCTCGACATAATCCGCGGTACCACCCTGCTTTCCTCGCACATCCTTCGATTGGCTCAGGATGGCGGGGACAACTTGACTGGCTGTAACGGTGCCACCGTTAGCCCTTACTTCGGTTCAGGGCGACTGCTCCGGGGCGAGTTCACGCTGCCTGGGCTATCGGCCTCCCACTGCCCGCCGACTCGCTGATGCTAGGCACTTCGCTAATGCTCCCCATCGTCGCATTTAGCTATAAGATATTGAACGGAGCGTAGCATCCAGCTAGAAACGCTGTCAACCAGGACAGTGTCCTGGACCTATGAGCTCGGCGGTTACCTAAGCTAATGTCAGCCATAGAGACATCTTTCCTTGTGGTTGCCCCAGCTAAGGTTTGTCCTCGAACCAAGTACTTGAGGTTACTAAATACGACAGGTTGCCTGCGTTAAGCTACCGTAAACATCGAGCAAAAACTCGCGCGCGAGCCGCGCTATGTAGTTGCGACAAGGCAGCTAGAGTGCTAAAATCCAAGGGTAGAGCATATCCTCGTGCACTTGAAAGTGGGCTCAGCCCGCTTTTTTGCTTGAAAGAAGGGTGTGCTACGGAGGCCAGGGGCAATGAAGAGTGACTTTCTCATAGCTGTCACCCAGTTGGCTGCAGAGCGCGGCCTTCCAAGGGAAACGGTTCTTGGCGTGGTTGAAGCTGCGCTGGTATCCGCCTATCGCAAAGAGGGCGTTGGTGCCGGCCATGACCTATCGGTCAAGCTTGACCCCGGCGATGGCGAGGTCACGGTCTATATCCTGAAAACCGTTGTGAAGACGGTCAAGGAGATAGAGGACGACCGGCGTGAGATTGCCCTGAAGGATGCCAAGAAGCTCAAGGCGGACGCCGCCGTTGAGGACATCATTGAAATTGAAACGGACTTTGCTGCTGCAGGCAGGATTGCTGCTCAGACAGCCAAGCAAGTTGTCCTTCAGCGTCTTCGAGAGGCTGAACGAGAACTTGTCCTCAGTGAGTACACAAGTAGGGTCGGTGAAATTCTGGCAGGCCGTATCGAACGGGTCGAGCCTGGACAGGTCGTTGTAAGCCTAGGCCGTGCCGATGCACTGATGCCTCGTGAAGAAGAAGTCCCCAGCGAGCGCTATCGACCGAACACGACGCTGCAGTTCTACCTATCCGAGGTAGCTGAGAGCTCACGTGGCCCGGAACTGATTCTTTCCAGGTCTCACAAGAACTTGGTTCGCAGGCTGTTTGAGCGCGAAGTGCCTGAGGTATTCAAGGGCGTGGTTGAGATTAAGGCCATTGCCAGGGAAGCCGGTTCCCGCACCAAGGTAGCTGTGCTGGCTCGTCAAGAGGGTGTTGACCCTGTGGGTTCCTGCGTAGGACTTCGTGGCTTCCGTATCCAAAACATCGTAAATGAGCTTCAGGGCGAGAAGATTGACGTGCTACCCTGGAGCGAGGACATGGCCGACTTCCTTGCCAACGCATTGAGCCCGGCACAGGTGGTCAAAGTAGACCTGGACAACGAGGAGCACTCTGCTCTGATAGTTGTGCCGGACCGCCACCTTTCCCTAGCTATCGGCAGGGAGGGTCAAAACGCACGACTCGCCGCAAAGCTGACCGGCTGGCGGATAGACATCCGAAGCGAGTCCGAGTCTGGTCTGAATGATTCGAAAGAGACGGACGGCGGTGCTGTTGCAGTGGCCGAAGCAGAGGCTGTGGTAGAGGCTACAACGGCTGAAGCGGTGACTGCAGAGCCGGTTGTTGCTGAGGCGACACCGGTCGCTGAGCCGGTTGTTGCAGAAATAGCCGAAAAGGTTATTGCACCTCTCATTTCTCAGGATGCAGAACTTGAAGAGCTATTGCGGGAGGAGGCCGAAGAGGCCGCTGCCGCTTCCCCTGCTGAGGAAGTGCCTGAGTCCGTGGGGATTTCCGTGGACGATGATTCCATCTGGGTACTCCCTGAAACACTGAAAGAGTCATCAGTGCTTCGCTTTGCAGAGGACATCATGCCCTCTGAGCGGGGACGGAACCGGACTGAACGGCCTGACCCAGCCGCAGCAGCTGCTGCGGCCGCCACCGTTGCAGCCGCCGCTGCTGTCACCCAGAACAGGCCAAAGGCAAAGAAGGGTAAGCGGGCAAGGAGTTAACCCTCAGACAGATTGGTGCAGGAGATGCCGACAAAACATATCCCCGTCCGGACCTGTTGTGGTTGCGGACGTAAGGGCGACAAACGGGATATGGTGCGCATTGTCCGGTCTCCGGATGGGATCGTCACGGTGGACGACACCGGCAAGGCCCTTGGACGAGGCGCGTATCTCTGCGAAGACCCTTCTTGCTGGGAAACCGGCATCAGTAGAAACCGCCTAGATCGCACTCTAAACACGACGATTGGTTCAGAGCAGCGCACAGCATTACTTGCTTACGCCGAAGAACAAAAGCCCGATTGGGTTGCTTGAGAGGATATACATGGCACGACGATCGTTTCGACCAAACCGACCACCACGGCGACGAGGACCTCGTAAAGAAGGACGCGGAGGAGCCGCAGTTGAGGCTGTAATAGATCCGAACGCAGTCCTTGAATTGCCCCCTGCCATCATGGTCAGCCAACTGGCTACAGTCATGAATGCAAATGCTATCGATATTGTGAAGCAGTTGATGCGGAACGGCATCATGGCGACGGTGAACGAGGTCATCGACTTTGAGATGGCGGCGACAGTCGCAACAACGTTGGGCCATAGGGTTCGGAGACTTGAGGACACAGGTACTGAAGCAGAAGCGGATCTCCTTAAGCCCGCAGAGGATGATGAAGAGGATATGGAGCCCAGGGCTCCGGTGGTTACCATCCTGGGTCACGTTGACCACGGTAAGACGACGCTGCTTGATGCTATCCGTAATACCAACGTCGTAGACAAGGAAGTGGGCGGCATCACCCAGCACATCGGTGCTTACCAGGTTGAGAACGATGGGGTCAAGCTGACGTTCCTGGACACCCCGGGTCACGAGGCGTTCACCGCAATGCGTGCTAGAGGCGCTCAGGCCACGGACGTTGCCATTCTGGTGGTTGCTGCCGATGACGGCGTTATGCCCCAGACGACGGAAGCCGTTGACCATGCCAAGGCTGCCGGTGTCCCTATTGTTGTGGCTATCAACAAGATGGACAGGCCGGACGCTGATCCGGATCGAGTGAAGCGACAGCTCTCAGAGCAGGGTCTGCTCCCAGAGGACTGGGGTGGCGACACAATCATGATACCTGTCTCGGCGAAATCCAAAGAGGGTATCAGCGAGCTTCTGGAGAACCTGATGGTTGTCACAGAAGTTCAGGAACTGAGAGCAAACCCCAACCGACCCGCCAGTGGCGTGGTGGTTGAAGCCCAGTTAGACAAGAGCAAGGGGCCCCTTGCTACCGTGTTGGTTCAAAAGGGGACGCTGCGCGTCGGTGACAACGTTGTCGTCGGCGACACATGGGGTCGCGTCAAAGCCATGATTCTTGATACAGGACGACGAACCAAAGAGGCTTTGCCATCCACCCCGGTGGAGATTTTGGGACTTACTCAGCTTCCATCTGCAGGAGACCCATTCCTGGTGACGGAAGATGAGCGGTCTGCCAAAGCACTGATGGAAACACGGCTGCGTCGTAAAGAGTCTCAGCAGGCGGGTTCCCTTTCCATGGAAGAGGTCTCTACCAGGATTCAATCCGGTGAGATGAAAGAACTCCCCATCATCTTGAAGTGCGATGTATCCGGAAGCATTGAAGCTGTCAAAGCTGTCATCTCCAAGTCGTCTTCAGAGATAGCTCAGGTTCGTATCCTCCACGCAGCGGCTGGTACCGTGACTGAGAGCGATATTCTACTGGCCAGTGCATCAAGTGCTATCGTCATGGGCTTCAACACAAGAATTGAACCCGGCGCTAGAGCCTTGGCCGAGCAAAGTCGTGTCCAAATCAGGTTGTATGACATCATCTATCAACTTGCAGAGGACGTAGAGAAGGCCGTACAGGGACTCCTGACGCCGGAAGACCGGGAAGTCCAGGATGGAAACGTCGAGGTCCGTGCGGTGTTCAGCGTGGGACGTCGGGACAAGATTGCCGGCTGCCAGGTCATGGACGGCTTTGTGGGCAGGAACTCGCAGGTCCGCATTATGCGCGGCAAGGAATTGGTATTCACCGGTGGCGTATCCAGCTTGAAGCGATTCAAGGACGATGCCAGAGAGGTCACCGCAGGGTTTGAGTGCGGGCTGACCGTAGAGGGGTTCACCGATTTCGAGGAAGGGGACCTTCTGGAAGTATTCCACATTGAGCGTGGCTAAATCCGGTCTGCTTCCAGGTATCTCGATTTCCAGGAGCCTTAATAATGAATCGTCGTATGGGCCGTGTGAACGGTCTCCTCAGAGAAGAATTAAGCCAGTTGATACTGCGTGAGTTGAAGGACCCCAGAGTGGCGTCCTTTGTCTCGATTACTGAAGTGGATACTGCCCCTGACCTGGACACTGCCAAAGTCTACGTGAGCGTTATGGCTCCGGCTGAAGAGCAAGCGGATGTTATGAAAGGTCTGAGGTCCGCTGAAGGTTTCCTCAAAGCAAGCCTTCGAACCCGTATACAACTGCGCAAAATCCCAACACTGACATTTGAATTAGATGCGACTATGGAACGGGGCGCTGACCTGCTGAAACTCATCGATCAAGTGATTGAGAGCGACAGCGCCAATCAAGAACGGAGCGTGTGACCATCAACGGTGTACTGAACCTGAACAAGCCTGTGGGCGAGACCTCTATGGATATGGTCCGCATGGTGAAGCGATTAACCAGAGAAAAGAAAGTCGGACACGGCGGAACACTGGATCCCATAGCTTCTGGAGTGCTGCCGATCTGCTTTGGTCAGGCTACTCGATTGATGGACCCTCTCGTCGATGGCACCAAGCTGTATCGGGCAAAGGTGCGCCTTGGCGAGACGACGGACACGTACGACTCTGATGGGACTATCGTGGCGACTTCGGACGCTACGGGTGTGACAAGGGAAGCTATTGAATCTGCGCTGGAGGCGTTCAGAGGACAGATACTCCAGGTTCCTCCGATGTACAGCGCTTTGAAGCATGGCGGCGAACGGCTGTATGACCTGGCCCGCGCAGGGTTTGAGGTTGAGCGTGAGGCAAGGTCTGTGAAGGTATCCCGGTTGGAGATACTTGAATGGAACTCTCCAGACGTTGTCCTGGACATTGAATGCGGCAGAGGCGTGTATGTGCGCTCGATAGGCCATGACCTGGGTCAAGCACTTGGGTGCGGAGCCCACATCATTGAGCTGGACCGACGTAAGGCCGGGCCTTTCATAGTTGAGAACGGTGTTACTCCGGAGGCCTTTGCAGCAGCAGTTGAAGCGGGTACGTGGCGCGATTTCATCCACACGCCTGACACGGTTGTACAACACCTTCCATCGGCCACGGTCACCGGGGCAATGGAATCGTTTGTAAAAAACGGCCGCCCTGTGACCCTTGGTTCCCGTGAGGCCACTGCCGATGTAGAGCACGGAGCCCTTTGGCGCGTGTACTCGCATGACGGTCAGTTCCTGGCATTGGCCCGCTTTGACAAGCCTTTGGGGCAGTGGAAACCGGAAAAGGTCTTTGACCCGGAACCTGTTGCCAGAGTGAAGGACCCCGCACTTTCCTAGATGTGCGGAAGTTTGACACGTGAGGACAAAGCGGAAGTGGATTCCAAGGTCTGCGTAGTCATACCCACCTACAACGAAGCGGAAAACCTTCCGGACATCGTTGGCAGTCTGTTGGGCCTTGGGCTCCCCCGTTTGCAGATAGTGATCGTTGACGATGCATCGCCTGACGGCACCGGGGCCATAGCCGACGAGTTGGCTGCGTCCCACTCCGACCGCATCCACGTCCTTCATCGTCCGTCAAAGCAAGGCATTGGCCCTGCGTATGTTGAAGGGTTCAAAGCTGCCGTTGCCCTTCAGCCTGACGTGATAGTCCAGATGGATGCAGACCTCTCTCATCAACCTAAGACCATCCTAGATATGCTGAACACCCTCGAAACTGCAGACGTCGTCGTGGGCTCACGGTACGTGGACGGCGGCAGCGTGGACATGGGTTGGGGCTGGGCAAGGCGGGCGCTTAGCAGATATGGCAATGCCTATACCCGGTTAGTGGGCGGGGTCCGTGTCCGCGATGCTTCATCGGGTTTCAAGGCGTTCCGACGGAATGTTGTAGACTCACTCCCTCTGGACTCCCTGCAATGCAAAGGATTCGGGTTCCAGGCTGAAGTGACCATGGCATGTCAGCGGCTTAACTTCAGGCTGATTGAGCATCCCATCGACTTTGTGGACAGGAAAAAGGGCGATTCCAAGATTTCTTGGTGGATTGTGTGGGAGGCGTTGTGGCGTTTGCCGCTCATTCGCATCAATCACCTCATCAGCAAAGGGTCAAGGGACTACCCCAAACATCGGGAGAACTAAAGGGAACACTATTCCACGAACTTGCCTTCCTTATACCAAATATCACTAGATGGCATGCTACCCCTTTGGCCTTGTATGGTAGACTCGCCTTGTATGGTAGACTCTCTGAAGTCCTAATGAGGAGTGAATATGTTACCAGACGTATCAAAGGCAATCTCCCCAAGTCGGCATCGCCGAGAAGGCCCTACCGCAGATACTGAGGGTGCCAGGGAATTCCAACGGCAGTATCCCGTGGAAGCCCGCCGTTACAACTGGATGCAAAACCAGGTGCTCTGGCCTGAGCGTGACGCAGCTATCAACCCCAACAAGGCAGATTTGGGTGACCTGGATAAGATTACACAGCACATTAAGGACTTCGCCAAGGAAGTCGGCGCAGACGTGGTCGGTGTCGCAGAGATGGACAAGAATTTCGTGTTCAAAGACACGGAAGCCCCGCCACACACTCGCGTGCTAGCTTTTGGCCTAGCGATGAAGTTCGACATGATGGCAGACATTGGCCAGAACTCCCAACAGGAAGTTCATCGTGTGTACTTCAAGATGCTGGACATCGCTGTACGCATCGCACAGTACATCGGCGGGTTCGGCTACTCGGCTTGGGCCCACCCGAACGCAGGTGAGCTTGCCCATGTCCCAATGGCATACCTGGCTGGTCTTGGCGAGCTTGGTAAGCACGGTTCTCTCATTAACCCTGAATTCGGTTCGTCCTGGCGACTGGCGCTGGTCTCTACAGACATGCCGCTAGTGGTGGACGGTCCCAAGGACTTCGGCATCGATGCCATGTGTGAACGATGCACCGTCTGCACGCGCTTCTGCCCCGGTGAGGCTTTGGCTCCTGAAAAGCAGTTGGTCAACGGTGTGTTGCGCTGGCACGTGGACACTGCCAAGTGTGAGCCATACTTCCAACGCCTATGGGGCTGCAAGATCTGCTTAATGGTCTGCCCCTTTAATGGTCGCGGGGCTTTCAAGGAAGGTTACAAGGTTATCGCGAAGCAATTGGCGAAGGCAAAGGACTACGTAGGGTATCTGCCTATGTTAGCGCAGGGGACTCCGGAAGCAGCGGAGAACCTGGTGTTATCCAAGTATCTAGACCAGTAGGCAATGTAGGGGATGGGTTGAAAGGGAGTTCGGTACTTATCCGGGCTCCCTTTCTGTTGGGCGGCGTCGTTTGAACTTCAACCGCCAGGTAGCCACAAACACTTCCCAACTTGCCTGACGAAGTTGGACTTTAGAGCCTTCTGCCACGTGGAGCCAGGCTACAGGAACCTCTGCGACACTGAGTCCAAGGTCCCTAGCTGCCATCAACATTGCAAGATCCAACGCCCAGCCCTGCTCCTGGAGTAGGGGCAACATGGCGGCGGCATCCTTCCGCATGGCTTTGGCACCACACTGCGGGTCATGGAAAGGAAGGCGCAGGAACAGTCGTGCCCATAGCGGTAACGCCAAACTGACCATTCGACGGATACGGGGCTGTCGCTCGGTGGCAAGGGTAAGGTCAGGTCTACGCCATCCAATGGCAACATCGTCAGTGCCAAGGGCATCCAGTAGCTTCATCGTCTCGTGGGGTCCGACCATGTTATCGGCATCGACGAACGCCATGGAGTCGCCTGTTGCAGCGCTGAGTCCCCGGAGGATGGCACCGCCCTTGCCCAACTTCTCTTTGAAGACGATGGGGCGAATCGCAGGACAATCTCGTCCAGCGGCTAGCACCACGTCCTCTGTCTCGTCAGTACAGCCGTTCAGAACGACCAGTAATTCCCAACGGTCGTTATACTTGGGAGCGAACACAGCGGCGTACGCGCTCAGGGTGTTCCCTATGCGAGATTCCTCGTTGTAGGCAGGAATAATGATGGAGATATCCACGTAACGGCTTCCTTTTGGAACTGACCTATTGAGAATTTCGTTTTCCCAATGGCTATAATAGGGAATTGTAGGTACAGGTTCAACGGGCTCCACCTAAAGAAGAGCCCCATTTAGCGTTGGACATAACTATACGGAGAGACAGTCTTGGATTTTGACGTAGCTGTAATAGGAGCCGGTCCGGCGGGTTCTGTATCCGCTCGAGATATTGCTGCTGCCGGTTATATGGTGCTGCTGCTTGAAGAACATGACATTGTGGGCCAACCCGTCCACTGCTCAGGACTCATAACGCCCAGGACGCTGGAAGCTCCGGTCTTGGCGATGAAATCGTGCTGAACAGCATCAAGGGCGCTGTGGTCTACACGCCGATGGGGAACACTATCACCGTTGGCGGAATCCATACAAGCATCCTCAGTGCGAAGATCTGCGCCGAAGTTGCCGTAGCATCCCTCGAACATGGCGAGTTAGGCGAGGCGGCGGCACAGCGATATCGAACTGAGTGGATGGGCACTGTGGGGCTGGAGCTGCATCGAGGAAGGTTGCTGCGCCACATGCTGGCACAGCTGACGCCAAGTGAGACCGAGCAACTCCTTCAACTATTCACGCTAAAGGAAGTCCGAGAGGTCATGGCCGCGCAAGGAGATATAGACTTTCTCGTCCACCTGTTCTCTCATCTCTTTAAACCAGCAGTGGTGTTCCGCGTGTTGCGGGCGTTGTCCCTACGGCTATGGCCCAAGCTGGCGTGGCTGTTGATCCAATGGTACCGGAGGGTATCCACGCATCATCCTGCTCCCCACGCAAGACCTGTGTAAGACATTCAACTGGTCAGTTCTATATCCAAGTACAGGAGGCCTACGTGCCGCTCATCATGGTTACCGGCGCCGCCGGGTTTATAGGCAGCGTTGTGACGCAAGCCCTTCTCAAGGAGGGCAACGAGGTATTGTCCATCGATAACCTCAGTCGTGGACATCGTATGGCTATCTCTGAGGATACGAAGTTCTTCCGTGTCAGCGTTGGCGATGGGCCTGCGATGGACAAGATATTTGAAACGTCAAAAATCGATGCGGTGGTTCATTTAGCTGGCCTTATCCAGGTTGGTGAGTCGGTAACGGACCCTGACCTCTACTATGCGAACAACCTTCGTGACAGCCTGACACTGCTGGAATCGATGCGTCGGTTCGGTGTATCCAAGATGATCTTCTCCTCCAGTGCGGCTGTATACGGCGTACCCAACCAGGTACCCATCGCAGAGGACCACCCCATCGCTCCGGTAAACCCCTACGGGGATACCAAGGCCAGGGTTGAATCGGCGTTGCACTGGTATGGGGAGGCATACGGCTTCCAGAGCGTGTCCCTGCGCTATTTCAACGCCGCGGGGGCCAGCGGGCCAGTGGGTGAAGACCATCGCCCGGAGACGCATCTGATCCCTAACGCCATCAAAGCGGCTCAGGGCCAAATCGACCACCTCTCACTGTTCGGCGATGACTACCCTACCCCTGACGGTACGGCGGTCAGGGACTACGTTCATGTTGAAGATATAGCACAGGCTCACGTGCAGGCGCTCGGCGCGCTGGGCCAACTGCCGCGTCGCGCGTACAACGTGGGGACCGGCAAGGGGTATTCCGTGCGAGAGATCATAGACATGACCGGCAGGGTGTGTCTGGCTGACGTGCCTGTGCAAGTAGAGCCAAGGCGTGCAGGTGATCCACCGGAGTTGGTGGCCGATGCCACAGCGTTGAAGACCGATCTGGGTTGGGAGCCGAAATTCCCGACTATTGAGAAAATGATTCAGGACGCGTTCCGGTGGCATCGCGACCATGAGAACGGGTATCCGGGCGGCTAGTTCACGCTGACAACGGACATATAACGTCAATCAGGGGCATTTGTGAAGGAAACCTATTGGAACACAAATGCCCCTTTGTTCGTCTAAGTATGTGTGCGATTCATGCGGGCTGATTGAGCCCGGTTTGGTTGATTCAACAAATAGCCCTAGCTGAGTACGAATCGATAGTTATCAGTTGATTTTCAAACGTAATTCGAATGGTAACTAAATGGAATTATTGGAATAACAGTTAGGGCGACTTTCTGACTGGAAACCTTGGAGGCCTGGATGCAGTACTTGGCAGTGATTAGAAACACAGATACCTTTGACCTTCATCGTGAAGAGATCATCAGGGACGCTGTCCAATTAGCGGTCATGCTCTATCGATCCAACGATTTCCCTTCCAAAACGAAGCCAACCAAGAACAGCTAGAGACACGCACCACCTGCTCGCTTAAAGCCGTGCCACGGCGCACGTGAACGCAGGCTGAGAACATACCCGACTCTCCCACTCACTTCACAACCCCAAAGACTCTCTATTACCAGCCTTGTTGGGCTTCCGGCCTCGCGATATACTTTCTGTACCAAGTACGTTGGCTTACAGCCTCCCGCTCGCTTTCCCACTTCTTGGCATCAACCCTCTGTGAAGGAACTTATGGCCGAACCACATATTGCCCTGTTGCGCAAAGGCGGAAACCATCTGCTGGCTCTGACTCGCGTTGGCGCCGACAACCGATGGTGGGCGACTGCTGCTGACGGGAAGCCATTTCGTATAACCCGGCAGCAGATCGTCTGGGAAACGGACGTGGCTGTTCTGGACTCGGGGCTAGCTCAGTGGCTGGGCGATGCCGAGAGTTTAGCGGCAGACACCAACCTTGGAGAAGCGTGGAACCTGGTTCGCGGAGAGGTGCCGGGGTTGTCGCTGTCGGACCTTGCCGATTTGGTGTGGTCTTCCCCTGTTGACGGTACCCACCTTGGGGCCATGTTGTTGTGCCTCTTCACTTCATCGTTGCGCTATTTTCAGCCTGACGGCGAGACCCTGGTTCCGCTGACCGAAGAAGCTGTGGCGCAACAGATTGAAAAGCAGGGCCAACAGCAGGAGGCAGCCGATGAAGAGTCCTCGTTCATTGCGTGGCTAGGTGGTTCTTCAGAGATCGTCGAATTGACCCCACGACAGTCTGCATGGGTGGAGACCTTACGCCAGTACGCATTCGATGGCGATTCCTCCACTGCGGCTAAAGCGGCCAAAGGTTGGCTAAGGCAGATCCAACAGAGCCAGGACCCTCAACGGCTCGCCTTTGATTTGTTGGTGCGCCAGGGCGAGTTGGACGAGGACGAGTTCTTCACCTTACGGAAGCTCGGCGTCCCTAAGTCCTTCTCCGATGAGGCCCTGGCGGATGCTGAACGACTGGCGGGGATCACGTTTGAGCCAAGCGCCACTAGAAGAGACCTAACGGACATCGCAGTGTTCACCATCGACGAGGCCAGCACCGTGGACATCGACGATGGCCTATCGGTGACGCGGACAGCGAGTGGCTACGAAGTAGGTATTCACATCACGGACGCAGCCGCCCTTATACCTGCCACCGGGCTTGTTGAGGACGCCGCACGTGAGCGCATGACCAGCATGTATCTGCCCGAGGCCACGCTGCATATGCTTCCCAGGCAACTAGCCGAAGCCGCGGGCAGCCTTGTGCCTGAGGGCACTCGCCCCGCTATCTCCCTGCTCGCTCAGATAGACGATGCATTTCAACTGCAAAGCTGGGAATTGTGTCGCTCCCTCGTGCGCAGCGTGGGCAGGGTTTCCTATGAAGAGGCTGATGCCGCACTGATCGACTCGACGAAGCCGTACGGTGAGCAGCTACAGATACTCAGCAAGGTAGCGGAGCCGCTCCATGAAGCTAGGGTTGCTGCCGGGGCGTTGGAGATGGACAGGCCGGAACTCAAGGTGCGTGTTGACGAGGCGAAGAACGTATCCGTGTCGGTGACACCGATGCCTACGCCCGCCAGGCGATTGGTGGCCGAGTTCATGGTGTTGATGAACAACCTCATCGGCACATACTTGCTAAAGAACGATGTGCCAGCAATCTACCGGTCTCAGGACCCCGTGGACATGGAGGACATTCCAGACACGTCTGTAAACGCTGTGCGGCAGTACCACATCCTTCGGAGGATTAGACCAGCGCGGCTGAGCACCACGTCCGGAGCACACGCCCTTGTTGGGGTGGACCCATACGTGCAGGCGACATCGCCTCTGCGACGCTATACAGACCTGGTCAACCAGCGCCAGCTTGCCAGCGCCCTGGACGACAACGCTACCGCCTACAGCGTGGAAGAAGTGAAGGATGTCCTGTTCCGCGCAGATGCCATGCTGCGAGACCTTGGACGTGCTGAGAATGAACGGCAACGGTATTGGATACACAAACTCCTGTTGGATTTCATTGGGGAGGAGTTCTCGGCCATTGTCCTGGATTCCAGGGACCGCAACTATGTAGTAGAGCTAGAGACGTACCTCATCCGTAGCAACGTCTACCTGCGCCCGGGGACTACCCCCGGAGATACGGTCACGCTAGTGTTGCAGGATGTGGATATCTGGCGCCAACAGGCCCACTTCAGGCAGGCTGAATAATAACGAGGACGCCCGTTGCCAGACGCCCTCGTTTCCCCACTAGCGATTATCTATCTAGCCCGTAACACCTGTGTACACCACGGTGTCAGGCTTGAACACTCCCCAGGCAAACCAGAAATGGTTACCGTGAGCTACCGCTTCCAACTGCTCCCTTGCGAGTGGCCCTGTGAGGCCCTGGCCCAGCAGGTTCCATGTTGTGCCGGTCTCGTTATCGATGAAGCCGGTGTCTGACGCCTCAAATGTAAGCTGCTGCTCACCTACGATTGGTCGGAACACGTTCGTCGCGCCGACGTCCCTGCCAACGGCGATGTTGGATGCGTCCAGGGCGGAGTTCGTGCCTGCTTGGAAGAAGACCACCAGGTCTTTGCCACCCAGGGTGTAGGAGACGACCCTTTCCTCGCTAAGAACATCGAAGGGGAATGCTACTGTCTCGCCGCCTTCGTCTATGGCTACGACGCGGTCCAGTGCTTTGAGTCGAGCGTCCGTCGATCCTGTGAACAGGAAGAGTGAGCCTGTGTCGTACAGACTGTAGGGGTTGTTTCCATAGCGGCGGTTGTAGCCCGTATCACGCGATAGCACCGTTGCATCGGGGTGAGCCATCTTGAATTGCTCCCATGAGACTACCGGGGAAGGGAGAACCATCAGCTGCTGATTCACCAGATCGCCGATGATGCCCACGCCCTCCAACTGTTGCCACCACGTCTCAGTCTGTCGGTCGTACATGATCATGTCGCTGAACCTGAGATTGCCGCTGACGCCGAAGTCCAGCAGCCGATCACCCAATCGTCGGTTAAAGGTCAGGGCTGAGTTGCAGAGCGGGCAGTAGGTAACCACCACCGGGACGCCCCCAACGGTATCGTTGACGATCTCATGCCAAATGAGGATCCCCAGGGGATAGGCCTTCACTTCTCCATTGATGTCCACTACCTGTACCGGCTCACTGTCCACTAACCACAGGTCTCCGTCTGCGATGCTTTCGAACTGCGGGTCATCGATGGCAGGGATGCCGTCCTTGCCGGGCCCGCCGGACAAAATGTCACTTAAAGGAATCGTTCGCTTACTGAAGTCTGTGCTCCAACCCCTTATGGAGAACCGAGCCCTGTCCAACTCATCATCGTTTCCTTCAATCACTATCAGGTCCGGCGTAGGCACAGCCTCGGATGTGGGTCCAGAGAGTGAGGGCAGCAAAGAAGTGGAGCCACCAGGCGTGAGTGTTGGCGATGAAGGGGTCGATGTGGCAGGGGGTGCAGAGGCCGCTGCCGGGGAGTCGCTCGATGGAGGGCCCCCCGGATGCTCCACCGCCTGCGCAAGCCGCACCAACGATGGTCACCGTGGCAACGATCGACACTAATTTAGTCATTCGTGGAAACTTCAGAATCACTCTAACCTCCCAACCCACTTCCTCTGTGTGCATTACGTTGGATGCTATGGGCCGGATGGGGATGCAACCAGGATAGATGATGCCCGGTTGTGGGGCTATGGTTCGTCACGGTCATGGGATGCCGCGTCGAATATCGTATCACCACTAACGATTTCATCTTGACGGTAGGGGTGCGCTTTACTATACTCAGGTATGAGGACTTCGGAGTAATCCGGAGTTTTCAACACGTAGATGGGTCGACAAACTATTCACTTGTACTACTCGTACATGAGGAAAGTAGGTCTGACCCGAAATCGCCAGGGAATTGGTGCAAAGTCGGTCAGAGACTGAGCCAAGCGTTCAGTCTAAGGCTGATTGTGTTTCCAGAGGCCTTGGCGATGACTATGTGTGGTGCTACACTGGTAGTTGCTTGGAGGGATGGCGGAGCGGCCAAACGCACCAGACTGTAAATCTGACGCTCGAAAGGGCTACGTAGGTTCGAATCCTACTCCCTCCAGTCCAAACATCAACAGGGAAACGAACACGGGCCCACATAGCTCAGAGGTAGAGCACGTTCTTGGTAAGAACGGGGTCGCCGGTTCGATTCCGGCTGTGGGCTCCATATACGCTGAGGAGGTTAGTTCAAGAGATGGCTAAGCAGAAATTCATTAGGGACAAACCGCATCTAAATGTGGGCACCATTGGTCACGTAGACCATGGCAAGACCACGTTGACCGCGGCTATCAGCTACGTGCTGGGCAAGCAGGAAGGTAACAAGACCGAGTTTGTTGCTTTCGATCAGATTGACAAGGCACCGGAAGAGAAGGCCCGTGGTGTGACCATTAACATCACCCACGTAGAGTACGAGACGCCAAACCGTCACTATGCTCACGTGGACTGCCCAGGTCACGCTGACTATATCAAGAACATGATCACCGGCGCCGCTCAGATGGACGGCGCAATCCTAGTTGTGAGCGCACCGGACGGCCCTATGCCTCAGACCCGGGAGCACATCCTCTTGGCCCGACAGGTCAACGTGCCGTCCATCGTTGTTGCACTGAACAAGTGCGATGCAATGGACGACGAGGAACTCCTGGAGCTGGTTGAGATGGAGATCCGTGAGCTTCTTTCCAAGTACAACTTCCCTGGCGACGACATTCCTATCATTCGCGTCTCTGCCCTGAAGGCACTGGCCGACGATGAGGAAGCAACCAAGGGCATCCTTGAACTGATGGAGGCTGTAGACACCTACATCACAGAGCCTGACCGCCCCAAGGATCAGCCGTTCCTCATGCCTATTGAGGATGTGTTCAACATCAAGGGTCGCGGCACTGTGGTCACTGGCCGAGTTGAGCGCGGAATCATCAAGGTTCAGGACGAAGTTGAGATGGTGGGATTCACTGAGACCCGTAAGACGGTTGTCACGGGTGTTGAGATGTTCCACAAGTTGCTTGACGAGGCTGAGCCCGGCGACGCAGTCGGTTGCTTGCTTCGAGGCATTGACCGTGAAGATATCGAGCGCGGCCAGGTTCTTGCCAAGCCAGGTTCTGTGAAGCCCCACACGGAAGCAGACGCAGAGGTCTATGTGCTGACCAAGGACGAGGGCGGGCGCCACAAGCCGTTCTTCCCCGGCTACAAGCCGCAGTTCTACATCCGGACCACGGACGTGACCGGTGAGATCGGCCTGCCGGAAGGTGTGGAGATGGTGATGCCTGGTGACAACATCAAGATGAAGGTCACCTTGAGCGTTCCCATTGCCATGGAAGAGGGCCTACGATTCGCCATACGTGAAGGCGGACGCACCGTGGGTGCTGGCGTGATTACCAAAGTACAAGACTAGGGGACACCATGGCTAAAAAAGGCGACAGGTCTGATATTACGTTCCAGTGCACAGAGTGCAGGGAGCGGAACTATCACTCTGAAAAGAACAAACGGAATGACCCACAACGGATAGAACGTAGGAAGTTCTGCAGCAGGTGCAGGGTTCATACGCTACACCGTGAGGTGAGGTAACACTAATGGCACGTCAGAATGCCCGGAGAACCTCCTTGCAGCAAAGCATGGGATCCGCTGCGCAGAACAGAATGTTCCGTATGGGGTTCTTCGGGGAAGTTTATGCAGAGTTACGCAAAGCCGAGTGGCCAACTCGGCAAGAGTCGACCCGCCTGACCGGTGTGGTGATTGCCATTGCCGGTCTGGTTGGCCTAATACTCGGCATACTAGATTTCCTCTTTGGTCTATTGGCCCGGAACACCCTGTCTTAAGGGCCGCAGGAAAACGGAGGACGATGTGACTACGCAGGAAAACGTAGACGAAATAGATCAAGGACCAAAAGACGGCTTGAGCACCGGTGAAGGTGAAGGATACTGGTATATCGTTCACTGCTACTCCGGGATGGAAGAGCGCGTTAAAAAGAACCTTGAACAGAGAATTGCCACAATGGATGTGGAAGCCAAGATTTTTGAGGTCGTGGTGCCCACTGAAGAAGTGGTAGAGATCAAGGACGGAAAGCGCACCCCCAAACGGGAGCGACTTTTCCCGGGCTACGTACTGGTCCGATTGAACATGGATGACCAGAGCTGGTACGTGGTACGGAACACTCCGGGTATTACGGGCTTCATCTCTGCCGACGAGGAGGGCGAGCGTAAGGCACGTCCGGTTCCGCTGACAGAAAAGGAAGTAGCCAACATCTTCAAGCGCATCGACGCTGCGCAGCCACGAGCCAAGATCGGGCTGGCCAAGGGTCAAAGCGTGAAGGTTGTTGATGGGCCGTTCAGTGAGTTCATCGGTGTGGTGGACGAAGTGATGCCCGATAAAGGTAAAGTGCGAGTGCTGGTATCGTTCTTCGGGAGAGAGACTCCGGTGGAGTTGGACTTCCTTCAAGCAGAACGCATCGGTTAATCGCGTCACTATTGAGATAGGTAAGGTGCGGGCCCTACGCCCGCACCTCTTTAATGAGGAGTCTGCATGGCTAAGAAGGTTCGGGCACTAATCAAACTCCAGATTCAAGCTGGAGAGGCAACCCCTGCACCGCCGGTTGGCCCAGCTTTGGGACAACACGGAGTGAACATCATGGGTTTTGTTAAGGAGTACAACTCCAAGACGGCAAACCAGAAGGGTAGCATCATCCCGGTTCAAATAACGGTCTATGAGGACCGGTCCTTCACTTTTGTCACAAAGACCCCACCCGCATCTGACCAGTTGCGGAAGGCAGCTGGCATTGAGAAGGGAAGCACGGAGCCACTTCGACAGAACGTGGGCCGAGTTACATTGAAGCAGGTTCGGGAGATTGCTCAGATCAAACTGGCAGACCTGAACTCTGACGATGTTGACGCCGCAGTCCAAATGATCAGAGGCACAGCCCGAAGCATGGGCATCGAAGTGGTGGAGGGCTAAATGGCTACCGAGACGACACGAAAACACGGCAAGCGATACGATGATTCCGCGAAGAAGCGGGAGCATATGCTGCCATATTCCCCTGCGGATGCGATAAACATCCTTAAGGACATGACTGCCGCGAAGTTCGACGAAACGGTGGAACTGCACATCTACACGAATGCAGACCCCCGGCACGCAGACCAACTCATCCGAAGCGTGACGATGCTTCCCCACGGCACAGGCAAGTCAAAGCGCGTTCTGGCGTTCGTCCAGGGCGAAGGGGAGACGCTGGCCCGTGAGGCAGGCGCTGACTTCATTGGTGATGAGGAGACGATCCGTAAAATCGAGCAGGAGGGCTGGACAGACTTCGAGGTCTCCATCGCCACTCCTGAGATGATGAGCCAGATCGGTAAGCTGGGTCGGGTGCTCGGTCGAAAGGGTTTGATGCCCAATCCTCGAACAGGCACAGTGGTTCAGCAGAACGACATTCCTCGCGCAGTGAAAGAAGCCAAGGGTGGACGCGTTGAGGTCCGCATGGATCGATCTGCCAACATCCATGTCCCCATTGGGAAGCTGAGCTTCTCTCCAGAAGCGCTTATTGAAAACCTTGCGTCATGTATCTTTGCTATCAACGAGGCCAAGCCTGAAGGCATCAAGGGGAACCTGTTCAAGACAGTTCACCTCACATCAACCATGGGGCCAAGCCTGATGTTGAACATCACAGAGGTTCAAGCCTTAAGGGTTGATTAGCCTGTACCTGGCATAAGCCAGCAGGTTGCGTTAGAATAGGCACTAGTTAGTCGCCGGAGACCGTGGGTGGCCTTAGGGCTATAATGCGAAAGCACCCACGCAGGTGGAATAGGACACACGATGTTCTTCACCTCGGTCTTACGGCCGGGGTTTTTATTTTGGGCCAAAGTGCCCCAATAATGGAGCGTGAATATTGCCTTCAGATAAGAATCTAGACGCTCTTGAGGAGTTGAAGGGAAAGCTGTCTAGCAACAGCGTCCTTATCGGCACCGGTTTCACAGGTCTTGATGTTGCGACTATGACGGATCTCCGTCAGAAGTTGCGCGAACAGGGCCTGGAGTATCGGGTGGTCAAAAATACGATTGCGTCTCTGGCAGCGGACGAGATCGGCTCTCCTCAAATCAAAGAGATCCTCTCCGGCCCTACGGGGTTGGTGCTAGGCAACGGTGACCCCGTTGCAGCCGCCAAATTGCTGACAGACTACTTGCGTGCTACCAGGATAGCCATGCCGTTGAACGGTGCTGTCATGGATGGGCAGGTCATGTCTGCAGCTGACGTCAACGCCCTAGGGTTGCTACCGCCTAAGCCCGTACTCATGGCTATGTTGACCGGCCAGCTTGCTGGCGTGGTTGCGAGGCTTGTACGCGCGTTGAACGGACCGATGCAAAACCTTGCGGTGGTGTTGGAACGATCAACTGAGGGCAAAATCGAGGCGAGTGCTGAGGCTCCGGCTGCTGAATCGGCTGCACCTGTCGCCGAAGCTGCTCCCGCTGAAGAGGTCACGTCCGATGCACCAGAAACCACGGATGAAACCCCTGCCACAGAGGGTGAGGCTGCACCGGAAGACGCTGGCGCAACAGATGCCGCCGCCGATGAGACAGCGGACGAATCGCCCACCGAAGATAGTGCTGAAGAAGCCCCTGCAGAGGACAGCGCTGAAGACTCTGCAGAGACAGATAAGTAGATAACATTCATTTCAAATTAGCGAAACAATAGGAGGCACGACAATGGCTACAAAGGAAGAGATTTTAGAGGGTATCTTGGCACTACCAGTACTGGAAGTATCCTGGCTGGTTAAGCAGCTGGAAGAAGAGTTTGGTGTGAGCGCTGCTGTACCTATGGCCGCTGCTGCACCTGCTGCCGGAGCTGCTGCTGGTGGCGACGCGGGCGGAGCTGCCGAAGAAGGCCAGACTGAGTTCACCGTTACCCTGACAGGCTACGGCGAGAACAAGGTCAACGTGATTAAGGCTGTCCGCGAAGTCACAACCCTGGGCCTGAAAGAAGCCAAGGATCTGGTTGAAGCCGCCCCTCAGACCGTGAAGGAAGGCATCAGCAAGGACGAGGCCGAAGAGATCAAGACCAAGGTTGAGGCTGCCGGAGCCACTGCAACCATCGCCTAAGAGCGAGGGTTGTAATTGACCTCGCATGGAATGAAAGGCGAGGGTGTTATGAGTCATAAAAAAGACCGTGAACGCTTCCTAGCGTTGCGCCACCAGAACCCGGACTACAAGGGTTTCAGGGGGTATGAGAATGACCCGTCAAAAACGGGTAATACCCCCCTGGTGGCGGTGAACTGTTCTGTTTGTGGAAAGAAGCGCAACGTTGCTGTAGGCATCGCGGAAGAGAAGGGCGATAATTACGTCTGCATCACCTGTGAAACAGAACGTGAGTCCGCCGCGAGTAAAGCGTAGAACCCTGTAGGCGATGAGGCTGGTACGGATTGAAGGAGGTGCCCATGGATGAACAGACACCTTCGGCAACCTACCAACTTCGTATCCGCGACCTTCCCCAGGGTGAACGCCCCAGAGAACGGTTGCGTGATCAGGGGCCGCACTACCTCAGTAACGCAGAGTTGTTAGCTATTCTTCTTCGGACCGGATCTAGCTCAGAGAATGTGATCAACCTGGCTACTCGCGTCCTTTCCACCAGTGGTGGCCTGGCAGGCCTTTCCAAGGCAGGCTTCCGGGAGTTGACGCAGGTGCATGGGTTGGGCGAGGCCAAGGTCTCTCAGATAGTGGCGGCCCTGGAGCTTGGGAAACGGCTCTCAGCCCTCCCTAGCGGCGATAGACCGGTGATAGGTTCCCCCTCAGGATGTTGCCAACCTCTTCACGCCGGAAATGGCGTTATTGACCCAGGAGAGCCTGCGGGTGCTGCTTCTGAACACAAAGAACCAGGTACTTTCTGTTTCTGAAGTGTATCGGGGGAACGTCAACACCGCAGTCATCAGGGCTGGAGAGGTATTCCGAGACGCAGTCAAAGAGAACTGTCCATCGGTCATTGTGGTGCACAACCACCCGTCAGGAGACCCAACGCCCAGCAGTGACGATATTAAGGTGACTAGCCAGCTGTTTGAGGCTGCGAAGTTGCTGGACATTGAGCTACTGGATCACATCGTCCTGGCTCAGGGCGGATTTGTCAGTCTGAAAGAGCAGGGTAAGGGGTTTCAGTAAACCCTTTGGAAACACAGAGCCCCTTCGAATCTAATGGTATTCATCCAGGAGGCCGGTACGGAACCCTCTAGCGAACAACCTCAGAAACCTAAACGCCCCCGCATGTACTACGGGTGGGTCATTGTTTGGATCACTATTGCTTCAGCCATTGCCTCCGGCGTGAACGTAAACCCAACCATAGGCGTCTTCGTCAAACCACTGGAAGCCGAATTCGGTTGGAGCCGCTCGCTCATTGCAGGGGCCGTGGCTATTGGAACCATGCTTGGAGGCCTCGTAGCACTCATCGTCGGGCCTATCATCGATAAGTTCGGTGCACGTTGGGTCCTGTTCATCGCGTTTCTTTTGATGGGCGGCCTACTTATCGCAATGAGCGGCATCGTGTCTCTGTGGCAGTTCTACGCCATCGTCATCATGACGCGACTGCTACTGCAGGGAATCATCAATTTAACCAACCAAACCGTCCTGGCGAAGTGGTTCGTCCGCAAACGTGGCAGGGCCCTTGCCTATGGCAATCTGGGTCAGAGGTTTGGTCAGGGCGCGGTTCCTTTCGCTGTTCAGATGATCATCACTGCGTACAACTGGCGAGTGGCTGCTGCTGCTATGGGAATGTTTGCCTGGGTCATTACGCTAATCCCTATTCTCTTGTGGATGCGTAGAGAGCCGAAGGATATGGGGCTTCGACCGGATGGTGACCCGCCCCCGGGCGAGGAGGGCTCAGAATCTGCGTCAGTAACGACGAAGAAACGCTCTCGCCAGCCTGAAGTGCATTTCACCCTGAAGGAGGCATTGCGCACTCGGACGTTCTACATTCTCCTGACTACCCTCTGCCTCACCAGTTTTGTGAACACCGGTGTGAACTTCAACCTGATCCCTTACTTGAGCGATCAGGGCCTTAGCGACTCTCAGGCAGTGACCATTCTCCTTGTATGGTCGTTCACAGGGATTCCTGCCGCCCTGCTGTCTGGTCTGCTGGCGGAACGTATTTCTGTGCAATGGGTCATTGTGGGCTTCCAGGCGGGGATGGTTGGCGGAACGCTCCTATTGATGAGCGTCGATGGTGTGTGGATAGGCATGATATTCGCGTTTTTCCACGGCGCCAGCTTTGCGGGATCGCTCCTGGCACAGCAGGTCATTTTGGCGGACTACTACGGCTCTGCGCACCTTGGAGCGTTGCGTGGTGTGGTGCTGCCCTGGCAGATGGCATCGAACGCGGTTGGGCCTCTGGCCGCTACCCTGGTGTTCGATATCCGAGGGGATTACACCGTCATCCTTTGGATATATGTGGCGATACAGTTGGCGGTACTCTTTGCTCTGCTACGGGCGCACCCGCCGCAACTCCCAAGGAAATAAGTTAGTCCTTAACTCTGGGAGCTTACACCTCAGCCCCAGGCTATGCGCGCGTAGCTACTTCCCTGAAGCGTCGATGATCTGTCTGGCAACCGCCGCTGCGTCTTCCGCACCGTCTGTATCCATTTCCAAGTCACCCAACCACTTCATCCGCTCATAGGCTGCACGGTGGATGCTACCGCTGAAGCCCAGGGAGTCCATCATGGCTGCGACCTCCGGCATCTCCTCCGCCCTCCGCACTGCGCGCTTGGGGTTACCAGGCACAAAGCGGTCGACGAACTGGATCACGCCGGACATCGACTTCTTGTACTGCTCAAGAACTGATTCTTCAACACCCAGGGCAGTAGCAGCAAGCAGCAAGTCGAGAGCCATGGTAGAAAGGCCTTTGGTCATTCCTGCGTAGCAGAGCTTCATACCTGAGGCCTGGCCGACAACATCGCCGAGAACTCGCGTGGTGAAACCGAACTCGCTTATGACAGCAACCTCAGCCGCCCTTGGGCCTGACAGGTAGAACGTAGCGGCCGGCAGGTTACCGGGCCCACCGACGATGCCACCATCAACCACGTCCATGCAGTCACCGATGTCAGTTTCGATGGCCTGCACCGTGCCCGGCGCTATCGCGTTGAACTCGCCATACATGGGATGCACCCCTACGCTCCTTGCGGCTTCACCCACCTGGTGTGCGACCTCTGCGGCGACCTTTGAACTCAGCATCGACAGAACCAGGTCCGACGCTCGAACCACCTCTTCCATGGAGCCGAGGTCTTCCACGCCGGCGGCCACTGCATTTGCTTTGGTCTTGGCGCTGCGGCCCTCAAGGGTTGTTACCACTCTCACGCCGTTATCATCCAGCAGTTTTGCCACGGCGGTGCCCATTTCTCCTATACCAAGAACGCCAACAGTATCAAGGCTCATCGTCTTTTCCTGCCTTCCAAAATGTTTTAGGGAATCACTCTCCGGCGCTGCCTTTGAGAAAAGCGGTTAATTCCGAGTTGAACACGTCCGGTTCCTGCATGTGTGGCCAGTGGCCTGAGTCAGGAAGCACGAGAAGTCGGGTTGAGGGTACAGCATCAACGGCTGCGTAGGCATGGGCGATTGGGAAAAAACGATCGAGGCCGCCCCAGACGACCATGAGGGGCATGGGCAACTCATGAAGGCGCTTCAACAGCCTGTGCTTGCGCTTCATGCCGAAGATGTTCACACCCTCTCGCAGGGTTTTGAGTACCGCGGTCCTCGCACCAGGCAATGAACGGGTTCCGGACAAGCTCCGCAGTGAGGGACTCTGTGGCTACGGTCCTGCCTGCGAATATCTGTCGCAGCATGTTCGATGTGCTTCGAGTCGCCTTGCTCTCCGCATACTCGCCTATGAAAGGTAGCGACATGATGCGAAGAAAGGGGGCGATCTCTTTCCCAAAGCCCGCCGTATCGATGAGGCAGAGGTGTGTGACCCTATGCGGTTCAGCCAGGGCACTTCTGAGGGCGATGAGGCCACCCATCGAGTTTCCAACCAACGCCGCGGACTGGAGCCCCATCGCGTCGAAGAATCCAAAAGTGAAGGCCACGCTTGCCTCAATGGTGTAGTCGACGCCGTCTTTAACGCTGTCGCCGTGACCCGGTATGTCCATGGCATAGACCGTGAAGTGGGCTGCCAACGCCTCGATGTTCTCCTGCCACGTCAGGTGGGACGCGCCAAGGCCGTGGAGCAGCACTACGGGAGGCCCATTCCCCGCCTTGGCGTAATGGACGTTCATCCCGTTGACGTCTACGTAGTCTCGCTTCACCGTTGGAGGCACTTTAGTACTCCGCTGCGTTGGCGTTTGTTATCCGGCATTTGGTTGTTGTGGCAACGCGGGCTCTTCAGATGCTGATGCGTTGGGCAGTGATGGCCTTCTGCAGTTCCAGTACAGGATGGCTGAGAAGGCGTAGAAGAACATGAACGTGAAGACCACCGCACCATAGCCTAACGAGTCTGCCAACCATCCGGCATAGATAGGGCCCGCTGCTGCCAGGGGTGTGGTTGCACTGCTCAGGATGCCCCAGAGCCTGGCGTAGTGGCTGTTGCCGAAGTACTCCCCAAGCATTGCCCTGTTCAAGGCGTGGACACCCTGACCGAACCCGAAAAGAATCAGGAAGATGTACACGAACCAGAAGACGTTCAATACAACAAGGAAAATGGAAAGCGCTTCCAATCCCACGACGATTCCCATAACGCGCCTTCTGGGGAAATGATCGCCGATGATTCCGATGGAGATTCCGCCAATTGCGCCCGTCACTGCCAGGAGACCAATCAGGAACCCTGCTTCCACAGCACCGAAGCCATAGCGCTCCTGGAGCATAGGTGACATGTGCAGTTGCATTCCGGCCTGGCCCATCTGGCGAAGACCCAGGGCACCCATCAGAACCCAAAAGGCCTTTGTCCTCCTGGCCTGTCCTATGGAGAAGTTGACGGTTTGTGCAATCCCAGCCACTGCCGAAGATACGTTAGCTCCACTGGCATCAGCAGTGGAAACAGGCTTAGGTGGATCGCCATCCGGCAGAAGACCCATATCCTGGGGGCGCGTACGGATAAACCGTGATATGGGAATCACCAGGAGGAAGACCGCTATACCGGTGACAATTGCCCCCGTCTCCCAACCCCAGCGGGAAATGATAAAAGCCAGCACCGGGGCAAGAACGACACCACCCAGGGACTGTGATGTCATCCCAATGCCCATGGCCCTGCCTTTTTTACGATCGAACCAGTTGTTGATGGCGGTCCAGTTGGGTGCGAATCCGCCGATGTTCGCACCAAGGGAGACCATGAACGTCCAGGTGACGATGAACATGAGGAGGTTGTTGGCAAAGAGGCCGAACATGATGAGGCCCAAGCCCATTATGGTCATACCGACCAGAACGGGGCCGCGAGGGCCAAACTTATCGATGAAGTAACCAATCAATGGGGCTAGAATGAAGTTCTCTGTTCTAGCCAATGAAATAGCCGCAGAGGTCAGGAAAGCACTGAGTCCAAGGGCCTCTGACACCGGGTTAAAGAACACCGTTGCGCCGTAGTTGTTCACCCCGGATGAGAAGCCCATGACAAAGCAACTAGCGGCCAGCACATACCAGCCGTGGAAGATCTTCGGCCTCTTTGAGCTTTCTATGGAAGTTGAATCAGAAGATTCCTGAATAGCCATGGGCGTTAGGTTCACCTAGCATTTCTATATGGGGCAACCCCATGAGGATACCCTGTAGATACAACCAGAGCAAGGCGAGGCAGGGAAGGGCGTTCCCTTCACCTACATGACCCGAAAACCAGGCTATCTCCATAACCGTTCAGACTAGGGTGAAGTGACTTTTGATTAGCCAAGATGCAGTGGAGGCAGTTCTGTAGGACAATGCATGAGGGAACGGAACCCTAGTCGTCATTTGGGAGGACACCTTGACCGAGCAGAGCGTGGTCCATGCACCTGAGTTCCCTGAGGGACTCGATTGGCTGAACACAGAGTCGCCGCTAAAGATGAGCGACTTGAAAGGCAAGTTGGTCCTTCTGGATTTCTGGACGTTCTGCTGAGTCAACTGCATGCACATACTTCCGCAGTTGCGGAAGCTGGAAGAGCAGTATCCTGATGAGATTGTGGTAGTGGGTGTCCACTCTGCAAAGTTCACTGCGGAAAAAGAAACAGAGGCGCTGAAGCAGGCTGTCTTGCGGTATGACATTAGACATCCTGTTGTGAATGACCGGGACTTCGCTGTGTGGCAACAGTACGCCGCCAGGGCGTGGCCGTCGCTGTTCTTTGTCAATCCAGAGGGCATGATCATCGGGAAGCATGAAGGCGAGTACCGCTTCGAAGATCTGGACAGCTTTGTGGCTCCGTTGCTAAAAGAGTACGAGGCTGCAGGAACCCTCCAACCCAGGCCAAAGCCATGGGTTTTGGAGCGCGACCGTGAGGCAGCAGCCCATGACATCGCATTCCCCGGCAAGGTTCTGGCTGACCCATCGTCGGACACGTTGTACATTGCGGACTCCGGCCACAACAGAGTGTTGGTGACGTCGCTGGACGGCGAGGTGCAAGCCGTTATCGGTTCAGGA